>Ga0194122_10000003_pt1 | contig 553286 bp, 445 predicted proteins | sample TA2MahCa10mmetaG_FD_155487 | JGI IMG/M metagenome (GOLD analysis project Ga0194122, IMG submission 155487) | Freshwater microbial communities from Lake Tanganyika, Tanzania - TA2015021 Mahale Deep Cast 10m | ecosystem: Environmental > Aquatic > Freshwater > Lake | place: Tanzania: Lake... | reverse complement strand
AAGAAGGTACAAGATACTAGGTACTAGGTACGGGGTAGAGTCATTCCTGCGAAAGCAGGAATCCATACGAATGGTTACTGGGAACGTCCTGTCGCGAATTACGCGATGGGACTTTTTCGTTATTTAACAACTCAACGGTTGATTGACTATCAATCAAGCGATTGAGCAAATGAGTAGGGTCGAATATTTAGACCAGTGCAATGTTTAGAAAATAGTGATCATGCGGCACACTTTGTGAAAGCAGACACAGGTGGTTGATAGTTATGCTTGCTGTGCGGACGCTCGTGGTTGTACATGTGAAGCCAAGCTGATGAGACAACTCCAGACTCATCGATCGAATGAAACACATCGGCGTTGAGAACTTCTGTGCGGTAGGTTCCGACGAAGCTCTCTGCGAAACCATTCTGCCATGGTTTGCCGGGTTGGATGTAAGACAAATGAACTGAGGACAACCATGCTTGGACACAAGCTCGTCAAGGATACTCTCGACGTCGATCGACTTGAATGATGGTGCAACGCGAATAGCAAGGCCGTAGGCCGTTGCCTCATCCTTAACAAGCAGCGCCATGAAGCGTCTGCCATTGATCAGGCGGTCTTCGGCAAAGTCCATACACCATACATCATGCGGCTGTTGGGCTACAGGGTTGATCCTGTGATGGCGACGAATCTTCTTGCGCCGCTTGCGCCACTGGGCAGCGTATCCAGCTTGCCTGTAGATGCGTCGCAGGCGCGAGAACGGCACGACCAGGCCTTGACCGCACAACCAGCCGGGGATCAAGCGTATGCCCCACGTAGGATGTGCTGCAACCACGCCGGCTATGGCCTGTTGCAATGGCGCATCACGCTCAGGCATGCGATAGGCATACGTCAGCAGGGCACGCGTGAGCGCTAGCAGCTGGCAGGCGCGGCGCTGGCTCAATCCCCGGCTTGTGGCGTATCTCACGGCCTGCATTCGCCGAGATACGCCTACCCGCAGCCGATCGCGTCGGCTGCTTTGCCGCGATCTCCTTCATCACTTCGATCTCAAGATCACGCTCGGCCACGATCTTCTTCAGACGGGCATTCTCCTGCATGATGCGCTTGAGCTCAGAGACTTGATTAGGCTCCATGCCGCCGAACTTGCGGCGCCAGATGTAGATGGCATTCTCTTGCGCCGTTTTCATGGAGGCGCTCCAGACGGGTCGACCACTAGTGAAAACAGTGGCGAGGTGTTTCGACATATCTGAGAGCGCCGCAAACAAGCGGATCATCAAGCTGAGAAAAGAGGGGCTCCTTCCCCGAAGTGAAAGGAGAAGAACCAGGGAAAATCCCTAGTCAATAGCCCCAAAGGACAAACATGGATCAAATCGAATATCTCGACCGAACAGAAGCAATGAAAATCCTTGGCTGCTCGCGAACGACACTCGCGACGCTCGTCAAGAAGCACAAGCTGCCGGTGTGCCGGCACACACGCCGGCCGCGTTACCGCAAAACAGACATCATCGATTTGATCGAAGCCCACATGTCGGATCACAAGAAAAAAGCGTCGGGAGCTGCGTCATGAGCATCCACAAGCGCACCGGCAAAAAGGGCGTCGCCTACCAGGTGAGATACCGACGCGAAAACGGTGAACAAGCTTCACGCACCTTCTCCACCAAGAAGCAAGCAGAACGATTCGAAGCAACTCTCATAGTCGACGACGGCGATATCCGCGGACTCACCCGCAAACAACGCAATACAACCTTCGCCGAAGTTACTCGGAGCTGGCTAAACGTCCTAGGACAACGGCACGCCCCAGCAACTGCGAAACGCCGCGACCAGATCCTCCGACTCCATGTGCTTCCACACCTCGGCCACATGCCAATCAGGGCAATTCGCCTCAGCCACATCCGTGAAATCGTGGCCTCTTGGGAATGCGAGCAGATGACCGCGGCCACCATTCGCACCCACATGAACTACATGCGACCGGTATTCAAGTTGGCGATTCAGGACGACATCATCAGCAAGGACCCGACAACCGGACTACAACTGCCCCCTCTACGTCATGGCAAAGGAACCATCCTCGACAGGGAACAGTGCCGCACACTCCTAGCGGCTGCACCAGACAACTACTGGCGGGCGTTCCACATCCTCCTTGCTACTGGTCTCCGAATCGGGGAGTTCATGGACCTGACGATCGGGGACGTTGATCTCCAGAAACGCATCCTTGTGGTCAAGGAAAGCAAGACCGAAACCGGAGAACGCGAAATCCACCTCTCCGAGAACGATGTCGAAGTACTCCGCCAACAGATTGCGAGCCTCGGTCAGGAATCACGGCAACCTGACGCAATTCTGTTCCGATCAACCGAAGGCAAGAAGCTCGTGTACCGCAACTTCGCGCAACGGGTGCTCAAGAAGATCATCAAGACCACCGGACTCCCAGCCTTCACATTCCATGACTTACGAAAGACGCACGCCACGATGCTTGTCGAGGCTGGCTATGACCCGAAAGTCATTCAACAGCGCATGGGTCACGCCAACATCGAGACCACGCTCAAGTTCTACGCACAACCGACAAAGGATCGACTCCAGGCCGCTGCAGATGTCGCCACCGTTTACTTGCGTCAGGGCTAGGAATCCAAAGAGACAAAGTACTAGTGGCGTCAACCTGGCAAAGACGGTGATTGCGTACGGGGCCATGTCCAAGCCGAGCGCAGAATAAAAGCCAGAAGCACCAACTCGGTTCCGATGGAAAGGCCGTAGAAGGGGGCCCAGTTGCTGGACTCCCCGACCGCGTTGAACACCGTGAAGGGAATGTACAGAGATGCGACGGAGATGTTGATGGCACGGTTCACCCGAGCAGGAAGCACCATTGATAGCACAACCATCAGAGCTGGGATCCCTACCAGAGCGAGAAACACGGTCAACAATATCGGTGTGATGTCGAACTCGAAAACGATACCGGCCCGTAAATCGTCGATGACGCCAGGCTTGAAGAGACCATAATAGTCGACGTAGATATAGAAAAACATGAAGCTGGTCCACGCGGCAGCAAGCTTGGCCTGCAGGGGGATTGGCGGGTTGTCGGAAACCTTGTACTTCTTGGCCGTCTCTGCCACGCCCTGGGCATGCGATTCTCGCACGATCTTTACGATCTGCTCATCGCTGTATTGACTCTTTCTCAACGGTCCTCCTTGAGGTGAATCCCTCAACTTACGACTGGTCCTATTTTTCATCCCACTCCAATACCACATCACTCTGCTAGACGTCTCATTCGTGCCATGAACAGCCCATCAGTGTTATGATGGTATGGGTCTACCTGGAGAGATTCTTGTTCCTCAAGGATACCCGGTATTGTGATCCCATGCCGATCAAAGCAGGGGGCTAGCGGGTCTGGCGCAAATTCAGTATGTGTTGAGAGAAACTGCTCAACCACACGTTCGTTTTCTTCCGGCATGATGCTGCAGGTGGCATAGACCAGAACGCCGCCCGGTGACACGATGTCTGCGTATTGTTCGAGCACTTGCAGCTGCTTGCGTGCATGACGTGCCAGCGTTTCGGGCGTTATGCGCCATTTAACGGTAGGCAGACGCCGCACGGTACCCAGACCGGAGCATGGGGCATCTACAAGTACGACGTCGGCCTGAGGTAGCCCGCGCTGGTCCCGTTGTTTCGATGTCTCGAGCTTGATCGACCGTAGACCCGCACGCTCTGCGCGTTTGGGTATTTCCTTGAGGCGGTTCCATTCGATGTCGTGGGCAATCACACGCCCGTGATCATTCTGCAGATCGGCAATGTGAAGTGTCTTGCCGCCAGCACCAGCGCACGCGTCGAAGACAATATCATCTTCTCGTGGTGCACAGGCATAGCCGATGAGCTGACTTCCCTCGTCCTGCACTTCGACTATACCGTTCAGGTACAAGGGGTGCTGCAACAGGTTCACACGTTGATGGATCAGGATCGCAGCTGGAGATAGCTCGCCGGCTGTGGCATTGAGTCCCTCGTCGATGAGCTTTCTGAGTAGGGCATCGCGGCTTGCCCTGCGCAGGTTGACGCGAAGCACGAGCGGTGCGGCGGACGTCATTGCGTCCCATACCCGCCATGCATCATCTGGCCAACGCAGTTGCGTAGATGCCAGCAGCCAGTCCTGCGTGCATATGCGCGCATGCACTGGCAATGATGCAAGCCATGTTTGATCAATCTGTTCTGGCTGTTCCAAGAGCATGTGAGCCCCGTGGACAATATCCTCGAGTGCAAAGTGCTGCTGAATGGCTTCACTTAGCGACAGTGTACGCAGCGTATGAAAAACAAGTCCGCTGATGAATCTGCGGTCACTTGCCCCGATGTATTTCTTAGAACGGAAATACTCAGATGCAATGGCGTCGCCCGGTTGCGGACTTTTACGAATGATGCGGACAAGCTCTGCAGCATGCCCAAGAAGGGAGCTTAGCTGCATCGAACAACGATCTTTCCGAACTGTTGCGCCTGCTTCATGCGCTCAAATGCAGAAGGGGCTTCATCGAGAGTAAACTCCGAGTCTACAACTGGCACGATGTTGTGCTTTGTAACAAATGTTAGCATGTCTGCAAAGTTCTTGGACGTTCCCATGGTCGATCCAATCAAATGAATCTGTTTCCAAAAGACGCGGTGGATGTTGAGCGATGGAACAACACCTCGTGAAGCCCCATACACAACGATGCGTCCGCCTGGGCGCACAATGTTGGTGTAGTCGTTGATATACTCGCCCCCTACAGAGTCTACGACGAGGTCAACAGGCCCTTCGGCACCTGCAGCTTTCGACCATCCGTCGTGGGTAATGTTGAATCCTTTCGCTGCACCGAGCTCTATGGCCCGCGCAATCTTTACATCCGACGTGCTACTTACGAGTACACGTGCGCCAGCGGCAACAGCAAACTGCAGCGCGGCCAGGGCAACGCCACCGCCGATTCCTGTAATGAGAACTGTTTGTCCTGCTTCAAGTGCCCCCTGATGCATCGTTGCACGCCATGCCGTAACACCAGCAAGTGGGAGGGCTGCCGCCTGAGTATCACTCAGGTGAGAAGGGGCTTCATGGATATGGTCCATGGGGACGCAGATCTCCGCGGCAAGCGTTCCCTGGGTTGGCATGCCAAGTACGGTAAATCCTGCTCCCTGCGCACGGTCGTCACCGTCCCAGGTCATCGAAGGGTCTATAATCACGCGTTTGCCAAGCAGGGAAGGGGCTACTGGAGATTCCGTCACTACTCCACAGCCATCTGAGCCAAGGATTGACGGGTAGACGATCTTGGCATACTTGCCTTCAGTGATGTAGACGTCGCGGTGGTTCAGTGCCGCCGCATGAAGCCGCACACGCACATGCCCGGCTGGGCATTCAGGCGGCGGTACATCGTGGACACTGAGTCCATTGGCGTCGAGGACAAGAGCTTTCATGTCCGCAAAATACTCCGTATATTCATTCCCCATGATGCTCCATCGCATAATCAGCTTAATGCTTCTCGTGGCCTTTGTTGTGGTCTCGGGAGCGGCTGCTGTGCACGTCCACGAAGATCATGAGATTGCAAACACGGTCCTGACCTCACAAGCAGAAGATGACGCGACATCAACGTCAGATTGTGGCCTTTGTCACGTAACAAAGGAACGGGCCGTCCATACAACGCATCATCTCGATGCCCACTTTACCACCGCGTCCACGCTGCAGCAACCACTCGTTGCTAACCTCGTCAGCGACCGGTGCCCGCTGCGAATAGCTGGAAGAGCGCCGCCAGGGGGATAGTGTCAAGCGCCGAGTACCGAGTACCGAGTGCCGAGTACCGAGTGCCGAACGTCTTTCCCGCGAAAGCGGGAAACCACAAGCATACATGTTCGATGGATGCCCGCTTTCGCGGGCATGACATGGCCCTCCCGTGCCTCCAGTTCCTCATTCGCGCAATCTTGTGAACCCGTAACCTGTCATCAGTCATCTGTAATCAGTCATCAGTCATCTGTAATCTGTAATCAGTACCCCCTCCCCAGTGTCGTCCCTTCTCCTCCTCCTCTCCCTTTTTGCCGACTCGCACATTCATGGAATCGTGCGGGATAGCGCAACACGAGCCCCTTTACATGGGGCGATAGTTAAAGTGATTAGTGCCAAGAAGGGCGCTATCACCGACCGATATGGCGGGTTCCATATTCATGATGTGTCCTCGGATAGCGTGCACCTGGATGTGTCGTATGTGGGGTATCGCACGGCGCATATCATCGTGGCGAGTGCTGCTGATGTTCGTATAGACGTCCCATTGGTGCAGGAGAGGGCTAAGGGGAGTGAGATCATCGTCACAGACTCTCGAATTGATCACAGTGCTTTGCCAACACAGCGCGCGGTGGTGTTGTCGTCTGCTGATGTGGACGAGCACCGCGGACAGACGTTTGCTGATGCGCTGTCGGAGATCAGTGGCGTAACGCTTTTGCAAACAGGACCCAGCCTGAAGAAGCCGATGATTAACGGAATGACGGGTACACGATTAGTGCTTCGAAACAACAACGTAATCCAGGAGGGTCAGCAGTGGGGAATCGAGCATGCTCCAGAGATTGATGTGTTCTCGCCCTACCGGATTACGGTGGTCAAGGGGCCCGCATCGGTGATGTACGGACCCAACGCAATCGGCGGGGTAATCGATCTTGAGACACGGCCGATACGACAGGACCCCGGCATTCATGGGGAGTCAACACTCAATATGTTTAGTAACGGACGTCAGGCAGCTCTTGGTCTATTCCTTGAGTCGGCTAACGTTGCGGGCACAGGTGTCGATGTGCGTGTGCAAGCTAGCACACGCAAGGGCGGTGATGCTTCTGCACCCTCGTATGTAATCAACAACACGGGCGTAGAAGAGCTCAACGGAAGTCTTACACTTCAGGCTGGCAACGAAGAGCTAGGGATCACGGCCATCGGTTCGATCTTCACGACAACTCTCGGCATCTTCAGCGGAGCCCACATCGGTAATGGGGCTGATCTACTGCGCGCCATTAAGCGTGGACGTCCGGCGAACCCACAACCATTTTCCTATCAGATCACAAATCCGCGTCAGGAGATCTCACATGCACTCCTATCAGTCAAGGGGCATGTAAAGGTCTCCGAAGATGAACGTATCGTCGTCACGTATGGTCATCAAGTCAACGATCGCAATGAGTTCGATGGACACAACACGCGAATAGTCGGACGGGGCACTGATCCGATTGCTCGTGCTCAGGATTCTCTTGCACGACTTCAGGCCTCGCTGCAAACGCCAGCAATGAAACTTGTGCTCTCTACCTCAACGCTTGATGCTACGTTTGAACATTCGCTATCCGACCGCATTCGAGGCGCTGCCGGTGTTACATCAATGTGGCAGGTTAATTGCCGAAGTGGTGCAGTACTCTTGATTCCTGACTACCGGCTCTGGGGTATGGGTGCCTTTATTCATGAATCACTGACGTACAACGACTTCACATTTAGTGGCGGTCTTCGATATGACGTCCGAGACCTTAAGGCAATGCTTCTTTCCCGTTCAGGCCGACAGCCATCGTTTCAGACGAGGCAATGGGCAAATATGACAGCAAGTATTGGCGCCATGTGGACTGTCAGCGAGAATGTCACCGCAACCATGAATCTTGCAAGCGCATGGCGTCCACCACAGGTGAATGAGCTCTATAGCAACGATGTGCACCATGGCTCGGCCTACTATGAAGTTGGTGACAGTCTACTTACCAACGAACAAGTACTCGGTGGAGATGCTTCGGTATCATACAACGAGGGAGTCCTTCAGCTTGAGGCGTCGGGATTCTACCATGTCATTGAAGGATACATCATGGCACTGCCGGATGTTGCCAATCCGACTATTACGGTGCGTGGGACATTCCCGACGTATCGGTTTACGCAGCTCCCAGCGAGGCTGTATGGAGGTGATATCAACATTCGTGTTGATGTGCACGAGAGACTCAACATGTATGCTTCGAGCGCAATTGTGCGTGGGTACGACAATCGTCAGAACGAACCGTTGTTGTTTGTTCCAGCAGACCGTGCCCGTATCGGCGCACACCTCCATACAGACGACATCTGGGAGATTCACGACGCCTATGTCGACGTCAGCATGATGGGTGTGCGGCGTCAGACTAACAGCATTCCTGGTCGAGACTATGCCGAGCCCCCTGCAGGTTATGCTAGAACCGACATCTCCATTGGTGGCGTGCTAGAGCTTTCAGAAACAGTACTCGCTCGGCTAACGCTATCGTGCACCAATGTTTTCAATGTAGCATATCGTGACTACTTGAGTCAATACAGGTATTTCACTGATGACCCAGGACGCAACATCATTTTTCGATTCACAACTTCATTTTGAAAGGGCATATGCCATGACGAAACGTATACTGATTACACTTGCGATGATGATTACAGTTCTTGCACTTAGCGGTTGCAAGGATCCGTTTCATGATCATGATTCAGACGACGATCATGATGTCATCACAACGGTAACACTCCGGTTTAAGAATACAAGTGATACGAATGATGTTGTAACAGCCACCTGGGAAGACATCGATGGCATTGGTGGAGCAAATCCCAATCGTATCGATTCGATATTCCTAAAGAAGGCAGCTACATACACATGCAACATTTCATTTGAGAATCGAAGTGTCACGCCAGTTGTCGACGTGACGCAGGACATCCTGAATGATCGGAATTTTCATCAGGTGTTTTATGACCTTTCGTCATATCTCGGACAAATCACTATTGAAGATCTCGATGCAAGAAATCTTCCAGTAGGATTGCAGTTTAAAACGATAACGTCTATGGATGCTTCCGCAGTTCCGGGTCAGCTTAAGCTGTCGTTGTATCACTATGACAACGAGTCCGATAAAACGGGGACAACTCCTGGAAGCGAAACCGATATAGAGGTTGCGTTCCCCACGTTCGTTCAATAATTTGATGCATGGACATAGGCGCCACACCAATTGAGCAGGTCCGGTTCGTTGTTGTCGACGTCGAGACAACTGGCGGTACGACCGGCGATCACCGCATGACGGAGATCGCAATGTGTGTGGTCGAAGACGACGCGATCATGCGTCGTTACGAATCCCTGATGAATCCACGGCAGCCAATTCCGGAGTTCATCCAGCTCATGACTGGTATAACTCCGGAAATGGTTGCCAATGCGCCAGAAGAGGATTACGCTCTCTCCCCTGTGATCTCGGAGCTTTATGCTGATGACCAAGTAGTGGTCTTTGTTGGCCATAACGTTGGGTTTGACTGGAGCTTTGTCAAGTCTGCCATCGAGCGCATGGGAGAGGTTGCCCCGGACATCCCAAGCCTGTGTACATGCCGACTTTCTCGCAGGTTGAGTACGGGGCTTGCAAAGCATAATCTTGGCGCCGTTGCCGAGCACTATGGCTGTGTGATTTCCGCGCGCCACCGTGCCATGGGCGACACCGAGGCAACTGCAGAGGTGTTGCTGCACCTCATTGAACGTGCTCGCAACGAACATGATGCTGCAACCCTTGAAGATCTCTTCGCACTTCAGCATGTTAAGAAGTCAACATCCAAGACGCTCTCCTCGGCTGCGGCGAAGCGTAAGGTGCAGTTAGCCCCGTACTTAAACGAGCTGCCGGATGAATCAGGGGTGTACTACTTCCTGAATGCGAAGAAGCACGTGCTCTATGTTGGCAAGGCAAAGAGTTTGCGATCACGTGTCAATCAGTACTTCAACGACGCACCGTTGCATGGACGATCGGTGCAGAAGATGATCCGCTACGTGCGACACATTCAGTGGGAGACCACTGGAACAGAGCTTGCAGCAATGTTGCTGGAATCGCGTGAGATCAAAGAGCGATTGCCGCTACACAACGTGGCATCGCGCAAGTACCGGGCGCCAGCGTTTTTGAAGATTACAAACGAAGACTTTCCGCGGCTCGAGCTGGCTTCTACCATCGAGGATGACGTAGCCGAGTACTTCGGTCCGTTTCGATCGCACCGAATGGCCGAGCGCATCATGGGCATGGTTGTCCGCGAGAACAAGCTGCGCACATGCTCAGGAGCACTCTTCCCGCATGCCGAGATTCGACCGTGTTTTGATTATCACATCAAGCGGTGTGACGGACCATGTGCGCTGCATCAGACCATTGATGACTATCGTGACTCTATCGAAGATGCCCGCAGATTCCTCTCCAATGTTGAGGAAGGGGCGATCGGACGTCTCCGTACGCAGATGGAGCTTGCAGCGGCAGAGCTTGACTTTGAACGCGCTGCGACGCTGCGAGATGGGATCCGCGAAGTAGAACGCGCAACGATCCACGCTACGGATCGTCCACTTGCAGTCTCTGACACAAATGTCTTGATCTTTATTCCCGTTGGTGAGCGCAATACCACGATCGAGGTGTATGCCATGCGCTCTGGACGTCTTGTGTTTCAGCGTGAAGTTGGCCTCAAAGCACCCCGCACAGTTATCACAGAGGAGATCCTTGGGCACTTCACTCGCGCAATCGAGCCCAAGCGCTTTACGAGTAGGGAGCTTGATGAATTGCAGATCATAACATCATGGCTCTATCGCAGACGCGAGCGCGCACACACAGCGATAGTATACGATCCTTCAACTATTCCTCATCTTATCCATCAAGCATTCAACAGCTTCGATCATGAACGAGCAGTGCGTGCAGTAGAAGCACCACCAAGCGAGTATTCGCAGCTTCCGGAGTATGATGACTTCGGTGCTTGATGATATCTACGATCCGGCCTATGCCGTTGTTGACGTGCGAACACCCGCGGAGTATGCACAGGGTCATATCGTTGGTGCTGTAAACATCCCGTTGTTTACCGACGAGGAGCGTGCAGAGGTCGGTACGCTCTATACACAGGTGGGTGCGCAGCATGCAATCGATCGTGGACTCGAGATCGTCGGACCTCGGCTGCGTGAGTATGTTGAGCAAGCGCGCTCTCTCGATAAGCCCCTTATCGTCTATTGCTGGAGAGGGGGCATGCGCAGCGGATCGATGTCATGGCTGCTATCTACCGCCGGGATGAAGGTGCGAATCATACCCCGTGGCTATAAAGGCTTTCGGGCTCATGCTCTCGAGCTGATCTCACGGCCATGGAAGTACCGGCTCGTCATCGGCAAGACGGGCGCCGGTAAGACAACGTTTCTGTACCAGAAGGCCGCTGAGGGCCAGCAGGTTGTAAATCTCGAGGGTATCGCGAATCATCGTGGTTCCGCATTTGGCAGACTCGGACAACAGCCTCAGCCAACGACAGAACATGCGCTGAATGTGATTCACTATGTGATGCATTGCTTTGATATTAAACAGCCTGTCTGGATTGAAGATGAAAGCAGAACGGTTGGCAAGGTGCATGTGCCGGAAGTAATGTTCGAAGCAATGCAGCAATCAGAAGTCTTTGAGCTCGATGTTGATATTGAGACGCGAGTTCGGAATCTTGTTCGTGACTATGGAGCGTTTTCGCATGATGAGCTATGTGATGCGCTGTATGTGATTAGAGAAAAGCTCGGCGGGCAGCGCCACCATCAGGCATCCGAATTCGTGCGCGAAGGCAGGCTCACCGAAGCCGTGCATCTGATTTTGGAATATTACGACAGGACGTATGAGTTCTGTCAGCAGCGACGAATACGAGGAATACAACAATCATGATCAAGCTAACACAGTATTCACACGGCGCTGGTTGCGGCTGTAAGATATCGCCAGCGATTCTCGATAGCATCCTGCAATCAAGCATTGTAATGCCAGCAGATGCGCGGCTCGTCGTTGGCAATACGTCAAAGGATGATGCTGCTGTATACGATTTAGCAGATGGTACAGGCATCGTAAGTACGACAGATTTCTTTATGCCAATCGTAGACGATCCGGTAGACTTTGGTCGCATCGCCAGTGTTAATGCCATTAGTGATGTCTATGCCATGGGCGGCAAACCCATGATGGCCATTGCCATACTTGGCTGGCCGGTCAATACAGTGCCGGTAGAAGCAGCGCAGCAGGTCTTGGAAGGGGCTCGTCTTGCGTGCATGGATGCGGGCATTTCGCTGGCCGGTGGACACAGCATCGATAGCCCTGAGCCGATATTTGGTCTAGCTGTAACAGGCAGAGTAGATCTGGCCAATCTCAAGACAAACACTGGTGCGCGAGAAGGAGATATTCTCTTCCTCACAAAGCCCCTTGGTGTGGGCATTCTTACAACGGCTCAGAAGAAAGGCATCTTGCGTGATGAGCACGCAACGCTTGCACGAGATGTGATGGCAAGGTTAAACAATGCCGGCTATGCCTTTGGCAAACTCGATTATATACATGCCATGACAGACGTTACCGGCTTTGGCTTAATGGGGCATTTAATCGAACTGTGTCAGGGGGCTAACCTTTCCGCCAAACTTGATGTCGAAGCTGTGCCGCTGATCAACCGCGACGTGATATATGATTACCTCGAACAGGGGTCGTTTCCTGGTGGCACAACGCGGAACTTCCAATCGTATGGACACCACATTGCACCAATGACGGAGCAACAGAAGTACATTCTCTGCGACCCACAGACGAGCGGTGGGTTGTTGGTGTCTGTACATCCTTCGAAGGCTGATGAGTTTGCCGCAGAGGCCTCGCGCAATGGGCTTTCAGGGCTTGTGCCCATAGGCCGTATGATCAAGGCGTCTGAGCACCTCGTTCATCTATAGCGGCAATGCGCTTGCGGAAGATGATCGCAAGGATGTATGACCAGAAAAAGCCCCCTGCAACTTTGGAGACTACAGACAGGCCTATCTCCTGCGGCATGAACGCACCAAATGCGATTGTTATGAAGACGGTAGAGTCAACCATTGCACCGGCTACGTTTGAGAGGTTTGCACGAACGATCCATTTGCCCTTTAGCAATGCAAATACTGTCCAGTCAATCAATGCTGCCGTTGTGAATGCTGTGCCTGATGCAATTGCGATGATGCCAGCCTCTGGAACGAGGATGTATGAAACAGCTCCGCCCACAAAGATCATCGCGAACATGCTCCACTTTTTCATCGTAAGCTGGAGAAAGTCGCGTAGGGAAAGATCAAGGCCGATCAATGTGAACGTCACAATCGGAACTGCACTCGGACCAAACGACGCTGCAAAGAGATTTGCGCCAACGATGCCACCCAAATAGACAAGCACCGCAAGTGCTGTTTGAATCTGCCGTTTGTTCATGGTTTAATCTTTCCAGTCGGCAATGAAAACATTCGTGTCGCGCGTGCCACCGTTGTCACGATTACTTGACCACACCAGCTTCGTGCCGTCGGGCGAGAACATCGGGAAGGCATTGAACATACTTTCCGATGTGATCTGCTCAATGCCTGTACCGTCTTCCTTGATCATGTAGATGTGGAAGTCGTAGCCGCGCTGCGACTTGTGATTCGAGGAAAACAAGATCTTCTTACCTGCCGGATGGTAGTAGGGGGCCCAGTTAGCCTTGCCCAGTTTCGTGATCTGCTTCAGGTCTGATCCATCGACATTGCATGTGTAGATCTCCATGTTTGTCGGTGCAACGAGACCTTGAGATAGCAGCTCCTTGTATTCCGTCTGTGCGCTGTCTGTTGTTGGACGTGAGGCCCGAAAGACCAGTTTCTTTCCATCGGGAGAAAAGAATGCACCGCCATCGTAACCAAGTTGATTGGTTACCTGACGCTGGTCGCTACCGTCGATGTTCATCGTCCACAGCTCGAGATCGCCGCTACGATCAGACGTAAACACAATCTTATCGCCCTTCGGCGAAACAGTTGCTTCTGCATCGTATCCGTTGCGGTCGGTAAGCCGCTTCGTGATGTTACCCTTGTCATCCGCGATAAAGATGTCGTAGGTAGGCAAGACCTGCCATAAATACTTCCGGTCTTTGCGAGGGGGCGGTTCTGGCGGACATGCCTCACTAGCCAGGTGTGTGCTCGCATAGAGGATGTGCTTTCCATCTGGCAGAAAGTATGAGCACGTTGTTCGCCCCTTGCCTGTCGAGATCAATGGTGGGCGATATGATGAATCCTTTGCGTCGGCAATGGTGAGGGCATGAATTTGGTCGCATGAATGCCCCCAACCTTTGAAGTTGCTCTGAAAGGCGAGCTTCTTTCCATCTGGGCTGAAGTATGCCTCGGCGTTGTCGCCACCGAAGGTAAGCTGTCGAATGTTATGCAGATGTGGCTCTGTAGCTGCGAGTTTTTGCGTCATGCAGAGGCAAATAAGTGCCGCTGACGCGAACATGAATGGATTTTGCATGGCTCGAAGCTACGAAGACTCCGTATTTTTATGCCCTATGCCACATTCACAAATCACCAAGCGTGGCTTTGATCTGCTGCGCGATCCGCGCGACAGCAAGGGTACGGCTTTTTCACGAGAAGAACGCGAGAGATATGGACTTTCTGGGCTGCTGCCCGATATCGTCTCCTCGCTTTCAATGCAAATTCAGCGAATTGAGGGTCACGTAGACTCTTTAACAACCGATCTCGACAAATACATCTACCTGAGCGATCTACAAGAGCGTAACGAGGTTCTGTTCTATGCACTTTTGCAAAAAGATCCCGTCAAATACATGCCCATCGTCTACACGCCAACTGTAGGGTTAGCATGCCAGACATTTGGCCGCATCTATCGCAGGCCAAAAGGCATGTTCATCAGCGCTCGGCATCGTGGGCGCATGGCAGACGTGCTCGGCAATTGGCCTGAGCGCGACGTGCGTTGGATCTGTGTAACCGACGGCGAGCGCATTCTTGGACTAGGCGATTTGGGTGCTCAAGGCATGGGCATCCCCATTGGAAAGCTCGCTCTTTACACCGCGTGTGCGGGCGTACCCCCAGAGGTTACCCTGCCAATCTTGCTTGATGTTGGAACCAACAACGAAGCATTGCTCGAAGACCCGTTCTACATCGGAATTCGTCAGAAGCGGCTTGCAGGACAGGAATACGACGATTTTATCGAAGAGTTTGTAACCGCCATAGAGGAGGTGTTCCCACAGTGCGCTATCCAGTGGGAAGATTTTGCCACCCCGAATGCAAGCCCCATTCTCGAACGTTACCGGCATCGCATCTCATCGTTCAACGACGACATCCAGGGCACGGCTGCTGTTGGGGTTGCCGGTGTTATCGCAGCAACCCGCATGAAGGGCGAGCGCTTGCGTGACCAGACGTATGTATTCTACGGAGCTGGCTCTGCGGGTCTTGGCATCTCAGAACTCCTGTGGCGACTTATGGTAGACGAAGGCTGTAGCGAAGAAGAGGCACGTGCAAAGTGTTGGCTTGTTGATAGCAAGGGGCTTGTCGTTGCATCACGGCAAGATCTTGCAGAATCAAAGCTTCCCTTCACGCATCAGCACGCAGAAATTGCTGGCCTTGCAGACATCGTTCAGAGCGTTAGACCTACTGTTCTTATTGGTACGAGTACTATTCCGAAGAGTTTTACGCAGGAAGTTATTGAGCACATGGCCTCGTATTGCGAAAGGCCGATCATCTTCCCATTCTCGAATCCGACATCCAAGAGCGAATGCAGTGCTGAAGAGGCGTACACATGGACGAATGGCAAGGCCATTTTTGCCAGCGGTAGCCCCTTTCAGCCAGTCGTTATCAATGGTACAACAATCTATCCAGGGCAAGGCAACAACGTTTACATTTTCCCAGGTGTAGGTCTTGCGGCTTACGCGGTTAGTGCAACGAATATCCCCTACAAGACATTCGGTGTTGCTGCTCGCGCACTTGCAGGAATGGTCAGCGAAGAACAATTCTCGAAGTGGCTCATTTACCCTCCAATGTCAGATATTCAAAAGGCAGCCAAGGTTGTTGCAATCGCATGTGCTGAGTATCTCTTCGACGATGGTCATGCAGGCATCGAACGCCCGGCAAACATCACTGAGTTGATCGAATCGCATATGTGGAAACCGACGTATGCATGACCATGCAAACCAAGTTTGACATAGCGAAGAATTGGCTGCCTCGATACACCGGTACCGACGTGGCTGCATTTGGCGACTATGTCTTGCTGACCAACTTTCGTGGATATGTAGATGCATTCGCACGGAAGTTTGATGTTGAGGTTAAGGGGCTAGACAAGCCGATGCAAACAGCCACCTATGATAATCTTACGATTATCAACTATGGTATTGGTTCGCCCAATGCCGCTTTGATCATGGATCTGCTGGTAGCTCGCATGCCCAAGGGTGTGCTGTTTCTTGGTAAGTGCGGTGGACTAAAGGAAACAACAGAGATTGGACACTTTGTTCTGCCAATCGCCGCGATTCGAGGTGACGGTACCAGTAATGACTACTTCCCACCTGAGGTGCCGGCCCTACCGTCGTTTAAGCTGCATAAGTTCGTCTCAGACAAAGTGCTGGATCACGGGCAAGACTATCGAACAGGAGTTGTGTACACAACCAATCGTCGTGTTTGGGAATGGGACATAGACTTTCGTAATCGGCTAAAGCAAGTGAGCTGTTTGGCTATTGATATGGAAACAGCCACGGTCTTTATCGTTGGACATAAGAACGACATCCCGCGCGGTGCACTCCTCCTAGTGAGCGACGTACCAGTAGTCCCTGAAGGTGTGAAGACCGAAGAAAGCGATAAACGGGTTACACAGGAATTTGCTGACTTACACCTTACGATAGGTATAGAAGCAATGCGCGAGATTGGCATCAAAGGCGAGCACATTAAACACCTGCGTTATGATTAATTACATCGTTGCATGTCTGCTTGCAGCAGCGACCATTGCTAGCGCTCAACCATTTGTAGTGTCTGGTCCAACCGTTGGACATGTTGATATGCGCAGTGCGAGTATTACTGTTCAGATTGGATTTCGTTCGCAGCCAGTACGAACAGATGTTGCAGTTCGCTACACAGACATTGCATCGAAGAGAACATACACAACACCACAGGTGTATTATGGATATCCCGGTAATGCTGGTTGCATGGGGTTTATGCTCGACAGTGTAGAGCCGGGTAGAACATACACCTATGAAATCCTTGTTGGCGGTGAAGCTCTCGATGTTTCAGTGCCAACTCGTTTTACTTCGCGTTCGATCTTTCGCTATCGTGGAAACGACTGGCCAACGGTGAGTCTAGCCTTCGGTAGCTGCCACTATGTAAATCAGGCAGGCTACGAGCGCCATGATTCTACAGGTAAGGAGAGGGGGTATGGCACAGAGACAGGAATCTTTGATGCTATTGTTCAGCGCAATCCTGATGCTATGCTGTGGCTGGGAGACAATGTCTATTTGCGCGATCCGGATTGGGGATCAAGGTCTGGCATACTAAAGCGGTACTCTCATACGCGGGCTCATTCGCGCACGCGTGAGCTCTTTGCCAGTATTCCCAATTACGCGATCTGGGATGATCATGATTATGGTCCGAACGATGCAGATCGGTCCTATGTGCTCAAAGATGATGCTCTGGATGCTTTCAAACTATTCTGGCCTAACCCCTCCTATGGAGTAGGGGGAAAACCTGGTATCACATCATCGTTTGAACTCGCCGATGTACAGGTCTTTCTTCTTGATGATCGTTTCTATCGCTCGTCAAATGACAGGCATGATGAGCCCAAGACTATCCTTGGTCAGCATCAGGATGAATGGCTCATCGACGCTCTATCATCGAGTAAGGCAACGTTTAAACTCGTTGCTGTTGGATCGCAGTTTCTCAGCGACAACAAGCGCAGAGAGGGCTTTGAGAAATCTCCTGAAGAACGCCAGCGGATATTGGATCTCATCACGCGAAACAATGTCTCCGGTGTTATGTTCATGTCTGGTGATGTTCACTTCGCAGAGCTTTCTAGGTTGGACAGGGAGGGCACATATCCGATCTACGAGATCACATCGTCGCCCCTTTCCTCTGGACTCAATACTAGCCCCGTTTACAGGGCAAATTCATATCATGTAGCTGGTACGGAATTCATCGGACACAACTTCGGACACATCACTGTTTCGGGTCAACGTGGCAAGCGTATACTCACCATTCGTATCGTTGATGCTACAGGTAAAGACGTATGGATACGAGAGATCCCTGAATCAGAGCTTCGCAAGAATGGCTAATACTATCTTTGCTCTATGTCTGTGATTGAACTGCTCGCAAAATCTGAATTCGCACTGCGAACTGTTTCATCCATGCTGCCACCATCACTTGTGGTTCGTTCATTTACAGCAGCACGGAATGTTTTTCTTCCTCGTTTTGCCGTAGATGTTCCCAGACAATCCTTTGAACCACCTCAAGACCAGTCTGTTAATGCATGGGGCTTGCAGTTCCGTATGCCTATATGGAATGCAGCGGGAATGTTCAAAAAGGGACATGGATATGAGATGGTTGCTGCTCAGGGTGCTGGAGCGTTTGTAGCAGGTACTACAACATCACGTGCACGCAGAGGTAACATTGTTCGCGGAATTGCTTGGCCCTCTACGCAGTATCCTCTCTCACACTCTGCATCAAACTGGATGGGCCTGCCTAATGAAGGTCATGCTACTGTAGCGGCCCGTCTGGCGAAGATCCAGAAAGTTGATGCATGCCCCCTGGTAGCAAGCGTAAGTGCCGAACCAGGTCTCGAGGCTGCCGTCGCTCTTCCGGAGCTACTTGAGGGTATGAGAAGATACGATGATGCTGGCGTTGATTACATAGAGCTCAATGAGAGTTGCCCTAATGTTCCTGGCCATGCAGGCCATGCCAGTGTAGACGACGAGCTGCTTCGCAGATTAGATACTGTAGCTACACAGTTTCTCGCACAACGTAGGCGTAGACTGCCTGTTGTTGTAAAACTCTCAACTGATACATCTCTTGAGCAGCTTCCAGAACTTATCAAAGCATTGGTTGAACGTTCTTTTGATGGTGTGATACTTGGCAATACATCCACAAGGTACAATGCTCTGCGTGAGCAGGTGCATCCTGATGACCGTAAATTATTTGATTATTTTACGTCTATGTATGGTGGCGGCATAAGTGGTGCGCTGCTGCGTGCATCATCTCTTGCCTCATGCGCTGCTGCGGTCCGTGCAGTAGATAATTGTGGGCCGCACCATGAGTTTAACGTGATTCGTTGCGGTGGCGTTGCCGCAGCTGACGACATAGCGGCTTCTGCCTTTGTAGGTGTGCACCTAAACCAATGGTACGTTGGATACTTCGAGGCGTTTGCCCAGCATGGTCACGATGTCTATCGTGAACTTTCTGCCTGCATGCGACCTACTCTCGCTCGTACAGAGTCGTAGAATACACGCATTGTCTCACGATCTTGTCCGTACGAAGATAATTCCGCAAAAAACGACTCTTGAGTATATCCATGCGAGTGTATGAGCGAGTCTAGTCGCCTCTGAACAACGACAGTATCACTAGACGACATACGTAGCACAACATAATCGGTATATGCTTGAAGCATGCGATCATCTACGACGTCGTTCTTTGTGCACGCTAGGCAAAACAATGCCGTTGCAACGAAACATGCGCGGATGGAGATGTTCACGGATTGTCTTTCAGGTAATGAGAGTAAAGTAGCACCACTTCGTGAAGCATCATTGCAGTTGCTCCCCACAATGGTATGGTTGGATGCACATCCCATAGCGGCACGGGAATTGGGATCTGGGGAATGATATCTGTTCGTTCATCGTAGAATGTATCGTCAACAAAATCCATAAGGGGTCGTGTAAATACCTCGGTTACTTCGTCAACACTGAGCTGCCATTGCGATGGCCTTGTAACGGCTGCAACAACAGGCGTAACTGCACTGTTAGATGGGGGTATGTAGAGGGGGCTCAGAGTTCCAATGACATGTACATTGGATCGACTGATACCAATTTCCTCTTCTGTTTCTCGCAGTGCAGCTTGTATAGGCGTTTCATGAGCTTCTAGACGTCCGCCAGGAAATGAAATCTGGCCTTTATGACTCCGTAATGATTCGCTGCGAACCGTGAATACAACCTCTGCGCCATTCTCTACGTCTTCTATGATTGGAATAAGAACTGCACTCCGACGTGCACCAACAGGAGCTGCGGCTAAGCGCACACCGGCATCCTTACCATTGGGCACAAATCGCCGATGAGCCTCTCTTCCTGGCAACGGCTTGGTAACTCGTCTTATTAACCATTGTGAAAATGTCATGATGCAAATCTGCAGAGAATCAGGTTGTATTTTGATGCATGATGAATCTGGGCACACTTCTCAATGCTCTCGCCGAAGAGATGCGGATTGCACCTGAACTTACCCAAGAGCGGTCAGAACAGTCTGTACATGGTATTGTTTCTGATTCACGTCAGGTTGTGCAGGGGGCGGTATTTGTGGCTGTTAACGGCACGACCTATGATGGACACAACGCGATAGACGATGCAATTGAGCGTGGGGCAATTGCGATAGTTGTTCAGACGGCACCTGTAAGTCCTGTACCTGTACCCTGCATTCATGTGCGAGATACTCGATTGGCGTATGCGGTTCTTACCGTAACTCTTGCAGGAAACCCAGGTTCACAGTTGCGCATCTACGGCGTTACCGGAACAAATGGTAAGACTACCTGTGCCACATTACTCGAGCAGCTCTATGGTAACGTGGGACGCCATGTGGGCTTTATCGGTACTACGGGGAACCGCTATGCTGGTTTGCAATACGATACGAGGTATTCAACCCCACATGCTGGGGAGTTGACCCAACTTTTCAATGCAATGCTTCAGGTAGGTGTAGAAACTGTGTGTATGGAAGTGAGCTCGCACGCACTCGATCAATTCCGTGTCTATGGGGTTGGATTTAGAGGAGCGATATTCACGAATCTTACTCGCGACCATCTCGACTATCACGGAACGATGGAGAACTATGCCAATGCGAAGAAGAAGTTGTTTGACAATCTTTCTTCTGATGCGATTGCTGTTCTCTGGGGAGACAGCGAGTGGGCGCCATACATGAAGAGGCATTGCCCTGCGAACATGGCTGTAACTGTTGGCACGGGACGCGGCAATCAGATTCAAGTTACAGATGTCGATATGGACATTAGCGGAACAACCTTTAATCTCGTTCGCCACAACGCGGGGCTTGCCAGACTACCAGAGCGCATGGCCATACGGACGAAGCTGCTGGGCGAGTTCAATGTTGCAAACGTTGCGTTGGTGGTAGTGATGGCAATTCTCGATGGGACATCACCAGATGAGGTTTCACGTATCATTCCGAGTCTGCAGGGTCCGAAAGGACGCATGGAGGTGCACAGCACCGCCTCGGGTACGATAGCAATCGTAGACTATGCCCATACTCCCGATGCGCTCGATAATGTCTTACGTGTTGTGCGCAGTTTCGCCAATCAAGGCACTCACGAGCGTAAACTTCACGTGGTGTTTGGATGTGGAGGTGATCGCGACAAAGGAAAGCGATCTGAAATGGGGCGAATTGCTAGCTCACTTGCTGATAGTGTTATTATTACTACCGACAACCCGAGAACCGAACATCCACAGGATATTGTGAACAATATCCTGTCAGGTGTAGACGCGTATGACTATTCCAAGGTGCGGGTAATTGAGGACAGACGCACAGCCCTCCATACAGCCTTAGACCAAGCCGGCCCGATCGATGTAGTGATCATTGCAGGGAAGGGGCACGAAGAGTACCAGATTATCGGTGATCGGCGCTTAGCCTTCAGTGATGCAGACGAGATATCAGCGTGGTCTGCAAAGCACAAAAAGGCGCCTCTCGATTGAGAAGCGCCCTTTATCTCTAATTCTTAGTTGGGAAGCAGAGTCTTACTCTTGTTCCATCTGCGCGCGGTGCTGACGACGAGCTGCTTTGAGACGCGACATGCGGCGCTCAACACTAGGCTTGACGTAGAATGCACGCTTCTTGAACTCACGAAGAACGCCTGAGCGCTCATATTTCTTCTTGAAGCGGCGCAATGCGCGGTCAATAGACTCGTTGCTTTGTACGGTAACTCCGATCACGAGAGATCCTCTGAGGAAAATGGTTACTTGAAATTCTCGATGAGACGCTTTTCTTTGTTCTTTTCGAAGTGGACCAAAACTGCTCCACGGCCATTCGACATAATCTCTTTAGCACGGACGATGCCAACGTCGTCCCAAGACTTATGATAAATCACGTCGCCAACCTTGTACGCGTTCTTTGGCGAATATTCTTTTGAATCTTCGCGTGCAAGTTTGATTTCAGTGACCTTCTTTTCGGTGTTCGATGCTAACGTGTCCAGATTAACCATCTGCATGTGACGGCTGACTGCACATTTAGCCCACTGCATGCGGCCATTGTCTGTCTCTGTAGGCTCACCAATCAACTCATGCTTTGTGTCTTTCATGAGAAACGGCGAATACAACACCATGTACTTAGCTTTACGCTTCGTCTTTTTCGGGGCTTCGACTTCTTCGCCAGCTACTGCATCTGCCGCAGCTGCTTTTTTGGCTTTTGGAGCCTTTTCCTTTGTGGTTTTAGCAACTTTTGCTGCCTTTGCGGTCGGCATAAACATTCCAGATTTTTTGGGGCTTGTAAGATACGAAAGAAATTATAAAGAAGAACCTAGTAAGCCCCGTACTGGCCAGGCTGTTTACTTTGCCTTGGCAAGCTTGGCTTTGAGTGTCTGGATAACTGGCACTGGTGAGGGGTCTACTTTATTCAAAACCGCTAGGTGCCAACTAACCCAGTCACCGAGATAAATCAATGAGAACATTCGAGATAGCAAGGTTGAACCTTTACCTTCAAGGGCTGTTACATCTCCCACGGAACCCTTGATGATGTCTTTTAGTGCATCAAAACGAATCTGAACTCTGCGATTGTCGTCGTTGTCTCTAAGTAGAAGTATCGAAAAGTCCTTCATGCGGGTTTTGGGGTGCTGCCAGCCATTGATTTCGTTGTGGTTCATTTCGGGCAAGAGGTTGCCAAATGCAACCTGCTTAGCGTTCTCCTGAATCTGGCCTTTCCAACGCAGGTTTACAGCATCCAATCGTTCATTTGCGCTGTAAATCACTGGCATCTTGCCATGCAACTTCTTTGCGATCTGCAGGGCAGGGTTCCTTGCTGCAGAGGATGCATAGACGTTGCGCATCTCTTCTGTTTGTGCTACAATTTCGCGAATACCCCTAGCGTTGGCTCGTGAGGCACGAGAATCAATAGCCCCGTACCGACTCATTATTGTCAGGAGGGGAAAAAATGAATATGCGAGTGCGCAACGGGGCTGAAACCCTGGGGGGATATTGATGATTGGGAAACCGTACGTGATAGCCCGCTTGCCGAGCTGACCGCCCGTTGTAATGCAGACTACGCGCATAGTCTTCTTGCGGATATCGTCGAAAGCTGACAGGGTTTCTTCGGTTTCTCCTGAATAACTTAAGCAAACGACATTCGTGTCGGAATCCATCCAGGATGGCACAGAGTATCCACGATGAACTGAAATGTTTAGATGATCTGCTCCAGGGGTAGTGGCCGCATAACTACGTAGTAGGTCGGCACCGATAGCCGAGCCACCAAGCCCGAAGAATGCATAGCGGTTGGACGTGGCCTGCTGACGCCACAATGGGGCATTTTCGCCAATGTTTACAGCATCCCTTACCTGTTCAGGGAAACGGTATAGCGTGTCGAACATATTCGACTTATCGATAGCAGCAGCTGGATTCTTGGGCATAGACGCCCCTTTCTAGGCATTGCAGATTATCACTAATATTAGAAATACCTTGGGCAGAAAGCAAGCGATGGGTATAACTTATTCTGGTAACTGAGGCTCTCGAAGCTGCACCGATCCCTTGGCAACCCGCTTTCGCAACCGCATGTTGAGGAACTCGACAGACATGGAAAACGCCATCGCAAAATAGACGTAACCCTTTGGAACATGTACGCCAACGCCCTCCAGTACGAGCACCAACCCAACCATGAGAAGAAACGCCAACGCCAAGACTTTTACCGTAGGGTGCTGGTGAATGAAGTGAGACACGGTGCCAGCGCTTAACTGCATTACAATCACAGCGATCACAACGGCGATAGCCATCACGATAAAGTCTTGTGATAATCCTATTGCGGTGATAACGGAGTCTATCGAGAACACAAGATCTAGCACGATGATCTGGATGATGATGAGGCCGAAGTCGCGTCGCTTGCCTGCGCGCGACGTCTGGTGTTGCTCACCTTCAAGCTTGCCGTGCAGCTCGCTAGTAGCCTTGGCAAGCAGAAACAGTCCACCAGCCATCATGATGAGATCTCTGCCACTGACTCCCCAAACTCCCGACATTGCCATCATTTGCGGAATCGTGAACAGCGGGCTTGTAAGCTTTGCCATCCAGACTGCTCCTAACAGAAACAGCAATCGCAATACCAGGGCAAGGAACAGGCCGATTGTTCGTGCACGTGACTGCTTGGATACTGGTAATTTTTCGACAAGAATCGATATGAAAATGATGTTGTCGATACCCAGTACGATCTCCAGAATCGTAAGAGTAAGGAGTGCAACCAAGCCGTCTACAGTGAAGATTGTTTCCATAACCCAGAATGTAATTTTGCTACATGAGCTTTACCAGCATCAATCCGGCCACTGGACTCGTGGTTGCCACCTATACAAGTCATCAGCCAGCCGACGTGGAATCACGAATTGAGCAAGCATTTCGTGCACAATATACGTGGCGCAATGTCGCGCTAAGCGAAAGAGTCCGCATTGTATTGGAACTTGCCTCGGTGCTCGAGAGACATTGCGAGCCCATTGCACGTCTTATTACACAGGAGATGGGTAAGCCCCTTGTGCAAAGTCGAGCAGAGGTAATAAAATGTGCTGGACTATGCAGACACATGGCGCAGATTGTGCCAGACGTTTTAGCAGATGTTGGGATAGAGGCTGGGTTTACCGAAAGCACGATTCGAAATGATCCACTTGGTCTGGTGCTGTCGATCATGCCTTGGAATTTTCCCCTGTGGCAGTTCTTTCGCTTCGCTGTGCCTGCATTGCTAGCCGGAAATGGTGTACTGCTCAAGCATGCACCCACTACGATGGGCTGCGGCCTGATGGCTGCAAGATTGTGTCACCTTGCCGGCCTACCCGAGCACATAGTAACTGATTTACGGATAGATGTTGCTGCCGTTGAGGGCGTTATAGCAGATGATCGTATTCGTGCAGTAACATTCACTGGTAGCACAATTGCAGGCTCGTATGTGGCATCCGCTGCCGGTAGACATCTAAAGAAGTCCGTCATGGAACTCGGTGGAAGCGATCCCTACATCGTTTGCGATGATGCTGATATAGAGTTGGCAGTTACAATGTGTGTAACTGGACGTATGATAAACAGTGGCCAATCATGTATCGCTGCAAAGCGCTATCTCGTGCATGAGTCCATAGCTGAGGAGTTTATCCAGAGAGTTGCTCAACAGTATGATTCGCTTGTTGTAGGTGATCCACTCGACACAGCAACAGACGTAGGGCCGCTAGCACGTCGAGATCTGCAACAACAGCTGCAGCAGCAAGTTGAAGTGGCTTGTTCTCATGGTGCTAGGATTGCAACGAGGCAGCCTATGACGTCTGTATCTGGCAACGGCTTTTTTGTGCGGCCTACGCTGCTCGTTCATGTTGACCCAACCAATCCTGTATATAACCAGGAGCTCTTTGGGCCTGTAGCTACTGTGACAACGTTTACTGATGATGCACACGCAGTGCGCCTGGCCAATGGAACGGATTTCGGGCTTGGAGCCGCAGTATGTTCCAGTGATATCTCTCGTGCAAAATTTCTTGCAGACCAGCTTGAGTGCGGCACTGTCTTTATCAATGACTTCGTACGAAGTGAACCACGGCTGCCGTTTGGAGGCGTAAAAAAATCTGGCTACGGACGTGAGCTTGGGTCTTGGGGATTGCTGGAGTTCGTGAATGTAAAAAACATTACGATTGGGTGATTCGGGCAATACGCGCATCTCTGCGTTGTTTTGCTAATGCTCGCAGGTCTACAACATGGTCTGCTTCATCCACAATCTCAGCGCCGAGCATTGTTTCAAGTACGTCCTCCATTGTTACGATACCTTCAACGCCCCCATGTTCGTCTACAACCATAAAAATGTGTTGGCGTTGTTGGAGAAACTGCTCTAGGGCATGGTCTAGCGTGATGTTCTCCGGGATAAAACCAATGTCGCGCTTTAGTCTGTTGATTTCCACCGTCTGCCGTCCGGCAATAGCTGCTCGTAATACATCCTTCGTCATCACATAGCCAGAGACACTGTCGAGATCTGCACTATCGTACACTGGCATCCGCGAGAACATTTGCAGTTCTGGACGCTTAATAGCGTCAGCCACCGTGATATCAGTGGGTAGGCCTGCAACTACAGTGCGGGGAGTCATAACGTCTGTAACCCCGATGCTACTTAGTTGCATGATATTCGTCATAATGCGATACTCACCAGGATCGAGAGCCCCTTCTTCACGGGCTGTTTCTACAAGAGCTTCGAGCTCTTCGCGAGCCTCTTCTTCTTCTTCTGCCTGAGTACGGGGCTTCGTAAGAGCCAGAATCCCGCGGCGTAGCATCAATAGCGGTGTAGAAACTACCGTCATTACCACTAGTGTGTTACTGGTAAAAATCAGCGCTCGATCTGTTACGCGTTCACCTATAACCGAAGAAACGATCTTTACGACGGCAATGCCAGTAACGAGAACTATGATCTCTTGGTAGAATGACGCAGCGTTTGGTCCAATCCACGATTCGAGTGTAAGAACAACTGCAATCAACACGAATAGATCAACTAGCCGCACGGCCAGCTGAGCCTCTACTGGTTCATCAAGTGTGTTCTTCAGACGAAGACCAGAGGAAGAGCCTTCTTCGGCCATTGTCGCAACGACGGCTACAGGAAGGTTCTGCAGAACCGATGAGATGAACTCACATAGTCCGCTGACGAGTATTGCTACGAAGACGACTACGTAATTCATTTACTGAGCACGAAACTGTGCACTAACAATTGCGATTTCATTGGGTGACGTCATTATTCCAAAGGGAGTGCTGACAGTTGGCTTGGCCTTTATCGTAAGCTTTGCCGGAGACCCGTTAGCGCCACCGAGATCGATCACGGCCTGCATAATTTCTTCGTAGCCCTTTTCAAAAAGTATGCTTGAGAGATCCACCGTCACTTCCAATGGAATCGGCTCAGAGACCGCGCCACCAGTGATCGGTATATCCCTACGAACGACGCCACTTACTACTCTTTTGTCCTCATAGTACAGAGTCCAAGGAAGCTCCTTTAAGGTGAGTGTTGCCGGCTTCGCACTTGGTGTACTGCCGTCGTTGGGGTTCTTTGCCTCCAGCATCACAGTTAGGGTAGCCTTGACTGATTTTGAACCATAGGTCTGCATAAGTCGCATTGCATCCATAGGTTGGATGTCTGCTACAGATGAAAAGCGTGAGACGTCTATGCCTGCAAGCTTCATGTTGGCAACCTTGCTAATACGAAACTGCATGTCTTTCATAGACATAAGCGCATTGGTCATTTCACGAATGCTGGCACAGGAGGTAAGTAGCAGAACACATAGCAATAGCAGGGGTCTGTATTTCATTCGATATCTCTATAACGATGATGATTCAATAATGAGGTCTGCTGAAATCATTCCACTGGTAGCTACCAACGGTATTCCGCCACCGGGATGAGCACTGCCACCAACATACCAAAGATTTTCTAAGTCCAGTGATTTCTGCCTCGGACGTAAAAACGCACTCAACGGCGAGTTAGACGATGCGCCGTATAATGCACCACGGAAAGACGACCACTGCGTTGCCATAGTATCAGGTGTTCGGATACGATACTCGCGAATTGACGGGGAAATGCCGAAATCATGAAGTCGCTGAACGGCACTGGCCACGATGTGCTCATCATGTCCGTTCCAATGTGACCCAGCCGATCCGTCAAGATGAGCACTTACTCCGTTTGGTGGGGCATTCATTAAAATGAACCAGTTTTCTCGACCCTCTGCCGCTAGAGAGCCGTCGGCAGCGCAGGATCGAGATACGTACATCGTTGCCTTACTGTCATGGTGTCGGCCATTCTCAAGAACTCTAAACTCGCGCTCGTAGTCGTCTGCAAAGAAGATATTGTGATGAGCTAGACCAAAACTCTGCACGTCAACACTGGCTTGAATGACAACTCCGCTGCACGACAGATCACGAGGTTCTCTAACAGGTAATCCAAGCAGGTGCTTTTGTGTAACGTATACGTCTGCATTCGACACTACATGGTCGCATGCAACGCGTGTGTCGTTGTCCAACAGTATTCCCGTGGCGCGCTTTCCTGCATGCTCAATTGATCGAACTCGACACTCCGTAGAGATGTTTACACCGCACTCTATGGCAAGTTTCTCCAGGCCGCGCACTATGCTGTACATGCCCCCTTCGGGATACCATGCTCCAAATCCTATCTCTACCCACGGTATAACCATGAGTGTTGCCGGGGCTTTGAATGGATTGGATCCATTATACGTTGCGAAGCGATCGAAAAGTTGTAGTAATCGTTTATCTGTGAAGTACGAGGCATTGTGTCTGTGCAGTGTTGATGCGAATCGCAATCGGTGAAGTCTGGGAAGCATTCCAAGGTTACGGGGCTTGAGAAACTCCATAAAACCATCAAATGGCGAAAAGATGAAAACATCCTTCGTCATCTCATAAACTTCCCGTGCATGTTCGAGGTAGGCACGAGCATTGACCCCTGCGCCTGGAGCAAAACCCTCAATAGCAGAGATCACATCTTCGAGTTCAAACGGCATGTCAAGTCTCGAGCCATCGGACCAGCGGTATTGACAGGCAGGGTTAACTCGATGGAGCTTGATGTAGTCCTCGCGACGTCTACCAACACGTCGAAACACATCGTCTAACACAAAAGGCATTGTTAGCAGGGTTGGACCAGTTTCAAACGAACAACCGTCGAACTCGCTGACATTACACTTGCCGCCAACGCGTGGTCCTTGCTCAAACACATCGACAGTATGTCCTGCATGTGCAAGCTGTATAGCCGAGACGAGTCCGCCAATTCCAGCGCCAACAACTGCAACGCGCATTGGTTTACTGCGCCTCGTGTGTGGGAGCATGAAACAGCAGAGTGGCTCCAATCTCATGCTGACCTAATTGATCACATGCATCGATGAGACCGTCTATACCAAAATCCGCCTCCCACATGCCTAGCGGGTAAACGCGCTCTTGCTTTGTGTCGTGTGGGAATACTGATGCGTGAATTGCGTGTGCTCGATCAACAACAACAGCATTCTTCTTCTTGGAAGCAGATGTGAGTTTCGATTCAAGCATGTCTAACGTTGCATGCATACCAGCCCGCTGTGCATTCACTGTCGCAACCAGTGTAGGGTCTATCTTCTGTGCAGCCTCTACATAGCTGTCGAGAGTGTTGTCGATGGTTGCCTGCTGTTGTACTCTATTCGGAAGAACTGCACTTGCCAGCTCACTGGAAAGGTCTTTTTCAATCGTTTGCCATGGTCGTGCGTACCATTCAAGCTTGTGGCCCGATTTCAGCAGATTGCGCTTAGTTTTCGCGTTGATCATGGTGCCCCCAGAACGAGCAATCAGTACTGGCCTGCCAACGCCGAGTAATTGATACACGTCTGCTATCTGCTGATGATATGCCATTTCTGCAGCGCCGAGAACTGTGACAGCCGTAGGCAGGATTGCATCTTGCACTAGTGGGCGAGTAAGAACCGTAGGAGTAAAACGTTCAGGATGCGAACGCGCCATGTTCACTAGTTCATCGAAAGGCAACTGCTGGCCGGCAATGCTAACACCCATGGCAGTTTTTTCAATTCTCTGGCGTCCGTTGGAATTGGTGTACATCCAAGGCACGTCGAGAACGTTTGCCTGCTGTGCCGTGCCACGTTGTTGTAGCGCCATGGTTGTCGTTTTGATGGTTTGCACTACTTCGTCGTTGCGGTTGAGCAAGTATTGCAGAATGGGGCTATGCAGTCCGACGTCTACAAGTTTGCTTGAACACACAACAAGAACGCCCCATTCAGCGAGGTACGGGGCAAGAACTGTAAGAAAAGCATCTGTCCACGTAGTGCCCACCTGATAGGCATCTTGTAATCGTTCAATGGTCTGCTGGGCGCATCGCCCTTGCAATTGCTGTAATATAGGAACTACAGCATCGTGCAATGCCTGATCGATCAGACGGTCTGCAACTCTGCGTCTTGGATGAGCGCCATCCCATGGAGAAATGCTCAATACATCATGTGTACCAGTGAGGATTTCTGCATGCATTGCCTCGTGTGCGTCGTGATCATTGTCTTCGACCCAGAACAGCGGAATGCATGGTACTCCAGTTTGCTGGCTAACAATCGAGGCAGCTGCCACAGCAGAACGAATCTTATACAGCGTGTACATGGGGCCACCAAACAGACCCACCTGCTGACCTGTAACTGCGACTACACTATCTGGTGCGAGGAGCTGTTGATATGCCCGTTGCTGGTGCTTGGACAACTCGGTGCCAAGCATCGATGCCAGCACACGTTCTCCAAGGCGGGTACGAGAAGCGCCCTGACTTGAGCGTAATGTGCAGAGCTCTTGATCAACGTCCTGCAACTTCATCTTCAATCGTATCGCAGTGATATTCACGACGTGGACCGCGCCCACCGCGCGCTGCAGGAGCCCCCTTGCTGATTGCCTTGATTGCTTCCTGCTCAAGTTGACGTCGAAGGGCTGCATCACGCTCGCGCATTTGTGCATCAGAGGATCTTGAGAAATACTCGCGTCCGTCTACAAAAGTGCGTTCAACACGTGAGGTATTTGATAGTGGGTTCCCAGTCCAAACAACAACGTCGCCATCTTTGCCAACTTCGATACTACCTGTTCGTTCATCGATGGCCATTTGCTTTGCTGCATTAATTGTAACGAACTTCAGTGCGTCAATCTCGGCTACATTGCCATACTTGATGCTTTTAGCTGCTTCTTGGTTGAGTCGTCGCGCCATCTCTGCGTCATCTGAGTTAATTGAAACGTTAACGCCTGCCTCATGCATGATTGCTGGGCTTTCAGGAATGGCATCATACACTTCCATCTTATATGCCCACCAATCAGCAAATGAAGAAGCACCTACGCCGTGCTTTGCCATCTCCTGAGCTACCTTATAGCCTTCGAGGATGTGCGTAAATGTGTGAACCTTAAAACCGAACTCCTCTGCCAGTCGCATAAGCATCAATATCTCGCTCTGCACGTACGAATGACAATGGATATTGCGCTTGCTGTTGAGAATCTCCACCAAAGCATCGAGCTGTATGTCCCTGCGTACGGGTTTGTTTGGATCGTTGGCTTTGAGATCACGTTCGTATTCGCGTGCGGTTCTAAACGCGTCACGCATAATCTGCTCAACACCCATGCGAGTTTGCGGATATCGCGATGTGTAGCGATCGCCCCAGTTTGCTTGCTTTACATTTTCACCGAGGGCAAACTTTACAGTAGGAACGGCATCTTCTACTTTAAGCCCTTCTGCATCCGATCCCCAGCGGGTTTTTATGTACTGAAGCTGTCCTCCCATTGGGTTAGCAGAACCATGCAGGAGATGTGTAGATGTAACGCCGCCTGCAAGCTGGCGATAGATGTTTACATCATCAGGATCCAGTACATCACCAATACGTACCTCTGTGGTAACTGCATGCGTGCCTTCATTCACGCCGCGGGTTATTGCAATGTGCGAATGCTCGTCGATGATGCCAGGTGTGATGTGCATACCAGAACAATCGATTGTCGTGGCAGCTGTAAGCCCCTTACCAACACCTATGATTTTACCATTACGCAGTGCCACGTCTGATGATTCGAGTGTTCCGTGCGGACCACACGTCCAGACCGTTGCATTCTTCAAAACAACATCTGCTTGAGAGGGCATGGTGGCAAGACCGAAGGGGCCCATCGGTGAGATACGTGGCATAGGCAACATTGATGTTATGCGAACCCACTCTGTTTTGGCATCACGATCGCGCAGCGCAGAATCACGGCGCATGATAAAGCCAATGCTGCGTCCATCAGGTAGCAGCGCATCGCCACTGAACACTAAGGAATCAGCCGCTGATGCTGCTCGAAGCATGCCAGGCATTCCGAGCGTATCGAGGCTTACCGTAAACGATGCACGCCTGCCTTGCAGAGAAAACGTTCCTGATAGCTTAGCGCTGTCGCGCGAGAAATCTGCAGTTGGATTATCAGCAGTACCCGCGATAGTAACGCGTAGACTCCTCGCATTCGGCAAGCCCGATGATGTAAGTGTCCAGTGACCACGAACATCTATTTCTGGCATCTGACGAATCACGCGCTCAGAGCCAGCAACAACAACGCGGGTAATCTCAGAGCCGTCTTTAAAGAGCGGTCCATCCGTGATGACAATATTGGCGTAGTAGCCGGCATCAATGCGGCCAGCACGATCTGCTAGGCGTGCGAGCTGGGCGGGCTCTGTGGTAAGAGCAGCAAGAGCAACATCCTCGCGGAGTCCGCGTTTGACGCACTCGCGCACGCGCGACAGAAGTACCGACTTATCCTTGAGACCATGGGCTGTGAATGATAGGTGAATCCCAATAGAATCCAGCAAGCGGGCATTATCTGGAGCCCAATACCAGTTCATGAGATCTGTGAGCCCTACTTCGTGTGCGCTTATAGCGTCCCGTACATCCGGTACTTCTGGGAACGTGAGGGGAACGATGATTGCCTCTGGCTTTACGGCTGCGATGGAGGAAATTCTTCGAAACTCTGTACCTGTGCCGAGAGTAACAACCTGTATACCTGCTTCTTTTGCAATCTTGTTCCATCGAACAATGTCGTGCTCGTCATATGATTCAGCAACAAATGGTGTTTTTGCTGAAACGGCAGCTGACAGTGCTTCGAGCGATAGGTTTACCTCTGGTGGTACATTGGTGCTCACGCGCTGGGCCGCGGCATGGGCCTTTGTGTACCATGAGGCATCGAGAAATGCCTGACGCAGAAGTGCTATCGACCCCATTTGTGAGCTCGGATAGGGTGTCTTCGAGGTGCCCTTAGAAAACGAGAGCCGCTGGTATGTGTTATCTGCGATCACCGTCTTGGAAGCGGTTCCGCCACGCAGCAGAACAGTTGCGGCACTGCCGCTACATATCCCGTCAGTCGAGACTGCCGCCGCTGCTCCATAGCCGAGAGATTGCCGCTCGCGAGCTACAGACTCGTCAATACGGAGCGCATCAGAGGCTCGACGCTCTGGGCGCACGGCTTGGTTCCAATGGTGCGCTCCCTGTGGTTCGGGAGTTACTGGTCCCTCGTCCTCGTCCCAGTTGCGCGGTTTCGACTCTGTTTCCGAGCCGCGCAGCGATGCAACGTCAAGGTACGGCTCTACAAAACCAGCGTACACATATGCTCCGCGCAGGTCGCGAACCTCTGCCCCCTGCGGGATGGCTAGGTTTTTTCCAACACGAACGATGCGTTCATCATGCACGATGATCACGGCCGAATCAATTCGACTTCCCGGATACGGAATCGCAGTGCAGTTGGTGTATGCTACATAGGCCACGCGTTTATCGCGTAAGCCATCAATGTTCGTTGTCGAGATCTGGGCAACGAGTGAAGTTGTGGCCAGAACGAAAGCTAGAAAACGTATCATGTGCCAAAATTACGGCACAGTGCGATGCTAGATACGTTCGACGGCCGACTTCGCAGACTTTGAGTAGCCTCGAGCCATAGAAAGAGCGGTAGGCTGGTTCACTACGCCGGCACCCTGACACAGGCCGTCTACTCCAACAAGTTGTTTTGCAGTAGCCATGAGAATGTCTTTAACATCGAACGGGGTAAGGTAGGGGGCTACCTCGAGTATTTGAGCGATCACAGAAGTAACTATAGGGGCAGCAAAGGAAGTGCCATCAACCATTTTGTACCAAGGATTGATGAGAACATGCTCCCGAATGGCATCGCTGATAATTCCGCGCAGAGAATACAGATCTGTAGGCGCATCCGCCTCGGGTAGCAACCCAACTTCACGAGCTATTGCCAGACCTTGGTTCATCAATTGGTGGTCGTCCATACAGTCGAGTGCACACAAGGCCGCCGCCTGCTGTGCGCCAATTGTACCGGGCAGAACAGGTGCAGGTAGCCAGATCGAGGGGGCAATGATCTCTGGTTTTTGCACGTTGAGTGACGTTCTACCAAAACTGCTGTGATACATGATGTCGTCTGCACGATCGAGTGTATTGTTATCATTGAGGCCTCCAACCGTTATGGCGCTGGGGGCTGCAGCAGGGGGGCGTATTGGGGCATTGGGATTGTTTCCAGCAGCAGCCACAACAACAATGCCACGACGCACGAGATCTTCCACGGCCGCGTTGACAGGATGCTGTAGTGTTTGGTCGGTCTCGTCTGCATAGACGCTGATGTTAACAACATCGATGTGGAGCTCTTCAACATGCTGCTCTATCCATCGTAGCGCCCATACAATCGTGGGTGTCGTGATGCGTCCGTCGTGATTCATTGCACGGATTGCTACAAGCCTAGCCAGCGGTGCAAGCGATGAATACTGCCCATGAGACATGAAGCCATTCCCAGCAGCAGTGCAGGCCGTCATGGTACCGTGCCAGTGTCGCGCTATGGCTTGACTCGGAAGCTCTGGATGAGTCGTTTGCTCAACTGCATCAACATACTGCACTACGCGTTGCTCTGGACTGCATATATCTGGGTGCTGCACAAAGTCACTGTCGATCATCGCGATGGTTATGCCGCGCCCCTTTGCTGAGGTGTCTGCCTGCATGCGATGCGGGAGAGAGAGTACGGGGCGTATGGATGGCTGACGTAGCATACTGTTACGAATTTAGAGGTGTTGTTTGTTCGAGACTTTAGATTTGTATCCACGTGAACCCATAGGATGGAAATGTTTCGGTATTACATTTGTGCAGTTATTGTCGTTCTTGGATCGATAATCGCAACAGCCCAAACAGAAATGTCTGTTAACATAGACTCGCTCACACGCGTGCCGCAGATCAAGGCAGATTCTGTACCATGGAGGTGGTTAACACGGTGGGGTGCAGGGTTTTCGACAACACAGCTTACGAACTGGACGCAGGGTGGACAGGACGTCTATAGTCTTGATTTGGGGTTCTATGGATCCTATGACTATGCCGATAGTATTCATTCCTGGGATAACGATATTCACCTGCGATATGGATTGGTGAAACAAGGAACGCAGAACATCCAAAAGTCGGATGACCGCATCATACTTAGTAGCCGTATATCTCGCGTAACCTCGAATTGGTATCGCTATACTGGTTTTGCAGATTTCCGAACGCAGTTTGTTGACGGATTTAATAACTCGATATACGACAGTGCAACGGGAGGGCCACTGCGCATTTCATCCTTCTTTGCACCTGCATTTTTGACAACGGCCTTTGGTCTCGATGCATCAGTTCTGCCCCACGTACGTGTATTGATCGCACCACTTGCTTCGCGCTCTACGTGGGTGCTTGATGATCGACTTGTTGAGTCTGGACGTCTGGACGGTCGGGGTGTTTTTGGTCTCGGGCCGGGTGTTTCATCGAGAACAAACATCGGTTCGGTTGTTAACCTCAAACTCGACTGGGAAATCGCAACGAATGTTAATCTGCGCACCCGTTTTAACGGATTTATGCCATTCTCTTCGCCAAAGCTGTGGGTTGTAACGGTCGAGAATGCTATCGTGATGAAGGTTAATGGCTGGCTGAACGTCTCATGGTTATCGGATATCTTTTACGATGACCGCATCCCGATTACGCGCAAGGATGGATCGATAGGGCCGGCTACACAGTTTCGTAATCAGCTAACGTTTGGAATCAACTGGACACTCGAGGGTTAATCATTGCGGTAAACTCTTGCTCGCTAAGCACGGGAACACCGAGCTGCACGGCCTTTGCGAGCTTGCTTCCAGCCTCTGCGCCAGCTACCACAAACGAGGTCTTCTTGCTAACAGAGCCTGAAGCTTTACCGCCGTGCGCCTCGACAATTTCTTCTGCTTGCCTGCGAGTTATCGATACTAGCTCGCCCGTGAATACAAACGTCTTGCCTGCAAAATTCTGAGAAACGAGGCTGGGGGCTGATGATGCGAATATCAATCCTGCGGCCTTCAAACTTGATATCTCGTCACGGTTATCGGGCTCGTCAAAAAACGTTCGTATCGACGTCGCAATGGCATCGCCAATCTCGTTGATGGATGTGAGCTGCTCATGCGAAGCCCCCTGCAGGGATTCAATACTCGTATGATGCTTGCACAACATCTTGGCAACGCCTTCGCCAACAAAGCGGATTCCAAGTGCAAAGAGAACGCGATTATAGGGTTGTTGCTTACTGGCCGTGATGCCGTCGAACATCTTTTCGAAGCTCTTGGGTGCCCAGCGGTCCAGTGCAAGAATCTCTGAGCGTCTATTGGGCAGCTGATAGATATCGCTTATACGTTTGAGGAGTCCCGCCTCGATGAATTGAGCAATGGCCTTTTCGCCGAGACCATCAATGTCCATAGCATCGCGCGAAACAAAGTGTTCAAGGCGACGGCGCAATTGCCATGGACAAAAGGAATCATTACAGAACCAGTTCGCTTCTCCTTCAGGTCTATGCAGAGCAGAATGTCGTGGACACGGACACGTCTGTGGCATCATCCAAGGCATGCTATCTATTGCGCGCTCTTCTTTGACCACGCCGCTAACCTTGGGGATAACATCTCCACCTTTCTCAATCACTACAGTATCGCCGATTCGCAGATCGAGCTCGTCTATATAATCCTGATTGTGCAGCGTTGCACGTGATATGGTTGAGCCCGCTAACAACGTTGGCTCAAGTTCTGCCACAGGTGTGATAACACCAGTGCGTCCTACTTGAAGCGTGATATCGCGCAGTTTCGTCTGTGTTTTTTTTGCCTCGTACTTGTATGCAATTGCCCATCGCGGTAATCGTGCAATAAAGCCCAGCTCCTGCTGATGGCGCAGCGAGTTTACCTTGATCACAATCCCATCAATCTGAAACGGCAGTGAATATCGTTTCTCATCCCACTCTGCGATAAAGGCCATCACTTCCTGCACGTTGGCGCAGAGGCGAACAGCCGGACTCGTGGGAAATCCCATCTGGCGCAGCAAGTCGACGTTCGTTGAGTGCTCTTCGAGGTTTACATCTGCCGTGTCCAGCCAATAGGCAACAAACTCTAGCTGCCTTTTCGCAACCTGACGTGAATCTTTCTGCTTCAGGGTTCCAGCTGTAAGATTGCGCGGATTTGCGTACGGTTTTTCGCCTTCCGCTTCTGCAGCCTCGTTAATTGCTAGGAAGGTCTCATTCATCATGTAGACCTCGCCGCGCACGATAGCCGACGAGATGGTGGTTTGGTGAAGGCGAAGAGGTACCGATCGAATTGTGCGAACATTCGCCGTAACATCATCACCGGTTTGACCATCACCTCGTGTAGCAGCTAATGCCAACGTGCAGTTCTCGTATGTAAGAGACATTGCAACACCATCGTACTTCAGCTCGCATACATACTCAGGGGTAGCCCCCTCAAGGGTCTCACGCACGCGACGGTCGAAATCTTCGACCTCTTCTCTGGAGTAGGTGTTTGCCAGAGACAGCATTGGTACTGCGTGGGAAACGGTGGTGAACTGGCTAATTGGCGTGCCGCCAACACGTTGCGTGGGTGAGTCTGGGGTAACTAGGTCTGGGTGCAGACGTTCGAGGTCTAAGAGCTCAGAAAACAGAGCATCATAGTCGCGATCTGAGATTTCGGGCCGGGCCTCCACGTAATAGAGGTGATCATGCCTGAGAATTTTCCTGCGAAGCTCCAGAATGCGTTCTGGGGCCAGATCTGTCTGGTCGAACAGCGATTGCATGTCCAAATATCAGGATTATCGGGAGTATATTGGGCCTGCAAAACCAAGAAAGAATCACGTTATGATCAGAGCTCTACGTACGCTGTTTTTTGTATACCTCGCAAGTACACTAGCTCTACAGGCGCAGATCACGTTCAAGAGTGCCGATCCGGCATTTCTGCGTACTCGCAGCCCCTTGCCTGCAGACGCGTATGCCGTAACTCCGCCTGCTACGATTGTTCGTGATGTGCGATCATCATTTCAGCTCACATTGCAGATCCCAACCTCTCGTGGTGTGTTTGAGATCGAAGCGTCTACGTTTGAGCTGTTCACCGACGACGCGATAATGGTGCAGCGCACAGTGAATGGAGATGAGTACGTTGATATCCCCCGTCATGCTTTGATGAGAGGCAGCATCAAGGGCCAACGTGGGTCGTACGTCTTTCTGGCTGCATTTGAAACTCATGTAGTCGGGGTTTTTGAATTGAACGAGCCAGAGGGCAAGCGTAGATTTATGATCGCACCAGATACGATCATCGAGGGTCGTATGGCAAATCACGTGGTCTATGAGGTGCGTCCGGGCTCGGGTAATCCAACACAGTGTCACGCAGAAGATCTGCCGACGTATCAGCGTCAGGTAGACTCAATCTTCGCTATAACAAATCGGGACGAATCGGTGAAGGGGGCTGATGATGCCCCGCTTGATGCCACGCAGAATTCGTTTCAACTTGCTCTTGATTGTACCAATTCGTTCTATAAAAATCTCGGAAGCAACCTAACTACCGCTGCCAGCTCTGCCATTGCTATTGCGGGCGCATGTGGGGGAGTATACTTTCGAGATGCTAATGTTCTGATCCGAGTTCCATACTTGCGCGTCTGGACGGTAACTGATCCATATCCAAGCGACATCGGTGCTAAGCTTGGCAAGATTCGCGAACACTGGGAAGGCAACATGCAACATGTGCGCAGAAGCGTCACGTGCTTGCTGTCGGGAGAAGGTGGCGGTGGACTTGCCTGGGTTGGAGTTCTTTGTGGTGGTTACGGGTACAACGTTAGCGGCGTAGACGGACGTGTGAATTTCCCAGCACCGAATTACATATGGGACATTGATGTAACATCACACGAACTCGGTCACAACATCGGCTCATCGCACACGCATAATTGTGGGTGGAACCCGCCAATCGACTCCTGCTGGAATGCTGAAGGCGGTTGCTATGAGAACACTCGTGCGCGTCGCGGTACGATCATGAGCTATTGTCATCTCACAAATAAGGGTACCGAACTGCAGTTCCATCCGCGCGTGGCAACGTTGTTTAATCGAGTGCTCTCCACAACATGGTGTAATGCTCCGGTTCCAACACGTAAGGATAGTGACGTAGCTGTTGTTAGCATCGACGTACCGCTCAATGGCGGCGAGTATGTGGTAAAAGGAACGCTCCAACCCTCGGCATACATACGCAATCTCGGCAACAAGAGTCTGGCCAATATCAGCGCAGTATGCGAGATCACAGATTTAGATAACAAGGTTAAGAAGTCGCTAAATGCATCAATTTCACAACTTGGGTCGTTGCAGACTCAGCTTGTGCTCTTCCCAAGCTTTACTCTCGACTCTGCTGGCAGTTACCTCGTAAGGATAACGGCCAAGGCGTTGAACGATCAATACCCAACAAACGACATCCTGACACGCCCCTTTGCAGTTGTCAATGCTGATTCAGGCAAGTTGCAAGTAACCTATCCCAACGGAGGAGAAAAGCTCGTAGCGGGTACAACAATAGACGCAACATTTACCGCAACCAAGGTTAAGAATGTATCACTGCAGTACTCCATAGATAACGGTGCAACATGGAACACGCTGCAGTATAATATTGACGCCGCAGCAGGATCTGTTACGTGGCTTGTGCCATTTGTTGTCTCAAACGAATGTCTCGTGCGCGTGATGAGCCTTACTAATGCTTCAATTGTTGATGTTTCGAATGCTCGATTTACAATCGATGTTCCGTTGGATGTTCAGGCATATGATATTGTTGAGCCCCGTACCAAAGATGACCAAACATCTCCGCTCGTGCCTAAACTTGTGGTGCGCAATATCGGGAAAAACGATGCCAAGGATGTAAAGGTTCGGTTCTCGATGAAGTGGGTGCGCGCTACTGCCGCATGCTACGACACAACATTTGTTCTGCCGTTTGTAAAAGCACGTGGTGAGGATACCATTACTCTGGCGCAAACGCCTGTTCTTGCCGATGGTGTTCATACAATGGAGTTTTATGTTGATGCTCCGAATGACACCAATGCTGCAAATGACAGATTCTGGAGAGAGTTCTCTGCTAAGGGGCTTACACCCCCATCTGATGTGCGGTATGAAGAGGGCCCCAATCGCGTGCTCCTACAATGGCGCGTCCGCACAAGTGATCCGGTACAGCGTGTTGAACTATGGCGTGGCGCAAGTCCTGCTTCGATGCAGAAGATTCGATCGTTCAACGATGCAATAGATACATACGTTGACGACGAGCTAACCAATGACGAACCATATGTCTATGCCCTCCGCGTTGTAAAGGGTAACCTTCAAAGCGTCTTTACCCCGTTTGTCTATGCGCAGCCACAAGTGTTCCCCGGTGCTGCGGTTCCGGGTGTGCCGGATATCATCTCTCCAGTCGATGGTACATCTGGAGTTCCTGCGTTGGCCAATTTGGTCTGGACATCTGTGCAGGGCGGAGATCAATATGAGATTCAGGTGGCAAAAGACAATGCGTTTCAGGAGTTAGAATTCGTAGCGGTTGTCCGTGATCCTGGTGCACTTGTCCTGCCGCTTGAGTTCAATAGTACGCATCGCTGGAGAGCGCGTGCCATGAATCAGACGGTAACGGGTGCGTTCTGCAAGCCAAGTACATTCATGACAACGAAGAATTGTGCTGGTAAGGCACTCTCGTTCAACGGCAATGGAAATAAGGCAACCGATGCAACATTCGCATGGAATGGGGGCGCTGTAACTGTCGAATACTGGACATTTGTAAAGAGGTCTACGCTTAAGCCAACAACAACATTTATGGTTGGCGAATCAGACAATGCAGCCAATCGTTTCCAGACACATTGTCCATGGGACGATGGCCGTATTTACTGGGACTATGGAAACATCAATGACAAGGGGCGCATCAGCGGTCCGTTCGGTGATGCCAACTACGATAGATGGGTGCATGTAGCCCTCGTTAGTGACGGTGCAAACTTCAAGGCTATTTATGTTAATGGTCAGGAAGTAGCTTCAGCGAAAGAAGCATCAGCACCAACGGGACTAAAAGAGCTAACAATTGGTGGGATGCGCTCGAATACCTGGTTTAATGGTATGGTAGATGAGTTCCGTGTATGGAATGTTGCCAGGAGTGGAGAAGAGATACGCAGCTACATGAATAGAAGGTTGCCGCAGGCTGCTGACAACTCAAAAATTGTAGGCTGGTGGCGTCTCAACGAAGGTTCTGGAATTAGTGCCAAGGATGCCGTTCGGTCACGTCAGCTTACCATGCCATCAGGAAGTATGTGGACTGAAAGTGGCGCGCTGGTTTCATGTGAAGATCCTGTTTCGATCATAGGTTCACCCGATTTAACATCAAAAGTTGGAATTGTGCCGAGCATTCGCGCGCATGCCTACGACATTTCGTGGAAACCATTTACGATCACACGCGGAAGCACATGGTACGAGCTCTTGCTGGTTGATTCAGCGCAAACAAAGGTTCTGCAGCGTATAAACAACATCCCATCGAACGGGGCTAAGGAGGTAACCTACAGTTTGCGTGGTTTACCGGCTGATAGTCTCATGTATGTGAAGGTGCGAGCTCGTAATACATTCGGTTCAAGCGACTGGACGCTCGCAATGATGCAAACACGCACACCATGCGCAAACAGCACTGTAACGTTCAACGGCACTGCAGACAGATTTACATCAGAAGCCTTTTCCTATAAGGGGCGCGCTGCAACGGTTGAGTACTGGAGCTATGTATCCCCAGAACAACTCATGAACTCTGTTTCTTACAGTGTGGGCGATAAGGCAGACGACGCAAAGAGACTGCAGTCTCATGGCCCATGGGGCGATAAAACGTTATACTGGGACTATGGTGATTGGCGCGAGAGTGGACGTGTTTCCACGTCGTATGAGTCACGTCTCGGTATGTGGACTCATGTTGCAATGGTCTCCAATGGTTATGATTCCATGGCCATTTATCTCGACGGTGAAGTAGCGAAGCGTTCAACCTTTACGGATGCACCAAAGGTATTGAAGCAGTTAACACTAGGGGGGAATCCGCACTCGAAAACATGGTTCAAAGGAAACATCCGCAACTTCCGTGTCTGGAATACGATGCGTTCTGCCAAGCAGATCTCAGAGTCGATGTACAATTTCATCTCAGAGCCCGCAACCAATCTTCTTGGTAGCTACTTCATCGATGAGGGTAAGGGGCTTCGAGCTAAGGATGCCCTTGGTCTTACCAACTATGCAAAGAGTGAGATCGAGCCAGCGTGGGGTTCTGGGCCAGCCTCGGCCGTTATGCATGCGCCAGCGGTGGTGTTTGGCAGACGAACTGTTCAACGTGGTGAGACAGCCCAGTATTCGATTAAGAGTGTGCTCGATGTTAGCCATACTTGGCAAGTTGTTGGTGGTAAGATTGTTCAGGGGCAAACCAATTCTGATGATATCGACGTTGCATGGAATCAGACGGATTCTGTAGGCACGATCATTGTACGGAGAAACTTCCAAGGTGGCTGCGAAGATGAGACGCGCGTAAACGTGACGCTGCCTGTCTTTGTTGGTGTAGCCAATGACGCAGATCAAGATGCACAAGCATGGATGTTCCCGAATCCTGCCAACGATGTTCTCACAATCCGCTCCGAGCAGGCCGGCACCGTTGTGATCCTTGATCTCCAAGGCAGAATTGTTGCTGAAATGAACGTTGTGCAGGGAACAACAACGCTGCCAATTGGTACGCTCGCTCAAGGTTCGTATCTCGTGCGGCTTTCTGGGGCGACAGGCGTAGCAACGAACAGACTTTCCATTCAACGATAATCGGCAATCGGTTGCGTGTTCCACATTTCAGACGAAACATTCGACGATCCGTCACGGATATATGAGGCCATCGTATCGCTCATCGATGCCGTTACGACGGGCGAGCATGATCTGATTGCAAATCTTGCCAATGCGGCATCGGTGCTCTATCACATGCTGCCGAACATTAACTGGGCCGGATTCTACATCCTGCGCGATAACGAGCTTGTACTTGGACCGTTCCACGGCAAACCCGCATGCGTGCGCATTGCCATGGGGCGTGGTGTATGTGGTACGTCGGCAGAGCAAAGGACAACGCTTGTTGTGCCCAACGTACATGAGTTCCCCGGGCATATCGCGTGTGATGCGGCGAGCGCTAGCGAAATCGTGGTGCCATTAGTTATAGATGGGAAACTCATCGGTGTGCTGGATATCGATAGTCCACTCGTTGGCAGATTCAGTGCCGAAGACAAGGAGCACCTTGAGCATCTCATGCAGGTGCTCATGTCACGTTGCAGTATCTAAAGGGCACTAAGAAGAGTGGAGATACTCGCACTCTTTCAAATCATACTTACGGAAATTCACCCGACACCTGCAGCAGGAGAGCCGGAGTGGATTGAGTGCATTATCAAATCCGACCAGCCTGCGGTATTGGAAGATGTGCTCGTATGCGATAATCGATCCTGTGTTCAGCTGCCACGAGTCAAGGTTGTGTCTGGACAGTATCTCCTCATTACACGCGATGCAGAGGCGCTTCGCGAGATGCGAGAGTTGCCCCCGATTACGATAGTTGTGGAGTGTAATCTGCCATCTCTGAACAACTCGAGTGATCGTGTAGAGCTTCGAGGGCGAGATTCGTCTGTTATCGATAGCATGCACTATTTGTTGACTGCTGTAGATAGGGGGCGCAGCATTGAACGACACGGCACAGACGTGAATGGAGTGGTCACGTATTCACAGGTTTGGACTGCAAGTGCGGCATTTGATAGCGCAACACCAGGTCGAGTAAACTCACATGTGGAGTATGAGCGTGATGTTGGCGTTACCGGGTACTTTATTCAAGACTCAACGTTGGTTGTTGGAGTTTGTAACTACGGCAGGCAAGAGTCTGCCGCACAAGACATCTATCTGTCAATTGGTACAACGTCCTTTGTGAGACGTTGTCCTGTGCTGCCTGCCAAGGGCTGGTGGTCTACGCCAATAGACCTCGCGATGCTGCAGCCCGGTGCATACGTTCGTCATGACAGCATAATGGTTGATCTCTCACAGATCGATATGCGCTCTGACAACAACCATTACTCCAGTACTATAGTGGTTCCACCGGTTGCAGGAAGTATCGTGATCACCGAAGTGCTTGCAGAGCCCCATGATCAGGACTGCGATTTTATTGAAATCTTCAATGGGACCTCAGACACTATAGATATGGCTGGGTGGATTATAGAAGACACTGGAGGCGAACTGGTCCGCATCCATGGAAAGCAACATCTGCCTCCTGGGGCATACATGGCCTGTGCGTCGGATACCGCGATCGCGCGCATGTGCAATGGTGCATCATGGGCCTTTGTGCGGCCTTTGCTGAACATCCATGCTCAATCGGATACGATATCATTGCGAACACTTCAAGGCTTCCCGGTTGCCACGGCTTGCTACAATAGGACTTGGCATAGCCAGGCATTGGTCAGTACCAAAGGCAGGTCTCTCGAGCGAAGAGCTACAGACGGGATTGACCAAGGAAGCTCAGCTTGGGGATCGTCCACGACGTACGTGGGGAGCACGCCGGGACGAACAAACAGCATCGCACATCAACTGGTGATTGGGCGTCAGGGTCTGTGGGCAATGCCAAGCCCCTTTTCTACTGATGAGCGCGAAGCCAGGTTCCCATGTATTATACGCTGGGAATTGCCCATGGAGCAGGGTGTAGCACGAATGTTTGCGCACGATGTAAACGGCAGTCAAGTAGCTCAGATCCTGAATGGCGAGTTTGTAGGCAGATCGGGCTCGGTAACATGGGACGGCAGGAGCGGTTTGACGGGATTGCCGGTTCCTATCGGCGTCTATATCATCGTCTTCGAAGCTGTTGATGGTGCATCCTCAGATGTGATACACTTCACGTGTTTGGCAGTAGTTGGCGATTCCAAGTAACATTTTCATCACACAGAGATGCACGAAACCTTTGCTAGCTTCGTGGTGAGTTTACAACCACCACAAATCTGCCATGTCAGCTGCAAAAAAGACTCGGTTGCGATCTGGAAAAGCCTCGTCGGGAGATTCTCAGCCTTTCGTTGATCTTCATGATGAGGAGCTTTACCTCAACCGCGAGCTATCGTGGATTGAATTTAATAAGCGCGTTCTGGAAGAAGCTGAAGATCTTCAACATCCATTACTCGAGCGCCTGAAGTTTCTTGCAATCTATGCTACGAATCTCGATGAGTTCTTCATGATTCGTGTTGCCGGATTGCAGGAGCAAATTTATTCGGGTGTTACAGATCTTTCAGAAGATGGTATGTCGCCATCGGATCAACTGAAGGAGATTCGTACACGGCTCATTCCACTGTACAAGCGACAAGCAGTGATATGGAGTAAACAAGTCTTACCTGCTCTGGTTAAGGAGGGAATTCTTATTCATGCTATTGAGGATCTGTCTTCTGATGAACGTACAGAGCTACGCCAAGATTTTGTAGATAACATCCTTCCTGTGTTAACGCCTCTGGCTCTTGATCCAGGGCATCCATTCCCGAGGCTGCTGAATCGATCGCTCACCATCGCATTTGTGCTATTCGACGAAGTTGACCCCAAGGAAGAGATGAAGGTTGCAGTTGTTCAGCTGCCGGCCGCCTTGCCGCGACTGATCAAGATTAATCGTCAGGGTGGTCATCACTATGTTCTCTTTGAGGAGCTCATCAGGGCGCATGCAGACATCCTTTTCCCTGGGCATAGCATTCATGAAAGCCACATCTTTCGTGTAACGCGAGATGCTGATGTCGAAATTGCAGAAGACGAGGCCAATGATTTGATGACGGCGGTTGCAGAGGGTATACGCCAGCGCAGATGGGGTACAGACGCTGTGCGAATGGAGATTGCCTCCGACATGCCTCGCAAGTTGCTTCAATTTCTTACTAGAGCCCTTGAGCTTGAATACAGTGATGTCTATAAGGTTGAACTTCCGCTGAATCTTCAAGACTTCTTAGTACTTCTGTTGCTGGATAAGCGTAAGCTCAAAGACGCCCCCTTTAACTCGAGGATACTTCCTGAGTTTGATCATGAAGCATTAGACATTTTTGAGATACTCAAAGAGCGCGATCTACTGGTTCATCATCCATTTGATTCGTTCACAAACTCGGTTGTGAAGTTCATTGAAGCAGCAGCCGATGATCCAAATGTTCTTGCAATTAAGATGACGCTGTATCGAGCAGGTGGACGCTCTCCGGTTATCGAGGCTCTCAAACGTGCAGCTGGTGCTGGCAAGAATGTTACGGCTTTCGTTGAGCTCAAGGCACGCTTCGATGAGGAGACAAACATTGCATGGGCACGTGCACTTGAACAGGCTGGGGTACATGTTGTGTATGGTGTTATGGGGCTTAAGGTACACTGCAAAGTGTGTCTTGTGATACGCAAAGAAGGTAAGAACGTGCTCACATACGCACATGTCGCTACTGGTAACTACAACTTGAGCACATCGCGTCTGTACACTGATATAGGCATCTTTACCGGACGCCAAGAGTTTGAGCGCGATTTTGTGCATCTGTTCAATCTGCTCACAGGGTATTCAAAGCATGCTTCATGGCAGCATCTCGGGGTTGCGCCGCTGAATATGCGAGAAAAGTTTATTGAACTGATTGAGCGCGAAGTACAACACCAGCGCGAGGGACGTCAGGGCTATGTTATTGCGAAGATGAACGCCTTGATCGATGCCAAAATCATACGCGCACTGTATGAAGCTTCGATTGCTGGTGTGAAGATCGACCTTGTTGTTCGTGGCGTCTGTGCTCTCAGACCGGGTATACAGGGAGTGAGTGAGAATATCACTGTGCGTAGTATTCTTGACCGTTTTCTCGAGCACAGCAGACTTTTCTGGTTTCGCAATGGTGGGGAAGAAGACGTATACATATCGAGCGCCGACTGGATGACGCGCAACATGGAGCGTCGCGTTGAACTCCTTTTTCCTGTCTATGATCGGAAAGTGAAGAAAAAGCTTCGTGACATTCTTACGATGTATCTCTGTGACGATGTAAGAGCACGCATACTGCAAAGCGATGGATCATATGCGCCGCGCAAGAAAGGTGCTGCACCCGTCCGTGTGCAGACTGATTTATTGGCAGCGTCGAAGCGCAGATGAATTTCACGTCATTCATAGCAAAGAGATACCTGCGTCCACGACGTCTCTCGTTTGTTGGGATTATTGGCATAGTCTCAATATTCGGCATCGTACTGGGCACGGCATCATTGATTATTGTGATGTCATTGTTCAACGGCTTTCGTGGTGTTGCCCGTGACCTCATGACGTCGTTTGGTCCACACATTAGAGTTCATGCGGCTGCATTTAGTGAGAAAGAAGCACAACGCTGGAATATGCAGCCGGTGTGGCTGTCGAAACTTGTTATGCGAGCCCCCTCGGGCATGTCTGTTGTGCAGGCACAATCGAGTAGTACTTCGGATGCAGAAGCAAGGCGTGCACTTGCTTCGTCGATTATCTACGGAAGTTCAGAGCTTGGGAATGCTGGCACTATTCCAGGAATTGTTGTAGCTCTTGGCGTAGCGCAGAATTTGCAGTTGGGCCTAGGCGATACGGTAAGTCTGGTATCGCCACAACAGGTAGAGGCGGGTCTAGCAGGTGCATCTATTCCCTCTGGTGCTCAGGCCATTGTCTCGGGAGTTTTCCAATCCAACTCATCACGAGACATCGATGAAACCTATATCTTCTGTACCCCTGAGCTGCTAAGCTCGCTAACTGGTCAGCCGGCAGCGGCATGGGATATTCGTTTGCAAAACCCAGAACATGCGCGAGATACTGCAAACATCATTGCCTCGGAGTATAGCCTTGAGGGCTTCGTAGATACTTGGGAAGACATGAACCGTGGGGTATACGATACCATGCGATTAGAGCGTATCGGATCATTTATCGTGCTGATGCTGATCATTGTAGTGGCGGTCTTTAATATCGTTGTCTCTCTCACGATGGGTGTTGTTGAAAAGCAGCGCGACATTCGCGTTTTAAAGACAATGGGGCTAACCAATGCAATGATTCGATCAATTTATATCAAACAAGGCTTAGCCATCGGGCTGTTAAGCGTTGCCATCGGCACGATCATAGGGATTGGCCTTTGCCTTGGGCAGCAGCAGTTCCATTGGATTGCATTTGACATGCAACAGGGATTCCTGATACCGGCCTTGCCGATTGATATTGAGACATCAGATGTACTTGTTGTTGTAGCAGTAGGTATTCTGCTCTCGGCCAGCGCAGCAGTGTATCCTGCCAGCACGGCGGCAAGGAGCTAGATACGAGGTACACAAGGGTACGAGGTACACAAGGGTACGAGGTACGCAAGGGTACTAGATACGAGGTACGGAAGCGTTAGGATTTGTAACATCATCTTTCCCACAGCAGCTCATGGATTCCCGCTTTCGCAGGAAATACTAAAAGCATGCTCGCACCTTGTGTACCTAGTACCTAGTACCTAGTACCTAGTACCTAGTACCTAGAATCTTCACTGTAAGCTCATCGCAAACACGATAACCTTCTGCAGTAAGGCTAAGCACATTATTGGCATCGTTAATGAAGCCTTCGTCGATCCAGTACTGTAGGTTTGGATGGAGATGCTTTCGAAGATCTATGTTGAATTTCGACTGAACGTCATGTAGTGGGATCCCATCCGCGCGTAGGTGCAGGAAGAGAAATTCGGATAGCAGGTCTTGTGGAGTTAGTTCTTCGCGGTTTGCTTCGGGCAATGTACCGTTGCTTACATCTTGCATCCATGATGTAAGCGAGCGCTTATTCCAGTATCGAGTTGTACCGACGAAGCCGTGGGCACTGGGCCCGTATGCAAGATAGTTCGCTGCATGCCAGTAGGTAAGGTTGTGTTTGCATTCAAAGCCAGGCTTTGCAAAGTTGCTTACTTCGTATTGGTGGTAGCCTGCAGACCGCAACGTGTCGATCACAAGCTTGTACATCTCTACGTCTACCTCTTCTGGTAGGGGTTGCACGAGCCCCTTCTTCAATTTCGCATAGAGAGGAGTTCCGTGCTCGTAGATCAAGGAGTAAGCGCTGATGTGATCGGGTTGCAGTGCAACCATGCATTCAAGATTGTGCGTGAGTGTCTCTATTGTTTGACCAGGAACGGCGAACATGAGGTCCATGTTAACGTTTCTGAAGCCTGCTTTGCGCGCGAGTACCATGGCCTGTTCGGCTTGATCCGCATCGTGGATGCGATCTAAAAACGCAAGCTCTGAAGCAGTGAATGATTGCACACCAAACGACAACCTGTTGATACCTGTGGCGTGATAAGCCTCTAGACGGTCAAGTGTTACGGTGCCGGGATTACATTCCATAGTCCACTCAGCTGATTCGCCGATGTGTATAGTTTCTCGCAGCCTCTCATTGATGCGCCCAATTGCCTTTGGGGAGAGCAGCGAGGGCGTGCCGCCTCCGAAAAACACGGAAGTTGCCATTGCCCCACTGTATTGATCTCTGCGTAGGTCTATCTCTTGCAGGAGTACATCGGTAAAACGATCTACATGCGCCAAAGATTCGATACTGTAAAAGTCACAGTATGAACATTTCTTTTCGCAAAAAGGGATATGAAGGTAAAGCCCGAACATCAGTAGATACCATTGAAAATGCGGTCCCATCGAATATGAGGCAACGGATTGCTCTCGCTAGGTCCATGCGACCAATAGATGAAGAGTGGGCTTCCCTTGAGATCTTCGATGGCAACAGAGCCCCAGTATCGCGAGTCGTAGGAGTTACGTCGATTATCTCCAACAACGTAAACGGAGTCTAACCCAACAATGATAGGCCCACGTGTAGGCACCGTAAGGGGTAGGGGGCTTGTTGGGATTTTTGCCTCTGGTGGTGTTGGAAGCGGAACTCCATTAACGATGATGGCATCCTCCGTAAGCCGTACAGTATCTCCAGGAACAGCTACTACACGCTTTACAAAAAGCTGGTTATTGAATTGGGCAATGGAATCGTGGTGACGAAAGATGACAATGTCTCCACGATGTACATCACTCCATAGATACGCCAGCTTACTAACCACAATGAAGTCTCCGGATAGGAGCGTGTTCTCCATCGAGTGCGATGGGATTTCGTAGGCTCCAATTACAAAGACACGCAACAGAATGGCCACAACAGCGGCATAAAGTCCGGTAACAAGAATGTCGCGAAGTCGGGTATGTTCTAGGCCTGTATCAGGCATGGTTTACTGTTGCGGTGATAGGCACGCATTAGTTGATGATCGTGCCAAGACGACCCCACCGAATAGACTTTAGTCGTTGTAAAAACGAAAGTCTCTTGCCTGACTGAGCATCGTCCGGCTCCCAGCTCCAGTAGACAACCATAGGCGTGCCCACCACATCGTCTTCTGGAATAAAGCCCCAGAACCGGGAGTCGAGTGAGTTGTCGCGGTTGTCGCCCATACCAAAAACATAGTTGCGTTCAACCGTGTAGGTCGATGCAGAAACACCGTCGATCCTACGATTGTACTGATCAACCTCGTGTCCTTCACGACCAATAAATACAGCCCATTCGGCAAAATTCTGCTCGGTTAGGTCGATGATGTCGCCTTGCTTTGGGATGCGAATCGGACCATAATCATCTCGCGTGTATCCACGTCCAGCAGGAAATGTAGATGCTCTATCGCTCTCGTACACTTGCTTGCGTACCTCCGCATCCCAGCTGTAAAACTGGCCATGTTTTGGCAACGGATATTCAACGCCATTCACGTAGATCTTGCCAGCTTTTATGAACAGCATATCTCCGGCAACTGCTACGCATCGCTTAAGATAGTATTCAAAATTCTGCGGCTTTACCTCGTAGCGATTACCTGGAAACACAAACACGATAATGTCGCCTTGTGCTGGTTTCCACAGTGCAGGTAGCTTGAAGTAGGGAAGGGGCTGATTGATAAAAGGGATGATCTGTGGCGTAGATGGCCCGTACTTGAACTTGTTCACAAACAAGAAGTCGCCAGCCATAACGGTGCTCTCCATCGAGCCGGTAGGCACCACAAAAGAAGCAAGAGCAAGACCGTTGACGATAGTTACAACGGTAACGGCCCAGACAACCGTTTTAACGGTAGCAATGATGTGCTCTCCGAGAGTTTGTGGCTTCGGGGCATTCAATCGATTATGTCGCCTGCGCTTAAGGTATGACCCAATCGGTTCTGGCAGACGATCATATAGTGCATCAACAAGCGACATACATCAATCCAATGAGAGAACAGCGTGAAATGCTTCTTGTGGTATCTCCACCTTGCCAACCTGTTTCATTCGCTTTTTACCTTCCTTCTGCTTCTCGATCAGCTTGCGCTTACGAGAAATATCTCCACCGTAGCACTTGGCAAGAACGTTCTTGCGCATCGCACTGATAGATTCGCGTGCTATGATCTTTGCACCGATGGCTGCCTGAATTGCTACATCAAACATCTGACGTGGTATAAGCTCTTTGAGCTTTGTGCACAGCTTCTTACCCCACTCGTGTGCTTTCTGACGATGCACGATTGAGCTCAAGGCATCAACTTGCTCGCCATTGAGGAGAATATCCATGCGGACAAGTTCCCCAGCCTTGTAATCGGCGTACTCATAATCGAGTGATGCATAGCCCCGTGTATTAGACTTGAGCTTGTCGTAGAAGTCAAAGACAACTTCTCCTAATGGCAGCTCGAAGGTCATGTCTACGCGATCGGCTGACAGATAAGACTGGCCCAACATTTGTCCACGACGCTCCATACAGAGCTTCATGATCGTACCAACATATTCCGATGGAGCAATGATCTGCGCACGAATGTAAGGCTCTTGTATCTCGTTGATCAGTGTCGGATTCGGTAACTGTGCTGGGTTGTCAACCCAGAGTACTTCATCGCGCGTTGTGATCACCTTGTACTGTACGTTCGGAACAGTAGTAACAATTGTCTGATTGAACTCCCGTTCGAGTCGTTCTTGTACAATTTCCATGTGCAAGAGGCCGAGGAAGCCACAGCGGAAACCAAAGCCAAGGGCGCTTGACGATTCGGGTTCGAAGGTGATGGCTGAGTCGTTGAGAGACAGTTTCCCGAGTGCTTCGCGCAAATCTTCAAAATCGTCACTATCGGCAGGATAGATGCCACTGAAAACCATTGGCTTTACCTCACGGAAGCCCGAGATCATCTGTGTGGTGGGATTCGAGGCCAGTGTAACTGTATCGCCAACTTTGGTGTCCTGCAGCTTGCGTATGGCAGCTGTGAAGTACCCCACGTCGCCGGCAGAGAGCACACCTGTGCGTTGCCGTTGCATAAAGAGTACGCCAACCTCATCAAGCTCGTAGGTCTGTCCGGTAGCCATGAAAAGAATCTTGTCTTTCTCTTTCATTGTACCATCGATTACACGAACGTATACGATTACGCCGCGATATGCATCGAACACGGAGTCGTAGATAAGAGCACGCAAAGGGGCTTTGGGGTCGCCCTTGGGTGGCGGAATTCGGTCTACAACCGCTTCAAGAATCTCATCAATGCCGATTCCTGCCTTTGCTGATGCAAGGATCATGTCCTCTTCCTTGCAGCCGATTAGATCCATCACCTGTTTCTTCACATTGTCGATGGTTGTTACGGCACTAGGCAGGTCGATCTTGTTGATGACCGGGATAATCTCCAGTCCCTGGTCGATAGCCATGAACAAGTTTGAAATCGTTTGCGCCTCGACACCCTGTGTTGCATCAACAACCAGTAAAGCCCCCTCACAAGCACTGAGAGAGCGCGATACTTCGTAGGAAAAGTCTACGTGCCCCGGTGTATCGATGAGGTTTAGCTTGTAGGTTTCGCCGTTGTTGGTCTTGTAATCCATCTGAATAGCATGCAGCTTGATGGTGATACCACGCTCTTGTTCAAGCGGGTTGTCATCAAGTATCTGGTTCATCGTCATCTCACGCGCCGAGACCCGTCCGGTTCGTTCCAACAATCTGTCTGCCAGCGTAGACTTCCCGTGATCGATGTGCGCTATGATGCAAAAGTTGCGGTAGTTCTGCATAAGTGAGCAAAGATACGGAAGAAGAGAACAGCGAGTGCCGAGTGCCGAGTGCCGAACAGATAAGTGCCGAGTACCGGGTGCCGAACAGCGGATGTCTTTCCTGCGAAAGCGGGAATCCAGGATTTCACGCAATTCCAAACACTCTCCACTTAACCTGACCCATTGGTCGGAAACCGAACCAAACTGCGTAGTTTTGTGTTCCTGCCGTTCACCACCATTTATCATTCAAAGGATAGAGCCCCATGGCAAACCCAGACTTTTCGGTATTGTTCAATGGTATCGATGCTAAGGACCATGTACTTTTTGGTACGTTCTTGACTGACGATGCACAGTTTCGTTTTGCGAACCACCCGGCAGTAGTTGGCAAGGACACAATCGTAAACTTCCTCGAGGGTTGGTTCCAGAGCATAGCAGCTATCGAGCATAGCAACCTCAGCGTGCGCGAAGCAGACGAATTTGTTCTTACAGAGGGCACTGTCACGTATACACGTCACAGCGGCTCAACACTTTCTGTTCCTTTTGCAAACGTGTTCAACATGGTCGATGGCAAGATCAAGGACTATTTGATCTACGTAGACAATTCAACGCTGTACACAGAAGAGTAAGCAGCGAGCAGGGCGGGCCATTGTGCTCGCCCTTGTCATATCTGCCGTGCTACTCGCTGCTCCTCTTTACCACCCATGCAAAGTACCTGCTGTCGGGGCTCATCACGAGTCGTGACACGGTTCCTTTCACGTAGGGTGAAACGTATGGTCTCCAGGTACGGGGCTTGTTGTAGGTGGCGCAACCGTAGAGCGTGCCATTTGCGAAAGTGAAAATCGTGCCTTCGTACATCCAGCAGAAATCTTCAGTGCCTTTGGGAAGAGTAACGAGTGTGTCGACGCTTTGACTGTCGCCGGCGGTTGCGATGATCTTCAGCGCAGTGGAATCTGACTTGTCGACGTACGTCAAGAGGCCATTGGGTGCGCGTTTAATGCAGCGTCCAACCTTTGATGCAATCTCTATCTTGCTCGAATCCACGGTGTTGTATACTACCAGCCGATGTGGTGTTGCTCCATCTTCAGATCCAACAACAAATACCGCAACATGGCTCGCATCAAGCCATGTGTGATAACCGATACGCGTGGCAGGGATGATCGGCCCGAGCCCCTTACCTTTTGAGTCATACTCCCAAAGCTGCTGCGACTCCGTGTATGCATTGCCATCGGCTGCAGGTTTGCCTACGTAGATTGCCGTGAAGCGACCGTTGACTGTTGGTGTTGGCGAGAATTCGGATGCCGGACTTGCCGTTATCCGCGTCATAGTGCCCGATGCAAGATCGTAGCGCATTACGTCTGGAGAACCATCTCCTTCCTGATCCGACGAGTACAGCAGATACTTGCTGTCGTTACTAAAGCATGGTTGATTGTCGTAGCCTTCATGCTGTGTAATCTGCTGGACGTCTGTTACTTCGAGTGTGCGCTCGTTGAACTTCGCTATCCAGATTTCCGTGTTGGGAAGGGGCTCATTGCGGACTGTTGCGCAGCTTATACACACGCATGAGAAAAGAATGAAGTAGGCTTTCATAGCGGACCAGTTGTGAGTCGTGTTGAGACTGACAGCGTAAAGTATGTCTCTGAAGATCGTGCACCGTTGGTGCTCGCATTGATAAACAGACCATTGTACTCAATCCTTCGACATTCACCACGAAGGCGCACGTATTCAGTTACGTCATAATCATTATTTACCAATCCAGCAGTTGCCGCAAATGAGCCCATCACGGGGGGCGAGACGATGATCGCATCTGGATCGAAGTAGCGCTCAATCCGGCTAGCGATACGGATCGATCGCGAACAAGCATACCTCGCAGCAACACCAGCATACCATTGGTTGCTCATGCCGCTCGTTGGTTTTTCTTGCAAGCACAGGTCGAGCAGTCCAACCACGGTAAGATTATCTGTTGCGCTCCATTCACACCAAACGTTGTTGTGGAACCGCGTTAGTGAAGGCTTGTCGCGAGGCTGATCATTGCCTACATACGTGTTCCACGAAATCGTCATTGTCGAGTCTGGACGCCACTTCAGAGCTGTTCCAGCAGAGAGGTCGTCATTAACATCAACAATGCGCTGCCATCCGTTCAGGAGTAGAATACTGGAACTAAGCTGCGCGCTCACGTTGTACGTGCTTGATATGCCCGTCTCATAATATGGTGTGTTGTCTGCAGTAAACGATCGTGATAGTGTAGCATTATCACGCGCGATCATAGACTCATAACCAATATGTGATGGTAGCAATCCAATGCTGTATGTGATATCATCGGTAATTCGACTTGTAAAGGACGCTTCTTGCAGAAAGCGGAATGAGTAGTCGTCACCGGTATAATTAGCTCTTGGGAACCATCCATCTTGGAATGCTATGCGCCATGACGACTGCTTTGAAGATCCAATGATTTCGGCATAGCCCTGCATCACGCCAATCGTGCGGTCGAGGGATGGTTGCAGTGTGAACATACGCTTGCCACCATCCGGCCGAACGGTGGATTGCGAGCCTACGATGTAGGCAAGAAATCCCAATCGAATCTCCATGTCATCATCGGCAACAAGGCTGGGATAGGGCAGTGACGCGAATAGGAGGATGAACAGGAGCCGCGGGATTCGTGTCACGATACACCTACAAGCTCAATATGCCCGGGCAAACAGCACACGTTGCGTGCTTGGTTTACCAGTGCGCACGCACACGCCTTGCTCCTGTGGGTTGTTCAGCGGGATACAGCGTATCGTTGCCTTTGTCTCGTCTTTGATGAGATCTTCTGTCTCGCCAGTGCCATCCCAATGTGCGCTTACGAAGCCCCCTTTCTCATCGAGAGCTTTTATGAATTCTTCCCATGAATCAACGCGCGTGATGCGTTCGTCGCGGAAACTCTTAGCACGTTCAAAGAGGTTGCGCTGGATTTCATCAAGAAGGTTCGCAACGTAATCGCCGATACCTTCGAGCGCTACACTCTGTTTTTCGCGTGTGTCGCGACGTGCAACCTCGATGGTTCCGGCGGCAAGGTCGCGCGCGCCTACGGCTAAGCGAACAGGGATGCCGATCTTTTCGTACTCAGCAAACTTGTAACCTGGACGGTTTTGATCGTCTGTGTCGATCTTGACGCGGATGCCTCGTGTACGAAGTTCTTTGGCCACATTGTTGATCGCTTCGTCAAGTTCTGCAAGGGGCTTAGGGATTGGTACTATCACTACTTGGTGCGGCGCAATCTTTGGTGGTATGATGAGTCCTTCATCATCTGAATGCGCCATAACAAGCGCGCCCATCAGACGTGTTGATACGCCCCATGAAGTGGCCCAAACATATTCGAGGGTGCCTTCTTTGGATGAGAACTGCACATCAAAGGCCTTGGCAAAGTTCTGACCTAAGAAGTGTGATGTGCCGGCCTGCAATGCTTTGCCGTCCTGCATAAGTGCTTCGATGCAGTATGTGTCTTCGGCGCCAGCAAAGCGTTCATTGGCCGTCTTGACGCCCTTGATGACTGGCAGGGCCATCCACTCTTCGGCAAAGGTTGCGTAGACGTCGAGCATCTTACGCGTTTCTTCAATTGCCTCTTCGCGTGTCGCGTGAGCAGTATGCCCCTCTTGCCAGAGGAATTCGGCGGTGCGCAGGAAGAGGCGCGTGCGCATTTCCCAGCGGACAACATTCGCCCACTGATTAATGAGCAACGGCAGATCGCGGTATGATTGAATCCAGTCGCGATAGGTGTTCCAGATGATGGTCTCTGACGTTGGACGCACGATGAGCTCTTCTTCGAGGCGCGCATCGGGGTCTACAACCACTCCGCTTCCATCTTCGGCATTCTTCAGACGATAATGCGTAACTACGGCACACTCTTTGGCGAAGCCTTCGACGTGCGCGGCTTCCTTGCTCAAGAAGCTCTTCGGGATAAAGAGTGGGAAGTAGGCATTCACGTGCCCTGTCTCCTTGAACATGCGATCGAGCGTGTCGCGCATATTCTCCCATATCGCAAAGCCGTAGGGCTTGATCACCATGCAGCCCTTAACGGCTGAATAGTCTGCCAGGCCAGCCTTGCGAACAAGGTCTATATACCACTGTGAATAATCTTCGCTGCGAGAGGTGATGTCTTTGCTCATATCCTGCGAATTTACGCAGGATCGAACAGGGGAGCATCTGGTTTCGGAGGCTGAAGTCCCATATGCCGGTAGGCAAGGGGCGTGGCGATGCGCCCGCGTGGTGTGCGCTGCAGGAATCCCTGTTGGATCAGAAATGGCTCGTAGACTTCTTCAAGCGTACCGGCATCTTCGCCTACCGCCACCGCAAGTGTCGAGATGCCCACTGGACCGCCACCAAATTTCTCGATCAGGGCAAGGATCACTCTTGTATCCATCTCATCCAATCCGAACTCATCTACTTCGAGAGCTTCCAGTGCGATGCGTGCAATATCACGCGTAATGACGCCTGTGCCCTTTACGTCGGCAAAGTCGCGTGTGCGGCGAAGCAATCTATTGGCAATACGCGGGGTGCCTCGCGCCCTGCGCGCAAGCTCATTAGCCCCCTCTGGGTCTATATCGGCACCAAGCAAATTTGCGCTACGCGAGATTACGCGTGCAAGCTCTGCGGCGTCGTAGTAGTCAAGGCGGTTGGTTATACCAAAGCGAGAACGCAAGGGTGCTGTCAGCAATCCCTGACGTGTTGTAGCGCCAACGAGGGTAAAGCGTGGGATGGCAAGTTGCACAGAACGTGCTGCCGGACCCGAGTCGATCATAATGTCGAGTCGGAAGTCTTCCATGGCCGAGTAGAGATACTCTTCAACAACCGGCGACAGACGATGAATTTCGTCGATAAAGAGAATGTCGCTTTCGTCAAGGCTTGTTAGCAGTCCAGCAAGGTCGCCCGGCTTTTCCAGCACTGGTCCCGATGTGATCTTGATCTGTGCTGCCATCTCGCGAGCGATGATGTGTGATAGTGTTGTCTTGCCTAGTCCTGGTGGACCCGTCAAGAGCACATGGTCCAACGCTTCCCCACGCCCCTTGGCAGCAGCAATAAAGATTTTCAGATTCTCAACAATCTTCGGCTGTCCAGTGAAGTCACTAAACGATACTGGGCGGAGCGATGCATCAATGTCATCGTCCATGCGTGTTGGATCTGTGTTTGGCTGCTTGCGAGACATACGCAAAGGTAGGGAAGAGTGGGTCAAGGTGCTAGGTACGAGGTACGCGGGTACGGGGGGTACGGGGGGTACGGGGGGTTGATGTCTTTCCCGCGAAAGCGGGAAACCACTTTCGATGCAACACAACCCTCGATGCAACACAGCATGCTTGAGGTCCCTCGTCGCTGTGCTGCTCGGGATGACGCAATGCTTGCGTGGTTGGGGAAAGCGGGCGTGCCAACGGCTCGCCCCTACACGGCACTCGCTGCTCGGCACTTACCATGCGAGGGACCCCGCGGGAATGACGCTCAGTAATTGGTAATTCGTAATTGGTAATTCGTAATTGGTAATTCGTAATTGGTAATTCGTAATTGGTAATTATCTCCCCAAATACATCGTACTGCTTCCAACAGCTACGATGCCGTCGTAACCACCGTAGTCCAGCTCTTTATAGTAGGCGAAGGCAACAAATGAGTTGTTTGCTGAGGCAGTATTTCCTTCGAACTCTTCGAAGCTCAAGTCCATGATTTCATCGGTATCAGCATTGAGGCGTCCCGTAGCATAGAGGTAATTGTGGCGTCCACGACGCAGCCATTGGCGTAACCGATAGAGATTGAGTGACTCATCGTACCACATCATCCAGGATTTATCTGGCGTCCAGTTGTTGAATGAGCCGGCCACAAAAACATCTTCTCGGCTAACGCCTCCTGGATTGGGATCCAACAGAATCTCCACAGGCACAAATTCGTCGTTAGCGCCAACTATGCCCTGCGACGTCATAGCGCCGTCGTCTGCGCGTTCAAAAAAGGTACCGTTGCGTCGCATGTCTGAAAGGGGCATGCGAACGGGTGCTCCAACAAAGGGGTACCTTGCCATGTCTGTAAGGTCGAGTATCCGATACTCATTTTGTGCAGGCATGCGCTCAAGTCTAAAGACTTTGCCGCTTTGCGGCATGCCAACAACAAAACTTCCCACTCCCTGAGGGTTCCGAACAGATGTTAGAGTTTCGCTTGCATAGAATGGTTCATACCATCGATGATTTCGGTAGAGCGCAAGCGTATGAAGGTTTGTTGACAGTAGACTGTTTGATCGGTCCGTTACACCAGATTCAATTGTGTAAGCAATCGAAGAAACCTGAAAGCGTGGCTGATAGAAGTCTGTCATAAACGACATCCGCATTGATGCTCGCACATCAACAGCAAAGATTTTGGTTTCTCCTATGATGGAGTCGTTGGAAAGATCATACAGGGTTACTTTCCAATTGCCGGAGAAGCGAATCGATGTCTGAGGGTTCGGAAACACCATCTTGCCTCGGTATCGATAATATTTCGAGCGCTCGGGTGCAATCGACCAGTCTACTATGCTGGTTCTATTTGTAACGTCATTGAGAAACCCATTATCGGATGGTTGCCAGTCTGCTTTGCAATGGGTGATGCGCGCATACACATTAGGGATCGAGTGCGACGCAACATCGAATTCTACCGTTACAAACTCAGAGCCTACTTCATTTGCCTCGCTTGATTTCAGCACGACTATAGGGGGTAGACGCTCATCGTTGGCCCCATAACTTCGTATCATGCGAAGCGTAACGTCGCCATCTTGAGCACACGTGCTGATGCTCAGGAAAAAAAGGACGGCTGCTATCAGCCGGATCATCCCCGGCGTGCCTTCATTGCTTCGCGGGCGCGAAGGCGAATCTCGCGACGCATGGCAGCTTCTTCGTATCGGTGCTTTTCCTCGTCTGTTTCAGGTGATAGCGGAGAGGCGGGAAGGGGCTTACCATACTGGTCGATTGCAACAAACGTTAGGAACGCGTCAGACGTGCGCGTCCGTGTGCCATTGAGTGGGTCTTCCCGTTCAACCTGCACATATACTTCCATCGACGTCTTAAATGCTCGCGTGAGAATCGAGGTAATGTGCACCACGTGCCCAAGCTTGATAGGTTCATCAAATGTAATCTGGTCAACCGAAGCAGTAACACACACTTTACCAGAATGGCGCATAGCACTAAGTGCAGCGGCGATGTCGACCCAATGCATGAGGCGTCCGCCAAGGAGATTGCCAAGATAATTCGTATCGTTTGGGAGAACCAGCTCCGTCATGACAACCAGACTGTTACTTGGTGTTTTCATCATAATCCTCGCTCGATTGCGTCCACAACGGTTTGCTGCTGTGGTTGTTTGATTAGACGTCGATACGTTGCTATCGCCGCTCTTGCATCATCTGTTTTCTTGAGCTCAACAAGCAGCTCGATCTTCTTTACTAACGCAGGTTCAAGCCATTTCGTGTCTGGATACTCATCGATAATTGCATCAAGTTGTATAAGGGTAGCTTTTCTTGATAGCGTAAGCAGATAATGATCTGCAACTAGCCAAAAGCGTTCTGCCAGCCTGTCGCGTAGGTCGCGAATGTGTTTGGCCGCTTCGAGTGAGAGCGAATCACGCACAAAGAGTGACTGGAAGTCGGTGTAGGCTTGGATTGCCTTGCGAGTATTTTCCTGGTCGCGATCAGCAGGCAGGGCAATCTTCTCGTAGCACTGAGCTGCCTTAAACATAGACTCGCGCACGTATTCACTGGATGGATAGGAACGACGAACCTGATTGTAGTTGAACGCAGCCATGATAAACTCTCCGCGCTCAAAGTTGATCTCTGCAGTGTAGTACTGTGCATCATCTGCATATTGAGATGCTGGGTATTGTAGCTTGATTACATCAAACTGTGCTTGGGCATCGAGGTAATTGCCGTCATCAAAGGACTTCTTCCCAGCTTCGAAGATCTCATCTACCGACTTTTTAGCACTCGCTCCATCACTACTTGAACACGAAGCAAGTATCACCAGAGCAATGAGATTGCAAACAGATATGGTACAGCGATAACTCATGCAATGCAAATTACGTCTCAATACCCCATGCTAGCTAGTTGTGCTCTGTCGTTGCGCCAGTCATTGCGAACCTTTACATACAGCTCAAGAAACACGGGTTGACCGAGATGTTGTTCGATGCTTGCCCGAGCTGCTTGGCCAACTTGTTTAAGAGCTACACCTTGAGAGCCAATGAGAATGGCTTTCTGATTCTCACGCTCCACGATAACATCGGCGGATATGTACCACTTGCCCCCTTCACGCTCCTTGAATTCCGTGATCATTACCTCGGTAGCATATGGCACTTCTTCGGTGAATTGTTTGAACACGGCTTCTCGCACAAACTCTGCGACGAAGAACCTATCCGTTTGGTCTGATGCCAATTCTGGGTCGTACTGGAATGGGCCCTCGGGTGCAAGTTCGCGCAACATGACCATGAGGTCTTCGATGAACTTGTTGTCGCGGGCCGAAACAGCAATTGCTTTGGCAAAGAGCCCACTTTCGCGGGCTTGTTCCATGAGTGGTAAGGCTTCTTTACGAATCTTGACGGCATCCATTTTATTGAGCACGAGCACTGTCGGACGCTTGCGTCTTTCGATGATGCCCGCCCACATGGGGTCTAGAATATTCCCCCGTTCGATTGCCTTAGGGGTATCTACCACAACGCAAATGATATCTGCTTCGTCGAGTGCTTCATCCACGAATCCCATCATGGAGCGCTGCAAGCGGTACGTAGGTTTGAGAATACCCGGCGTATCGAGGAACACAAGTTGGGTATCATCCTTGGTATCGATCCCGAGGACGCGTCGTCGTGTGGTTTGGGGTTTATTGGTAACAATGCTCAGATGCATCTCCATGATGGCATTCATGAGCGTGGACTTCCCAGCATTTGGTCGTCCAATGATGGCAACGGTTGCGTATTTGGTCAAGCAGCTTCTTTCGACGTAGGCTCAAATGTGACTTCCGGATGTGCAGCAGCCCACGCACGCTCGCGATCGATGATCTCACGAACAGCAGGCTTCAAAAAGACATCTTCAGGAACCAACTGGCACATGGCACGAGCAAGGATAACACATGCGGCCTCGATTGGCATAGAGCGGTTGATGATGATCAAGCGCTGCTCCTTCATAAGGCATGCACCGCCGCGAAAAGCTCCCTGCTCCCTACGAACATTATAGTCGAGTGATTTCGCAAGTGTAGTTAATTCTTCCAACAGCTTATCTGCTTTCATTCTCAGCCAAAACGTTATGAAGTGGACGCATCGTGGTAAACAGCACAATCGTGATTCCCGAAAGCAGCACCAGCGGGGAAACAATCCCGATAACCTGATTGGAGAATCTACGTAAAAAGACATCTACGATCTGTTGTGGTTGAGCAAGGGGCATACCTGTTTGGTAGTCGAAGAAGCTCCACAGCAGAAGATCCGCATCGATAAGGTACCCCTGAGCAGGCAACACGATCAGAAAAAGAACTGCGGACATGAAGAGCCAACCATAGCGCTTATAGTGTCCGCGCATAAGCAGGATCGTTACAAGTCCTGATACCGCCGATACAGCAAATGAAATCAACGTCCACATGCCTAAGCTGGTGTACAACCAGATTGTTTGCAGCAGAACAGGCTTTGTAAGCTTGGACTTGAGTTGGATGGTTCCGGGTACAAATACATCGTACCCAACTGCAAGCCGTGCAACAGACATTCCTAGCCACAGTATGCTGGCTAGGATGAAGATTGAGAGGATGATGCGGGATGTTGTTGTTGTAAACATTGTGCTGGAATAAAAATGGCTGCGCAAGTTACGGCTCAGGGGCTATTTGACGAATTCGCACTAAGTTCGAGATTGTTACCGGAGTACAGCAATGATCAATATCAGCAATCGAACGCCAGCATTTGTGCTGGCAATTATACTATGTGTTTTTGCCACTTGTGCGCAACCCGGTGCAGTTACGATTCGCATAACTCAACCACCCCCAAATCAATTCAGGATGTCTGATGTGTGGAAAGGCCAGATTGTCAATGCCACACCCAACACCATCAGAGTATATCTGCATGCCAGCGTTGAAGAGATTTCGAGAACTACAGGGATAGTTGTTGATGCACGTTCCAAGCAAATCGACCTGTTGCCCGGCATAACGTCCATTAGTGGTGCTCAAGTAGAGCCCTTTACAGTTGACAAGTACAACAAGGACTACTACAATGTAATCCTGCAGTCTGGCTCTATGCCCAGTGGGGATTATCGCGGTTGTACAGAGGTGATCGAGGTTACAACAGGGGGCGTGCTTGCCACAACATGCAATGATGTGGTTATCCAGCGAACTTCACAACCCTTTCTCGTTGCTCCGGTAAACGAAACGTTTGTGCGTGATCAATATCCTACCTTCTCATGGATGAGTGCAACGCCGCCGCTCAACAGAGACGAGATTGTCTACAGGTTGCGTATTGCAGAGATCTATGGAACGCAAACCCCTCAAGATGCCGCTAAGCGCAATCCTGCTTTCCTGGACGTGTCGGAGCTACGACGCACATTGCTCATGTATCCCGTGTCTGCACGACGTTTGGCTGTTGGCCAGAGATATGCATGGTACGTAGGCGCTTATGAACGCATAGGTAGTAGCTTTCAGTACCTCGGTGAAAGTGAAGTTTGGCAATTCACCTATACAGATGCACCACTTCGGATGGATTCGTCGCTTTCTGCCCATTCTGCTATTCGGTTGTTCTCCTGCCCAGGAGAAAACTGGGATTTTGAGACGGGCACATATTCGTGCTGGGTTGCCGAGGGTGACGCTTTCGAGCAGTCGCCAATCCGTGATGATCACCCTGTGTTTGGCTTGGTTCAGCAACACCGGCGGTATTGGGTATCGTCTTATGGGACAGACCTTGGCGACGGGGCACGCGGAGAGCTACGGTCGCAGGAATTCGTCATCACCAGTGACAAGATTCAACTTCACGTTGGTGGTAGTAATCAAGCAGATGCATGTGTGGAGCTCCTCGTATCGAAAAACGACAACGATACCTTACAGGGGCCGCGCAGGCGCATTGCAGGTATGACTGGGAACTTTGTTGTTGTTGCCACCAGCCATGTTGATGGCAGGGGGGCTCGCGAACGTCTTGATCCGATTGTGTGGGATGTGAGGCAGCTTAAGCAGCGTCAGGCAGTGATCCTCGTTCGCGATTGGTCATCTAGTGCACATGTAAATCTTGATGCCGTCCGCTTTCTTGACGATGATTCAGGGCAGAAGTGATGCGCATTGTTACAGCAGTAGTACTGTACTGCATAGCTCTTCCAGCGTATGGACAATCCTGGTTCGGTCTAGGTTCTCGGGCTGGAGACGCTCCCGTTGTGCTCACTGGGAGCTATCGCATTCTTGGGCAATCATCCAACCGCCAGGGTACGTTTCAGGAGAAGCCCCCTGACTTTGCTCGAGCAGAATTTACTCCAACGATGATCCTGTTTGGTATTCCTGTTAGTGCTACGCTGCTCTATTCAACGGAACAACGAGACATTCGTCAGGAGATCAACGCCTTTTCTCTCAACCTTGATCCAGAGATGCTTCAGAGGATCGTTGAGCAGAGGGCTTTTAAGGCACTAGAGCTCTTTATGGCATCCGACTCCGGAACGATAGTACATCAAGCCATGGATGTGTATGACTCAGCGCACGTCGTGGCTGATTCGGCAGAGATGCTAGTGGATTCTGCTAGAGTCTTTGCAGGGCAAGTATCGTCGCGCGTGGAACAGTTTCGAAAGCTCGAACAGATGCGCTCTACGTCTGGCAGCTCACCACTCGAGTATGTCGATGCGCTTGAGTCACTAGGGCTCGTGAGCGCAACCGAAAGGACAATGATGTGGCTGCCCAAGGTTGGATTTGGAACGATTTTCCCAACGCTTACACCGCTTACAGTGAGCGGTACTCGCGTTGAGGGCACCAGTATCGAATGGAATCCGGGGAAGGTCTTTTTCATCTCTGCTCTCAAGGGTACTACACAGCGTCCACTTGCTCGTGCTGATGGACTGCGCATCGACACTGCGATCTATACGAATCTCGACAACGCTGATTTTGGACGTTCCATAACGGGCGCGCGTCTTGGGTTTGGTGCCAAAGATGGTCCCCACTGGATGTTTACAGGCGTCTATACTACCGATGATGCAACAGCGGCGCCCATTCGTGATAGTCTCTCTATTTCTACTCCGCAACGAAACGTGCTAACATCGATGGACTTTCGCGTTGAACCAATCAAAGGAATTTGGACTATCGCTGCAGAAGTTGCCGGCAGCATTACTGTCGGAGATCTTCATGCACCAAAGTTCTCTACCGACCAGCTGCCGAGATTTATTCTTGATCTCATCGATTCGAGCTCATCAGCATATGCAGACTGGGCCGGCACTGCCAGCACGTCTTTGTCTATTGCATCAACAGGTACTCGTCTCTCTGGCGTAGTTCGTCGTGTAGGTACGGGATACCGCGCTCTTGGCGTACCGAATATGAGAGTGGATGTACTGCGTTATGATGCAAAGCTGGATCAGGCACTTTTTAAGCGTCAGCTATCCTTGGGCGTTTTTGTACGCAGAGATCAGGATAACCTGATCCCTCTTAAACGCGCTACTACTTTGACCACGTCAATGGGCGCAAACATGAACATCTCCATTCGCCACCTGCCATACGTTCGGCTCTCGTATATGCCATTTGTCCAGGAGTCCGACGCAACCGACTCTGTATATGCATATGCAAATCGTACGACTATGTGGACCTCTGCAACAGGATATTCATATCGCATTGGAGACCTGTCTGCCAGTACACATCTCACATATTCACGCCAGGAAACAGCAACATCTGTTGCAAGCACCGACTATTCGGTTACGTCTGCAACAGGTAACCAGTCGATATCGTTTGTCTTCCCACTGAGTCTGAACCTTGGACTTGGCATCATTCAGCAAACCTCAGCCTCTACTGAGGATGCGACAATCATCACGGGCGACGGATCGTTCGCCTATTCGTTTGATGATGTTCTGTCTGCAAATGGAGGTCTGACATTAGCGTTCGACAAAACCTATGGCGACAGAGTTGGATTCCAGCTCGGCATCACAGCGCATTTCGAAGACATAGCAGATATCGATCTTCGTGCTGAGCGATCAATCTTTGACGAACGCTTTACCCCTGCCGTACTTGGTGGGTCGTATCAGGAGAGTGTTTTTCGAGTTGTTATATCCAAGACGTGGTAAGGGGCTTATCGAACTTCCCAGTATAACTTCTTACGGAGCTCCTCTATCCATTCTTGCTCCAAGCGCTGACGCTTTTCCAACGTTGCCATCTGTTCTAGCTGCTTGTAGTCGCCATCGAGTGTTGGATAGTGCGACTTTAACAGCTTTTTACGCCACATGATGTGGTAGCCGGGCTTTGTGGGATCTGCAGCATAGGGGAGTGGGTCTGAGACGTCTCCATCTGCCATTGCAAGGATTGTTCGCTTCATGTCATCAGGTAGACGCTGCAGATCTATCTGCCCCATAGCACCACCGAATCCTTGGGTTTCCTTTTCTTCACTGTACTTTTTTGCTAGCGTCTCAAAATCCTCACCTGTCTTAACGCGACTCTCGAGGTCTACAAGCGTCTTTCGTACAGCATCTCTGTCCTCTTCACTCTGACCAACACGAATCAAGATGTGTCTGCATGTAATGGTGGTGGATGTCTTGCTAACTAGTTGAATGACATGCCAGCCAAATGGAGTCTCCACGGGTTGTGATATCTCATTGGGTTCCAGAGCAAATGCTGCTGATTCAAAAGCTGGAACAAACTTGCCCTTTTCGACACTACCTAGGTCGCCACCATTTGCAGCTGATACAGGGTCTCCACTGTACCTGCGAGCAAAGTCACTAAAAGATCCACCCTTGGTGATGGAATCCCGTATGCGTAGCGCCAGTCCCTGAGCCTCTTTGTTTTTTTCTGCCGAGGCTGTTACGTACTTAACAATGTGGTACAGGTCTACTCGGTCATTGATCTGCGGAATTGAATCCTTGTACTTCTTAAAGAATGATTCAACATCAGACCGTGAAACCTTGACTTCTCCAAACTTTGCACCCTGGATCTTTTCTACTAAAAGTCTCTTCCGGATCTCATCCCGAAAGTCTTTGCGAATACGCGACATACTCATACCATAGAGATCCTCGATCCTCTTTTCAGAGCCATATTGCTGAACAAGCATCTGGATCTGGTATTCCATGCGCTGTGTGATTTCGTCGTCCTGTACTTCCGTGCTGTCTTCGATCGCCTTTGTAACAATGAGTCGTTCATTGATCAGTTGATCAAGTATGGCCTTGCGGACTGATGGGTCTTTCTTGTTGATTCGAGGATCGCGCTGAGCCATCACTTCAAGCTGGCCGTCAACATCAGACTTCAATATGATTTCACGTCCAACAATAGCTACGATACCCTCGACGGCATCTTGAGCAGGCAGAGTCGTGGTGTTGCTCAGCAAGAGAACAACACTCGCAATGAGAAACGAAAGTTTAGTGGCGTGATGCATCACTTTGTTTTGCCATTAGACGTAGTAGGCTTTGAAGGCCATATGCTATCGATAACCTTTGTGTTATAAATAACTGGGTGACGCTGGCGAACGTTGCCTAACCAATTCTCGGTGAGGCGTTTCTGGAGAGCGTCTTGATAGGCAGGAGCAATTTCTGATAGTGCACTCTCGAATGGTTTTAGTTGTGGTGGCACAATTCCGTCCAGACGAATCAGCGACCAGCCTGCATCAATCTTTACGGGGCCAACAATACTACCTACTCGTGCATTCGTTACTTGTTGCGCAACCTTTGACGTCTTTGGAGACAAGCTACTATTAAAGCCTCTCTTGTCGCGCATGCCATCACGTTGCGTATAGTCTGCAGCGAGTGCAGCAAAGTCTTCGCCATTGCTGATGCGGTTGTTGATTACTCCAAGTAGAGAGTCGTTGAGTACATAGATCTCTGTAACATCATACTTCGTTTCCGACATCCAGCGTGCAGTTGTTGTGTCGTAGAACTTGCGTGCATCTACAGTATCAAACTTGAGCTTGCTCCACACCTCTTTTTCTTCCACCTTGAAGAGTAGTATCCCGTCGTTGAATTCGCGCACAAGGGCAGCAAAGTCTGCATATTCATTCTCAAGATTTACTGTAGCCTGTTCGAGTGCTAGGGGGTCTGTTACCTTGTTGATTGCACGATCGAATCCTGCACGATTCAGCGTAAAGCCACGCAAATCAGCGCGCTTGCGTAGGGTATCAGTGAATTGCGCTACGCTTAGCTGTCCGTTAGAAAGATAATACAGAGGTTGTGGCATCAAGTCGTCTCCGATTGAGCGATGCCACAGTGTATCCTGTGTATTGCGGTTTGTGTCGATTGAGTTGAGAAGCTTCGCCAGGTTCACAATATTCCAGCCATAACCATTGGCCTTCTTCACGGAATCGAGAACAAGGCGCTTGTCTTCCTCATAGTACAGTCTGCGATAAGAGCGCTTTGCAGCATCGCGCTCTACGAACGGGTCTGGGCGCTTGGTAGAATCGCGTATGATGATGTGCGTTCCGAAGAGCGTGTTCACCTTGCCCGAGATCTGCCCGTCCTTGAGATCAAAGATGGCGCGTTCAAAATCCGGCACCAGACGTGAGTTGTTGTTCTCCATGCCTCCAGAGCGGGTGTATGGGGCTCCGAGGTACCCGCCTTTGGCCGAGGATGTCTTGTCGTCTGAGTAGGCCTTTGCGAGGTCTCCAAAAACATCGCCAGATGGCTGCAAGCCCCTTGCGGCAAGTGCTGTATTCTGCTTAGAGGCTGGGCTATTCAGGATGGCAATCAGCGAATCGGCGAACAGTTGTGTAGCAGTGCTGTCCCTGCTGTCTTTCGGTTGCAACAGTATATGGCGAAACTTTACAGACTCACGGCCGGCACTGCGAAAGAGCTTAACAATAAAGTAACCGAAACGTGAATACACGGGCTTTGAGCTTACCTGCCCAGCAGATAAGCCGTAGGCAGCATCTTCAACAGCCTTGATGATCGTGCCTCCGCTGATCCATGGCAAGCGACCGCCGTTTGCTGCAGTTTCCTTGTCGTCTGAACGGTCCCGAGCAATCTTGTCGAAGTCTGCACCCTGATTTAGCTCAACGATAATCTGCTCTGCTTTAAGCTTGCTGTTGAGCGTGTCCCAGCCCCTTGTTGCCGGATCTGGGATGGCACAGAGAATAACTCCGATCTCGAGTTCTGTAAGGCGACGTTGGGCAAGTTCTTCTACACGTCTATTGGCAACTGCCTTGTCGTAGAAGAAGGTTTCGGAGAGCAAACGGCGATTGTTTGCAAGGTCTACCATTACGGCAGAATCTGTATCTAATCCGCGATCTTTTGCGTCCTGAACCTTGAGGCGATAATTGGTATAGAGTCGCAAGAAATCAAGGGCGGTGTCTTTGGGTACCGCAGACAATTTTGTGTCTCTGCGTGTTAGATTCTTCTGAAAGGCGCGCTCTACGTCGCCAAGAAGGATCGGCTCTGACCCAACGGTGGCGATGACAGTCTGCGATTGATCTATGGCTTTAGATGGGCGCGCTTTCTTTTGTGCGCTTGCAACCGTTGCAGAAAAGCAAACAGCTGCTATGAGGGCGAATGAATAAAGACGAATCATCATGGTGATGTGCAACATGAAAAAACCAGAAAATCAGTGATGTGAAACTGACGCTGTAAGACGACAGGGTTGCAAAAATAGTCAGTTCAGGACGTCTGAACCTACCTTATGCACATCTCCCGCGCCCATCGTAAGCAGGATGTCCCCTTCTTGGAGGATCTCCTTCAAGGCCAAGGCCACGTCTGCCAGCCCTGGAACATAGTGTACGTGCCGGTGTCCAGCATCACGAGTGGCATCTGCGATGAGTTTGCCCGAAACACCTTCGATGGGTTCCTCACGAGAACCGTAAATATCGGTAAGGATCAAAACGTCTGCATTATCGAAAGACGTGGCAAACTCGAGGTAAAAATCTCTCGTTCGAGTATACGTATGTGGTTGAAAAACAGCAACGATACGCCTATTCCATCCGTTGCGCGCAGCCTCAAGTGTTGCCAGGATCTCTGTTGGGTGATGTGCGTAATCATCAATCACGAGAATGCCGTCGCGTTCGCCCTTTACCTCGAATCTGCGGTAGACCCCACCGAACTCTGCCAGGGCTTCAGCTATCACGTTCGGAGCAACTTCACACTGTAGGGCTACAGCACAGGCTGCCAGAGCGTTGAGCACATTATGCTCTCCTGGCACATTGAGTGTAATCTGGCAAAGGGGCTTGCCATGATGATGAAGCGTAAATGTTGAATGTTTCTCGTGGTAGCTGATGTCAGTGGCACGTACTTCGCATTGAGGTGTTGTGCCATAAGTGGTAACAACTCTCTTGATCTGCGGCATGATGTCGCGTACGCCCGGATCATCGAGACATACGCATGCGGTGCCGTAAAATGGGACCTTATTCGAAAACTCTGTAAACGCGCCCTTGATATCATCAAGGTCTGAGTAGATGTCTAAGTGATCAGCTTCGATGTTTGTGATAACTGCAACGGTAGGCAGCAGTTGTAGAAAGCTTCTGTCGTATTCGTCGGCTTCGAGCACGATCCAATCTCCGTTGCCTAGCCGTGCATTCGTGCCGCCCAGACCTTTTAGGCGTCCACCAACTATCACGGTAGGGTCCAGACCAGCTTTCATCATGACTAATCCGCACATGGATGTAGTTGTAGTCTTGCCGTGTGTACCAGCAATTGCAAGTGTGTACTTGAGTCGAGAAACTTCGCTGAGCATTTCGGCTCTGCGTATGATGGGAATCTTGCGTTCAAGAGCTGCCGTTGTTTCAGGATTCTCCTGCGGCCGCACCGCAGAAGAGTATACAACCACCTCAGCCCCTTCAATGTTCTCCGTTGCATGCCCGATAAACACCTTGGCGCCCTTGCCGATCAGATATGATGTGGCTTCTGACGATTGCATATCAGAACCAGAGACCACAAAGCCCTGTGACAGCAAGATCTCCGCGATCCCGCTCATGCCCGAGCCACCTATGCCAACAAAATGGATGTGCTTAACGGAAGAAAAATTCATCGTGTGTACAATTCTGGACGTCTGTCCGCGAAAATATCATTGATTGCATTGAAGCTCTTGGTGCGAGCCGATGCAGGATCGATTTCGGTGATGATCACCGATGTTTCTGTTGCGTTTGCCTCGACGAGTGTGCCGCCATTTGTGTCGTACACTGCGCTGCAGCCGTTAAAGCTGACAGTCTCTGCGTGGGATTCTTCCGAACCTGTTCGATTTGCAACAGCAAGAAAGACCTTGTTTTCCATTGCGCGCACGGGCATGGCCATGCGCCAGAGGTGCGTAACGAGGTTCGATGGACACACAACAAGGTCGGCACCTTGCAGAGCGAGCGCCCTGGCAGACTCCGGGAAACGCCAGTCGTAGCAGATCATGGTGCCCAGCGTGCAGTCAAGATGGGGAAGGGGCGTGCAGTAAAACCCCGAATTGCCGGGGTCAAAACACAAGCGTTCCTTGTAGAACAGATGTGTCTTGCGATATGTATGTGGCGTAATGTCTGGTCCTGCGATCAACGCTGAATTGTAGAGACTATTACCATCTGCTTCGGCGAAACCACAGACAACCACAGTGTTCGTTTCACGGGCCACCTCAATGATCGCTCTGCTGTGCTCGCCATCAAGCCCCTGAGCCACATCACGTAGTTCATTGCGCGACTGAAAGAAATAGCCACTTGTTGCTAGCTCTGGAGCGATGAATACATCTGCATTTGCGGATCGCACAGCATCAATGATGATGTTTGTGTTCGCATCCAGATTCTTGAATTCCGGACAAAACTGCAGGCAGGCAACGCGCATTAAAAGTTCATCGAGATCGTGAAGAGCGGAGTTGTGGGTGTACCCGCCATGCCCACAGCAAGACCAACACCAGCCGGCAGGATCGGCTCTGCAACGTTAAACAGCTCCTTGCTTACCACATGCACACCGTATGCTACTCCGGCTCCAATGGCATAGCCAGCCAGAACATCAGTTAGGTAGTGCACGCCAAGGTTTAACCGTGAGAATCCCATCCACAAAGCATAACCCACCGACGGAGCAATCACATACCATTTGGGATATCGCAGCATCATCGTTGTTGCAATGGCGGCAGCACCGGCCGAATGTCCTGACGGGAACGAGCTCAGGTATTTGTCGTTTTCTGGCCCTTCCCCATTCGCAATCAGCCCGGGATATGCCAGATAGGGGCGCTCTCGATCAACAATAATCTTCGTAGCAACAGCAATACCATAGGTGATGCCAAGCGATGTGAGCGCTTGAATTCCGGTCTCTGACGCGTACCGGCGATCAGCTGTAGGTTGGTCTAGTGCTGAAGCAACCACGCCATAAGTGTAGAGTGCGCTGGGAACACCGACGTACACGTATTGAGCTGCGTCCGACATACATTTCGAGACACCCTTTAGGCCTTCGCTTTTGATGGAGCTGGCCTCATACACTATCCGACCGTCCCAGCCGAAGTAGTCCACGTCTGCCGGATGCGCATACGCACTGATTGCTGCTACGAGTAGAACGATAAAATGCTTCATCTGCAAAACTAGCACAGGGCGTATTTTCGGACGTGATAAATGTTGCCATAGTTGGTGCCACCGGACTCGTCGGACGCACCATGATTCGCGTGCTCGAAGAGCACAATGTGCCTATTGGCAAGCTTCGACTGCTGGCTTCATCCAGGTCTGCGGGGTCTGTTGTATCGGCCTTTGGAAGCGACCACGTAGTTCAGGAGCTTACAGCACATTCCTTTGTGGGCATGGACTATGCGCTATTCAGCGCAGGGGGCTCGATCAGTAAGCAGTATGCGCCGCTAGCCGCGGCGGCAGGTTGTGTTGCGATCGATAACTCGAGCTATTGGCGCATGGACCCCGACGTACCGCTGGTTGTGCCGGAGGTAAACCCAGACGATGCGTTTGCGCACAAGGGCATTATTGCCAATCCAAATTGCAGCACAATACAGCTCGTTGTGGCATTGAAGCCCCTTATCGAAGAGTACGGTGCAAGGCGCATCGTTGTGAGTACGTATCAGTCTCCAAGTGGTGGCGGACAGCAGGGCGTAGACCAACTAGCAGCAGAGCTTTCTGGCAATCAGCCTACGTCGCGTATTTCGCCCCACACCCTTGCGATGAATGCCGTGTTTCACACGATCAACGAGCTCAACGGCTCGTCGGAGGAAGAGACCAAGATGATGCGCGAGACGCGTGGGATTCTTCATGCCCCAGAACTTCCGATTGCCGTAACGTGCGTGCGCGTGCCCGTGCTTGGAGGTCATGCCGAAAGCGTTGCGCTCGAGACCGAGCGAGCTTGCGGGCCCGATGATGCACGAGCCCTACTTGCTGCACATGAGGGAATTGTCGTTATCGACGATCCGGCTTCACACACGTACCCAATGCCTTCTGCGTCCAAGGATACCGACCCCGTTTATGTTGGACGTATCCGCAAGGACACATCTGTTGAACATGGACTCTTGATGTGGGTTGTAGCAGACAACCTGCGGAAAGGGGCGGCCACGAATGCCGTGCAGATACTACAACTTCTTACGAATTCTACGAAGACTACATGAACTCATACGTTGTGATCATGGCCGGTGGATCCGGCGAGCGCTTTTGGCCCCTATCGCGGATGCGCAAGCCAAAGCAGCTCTTGAAGCTTACATCACCCGATACGATGATGATCGAAGAAGCCATCGCGCGTATCGAGCCCCTTATCCCCAAAGATCGCATACTGATCATCACGAGCGAGATCTTACGTCAGCCGATCATTGACGCACTTCCAGATCTGCCAGCCGAGAACGTGATCGCCGAGCCTGCCAAGCGTAACACAGCGCCGTGCCTTGCGCTTGCATGCAGCGTGATCGAAGCTCGCGAAGGACAAGACGCTCTCATGGCCGTGCTCACGGCAGATCACTTCATCGGAGACGAGCAGGCATTTCGTCAGGACGTAGCCATTGCCCTTGCGTATGCGCAGACCAATGATGCGCTTGTAACGATGGGCATCCCGCCCACGCGTCCGGAAACAGGATACGGCTACATCCGCATGACAGAGCGCACGCGTCCGTCGACGGTTGCCAGAGTCGCAGAATTCAAAGAGAAGCCCGCGTTCGAAGTAGCCCTGGAATATGTCTGCAGCGGCGAATACGTCTGGAACAGCGGCATGTTCTTCTGGCGCACACATGCGCTTGTGAGCGCCATGCACAATGTGCTGCCAGAGGTTGGTAAGCATATAGACGCAATGACGTCCTCGTGCCGGGAGAACAAGAGCGTAGCGCTTGGGCTTACGTTTAGTGAGATGCCCGACATCTCCATCGACTACGGAGTGATGGAGCGTGCTTCGAATGTGTTCACGGTGCCGGCATCATTCCCGTGGGACGATGTAGGATCGTGGGATTCACTAGATCGTATGCAGCCGAATGATGAACGGGGTAATGTGAAGCAGGGCACCACACTTATTCTTGATTCACAGAATTCGGTCGTTGTGAATGCACATGATGGCGAACACGTTGTAACCACGGTTGGCGTAGATAATCTTGTGGTTGTTGTGACCAACGATGCCACGATGATCTGTCCAAAGCACAAAGCGCAGGACGTGAAGAACATTGTTAAGACCCTTCGCGAGCAGGGACGCAGCGATGTCCTCTGAGATTGTTCAGCAAAGCGCATCGCAGCGCATCGCAGCAGCCTTTGACCTAGCAGGCGATGAGCTTGAGTTTATGGGCTCGTTCGAAGAGATGCGCGCCATGCTCATTAACCGTATCACGGAGCTACTCTCGCGCAACCCAGAGAAGCTTATGGCCATTCTTTATCGAATCGACGTAAAGGAAGCCGTGGTGCATCAGATTATGTCTACCTCGTTTCCACTCGAGGTCCCGATCCACCTTGCCGACCTCATCATCACACGTCAGCTTGAGAAGGCGCAGTCCCGCGCGGACCATGCGCGTGCGCAAGGTGACGAGTCGTGAAGACGCTTCTAACCAACATCGCATCGCTCGTAACAGTGCGCGCCAACGGAGCCCCGTACATCACTGGGGAAGCCATGCGTGATATTGACGAGATCCTTCAAGGGGCTATCCTGTTCGGTGACACCATCGAGTGGGTTGGCACTGCTGAAGAAGCCAAACACCTTGATCTTGCGGATGCAGACCTCATCGACTGTTCGGGTAAGACCGTGATGCCCGGCTTTGTAGACTCACACACCCACATGGTCTTTGCTGGCTCGCGCGCGCACGAATTCGCGCGCCGCGTTGCAGGAGCTACGTATGCGGAGATCGCAGCCGAAGGCGGCGGCATTCTTACCACCATGAAGGCTGTGCGCCAAGCCACCGAAGATGAACTAGCAGCCAACGCCCAGCGCCTTCTGCAGTCGGCCCTGCGTCATGGCACCACCACCGTCGAAATCAAAAGCGGGTATGGGCTGGATACAGAGACGGAGTTGAAGATGCTGAAGATTGGTACAAGGTGCCAGGTACTAGGTACTCATGCTCAGTCCCCAGTACCTAGTACCTTGTCCCCAGTACCTAGCACCTCGTCCCCAGTACCTAGTACCTTGTCCCCAGTACCTAGTACCTCGTACCTTGTGCCTCACGTCGTTCGAACCTTCCTCGGCGCCCACGCCGTGCCCCCTGAATGGAAACGCGACCCTGAAGGGTATGTAAACATCGTTATCAACGAAATGCTACCCCGCGTTGCAGAAGAGGGTTTAGCGGAGTTTTGCGATGTCTTTACGGATGCCGGCTTCTTTACCGTTGAGCAATCGACGCGGATCCTGAACAAAGCCAAGGAGCTCGGACTCAAGCTCAAAGTACATGCAGATGAAATCGCGCTCATTGGGGCATCGCAGATGGCTGCCGAGCTTGGGTGCATCAGTGCCGACCATCTCGAGCACAGCACCATCGAAGAAGTGCGAATCCTGCGCGATGCCGGCGTTGTCTGCACGCTGTTGCCGGGTACGGCCTACACGCTGCGCCTGCCATATCCCGACGCACGAATGATGATTAGTGAAGGGGCTATCGTTGCCCTTGCAACGGACTGCAATCCGGGGTCGTCGTACAGCGAAAGCATGCCCACGATCATGTCCATTGCCTGCATGAACATGCGCATGAGCATCGAAGAAGCCATCACAGCATCAACGATCAACGGCGCTGCGGCCCTTGGCATCTCGCATCTCTGCGGCTCCCTCGAAGTTGGCAAACGTGCCGACGTTGTGCTCTACGACACACCCTCATACAAAGACATCGTCTATCACTATGGCGTGAACCAGGTACGAGCAGGATGGGTAGGAGGGATTAGGTACTAGGTACTAGGGACTAGGGACTAGGTACGAGGTACTAGGTACTTGATCGTCATTCCCGCGAGGTCCCTCGCTGCTAGCACAGCTCGGGATGACGCCGCGCGGCGACCTATTCTACCTTGAGCCAGGTTGTGGATTCTACTCCAAGAGGATCTGCAATCGTTAGTACATAGACCCCAGCAGGAAGATGCTGCACATTGATGTGAGCAGTGCTGGCCCCCTGCGAAACTTCGGCTTGTGCAACGAGACAGCCGGCTATGTCGTGAATGTGTATCGTTCCAATCTGTGTTGCTGGACTTTTGCATGTAACGGTGAGCACATCGTTTGCAGGTTGCGGAGATAGGATTATGTCAAGCTTTGCTTGCCCTTCCTGAACGGACGTCGATGCTGAAATTCCTGTGCGGTCGTACGACGTAACAACATCCCAGACCATGTTCTGCAAATAGGTAGCCAGCTCTGGAGTGGGCATAGGCGTGCCCGAGGGGGCGTTGGGGATTAGCTTATGCGGCAAGCCCAGCGGACTCCTGTTGAATATGCATGCGTAGTGAATCATGGCGATGGCATAAGCGCCAAGCTCGTTTGTATGAATTTGATCACTAAAGAACTGCGTGATGTTTGTAATCCCGGGAACGATACCCTTTGCGATGTCATCATGAAGGCGTGCCATCATCTTGTGTCCAGGAATCAGATACACGGGCGGAGCACCAGCGGGACGCTTCTGATTGGCAAGATCCTGCATGCGTTCCCATTCCTGACCCTGCACATCAAGCATTGAGCGAAAGTTGCCGCTTGAACCGTCTACGTGTACCCATGTAGTCCAGAGCAACGTTGCCGCACCCTTACCGCCATTACCTTGCGTCCATGCGTTGTTCACAAACAGCGATAGTGCATTCCGCTGAGCGATGATGCCGTCTTTATACCACTGCTGTGTGCTGCCACCCTCGTAGAGCAATGGGACCCGTTCGGTAATAGAGAGCAACTCCCAATTCAAAATGTCATGTCGTGCATCCGGTGCATCGTTGCCAGGAGGATTCTCCCATCGGTAGCTCATTTGTGAACCCGGGGCTGTGGATTTGCCTATGAGCCGATTCACAAGTTGCCACGAACTCTGCTGCGTTACGGAGGCTACGAGGTTTACATACTGACCCGGCCAATGAGGATAGAATAACGGGTCGGTAAGACTGTGTCCGCTATGTATCTGCTTTACCGTAAACGGATATGCCTGCTTGGGTGCAAGTGGCTGTGCAGTGCATACTATTGCGCTCGACGTTAGTATGGATATGATGCAGCGTAGATTGCGGTACAGGGTAAGTGTTGCGCTCATCAGGATGCTCCCGGATACAATGCAGTATGCTTCTGCAATGATAACACTTGGCACAATGGCGCTGAAGAAGGTGTGGTTATGATGGGACAATTTTCAAATCCTGCAGTCTACTTCGAGATCCCAGTTCTCGAAATGAAGAGAGCAGTACAATTCTATCAAGGTGTGTTTCATTGCGCCTTGGAAACAACCATCATTGATGGTAACGAAATGGCTGGTTTCCTTCGATAGGGTGCTCTTCAGGCATCACAGGCGCGTTGGCAAAAGGTGATGTTTATAAACCCACACTTGATGGGATAGTTATCTATTTCAGCACTTTGAGTATCAACGAAACTCTGGATCTTGTTAAGAGTTTCGGTGGAAGCGTTCTCTATCCTAAGACCGACAACGGCATCGGCTTCGTTGCGGAGTTTCAAGACTCCGAGGGAAACCGTATAGCATTGTTCGAGAATTATCCACGAAAGAGTGATTAGCCCGTACCCCCGTACCCCCGTACCTAGTACCTCCTAGTTCGTAGTTTTGAAAGATGTTAAGCTTCTACAACACCCTCACAAAGTCTGTTGAACCTTTTGAGCCCCTTAACGCATCGTGCGTCAAGATCTATTCGTGCGGTCCAACGGTGTATGATATTGCCCACATGGGCAACATGCGGGCATTTGTGTTTACCGATGTGCTACAGCGCGTGGTGCGAGAGGTAGGGGGCTACCCAGTCCGCTGGGTGATGAACATCACGGACATCGACGACAAGACGATACGCGACAGCTCTCAAGGCTCTGAAAAATGGCGCTCCGAGATGGGTGAGCAGTCGTCCGATGCGAAGGCAAACCTGCGCACGTTTACATTGTTCTTTGAGTCGGAGTTTCGCAGAGATCTACAGGTGCTGGGCATTTCGATGGAGCATTTCTATCAAATGCCGCGTGCCACGGAATACATCGACGATATGCAGACACTGATTCGCGACATTGTGGATGCTGGATACGGCTATGCATCCGAAGGATCGGTGTACTTCAACGTGGCAGCCTACGCCAAGGACTACAGCTACGGCAGATTGTTTGCTATTGATGCAGAGAATTTCCGAGAAGGCGTCCGCATCGACGCTGATGAGTATGATCGTGAATCGGTGAGTGACTTCGTGTTATGGAAGGGACGCAAGGACAGCGAGCCGTATTGGGATTTCGAACTGGATGGCGAGAACATTCCCGGACGCCCGGGTTGGCACATTGAATGTTCTGCGATGTCGAAACACATACTTGGACTGCCCATCGACATTCACACGGGTGGTGTAGATCTGCGGTTTCCGCATCACGAGGACGAGCTAGCGCAGTGCTGCGCCGGTTATCATGTTGACGAGCAGGCGCGGTTCTGGATGCACAACGAGTTTCTGGAGATCGAAGGCAAGAAGATGTCGAAGTCACTCGGCAACTTCTACACTCTGCGCGATCTCGAGAAGATGGGGCACAACCCACTCGACATACGTTTTGCGCTCCTTGCCGGACATTACAGAGCAGTACTGAATTTTACCTTCGACAGTTTACAGGCGGCATCAACGGCGCGCACCAGGGTGCAGAACATCATCTGGGACCTTCTCGACGCTGCCGGACTCGATGATGCAACGGGGCTAACAGGCGCAATGCCACCTGATGTTGCATTAGCCTTTGGCAACGACCTGAACGTGCCGCAGGCGCTTGCGCGCATGCACGAGTATCTGGGTGCAAACGCCAATGTGAAGTCAGATCCCGATGCTGCACGCGAAGTACTCGGCGCGCTCAAGGCCATCAACAACGTCCTTGCTGTATGGACATTTTCGAAACGTCCTGCAGTGAACATCCCCGATGCAATCCGCACCCTCGCAGACCAACGTTGGGCTGCTCGTTCAGCAAAAGATTGGGCAGACGCGGACCGTCTCCGCACCGAACTCACCAACTCCGGCTGGACAATGAAAGACGGCAAAGACGGCTATACCCTTGAGCCCCTTTCATAACGAATGATATGATCACGCATATTACGATCATCGGTAAGGGAAGAGTAGGGGTATCTATAGGAGAGGTACTAGGTACGAGGTACGAAAGACAGGTACTAGGTACTGGGTACGAGGTACTAGGTACTGAATCCTCATCCGTCATTCCCGCGAAAGTGGGAATCCAGACTTTACATTCGATTTCATCTAGAGAATTTGTTAGTCCCCCCGTACCTAGTACCTCCGTACCTAGTCCCTCGTCCTCCCTCTTCCTCCTCACCTGCAAAGACGCCTATCTTCCGGCTGTCATTCAGCGCATGGCAGAGCAGTATGGCGATCAACTTTCCGGATCACTTGTGATGCATGTGAACGGATCGTTGGGCACGGATATACTTGAGCCGGTGCGTGCGTGTGGCGCAATGGTGGCGGCTGCGCATCCCTTCCAGACCTTTGGAGATGCAGATCCGAAGTTGCTTGAAGGCATTGGATGGGGTATTGAGTGCGATGATGATGCATGGCCCCTTATCGAAGAACTTGTGAAGCTGACAGGGGGCTTCCCGTATCGCTTGCCGAAGACAGATCCCGTTTCTAAACGACGTTATCATGCGGCCGCTGTGGCCGCATCGAACTTTACGTATGCCGCATACGACTTAGCGCGCGAGCTTGCCAAGGACGCCGGCATCCCTGTGGCCGAGTTTCTTGTGCCCATCATGCGTCAGACCCTTGAGAACGCCGCGCGTGCAATGCATGAAGACGCGCCTTTCCCGCTCACTGGCCCCCTTGTGCGCGGCGACATGGACGCCGTGCAACGTCAGCTCGATGCCATACCCGCCCACCTGCGGGAGCAGTATGTGCACCTAACCAATGCCCTGAAAGAGGTTGTTGGGAAAGTAGGAGCGCCCCTGCGTGAGCGCCCAGAATAGCCCCTGCGTGAGCGCCCGGGAATGGTGGACCGCCCCTGCGGCCTACCGATCGACAGCTGGAATCGACCATGTAAGGGCGAGCCGGTGGCTCGCCCGAAACAATACCACAAGGTCCCTCGTCGCATTGCCACTCGGGATGACGCACCGATTGCGTGTTAGTGGGGGAGGTGGTCCGCGCGCCTACGGCGCGCGGACCACCCAATGAATAAAAGCGTGCGCTGCGTCATCCCGAGCACCGAAGGTGCGAGGGACCTCACGTTATTGTGATCGGCACGCTATGTGATGGGCCCCCGCTTTCGCGAGGGCGACGTTCCCACGCAGGGGCGCACCCGCTCGCTGCTAGCTTCTCGCTGCTCGCTGTTCGCTGCTCGCTGTTCGCTGCTCGCTGTTCGCTGCTCGCTGCTTACTTTTGCCCCAGGGGAATTATCTATGTCTACGCAGCAGACGATTTTCGTTACTGGAGTCGCTGGATTTATCGGATTTCATGTTGCCCGGCGCTTCGTGGCCGATGGGTGGACCGTTATCGGTTTAGATAACTGCAACGACTATTACGACCCAGCGCTGAAGTATGCCCGCCTCGAACAGCTGGGCTCTGACATCACCTTTTACAAGGGTGATCTTGAGGACAAGGGGCTTATCGATACCATTTTTACGAAGCACAAGCCCTGTTACGTATGCCATCTGGCTGCGCAGGCAGGCGTGCGATACAGCATTGAGCATCCCAAGGCGTATGTCTCGTCGAACATACTTGGTTTTTTGAACATCCTGGAGGCGTGCCGCACGCACATGCCGCAGCATCTGGTGTACGCCAGCAGCAGCAGCGTGTATGGCAACAACACGCACGTGCCGTTTTCAACGGACGATAGGGTGGACCACCCGGCCAGCATGTATGCGGTAAGCAAGCGCACCAACGAGCTGATGGCCGAGTGCTACAACCACCTCTACAACATCCCCTGCACCGGACTGCGCTTCTTTACCGTGTATGGTCCGTGGGGACGTCCCGACATGGCCTACTTCAAGTTTGCCCAGAGCATCCTTGCCGGCAAGCCCATCGACATCTACAACCACGGAAACCTGAGCCGCGATTTCACCTACATCGATGATATCGTCGAGGGGGTGGTAAGGGTGATGGGTTGTGTCGTTCCCGCGAACGCGGGAAACCATGGTGGGGACCACACACCTTCGCAGGGCGACCACACAGGGTCGCCCCTACTCGCTGCTCGCTGCTCGCTGCTCGCTGTTCACAACATCGGCAACGGGGCTCCTGTATCCCTGCTCGAATTCGTGGAAATCCTCGAGTCGGAATTGGGCGTCGTGGCCACCAAGAACTATTTGGACATGCAGCCCGGCGACGTCGAGAAAACCTGGGCCGACTGTCAAGACCTATGGGAACTCACGGGCTTTCGCCCCAATACCTCACTCCGCGACGGATTACATAGGTTTGTGGAATGGTATCGGGGGTATTACCTAGCCCCTTAGCGCGTTGATTCTCTCTGCAACATTCCCACCAAACACTCCGGAGCCGGAGACAAGGATGTTTGCACCTGCTTCGATGACGCGCTTGGCGTTTTCGACCTTGATGCCGCCGTCTACCTCGATCTCAACGTGTGATAGGCCTTGTGCGTCGAGCCACGTGCGGAGGCGTTCGCAGCGCTGCAAAAACGATGGGATAAAGGCTTGTCCGCCATAGCCGGGGTTAACGCTCATCAGCAAGATGAAGTCGCACGACTCGGCTGCTTCAAACGCATATTCAAGGGGCGTTACAGGATTCAGCACAACGCCCGACTTGCAGCGACGCTGCTTAATGCGATCCAGCGTGCGGTGCAGGTGCGGGGTAACTTCTGCATGCACCGAGATCCAGTCAGCACCAGCATCAGCAAACAGCTCCACCTGATGGTCCGGATTCGTAACCATCAGATGCACGTCGATAGGCAGCGTGGTTAGCCCCTTCATCATCGTTACAAAGTCTGCCCCAAATGTTATCGGCGGCACAAAATGTCCGTCCATCACATCGTAGTGCAGAAGATCTGCCCCACCTGCCTCGCACGCACGAATGTCTTGCTCGATGTTCAGCAAGTTCGATGCAAGCAGGGAAGGGGCGATGAGGAGAGGAAGCGGCATGGACGAAAATACGGAAAATGGTACGAGGTACTAGGTACAAGGTACTAGGTACAAGGTACTAGGTACTAGGTACTAGGTACAAGGTACTAGGTACAAGGTACACGGTGCTAGACGAGCGCTAATGGCTTAGCCGCTTCAACTGCTCTGCCACGCGCGCCCAGGTTTGGCGGGTAAAGTGCTGACGTGGCAGGTCGCATGTGGCGAGGATGTCGTCGACGTAGGTGGGGGTGCGCATGCCTACGAGCACGGTGCCGACGCCGTGAGTGCATACGAGGGCGTGGATGGCGATTTGCTGTAAGGGGCTCTCAGGGTCCATACCAAACTCTGTGGCAAGCGTTGAGCGGAGCTCCTCGAGTGAGGCGTTCTCGTCCTGGGCGTACATGGTGTCCAGGTCCGTAAGCAGCTGGGTAAGGTCGCCAATGTATTCGTCAACTTCACTGCGATGCGCGCTGCCAGCGCCCATAACAGCCGCAGCATTGATGCGAGGCGCAAGGTAGGAGCGCTCTACATCACGCCAGTGGATAAGGCCCTGGAACTGTGACCATGACTGACACAAAGCACCGGCAACGCGGAAGGCTTCGTGTAGTACTTGGATGTCGCGCTCGGAGAGAGAGCCTTCTGCTTGGAGCTTGTTGGCAAGGTCGTGTTCACGCGTTTCCATCTCGTGGATGCGATGCTCGATGTCCTGCGGATGCACGATGTGCTCCGGCATTGGATGCGATACTAGTCTGATGAGGTCGTTGTCCACGATGGCATTGAGCGGACGGTTCACAAGCACGTGGATGTTGTTCTCGCTGGCAAACTCAAGGGGCGTCTGCAGCGCGTCAGTGCTTCGTGCCGTTGTGTTCAGGCTGGTTGCCGCAAAATGCTCTATCAAGTTCAACGGCATCTGCGCATAGGCAAAGTGATGCCCCTTACCGCCTGCCTGCTCGGCTGCCTGCAACGTGCGCGCAAGACACACGGCATCGGTGGCATCGGTTGGATAGGCAAAGGTATTCGAGCTGACGCCATAGGCGCGCAGACGTCCACTTGCAATAGCGCGCTCGAACCAAGTAAAGGCTTCCGTAAACCGACGGTACAGTTCCTCGCGTGCCTCGCCGAGGTTAACACCTTGTTGATGCGCATGCTGCAGATAATACTCCGGGTTGTGCAGCAGCACAACGTCAAGCGTCGTCCTGTTCATGCGCTCGCACGAGATCTGAAAGGCCTGCTCCAAGAACTCCGGATGGATGCAATGCCAGAGCGAGTCGGAGAGCCTCACGAGCTCTGGAATCTCATGCCCCATACTTTCCTGAGCCTTGATCTGCTCGAGCATGGTGCCCTGGAGATAACCATACTTCGTTATGATCGCGGCCTTGGCCAATTTCCCCACAAGCCTCTCGCTAGCCCCATCTCCATAGTTGGAGCTGGTATCAAAGATTCTCACGCCGGAGACGAGTGCATGCTCGATTGCGCTCTGGTGCGTGGGGTTTGTGTCGACAGTGCGGTAGCATCCAAATCCTATCATGTACAAAAATGCGTCAATGACGAAGATGGTGGGTATTTTGCCACGTATGGAAGCCGAAAAACTGACAAAAAAGACCATTCTCTCGGGGATGCAGCCCACCAACGACCTTACGATCGGACAATACGCTGGGGCGCTGCGCAACTGGGTAGAACTGCAACACGAATACGAGGCGCTCTTCTGCGTCGTAGATCTTCACGCTATCACCGTACGGCAAGAACCTGCTGAGCTGCGCAAGCGCACGCTTGATGTAGCTGCGATGTATATCGCCGCAGGGATCGATCCCGATGTGTCTACGCTGTTTATTCAGTCTCACGTGCCAGAGCATTCGCAATTGGCATGGGTGCTAAACTGCATGACGGGATTCGGTGAGTGCTCGCGCATGACGCAGTTCAAGGACAAGAGCGCAACACATGCCGACAATGTGAATGTAGGATTGTTTACCTATCCAATTCTGATGGCTGCCGATATTCTGCTCTACAACGCAGACCTCGTGCCAGTGGGCGAGGATCAGCGTCAGCATCTGGAGCTTACACGCAACCTAGCAGAGCGGTTCAATCATCACTACTCGCCAACGTTTACCGTGCCAGAACCCTTCATTCCGAAGGTGGGCGCCAAGATTATGTCGCTCCAGGAGCCAGAGAAGAAGATGTCCAAGTCGGATGCCAACGAGAAGGCAACGATCTTCCTCGTAGACACCGACGAAGCGATTCGCTCAAAGGTGAAGCGCGCCGTAACAGATTCTGGTACAACGATCGAATACACCGAGAAGCGTCCAGGTGTTGCAAACCTGATGACGCTTTATCACATCACAACGGGCAAGACATACGCAGAGATCGAGCAGGAATTCTCCGGTCTTGGTTATGCCGAGTTCAAGGAAGCCGTTGGCGAGGCCATCGTTGCCTTTGTGCGTCCAGTGCGCGAGAAGTACCAGGCATTGCGGGCCGACGAGGAAACGCTCAAGGCCACGCTGCGCAAGGGCGTCGAGCATGCGCGCGATCGGGCGCGCAAGACGCTTCGGAAGGTGTACAAGAAAACGGGGTTTGTAGAGTTCTGATGTTGCAACTTATCCCTGAAAACCAACAGCCCCCCGCAAACGATCTTCTCCAAGGACTCAACGAGCGTCAGGCCCAAGCCGTGCGCACGATCAACGGTCCGGTGCTGATCATCGCCGGTGCAGGTAGCGGCAAAACACGCGTACTTACCTTCCGGATGGCATACCTTCTGCGCAGCAGTGTGCGCGCAGAGAACATGCTGGCACTCACGTTTACCAATAAGGCCGCGCAGGAGATGAAGGAGCGGATTGCGCATCTGGTAGGGGGCTCAACAGCCCGCTCCATTTGGGCCGGCACCTTCCACTCCATCTTTGCAAGGTTGCTGCGTCAATACGCAGAGAAGATCGGCTTTACACCAACGTTTACGATCTACGATACAGACGATCAAGCCTCGGCCATCAAGGCGATCATGAATCAGATGGGTATCTCGCAGCAGGTGCTGCCGCCCAATGGCGTGCGCTCGCGCATTTCGCATGCGAAGAACAACATGATATCCTGGCAGGAGTTCTCTCGCACGGCAAACTCCATCACGGACAAGCAGACGGGTCAGATCTTTGAGCAGTACGAGAGGCGTCTGCAACAGAGCAATGCAATGGACTTCGACGATTTGCTGCTGCATACGATCAGACTACTCGAAGACCATCCCGACGTGCTGGAACAACTGCAGCAGAGGTTCCGCTACATCATGGTGGATGAGTATCAGGATACCAACCGGGCGCAGTACCGCGTGGTGAACATGCTGGCATCAAAGTATCGCAACCTGTGCATTGTGGGCGATGATGCGCAGAGTATCTACCGCTGGCGTGGAGCCGACATCAAAAACATTCTGGATTTTGAGCGCGACTATCCGGAAGCAACTGTTGTGCGTCTCGAGCAGAACTACCGTTCAACAAAAGTGATTCTTGCTGCAGCGCACAGCGTTATCAAGCGCAATACATCGCAGCTCAAGAAAGAATTGTGGACGGATAACACCGAGGGCGAAAAGATAACGGTGCTTGCTTGTCGTGACGACAGGGAAGAGGCCGAAACAATCGCGCGCACCATACGCTCGCGCATCTCATCGAGCGGTTACTCACCCAAGGACGTAGCGATTCTCTATCGCACGAACGCACAGTCACAGGCGCTCGAAGATGCCCTTCGGCGCTCGAACATGCCGTATCACATCGTGAGTGGCGTAAGCTTCTACAAGCGCAAAGAGGTCAAGGACGTGCTGGCATATCTGCGCATCCTTGTCAACCCAGACGATAGCGAGAGCATCCTACGTGTGATCAACGAGCCGGCTCGTGGTATTGGCGCAACCAGCCTAGAGCGCATGCAAGAGTTTGCTGCTCGCGAGAACGTATCGCTGTTTCAAGCACTGCTGCGCGTTGGCGAAGTACCAATGCTTCAGGCGCGCATGGTAAAGGCTGTGAACGACTTCGTAGGCATTATCACGCGCTACCAGGAAATGATCACAGAACTTACCCCGGCATCGCTTGCTCAGGCATACATCGATGCTACGGGTCTGCCCCAGATGTATCGTCTGCAGCAGACGGATGATGCGCAGGACAGATGGAATAACATCGAACGCATCCTTGATCACATCGCAGAGCAGCAGGAACTCAACGAAGAGATGACGTTGATCTCGTACCTTGAACAGATTGCACTCTTGAGCGATGCCGATGATCCGCAAACCGGTAATGATCGTGTTGCCATGATGACGATGCATGCTGCCAAGGGGCTTGAGTTTCCGCTGGTTGTTATTGCAGGACTTGAGCAGGGATTGTTCCCCTTAGCAAAGGCAGAGCAGGACCCAGCAGAACAAGAAGAAGAACGCAGACTCCTTTACGTGGGTATCACACGAGCCAGAGAGCAACTGATCTTGTCGTATGCTGAGAGACGCTACCGATTTGGTGAGCTCGTGTTCTCACGTCCGTCGATGTTCCTGGCAGAGATCAATATAGACTGCCTAGCCCCCTCCAGCAGGTCTATGGCCCAGCATGGTGCTTCGATCAAACAGCCACCGCAGTCAACTCGGCAGCAGCCACGCAGCTCGAGTTACTCGCAAATGCCTGAGAGTGGCCAGTCGTACTCGCAGCTCCCAATACCCAAGCGCTACACAAGTGTATCTCAACCCAAGTCTCGTAACGCGGCAGCACCGAGTGCGGGCACGGCAACATTGCATTCAGGACAGCGCGTGAAACATCCGATGTTTGGCAACGGTACTGTAAGTTCCGTTACTGGTGCCGGACAATCGGAAAAAGCAACCGTGCTGTTCGACACCGGACAGCGCAAACAACTTATGGTGGCATTTGCACGCCTGGAAGTTATCTCATAGACACATAGCCGTGATGCTGGGGTTGATCCTAGCATCACCATCGTTCTATGCGCAGCAACTCCAGTCGCTTCTTACACCACAAGAGCGCGTGCCTGGCAAAGGCATTGAATTCGGCGTTGATAAGATCACGAATACGTTTGTGTGGACTGGTAATGCAGACGTTGATCTGTTAACATCGGTTGGACAGTTCCGTTTTGTAAACCAATATAGATCCTCGGCATTTCGCACAGCTTCGGTTGCAACACGTGATGATCAACAATCGCAGATCTCATGGGATGTTCCTGTCTCGGCAACACTCAAGACGGTGCTGCGCCAGGGCTGGCTGCTTTCGCAGGACTCACGAAGTGTTGGTTTGAATTCACTGCAACGTATCAATGGTGCTGCAGGCATTGTGTACACGCCCATGTTCAATGCTGCAATAGAGGCACTTGGTGGAGTAGAATCGTCATCTCAGCTGGGCGTGCACGCAACGGGTCCGGTGGCTGTGGTGCGGGGCAAACTCGACGACTATACAATCGACGAATGGAATCTTGCCAGCAGTGCCATCGCAGACTGGCAGCGTCTGGATTCGCGACGAACCAACAGCGACGTTGACGTTATTGCTCGTGTCTCACGCATCTTGGACGAAGGAACCTCACTCAGGTTATCTGCTCAGTCAACAATACGTGGACGAGAGTTTTTTACAAGTGTTTCCCCCAGTCTTCCTCTAAACATAGAGCGCAGAGCAGAAAGCATACAGCAATTCAACGCTAACATCGCATATTCGCTAACACCCCAGCTTGGCATTGGTTTCGTAGGATCGTTGCTGTCAAACAGCATAAATCGATCATATGATACACCCATGCAAGATCTTGCACTTACATCCGTGAGTAGGCAGTTGTCCGAGCTTGCAGTAGATATCGAAGCACAGCTCTCGTATACCTTGCCGAACGCAAATGCCTTTGTTGGTGGATCGGTCTATCAACGATCGGAACAGAATGGTGTGCAAGATGTATTTGGACTGCAATCCATGTCTCTGCAGACCGTGCGAGCACAGGAGTTTCAGCGTGACAATGAAACATTCCGAACGCGATTATTTGCAAGGGGCGACTGGTTCGCATCGTCACGAGATACATTCCGACTCGACATAGCCGGATGGCTGCTTCGATATGACACGCCAAGCCCCTTAAACGACGACGACCGCGACGAGCTGTCAACGGTTGCTACGTTCTCGTGGTCGAGGAAGCTAACGGGAAGTTTGTCGATGAACCTTGGTCTCTCTGGTCAGTATCTCCATCTCGTGTTCCTTCGTGCTACACGTAGTGCATTTAATAACGTCAATAGAGTGCTGCGTTTCTCGCCATCGTTCGTACTTCGCACGTCGGGTGTTACCATGCAGCCACAGTTTGAGATTCTTGCTAACTATACGGCCTATGACTACGACGGTCTGAGCTCCGCTGCACGTTCATTCTCGTTCAGGCAGATCTCATACCGCGATTCGTTGCGCGTACGGCTTACCTCGGCATTCAATGTTGAGTCGCAAGTTCTCTTTCGTTACTTCGAGCGTGCGTCGCTGCAGTGGAATGCCTTTGCAGAATCTCCAGAAACAGGCAATCTGGAGTACCTCGTCAAGGTCCTCTTATCAACGGCTCTAACGCCCCTTGCATCAATACAGACTGGCGTACGGCTCTACACACTCGATCAACGTAGTATTGCTGTGGGCGCAGCGCATATACTCACCGGATCTCTGCATTCAATAGGTCCCGAGGTGGCCATACGATATGGCACGAGTGCAGGATCCACATTGTCGCTGTCTGGGTGGTATGAGTTTCAGACAATCAACGTTACGCAGACACGTAATCTTCCCAATGTTCTTCTGCGCTGTATGGTGAGAATCTAATGACCCGGTCTATGCGAATCCCAAGCACAAGGAAGGCTCTGCAAGCCATCAGCGCCTTTCTTGGGAGCTTCCCTGATTTGATGATGCTAGCACACGAGCGCCGCATCAATGTGCAGATAGCCGTGACAGAAATCGTGACAAACGCCATCATTCATGGCAATAGAGAATCTGAAGAGCTGCCTGTTGATATCTCCATCTGTGCGACGTCATCCGAAATTAGTATCATCGTCCGTGATTACGGTAATGGTTTTCAGCCTGAATCACTTCCAGACCCACGCTCACCAGAGCTTCGAGAGCTTCCTGGTGGACGTGGGGTTTTTCTCACACAGCAGCTTGCGGACGCTGTCATGTTCGAAAACCTCGAACCGGGTATGCAAGTAACCATCACTTTTAATCGCTGATGAATCCAATATTCATTCTTGTCGTTGTATCACTACTCTTCAACCTTGGTGATGGAGAGCGCAAAGCGTCATTTCCTGCAGACGCCGACGCACGCTATACGGTTGCTCGCGCAACTGAGCACGTCTCATTTCTTGCTTCGGATGAAATGAAGGGTCGGGATACTCCATCGGAAGGACTCGACAAAGCAGCCGAGTATATTGCGGATCACTTTAAGAAACTAGGCCTCGAGCCGCTTTCGTCGGATGGCTACAAGATCCCATACAACCTCGTAACGCGAGATTTGGATACTGCTCGAGCTAACACCTATCTAACGCTACATATCAATGGGGTTGTAACTGATCTGCCGATCAAAAAAGAGTTTGTACCATTTGAGCAAACAGGCGAGGGTCAGGTGCGTGAGGCACGTGTGGTATTCGCAGGCTTTGGCATTACGGCGCCTGAGTATGACTACGACGATTACGCATCAATCGATGCAAAGGGGGCAGTGGTAGTTGTTTTTCGTGGTGAGCCAGAACATGAAGACGAGACAAAGTTTAATGGCAAGAAATGGACGCGATACTCATTTGCAGATCACAAGAAATCTAACGCAGAAGAACACGGAGCCCTTGCTGTTCTTATTCTCGATGCGCCTCGTTCAAAGCGTTCTCTGATGCTGAATGAACACGGCTGGCGATCACTTACTGGCTCTCGCAGATCGGGTGGTCTTCAGCTTGATGAAAAGCGAGGGGACATCCCAGTTATCCATGTAGGGGATGCCGTCGCTGCTGCAGTCTTTGGCAGTATAGACACGTTAGTTTCAACTATTACAGACATCGACAAAACGCTGCAGCCATCATCTCGCGAAATGCGCTGCTCTGATATGCTGTCGGTTAGTTGTAAGGTTACCCTCACGAAGGACATCGTTCCGGCGGCAAATGTTGCTGCAATTCTGCGAGGAGCGAAGTATCCAGATGAATACGTCGTGATGGGTGCACATTACGATCATGTTGGCGTTGGAAAGGCAAATGCCGAGGGCGACTCTATTTTTAACGGTGCCGACGACAATGGTTCAGGGACTACCGGTATTCTTCTCGTTTCTGAAGCTCTAGCGACATCTACAACACGGCCAGACAGATCAATTGTATTTGTTGCATTTTCGGCAGAAGAGAAGGGGCTCCTTGGTTCAAAGGCATATGTGGCCAATTCACCTCTGCCAATAAAGAATTGTGTGGCTATGATCAATATGGATATGATTGGAAGATGCGAGAATTCTAAGCTCTCCATCGGAGGCAATCTGCGATGTCCAGGTCTCGTAAAGATAAACGAGGAAGAAAATACCGCTGCTGTTCGCCCCTTTACACTCGCATATGATATCGAGCAGTACTTTTTCCGAAGTGATCAGGCATCATTTGCTATGAAGAAGATACCAGTGCTCTTCTACTTTACTGGTGAGCACAAAGACTATCACAAGCAAACGGATGAAGTGTCAAAACTGAACATGGCAGACCTAGTGGCCATCACACGTCTTGCCTCGCGTGTAGCGTGGCGAGCAGCTCATCAGCCGCGTACTACCTATGTGCCTGCTGGCATTGAAGAATAGTAAAGCGAGGCACTTTCGGCATACTTTGCCAGAACATCGAATTCCAGGTTCACACGGCTTCCAACAGCCAAGGTCCCAATGGTTGTTACTGCCAGCGTATGTGGTATGATTGAAACCATGAATCGTGTGGGCTCCAGGTTGGCCACTGTAAGTGATACACCATTGAGACAGATCGAGCCAACTGGGATAAGGTAACGCCGGTACTCTGCAGGGAACTCAATCCAGATGTTCCAGTCGAGATCTATTGCGGATATCTTTGCCACAACGCCGGTTGTGTCCACATGGCCCAGAACGATGTGTCCGCCAAGTCGAGCACCAAGCTGCATGGCACGCTCCAGATTTACTTCTGATCCTTCTTCAAGCAAGCCGATGATTGTCTTACGTAATGTTTCTTCAATCACATCCACTGTGAATGAATCTGCGGTATGAGCCACCACTGTTAGGCAAACACCGTTGACAGCGATACTGTGATCTACCTGCACGTCGCTAAGGATAAGCGAACAGCCGATCACGAGTCTGCGTCCGTTGGCGCATTGTTCTATGCGGAGCACCAGCCCCTTTTCTTCGACTAAACCGGTAAACACCGTTAGTTGCCCTTGATAAATGTTCTGATGAGCTCGATGTATGCAGACTCTCCCATTGTACTTGGAATGCCGGAGTGTTCGGCTCCATCAATGAGGCGCTGCATCTTAGGCTGCTGTGCTGCATCATAGATGTACTTCCCATGCTGATCGAAGGGCACAAAGGTGTCGGCCGTACCGTGCAGCATTAGCAGGGGTGCCGTACGAATGCGCGCAGCTTCTACATTGTCAAACGCGCCTTTCATCAGGTAGTTGCCCGGTACATCTAGTAATGTTCCGGTACGAATGAGGGCCTCAGACGAGGCGAAGATAGCCTCAGTAATAACACACTTTGGTTTATGCACGTACGCAGAAAGATACATACATGGAACACCTCCGAGCGAGAAGCCATAGTTAACGATCTGTGTTGTATCGATATCGTTGCGAGAGCGAAGGTAGTTAAGTGCAGCAAGTGCATCTTCATGAAGTCCCTGTTCTGAAGAAGAGCCGGTGCTCATTCCAAAGCCGCGATAGTCATAGATAAACACATCAAAGCCCGCGCGGTAGAGAAGCTCTACGCGGTCCCAATACGCTTCGATGTTGTGCTTGTTCCCATGATGATACAGGATTACTTGGTGCGGCTCTATGCGATCGGTGTCAGGTTGTTTGACGTAGAACCCATAAAGAGTTTCACTGCCGCTTTTGAGCGTTACGGCCTTGACAAGTGAGTCGGGGATAACCGCACTGGAGAGACTATACGAGGCAAGGTCGAGCGTGTTAAACAAGAATGAATCCATAGAGCAGCCATTGAGCATGACTACAGCAGCAACAGCAAGGACTACGATAATGCGCTTGATCATAGATTGTAGATCCCTCCGATGTAAAAGCCATATGAACCCATTCCATGTATGGATGACAATCCTTCGAAGACGCCGGCAGAAGTGTTTTTGTTCAGAGCCTGCCATACCCCCTCGACCTGTATGTCTAGCGCAGCACTAACCGGGAACTGGTATCCTACGAATGGACTAACAAGTACTTCGTTGTTAAACTGATAGGTAAGATGCGATCCAGTATAAACAAGGGACTGCTCTCCTACCCTCCAAGAGGCATTTGCAGTAAGATTCGGATAGACACGCGGGTTTGGTTCTGACGAGAGCTTAGCAAACATCAGGAGCTGCGCGCCAACAGTGACTTCTGGGACAGCGCCATCCTGAGATAGCGCACGATAGCTTGCTCCGTAGTCGAGTCCGGCTACCCTAAAAGCCGCCAGGAGAAGGTGTGCATGTCCGTGCATGGTAAGGTTGTCGGTTACACCATGCGCGCCCCCTACTGTGAGATACGGCAGGATGCCAGCTGGCGATTTCTCGGGAATGAATGCACCCCCGAGTGAACCTGTAGCCGCGTAGGAATCTCTCTTCAAGACACGCACTGGCTGCACACTGCTGCAACTGGCAATAAGAATCGTCATTATGGCCAACAAAGAAATTCTGGCCACTGATTTGTTGGGTCGCACGTCGTGCCTCATATTGTATGTATCAACGTATGTGAGGCTAAATATAGCACTTGGTATCAACTTCTATGGCGCGATGGATAGCATGTAAACCACAATCAGTATGGACTGCTTTTGTAGAGCAGTCAGAGGTGTCTCTTGGGATGCAACATCTTCCGAGCGGCATTTCTATTGTGATCGTTCCAACCTCTAGGCAAGTTGAGATTGTTACTCGAGCATGGGCCGAGTATAACGGAACTGGAGAGCCCCCTATCATCGAGACGATGTCGATGTTCATACGCCGTCTAGGAGCGCATGTGATGCCGCATGGACCCTCGATTCTTAGTGAGAATAAGGTTGATCTGCTTATCGAACATGTTATTCACGAGAGCTCATTGCTCAAATCTGTAGGTTTTGAGGCACAGAAGCTCGTGCGATGGACGCAGTACGGTAAATCTCCACGAGCTATCGATGAACTAGCCGATCAAGCTGGCTTGCATAATCGCAGGGGGCGAATGTTAGCTGAAATAGCTGCGGCATGGAGTAATCTTCGTGAGCTTTATGGTGGCGTAGGATGTGATCGTGGTGCATATGAAGTTAAGGTTACCTCAAGAGTTTCGAAGCTATTGGACAACCCACTTCGGACGTTTTCTGGGGACGTGATTCAACAATGTGTGATGATCGCCACACATGGCGTAAGCGATGCTGATAAAGAGCTGCTGATAGCTCTAGCAAACATTGGATGGGATATTGGTGTTCAGTTCGCCCCCGACCCACCAGATGCATTTCAACGTGACAACATTAACATTTCTGCAATCGATGCAGCATGGTTTGCATCACATCATTGGATCTCAGGTAGTTGCACAGATCAACCTTGCCAATATGATGTGTTCCGTGCATCGTTGCCATCTCGTGAGGAAGAGGTGCGGCGTGTTGTTGCATCTATCAAAAAGGACATCACAGATGGTATAAGCATGCGGGATATTGCCATCTGCATGCCAGGTTCAAGTGCCTATCGGTTGCTGATAGAGGATGTTGCCCGGAGGTCTATGTTGCCGCTCGAAAGCGAGTATGAGATGCCTATGAGTTGCTCACAGCCGGCATTGATAGTAAAAAGTGTTTGCGAGCTGGTGCGCAATCGTTGGGCTCGTGAAGACCTTGAAAGACTGCTATCCCATTCATTGCTACAGAAAGAGTTTGCTGCATCGGGCGAGGTTGTTGGCCTTGCCAGACGCGAGCGTATTCACGGTGGTTCGAATGCAATCGGGTGGATGCAGAGATTTGACGAGCTGTCGCAGATACTGCATGAGGAACAGCAACAGGTTGTCGACGCCAAAGACGAAGTACCTCTGCAGCGTAAAGTAAATGAGCTAAATCGCGCAGTAGCTACAATTCATAAGATCTCCTTGCACTGCCCATATAGCGAACACGACGTGATTAGTGCCGCCGCCTTTGTAGCGAGCTTTGATGGCATACTGTCTGTTATCAAATCCGCAGAAGACTATCCATCGTATGCAGAGGCAACAGCAGAGGTAGAAGAGCAACTGGAAGCATATCAGATTCTGGTAGATGATCACAATCTTCCAAAGCTTTCATACAGAGACCATGCATCACGGTGGTGGAGGTTGCTTGCCAGTGCATCAACTCAAGTTGTGCGACGAAGCGGCAAAGGTGTGGCTTTGGCTGCTCCAGCCGAGTTACGATGCAGGAGATGGAAGCGAATCTATGTTGTTGGAATGGTTGAGGGAGAATACCCACGAGCACAAGAGCATTTGACCGACCGCGAGATAATGCCGGGAGTACTTGAGCGCATGTACCTGCAGGGGTTGACCGACATTTTACATGCCTGTGAGAGCAGTGGCCAGTTGGTATTTACAATGCCAACCCATGTGGATGGATCGAAGACTCTACCGTCATCACTTCTCGAATACATCACAGCACAAGCCGGAGAAGCTCTGCCGGAATTGCTACAGACCGAGACAAACGTGAAAATCTATCAAACTGAAGTGCAAGACACTTCAGCTTCTATCTACCGTGGACAGCAAAATGTTGTTCTTGGGAGTATGCCCACGGCCGATTTACAATTAGCATACAATGATGAGGTTGGTCGTCCGGTAAGCCCATCAAGAATTGACGTATTCTCGCAGTGCCCCTATAAATACTTTGCAGACAAGATCCTGCGCTTGGAACAGAACGAGATTCTTGACGCTAAGTTGTCGCCCCTTGAGCGCGGCACGATGCTGCATGATGTAGCTGCTGAGTTCTTCCGCAGGCAACAACCAGCGATTGACTATGCATCGGTATCATCGGGTGAAGACCTCCTTGCACTTTCAGTGAAATTGGATGCTCATCGCGTGGATGATTATTGGGTATTGCTGCAAGATGTTGCGCACGATGTAATGCAAACAGCATCGTGGGCGCATACCTACGCGAAACTTGATCAACGTGTGCTCTTTGGAACAGCAGAACGTCCAGGACTGTTGCGACAGTGGCTGTATTTAGAGATCGCATATCAGGCTACGACACAACATTATCCAACGCTCATGGAGATACCTATACGTGTACAAATACCTATGAACACGGCGAAGGGTATTGAGGATGTTGCTGTATCTACTCGAATCGATCGAGTAGATATAGGCCAAGTAGACCAACGGCTAACATTTATCGTAAACGATTATAAAGCTAGCGTGAGCTCAGGCTATACGATAGGCGAGATTGTTTCAGGATCACTTTCCCAGATGCCGATTTACCTAGAGGCCACACAGATATGGATGCGTAATCACAACATTGATGCTCGACCATGGGCTGCCTTGTATAGATCATTTGGGACAGCCCTACACTCAACAGACGACCCTCTGAATAAGGTAGCATTGCGAGATCCTGAGTTTGTTATTCCAGAGCATGCTCCTGGAGTGAAGCTGACGAATTGGACTGGAGCACATAAAGAGTTTGCTGGCCAGCCCCTTACCGAGCAAAACAAGTTTGTTCTCGAAACAATTGCTGGTATTGTTGACAGTATACACAATGGTTGCTTTGCAGTTAAGCCAGCAAAGCAGGCCTGTAGAAGATGTGATTTTGGTGAGTTATGTAGAGTTGAACAATGGGGCAACGGATGAAAACAAAAGCTGCTATTGAAGTGCCAGTAAAGAATCTGCGTTGGTCGTGTCCTACCTCGGCACTGCCTTTTCGGACCAGTACCAAAGAGCTAAAGCCACTAAAGAAGATTGTGGGCCAGCAGCGTGCAATCGAAGCGCTCGAGCTGGGAGCTCGCATACGAAGTCAGGGATATAACATCTGGGCATCTGGTGTTATAGGAACTGGCCGTATGACAACGATTCGTCAGATCCTAGACGATATAAAATCGATGAAGCCAACGCTGTATGACTTTGCATACGTGCATAATTTCCGTCAGCCGGAATCGCCCGTATTGCTTCGCTTCGCCGCAGGCGAGGGCAGGGTGTTTAAGCGAATGATAGACGAAAGTATGGCGGTTATCAGACGCAGGATCCCGCAGCTATTTGAAGAGGAACAGTTTCAGAAGACAAGAAACACGATCATTCAGAAGTTTCAGAATCGTGAGCGTGCTGTTCTGACTGATTTCGACAGTAAAATCCGCCCTTCTGGTTTTGTTGTTGGTCAGCTGCAGGATGAAGATGGCACCTCACGAACAGAGATATTCCCAATTGTAGATGGCAAACCAGTTACGATTGATGATGTAGATCAGCTGGTGCAGGATGGGAAACTCACTATACAGCAAGCAAAGGCGATAGCTAAGGCGTATACAGCCTATCAAGATGAGCTTGCCAAGATCGGTCGAATGTCTATGCGAGTACTTGTAGACTTTCGTAAAGAGTTGAACAAGCATGATCAAGCGGCTGTTGGTATTCTTGTGAGGTCAATCCTTGATGATCTCCAAAAGAGTTTTCCAAGAAATCGAGTTCGTGAATACCTTGATGGAGTAATGTCTCATATTCTAGAGCACCTCGATGACTATGTGCGCGTATACCAAGCAAAGCTTGCTGGATCGATTGATGAGGGTATCGAAGAAGCCGCAAGGATGCTCGAGACAAACACATCGGTCAATCTTGTCGTAGACAACTATGACACAAAAACTGCGCCGATATCCGTAGAGACATCGCCAACATACGCCTCGCTATTTGGAACGATTGAAAAGCGGATGGATGCTAGGGGATTTGTGATGAGCGACTTCTCGCACATCAAGGCTGGATCTCTCTTGCGATCGGATGGCGGATTTGTTGTGATGAACGCCATAGACGTGCTATCTGATCCGATGATTTGGATGAGTTTGAAGAAGTTGCTGCTCTACGGACGCCTTGAAATCCAACCTCATGAAAATCAGTTCCAGCTTAACACGATTAAACCGGATCACATCAATGTAGATGTTAAAGTGATCTTGCTCGGAGACCCCTCGATGTATCTCGCATTATGGGCGGCCGACGAAGACTTTCACAAGATGTTCAAAATCCACGCTGAGTTTGATGCATACACGCACCGAAGTGCAGAGATGATTCGGAACTACTGCTCATTCTTATCGCTTATGTCAACCAACGAAGGCCTGCTTCATTGTGATAAGGGGGCTGCTGCAAAAATAGTTGAATGGGCTGTGGAATTCACGGACTCACAGGAAAAGATCTCGTTGCAGTTTAGTTATGCAGCGGACTTGCTGCGCGAAGCATCCCACTATGCTCGTATGAGCAATGCCAAGGTAGTACGTGCAGACCATGTTAAACATGCCCTAGCGATGCGTAAGGAACGCAGCAATCGTGCCGACATGGAGATTCGTGAGAGCATCAAGAAAGACATCCTTCTTATTGATGTAAAGGGTAAGCGCGTAGGGCAGATCAACGGCTTAACAGTCTATAGCAGTGGTATAGTCTCATTTGGTAAACCTGCTCGTATAACTGCAACTGTAAGCGCTGGGAATGCGGGCATAATCAACATCGAGCGTGAAGTTCAGATGAGTGGTCCTATCCATTCGAAAGGAGTATACATTCTTTCAGGTCTACTTCGTTCGTTGTTTTCTCGCGCACAGCCGATCTCATTTACCGCCAGTGTAGCTTTTGAACAGTCGTATGGTGGTGTTGATGGTGATAGCGCCTCGACTACCGAAGTGATCGCGCTTCTTAGCGCAATTTCCAATATTCCGATTCGACAGGACATTGGCGTAACTGGATCGATTAATCAAAAGGGTGATATTCAAACGGTCGGTGGCGTAAACGAAAAGGTTACGGGCTTTTTTGAAATCTGCAAAGACAAGGGGCTAACGGGTACGCAAGGTGTTATTCTGCCGGAGCAAAATGTACGGGATCTGATGCTCTCGGAAGAAATTATTGCAGCTGTTAAAGCAAAGAAATTTATAATCTATGCGGTGTCTCGTATTGAGCAGGCAATTGAGATTATGATGAGTCAGCCTGCTGGAATGAGAAACAAGCAAGGGGACTTCCCATCAGATACTGTATTTGGCAAGGTGCAGCATAATCTCAATGTGCTGCATGAAGCGTCGAAGACGAATAACTAATTACGAATTACGAATTACGAGTTACGAATTACGAATTACGAGTTGCATCGTCCGCTCTGGTTAACTGCGCCAATGCGCCATCAGTTAACAGTAATCTGTAATCTGTAATCAGCAATCTGTAATCTGTAATCTGTAATTCGTAATTCGTAATTCGTAATTGACTCAGTGTCTAAAATGCCTGGTCCCGGTAAACATCATTGCCAGCCCCGTGTCATTGGCTGCAGTGATCACCTCTTCGTCGCGAATAGAGCCACCTGGTTGGATAACGCATGATGCGCCGGCTTCTGCAGCCTGCAGAAGTCCATCAGCAAAAGGGAAGAACGCGTCTGAGGCAACAGCGCAGCCTGTGAGATCGATGCCGGCATCTTGCGCCTTACGAACTGCGATACGTGCAGAATCTACGCGCGACATCTGTCCGGCACCAATAGCGAGCGACCTGTCTGATAGGGCGTATACAATCGCATTGCTCTTTACGTGCTTTGCTATCTTCCATGCATAGAGCATGGCCTTGCGTTCGTCATCCGTAGGTGTGCGTTGTGTGACAACGCGTAGGTCGCTGTCGTCGAAGAGAATGGCATCTTCTTCTTGTACAAGAAAACCATCAGACACGGAACGAATGGAAAGGGCCACAGTGGATATGCTTGGTTGAGACGCTCCTAACAGGAGCCTTCGATCTTTCTTCTTCTGTAGCAACTCTAACGCTTCCTGACTAAAGGATGGTGCAATAAGAACCTCGGCGAAGAGACTATGAACTTCGTGTGCAAAATCGATTTCTATCGGACGGTTAACGGCGATAATTCCACCGAAGGGGCTAACCGTATCGGTTGCAAATGCCTTGCGATAGGCGTCTATGAGATTGTCGGCAGACCCGACACCACATGGATTGTTGTGTTTAACAATCACAACTGTGGGTTCATCAAACTCCGCGCACAGTCCAGTAGCAGCATCTACATCCAGGATGTTGTTAAACGATAGTTCCTTTCCGTGCAATTGCTTGAATTGGGCGGTGAACGAACCATAGAGCATTGCACGCTGATGTGGATTTTCTCCATAGCGAAGGGACTGATCGCGGCGAAGGGGAATGGCTGTCTCTTCGAGAAACGGGGCATTGCGTTTGGATGCGAAATACTGTGAAATGCGAGCGTCATAATATGCGGTGTGACTGTAGGCTTCCATCGCTAGCTGTTCTCTCACGTCTAGCGGCACCACGCCTGTCGTTGATAAATGTTCAACAATCATAGGGTAGTGTGCAGGGTTAACCACAGTCGTTGTATGCCGGTAATTCTTGGCAGACGCCCGCACCATTGCCGGCCCACCGATATCGATATTCTCAATGATATCGTCATGCGTAGAGTCTGGATTAGCTACGGTTTGCTCGAATGGATAGAGGTTGATTACCACGAGATCAATCTTGGCAATACCATGTTCATGCATCTGCTGAACATGCTCTGGAAGGTCGAGTCGCGCCAGCAAGCCGCCGTGGATCTTGGGATGGAGTGTTTTGACACGTCCGTCCATGATCTCGGGGAATCCAGTTACATCAGAAACACTACGTACGGGAATTCCTGCAGAGGCTAGTGTGTTAGCAGTGCCACTCGTCGAGATGAGCATTGCTCCAAGGTTGTGAAGCGCTTTGGCGAGATTTACAATCCCAGTTTTATCGGAAACAGAAAGAAGTACGTTCATGTGTGCAAAGTTATTCTTTTGATGTTGACCAGTGGGTCGGTCAAATGTATTTTTGCGTTGAATTCATCATAAAACGAGAGGAGCCATCATGGCAACCACGCTTGATAAGTCCGTGATCACCTGCGACATGGAGGGTATCATTGAGACGTTTAGTCCTGGAGCCGAGGCGATGTTCGGTTACAGCAAGGAAGAAACCGTCGGGAATATGCGAGTGAGCGCATTTTCGCCGGGCGAGGTAGTATTGCAGAATCTTGGTGGGTGGCTGGCTACAGCTGTCAAGGAAGGGGAATGGGTTGGCGAGACAAACTTTATCCGTAAAGGTGGAGAGCGTTTCGGAGCACAGATTCGTATTACGCCAACGTTCAAGAATGGCCAGCAAGTTGGCTTCTGTGGAGTAACAGAAGATCTAGGGCGTTTGGCTGATGTGCCGATTAAGGGTAGCACCAAGATCATCTCGTGGCTTGTGATTACACGAGCCCCCTTCCTCTCGGCTGCTCTTACTCCGTGCTTTATTGGTTTAGCCTACACAGCAGGTGTGGAAGGTCTGCCGATCAAGTGGTTCTATGCTACGCTTGCGATCCTGGGTGTTGCGCTGTTGCATCTTGCAAGCAACGTCTTCAACGACTACTTCGACTATAAAAGCGGCACGGATCAAGCTAATACGAAGTACTTCACGCAGTACTCGGGCGGGTCGCGCTCTATTGAAATGGGGCTAATTGAATTCAAGAAGACGAAGAACGTGGCCCTTGTGCTCTCACTAATTGCACTTGGCATTGGGATCTTTCTCTGGCAGGTGGTTGGCACAGGAATCCTTGTCATTGGTCTGTCTGGATTGGCCCTTGGATACTTCTACACGGCACCACCACTCAGGCTCGTAGCGCGTCATGGCCTCGGTGAAATCGTTATTGGCATGGCGTTTGGTCCGCTCATCACAATGGGTATGCACTATGTTGTTACGGGTACATATAGCTGGGATGCGTTCTACTTCGGCATTCCTGCTGGACTTCTGACAACGAACATTCTGCTCATCAACCAGGTGCCCGATACAGAAGGCGATGCCAAGACAGGTAAGAACCACTTGCTTGTGACGTTTGGCACGAACGCTGCGCCGCTGATTTACTCAATCTTCCTTCTCGGATGTTTGGTTACAACGGTTTGGCTTGCTGGCGCGTATATCAAGCCCCTTCTCTACGGCGTAACCGCCGTTGGTGTTGCATTTGGCGGATGGATCGTGAACTACATGCGCCAGCATATTGATCAGCGTACGCTCGTTAAGGGCAACGTTGCAACGATCCAGCTGCAAGTTCTCTATGCCATCTTGTTTGCACTGGCACTCGTTAAGTGGTAAGATGCTGATCCAGGTAGGAAACTGCCTCATCGGCAACGTGGAAGCTGCCACAGATGATGGTGGTTCCGCCAGCAGCGAGAGCTCTTGACGTTGCTTCGGCAACAGTTGCACAATCAACGACATCGATGTGGCCACATGCACCAGCGCGTGTGGCCACTTCTGTATGTGGCATACTGCGAGGGATGTGCGGCGCACACGCATAGATCCTTGCTTCAAGTGGTAGCAGCGCTGAGAGCATACCATCGGCATCTTTGTCCGACATCACACCAAAGACAATGTTGAAGGGGGCTTGCATTCCCGACGACTGAAGAATATGCACTAGTGCGTTGATGCCGCCGGGATTGTGCGACACATCGAGTACCACGCGCGGCGATGACAAATAGAGCTCGCAGCGTCCACGCAAACCGATGTTGCGACGCATATGCTGGAGTCCGGCGCGTACATGCTCATCATCGATGAAGTAGATGCTACGCAGCGCGGGCAGTGCTGTGAAGACCGTTTGAATGTTCGCTGCTTGGTGCTCGCCTGCAAGATCGGCCACATAGTACTGACGGATGTCGTCCTTCACTACCGCAACGCTCATCGTAAGGTCTGGATAGATTGTGTCTACCTCAACGCCAACAACATCTTCGGCAAAAACCACCGATGTAGCACAGGCGTTAGCTTTTCGCTCAAACACGCCGCGTATTGAGGCATCAACACGACCTACGATGGCAGGAGCCCCTTCCTTGATGATCCCTGCCTTTTCGCCCGCAATCGCGGCGAGTGTATTGCCGAGATACTCCATGTGATCGAAGTCGATCGACGTGATAATCGATGCAAGGGGCATGCAAACATTTGTTGCGTCGAGTCGTCCGCCAAGACCTGTCTCGATAACTGCAACATCGACTCTGCGTTCGGTAAAGTACTGGAAAGCCATGGCGGTGGTAACCTCAAAGAACGTACCGCCGACGGCCTTTGCTGATTCCATGAGAGGCACAGCTAGTCGCGCGATGTCTTCATTGGAGATAAGCTCTGTGCCGATGCGAACACGTTCGTTAAAGCTCCGTATATGAGGCGACGTGTAGAGTCCAACCTTGTACCCGGCCTCGACCAAGATCGAAGCGATCATGGCGCTTGTGGAGCCCTTCCCATTTGTCCCGGCAAGGTGAATGATGGGGAATCGCTGCTGCGGGTTGTCGAGATCTTCACATAGATGTTCGATACGTCCCAGTCCAGGCTTGATGCCGGCATGAAACGTCATGGCAAACAGTTCATCGAGAATGTGGTCGATATTCATGGTAGCAAGGTATAAAAGAAAAGGGGCGAGTAAAAACTCGCCCCCTTGCAGAATCTCGTTTGTGGGATCACAGCACCGGACAATCACATGGGGTCGCCCCTACTGTGCTCGCTGTTCGCTGCTCGCTGTTCGCTGCTCGCTACTCTCCAACCGGTGTGCTGTCTTCGAGATCCTCGATCGTAGTTACCGTAGATGCCGAACCATCGGCATTGTACTTGTCTGCGTTCGGGACTGGATGGTTGGTGTTGTACGTTGCAATCTCTTCAGCTGAGCGCCCACGGAGGAATTCTACTGCTGAGAGAACGATCTTCTTTTGTTCCTTGTCGAATTCAACAACCTTGAGTGGAAGATTGTCTCCTATGTTGAAGAAATCAGAGATCGTGCGAACAGGTGCAAACGAAAGCTGAGAGACAGGAACGAATCCATCAACGCCTTGTGGCATTTCAACGATAACGCCCTTGTCGATCAGACGAACGATCTTACCTTCGGTCTCGCTACCAACAGCAAACGCATTCTCGAAGATATCCCATGGGTTTTCTGTGATTTGCTTGTGTCCGAGAGAGATGCGACGATGCTCATTATCGATAGCAAGCACAACAACTTGAATTTCATCACCCTTCTTCACAAACTCACCAGGGTGACGGATCTTCTTAGTCCACGACAAGTCTGAGATGTGAACGAGTCCATCAACTCCAGGCTCAAGTTCTATGAACACACCGAAGTTTGTGAGGTTGCGAACGATACCCTTGTGGACAGAATCCATCGGATACTTCGCCATCAAATCGTTCCATGGATCTGGCTCGAGTTGCTTCATACCGAGAGCAAGCTTGCGCTCATTCTTATCGATATTAAGAACAACAGCTTCAACTACCTGACCAAGAGATACTACCTGAGATGGGTGCTTAACATGCTGAGTCCAAGACATCTCGCTGATGTGGATGAGACCTTCTACACCCTTCTCGATTTCAATGAATGCACCATAGTCTGTGAGCGAAACAACCTTACCACGAACCCTAGCGTTTGGCTCGTAGCGCTCGCCAATTTGATCCCATGGGTGAGGTGTGAGCTGCTTCATGCCAAGCGAAATGCGCTTACGGTTCTCATCAAAGTCGAGAACAACAACCTTGACTTGCTGGTCGAGGGAAACAATTTCGCTCGGATGTGTAACGCGTCCCCACGACAAATCAGTGATGTGTACCAGACCGTCAACGCCACCGAGGTCTACAAACACACCGAAGTCTGAAATAGCCTTGACGGTGCCTTCGACTACAAGCCCCTTCTCGAGAAGATCCAGGATCTTGCCACGCTGCTCTGCAAGTTGCTCTTCGAGAAGCACCTTATGAGAGACAACAACATTTTCACTTGGGTGGTTAACCTTGACCACGCGCACATCGATGGTTCTGCTTACCCATGAATCGAAATCACGCACAGGGCGCACGTCGATTTGGGAGCCAGGGAGGAACGCTTCGATACCAAGAAGATCTACAACCATACCGCCCTTGATTCGACGAAGGATGCGAACCTGTGTTACCGTTTGTGTTTCTGCAAGCTTGAGAATCTCTTCCCATGTCTTCATGAAGTCTGCACGGCGACGGCTGAGCATCAGACGGCCATCGCCATCTTCGATCTTCTCAACAAATACGTCTACAACTTCACCTGGGGCAAGCAGCTCTGCACCAACGAATTCTGCGCGAGGCACAACGCCAAGCGACTTGAATCCGATGTCTACAAGAATCTCGTCCTTTGTAACGGAAACGACCTTGCCGTGAACCATGTCATCGGCTTTGAGGGTCGATACTTTTGCTTCGAACAACTGGCGGAAATCGTCGTCACCCATCGCAGAAGGAGCAAGCTCGCCCGAGATGAGATCGGCAATAGCCGAGTAGTTCTTTGTTTCTACTGAATCTGACATACAAATACTAGTTCCACTGCGTACATGCGGCCCTCCATGTATGCTGTGGAGTTGTGTTATTGTGATACAACCCCAGGGCCCGGGAAAGACTACAAACATACGGAACTGAAGGCAATTTCATGGTGTTTAAGGGGCGAAAACATCAGGCTTATCTGGCACGAATATTGGTTGGTAGATTGTATGGAATGGTTCGATGCATTCGAAGAGCTCATGACATCCATTGAGCGTTACGTGGATCAGCACGGTGAGCCCCCTCATGAAGTGGCAGTATCTCCAATGCTTTACGGTTGGCTATCGGACATCCGAAGAGAATCCGAGGCCCTAGCCGGTACGGTTCACTCAGATCCCGGAATCATCCCAACCCCCTGGGGCAACGTCCCACTCGTAATCGACGAGGCCCTCTCGGCCCATGAAATCCTGCCGAGCTAAGCAGCGAACAGCGAGCAGAGAGCAGCGAACAGCGAACAGCGAGTCTATCCTGTAACTCCCGTACCCCGTACCTAGTACCTAGTCCCCAAAATTGGTATTTTGCGCCTCACGCGCCCATAGCTCAGTTGGATAGAGCAGCAGCCTTCTAAGCTGCGGGCCGCAGGTTCGAATCCTGCTGGGCGCGCTCATAGCTTGAGTGCTGCACATGAAAGGGACATCAATGGGCTATATGAGTGGATTTGGCAATGAATTTGCCACCGAAGCTGTCAAGGGTGCTCTGCCTGAAGGGCGAAATTCGCCGCAGAAACCGGCGTTGGGACTCTATGCAGAGCAGCTTTCAGGAACCGCATTCACCGCGCCGCGCACTGCAAATAAGCGCACGTGGATGTATCGTATTCGTCCGTCTGTGGTGCACAAGCCATACGAGCGTATCGATAATGGGCTGATCCGTTCAACGCCGTTTGCCGAAGTGGAGACAACACCAAATCAGCTTCGTTGGAGCGCCATAGCAATCCCTACAAAGCCAACAACATTTGTTCAAGGCATCGTGACGTTGGCAGGCAATGGCGATCTAACCACGCATTCGGGCTGTGCCATACATGTGTATGCTGCCAATGCGTCGATGACAGACTCGTTCTTCTACAACGCCGACGGGGAAATGCTTATCGTGCCACAGGAGGGCTCGCTCAAGATTCTTACCGAGCTCGGCATCATAGACGTAGAGACCTACGAGATCTGTGTGATTCCGCGCGGGATCAAGTTTCGTGTAGAAGTCTCCGGGGGTGTTCGAGGATACATTCTCGAGAATTACGGTGCCTTGTTGAAGTTGCCAGACCTCGGGCCGATTGGAGCTAATGGACTGGCATATCCACGTGATTTTCTGACGCCCGAAGCATGGTTTGAGAATCGCACTGGTGAGTTCAAGGTTGTTGCAAAGTTTCAGGGCAACCTATGGCAAGGCACCTATGACCATTCGCCGCTTAACGTGGTGGCATGGCACGGCAATTATGCGCCATACAAGTACGACTTGCGCAAGTATCAGTGCATCAACACAGTAACATTCGATCACCCAGATCCCTCGATCTATACGGTACTAACTGCGCCAACCGATACGCCGGGTACGGCGAACATCGACTTTGTATGTTTCCCGCCGCGTTGGATGGTTGCCGAGGATACATTCCGTCCACCATGGTTCCACCGCAACTTCATGAATGAGTTCATGGGGCTTATCGATGGCATGTATGACGCCAAGGAGGGCGGAGGATTTGTGCCGGGTGGCTCGTCTCTGCATAACTGTATGAGCGGTCATGGTCCTGATGCCGATACCTACAAGAAAATGTCAGAAGTAGAATTGAAGCCTACGAAGATCGATGGAACTATGGCGTTTATGTTTGAAACGCGCTTTGTGTGCCGTCCGACTGCATTTGCAATGCAATGTGCAGAGCTTCAAAACGACTATTGGGAATGTTGGCAAGGCCTAGTGCCTGAATTCACGCAGAAGTAATGTATATTTGCACCCCTCAACAATGAAGAATACACGGCCAAGTCCCGTGCGATTGTGTCAGTCCCAACTCCGCCAGGTCCGGAAGGAAGCAACGGTCAGCTCGTACACAATGCGCCACGGTCAACTTGGCCTCTTTTTTTAGATGCTACGCAGAATCCTCATTAACGCCACTTCGTCTCACCTTCGAATTGCAATTACCGAAGATGGCAAGTTGGTTGAGCTGTTCACCGAATCGCCAGATACTGAGCACCATGTTGGGAATATCTACCTCGGTAGGGTAACGCGCGTTGTTCAGGGTATGAATGCTGCCTTTGTCAATATTGGACTTGAGCAGGATGGGTTTTTACATTTCAGCGATGTCGATTCAACAATGGAAGAGGACGCATCAGATGATGATGAAGATGAACGTCCTGGATCTACCGAGGTACAATCTGCAAGCATAGCGCTGCGTACCTCAAAGGTTGAATCGCGAAAGAAAAAGCCAACATTCTCTACAAAGCGTAGCGGCGAGATAACGATTAACATCCATGCAAAGCAGATGGTTGTGGTGCAGGTTACGCGCGATGCCTATCACCAGAAGGGTGTGCGCATCACGACAAAGGTTGGTCTAACGGGACGTAACGTTGTCCTACTGCCGTTTGAAAGTAGCATCGGAATCTCTCGAAAAATCTATCAAACAAAAGAGCGCAAACGCCTACGTGCAATTGCTAAGTCAATCATACCAGAAGGTATGGGTTGTATCATCCGAACGGCTGCCGCTGGCTTGCCCGAGGAAGACGTGGCACGTGACTTTCAGACGCTGGTGCGAGACTGGCAAGAGATCGAACGTGATGTGCGATCGGCCACAGAACCCATGCTTCTCCATCAAGAAGCAGGCATGACGCACAGCGTGATACGCGATCTGATGAAGGATGATGTGGCCCAGGTAGTGGTCGATGATCGCAAGGTCTACCGCGATCTCAAGGCATACATGGAGAAGACAGCGCCACACCTGTTAAGCCGACTTGAGTTCTTCGCCGATACACGTCCGATGTTTGATGTATACGGGGTCGAGCGTGATGTACATCTGACACATTCACGTAAGGTACCACTGCCAAGTGGCGGACACTTGATACTTGACCACACAGAGGCAATGGTGGTCGTGGATGTGAACTCTGGTCGTGCTTCAAACGAACGCACGCAGGAGGCCAACGCTGTTAAGACCAATTTCGAAGCTCTCAAAGAGGTAGCTCGGCAGATGCGTCTGCGTGATATTGGTGGAATGGTTCTGATCGATTTTATCGATATGCAGCAGGAAGACAACCGCCGAAGACTTATCACAGAAATGAAGAAGGAAACTTCGCGAGATCGCGCGAAAGTTGTGGTGTACCCTCTTACCCAGCTCGGCATCCTCCAGGTTACGCGTCAACGAATTCGCCAGAGTATGGCCGAACGTACGAGCGAAGAATGTCCGTTCTGTCTTGGCACAGGTAAGGTACTCTCTGCAGCCAGTGTTGTAAGCGACATTGACCGCTGGTTGCGCAAGTTTAGAGCCGGAACCTGGGCCATGCGGGTTACGATTGCTACGCACCCCTACATCGTACATTATATCGAGCGTAACAAGCAACAGACACTACGAAAGTGGCTTCGGTCGTATTTTCTGCGTGTTCGTCTCAAGGAAGACGATTCCATCGAAGCGGGTGAGTTCCGATGCTTCGTTCCTGGGTCGGCGAAAGACATCACACGACAGTATCAGTAATGACCGATCTTCAGAACGCCTCCGTTACCATCCTCGGCTCTACCGGTTCGATAGGTACCCAAGCACTCGATATTCTCGAGCGCTCTGGAAAGGGGCAGGCATTACGGTGGATTACATGCAACACGAAGTGGCAGCTGCTTGCTGAGCAGGTAGAAAAGTTCTCGCCAAATGGCGTAGCCATTCGCGAAGAGCAAGCCTGGCGCGAATTCAAGGACGCAATGCCACGGTATACTGGCAGAGTTCTTTGCGGTGATGATGGAATTTGCGAGGCTGCAGCCGATTCAGAAAATCGAGTTGTCCTGTCAGCCATGGTGGGTTTCAGCGGCGTGCTTCCAACTTTGGCAGCAATCAAAGCCGGACATACCATTGGCCTAGCGAACAAGGAATCGCTTGTTAGCGCTGGCTCGATATTGATGCCTGCCGTTGATACCTATGGTGCTAAACTTCTGGCCGTTGACTCAGAACACAGCGCGATTCTGCAGTGTGTTGTAGGCGAGCGCAGGGATGATCTCGAGAAGGTAATCATCACCGCCTCGGGTGGCCCCTTCCGCACCTATACACACGAACAACTGCAACATGTGACTGCCGCACAGGCACTGAAACACCCCAATTGGGACATGGGTGCTAAGATCACGATTGATTCGGCTACGCTGATGAACAAGGGGTTTGAGGTTATCGAGGCTTTTTGGCTCTTCGGACTTCGTGCAGACCAGATTGACGTTGTGATTCATCCACAATCGATCATCCATTCGATGGTGCAGTTTGTTGACGGATCGGTTAAAGCGCAAATGGGCGTTCCTACGATGTTGGTTCCAATCCAGTATGCGCTTACGTACCCGCGGAGAACTCCGCTCGACATACCACGCATGGATCTTGCCTCGATGGGGCAACTCACGTTTGAGTCGCCAGATACAGAGAGGTTCCCATGTCTTGCCCTCGCGTATGAAGTGATGCGCCAAGGGGGCACGTCAGGAGCTGCTGTGAACGCTGCAAACGAGATTGCTGTTGAAGCGTTTTTGCAGGGTCGTTTGCGTTTTCGTGATATCCCTGCAACGATTGAGCACGTGCTTCATCACATGGAACACGTCACTCATCCGTCATTAGCCGACATCGTGAGCATTGATGCAGAATCACGAAGGATTGCTCACGACTTTGCACATCGACATCAACTCTAAAGATTTATGGACATCTTCAATAACATACTCTCCTTCATCATCGTCATCGGCATTCTCGTCTTTGTGCACGAGCTCGGACACTTCTTGGCTGCACTCTGGACGGGTATGCGGGCAGATGTGTTTGCCCTTGGCATGGGACCACGTGTACTTGGATGGAATAAGCTCAACGGTTTTACGTTCGGCAAGCTTTCCGAAGATGTGCAATCACAGCTCGGTGTCCAAACGGACTACCGACTATGTGCTCTACCGATAGGCGGCTATGTGAAGATTCTCGGAATGGTTGATGAGTCGATGGACAACGAGTTCGCAACGCAGGCCCCCGAGCCATATGAGTTTCGATCCAAGGGTGCTCTTGCACGGGCATTCGTATTGTCTGCCGGCGTGATCATGAACCTGCTTCTAGCTATTGCTTTTTTCTGGACAGTGCTGGTGGTTTACGGACGCGAGGATGTTGCCACAACCACGATTGGCTATGTTGAGCAGGGATCTCTCGCAGATTCACTTGGCTTCCGCGACGCGGATGTTATCACATCGGTAGACGGCGCAACATTTGGCGAATGGGGTAGCGTTACAGAGGCACTTATTAGTCTCGAGAAGACTGCTCCGAGGAACGTTATCGTCAGGAGAAATGGTACTCAAGTGCTCATCACGGTGCCATCCGAACGAGTTGTTACAGCAATTGCTGAGCAGCGAGATCTTGGATTCTATCCCGAAGGCGTCTCCGTAAAGATTGCAGGCGTGATGAAACATTCACCCGCAGAGCGCGCCAAACTTGCCAATGGAGACATCGTACTAGAGGTAAATGGAGCACGCCTTGGAGCCGTTACTCAACTGCAGAAGGCCATAAAGGCTCGAGGTGGTTCATTAATCATTCTCACTGTGAAGCGCGGCGCTGAGACTCTGCCAATTAGCGTAGATGTTCCGAAGAACGGTCCTATCGGTGTTCAGTTAACTGGAGACTTCGTTGGACGTCGGACAAAGGTGACGTATTCACCTGTGACTGCAATCAACATGGCATGGTCGCGAACAGTTGCTACCATTGGTGCGTTTATTTCTTCGGTAGCACATGTTATTGAGGGTACACTCACTGTTAAGCAGACGTTTGGCGGGCCTATACGTATTGCTCAGATGGCAGGGGAGCAATCCTCCGCCGGACTCGATGCATTCCTGATCTTCATGGCCGGGCTCTCTGTATCTCTCGCGGTAATCAATCTCCTGCCGCTGCCGGGTCTTGACGGTGGACACCTCATGTTTGTGCTCATAGAGTCTATCATTCGACGGGAAATCTCAACCGCTATTAAGATTCGCGTGCAGCAAGTTGGTATGGCGTTGTTGCTCTCACTAATGGCATACATCTTCTATCTCGATCTCACGCGATAAGGGGCTTGCACGTGTATATTCTGGTTACCAACGACGATGGTATTGATTCAGCCGGTATTCATGCACTCGTGCATGTAATGCGTAGGCTAGGCGAGGTTGTTGTTGTTGCACCCGACAGACAACAAAGCGCTGTGGGACATGCATTAACGGTCTCAAGTCCGTTGCGCGCCACGCCCTTTCACCGAGATGGTGAGATGTTCGGATATGCCATCAACGGTACGCCTGCAGACTGCGTTAAGCTTGGAGTGAGTACGCTACTGGAACGTCGACCTGACATCGTCGTTAGTGGAATCAATCATGGCTCTAATGCCAGCGTAAATGCCATCTACTCAGGTACAGTAAGCGCAGCCACGGAAGGTACACTGATGGGTATCCCATCAATGGCTGTTTCGCATACAAGCTTCGATCATCGTGCCGATATGACTCTTGCCGCTGAAGTTGCCTACACAGTGGCCTCGCGCCTTTTGGATCTGCATCTGCCGGCAGGCACGCTGCTGAATGTGAATGTGCCCGATGTAGACCGTTCCTCGTTCAAGGGGTACCGCATTGCGCGGCAGGGCTACAGCGAATGGAAAGACGCCTACGATACACGTATGGACCCCCAAGGTAGGCCATACTATTGGCTCTCTGGTGAGTTCGTTACCATCCAAGAACATGCAGACGCAGATGACCTTCTTGTTGCAGAGGGCTGGGCTGCCATTACCCCAATTCACTACGAGTTAACAAACTTCGCATACCTCGAGCGGCTGCAGGCACATCCAGTGGTTGCAGAGATTTGTGCCTCTAATCGGTGAAAGGTAAAACGCACATGACATCGCACATTAATGAAACGCTGCTCAGAGATATCGATGCACATGCCAAACGGCTACGTTTTCTCTACCGCATCAAGGGATTTGGCTACGAACGGGCTATTGAGTTGCCTCTTATCGCAAGCCATATAACAGATTCGTTTAGTCAGCCCCTTCGCTATCTCGACATTGGTACCGGGCAATCGATTTTTCCATCCTGGGTTGCCAGCAAGTCCAACTGGGATGTAACCTGTTTGGATAAGTTTAACTGGGTTGAAAAGCAGCACGAGTATGCCACAAAACTTGGGCTCGATGCGAAGCGCTTTCATGTTGTGCTTCAGGACTTTCTCGAAGCGGAGCTAGAGCCAGAATCATTTGATGTGATCACAAATATTTCTGTGATTGAACACTTTGAAGGGGGCTTGGATTCTGTTGCAATGGAGAAAAGTGCCCGTCTTCTCAAGCCAGGTGGTAAGTACATACTCACGACTCCGCTGAATGAGGGATATGCACGCGACTGGTTCCTGCAGCAGGATGTCTATGGTGAGAAGTTTACCACCGAGCCTGTGTTCTTTCAGCGCCACTACGATGTTGAATCATTCAAGAAGTGCATCGTTGATGTGTCCGGGCTTGAAGAAGTTGCACGCACATACTTTGGCGACTATGACGTACCATTCTTCAACGATAAGATCGTTGAACAACATGGTATCAAGAAGATTGCCCGCACGTTGCGCCAAATTGGCACCGTAGATCATGCCCTCAAGCATGGAAGTTATCGGGATGTTCCGGTGTCGATGAAGGACATGAAGATCTACACCTCTGCCGGTGTTTGTGTTGTGCTTACAAAGCCCAAGCGCTGATAGAGATGTATAAGCTGAGTAAGTGCTTGTGAGTATGGCTGCGTAGGCTCGGGCATGTTGCCAACGGCAACCTCTTCAATGCAGACACTAATTGCACGGGCCAGATCGGAAGCATCCTCGTTGCGAAACGTCTTGCAGCCTGCCGGACGCAACACTGTGTCGGATGCGATCGTCCAGCGTCCCAGCTCCATGGCCTCTGTTACCGTAAGCGAGGGTCCACCTTCTGTTCGTGTTGGACGTATCACGATATGCGACTCCTTGACCAAAGGGGCCAGAGGTCCATTGAGATCACTCACCAAACAGACGCGTGCGTCGAGCTTGGCCGCTTTAACAATGCGATGATACAGCGCTTGATCGCGAACCCCGCCGATAGCAATGCAGACCCCGATTCGTTGATCTGTGACCTGCTGCAGTGCTTCGAGCAACACGTCGATACCATAAAGGTCTTTACCTTCAACAGACGTAACGGCTCCTGCATTTGCGAGGATTCTGATTGGTGCTGCTCGCCATTGCTCCGGTAGGGATGTGGGTAGCATGCCGTTCGATTCCCAGTTGCTCATTGGTAGGTTGGATGGGATAACCTTGAGCCGCTTGTGGACTACACCAAGCTCGTTCTGCAGGTCGCGCGCGGCCTCATCGCTAATGGCAACAATGGCCTCTGCGCGCTCATAGGCCTTCCGCAAATCCCGAACAATGCCTGAATTCTTGAATTCACTTCTGTGGCGGAACGAATGCACTGTTACGATATACTTGGTGCCTAGCAAACGCCAGAGCTTACTATACAAGAGCATCCAACGAAAGTTGCCCTCGTCCGTATGGTAGTGCACCGGAGTGCGAGTGAGAAGATGCCACGGGCGCCACAACGAGACGTGTTGCAGTCCCTCCGGCATGCCTCCCAGTGAGAGTCCGTGAACACTGATACCACGCCCTCGCAATGCCTCTAACAGTCGAACACAATGGATGGCCACGCCTCCAAAGGGAGGTGGAAAGGGGCCAAGAATGTGCATCGTTTTCATGGAACGATTGTTGGACGCAGTGACGATGATGGATGCACAAAGACGATGTTGTCGTTCACATGCGCTGCATCCATAGGGCAGCTGCGCAGTGTGCCATACTCGTTGATGAAGTAGGGGGCATACCCCAATGTTGCCATAGACTGTTTGAACTCGGTGCAGGTTTGTCCGCGAGCCTGCTGCAAGTGATCACTCAGCTCCATGATCACAATGGGGCGATGGTGCTGCAGCACAGAGCGAGCTCCTTCGATAACGTCGACCTCAGCCCCCTCTACATCGATCTTGATAAGATCTACGGGTTGCAGAGCATGCTGACGAACAAACGAATCGAGTCGGACAGATGGAATCTCGATGAACTCTGTTGAGACGTTTGATTCGATGTAGACAGTGCTGTGTGTACCGGCGTTACGATCACTGGACAAATAAAGCTTTAGCGCTCCATCGACCGTTGACACTGCGGTCTGGTGCAGCGTAACGTTGCTGAGCGCATTGAGAGCGATGTTCTCGCGAAACCTTGCAGCATTTTGATCTTCCGGTTCAAACGAGTGTACGATCGTCTTACTGCTGGCCGCTGTTGCCATTGCCAGCGTTAGGGATCCCATCTGCGCGCCTACGTCGAGACATACGGAGCGTGGCTTCAGCACCCGGCGCAGGAAACGTATAGTGGGCAATTCATAGTCGCCAAACACATACAAGTGAGCCTGAAGATATTCCGTGATATCAAGCCGCATGCGAATCCCGAACCGAAGCGTCGAGGTCACCATCGTGCTGCTGCGCGGAACCAGATATGGGAAATACACGCGCATCAGGATTGAGTACTTCCCGTGTTCACGAGGGTAGAGCCGGCAAATGCTCTTGAAGAGTGTGCGGATGAGCGCCATAGGGAAGCAAAGTTACAGCGCGTTTTGCTGAGACCGTTGCAGGGAACTCACAAGAAACCTAGCAGCAAGGGTAATGTAAAGACCGATACGATCGTCGAGGCCAGAATGGCTTGAGCAAGTACGTACGTGTCGAGTCCATACCTCTCGGCAAACACCATCGTAAGCATCATCGTAGGCATTGCTGTCTCGAGAATGGCACCGGTCTCAACAACTGGATCAGTGATGAGCCAGATAGTGGCCGATAACAGTATGAGTGGGACAATGATTGTGCGAATGGCAACAGCTGGAAAAACAATGAGAACATGCCGAGGATCTGGTATTCGTAGTGTTAATCCAATGCTGAACAGCATTAGCTGAGGGACAACTTTGCCAGCCGACGTGCAAGAGGTTGTTATCCACGGCGCAATAGGAATATCGAGGACATTGACGAGCATCGCGATCACGATGGTGATCATGGGCGGTAGAGTTGCAACCTGATAGAGTGCGTCGGCTATGCTCGAGCGGATGTCTGATGTGCCATAGCGAATGCAGATCATGGTCCCGACGGAGAATAGGAGCGGTGTCATTCCCAGGTAATCATACTCAATGGGAATGTGCCGAGCCCCCTCTCCTAGCACAGCCGTTGTAATCGGCAGCCCAAGGTACATGGCATTGCACCAGGTGCCTGCAAGCATAAGAGCGCCTGCTGTAGGCAGGCCAATACGCCCCTTTAAGATCCAACCGTAGACAATGTAGGACAGGATAAGTCCCACGAGAACCGCACTAATCGAGACAGCAGGAATCGTCCAGAGATGTTCACCAATATGTACCTGACTCAGAGCACCGAAGGTAAGCAGCGGTATGAAGACGTTCAACACGATTGAGCCGATTACACGGCGAACTTCGGCGGCCGCAATTGCATCCGGGACGAAGCGATAGAGTACGCCGCATGCAAGTGGTATGCCGAGTTGTAGGAAGGCATCGAACATGGCGCAATCTACGAGCAATTCACACTTTGGTGTTGTAAACGCACTGAGAAAGAGAAAGGTGGATGTTTGATGAACTAACTATTTGGAGACGATCTCATGAATATTCGTGTTTGTGTTGCCATGTCTGCTCAATCAGAGCAGAAATTATTTTCTAAGCTGTTGCCATCATCAACAGATGGCATTCATGTAGTTGCTCGTCTGAGGGAAAACAAGCAACTACGTGCAGAGCTTGCCAGCTGTATGGATGCTGTGGATCTGGTTCTGTATGAGCCCAATGCAGACGACGGAGCGAGCCTTGACCTGTGGTGTGATTCTCAGACCGAGGCTCAGCTGTGTTGCTTGTGTTCCGGGCCCGAGCAGGCTCTCGAGTGCTTGCAAGCAGGAGCGATGTTTGTTCTGTTTGATACTTCTACCGCGATAGATGTTGATGTTGCCATACGACGTTGTAAACGCGTGTTGCAATCTCGGTCGCGCCAGATGATAGCCAGATCACCTGAGCCTGCTTATACACCAGAGGTAATAGCGCTTCCGCATATGCATGGTATTGAAGTTCGCGCATGCGAGTCCATTGTTCACGTTGAAGGCCAGGGTAACTACACATATGTTGTCTTTGCACGAGAGCCTAGGCTGTTGCTCTCGAGAACAATTGGAGATTACGAGGACGTGCTCGGTGGCGCTGGCTTTCTGCGTGTTCACAGAAGCCACATAGTAAACATGAAGCATGTTCGCCGAATTGTTCCGGGAAAGACACCAAGGCTGGTGCTCTCTAATGGCGATGTAGTATCTGTATCCGATCGGTATAAGGGGATACTGCTGCGCAAGCTGAATGTTGTAAAACGCAAGTAGAGGTCAGCAATTCTGTCTAATGAACAAGCGAAGCATTGCAGCACGCCAAATAAAGAGAGCATGTTTGGTGTCGCCGTTGCGGTATGCTTGCAGCATTTCCTGCAGCTTGGGAACATTCACGAAGCTGTCAATCTCGTTCCATGATCCATCAATCGTGTAAGACAAAGCCCCCTTCAACCACTTGACATGACCCGGCGTGATAAAGCCTGTTTTATCCTTACGATCAAGGATTTCATTCGGAACGATACCTCGCATTGCTGCACGCAGAACGCGTTTGGTTTCGCCCCTGAAGATCTTGTCCTCTGTAGGCATGCTAAAGGCTAGATTAACGAGGCGGTGGTCGAGAAACGGCACGCGCGATTCGATACTGAAGGCCATCGAATTGATATCTTCTGTGTGCAGCAGTGTTGGAAGCAATGTTACACGAAGCAGATTATGCAGAAAGTCGTTTAGTCTGCATGAATGCGGCGTTGATAGACGAAGCGGATACGAGCCGGCTCCCTGCCGCATGATCCACGGATACGTGTGTTGGAATTCGGTCTCATAGAGGGACTGCTCGCCCCGTGATGCAGCGAGGATGCTTTTCGCCAGAATATTGAGTTTCTTCGAAGATGTATAGCCTTGTCTGGCAGAATGCGTTTGCAGCTCTTTGTATGCGTCTGCGTATCTGCCTTCTTTAATGTAGCCTCCAATAACTCGGTAGAGTGAATGCATGTAACCACCCAGCATCTCATCGGATCCTTGGCCATCAAGGACAACCTTGACACCGTGACTGGCTGCCAGCCCCATGACAAAGTACTGCGAGATATACGACGACGAAGGCATTGGTGCATTCATCAGTCCAACAATCGTGTCGAGAGCCTGGGCTACATCGGTGTCTGTTGGAGATATTTCATGAGAGCGTATTTGTGGATAGCGTGCCAAGAGATGTTGAATGTATGGCCGCTCATCAACGTCTCCTGTGCCAGTGTAGTATGCAGTGAAGGCGCGAACCTCGTGTTCCGAAGTTGAGGAGGCCAGAACTGCTGAAATAGACGTTGAGTCTAGACCGCCACTTAGGCATACGCCCATCGGTACATTTCGACGGGACGTGATGCGTATTGAATCGATAAAGAGATCGCGGAATTGCTCGACGTTCTCTTCGAATGTGTTTGTTGGATTCTCGCTACTAACTACATCGGCATACTGCCAAATCCGCAGCGCACCGTTTTTCCATTCAAGATTATGGGACGCCGGGAGCGCTAGGATGTCGTTAAAGTAGGTCTCCTCCCAGTGATGCATCCAACCAAGGTAGAGTCCACGAGCAACCTGTGCCTCGTTGAAGCCGCCACGAAATAGCGGTGTGGTTTTGAGCGCCTTGATCTCTGAAGCCAGATACAGCCGCTGATCGCGCATGGAATAATGGAATGGCTTGATTCCAAAGCGGTCACGGGAGCAAAAAAGAGTTCGATTGGCCTCGTCCCAGATGGCAAATGCCCACATCCCAATAAATCGTTCAACTGCCTGATATCCCCAGTGTGAAATGGCAGTAAGAACAACCTCGGTATCACCACTGGTAGCAAAGGTGTAGCCGGCCTCCTGCAATTCTTCACGAAGTTCAACGTAGTTATAAATTTCGCCGTTGAACGAAATCGTTAAACTGTCCCTCGTCATTGGTTGATGAGAGGCTGCTGAGAGATCGAGAATGCTTAGCCTATTGTGTCCAAGAAAGACATTTTTGGATTGCCACGTGCCACGATGGTCGGGTCCGCGGTGTCCCATTGCAGCGAGCATAGCCGAGCCTGCTTGCAGCAGATCGTCGGCTGATCGTTGCGCGTCTATAATTCCTGCTATGCCACACATGAGTGTCGAATCTACGGAATGCGCTAGTTTGTGGTGATGAAGTTGCTCTGGAAACTGCGAATCTTGCTAGGCCCGGTACGTCCATTTCTTGGTCGAAAGATCATAGATGGGATCGTGATTGCTCTAGATCGGCTGCGGCTAGGCCGAGGATCAACAATTGCAATACACGAGGGCTTGTCTACCAATGCCGGTGTCTTCCCTCTGCCCTCTGCTGATTGGTTTCAGCGTTATTCTGCTGATGTAGTATCATTTGCGCGTCAGATGCGCCAAGGCAAAGTCAATGCCTATGGAATTACGAACTGGAAGGTAGGCGACGACGATCCCCTTGGTGTTGACGTGCGGTCTACCCATGAACTAAGCAGAATGCATCACTGGTGTGCCTATGCTCTGGCAGTGCATATCGAACCGGAGAGAGCTGATGTTTGGTGTTCTGCATTCGAACATGAGCTGCGGTTGTTCGCCTCAACCTACACCAAGAGAAGCGTTCATTGGCGTTTTCCAATGGGTACTGCCATTCGTGTGTTCTCCATGCTGGTTGCCTGGGATTGGATCAGGCGCAGCGGTTACGAGAATGCAGACACGGATAGATTTGTAGCAGCATGTGCGGCAGAGCATGGCATGCAGGTATATCTGCATCGAGAGTCCAAGGGTGGGCTCTCAACATCGCACTTCGTTGCCAATCTTCTTGGGCTTGCGGCTGTAGAGGCGTATGTGCAGGGTAATCGTTCGTTGGCAAAATTATCTCGATACACACAAAAAGTGCTCGAACGCGAGGCGCAGCGGCAGATTTTACCCGACGGTATGGTGCAGGAAGCAAGCACCGGATACCATCGCCAGGTGATAGACTTGTTTGTCATGATCGCAGTCTTGCGTCGTGGCGCAGGTAAGAATCTCTCAGCTTCTTTCCATGATGCTTTATCAAGGGGGCTTGCAGCACTTGATACGTTAGAGTCTATCGGAATGCCCCTGATAGGCGACAATGACGATGGTATGGCGCTCAAGCTTACGGGGTATGCTCCGCGTACAGATACAACACGCTACTACGCTCGCTACCTTGGGCTGGAAGCTGGTGCCTTGCACAACTGGACTTCCTACCCTGATTTTGGATTGGATATTTGGAGGGGTAGTCTGGGAGTTACCTTACGCAATGGATCAGTAGGACAATTCGGCAAGGGTGGGCACGCTCATCATGATCAAAATTCGATAACGGTTCGCTGTGATGGGCATCCGATTATTATCGATCCCGGTACGTCATTGTACACGTTCTCAGCAGCGGTACGAAATACAGAGCGCAGCGTACAGTTCCATAGCACAATGTGGCCAGCTGACCAGGATCAGGGATACATGTATCGTGAACAGGATGGTTTGTTCTGGTTACCAGCGTTTGATCTACGAAGCGGTGTTTCGATGCGCAGCGAAACGCGATGGTATGGAGAAGTCCATCATCGAAGCTCACTCGTGCATGCACGAGACGTAACAATCCAACCGCATGGCAGCATCATCTCTTGCATCGATACACTCCGCAGGGGCAGAAAAAATCCCATCAATGGCGAGCTCGTATTTGTGCTTGCCCCAGATATTCAGGTGCGTATGGCACATGATCATGCGGCACTCTCTGTAGGTGATACTCAGGTAATGCTGGAGTGGCAGGGGGCTTCGGGTTCCAGCCGAAAGCTGGTAACTGCCCCACGGTTCGCTCAAACAAGAGAATCAACAGCAATCGTATTAAGCGGAAATACCATCTCATGGCGGCTTCGCAGGAGCTAAATTCGTAGCATGAAGCTCTCAGAGCACCTAGGAAAGATATCGTGGTCACTAGCCGACAAACTTCTTTACGTTGGTTACGGCTTTGTGCAGTTCATGCAAATCAATGCGCTGCATGCAGGTAATGCAGGTAATCTTAAACTGGCCACTACTACATATGGCATCTTCACGCTTGTGGTTACGCTGAACACATGGATTACCATGGTTGCCGATGGCTCGGCACTAGCTGGAATCATTCAGTTCGGGGTGAGACGTGAGGATCGCAAACGTGTAAACATGCTGGCGGTAACGATCTACGCCGTCATCGTCCTTTTGAGCAGTGTATTCTTCTACTCCACAGCCAGCATCATCGAGCATTCGTTCGGCATTCAGGATTTTACTGTTGTTGCCACGTGGCTGCCGATATACCTTGTAGTAACAATGCCTCGAATGGTCTGCATGAAGTTGCTCTTAAGAGATATGGGGATGAGTAAGATCTTCTTTGCTGACCTAGTCTGGTTTGGAGTGCGCACACTCATGACCATTATGGCGATGAACGATAATGCACTTGTGAACCTCGAAGACATTCTGATGATAGACCTCGTTGGTATGGCGTCTTGCTCGGTTGTGATGATGCTGTTAACGCTAAAGGAGCTGGAGTTTTCATGGACCGGTGGCATGTCACTTGGTACATACCTTCGATATGGAGTGCCCCTTTCACTTGCAGGCGCACTCAGTACTGCGCCCCGCATGCTTGATGTGTATATCATTGCCGCATTTTTCGGTGTAGGTGTTGTGGGCATTTACAATCCGGCGAAGAATCTTTACAGAATATTCGAGCAGGCATATGATGCAGTTGTAACGTTGCTCTATCCAGCTGCTGTGCGGATGTTTAGTCAAAACCGAATGTCGGATCTGCAGATACTTATTACCAAGGTAATCAGCTTCACACTTTTACCAACCGCAGTTGCTGTGGTTGCTCTCGAATCAGGCCTAGGGGCATTCTTGATCAATTTTCTGCTCCCGAAGTACAATGCAGTGGTAGGCCATTTTAATGTGCTAACGATCGCAGCTCTCGCGATGCCCTTTGGCCTGATGGCAGGAATCATCCAGGCTATGGGCCGCAGCAGTGCCTTAGTGCTGTATTCAGCCATTAGCGTTGCGTCGTCATTCCTCGTGCTAACAGTCATTGGGTATGCCAATAAACTCGAGTGGATTGGACTTGGCCTTGTCACCTACACGGTAGTATCTGGTGCGCTGTACATGAACCATGTCCGGCGGGAGATTCATGTGCCGATGAGCGCTATTCTAAGCACACTAGGTGATGTGAAGCGAATGGCTCTTACTCGATTGGGAGGCAGAAGATAATGTGGCTACATCTACTTCGCATCAGACGAGCACTTCGGTACCGGCCCATGGAGTGGATACTCAAGGCGCTCTTGCTGGCAGGATGCTTCATCGTGCTTGCTGGATGTTGGTGGTTTGCCACTTCTGTCTTAATCGATACGGGCGTTCAGGCATCGCAGGTGCGGATTGACGTCTTGATAACACCTAAAGCGGATGTTTCCCAGATGCAGCAGTGTGTAAGGCTACTGCGAAACAGAGATGATATCTTGGTGGTGCGTCTGCTGGATTCACGTGCCGTGTGGTCCATGTTTCAGCAGGAGCTTGGCATGCAGGCAGGGGGCTTGTCCGATATCGCATCTATGCCGTCGGTTGTGCAGCTGCAACTTCAACCAGCCCACGCATCACTGGCAACTGCTGAGTTGGTACGCAATACGGTGAAGTCTAGGTACGCGTCGATTGTTGACCGCGTACTCATTCCTACCGAGGCCTTTGCTGAGTACGATAAAAGTAGGCTTGACGTTTCCTCTGCCCGTATTGCGGGCTCGGGTGTGCTCTTCCTAGTCGTGCTCATCGTATCCTTCTGGCTCTCGGGTAGTTTTGCTGCTGCAATTCTGGCGCACCATGCAAGTCCGTCGATGGGGCAGGCCCCACGCTGGGGTATGGTTAGCGTTATAGGGCTCACAGTAGGTGTTTCAATTCTGGCCATTGGATTGGGCCTTGTGTGCCTTGTAGCAATTTCGGATGCTGTGGGTGACCATGTGGGCTGGTTGGTGCCTTTTCTTGACGTGGTCCGTGTGCAGTGATACGAATTATCACACGATATGTGCTGCGGCAATATCTAGTAACAGTGCTCTTTGCAGTGCTGGCATTAACGGTACTTTTTGTGCTTGTTGATCTTTTCAATCAGCTCGATAAGTTCCTCGACCATAAAACACCAGGCTCGGCAATCGTTGAATACTACTTCAGCTATGTGCCCCAAATTGTCGAGCTCATCACCCCAATTGCGATCATGCTGTCTGGGCTGTTCTCTATCGGAAGACTCAGCAACCTGAATGAGATCACGGCGATGCGTGCTGGCGGGATCAGCACAACGCGGCTATTGTTGCCCATACTCGCTGTGGGACTGCTCTTAAGTGCCGCCCAGCTATACTTCAACGGTTGGGTTGTTCCAGTTGCAAGTAGAGCGAAGGTCGAAATTGAACGACGTTACCTTGGAAACGATGCTGGTAGAAATGTCCTGAACGACATGTTCTTTCGTGAGCAGCCAATGCTCAACATCACAATTAGCCGATATGATATCGATGCTCGTCAGGGTAGTGCCGTAACGATCGAGGAGTTCTCGTCATCCGAAAAGCCCCGTATGGTCAAGCACTGGGACGTTGGCACGATCATGTGGGATAGCACTTCGTCGTCATGGGTTGGTCGTGGTATTGTTCAACGCGCGTTTTCATCGGATCCTGTACGAATCGAATCCATTGCTCAGGGCCGGATTCCCTTTACAACCCAGCCAAGTGAGATAATGCGTTTGCAGCAGACGATTGATGAGATGACATTTACGGATATCGAGCAGCATATCAGGACACTGCGTAAAGGTGGTAAAGAGACCCGTGGTATCGAGATCGATTTGGCAGGTCAGTGGGCATTCCCATTTGTGAACGTTATCGTAATCATGCTCACTGCGCCCTTTGCGGCCGTACGTATGCGAGGCGGCGCAGCAGTGAATATCTCGCTCGCCATGATTGTATCGATTAGCTACATTGCATTCACAAAAATTGGACAGGCAGTTGGAACGAACTCTGATTTGCCTGTATGGGTGGTTGGGTGGAGTTCGAATATCATTTTTGGATGTCTGGGATTGATGGTGGCGTATCGATTTCGCAAGTAACGGCTTTTAGCAAGTATGTTTACTGCTTGTATCTTCATCATGATGCTCTTTGTTGCCTACCGTATGCCCGGCCAGGTCTTTGAGTTTGTGCAACCAAGCTTGTCAGGAATAGATTTTCGTAACGACATACGCGAAACAGACACCGTCAATATTCTTGTAGACTTCTACATGTTCAACGGTGGAGGAGTTGCCGTAGGTGATCTCGATAATGATGGCCTACAGGATATTGTCTTTACCAGCACGCAGCAGGGCATACGGTACTACAAAAATCTTGGCGGACTTAGATTTCGCGACGAAACAATCAAAGCGAACCTATTGATCTCTGATTCTTTACAGAATACGGGCGTACTCATTGCAGATCTCAATGGTGATGGACTTCTAGACGTGTACATTAGTCGCCGATACTCGAAGAATCGCGTCTTTATCAATAGGGGGCAGGCACGTTTCGAGGATGTAACAGAGACGAGTCCGCTTGGAGTTCGTACATTTACAACACAGGCGTCGCAGCTCGATTACGATCGTGATGGCGACCTTGATCTATTGCTTGTAAATAGCGGTGAGCCCCGTCGCAAAGGGTATATCAATCCTGGGACGTCAGACATCCTCTTCCGTAATGATAGTGCAGGATCGTATACCAACGTATCCTCACAGTCGAGTATTGCAGATAAAGGTTACGGGCTATCTGCTGGTATTGGTGATATCGATGATGATGGTTGGCCCGATATCTACATCGCCAATGATTTCGAAGAACGTGACAAGGTGTGGCTCAACAAACGTGATGGCACATTCGAAGAGGTAGCCTCTGCACGGCTTCCGAATATGTCTTGGGCTTCGATGGGGAGTGATGTTGCAGATATCAACTCCGACGGGATGATGGATGTTGTTACAGTGGACATGTTGCCCCGAGACAATTACCGGCGTCAAACCCAGCTTGGGGGTATGTCGATTTATGGACCATTCTTCGACTCATTGCAACGAGTCAGCAACACGTTTCAGTTGAACCGTGGTGGTGGTCAGTTCGTGAACATCGGCCATCTATCTGGGATGTCTGCCACTGATTGGAGTTGGACAATCCTGGCGCAAGATTTCGACCTTGATGCAGATGTGGATCTGTTTGTTTCAAATGGTACAAAGCGCGACCTGGGTGACCAGGACTTTACCTACAACTTTTTGTCGGCGCCCAGTGCATACCGCGCCGACAGTTACCGATCGATGCCATCAACACGCCTGTCCAATTTTCTGTTTATGAATCGTGGCAACAATGCCGAACATCTTCGTTTTGATGAACGAGGAAAAGATCTTGGATTGCCGGAAACTATCATCTCAAATGGTGCAGCCTACGCAGATCTGGATAATGATGGCGATATGGATCTTGTTGTGAACAACACCGATACGGTAGCCTTTGTGTATCGCAACACAACAGTCGAGTCCATTCATCCGATATGGTGTGGCATAGTGCTTCGTGGAGACACACGGAATATTCAGGGAATCGGTGCGCGGGTAACGTGGAGCGTATCATCTGGAACGAAGAGTCGGCGCGTTGTGCAAGAATGTTATGCCGTGCGAGGTTTTCAATCGACGTCCGACGCGCGCTTGGTTGTGGCTCTTCATACTGGCGAGCGCATTGACAGCGTTGTCGTAGACTGGTCAAACGGCACACGAACGGTCGGTAACAACCTGGCTCTCATGCGCTACAATACCCTTACGATGTCGACTGATGGCCTGCAACATCACGTGTTAGCCACTGGTGCAAAGCCCCCTCTCAAGACCCTATTCGCGCGCCTTCCAGATAGCTTGCTGCCGTTTCGCCATCGCGAGAATTCCTACGACGATTTCAAGCGTGAGCGCCTTGTGCCCTATAGATTCTCGAAGGATGGCCCAGCTATGGCCGTGGGCGATGTTAATGGCGACAAGCTGGCCGATGTGATCACCGCCGGAGCAAAGTATCAGCCAACACAGTGTTTTATGCAGCGACCAGATGGCTCATTTGAGCCAGCAGACTGCGGCTTGGACGACGCAGTAGAAGCAGAGGACATCGATGTAGCCTTGGTAGACGTCGATGGGGACAAAGATTTGGATTTGATAGTCGTGACAGGGGGCTCGGAGTTCGAAACAGATGACGTCGAGTTGAATGACCGTCTCTACCTGAACGACGGCAAGGGCAACTTTGTGCGGAAGCCTGAAGAGCTCGCCACTGCAGTTGCCGGCTCTTGCGTAGTTGCGAGCGATTATGACAGCGACGGAGATGTAGATCTCTTCGTTGGTGGTCGTGTTGTTCCTGGGCGATTCCCAGAACTGGCACCGAGTGTTTTATACGCAAATGTCAAGGGACACTTTGTTGATGTTACCGATAGCATTGCTCCAGGGCTTCGTTTTGCTGGCATGACAACCTCTGCGCAATGGGTTGATATTGACAATGATAACGATCAAGACCTAGTGGTGGTTGGTGAGTGGATGACACCTCGTGTTTGGCGCAATGTAAAGGGTAGGTTTACTGAAGTAACATCGTCACTTGGACTGGATTCTTTGCAAGGATGGTGGTGTGTGGTGCGTGCTGCCGATGTTGATGGTGATGGCGATCAAGACCTCGTGCTTGGTAACAACGGAGTGAATTGTCTGTACCGCCCCACACCCTCTTGGCCAATCGAGTGCTTTGCCGCTGATTTTGACGATAATGGTTCGATAGACCCGCTGATCTTTTACTACGTTGACGGCAAATTGGTCCCAACGCGTGGACGCACAACGTTGATCGGCCACATGCCAACCATGACGCGCAGCTTTACAACATTCTCAGCGTATGCGTCTGCGAGCATAGACAAGTTTCTAACCCCTGCGCAGAGAAACTCTGCAGTACATCTCGTTACACGAACATTTGAGTCCGGTATTCTGCGTAATACACCACAGGGTTTCGTCTTCGAGGCATTCCCCAACATCGCCCAAGTTGCCCCGATAAAAGATATGCTGCTGATTGACGTTGATAACGACAACGACCTGGACATTCTTGCAGTGGGCAATTCAAAAACAGCGGATGGCGACAACATCGGCTACGATGCTGGTATGGGGCTTGTAATGCGCAATGATGGAAGCGGCAGATACGCCCCGCTTCTTGCCACCGAGAGTGGCGTTGTGATCAGACGGGAATGCCGGCGAATTGTTCGCATACCTCGCCTGGGTAAACCTTCGCTGATTGGTGTTACCACAAATTCTTCTTCACCAATTCTCTTCACTGACCCGTCACGGTAAGGGGCTGGGCAGTATTTTTGATGTATGAAAACTATTCTACGCACAGTACTCTGTGCCCTAAGTGTATCTGTACTCAGCGCACGTGTGTCGTCTCTTACAGGTGAAGAGATTGTGCACCAATGGAATCGGCTGGTTATCGAGGTGATTATGGAGGATGGGTTTGGTCCGCCGGTAGCGGCCCGTATCCATTCGTATGCGAATCTCGCTGGGTATCAGGCTGCCTATCATGCAGACAAATCATATACAAGCATGGTGGGACAGCTGAACGGGTTTGCCTCTTGTCCGAGCCCTTCTGCCGATTCGGTGTATGATTGGAGAGTATCTGCCGCAGCCGCCTACCAGATTGCCTGTAGCAAACTGCTGTATCGAATCGTGTATTCCGATAGTCTGGCCAAGGTGCACTTTGACGTTCTCGCAAAGGAAGTTCCAGAGGATGTTTTCCGCAGGTCGAAGGATTTTGGTGTAGCTGTTGGGAAAGCGATAAATGCCTATGCCAAGGCCGACGGATATACTCGTACCCAAGGGCTACCTGAGTTTGAATGGCCCCGTTGCGACTCTTGCTGGATTCCAACGCCACCAAACTTTGCACGCCCCCTGTCTCCATACTGTGGGCAGGTCCGTACGATTGTGCTCAAGAGTGCTAGCGAGTTTCCTGTTCCACCGAGCATCAAGTATAGTACAGAAAAGGGATCTGAATTTTACAAGGCAGCGGTCGAGGTAATGACCATCAAGAACACCCTAACTGCGGAACAAAAAGCAATTGCGGATTTCTGGAACGACAATCCAGTGCTCACGAACTACCACGGACACTTTATCTACAACTCACGTCAGATATCACCTGGTGGCCACTGGATGAACATCGCCGAGCAGGTGATGATCCAAGAAAAGACGCCTATGGTTCGCTCGATGGAGGTATACTCGATGCTGGCTTTTGCCTTGTTTGATGGATTTACGGCGTGTTGGCAGGAGAAGTTCCGCGGCAACCTGATTCGTCCAGTGAGCTATATAAATTCCTACATCGACAAAACCTGGGAACCTTTACTACAGACTCCACCGTTTCCGGAGCATGCCAGTGGTCACTCGACCATCACAGCGGCTGCGGCAGAAGTGTTAACGCATCATTTCGGGGATGTGGCTTTTGTTGATAGCACTGAAGTTCCATTTGGGTGGCCAGCCCGATCGTTTGCAAATTTTCGTGTTGCAGCAATGGAAGCTTCAGTCAGTAGACTCTATGGTGGTATTCACTACCGAAGGGGATGTGATGCAGGGAATGAACACGGCAAACTCATAGGACAAGCCGTAATAAATCGGGTTAATCTAAAGCGATGAACAAACTAGCGATTGCGCTACTGACGGTGTTTGCTATTGGGGGGTGCGAAACGTCAACGCCACCCTCTTCGCCACCACCTGTCGATACCACGGTTGTAAGCTTTCAAGACGTGCGTGCAGACAGCGCAGCGGGATGGCTGTATTACTCCTGTGAAAGAGGAGCTCTGGTTCCTGCCGGTGATTCGGCAACAACATCATGGGATGTTCGACTGCCGTACATACAGTGCTGTGGTAAGACCAAGTTTATACCGGTCCAGCTGAATTCGGGTCCGAACGGCCCTGGATCAGTTGCGGGCGCGATTGCCACTGGGCGATTCGACAATGTCGCAAGCCTGCCAGATGGCGTGGTGCTTCGCTCGGACGATGCAACAAATCCTGTTGTGCCTCTACCCGTGTTGGGGCCGAATATTTACTTTGTCTACGACATCGCCACACACACACTGCGTCCTGTGCCAGACAAGGTTCTGATCATTAAATCGTCGTCGGGCAAAGTCTATAAGTTCCAGATCACAAGTATCTACAAAAACGCGGAGTCTAATCCGACGCAAGAAACTCCGATCGGATTTTACCATTTTCGCAGTGCACAAATCGCCAATTAGGAGAATTCATGTACGGAAATATTACAGTGGTTGATGCAACACCGAATCAGGATGGACATCAAGACGATCCAGTGAAGCTTGCTGAGTTTGAAGCCAGGATCGCTCGTGGAGAAAAGATCGAGCCGCATGATTGGATGCCAACTGAGTATCGACGTCAGCTCATCCGTATGATTGAACAGCATGCGCACTCCGAGGTTATTGGAGCATTGCCGGAGGGTACATGGATTACTCGAGCTCCGGGATTTAAGCGCAAGATTGCGCTCATGGCAAAGGTGCAGGACGAGATTGGGCACGCCCAATTACTCTACTCTGCTGCTGAAACGCTTGGTAAGCCCCGCGAACACATGATTGATGACCTTCTTACTGGGAAGTCGAAATATTCAAATGTGTTCAATTACCCTGCTTTTACATGGGCAGATACTGCGGTTATTGCCTGGCTGATCGATGCGTCGGCTATCATTAACCAGGTTGCAAACTCGAAGGGGTCGTATGCTCCGTATGCACGCGCACTCGAACGGATTTGCATGGAGGAGTCGTTTCATCTCAAGTATGGCTACGATAACGTTGTAGCGCTGGCAACAGGCACAGCAAGGCAGCGCGAAATGCTGCAGGAGGCCTTTAATCGCTGGTGGCGCCCTATCATGCACTTTTTTGGTCCACCGGATGTTGCAAGTCAACACACAGAAAAGCTGATGAAGTGGAAAGTGAAGATGGCCACAAACGACGATATGCGTCAGCAGTTCTTTAACCAGTACGTTCCTAAGATTCTTGAGCTTGGGCTTGAGATACCAGACAATGAGCTCAAGAAGGATCCGGTAACTGGCAGGTGGTCGTATGGTGATCCTGACTGGAGTGAGTTTAAACGGGTTATCAATGGCGATGGCCCATGTAACAAGGAACGTCTGGCTGTTCGCCGAATGGCTGAAGAGCAGGGCCGATGGGTGCGCCAGGCCTTGGCGCGTCCGTCCGAGAAGTATATGGCCCCGCACGCCTAACAATAGACGAAGCATTTTTTAACGCCCAACCCGCATCAAACGGGCTGGGCGTTGTATTTTTGGGGTTCCCCTTTTACCCATATAGGGCAAGGCCTGTGCCAACACCTGTACCGTACCCCGCAGATCATAATGGCGTGCTCTCCCAGTTTGAAGCCTTTGTAAGGCTCGTGACCATACTACGGGAGCAATGTCCGTGGGACATGAAGCAAACGCATGAGTCGATATCACACCTGTTGCTCGAGGAGGCTTATGAAACCATCGAAGCAATCGAGAAGGCTGATGACCAGGAGTTTTCGAAGGAACTGGGAGACTTGCTACTCCATGTGGTGATGCATGGCGTTATTGCACAGCAACGGGGCGCGTTCACACTCAGGGATGTTATTGAGCAGGAGTTCAACAAGCTTGTGAACAGGCATCCACACATCTTTGCCGATGAAACGGTCGCAGATGAAAAGGCTGTACTGCAAAATTGGGAACGCCTCAAAATGAATGAAGGCAGAACATCAATCCTCGACGGCGTACCAAAGGCACTACCTGCAGCGCTGCGTGCGCAGCGCGTTCAAGAGAAGGCGGCGAATGTTGGGTTTGATTGGCACGACCGACGAGATGTTTGGGCCAAGGTGAATGAAGAATTGGCTGAGCTGCAGGTCGAAATTGCGGATGGTCATGCAGATGGTGTGGAGAGGGAATTTGGCGACGTCCTCTTTGCGCTGGTCAATGCCGCACGACATGAAGGAGTAATCGCCGAGCATGCGTTGCATCGCACGATTGAGACGTTTAAGGCACGATTCCAGCATATCGAAGCCCGCGCTGCCGAACATGGCCGGGAGCTTCGGTCGATGACGCTCGAAGAGATGGATAGATATTGGGATGAAGCAAAGGAACAACTATGAGAGACATCGCATCGCTCGTTATTGCATGTACAATTGTAGCGTCATGTACGAGGTCCTCAGATACCGAGGAGGCAGAGTTTCAGAGCAAGCAAGACTCGGTTTCCCGCATCACGGACTCTGCTTCCTTGGCAGCCATGAAGGTAGAAGAGGAGAACGTTGACACAACATCTTTTACGATTACAGATTCAACGATACAAATCAAGAGAGACATCTACCCAACCGTAACAGGCCGCATCGTTAGTCTGCTCGTTACCGGAATAGACGCAAGATTGGGTGAAGGGTCTGGCAGGGCTGATGCTAATCACATCATCCGCTTCATTCTAGATTCTGGCTATATCGAGATTATTTCAATTCCTCGTGGCACGTACGCAAATGCAGGCTTCGACGACACGACAAACTTGAATATGATCGCGAACGTTCGCACTGCACGTGGCAAGCAAGCATATCTGCGGGAAGTTGCACGCATTGCCGGAATCCCTAAAGTAGACTACTGGGTTGAGTTTGGCTTCTCCCAAGCAATTGGTCTGCTCGAACTCATGGGATACAAGGAGAATGCGAACTCGACGCTACGCGTTTTGCGCTCGAGAAAAGCGTATGCCTCCGGAGATTTTCAGCGCTCATACAACCAGGGGCAATTCATTCGTCAGGCGGTTTTGCGCACGTTCGATAAAACGGACGATGTAATGGGGCAGCTTGCAATGCGGGCAGCATTGATGCTGGTGGAAACCAATTTGACTTATGACATCACGCAATATCTTTTGAATGAGGTGCGAGGGAAGGGATTCTCCTCGGCATCACAAGATCGTATCTGGGTGCGTATGAGGCCGGCAACTGTATCTCGATTCCAAGTATTCAGCTTTGACTCCTCGAATGTTGGCCGACTCAATGAGCAGATCTCAAAGCGTGTTGACCCAATGATACCAGATAGTGCTGCCGAGCGCTCTGCAGATTATGAACGGCGTCTTGTCAGGATTGTCGAGCGCGCTGGGGCCGATAGTGCTTCTGCCCCCAAGCGGGTGATATCAGCTCTTTCTCGTCCCTTTTTGCAAAGAGCTTGGCTGCAGATTCAAGACAAGCAGAAGCGACTTGTGACCCGTGATCGCATTTGTGGATTGCTCATGAGCGCACATACGCGCGCGGGCGATACAGCTGCCGTTAGCTCAATTCAGCAGTACCTTGAGATTGATAACAAAGCTACCGCAGGTAGGTAAGCGGATTGATGCGCTTTCCGTCGATCCAAATCTCAAAGTGAACGAGATTGCCATCAAGGTTGCTTCCGCTCGACCCTATGCGGCTGCCCTGGCCAACACTTGAGCCGCGCTGTACACTAACACGTGATAGGTTGGCATATACAGTGCGGAAACCATTTTGGTGGTCTATGATTACCAAGGATCCGAATCCTGGCAGCCACGTAACAGTCGATACTAAGCCTTTGGCTACGCATGAAACGCCAGTGCCAACGGAAGCCTTGATATCGATTCCTGGATTTTCGTGTGTGGTGCCTGTGGCTGAATTGGTATAGGTTCCGTAGCTGTGCAGAATCGACTGACTAGGGGTAGGCCACGGTAGAGATTTAGACTGAAACGATCCACGCTTTGGGGCATTTGTCGCAACTGTTGATTCATGCTTCTGCTGTTTACCGCCCTTTGCAGGGGGCTTTGAGGCTTTAGCATTCTTCTTGGTTGATGTGCTCTGCTGCTTTCGCTCTTTTGCTACAAGCTGTTCGATCATCGATCGGATTTTTGTTGCACTTTGTTGCTTCTTGCGCAACTCCTCTAGCAGTTCTTGCTTGCTGTTACGCACGGACTGAATCTCTTTGCTTTGTCTAGATAGTGCAAGACTAAGCTGTGCATTCTTCTGTTGTTGCTGCCGCAATGCGACAGCTTGAGATTGAGACACATCGCCGAGGTATGCAAGCTGATTCGAGAGCGAATCAGCAGTATCCGAAAGCGCACTTCGATAACGAACTGCAGACAGTGTTGCCTGCGTATACAGGTACGAGGGAAGATGTGATTGTCGCTGACGTCCACGATTGATAACAAGGTGCTCGTACATGCCGCGTGTGAGCAAGCGCCATCGATCATCGGTGTTAGAAATCGAAGCTTTTGTCTGGGAAAACTTCGTTTCGATCGTATGCAGTGAGTCCACCAATACAGCAAGTGTCCGCGATAAACTAGCAACCATCTTGTTGATGTTTTTCTGCTGACGCTGCGTAGCAGAAAGGCTTCGCAGGGCCTTGCTTTCGCGTTGTTCAAGGCTCTTGATACGCTGCCGTGTGGACTCGATAGACTGACGCAAGCGCTGGAGTTCCTGTTGGGGCGTAGACACCGGCTTCTGCGCTGAAGCGGTAGCAAGCGCAAGCATGCCAGCGATCAGATACAGCAGAGCAGGCATCAATAGTCTTCGGTAGGATGGCGTTCAATAACGGCTCCGAGAGCTCCGAGCTTAGACTCTAATTTTTCGTAGCCTCGATCCAAATGATAGACCCGTAAGATCTCTGTTGTACCCTGAGCAACTAGTCCAGCCATGACTAAGCTTGCACTGGCACGCAGATCACTCGACATAACTGTTGCGCCAGTTAGTTTGTTATTGCCCTTGACCACGCAGTATCCTTCTCCTGTTTCGATATGCGCACCAAGTCGCTGAAGTTCTGGAACATATCCAAAGCGAGTAGGGTAGATAGTGTCTCGAATACGCGAAGCCCCCTGAGCTGTGAGCATGTATGCAGCCCACTGGGCCTGTGTATCAGTAGGGAATCCAGGATAAATTGAGGCCGTTATGTCCACCGCCTCTGGTGTTTCCAACATGCGGACACGAATTGTATCATCAGACACATCCACGAGTGCGCCGGTATCAATCAGTTTTTGTGTTACCGCATCCAGATGTTCCGGTATAACATGCGTGAGTGTTACGTCGCCACGCGTCATTGCTGCAACAAGCATAAACGTTGCAGCCTCTATCCGGTCGGGGATTGTTGATGCTACCACAGGATTGAGAGAATCTACACCTTCGATTTCTAATGTTGTCGTGCCTATGCCGGAAATCTTTGCACCCATCTGCTCAAGCATCAGCGCTAGGTTGGTAACCTCTGGTTCAATGGCAACGTTTGTAAGAGTTGTTTGCCCCCTGGCTAAAACCGCAGCTGATAAAATATTGACCGATGCGCCAACCGAGGATATGTCGAAGTGAAAGTGTGCGCCCTGTAATCGCGGACACTTGGCAATGATGTAGCCTCCTGTAACGTCGATCTCGGCACCAAGTTTTTCTAGCCCCTTGAGGTGCAGATCAACAGGACGCGGACCAAAGTTGCAGCCTCCAGGCAGTGATACTCGTGCCTCTCCGTAGCGGGCAATCAGTGGCCCTAGAACGTAGATCGAAGCACGCATCTGCTTGACGTGTTCGTACGGGGCTTCGTAACTCGTAATACTCGTTGAATCCAGCGTTAACATGTCACCTTCGAGAGACATCCCAACCCCCATGCTGCCGAGCAGACGACTCATCGTTCCGAGATCTCGGTTGTTGGGTGTGTTCTTGAGTGTAAGTGCACCATTGGTAAGAAGGCATGCAGGCATAAGCGCGAGCGATGCATTCTTCGCGCCTGAAATGGCAACACTGCCGGTGAGGCGAACGCCTCCGTGTACGATAAACTTATCCATACGCAAAGATAGGGGGCGGAAGTGCGGATTCGCGGCATCTTGTATATTCGTACACCGTTAGAGGTGCCTCGATAACAGAGGCTGAGATCACACTCTTGGAACCTGATACAGATAATGCTGGCGAAGGAAAACGGATCTACCTTTCTAACGGACGTTTACAGCATGTTTCATTACAGAAGGTACGTCCATGCACAAAGTTCTATTCTTCGTTTGCCAGACGCTTGTAGCAAGCTCCATCACGTTGTATGCGGAATGCTTGAATGATAAAGACACGGCGTCCGTTCTACTGCCTAACATTGATGTTCGCCTGGTACGTGCAGACGATCATGCGCCAGTAACTCATACCACAATCACGCCAGCTAAGCTGCGGATGCTTCATGTGGGACAAGACCCTCAGTACATCGTTGAAAGGGCGGTTCCGTCGATAGTGGCATTCTCGGAGTCGGGAACGGGGATGACGAATTATGGATCATTCCGATTGCGCGGAATGGACCAAACTCGGATAAACGTAACGATAGATGGTGCGCCCATAAACGACATGATAGACCAAGGGGTGTTTTTTTCAAACATGACTGACCTATCCAGTGGTATGGCATCAATACAAGTGCAGCGTGGTGTGGGAATGAGCATGAATGGCACTGCCTCTTATGCTGGATCTGTAAACTTCGAAACCAATTCCGGAGTGGGATTGCCATCAGCACACCTAGAGTTGGCGGCCGGTTCGTTTGATATGCGTAGGGCCAGCGCTATTGTGTCTACTGGTACATTACCAAGCGGTATACATGCGTTTGCACGGTTCACAAGCCTGGCCTCTGACGGCTATCGATTGAATACAGGTACAGAAACGAATTCTTTGCTGTTCTCAGGTGGCTGGGCAGGCGGATCGGATGTGATTCGCGTAGTAGGAGTCTGGGGCAGATCTGCAAACCAACTGGGCTATCTACCGGTGCCTGCCTCGATTGCTCGGAGTAGACCACCTACTAACCTAAACGACATAACCGACAATGACAACTTTGGCCAGCATCTGCTACAACTTCGCTATCAACGATCTCTAACGTCGGCTTCGGACATATCAGTGGCAGTATACTATGGTGGAGCAGGTGGGGACTACTTCGCTGGATTTCGTGACAGTTCGCAGACGCTAACCCAGATCAATTACCCATTGCAGAATCGTCATCTTGGTGCAACAGCAAGCTTTGCTACATCGGGCCTAGTAGACAACGTCCGCCTCGAAGCCAACATGCATGCCTACAGGTTCAGCAGGCGTAACTGGGAAACTGTGAGTCCTGAGAACAGAAGTCCGTATTACGACGATCAAACAACGAAGGACGAGCTCTCCCTGTCTGTTCGTGGAACCTATGATCTCGGCAACTGGCAATTGTATGTAGACCTTCAGGCCCGGGGAGTTGGAATGAACTTCGTTCAGGATGTGCCAAACATGCTGTCTGCTCGCAGTCTTCCAGAACATTCGTGGCTCTTTATCAATCCACGTGTTGGTGCGCGCTACGCCCTTGACAATGCCTCGGAGCTCTACCTATCGTTTGGTCAGACTGGACGTGAGCCAACGCGGTTTGACCTGCTCGGTTCAACGCAGATCAATGATGCCAATGTGAGTGTACTTCAACGTCCGGGCACGGTACGGGCAGAGTACGCAATGGATCTCGAGGCGGGCTACCGTGTTCGTAGTGAGAAGGGGCGTCTAGCTGCGAACTTCTTCCTGATGCGATTTCAAGACGAGATAGCTCCTATCGGACCCTACATAGAGCAGCAGTTTGTGCAGTTGCGAAAGAATGTTGCCCGCAGCCGCCGCATTGGGGTTGAGATCGAAGGCGCATACAACCTACTCTCGAACCTGAGCATCGAAGGAAATGTTACGTGGATGTCGGCACGTGTTGATGAATATGTTCCCGAGAATATCATACCTGCCGTCGTATACACCAATGTCTTTCCAGTTCTTACACCTAACATCCTGGGCAATGTTGTGATGCGTTACTCACCTGTGCGATTAGTGAGTCTAGATCTCGTAGCCCGCGGTATAACGAGATCCTTCACAGATATATCCAACGATGCATCACTTACTCTACCGGGATTTGTGCAGGTTGATGCACGCCTGTGGGTAAACATCTCCAGTGCTCTCCGAATAGGTATGCATGGCAACAACATGACCAATGCCTTCGTTGTTACCAATGGGGCTTCGGCCTTTGTTGACGGACGGGCAGAGTCTACATATTTCGTTCAGGCAGGACGCAATTTTATGGTTACTGCAACCGTGGATTTTTGACGTAGTATCACCTGACCGCATGCATGCCATATATTCGCAGCCATGAACAAACACGTTATCAAAGTCACAAAACAATGTGCGCACATTGGTGACAATGGAAGATGCAAGAAGCTAACAATGTATTCACATCCATTCTGTGGTGCTCACACCAAGGTGCACTTTGGTGTATCAGTTCGAAAGAGCACGATAGAGCTGGCAGGAAAGGGGCTTTTTGCTGAACGCGTGTTCGACAAAGACGAACGAATCGTAGAGTACTATGGCGAGAAGCTGACTACGGACCAATATGAACGTAGATACCGCAAAGACCCACTCGGTTCATATGGTATACAGCTATCGGTGAGACATGTGATTGACGCGTGCCGCACAGATGCAGGTGTAGCGCGATATGCCTGTGACTACCATGGTTCGGGCAAGAAGGCTAATGCGGAGTACATCAATTTTGGCGGACGTATTTGGATCGTTGCTAAAAAACGTATCCGTGCTGGTGAAGAGATCTTCACTGATTACGGCGATGATATGCATCGCGCGCTCGGATTACTCTAAAAGCAGAACTCCATCGATTCTTTCCAATCTACTCGAATCGTGCGGTTTGCAATTGGCAAGCATATCGTGTCGGGGAAGGACGAGACTGTCCGGCTGTTCCAAAACCTGATCCTTGAGTACTTCTCGCATATACATCCCGCTACACCTGTGATTGTGTATCTGCCGATCATAAGCGTGGTTGGATGGCGATCAGCAGAGGTATTGGCACCTTCCTCGTTTATCATTGCGGCTTGTGCCGGTATTGTGCTCTGGACGCTAGCCGAGTATGTGATTCACAGGGTGGTCTTTCATGCTCAGCCCCGGTCACGCCTGGGTAGAAAGGTTCATTTTCTCGTCCATGGGATCCACCATGCCTACCCACGTGATTCTACGCGTCTTGTTATGCCCCCTCTGGTAAGCCTCCCGTTAGCGGCAGCCTTCTTTGTGCTATTCAAGCTGGCATTTGGAAATTTCTACCAACCTATGTGGATTGGTTTTATACTTTTTGTATTTGGCCTATGATGGCATTTATTATGTTGTCCATCATGTAAACCTAACATCGCCGCTCGGTCGGTACCTGAAGATGCACCATATGCATCATCACTTTGTGAGCCCCGACCGTGCATTTGGAGTAAGTAAGCCGTTCTGGGACCGTATTTTTGCCTCGCTACCCGAGCCCACCACTCGTGTGTCGGTTAGACGCCGTAAATTGGAGCAGTTCATACAAAGGCAAACGTCGAATGGCACTCAGCAAAACCGATATCCTAAACGCCGCTCAGGCAGTTACAAGTGAACTCGAGTGTGTAGAACACCACGGTGATCTTACCCTTGTTGTAAAACTCGCTGACCTGATTGAGGTGCTCTCGGAGCTCAAAGAAAATCCTAACACACAGTTCAATCAGCTTGTTGACATGACTGTGATCGATTGGGCTAAGCCAGGCGAAAGATTTGATGTTGTGTACTTCCTTTACTCGATAGCGCATGCGACCCATGTGCGAGTAAAAGCACACGTCCGTGAAGACAGGCCGCATGTTCCCACATCGGTAGATGTTTGGGAATCAGCTAACTGGTATGAGCGCGAAGCATACGACATGTATGGAATCATCTTTGATGGGCACCCAGACCTGCGTCGCTTCTTTATGCCGGAAGATTTCATGGATACCGACGGAACCCCGCTATATCCACTGCGTAAGGATTTCCCTCTCATGGGAATTCCAGGATCTCTGCCGCTGCCATTGAAAGACTAACGAGCAGCGAGCAGCGAACAGCGAGCTGATGCTATCTAGCTCTGCAGCCAAGCAATTGCATCGTTCACGGTGGGCTGGAATTCAAACAGATATTCAATCTGTGAGATGCGGAACATCTGGCGTACAGTTTCCTGTGTACCCACGAGAATAACGAAGCCTTCGTTGTCTTTCATTTGCCGATTAGCCAGAAGCAGGGCAGACAGGCCTTGTGAATCGCAGAGCTGAACTGCGGATAAATCTACGACCAGTGCCTTGGCAGAGGGCTGGCACAATATGAGAATCTCACTCTTAACCTCGGGTGCGAGCAGTGAATCCAGTGCTGGTTCTTTGAGTGTAAAAACTACCAACTCGTCATCTTGTTCAACAGAAAATCGCATACTTGCGCTAGCCGGATAAATGAATATTGAAACAAAGATCGTAAAACCGACAGAATGAAATCAATTCTTGTGATACGACTAACATCGCTTGGCGATGTTGTGCTAGCAACACCGATTGTTCGGATGCTGCGAAGCGCGTATCCCGAAGCAAAAATTGATGTTGCAGTCGACGAACGGTTTTCGGAAGTATGGAACAACAATCCTTATGTCTCTGCAGTATATGCATTGCCCAAAGGACGTGAGCACACAATTAAGGCACAAGCTTACGATCTCATTATAGATCTTCAGAGAAATCGGCGCTCAGGGCGCATCATTCAACGATTGCAAAAGGTTGGTTCGCCGCGTGTGCTGAAGTATGCGAAACATCTCCTCGAAAAGTTAGGGCTAGTCTATTTCAAACGCAAACCCAAGCATGTAACACATGTGGTGCACCGCTATGCCGAACCATTGCGAGAGCTGGGTGTTACTATCGACGTTGGTGCACTCGAGCTTTGGCCCCAAGCCAACAGGCCTGGGGAACACGTTGAGCAACCATTGCGGGAGCGCAAGCTCCGAATTGGGATTGCACCAGGTGCTCAGCATTACACAAAGCGATACCCCGTAGAATTGATAGCACATATAGTGCGAGATCTCGTTACAAACCATGCTGCAGAGGTGGTGCTTCTCGGCGGCCCAGCTGATGTTGAGTTGTGCAATGCAGTAGTGGATTTGGCGAATGTTTCAGTGGCTCGAGGCGACGGGGCTACAACCCTTGCTGCAACTGTGGGCTTGCTTGATACGCTGGATGCTGTTGTGTCATGTGATTCGGCAATCGTGCACATGGCCGCCGCGCGCCAGGTTCCAGTTGCTGTGGTGTACGGCTCTACCGCCCCGGAATTTGGGTTTACACCCTATGGCGTTTCACACGCGAATGTGCAGGCTCATGATGTTCCGTGCAGACCGTGCACGCATATTGGCAGGTCCAGCTGCCCTAAGGGGCACTTCCGATGTATGCATGCCATCAGCCCCCTGACACTTGTTAACGAGGCGGTGAGACTGGCAATACAACATGCAGGAGCGTGACGGCACGATTGTTGCTTGGCAGAGGATATGGTTGGACTCATTATTGTTGGCGCGGGCAACATCGCGCAAAGCGTGCATCTGCCAACATTGGCAGCTATGTCTGGTGTGAAACTGTTGGCTATTTGCGACAAGCAGATCGCTAAGGCACGGATTCTTGCCGAAAAGTACAAGGTTCCTCACGCATTTCGATCTCTTGAAGAGGCACTCCACTTGCCCGGAGTAGATGCGGTGCTTGTGACTACGAGCACTGATGCTCATGCTTCTGTTGCGAAGATTGCCATAGCTGCGGGCAAACATGTGTTTGTTGAGCGGCCCGCTACACGTACTCTCGAAGAGGTGATGGAGATCCGCACGTTATCCCAAGAACACGGTGTTAGCGTGATGGTTGGTATGAATCATCGATTCCGGCCCGATGTGGTGAACATGAAAAACGCAGTTGATCGCGGCGAAATTGGTCCTGTGTATTACGTGAAGGCAGGATGGGTTAAGCAGCGTTCAACCGATGCTCGCTGGATGGCCAATGCTGAGAAGTCTGGTGGTGGCGTGCTTGTTGATCTGGGCATCGCTGTAATTGATATGATTATGCACGTTATGGATTTTGGGCGCGTCCGCTCTGTCACAGGATCAGTGTTTCATCAAGCCACGAAATCAGTGGAAGATGGCGCAGTTGCTATCCTGAACTTTGAAAGTGGCGCTGTTGCTACTGTGGAGACAAGTTGGTCCATTATTCGTGCAGAGGACCTCTATTACTGCAATGCTTTTGGAAGAAAAGGTAGCGCTTACATCAACCCCTACAGGCTGGTACGTAGAACAGGTAATTCGATACAAAGCTCCTCTACCCCAGAGCGTCGGTCTCAACTTGATATATATATGAAGTCTTACGCAACAGAGCTGAAGCACTTTGTAAATGCCGTTAGAGGGGTGGTCCCAATGGTAAGCACCATTGATGAAGCCATCGAACGAATGCGCATCGTAGAGGCGATTTATGCCAGTGCCGAGCACAAGCGAGAGATCGTTATACCGTAGAAAGCCAGATCGTCCATTCCTGCTTTTCCCATCCTCTGTGCAAAACGTTGGCATAACTCCGGTAAAAGTGGAAACTGAGAATCCATAGATTTCTGCCATGCCGATTTCCGCTTCTCCAAGGGTTTCATCCCTTCAATCAGACGATCCTATTGGAAATGTTCCGCCGCATTCAACCGATGCAGAAGTAGCTGTTCTTGGTGCCATGCTGCTCGACAAAGAGGCTGTGCCTAAGGTTGTCGAGATTCTCGATGCTGAGTGCTTTTACCATGACAAGCACGTGCGCATCTACAATGCCATGATGGCGATGTTCGAGCGTGGTGTTACTATTGATCTTGTCTCGTTGACTGATCAGTTACAGCGTGATGGTACACTTGAATTGGTAGGGGGCATGTATGCTCTTACAGAGCTTACCGTTCGAACAGTCTCTGCCGCAAATGTTGAGAATCATGCGCGCATCGTACTTGAACGTTTCCTGAAGCGACAGTTGATTCGTGTAGCAAGCGAAATCGTGCGTGACTGTTATGATGAAACCACGGATGCCCTCGACGAGGTTGACCGTGCGGAGCAGCGCATTTTTGATGTGGCCGAAAAGAGACTTCGCCGGTCGTATTCGGGCATGAAGAAGCTAACCAAAGATGCGATCGAGCGAATCTTCTCAATGGCTTCAAAAGAAAACGATGGTATTACGGGCGTGCCAACGGGCTTTACGCAGCTTGACCAACTGCTGAGCGGACTCCAGCCAGCAGACCTTGTTATTGTTGCGGCTCGTCCGTCGATGGGTAAAACGGCGTTTGCGCTGTCCATTGCCAGAGAGGCTTCGCGTAAAGGAAAATCCGTTGGTGTCTTCTCATTGGAAATGTCGGCTCAGCAGCTTGTCTTGCGCCTGATCTCTGCTGATGCGCAGATTGGACTACAGGCGCTGCGAAGCGGCAGATTATCGCAAACGGAGATGCATGGGCTAGTAACGCGTATCGATAATCTCATGAATGCGAATATCTATATCGACGATTCGGCCGGTTTATCTCCTGTTGAATTCCGTGCCAAGTGCCGTCGAATGAAGATTGAGCATAAGATAGACTTGATCATCGTTGACTACTTGCAGCTTATGCATGCCCCGAGGGCGGAGAGCCGCGAGCGAGAGATCTCGATGATCTCTCATGCACTTAAAGCCGTAGCAAAGGAACTTCAGGTACCAGTTATGGCCCTGTCGCAGCTTAATCGAACGCTCGAATCGCGTGCAGATAAGCGTCCAATGCTCTCAGACTTGCGCGAATCGGGTTCTATCGAGCAAGATGCAGACGTAGTAATGTTTATACATCGCCCCGAGTATTACAAGATTGCAACGTTTGAAGACGGACGGTCTACTGAGAACATTGCTGAGGTAATCGTTGGCAAACAACGGAATGGTCCTACAGGAGATATTCGACTTTTTTATCAAAAAGAGTTGGCCGCTTTCCATGATATGACCTACCATCGGGATGCATTCGATGTAGCTCCTGAAGTGGGTGCGATAGGGGATGGTTTAGCCCCACTCTAATTCCTTGTCCTACGTGTTCTTTCGTCGTAGTTTATTGCTACGTTATGTTCAGTGGAGTATATCAAATGCGGATTTGTTGCGCGTTTTGCGTTTTTGTTTTGGCGGTATGTAGTATTCACGCCCAAACTACTGTGCTTGCACTCGAAGCACCCGTCGGTGGAATTACATATTATACCTCACGTGATACAATTATCCAGATAAGATGGTCTGGTGTAGAGGATACTATTGCTGTGCAGCTTGATTATAGTCCCGACGATGGCCGCAACTGGATTGTGATTGCAGACAGCGCAAAGGGCCTAACCTACAGTTGGAACGTTAAGGGGCTTGCCCCCTCTACAAACTACCGTGTACGGGTAGTGCAGCTGCGTCTGCCAGGTGCAAATGATAACGTGATCTATAGCGGACATTCAAGTCCGGTTGAGGATGCGTATTGGGCACCAGACAACGACCGTGTTGTTAGTGTTGCTGGCGAGGCACACGTATGGAGCTCAAAGGCCAGTGCGAACTCACCGCTGTTAGCATTGCCTACTGGTAGGGCATCGTACTCTGGAGTGCGCTGGTCTGCAGATTCATCAAAGATTATCACGTGCTCCGATGATAACGCAGCGAAGATTGTTGATGCTGTTTCGAACACGATCGTAAGCTCGATCACACATCCTGATGTGGTTACAAAAGTTGAGTTAGACCCCACGGGGTCGTGGCTATTCACAAAATGCGACGACAACCGCACCCGCGTCTACAACCTGCCTGGTGCGGTACCGCAGGCTGTGCATAATGCGGGTTCCAGCATGGATGACATGGTGATCAATGCTGATGGTACGCGCGTAGTGCTCTGTGCGGGAGATGCGCGTGTGTTTGGGCGCAGAACAGGTCTGCCGAATACGTTTAACAAGCATGCAATATGCGCTTTGAGCGCAGCCTTTTCTCCCGATGGAACGTTGATCTGTTCGATTGGTGGAGACGCCACGATACGTCTGTGGAATCAGTCAACCGCGGTGGAATCATGGAGTGTTTCCGATGTGGCCAACCGTGAGGGAGTTCGCTGCGTAACGTTTGCCCCAGATGGTGCATCGGTCGCTGTTGGAATGTCTGATTCAACAGTAACGATATGGGACGTTGCAACCGGCGTTCTCAAAGGAAAGCTCAGCGGATATAACGGCGCAGTTCGCATGGTTACATACTCGCCCGATGGTACGATGATTGCTGGTGCTTCGGACGACAACTTTGCCCGTCTTCATAGAGCAGATGACTTCTCTCCAATTGCAAGTTTTCAGCATGGAAATGATGTCAACGTTGTACGTTGGTCGGAACGTGGCGATCGCCTACTCACGACGTCAAGAGACGGCACCGCGCGCATTTGGCAGGTTCTACCAGTAATCCTCCTGGCCGACACGAGTGATCTGTTTGCCATTGCTCCGCCACCACCGTCTTTTGTGCGGTTCACGGCGTCCGGAGATACGCTTGAAATCGGCGAAACAACGACAATCAACTTCAGAACAGAGGGTAGCCAGTTTCTTGGTCTTGCAGACATAGACAGCGTAGAGCTGCGAATCTCCTATGACGCATCTGCGCTACGCTGGGTCTCGAGCTCAAAGGAGCCGTTTGCATCATTAGATGAAACTATCACCGATTCGGCGGGCGTGCGTCGCATGCGTGATGTCGTGTTTTTCCGCATTCCACTAGACACCACAGATGCAGAGCTCTTTACGGCCACTCTTCAGGCTACACTTGGTCAAGACAGCATCACAGCGATGACCTACGATCGTATTACTCAGATCGGTAGGGGGCCGGGAACACGCATTGAAAAGCGGAGCGAACCAATCCTCATCCGTGGAATTTGTAGAGTGGGCGGGGGGCCGAGGATGTTTAATCCACTTGGAGAGCCCCTTACGGCGCGTGGCATCGTAAAGCCCTACGGGATTGTTCTCGAGGGTACACTGGCAGAGAATGCGCCAGCAACGATCGATGTTTATGATCTAGGTGGAAGATTGTTGTGGTCTGACTGCACAACACCTTCGGAAGAAACCCAGCGAGCATATGTTCGTACACTCCCCTCCGAGATCATCAGCGGTGTGGCCGTTGTGGTTGTGCGAACGGAGCATCAGCAAGCATCAACAGTTATCTCGGAGGCATCACGCTGATGCACCGCTTGATTCTACTCGCTCTTTGCATTCCACTGATTGGCCAGTCGTTGCAAGCTCAATGGTGGAAGGTGACCCTTCCCGAGGATGTGTGGTTGTCCCAGATAGGCTTTAGTGCAAATTTTGGGTTGTTGCAGCATACAGGTGTCTTTACGCTACCAGAGGCGCCAGTTTGCTGTGCTCCATATGAAGGGGCAAGAGGTACAACGTTCTCCTTGTCGACTTTTGCGCGTCACGAAATCACGAAGCATATGCGACTTGCACTTCGTGGTACGTTTGTTCCTGTAAACGGATTGTTTGTCCAGGAACAATCCGTTCTCGTAAGTGGTGGACAGCAGGCTCTTACACGCACGTTTCTCGACACGAAGGCCAACTGGATAGGCGGAGAATTTCTCATTGATCTTCGGGTTGTGAATCCCCTGCGATTTATGGGTGGCGTAGCATTCGGAAGTTACCTAAGCCCCACGTTCACGCAACGGGAAGTTCTGGTTGAGCCTTCGATAGGTACCTTTGAAAACGGACGTCGCGAGCGGAATGAAGTTCTCAATAAAGACCTGCAGAACATGGTCTCGCCCGCACTAGGTGCTGTTGTTGGCATCGGCTACGACCTGCCCATGACAGAAAATCATTCTGTGGTGTTAACCCCCGAGGTGCTCTACACGATACCACTCTCGAAGAATCGCAGCGATGTTGATTGGACAACGAACCTCTTGCGCGCAGGTGTATCTGTTGCCTTTACCATGAATGCACCAGAGCCCCCTACTCCGGTAGAGCGTCGTAGAGAAGAGTTCGTTGATTCACTTCTGGTAGAGATCGCCCCAGATGGTCAGGAGTCTCGTGTGCGTGGTATTGATCGCATTGAGTTAGACACGGTTGTTGAAACGGATCTTGTAACAATTACCGAGCGAGCTTACCGCACAGATACGGTGTTCTACCCAAGACCTCCCGAATTGCTTGCAAAGATCAAGGCTCGTGCAGTTGAAGCATCTGGTGCACTGAAAGACGTGTTTACGATACACGTATCTACGCAATATGTAACCGAGGCTCTTCCTGTTCTGCCAGCTGTGTTCTTTGAATCTCAGACAATTACTATCTCGCCGCGCTATCACCAAGTTGGTAGTGGCTCAGAATTCAAGCTTGCAGACGTAGCCCCACGAACAACGGCTGTGCACCGAGATATTCTCAATATTCTCGGTGAGCGGATGAAAAATAATGCAGGCGCTACTGTGCGCCTTAAGGGTACGGCCGACCCAACAACCGAGAGCTCGAATTGCGAGCTTGCAAAAAAGCGTGCAACTGCTGTGAAAGATTATTTGATTCGTGTCTGGGGTATTGAAGATTCTCGGATTGCCATTCAAGATGCGGGTGGATCTTGTGCGCCTGATAAGCCAACAAGAAGACAATCCGAGGAAGGATTTGCAGAGAACCGCCGAGTTGAAATCTATTCAGATAATCTTGATGTGCTTGGATCAGTAGCCAAGCGCAGGTTTAATGAGGCACGCACCATCGATCCACCGAGGCTTCAGTTTGATCCTACCGGTTCCAGTACTCAGTATGTAACGGATTGGGAGTTAGAGGCTATAACAGGTCAGCAGCAATTGTTCTCGCAAAGTGGTAAGGGGCTACCAACCGTTACGATGCAGGATCTTTCAATAGCCGTGGCCGACAAAATGCGATCGGGCGAGCCAGTGAATGTGCGTTTAAAGATCAATGGACTTCGTAGAGCAACAGCGTCGGATAATGCTTCGCTGACTGTTAAAAAGGACACGATGAACATAGAGCTGGAGCGTCTCACGCTCACACTCTTTGAAGTTGCTTCAGATGAAATATCTGTAATTGCCGAAGAGCAGATCAAGTCGTTTGTTGAGAACGTACCAGCCGGCTCAACTGTTATCGTGCGCGGCTTTGCTGATATGCTTGGCAATGCCGAGTTTAACAAGAAGCTCTCACAAAAACGTGCGGATGCTGTTTGCGAAACGATTCAGAAGCACCTTCGCAAGAAGGTTAATATTCAGTGCAACGACATCACGACCGACAAGTTTCCTCCGGGTATTGAATCGTACAACACGCCAGAGGAGCGGTTCCTAAGCCGTACGGTGCAGATTGAGGTTAAGAAGACACGCAAGTAAGCTGTGTTGCCTATCGTTATCTAACTACGAGCTCGGACCCACATGGTTGTCCGAGCTCGTTGCGTTTGCACACAAGCACAGCGCCAGGTAATCCCTCAAGTATGCTCATGCGTTGCTCTACTGGCCCCTTGGCTAAGAGCTTGCCGCGCAGGTCAAAGATCTCGATTGTTGTGATAGTGCACTTCTGCTGATCGATATCCTGAACGGAAGTTGTACCAGTAGTGACGAATGTTGCACCGGTGCTCCAGAAGCCGTTGCCGTTCCAGTCAACAACACTCAGTTGGTCGGACTTGAGAGCTGCGCTGCCTGATGGCAAGCCCGCATCAAACGTAACATCCACCCATGTAGGGGGCTTGCGGTAGGCGGGCGTATCGTCAATAATGAGGCGCACCATGTAATCACCCTTGGCTAGATAGTATATGCCAGGGATGTTGTAGAAGTTTGGGTTCGGTGTTACGGGGTCGTATACATAGGAAGTTGTTGGATTCTGGGCGTTGTTGTCTTGTCCCCAGCGCGGACCATTGGCCGACATAACATGTTGCACAACGATGCGCTCGTTGCCGTCGATGCGGATACCTTGGACTGTGAACATGATGGTCTTCCAGCCCGACGCAGTAACGTCTGCCGTGGCCGAACCCAATGTGTTGTAGGGGAAACAATACTGTGTTGGCGGGATCGTTCCTTCGGACGCATCGCCGGTAATGCGAACTTCATCTTTGCCTGTGCCAGCCCCATAGTAGATCATTACGCCAATAATGGCGCACGGCCTATTCGGGGAGATGATGACCGATTCTTCCCAGCCCTCGCGTGCGGGATTGGTCGATCCAAACACCCCGTTGTCGATGCGAATTGTATCCGGTGCTGATCTGGCTGTTAGCGATGCCAGCATGAGCATCAGCACAATGAACCATGAGCGAAAAGACATAGTAGGCCGCCACAATGATGAGGCCAAAATACGAGCTGACTGTATGTTCTAGATACTCAGATCGCGCTAAATGCAGCGAAGTATCTCATGCCGATCAGATATCCTGCGAGTACGAGGCCGCCAATGTTCACTGCCGTAAAGACGTATGCGGCTGCTGTGGGTTCTACAGGACGAAGCACTGTGAACAGCGCTCCTGGCGCGGGAATCTGTGAAAACGTAACGTCGTGAACCTGACAACCGGACGCATCGGCTATGACTATCAGTTTTTTGAGGCGCTTCGATTCGCGCATGTACTCCATACCCCAGAGTGTAAGCAGCACGAAATAGATCATGGTTTGTCCACCTCGCAGACTTCTTAGCGTTTCGTGATCAATCCATTGCATCAACTGGAAGCCATAGATCAGGATCCAATAACTACCAGCACAAGTAAACAGCCATTTAATACGCTGCGAGAACATCTGCTGTTGCTTGATGTAGGGTGCAAATGATGCGTGAAGCATAGAACTCAGAAGGAATGGACCGGATGTGGCGAAAAAGACAACAGCGCGATCATAACACTATGACCGCGCTGTTTGTTTCATGCGTATTGTTTGGTTGGTGGCAAACTTATTCTGCCGCTGCCTCAGGAGCGGCCTCTTCTGCTGGTGCTGCTTCTTCTGCAGGAGCTTCAGGGGCTACTTCAGCAACTTCTTCAACAACTGGGGCCTTGGCTGCTTCGGCCTTTGCACGTGCGCGGTCCGAACGGCGTTGCTTCAAGCGTGAGTAGCGAGCAGCTGCAACTTCGCGATGCTTTGCAACAGCGGCTTCGATCTCTTCATCTGTTGCACCCTTGAAACCAAGGTGACGGCGTAGTAGAACGCCTTCACGACTCAGGATCTCACGTACTACCTCTGTTGGCTGTGCGCCAACATTAAGCCAGTACAGTGCACGATCTGCATTGAGTGTGACTGCTTTTGGGGTTGTCATTGGGTCGATGAACCCAACGCGTTCAATAGAAGCGCCGTCGCGACGGTCGCGTCCGTCGATCGCAATGATGTCGTAGAACGGATGTTTCTTACGACCTCTGCGACGCAAGCGGAGTTTTACCATGATGTTCTCCTAGAACTTGGTAAGTGAATAAAAAATCGATCAGCGCTTCATCCCAAACGGCATCTGTGGAAGGCGTCTACCCATCATGTTCGCCATCTTGCCTTTTGTCATGTTACGCATCATCTTTTGCATGTCTTCAAACTGTTTGATAAGGCGATTCACGTCTTGGATCGATGTGCCACTACCGCTTGCGATTCGCTTGCGGCGGCTACCATTGAGTAGACGCGGATTGCCTCGTTCTTCTTTTGTCATTGAGTGTATGATCGCTTCTACACGACCAAACGCTTTATCGTCAATTTCTACGCCACGCAGGGCTTTGTCAACTCCCGGAATCATCCCAAGAAGGTCGCGCAGTGAACCCATCTTTTTGATAAGCTTCATCTGGTCGAGAAAGTCCTCAAATGTGAACTCATTCTTCTTGAGTTTTTCTTCGAGACGCTCTGCCTCTTTTTCGTCGATCTGCGCCTGTGCTTTCTCGACAAGGGTAACGATGTCTCCCATGCCAAGAATACGTGAGGCGATACGCTCTGGGTAAAATGGCTCCAGTGCATCGATCTTCTCGCCAACACCTACAAACTTGATGGGCTTACCAACAACTGCACGAATCGAGAGGGCTGCACCGCCACGGGTGTCGCCGTCAAGCTTTGTAAGCACAACACCGGTTAGCTCGAGCTTGTCGTGAAAGGCCTGTGCTGTGTTTACGGCGTCTTGGCCAGTCATGGAGTCGCAAACGAACAAAATTTCATGGGGCTTAAGTTGATTCCGTAAGTCTTCGACTTCCTTCATCATCTCTTCGTCGATTGTCAGGCGTCCAGCCGTATCAACAATCACTGTGTCGCGGCCGAACTTCCTTGCGTATGACATTGCTTCGTCTGCGATCTCCGAAGGTTTAGCTCCCTCCTTTGAGAACACAGGAAGGGCAATGCTTTGTCCTAGAGTCTTGAGCTGGTCAACAGCCGCCGGACGGTAGATATCACACGCCACTAGGAGTGGCAGACGTCCCTGCTTCTTCAGTGAGTTTGCCAGTTTGCCACAGAACGTTGTTTTACCAGAGCCCTGAAGACCAGCAACCATGATAACCGTTGGTGCTTGCTGAGCTTTGATAAGGTCGGACTTGGAGGAACCCATGAGTGAAACAAGTTCGTCATGGATGAGCTTGATCATAAACTGACCAGGCAGAACGTTACCCTTTACCTCCATGCCAAGGGATTTTTCCTTGACATCCTCGATAAACTTCTTGACGACGTTGAAATTCACGTCGGCGTCGAGAAGCGCACGACGAACCTCCGTCAACGCTTCGTCGACGTTTTGTTCGGTGAGCTTGTTTTGACCCCGAATCGCCCGGAGGGCAGAATCGAGTTTGTCGCTTAGTGATTCGAACATTGTGGTCCCAAAAAGGACCGCAAAGATAGGAAAATGTTAGCGTGTAATTGTTATGCTCCAGCTTCCGATTGCAGACCCATTCTTGGATGTAAATCCGAGGCTGTATGCGCCTTGAGGTACTGCACTCACGCTAAGGTTAAGTTCATACAAGCCATTGACTTGCGAGATAATGCCGGATGCAACCTGCTCTCCAGCCGTGTTAGTCAGCCAATACGAGAGATCGCCAACTAGGTTGCCAGCAGGAATACGTGCAGCAAGTGTGTTGGTTGCAGGGTTAGGTCCAACCGACCACCCACGTGTTATGAGAGCGTCTTCTTGTACGGAAGTATTACCGCCTGGTTCAACTTCTTCTGCTGATGCATTTACGTTGCCGTTTGCATCGATGAGGATGAGCTTAAGGGCTGGACCATTGTTATTAGCTGACGGGGTGATAAATCCTGTAGCCAAGGCAACAGTAGCTCTGTTAGAGCCGCGCAGGTCGCAGACATATCCTTTGATCTTGGCTCCTTCGCTGTCGGTAATCCAGAGGGTGTCTATACCTGGTTCAACTTCGGCATACGACGGCGTTAGGTCTGTGTACTTTGCCTTCGAGACATACGTTGTTTTGCTGCTCACAATAGAAACCACTGGACCATCTGTAACGGAATGTCCGGCACGAACAGAAGTCTTGCCGGGGCTAGACTGCTCGAGGGCACCGTCTAGCACCGACAACCGAACACCTGTGTATACGCCCGAGGGGTTCTTAGCAAACTTTGATGTGTCCGCAACACCCGATGCAACAATGGTGTAGAGTCGTGACGGACGCAGCGGGTCGAGTGTGATGGTAAGGAGCGTGTCTTTGTATCCCGTTGAGGTTGCTGGAGCAAAACCAATAACGATCGGTGAATTTGCTATTACAGGAGTAAAACCTGTTGCTTTGCGAAACGCAAGATTATCTGCGGCTTTTGTACCGTTAATGTACACGTCTACCTGGGTTAGGGCTGGATCTGCAGCCGCATGAACGAGCTGCACCCGACACGTTTGTGAGCCAGCCATGAGTGGTGAGCGCACCACGCGACCATCTTCGAGCACTGACAGCAATGCTAGTGTGTCCGTGCTCTTGTTGTTGTCTTCGAGCGTCTTAAAGCCGCTTACGGCACATACAACCACGGTATTGGCGAGTGAGGCAAAGTCTACGCTGAATGATGCGAGTACTTTGGACTTATCTCCTGGTTTTGTGCAATCAATTGTAAAAACCTTGCGGTCAACAACAGTGGCTGTTGTATTGCGTTCCGAGAATGCAATATTGGCCGCTGCAACCTTGGCTCCTCCGCGAATCCAGAAGTCGCATTTCTCAAGATCCGTAGCCCCTTGAAAAAAGAAGACTGCAGTTTTGTTCGGATCGTTGTTGGTGTTCTCAACCGCATAGGAGGTAATCTGCAGTTTCGTGGCCTTGCCGTCGGGATTTGCAGCATAGTTCGTTGGGGTTTTCACTCCATGCATAGTGGCCATATATCCCATGTCGGGAGTAGGCGTAAATGCATGCTCTGCAATCACATCGCCCATGCTTACGCTGTTGGAAGGAGCAACGCCAATAATAAGTTCAAGATCTCCAAAAATTGCTACGGAGTTTAGGTTGTCGGCTGCCTGAAATGCTACATCCTCTACCTTCGATGTTATACCCGCTTGCGTGATGTACAAGTCTACGGCTCTCAGATCAGGGTCTGGGCTGTTGTGGAGGAAGGTCACAAAACTGGTTTGCGCTTGCAAGCTCAAACCGGCGACGCAGACAAAGAATAGTAGCGATAGGAAGCGAGACATGTACAACTCCGAGAAGGAAAATCTTGACAGGAACTTGGTGACTAGTGAAGAAGCATCGCAATTTAAGAAAGTTTCATTCTTGATGAGGATAGTGGCTAAGTCCAGGTTCGATGGGGCTTACAAATCCGGAGTGACTCGGCAATACTCTCACGGTGCAGCCGTGGAATCCGCTTGAATTGCACGCTACTGTACCGCGATAGATGCCTGAGTGCTCAGAACTACCAATGAGCGTCATGGGAACACTGGATTCAGGCTCGATTTCGTCCTTTGCATTAACCGGACCACTGATCAGTTGAACAAGCAGTTCATCGTGTGAAAAGGGGCCATGAAAAACGGTAGCTTCAACATGGATGGGATCCCCAACATGCGAGCCGCTATCTGCACTGGACGTAACAGCGGTTACGCAAACCTTGTTCCATGAGTTGTGAAGTTTGTGCTCATACGCTACGATCTCCCGTGCGAGCTGTGCATGATCGGCAGTAAACAATCTACCACGTGCATCTGCCGGTGCGTATGCCGTGCTGTGATAATCGCCCACCATCCGCTCGGCAGCATAGCGCCAAGCATTTGTACGGATGTTCTCTTTCATCATAGAGGTCCAGGCCCTCGGCACTCCATCATCATCTCGCTTGTAGAAACGGGGCACAACATCATACTCAAGAATGTCATACAGCGTAGCACTATCAGCATTGTCTTGCTCTTCATCATCCATCATCTCGCCACGCCCAATTGCCCAGCCATTTTTTCCATTGTAGGCCTCGGCCCACCATCCATCGAGAATCGAACAGTGTAACACTCCGTTCAAGGCTGCCTTCATCCCAGAGGTGCCGGAAGCTTCGTGCGGCCTGCGTGGGGTATTGAGCCAAACATCACACCCCCTAACAAGTAGTCGTGCAACATCCATTTCGTAGTCTTCAAGAAACACAATATGTTTTTCAAGATCATGCTCGCGTATCATCTGATGAACGCGTTGGATAAGCTCTTTGCCCTGCACGTCGCGAGGGTGGGCCTTGCCCGCTAGAATAAACTGAACCGGACGCTCGGAATGATGCACAATACGTGTTAGGCGGTCCATATCACGCACGAGCAGGTCTGCTCGCTTGTATGTGGCAAACCTGCGTGCAAAGCCAATCGTGAGAGCAGTTGGATCCAGACACTCATGAATTGTGAGGGCCTGTTTTTGCGATAATGAGGCATGGTGCTTTTCAAGTATATGGGTGCGGACACCATCGATAAGTCTGGATCTTCTTTTTTCATGGACTTGCCATAGCTCGTGATCAGGTATGGCTTTAATCAACTCCCACGTAGACTCTAACCAAGGTTTCTCACGCCAGTTGTTGCCGATGTAACGATCGTAGATCGAGGCAATTTCTGGTGCAACCCATGACTTTGTGTGAATGCCATTTACAAGTCCTGTTATCGGCGCATCGTTAGCTGGGAACGCGGGCCAGATGCCATGCCACATCTCTCGGGCAACCTGGCCGTGCAGGCTACTTACGCCGTTGCGGTACGACGAGCCGCGGATACCAAGAATCGTCATGGAAAACTTCTCTGGCGAACTTCCTGCGGCTTGTCCCAATTGGAGAAAGGTATCCCAGGTAAGCCCCATGGACTCTGCATACGATCTGAAGTATGGGTCGAGAGTAGCGGCATCAAAAACTTCGTTTCCTGCAGGCACTGGAGTGTGGGTAGTAAACACGCTCGAAGACTGCATCGCCTTGAATGCCTCGGCAAAGGTCAGATGATGCGAAGCCATAAGTTGTCGAGAGCGCTCGAGCATCGAGAAGGCTGCATGCCCTTCGTTGATGTGGGTTACTGAAGGGGTAATTCCGAGAGCGTCGAGCGCTCGCATGCCTCCAATACCTAGCAGCATCTCCTGCATGATCCGTGTATCGGTAGTGCCACCATAGAGACGATCGGTAACATCTCGCAGGGTGGGGTTGTGATTCTCTTCAACGTTTGAGTCCAGCAGATACAGTGTGATACGTCCAACTGCAACTCTCCAAACGGCAGCGTAGCACCTGCCCAGAGGCATGTCTACGTGAACACGAAGAGGCTGTCCATCTTGACCATGCACTTGCTCAATTGGCAGGGCATGAAAGTCCATTTCGTGATAATGTTCATTCTGCCACCCGTTTTCTGTGAGATACTGTCGGAAGTACCCCTCCTGATACAACAACCCTATGCCAATCAGGGGAAGTCTCAGGTCGCTAGCGCTTTTTAGATGATCTCCAGCCAATACGCCTAGTCCACCAGAATACATTTGAAAACTCTCATGCAAACCGAACTCGGCACAGAAGTAGGCTATGGATTCTCCGCAGGGCTGCTGGATGTATTCACGAAAGCTGTCGCATACCAAACGCATGCGCGTCTGGAATTCTTCATCGTTGGCAAGTTCCTGAAGCCTTGCATGTGATATCTGCTGCAACAGCAACACTGGGTTGTGGTGAGTCTGGTTCCAGAGAAGTGGGTCCATTGAAGACCACAGGGCCACGGCCTCGCTATTCCAGCACCACCAAAAATTGCGTGAAAGTGCAACGAGCGGTTGAAGCGATTGTGGGATAGCGGTAGAAACGAGAAAGCGCGATACAGGACGAATCATGGGGCAAAACTACACACGGTATCTGGCATGGTCTCAGGGAGTTATACTTGTCGTATGATTCTGCAGCCAACACACGAAAACATTCAGCGTGCCGCCGAGGTGCTGCGCAACGGTGGGGTAGTGGCTGTGCCTACAGAAACAGTCTATGGACTTGCCGCTCGAATCGACCAGCCAGCGGCCATCGAAGAGATTTTTCGCAGAAAGGGGCGTCCGCGCGATAATCCGCTGATCGTTCACGTTGCCGCAGTAGAGCAGGCTTACGACCTTACCAATGAGCATGGAAAACAGCTCATCAACGCATTCGCAGCAAGGTTTTGGCCGGGACCGCTAACGTTAGTCCTACCAGCAAGTCGGCTTGTAACATCGTACGTAACTGCCGGACTCGATACGGTCGCAGTCCGGATGCCTCGGCATCCAGTATTTCTGGAACTGATCAACGCTGTTGGGTGCCCCGTTGCCGCACCAAGTGCTAACATATCTGGTAAGCCAAGCCCAACGATAGCAGAACACGTAGAAACAGATTTCGGCAATAATGTGCTGGTTTTGGACGGTGGACCCTGTGAGATTGGTCTGGAGAGTACGGTTGTGCATGTGTCGAACGGGATTGTACATGTCCTTCGTCCAGGGGTAGTAACTGCCGAGGAGCTCGCCACGCTTGCATTAGACGTTGTTGAGCAGGCTGATAGCCCCATCGTGGTAGACGTAGCCCGGTCTCCGGGTATGAAGTACCGACATTACGCACCCCAGGCACATGTTGTGCTTTGCAAGACCGCCGATGAACTCCGAGCGGCATGCCAGCACGACATTGCACATACAGTTGCACTCGTGCCTGCATACATGCTTGAACAATTCTCGGGACTGCAAGTCAGAGCACTTCAGCAACAGACATTCTATGAGGAATTACGGCGTGCCGATGCCTTGCAAACACGATTGATTGTAGTACTTTGTGATCAGTCTATTACGGCTCAGAATGCTCTGTATAACAGAATTCAGCGGGCGTCGGGGATAGAGGGAAAGGGGCAGTAAACCATGATAGAGCGGACACTTACAACCGTCAATAGAGCGGGCCTACATACGCGGCCGGCAGCAATGTTGGTGAAGGCGGCTTCAACCTTTTCCAGCGATATCTATTTCGTAAAAGATGGGTTCCACATCAATGCCAAGAGCATCATTGGTGTGATGACGCTTGCCGCCGAATGTGGCAGCACGATCCTGCTTCGAGCAGAAGGTTCTGATGAGCAGGCAGCTGCGGATGCAATCTCGACATTGTTTTCATCCGGCTTCGGTGAAGAATAACAGATGCAAGAGCTCCGTGGAATAGGATCTTCTCTCGGAATTGCCATTGGGCCAGTTTTTATAGCTCGCTCTCAGCATGCAATGATAGATGCCATGAGATCAACAAATGTTGATCACGAGATTACAACCTATCGCGATGCTAAGGGGCGTATAGAGCGTGAGCTTGCCGAGGTTGTGCAGCGTGCCCAACTGCACTCTCCAACGCTGGCCTCAATTGTTGAAACACATGGGCTGATTGTCGGCGATCCAATTGTCTCACAAGATATCGAGTCGATGATTCGCTCTGGTGATTCTGCAGCACACGCTGTTGCTACAGAGTTCTCCAAGCAAGCTCGGATCATGCTGCTGTCCACAAATTCATTGATTCGTGATCGTGCAGCAGATATCCAGCAGGTTCAGCACAGATTGCTTGCAGAGCTGCAAGCCGGGGATTCTCTCGAAGTACCTACTCAGCCTTCTATCATTGTGGCACACTCGTTGTCTCCATCGCAAATGTTCACATATGCTGAAGATGGAGCGTTAGGTTTTATCTGTGAAGACGGGGGGATAGACTCACATATCTCGATCATTGCACGAGACCTGGGTTTACCAGCGTTGGTATCTGTGCATGGTGCAACTACATGCCTTGATCAAGGTGCAATGGTGATCCTTGATGCAACGGCAAACATGTGTTTGATTGATCCATCACAGGCGCAGCTTGTTCAGTATCAGGACCTGATCGAGCGCGAGGCTGTTCGCATCCAGAGGCAGCGAGCTCCAGTGCAGGGCGCAATTACAATGCGAGACGGGCAAGAAGTTTTTGTGCTGGCAAACGTAGACAATGCATCATCAGCAATTCATGCCAATGCCTACAACGCTCACGGAATTGGTCTTGTTCGCACCGAGATGATGTTGTCTGGTGATGGAACTTTTCCAAGCATCGAAGAGCAGACGGCCTGGTACGCTAAGATTCTTCGAACATATCAGCATGGCCCCGTTACATTTCGTGTGTTCGATATTGGCGGAGATAAGTTTGGGAGTTACTCACCGTACAAAGAGGAAAATCCAGCTCTTGGTTTACGTGGTATTAGGTTTCTGTTGGCACAGCCCAAGATATTCGAAGATCAGATCATAGCTCTGCTGCGGGCTTCTGAGCAACGACGAATCCGTATCATGTTGCCAATGATAACGTCGTATGCCGAGGTGATGTCTGCACGCGAGATTATCGATGCATGCAGAGTTCACGTAGAAAGTACACTTGGCAATGTGATCGATGTGCAGATTGGAATTATGATCGAGACACCAGCTTCAGCTGTGATGGCAGATGTTTTGGCGAAAAATGTAGACTTCATTTCAATCGGTACAAATGATCTCACACAATACACACTAGCCGCTGACAGAACCAATGAACTTGTGTCGAACATGTACGATTGCATTCATCCTTCCGTTATCAGATTGATGTTAGGTGTTGTACAGGCTGCACGCGAATCCCAAATTGACGTAAATATATGTGGCGAAATGGCAGCTCAACTCATGGCCACAGAGGTGCTATTGGGCATCGGAGTAAAACACTTTAGTGTTACTCCGCACGTTATCCCTGAGCTGCAACGCCGCATACAAACTCTCACCACCAGTGAGTGTTGTGAACTCGTAGAACATGTTGTAGCATGCAGAACATCAGATGAAGTACGCGCGGTAATTCATGAGCATCAAAAGCAAAGGAACAATGGACTTAGTCATGAAGATCGTTAGCCTTGCTATACTGTTTGTTGTCGTGAATGTCGGTTCGCTGCTTGCACAAAGAGAAGAAAGTGACTTTCCGATCATCCGATCGATAAAAATCAAGCGCATTGAGATCTGGGATTCTACGCAAGGAGATTGGTTCTTTGCTGCAGACCTCATGAATGCCTTGCATGTGAAGACACGTGAATATGTGATTAACGACGAACTACTCTTTGACATTGGTGATGAGCTCGATACAGTTGATCTGCTCGAGACAGAACGTGTTCTGCGTCGAATTGGGATCTTTAGTAACGTCCGCGTTGAGCACACTGTAGCCAACGGACAAGCAGATGTAAACATTACCACGCAAGACAGAGCGTCGTTGTCTCCAGCCGTCATTTTCTCTACAGGTGGCGGCATCTTCACATATGGAGGCCAAGTAGAGGAGTTTAATCTGCTCGGTACAGGTTCGATGCTCGCTCTTAAGGGGCTCTATAGAACAGAGAACGACATAGGCTTCGAGGGCACATTGGATGGTCAGTGGAGACGCGTTCTTCGCTCTTTGGTAGACGTCGGTGTATCTGTTCAGTCCAACAGATATCGCACACGACAAGAGATCTCGATCTCCCAGCCCTTTCGGTGGTTTACAACACCCTATGCATTCAACGTACAGACGCTGAATGAATACGGTAGCGATTTCAAATATTCAAATGAAGGTAAGAATGTAACCCTGTTACCATTCCACTCGCGAGAACTATTCGGCTGGATCTCACAATCCTATGGAGTGCGCGACCAGTTATATTCAAGTCTCAGCGTTCGGCTTTCTGATGTTTCACGCGTCCTTCCAACATCTGTGCAGGCATTCGACAACACTGGACATGTTCTCATTGGATTTTCTTCGATACGACAACAGTATTCACGTGCACAGTTCCTTAATGGCTATGAGACCGAAGACATCATGCAAGGGGCGTGGGGCAGCGCAACAATGGGACGCGTCTTTTCGATGGGTCAGGGAGCACCATCAATGTGGTATCTCGGCGCCGAGGGTGAAGAATCTGCGCGGCTGTCGGACAACTTTTACCTGTTTGGTCGCATTGCTGCTGGATCGGGTTTTCAGACAGGTGCACGTGCAGTCAATACATACCTCGAGATTTATGGTACTACGCACTGGCGCGTAAATGAGAACTTTGTGATTGCTTCGCAGATAAAGACCCAGTCGATCTGGAATTGGACCGGATTTCGTCAGCTGGTACTTGATTTGCAATCTGGTCTGCGCGGCTACGAAGCCAATTGGCTTGTGGGAGAGCGCCGTCTTGTTGGTAATACCGAACTGCGGTGGTTCCCCAAGATCAACCTGTGGATCTATGGCTTGAGTGCAGTGCTTTTCCACGATATCGGAACGGCATTTAATCAGTCGTCGAATTACCTCAATGCACGCTACTACAACTCGGTAGGTGCCGGATTGCGCATCCACAATCTCAAGGTATCCGGTAAAGACGCTATCTATCGTTTTGATTTTGCATACAACTGTACAACGCAAAAAATGGCAGGAATCATCTTTTCTGTGAGCCAACATTTTTCTGCATTCTCACAACATCGGTATCGTGCTCCGGATGTTTACGGACGTGATATGGATAGGCAATAGAGGACATCATGAATATCGCTGCTACAATTGATCATACTGTGCTGAAACCAACATCAACTCTTGCTGATGTTGAGACAATCTGCTCGGAGGCCATCACGCATAGATTCGCCAGCGTGTGTATTCTGCCATGGCACGTGGAGCGTGCGCATGAGCTCCTTGTTGCCAGCAGTATACCGGTCTGCACGGTGGTGGGATTCCCATTGGGAGCATCGACCACAGTGAGCAAGGTTGCAGAGAGCGAAATTGCACTTCGTCAGGGGGCTCGTGAAATCGATATGGTAGCATCGATAACAGCTCTTAAAAGTGGTCTTTTTAGTGAGGTCTATGATGATGTTCGCGAGGTTACTCAGGCAGTGCATGGCCTTCATGGCATTGTTAAGGTTATCATCGAGACATGCTTGCTAACAGACGATGAAAAGAAGCATATGTGCGCTATCGTTACGCAAGCAGGGGCTGACTTTATCAAAACCTCGACGGGATTTTCTACCGGTGGTGCTACCCTTGATGATGTTCGCTTGATGAGAGCGCACGTAGGCCCTTCAGTAAAAGTGAAAGCCAGCGGCGGCATTCGAGACAGGGAAACAGCACTTGCAATGTTAGATGCTGGTGCAGAACGTCTGGGTACATCAAGCGGTGTTGTGATCGTGAGTGGTCTTGATGAACCCAAGCCATGACTTCCTCATGCGTGCAATGTGTCATAACACACATCGTTTTGGTATATTTGTGTTGCAACACATACTATCACTTTGAAAAGAATAAGTTATGGCCACGTGGATTGCGGATCCAGCACATTAAGAGGTGCAGTTTAAAGTCAAGCACCTTATGATCAATACGGTTACAGGTGAGTTTACATCGTAGCGCGCCGAAGTAGTCTCCGATGCATCCGATTGGTCCGAGGCAACGTTTACCTTCGAAACGGATATCAACAGCATCAACACACGCATTGAAATGCGTGACGGCCACCTAAAGAGCGACGAATTTTTTGGTGCAGAGAACTTTCCTACAATGAACTTCGTATCAACACGGTTTGATTCCAAGGGAGATGGCGCATTTGAGTTAGGCGGCAACCTCACAATTCGTGATGTAACGAAGGAAGTTGTACTCGATGTTGTGTATGGTGGTCAAATGGTGGACTTCTACGGAAATACCAAAGCTGGATTTGAAATCTCCGGTGCGATCAATCGCAAAGAGTTTGGTCTAACATGGGATGCTGTTACTGAAGCTGGAGGTATTGTCGTATCCGACACAGTAAAACTTGCAATGAATCTTCAACTACAGAAGCAGTAATCATGTTTCGTTCGGTCCGCATCATCACATCGTCTCTTCTCACGGGTGTAGGCCCTTTGCGGGTTGCTCAGCCAATGCCTGTGCATGCACTGCGTAATCTGGATCCATTTATCCTGTTGCATCATGCTGGACCACAACGATTCGATGCAAGTGGTGGTGTTCACAGGATTGATCCCCACCCACATCGCGGATTCGAACCAGTAACGTTTGTCTACCGAGGGAGTGTTCACCACAAGGACTCCCTCGGTAACAGCGGTATAATCCATGGCGGAGAAGTACAGTGGATTACAGGCGGATCCGGTATCATTCATAGCGAAGGTCCAACCGAGGAGCTGCAACAATCAGGTGGAGAAATCGAACTTATTCAGCTGTGGGTTAATCTGCCTGCAAGCGATAAGATGTGTGTTCCTTCATATCAGGAGCTGCACAACTCTACGATTCCTGTAGTGCGTATCAATGATAATCAACTCACCTTGCGCGTGATATCCGGTGAGGTTATGTCGCACAAAGGCCCTGCCAAGACGCGTTCTTCCGTTACAACGGCTATGGGTTCGTTTACTTCAGAACTTGATGCAGAATTAGTCCTACCTGGTAACGAAACACTTGCCCTGTATGTGCTAAACGGCGCTCTCATTGTAAATGGAGAGCACAGGGTAGAGCGGCATCAACTTGTGGTGTTTAACAATGATGGGACTAGAATACATCTAGCTTCTGAATCATCCGGCGATCTCTTGTTGTTGGGCGGAGAGCCCCTTCGCGAACCAATAGCGCAGTATGGTCCCTTTGTTATGAACACCGATGACGAAATTCAGCAAGCTCTGGTTGATTACAGAGATGGAAAAATGGGAACGCTTGAGGACTAGCGTTTGATAAGCGGTTGATAAACCGTTCTGAACTTATCGCCGACACAAACAAAGTACAATCCAGATGGCACCGAGGACAGATCAATAGAGTTGCTGCCCTGCGCTACAGCGGTCTGCACAACATTGCCTATCCCATCAACCACGACCACCGTGTAACCATTCTTGAACATGTCTTTGCTGACATCTACTATTGCAACATCATCTGTTGGGTTCGGATAAACAACAATCGGACGCGTCTGTCCAATACGCACAAGGCGTATAACACGACCCGTGCAAACATCACCGAGAAGAACCTCGCCGTCGCGGTAGACAACGTCGCACTGCTGATTGATCCATGCAAATCCCGGCTGACGGTCGAACGTTAATGGTGTTGATGACGAAGTTGAGAGTAATGTTTGCATTGGAAGAATAGCGAGAGTATCACCACCAAGCCACTCACCAGTGATGCTTATCGTCGTTAGCGAGTCGTGGCTGTCGCATTCCCATGCAGCGTAGCTGTTGGATCCTGTCTGCACTGCTAGATCTGACGATTGAACATGTATCTGTACTGCGAACGAATCGAGTAATGATGAATCAATTGCCGGACGCCCATCCAGTAGCACCGGTACAAGCACCGTGGCACCAATCTCTGATTCTATGCGAGGCATATAGAGCGTATTGGTTGCATATGCCTCGGACACCAACAAAACAACTTCGCGCTGTTTGCATGGGTTACTCGTGATGATTGCATACGAATCGATACTCATCCCGTACTGCTGGGTTAGCTGAATGTCGCAGGACAAGGTATCGCCCGGACCGAGTGAGCACGGAATTGTTGGTTCGGATGAAATGAGCACAAATGGTTTTGGTGAAAGGGGCTCCACAGTAAGCACATCGATTGGAATGTCCCCTCTATTCACGAAATAGGCAGTCCGTAGTTCCTTTCGGCCTATGATCGGTTCGGTGTAGCGAAGAGTATCTACGTGGGCAATACCAGCATCAATTGCCTTACCAACGAGAGTTAGGCGAATAGTAGTGTCGCACGGAGATAGTGTGATGCTGACCGTATATGCAAACTTGCCAAGAACTGTTGGGCTAATGCCTACACGAACGACTCTTGTTGCTCGCACCGAATCACCATTTTGCAGATCGAGAGAAACTTCAGCAGGCGCTGACACATCACTTACGAACCAGGTAGTTGAGTCAAGCGATGTGATCGGAACGTCTACAGTAATTGGTTGATTCTGGCAAAGCAACACATCAGGAACTTGCACCGTATCTGGTAGCTGTACGCGCGGCATGAATACCGGACCATCAATGTCTACCCACAACGTATCGTAGCAGCCTTCAAATTGGAGAACTAGTCCAACTCTGCCTTTAGATTTGCCCGGACTCGGCGACCATTGCAGGTTAATTGGGAAAACTGTTCCGTCTTGAACCGCAATTGGTAAGGCGGTTGTAGATGTGGCACTGCCGCTCGTGATAATATTCGTTAGTATACCGTCGCTCCCGCGCAGTACACACAGCACAGTTGTATCGCGCACCTCACCCTTGCATGAGTAGAGAAGTGGCATGGTTATCGTCGAGGGAAACAGCGAATTGAGTCTGTTCTGTCTGTTCCAAACAATGGTAGATGTTATCGTCGAGTCACAAGGCGAGAGCGTTGTTGCAACAGTTACAAAATTCGGTCCGCTTGCTGCTCCTGTGGATACTCTTACGCGTATGCGGACCGAATCATTCTGGAGTAATCTGGTCGGTAATGTGTCGAGCAACTGAACATTGGCAGAGGTAAAAGTAACTTTCGAAACGAATCCTGATACCGAACCTGCATTCACAACTGTGAAAGAAGTGTCGATGACCTTGTCGCAGAACACGTCTCCAAGGTCGAGCGGGCGTGCAAGCCCCTTCCATTGATCCAGAACGGTAACAGTTGCTGTATCGAGTGCAGAGCATCCAGTGGGGTCTGAGATTGCAACCACATATGATGTGGTTCGTGTGGGTTTAACATCGAGAACACTCGACCTGCTGAGAACCTTGCCGCCAAGTTCACTCCATTCAATACCTGCTACGGAACCTATGGTACGCAGTCTAAGTGTTGCTGATTGTCCGGGACAGATTGTTGTGTCCTGGAGAATTGTAACCTTGAGTATCGGTTTGGGTGTTGAATTCTCAGGAATAACTGCGCGAAAGGCTATCGATCCAGGCTCTCCAGGCTTAGCAAGGTGAGCCGCTACAACCGCATCTGTAAAGGCTGTGCAGCGCCCGGAAATGCCACCTTCAGCGGTAAACGTAACGCCCGAGGGCAGTGCAGTTCCTGATAACAATACACCACCACCACCGCCACCGCCACCAGGGCCATGAAGACCGCCAGAAGACATGTCTCCACCCTTGCCACCGTTTACGTTGATATTCAGGGGGCCTACCAGAAGTGCACTCGAAATCAAGACACATCCGCCGGCACCTGCTCCACCTGCGCCGTCGTTACCAGATGTCTGCGCATTGCCTCCAAGAGACTGGATTACGTTCTGGTTGCCGTAGATCGTATCAGCTTTGATGATGATAATACCGCCGCCATTGCCACCGGGAGTTCCGGTGTTGTTGTTCGTATGGCCAGCACCACCGCCGCCGCCAAAGCGCATGTATGGAAGCCCATTGAACTGAATTGCCAGGCTGGCACCACCGCGACCGCCGTTGTCGAAGGGGGCACCACACCCTTGCCATTGACTTCCGCCGTTGCCTCCACGTCCGCCATTACCACCACCACCACCGCCAGAGTTGTGCCCTACGCCACCGCCACCTGCGCTTAATAACTCTGCATTACCCGCAACATTGTCTACCCGAGGATAGACAAACGTACCACCCTTCATCGCGGCATCAGGACTAGCGATGGTTGTATTGGCAATTGTTGTGGAGCATTGTCCGTTATTGCTGTTGCGGATGGCTCCGCCTTGATAGCCAATCGACGAGGCGTCGATCGTGTTGCGCAGGTTCAACACCCCGCGCACTTCCAGTGCAATGATTCCACCACCCTTACCATCCCATGGTTTACCCCGAAGAGGTGTAGTTACGGTAGTAGCGCCAATGTATGATGGGACGCGAACGAGCTGTACGAAGTTGCACCTCTGATAGCTGTGCACAAGTGTTCGCTTAAGCTCAATAATCTTGTTCGGACGGATTCGTTCAATTGTTGCGAACTCGAAGAGGCCAACTGCGTCTACTGTATAATCTGAAGCGCCTGTGCATCCCATTGTTTGGTGCAGTAAAACGCGGTCGCCGGCACGAAATCCTGTGGTGTCTTCCACTTCCAGCAGAGCAGCACATGCATCCGTAGTAATCTGCAACACGGGCGTGTATATGTTGATGATGCCGCCAATGTTTGATTGAGCACGGGTAAGATCAGGGCAAAGCGCGGACGCGATGATGAAGAGCATCGCACATGCAAGTTGTTGTCCGTGTGCCTTGAATGTATCCATGTTTACCACAATACGGAATTCAATCGACGTATCCGCCTAGGAAAAAACTATGCTGGAGCCACCGGAGGCTTATCCAATAGTTCAAGACCCTCGGTACGTTGGATTGTGTAGTCAATTTCCCAGTCGCTCTTAAACAACACGGCCATTCGCCCCTTATCATCAACAACAACTGGTGCCGAGGTAGCGGGCCGAACATCCGATCCCATCCAGCGTGTGCGGGTAAACGGCAAGCGTTCAAGTTTGATCTTTTCGTTGTACTCATTCTCCATACGCCATGCGAAGAGCTCGAGTTGCAATTCACCCACAACACCAACCAATGGTACGGGACTTCCGTCAGATTCGGTGAAGATCTGGATTACGCCTTCTTCGCGTAACTGCTCAATGCCCTTACGGAACGACTTCGAAAACGAGCCAGTTGCTGGCCAAACTTTTGCGAAGATCTCAGGTGCAAAGCGCGGGAAGTCTGGCAGTTCTGCCTTGGTGCCTTCGGTGATGGTGTCGCCTACTTGAAACAAGCCCGGATTTGTTAGACCGATTACATCGCCAGGAAAAGCCTCGTCGATAATCTTGCGATCACGTCCGAAGATTTCGAATGGGTAGGTAAGCTTTGTCTCTTTGCCCGTCCGTGGGTGATATGCCGTCATGCCACGTTCAAACGTACCACTCACAATGCGGACGAAGGAAATGCGATCTCTGTGAGCCTTGTTCATGTTGGCCTGTACTTTGTAGACAAAGCCAACGAACTCCTGATCGGAAGGGGCTATAGATCCCGTCGATGTTTGGTAGGGCTGTGGGGTAGGTGCTAGGTCAAGTAGGAACTGCAGGAAATGCTCAATCCCAAAGTTTGTAATTGCAGAACCCCAGTATACCGGTGTGCACTCCTCCTTCAGGTATGCATCACGATTAAAGTCTGGAATAACGTGGTCTACAAACTCAAGATCTTCGAGAAGTTTGTTGTGCGAGAGTTCGCCAATTGCAGCACGGAGTTCGGCACCTCGAATGTCGCCGGTGGATACAGGGGCCTTGTAGCGGTTGCCAACTGTGCGCTCAAATTCAAAAAACTGCCCCGTAGCACGATCAAAAATTCCACGGAAATCAGGTCCATTGCCAATGGGCCACGTGCGGGGTATCGCTGTGATGCCAAGCGTCTGTTCAACTTCATCGAGTAGTTCAAGTGGATCACGTGACGGACGATCCATCTTGTTCATGAACGTGATGATTGGAATGCCGCGGTCGCGACACACTTTGAAAAGCTTGAGTGTTTGCTCCTGCACACCACGACCAGCATCCAACAACATGATGGCCGAATCAACCGCCATCAGGGTTCGATACGTGTCTTCTGAGAAATCTTGGTGCCCGGGTGTGTCGAGGATGTTAAGCAGAAGATCTCCGTACTCAACGCGCATTGCACTAGATGAAACGGAGATCCCGCGTTGTTGTTCGATTTCCATCCAGTCAGACGTTGTCGAGCTGTGCTTGCCCCCTGTAACTGCTCCAGCTGCATGAATAGCGCCAGAATAGAGGAGAAGCTTTTCGGTCATTGTGGTCTTGCCAGCATCTGGGTGTGAGATGATAGCAACCGTCCGACGACGTTGTATTTCGGTTGTCCTGTTGGGCATAGCCAACAAACTTACGGCGCAATTGGCGTAGAAACGGCCTCAAGCTTTGTGACGTTCAGGAGAATACTCGCACCAATGCGCAGTGGAGATGCCGTCCAGCTTGCATCCGAGACAATACTTGTGAACATCGGAGCATAGGAAATCTCCGGCATTACACTCAAGCTCGGTCCAAGCTCGATCAGCGTTCGCAGGCCAATAACTGCACCAAGCTGGAATCCACTGAGAAATGGAATCTCCTGGTCTTTAGCATTCCTGTTCGTCTCGAAGTCGTATGGAATTGATGCATCAGTAAACTTCTCTACTTGATCATACATCCCGCCAGTAATTGTCCCGAGACGGAGTCCACCACTAAGATAGATCCCCCTTGTAAGCAGATAGTTGAGTGTGGGCTCGAGGAACAGGGAAGACACATTGGTGGACAGAGAATGATCTATGGTTGTTTTTACCGCACTGTTGCCCACGCGGACTGTTGTAGGCTCTACAGCCGAAAACGTAGCACTCGAGGTTTGATACGCAATTCGAGCTCCTAACTCTAGTGCGTCGGAAAGCGGCAGCATTAGTTCCGCTCCGATTGCTATGCCGGATCCTGATGTGCCCTCGTAGCCGGGACAACATGAGCTAACAGTGGGCAGCTTAAAGCCAGTCTCAACATCGTTTGTTACGACAGGATTGAAAAGCGTAACGAGTCCGATAGACAATGCGCGCTTTTCAACCATTGCTGGCTTAGGCGCTTCAGGCGCCTTGGGTTTTGGTCGTTCTTTTGACAGAGATTCTTGTGCAAGACTGAGCGATGCTGCTGCTGAAAAAACAACGATAACTGCGATCGCGCGACAAAGGTATGTTGGTGTATTCATGGATGTGTCCTTTGTCGATTATCGTTGGATCAAAACAGTTGTGTGTGTCGTCTCGCCACGCGCGTCTACCGAAAGAACGTACACTCCAGCTGGTAGCGAACGAACATCAATTGTCTGATGAGCTAGGCCACTTCCGTCGGGTACTATGCTGCCTGCAGATATTGATTGTCCGATGGATGAGCTAAGCACCCAACGCAGCTGTTCGTTACCCATACCGGAGGCATCGATCGCAACATCGTCTGTAGCAGGAGTTGGATAGACCGACAATCGAACACCCGAAGTGCGTGGTTTAACAAATCGCGAGCCCCCTGACTCACATATATCTGTGATACGGACGCTTCCCGGCAAAGACGTGATAGTAGCACCCGCCGCCTCGGTCCACGCGAAGTCGCTAAGCGTCAAGGACGTCCTGGCAGCCGACCCAAGCAATGCAGTAAAGTTCAGAGCGAACAACACACCTGTTGTATCGTTACCACGTACGCCGCTGATTTGCGAGGTGCACGTTCCAGTTGTAGCAGGGATATAGCAATCTGGTGTGTTGCCTCTGCCCACGACAACCATTGGGTCGTAGGTAACCTTTGCTGTCCATGTCTTTGCTTTCGATGCAGTTAATCCGGACGAGGCGACAATGCGCACGGGGACCACAAATAGTTCGCCTACTTTCACAGCTACGGAATCAACCACGAGCGACGTAGAGACAGTAGTGGTTTGTTCGCATGTAGCATTAATGATTGAAACTGCTGATGAAACACAAGGTGAAGTAACAACCGCTTGAATTGTATCGGAGATGGCGGTGCGATTATCACAACCAGTCAAGAAGTCAACCTCTACTTGAGCTCCTGGCAGAAGCGCTGCAAGGTTCGCTGGTCGCGTGGCTGTTACAGCAGTACCAACAGAGGCCTGAAGGCCGATCAGTAGTGTGTCTGTGCCGTTGTTGGTGTAGCGCACAGTGCCTGTAGCAGACCCAGCAATCGTGCCTAGGTTTGTAACAGCGTTGTCTGCCCGAAGTGATGGACGTGTGCGCACACCCGTAACTCGAATAACACGTCGGACGTCGCATGGGTCAAAGACGACAACGACACTGTCTATGAGTTGCCCTTCGGCTGCGGGTGTCCATGTGAGATTGAATGCAAGGGGAGTTCCGGGTGTAAGGGGCTGTCCTTGCGATAATGTTGCTGAAAGAGAAGATCCAGTCGAAACGCTCTTGATGGATGCACTACCTGTGCCGTCGAATGACAGTGAACCCGTCTTTGTAATGCTGGGTGCAGGTGAGCACGTTGAGAACTCTCCGAAATCGATGGCAGTTGGTACTGAAAACGCTACACCATTCTTCTGGGCACCATACGAAATCGACAATTTCTTCGCGCATGGTTCAATAGACAACTCAGAGATCTTGCTAAATGCACCTGCTGCTCCTGGACGAACAGAGACCTGAACCTCCAGCGAAGACTTTGCACCAATATCCAGCGGACCTGCAGGCGTATAGACAACCTCAGGATCGAGAGGCAGGCTTACCTTAATGGCAACATCAGAATTGTTTGTGATGATCACTGTCGTATCGCGCTGATTTTCACAGCCCGACAATGTGCCAAGATTTATTGATGGCGTGCTCGCAACAACAGTAACGGCAGAAGTAACAGCATTGAGTTTAACACGAAGCGTGTCTTTACATGCACCTGATGTGAACGCGAACTTTGCCTCTTCGCTGTGTGCGCCCAAGGTTGGTGTGTATTGAAGTTTCACAGTGTAATCTTTGCCCGGATCTATCGTGATCTCAGCAGTGGGGTCAAGTACAGTGTATGGGGCCTTTACAATCGCCGGCTTGATGATAAGGGGCTCTACACCACGATTCTTGATCACTACCGTGTCTGTCTTAGGTGCTGTCTCGCACTCCACACCAGCTCCGAATGAAACTGTGCTTGGAACTACGAGTGCTGTTAGCTGGGCTTTGGTTACTGTATAGGTGGTACGTGCAGACCACGAACATGGAGTACCGGTGATAGAGAAGAATCCGTTTGTGGTTCCTGCTGTGGCTGCAGTAACGCTTAGGCGAATATTCACTGAGCTCTTTGGAGCAACGGGGATACCGCCTGCAAGGTTTGTAACCAAGCTAACTCTCGGATCATCTGGCGTCATGCCTGTCACAACAATGGGGTAGTCGTATGGGTTGTTGACGGTGACATCCTGCTCCGAGCTGGAGGTGCAAGCATCGAGCGTGCCGAAGTCGGTTGATGATGGAGACAATGTTGGCCTTGGATCGATAACCGTTACGAGCATAGTGTCTTTAGCAGCACAGCCATTGCTGTCTGTTACCGTGATCTCGTAGCGCGACGTGCTGCCAGGATTGATATTCGGATTTGGAATTGTGTCGTTATCTACAAACTCTGTTCCCGTCTCAACGCGGTTCCACTTGAAACGATATGGCGGCTTACCACCTGATGCAACAGCGTTGATCTGAATTGAAGATTTGTTGCAGAGTATTGTGTCGCGTCCAGCACTCACGAGCGGCTTCGGATTGCGCGCTATATATAACGACGTTTTGTATCGGCATCCCTCAGACGTCATGCACATAACTTGATAGGTGCCAGTATCGCGTACAGTAATAACACGAGTCTTCTCACCGGTAGACCACTCATATCTGGCATAACCATTTGGTGCGAGCAGCTGACGTGCATCTACATCACATAAGGTTGCTGGTCCGTTTGGTGTGATAGAAATCACAGAGTCTTTGCACTGTGTGAAATATGAGATAAACGGATGAGCGCGAGTTGTGTCCTGATACAGTTTGGCAGAATCCTGATAGGCACCTGGTGTGGTACCCATACGGAATGTTTCGGCAATCGTCGCTATCGATACATAGGCGCTGCGATCGCATGCGATATCTACTGCTAGGTCGGAACCAAAGTCGGTATTCGGAGGTGGAATTGTTGGATTCGATCGATCAATAATCGGCAATGTTGCTTGAGGCGGAGCCCCGTAATATGAGCCGTAGAGAAGCTTCTTTCCCGTAGAATCTAGCTTACCGATAAAGCCGTCCTTGAGCACATAATCAGTTGCTGTGTAGGGGGCACTTTGATGCGCATCTGGCGTTAGCGGTATGTTTGACGACGAAAAGGTAACACCCGCTACCCATACGTTGTTGGACTTGTCAACCGCTACGCCGTAGGCATAGTCTGTTGAGTCTCCTCCGTAATACGTAGACCATTGAACGGCACCTGCTGAGTTGTGCTTGCGGATGTATCCATCAACAAACCCTTGGCGTGCTGTCTTGAAGGCTCCGGTGGTTGTTGGGAAGTCAGTGCCAAGTGTGTACCCAACCACGACAACGGCATTTTGTCCATCGAGCGCCATGTCGGACGGTTGGTCTTGCCCCGTGCTACCATATTGCGTTGCCCAAAGCCTAGTCGGTGTAGCTCCAAACTTTACGATCACGTTATCATCATCACCTCTGCGAGGCGAGCCATCAGTAACGGGGAAATTGGTGGACTGTGTCAAACCATTGAAGATGATGTTGCCATCACTATCGATGGCAACTTTGCCACCGTAATCCATGCCTCCGCCACCATAGAAGATATGATAGTTTCGACCCCAGCGTCCCTGAGCATTGAGCTTAAAGGTTGCCATGAAGATGTCGTAGTTCGAAGAGAAGTTTGTGGTGTCTTTTTTAAAGCCTCCATCACCATTCATGAATCCAAGTAGGGGGCTGTTCGTTGAACCAACGATTGCTACCTTGTCTTTAGTTACTGCAATCCCCGTGATTCGGTCATTTTCTCTGTCATCAACAAGCCAGCTGTCACTCCATTTGCCATCTGGTTGCAGCTTAAGAACAAAACCTGCGATCCTAGCGATTGAGTCTATGTCTGCCCATCTTTGCAGGTCGTCGTTCGAGCCTACAAGTAAAGAATCTGGAAGGTTGCGTGATTTTGTTTCTCCGCATGCCCAGACATTCCCGGATGGGTCGGTTGTAACGTCATGCAGGATGTCTTCAAGTGATCCGCCATAGTATGTATGCCATTTGAACGTGCCAGTTTCATCGAACTTCGAAATGAAACAATCGAATCTACCCTTCAAACGACGCTGCAAAACCCCGGGTGTGTTGGGCATATCTGTTGCCGGAGTGGTTCCGGCGAGAATCACGTTGCCAGTAGAATCGAATGTAGTGCGAAGTGACGTAGGGGAGATTCCATTGACATTGCTGTAGACGTTTTGCGAGCCGCTGATGTAGGTTGACCACAGTCTCTGAGGGTCGATAACAAGAATCTTCGTGTTGTCGTAACTCCCGATGTTGAATCGCACACTCTTGCCAGATGTTGCGAAGCTGGAGGCAACACTGGAGACAAAGTCGTCATGTTCGTCCTTGGTCCATACCACTGGAGCTTGCTCGTTGAGTTCGCCTAGTGGTGTTGTTATGAGAAGGCCACCATCCTTGGATACTGTTGGTGAAGACCCACCTGTGTACGACATGGCAATATCCGCTGGATTGCCTCCCGGATGAACGATGAAGTCGTATTTTACACCTGCGGTTGTTAGGTACATGCGCAGATCAATGTTGGGCCATACTTCTCTGTATGTGATTGAGCGGTAACGCTGAGCATCGATACCAGCAACACCTGTTTGGTTATTGATATACCGAACAAGACCTGGCAACTCATCGCCAAACTCTGCCCTTGCAGTTGGATTGCTGCCAACGAGTTCCATGTCTACGCGGTACACATCAGTCTCGTAATCCGGTTCTTGCCTCGTATGCTTGTCTGTGGGATACATTCGTGACTGAGCCATTTGCAGCCCCTTAGCATGAATGTATGCTAATGTGCCGTTTGTACGCACGATGGCATCAATTGCACTACCGCGTTCCCCCTCGCTGTATCGAGCCTGCCCCACGTTCCGCTCAAAATAGACCAGTGACTGAGCGCTCTTCGCAGACAGTCGAGGAGTTGATTGGGCGTGTGCCGTGAAAGGAATTACGAGACAGCCCACGAATACGGTGAGCGCTATGCAGAACTTGTGCAAAACCATTGGGATTCTCCAGCTGAGAGGAAACGATGAACTCCTAGATTACGACACAGCCGTGGGATAGGCAAGGACCAACCAGTGCTATTGCGTATCATTGAAGCCAAGAACTATCGCTCGCAATGGCATATGCTTACCTTTGAAACACTTGCAACGCTTCCTGGTCGTGCTCTCTTGCGCGATATTTACCAGGATTTACGTTTTGAAAAGCATCTCGGTGCTCTCTCATCGCTCGCTATTATGTGGCGTATATGCTCGCTAGAGCGCGACTTGTTTAGAATTGTAAACCGCGATGTAACTGTCCTGCACCCACTTGGGGTCTTTGGTGGTACGGCACTTTGGATGCAGGAGATTGTAAATAGGTATTTCTACTCTGCAATCAATGCCTTTGTTTATATCGGTGCTGCCTTTCTGCTTGTGGCAATTGGCTTGAACCGCACTAAAGTTATCAACACGCCGAATGTTGTTGTCGCTGCAATCATTGTCGAGGCATCACTCCTGGTCTTGTTGTTCGCAGTGATGTACTTCGCGCCACCGGACGACGAACTCCTGGGCGATCCATCAGCCGCTGGTGATGCGTCCCAAGAACTTCTGCGAGAGCTTGGAGAGATCGGTCGCGATTATGCAGCCATGGCTGTTCAACTTGAGACTATCGCCGGTGTGCTGCAAGACGTTGTTGAGCGTCAGAATGATATGGCCCAGAGCATGAAAGAAAGCGTCGAGGCATCAGTGGCAGCAGTAGCGCCCAACCCGGAGTTAATGCATGCGATGTCCAAGACCACCGATGCCTTGGCCTCGTTTACCACAAGCATAGATTCACTCTCAGAGCGCTTACACGCTGTCGAGAGACAGGAAGTGGAACGTTTGGTTCGCCTCGAAGTTGAAAAGCTTCTAACACGCAACATTATTGACCGTGATGGCACCAGCACCAAAGCGTAAAAAGCATATCGAGATTTACTTCGTGCTGTATCTGGTGGCTCTTGTGCTGCTGATGCCTGATTGGGACTCTCTGTCGACATCGGCTGGCGATGGCCAGCTTGATCAGATCAGGGTAGAGTTGTTTCCCGAAAAAATCAGACTCGAGTGTGCTATAGAGCGAGATAGTTCTGGGCCTATGAGGGTATTGCGAGCAGACACGGTAAATGTGATCCGCTATTCGCCTGCACTCAATAGCATGAAGGTAAAAGCAGTAATCGAGGATGTAGGCACAGGGCAGGTGCTGTCTATAGATGAATCAACGGTTTCTTCATTTGCATCTTTGAGCATCGAGCAGCAGCGCGGAGTGATACGTTTTTCATGGAGCCCCCTTCAGGCATCTGTCTCGTCAAAGACGTTTCGTGTAACACTGCAAGTAACTGGTAGACCTGCGCAAGAAGTGTCCACACAGGCACCTGCGATTGGGCAGACACAGTTTGTACTGACGACCGTTGTTAACAATCAGCAGCCTCCGCAGCTTATTATGCTGGGCGGCCGAATCGATACCCTGATGCTGCAGGATACAATCTCTCGACAGTTCGCAGAACAACTCAGCAGTGAGTTTTGGATCGAGCCTGCGCGTATTGCTATTGTTTCTGCTGCTGGACGCGAATGGGCTAATCGCATAAGCATTGGTGGCGCAGATCCGTCGCGAGATCTGCAAGGACTTCCAACCATACGAGTTGTTAGTGGCGCACAGATTGAGTTTGTACGGTACTTTGAGCAGCGCACACTTGTGATCAAGGGTAGAACACCGCTCAATGGCACTTCGGTTGTTGAAGTTGTGGCTACACGTACTGATGGTAAACAGTCTAAAACTACCTTCTCCGTTCAGACTGTGGTTACAGCAATGCCGCGTGTGCCAGAGGTGGCCTATCCTGGAGTCGAAGTTGTTGTTGATCCACTACTTGGCTCTATTGAGTCTGCGCGAGCCGTGATCCGCGAAGGATCACGAGAGGTGTCTACCACTGCAAACGGAGCACTGAGATTTAAGCCATCGAATGCAGACACGGGTAAAGTGTTTGTGTTCGAGCGTTTGATTGATGGTCAGCCGGAGTTCACATCGAACATTTATGTTCGCGCATTTCCTGCGCCGGTCATTCGGGAAGTACGGCGAAGTAACGATGTGAACGTGAAGACTATAACTGTTCAGTTTTATTCAGCAGATCGCACTGCAAACAGGCCTACCGTTAAAATCGTTGACGGAAACGCAAGTGCAGTGCGAAAGTTGCCAGGTTTTCTGCGGGCAGCCGACGCGCAAAAACCTACTGTATCATGGATCGAAGTGTTCGAGATCACCCGGAAAGATCCTTCGAAGCCATTTGCGTTTCGGATTCAGGCATTCGACGAAAAGGGGCGAGGCAGTGCCGTGGTGGCAGAGGACTAGTTCACTGCGGTGTTTTCACGGCTGTTTTTTTGTGGCACGATACAGCTGCACGTTCTGCTGATGCTCCCCATACGTGCGTGAGAACCTATGGCCCATGGTTCTGTCTCCACGTGCAACAAAAAAGACGTAGTCATGCTGTTGCGGGGTAATAGCGGCATGTAATGCCATCTTACCGGGATTACAAATTGGTCCTGGCGGCAGGCCATCATGTCGATAGGTGTTGTACAAATTGGTTTCATCAGCAAGATCTTGTCGTGTGATTGCCAGGTCTCGTCCGTATTGCAATGTAGGGTCTGCCTCTAATCTCATACCGCGACGCAGTCGATTGGCATACACACCAGCAATCATTTCAAGTTCATCATTTCGTGCTGCTTCCTTTTGCACTATCGAAGCAAGGGTTACTATGCTGTCGCGTTTAGCAGGGGAAGAACCTTGTATATCTTGCCATACACGAAGGGCTTGATCAGCCATCATTGCACCAACGCTTGCAGGGCTTTCACCTTCGATAAGATGATATGTTGCAGGCATCAAGTAACCCTCCATCGTTGGAGATGTAATGTTATAGGTATGGCGTGTCGAGCTCGACAAGCACCAGGTGATAAAACTTGCGGAATCAACAGATGTCCGCTGTTTCAATCGTGATGCGATTTGGTAGATGGTAAATCCTTCTGGGAAGGTAACCTTCACAAGAGGCTCTCGTTGTCCGCGTACTAATGTTATGATGATATGTAGCTGTGTTGTATTTGCAGAAAAACTATACCTGCCGGGAATAAGATTCTTGCCTGAGACACGCAGTCCCAACTTCACTGCACCCTGCACAAACCAGTGGTCTGGTAGATGAGCAATCGCATCTATATCGTCAACTGCCCGTGCTACGCTCGATTGAGAGCGTTCAATGATCATCGTCACCGGACCTGAGACACTTCGGAAGCAGAGCAGAGCTATCGCAGCAAGTGGCAGCAGTGTGAGAGCAATGGCAGCATATCTGAGACGCATCATACAGGTACCTGAGACTCAATTGTCGGGTCGGTAACCGTTCGAATAAAGATCTCGTTTAATGTCGGCTCTACGATGTTGAAGCGCAATAGCATTGCCCGTGTGAGGGCTTCCTGTACTATGCGATTAGACTGCACACCGTGAGCGCAGGATAGTTCAATCCAGTCATTGCCCCGCGCGAAAACCTCAGTGCCAGGAATATCTGTGAGAACATCTGGTTGCCCCTGAACGGCGAATCGCAAACGATTTGTTGCATTCGCTGATCGAATTGCTGCAAGAGTGCCGTTGAGAACTACTCTTCCTTTATGAATGAGTGCGATATCATCACACAGCCGTTCTACTTGGTCCATTTGATGGGTAGATAGGACTATGGTTGTGCCGTTGGACTGGATTTCTCGAATAACATTGATGAGAAGATCAGCATTCACTGGATCCAAGCCACTAAATGGCTCATCAAGAATCAGCAACGAGGGCTGATGAATAACTGTAGCTATAAACTGAACTTTTTGCTGCATCCCTTTTGAAAGCTCTTGAATCTTTTTTGATTCCCATCCTCGAGCATCCATGCGCTCAAGCCAATGCATCGCGCGCATGCGAGCTTCTGCATGAGACAAACCCTTGAGAGAAGCAAAGTAGATAAGCTGATCGATTACGGAGAGCTTCTTATACAGACCGCGCTCTTCAGGCAGGTACCCTATGCGCTGATTGCGTTCACTATCGGATATCCCTGACAACGTGATCGTGCCCTGATCGGGCTCGATGATCTGTGTGATCATTCTGATTAGCGTCGTTTTTCCAGCCCCGTTTGGACCCAAGAGGCCGAATATGATGCCTGGGCGCACCGAGATACTAACATTATCGTTGGCCACATGCGAGCCAAACCGCTTTGTAAGGTTTGCGACAGTAAGCATGGCTGCGAAGCTACGGCAATTCGTAAGTTTGTGGCACTTTTTCTACCCCGCCTTTGTTTGCGGGGTGCATGGAGAATTTATCATTCAGGTAAGAAATGAGAGCATTTGGCGAAATCTGGGAATCCAACGTTTTCCAGAAGTGGCTTATGGCAATATCCGGCCTGCTACTGGTCGGTTTTTTGTTGGGTCACCTATCTGGCAACCTTCTTGTATTCATGGGGCCCGATGCGATCAATGAGTATGCGCATGGGTTACGAACAATGCTTCACGGCACAGCTATTTGGATCGTGCGTTTTGGTTTGTTAGGCACGTTCGTGCTGCATATTACCTCCGCTATGAAACTTTCGCGCAGGAATCGTGAAGCTCGGCCAAGCAGATATAACACGGTGGAGCACAGAGCTTCAACGTTAGCATCGCGTTCTATGCTCTACAGCGGGCTGTTGCTGTTAACGTATGCTGTCTATCACCTAGCCCATTTTACGTGGGGTGTTGTGCACTCGGAGTTTTATCCGAAGGCTAGTCCAACCGGACCCGAATCTAACGGAGCTGAGTATATACCCGATGTCTACAGTATGGTTGTTTCGAGCTTCCAGGTTCATGCCATTAGTGTGGCATACGTGCTTGCTATGATCATGGTTGGACTGCACCTGAACCACGCAATTGCAAGTGCGTTTCAAACGCTCGGCGTTCGTAATCAGCGATTTGTACCAGTGATACGCATGGTTGGCCCCTTACTTGGAATACTCGTAGCAGCGGGTTTCTCGTCGGTACCGTTGGCGATACTCGCCGGAATTGTGAAATAAGGAAGGACCAAGCATAATCTATGGATCTTAAGAATCATATTCCAAGTGGTCCCATTGAGCAGAAATGGGATAAACATCGTGTGGAGCTTAAGCTGGTAAATCCCGCCAACAAGCGCAAGTTCAGCGTTATTGTTGTTGGTACGGGGCTAGCAGGTTCTTCTGCAGCGGCCTCGCTCGCTGAACTGGGATACAACGTTCAGGCATTCACGTATCACGACTCTGCACGTAGAGCGCACTCGATTGCTGCTCAGGGCGGCATCAATGCTGCAAAGAATTATCAGAATGATGGTGACTCTGTCTGGCGCTTGTTCTACGACACAGTCAAGGGCGGCGACTTTCGGGCGCGCGAAGCCAATGTGCATCGCCTGGCTCAAGTCTCTGTAAACATTATCGACCAATGTGTTGCCCAGGGTGTGCCATTCGCTCGCGAGTATGGGGGATACCTTAGCAACCGCTCATTTGGCGGTGCGCAGGTCTCTCGCACGTTTTATGCACGGGGGCAAACAGGCCAGCAGTTGCTCTTGGGTGCATATCAAGCGCTTATGCGTCAGGTCGGTCTTGGCAAGGTTAAGCTGCACAACAAGCAAGAGATGCTGGATCTTCTTGTTGTCGATGGTCGCGCGCGAGGTATCGTAACCCGCAACATGGTTACCGGTAAGGTAGAGACGCACATGGCCGATGCGGTGATTTTGGCTACTGGCGGCTATGGCAATGTGTTTTATCTAAGCACCAATGCAAAGGCGTGCAATGTTACGGCTACGTATCGTGCACATAAACGTGGTGCGCTGTTCGCAAATCCGTGTTACACGCAGATTCACCCAACGTGCATCCCGCAGAGTGGTGATTATCAGTCAAAGCTGACGCTGATGTCGGAATCATTGCGCAACGACGGCCGCATATGGGTGCCCAAGAATCAGGGCGATAAGCGTTCTCCAGACCAGATACCGGAGTCGGACCGCGACTATTACCTCGAGCGCAAATATCCTTCGTTCGGAAATCTTTCACCCCGCGACATCGCCTCTCGTGCCGCAAAAGAAGCATGCGACGATGGTCGTGGTGTAGGACCGGGCGGCTTGGGTGTTTACCTCGATTTCTCTGATGCCATCAAGCGCCTGGGAGAAAAGGTTATCGCCGATCGCTATGGCAATCTTTTCGAAATGTACGAGCGCATTACGGGTGAAACCCCATATCAGGTGCCGATGCGGATTTACCCTGCGGTTCACTACACCATGGGAGGTCTCTGGGTTGACTACAATCTGATGTCGAATGTTCCCGGACTTTTCGTGTTGGGAGAAGCAAACTTCTCCGACCACGGTGCCAACCGACTCGGTGCATCTGCGTTGATGCAGGGCCTTGCCGACGGATATTTCGTAATCCCGTACACTATCGGTGGATACTTTGCGCAAGGCGGATTTTCGCCAGTGCTGCAAGACTCACCAATCGTGCAGGCAACTGTGCGCGAAGCAGAAGAAAAGATTCAGAAGCTACTCTCTATCAATGGCAAGCGTTCACCCACATCGTTCCACCGTGAACTCGGCAAGATTATGTGGGACAAGTGCGGTATGGCCCGAAATGAGAAGGGGCTTACCGAAGCCCTTACACGGATCCCAGAGTTACGTGAAGAGTTTTGGCAAAACGTCGTGATCCCAGGCAGTGGTGATCAGCTAAATCAGTCACTCGAGCTGGGGCTGCGTGTTGCAGACTTCTTGGAGTTTGCCGAATTGATGTGTTACGACGCGCTGCACCGCAATGAATCTTGTGGTGGGCACTTCCGCGAAGAATATCAGACAGAGGATGGTGAAGCCAAGCGCAATGACCAAGACTTTGCATACGTGGGTGCCTGGGAATACACTGGAGTTGGTTCCAAGCCAACACTCCGTAAAGAAAACCTTGAATTTGAGAATGTGCAACTGGCCACACGGAGCTACAAGTAATGAATCTACGACTGCACATATGGCGTCAGTCTGGTCCGCAGGATGCGGGCATGCTTAAGACATACGACGTTGCAAACGTTAGCGAACACATGAGCTTCCTAGAAATGCTCGATGTTCTCAACGAAGACCTCATCGCCAAGGGCGAGGTGCCTGTTGCATTTGACCATGACTGCCGTGAAGGTATTTGTGGGACATGTGGTATGGTAATCAACGGACGTCCGCATGGACCGCTGGCGCGCACCACAGCGTGCCAATTACACATGCGCACGTTCAAAGACGGCGACGAGATCTACATCGAACCTTGGCGTGCTCGTGCTTTCCCCGTGATACGCGACCTAGTGGTAGACAGAGGATCATTCGATCGAATAATCCAAAAGGGCGGTTTCGTAAGCGTTAACACTGGTAATGCGCAGGATGGTAACACACTACCGATACCCAAGACCGATGCAGATCGCGCCATGGATGCCGCAGCATGCATTGGTTGCGGTGCATGTGTGGCGGCGTGTCCAAATGCCTCGGCTATGCTCTTTACTGCTGCCAAGATTGGCCACCTTGGCTCTGTTCCGCAGGGTCAGGCAGAGCGCTCAACACGAGCTATGAACATGGTTCTACAGATGGATGCCGAAGGCTTTGGTGCCTGCACAAATCACTATGAGTGCGAAGCTGCATGCCCGAAGGGGATTAGTGCAGACTTTATTGCGCAGATGAACAAAGACTACGTGGCGTCGGTTTTCGCAGGACGCGATTAACCAAGTGTACATGCAAGCAAATGATGGGGCTTGTTGGAGAAATCTAACAGGCCCTGTTGTTTTTAGGTGACGTTCTATGGTGCTCAGGCAATAGCGACGATGAATTCGCGCACAGCCTGCTCGAGTCCTATAAACATTGCCCTAGCTACAAGTGCGTGGCCAATCGAGACCTCTTCGATCGCGTGAATCTCGGCAAGTGGGCCAATGTTGCGCAAGTCCAGACCATGTCCGGCGGTTACGACTAATCCCGCTTGAGCAGCCAGCGCCGAGGCAACCCTCAAACGCTCGAGTTGTATGTCCTTTGCAGCTCGGCTGCGAGCATTAGCATATGTTCCGGTGTGAAGCTCAATGATATCAACTCCGCATGCGGCTGCTGCTTCAATTTGGGAGGCCTCAGGCTCGATAAAGAGGCTAACCTCGATTCCGCGGTCATGAAATCTTTGTGTTAGCTCTGAGTAGTGAGCTTCATTCCCAGCAACTGCTAAGCCCCCTTCAGTTGTAAGCTCTTCTCTTTTTTCGGGCACAATCGTGACGAGCTCTGGCACGATATCCATGGCAATGGTTATGATCTTGGGGGTGGCTGCCATCTCGAGGTCAAGTTTTGTCGTAATGGTGTCTCTCAGAACGCGCACATCACGATCGTTCACGTGTCTACGATCTTCTCGTAAATGGCAGACAATGCCCGATGCGCCAGCCAATTCAGCGATTACTGCCGCATGCACAGGGTCGGGTTCTATACCGCCTCTGGCTTCGCGAACTGTTGCAAAGTGATCAATGTTTACAGCGAGGCGCATAAATAGACTTTCTGGAAGTGTTTGTCCACACTGGCGTAACTACTTTCTGTGTATCTTGTCAATGCTTTTGTACCAGCGTATAAAAGCACGATACGAACTTCGAAACTACTGATTTTTTGGAGGCTGTATGACACTCACACGTTTACGCTTAGCCATTCTTGTAGCGTTAGCGGGCATGATATTGCCACTACATGCATCAGCCGAGCCGCGGGTTTGGACTCAATTGTGTGGATTCATCAAGAACGTTGGGCAATGGCCTAGCGAAGTGCTCTATGCCGTGCGAACCAATCAAGGAGTTGTGTGGATCACTCGCACTGGTGTGGTCACTGACAAATATGCTCTGCATCATTCAGCAGGAGTGCGCAAGGGGCTTGTTGAGCGCGAGTACTTTTACGACATCAACCCTGTTGCAAAGCGTCTCGAAACGGGGCGTATGTCTACCATTGCATTTCATTTGGGAGCAAATCATTCAGCATGGTTCAGCGCACCTGTATACGAGTTGGTTGTAGTTCAGGAAGTTGTGAAGGGTGCTGATTTCCATTACTCAGTTTCGGACAACGCGGTTAGTAGAGAAATCGTTTACAAGGATGCATATGTTCCTGGAACACTTCGCGCAGAACATATCCGGTCCGAGACGCAGCCACGTAGCGAGGCGATGGCAACAACGCCTGTAACGTCGGTAGTTTTTGGATCGTTTGTAGGTGGTTCGGGGCCAGACAATGTTGTTGGTGTAGAATACCTTACGAATGGTCAAATCGTAGTAGCTGGTAATTCGCCAGAAATATCATTCCCCAATGCAACCGGTGGATATCAAACTACAATCAAGGGTACGTCTGATGGGTTTGTTGCTCGCCTAGACCGTAAGCTTGAAAAGTTCCTCTCGTACACCTATTTCGGCGGCTCTGGAGACGACCGTATTGTGGCACTTACGGCAGATAACGTTAACAACATCTATGTTACAGGAGAGACCACTTCCACAGATCTTCCCATCACATCAGGTGCTTCGGGTCAGCTCTCCAAGGGCGGGATTGATGCCTTTATTGCAAAGTTTGACTCAACGCTCACGAAGCTCATCGTTAGTGGTTATCATGGTGGCAACAAGGATGATAAGGCAACAGCGATCGCAGTTGATCAGAACGGGTTGATTTTTGTTTGCGGTTATACCAGTTCAACGTCGGGCATGCCGGTAACATTTCCGGTTACTATCACACGCCGGGACTGGAGAGGTAGAACATACACGGAGCCGGGCGGTGGAGCAAATCAGGGTTTGATTGATGGGTTTGTTTGTTTCTTCTCTGCAAATGGTTCGATACAGCAATCGCGTTATTTCGGACGAGAGGGCAACGAGTTTTTCCGTGCAATGTGTCTTGACCGTTCAAATGGAGTCTACATCACTGGGTCAACCACATCGCCCAACTTTGAAACAGCTCCAAGTGCAGGATTCTTTTCGTCGGGCCGCTTGCCGTATGATCGCACCTTCAACGGAGGCACAACTGATGCCTTTGTTCTCAAGCTCAACAACGAGCTCGCTCTGGCAAAATCGGACGACGGCACCTACTCTACGTTCTTCGGTGGAGATGGTGAAGACGAGGGACGTGGCATCTATGTCGATGATTTGGGCCGCGCTCACTTCGTAGGCAATACCACATCAAAAAATCTCGAGACTGTTGGCACACTTATCACCCAGCGAATCGGAGACCAAGACATTTTCTACGGCGTGCTACCTGATGATGGACGCACGCTCAACGGTGCAACCTATTTCGGAGGAACGGGCAAAGACGAAGTGGTGGGGATGAACTACGACCCACTTGCCAACTCGGCCGTTCTTGTTGGCACAACACAGTCGAATGATTTCCCCGTCATGGGAGAAGGAGCGCGTAGCGAACGCGCCGGTAATTCTGATGGTTTTATCTCGGTGCTGAATACATCGACGAATAAGTACACGACACTCATCGGTGGTGAGAACGAGGATACGGTTCGTGTAGCCGTTGTTGATCAGGTGAGTGATCTCTATATCGCGGGTACAACAACGTCAACCAACTTCCCAACAAATCCAGCTGGTGCCATCACAACAGTTGAGAGCGGATTGTCTGGTTTTGTTAGCAAGTATGCCTTCGGCACTCTCGAGCTAACAACACCAACTGGTGGTGAAACATGGTGTGTTGGCGCTAACAGGCCTATCTCTTGGGCTGCATTGGGCGTGCCGGACACAATGAAGTTCGCCATTGAGATATCGCAGGCTGGGTCGAACAAGTGGACGGAGATATCGAAGGCTGCCGTAGGCCGCAGTTTGAATTGGAAAGTTGCGAATCTCCCTACAGGACAATACGTGATTCGCGTAACTACAAGCCGCGGTCACGGAAGTCTGTTAACAACACCATTTACGATCTCGAATCCACCATCGATAACGCAGCAGCCCAAGGATGCATCAGCCTGTGATGGAGGCAAGATTACATTGCGCGTTGGTGCCGAAGGTGCAGGACTCAAGTACCAGTGGCGTCGCAACGGAACTAACGTCCCTGGTGCAACAGCCGACAGTCTACTTATTCCGTCTCTGGATGCTACTACAATTGGCAAGTACGATGTGGTTATCACAGGAACGTGCACGCCTAACGCTACATCAGCACAGGCCAATGTTGTCTTTGGTACACCAATCGTAATCACACAGCAGCCAACCCCTGTAACAGTTGAGCTTGACCGCTCCTTTGCGCTCAGCGTTGCAGCAACCGGTTCGTCGCTGTCGTACCAGTGGAAGAAAGACGGCTCGCTCATTCAAGGAGCAACTACTGCAACGTATTCCGTGGAGAAGGCATCTGCAGCAGACAATGGCTCGTATGTATGTGATATAACGGGTGGATGCGGCACAGTTAGTACGGCACCAGTCAGCGTTGTGGTTAAGGATCCTACTTCCGTCGATGGTCACGAAGAGGTTCTTGCCAACATTGCAGTTACTGGCGCTATGCCTGTGCAGGATGTGCTGTATGCGCGGATTGCCACAACGAGCGGTGGAGAGGCCCGAGCAGAAATTGTAGATCTACAGGGTCGAACAGTGTTGCACCAAAACATCGGATTTCTTTCGGAGGGTGTAGTAGACATTCAGCTGCCTCTCAATGCACTTGCGCCTGGAGTTTACACACTGAGAGTTCATGTCGGCAAAGTGGCTGCTTCAGCCAGCGTACTGATTAAGTAATTACAAACATATTTGATCGTTGGAGCCCCTTTCGTAATTGTTGGCGAAAGGGGCTCTTTTTCGTTGTTGTAACCGAAACCAGTTTTGATAGTTATTTAATGAGCTGATCCGAAATCTATCACTCACACATCGATTACACCTATGCAAGTTCTTAACCAACTTTTTGTACTGCTGTTGGCATTTGCCCTGTGCTCAGGCGCTAGTATAGCTCAGATCAACACTGCCAATATCGCTGGGTTTATTCCCAACGTAGGCCAATGGCCGTCTCATGTTCAGTTTGTGGCGCAACAGCCCAACGCGGTGATCTGGATAACAACATCAGGTGTTGTTGTTGATGAGTTCACGATAGACCAGAATACTGGCATCAGAACTGGTGTAGTTACGCGTGAAGTGTTTTCGTTTTCGACTGCCAACGCAAACGTATCGACGCAGACGGAACGGGCGCAACAAGTAGTAACCTTTCTACGTGGTTCCGATGCTAAGCGATGGGTAAGCACATCCACTGTAGAATCGGTCACAATTGAGATCGAGCCCGGCGTTCAGCTGCGGTACTCGCATGCCGCTGATGGTCGCGTGCAGCGTACTGTTGACATCGATCAGCATCACGACGCACGTAACTATATGATGCGGATCCTCGGCGGAGTTTCGACGCAGCACAACGCAGATGTTACGCCAGTTACATCCACTGTTTATGGTTCATATATCGGTGGACCCGGAGCTGCGACGATCGCTGGCGTTGAATACCTTTCAAATGGCGATGTATTAGCAGCTGGCACCACATCTGAATTGTCACTACCAAACTCCACTGGGGGATACTCGCAATCGATGAAGGGAACATCCGACGGATTTCTCATTCGTTTTGATTCCCGTCTTCAGCGTGCAAGATCGTACACGTTTTTGGGTGGCACGGCAGACGAAAAAATACGAGCCATCTGCAAGGATGGTCAAAACGCTGTGTACGTTACCGGTGAAACAACCTCCACAGACTTCCCAATCACATCCGGAGTTACGGGCAAGCTGTACAAGGCCGGTACTGATGGCTTTGTGGCCAAGCTTGATTCTACGCTCACAACACTATCGATTGGCATGTACCACGGGGCAACAAGGATGATATTCCACGTGCCATTGCTGTGGGCAACGGCGGTGTGATCGTGATTGCCGGGCACACCAACTCAACGGCCAATTTCCCAGTTATATTCCCTGCAACGATTACTGTGAATATCCCAGGGGGCCGGGGATGTCCACCAACGCAGCGCATAGAGCCGGGCGGGGGTGTTAATATGGGGCAGATTGATGGATTTATCGCATCATTTTCTACTACAGGTGCTATGCAACAGTCGCGCTTCTTTGGACGCGAGAACAATGACTATTTCACGGCCATGGCGATTGATAATTCGAATAGTGTTTATCTGACAGGATGGACAACGTCGGCAAACTTTGAAACGGCACCGTCTGCTGACCGATTCTCATCCGGTCGTTTGCCATTCGACAACAGCTTCAATGGTGGCAATACAGACGCATTCGTGGTCAAGCTCAATAATGAGCTGGCCTTGGCAAAGTCAGACGACGGTACGTATTCGTCGTTCTTCGGGGGTAATAAAGAAGAAGAAGGCCGCGCCATCGCCATCGATGATCTCGGAAGAGCATATGTGGTTGGTGTTACGAACTCCACAGACCTTAAGGCTATCGGTACGCTCAACACACAAGCAATCGGCAAACAGGACATCTTCCTGGCCGTAGTAAGCGACGATGGTCGCGAGCTTGTGGGCACTACCTATTACGGCGGTACTGGAAACGACGAACCTTTCGCGATGAAGATGGTTTCTGGCACAACCTCTGTGGTTATGGCTGGCACAACGAGCTCAGAAGATTTCCCATTTGCTGGCGAAGGTCTTGTTACAGAACGCAGTGGTCCAACCGATGGTTTTCTGGCGGTAATCAATCTTTCGACAAATCAGTACGCTACGCTGATCACAGGAAATCAAGAAGATACAGTCAAGGCACTCTCAATCGGGCCGTACGGAAGTCCATACTACGTTGCTTCGACTACCTCAACGAATCTTCTACTGAAGGATTCGTCCTATAGCAAGACTGCGCCATCTGGTTTGGCTGGATACGTTGCAAAACATGCATATGGCGTACTTGAACTAACAACACCTACAGGTGGAGAAACATACTGTGTTGGTATCAGCAAGCCAATTTCATGGTCGGCACTCGGCATGCCAGATACAACCAAATTTCGCATTGAGTACGCACAGGCAGGGTCGAACGTTTGGCAAGATGTTGCTAAGAGCGTAAGCGGACGAAGCTTTTCGTGGAAAGTTCCATCGATCCCAACTGGCGATTATGTTTTGAGAATTTCGACAATCTATGGGCACGTTAGTCAGCTCATCTCTCCATTTGCTATTTCAAACCCACCAACGATAGAAACTCAGCCTAAGAAGGTGAGTGCATGTCCTGGGAAGCCGCTTACGATGTCACTTGTGGCCAAGGGGGCTGGCCTGAAGTATCAATGGCGCAAAGCTGGAGTGAATATTCCAAACGCAACTGAAGCGAGCTTCACGATCGCAGCCCTTGATGCAAGTTCACTTGGCAAATACGACTGTCTTGTATCTGGAACTTGCTCGCCAAGTGTAACCTCACAATCAATTACAGTTGCTACAGCAACGCCTACCGAGATTACTCAACAACCAGCGGCCAATACAGTAGTTAACGAAGGGGCTGGTTTTACACTGTCGGTAGCTGCGGGTGGCTCTGATCTTACCTATCAATGGTATAAGAATGGTGTTGCCGTTGCAAACGCTACGAGCGCGCAATACACTATCGCTGCCGCAGTAAAAAGCGACGAGGGCGATTACACGTGCGAGGTTACAGGCGGTTGTGGTAAGGCAACGAGTTCAGCTGCCAAAGTTGTTGTTCAGGGTGGTACTTCTGTTGATGACGTAGAATCAACAGGACTTGCATTGTCGGTAGTAGGCCCTCAACCCGCGGCAGACGTATTGATGATCCAAGTCTCCAGTGCTACGTCATCGGCTCCGGTCACGGTCAGCATTATTGATCTTCAGGGCAAGCTTGTTACCATGAGCGTACACGGCACTCTAGCTGCTGGAAGTCACACTCTAGCAATCTCAACAGTGGCCTGCGCTAATGGGGCATACATTCTGCAGGTTCAGGAAGGACAATCCATCAGTTCCACGCAGATCCATGTGAGAAGATAAGTACGTACGTAGAATTTCGATTTCAGCGCCTATTCGATGGTAACATTGAATATGCGCTGCGTATTTTTATGCCATCTGCAATCACATTGTATAAGTTCTTGTCATGAGGCATTCTACGTTCTTTCTCGCGGCTCTGGTTTTGCTTGCCTTAGCGACCTATCAGCAGGCATTGAGTGAAACTCACTCCGCCACATCGCCACGGCTAACAGGCTTGATTGAGAACACGGGTCAGTGGCCAGCGCATGTGCTCTTTGTTGCTCGTCAGAACGGTTCCAACATTTGGATCACCAATAATGGAATTATTCATGATGAGTTCGCAATTGTCAATGGTGAACGCTGCGGCAGAATAGTCCAAGAAACTCTTCAACATGGAAAATTTGAACTACAGAACGTAGTATCAGCTGATTGTAAGGGGCAGCCTTTTGTCACGTTTATCAAGGGCGATAGGGTCTTCACTTGTAGGATGTTCTCGAGAGCACTGTTCACGGACGTGATACCTGGGGTTGATGTTGCATTTAGGCTAGGAGCAGACGGACGCCTCAATCGTACCATCTCGGAGAAGATTCAAGGTGCAGCGCGTGAATTCCGCGTGAGAACACTTGGCGTACTTGGGCCAAGTGTTTTAGAAGTAACGCCCCCTACCTCATTGGTATACGGTGCATACATCGGGGGCTCGCAGGCAGATGTTCTATCGAATGTAGATCTGATGCCCAACGGCGACGTAATAGTTGCCGGCAACACAACAGAACTTACCTTTCCAACCTCGGTTGGAGGGTACAAGAATTCTGTCAAGGGGGGTATCGATGCATTTGTTATGCGCTGTGATTCGAAGCTGCAGCGCATTGTATCCTACACATTCTTCGGTGGATCTTCAGACGAGCGGGTGCGCGCCATGACGATCGATGGCAACAACAATGTGTACATCTGTGGCGAGACAACTTCGAACGATCTGCCTACGACGAACACCGCCACAAGTAGAACGTATAAAGTAGGCCTTGATGCATTCGTTGCAAAGTTTGATTCAACCCTGACCAAACTACTCACGGGGTTCTATCATGGTGGAAATCGTGATGATATTGCCCGTGGAATAGCAGTCGATGACAATGGCACAATCGTGATCGCAGGTTCTACCACCTCAACGGTAAATCTGCCGAATACGATGCCCGCAACTGCGGCACTAACGTGGACATATTACCCGCAGATGGGCAACCCAGAGCCAATCTCTGTTACAATCACAAGTGGTAGAACGAACACCGGTAATATTGATGGGTTTGTCGCAACCTTCAATGGGAGTGGCATTATGCAACAGTCGAGGTACTTCGGCAAAGAGGGCTCAGACTTTTTTACAGCTGTAGCTTTTGATAAGTCAAGTAACGTCTATCTGACAGGATCTACCACATCGACAAATTTTGAAACTGTTCCCGTTGCCAATGCAAAGTGGAACGGACGTCTGCCATTCGACAGAACATACAATGGTGGGCCAACCGACGCATTTGTTGTGAAGTTCAATCAAAACCTAACGTATTCACAAACGGATGGCGAGACATTTAGTACGTTCCTGGGTGGAAACAAAGACGAAGAGGCACGATCAATTCAGGTAGATGCACTAGGCAGGATTTACATCACTGGTGTAACAACTTCTACCAACATGCCTGCTATTGGCACGCTAGCAACACTTAACGCTGGAAAAAAGGATGCGTTCTACGCGCAGTTCGGAGCAGACGGTGGTGATATTTCTGGCTGCACCTATTTTGGTGGTTCCGGTGATGATGATCTTGTTGCGGCACGCATTGTTCCCAATACCTCAAGTTTGTTGCTCTATGGAACTACAGAATCACAGGACTTTCCATTTGAAGGTCAGGGGGCTGCCAACGTACGCGAAGGAGCAACTGATGGATTCCTCTCAGTCATCAGTTTGGGATCTGTGACACATTCAACATTGATTGTTGGTAACAAGAGAGATACGATCGTCGCAGCCATTGCCGACCGCCTTGGCAATCCATACTATATCATGAACTCAACATCAGATGACCTAGCCGTGCACGATAGTAGTTTTCAAAAAACGTCATCTGGACAAACTGGATTCGTTGGGAAGCTCGCTTTTGGAACGCTTGAGCTATCATCTCCAACTGGTGGTGAGACTGTTTGCGTTGGGGCCTCACGCTCGATCTCTTGGGCAGCTCTTGGTATGCCTGATACGACAAAGTTCAAGATTGAGTATAGTCAAGCAGGATCTGGCCTCTGGAAGGAAGCCGTTAAGAGTGTTGGTGGCCGCAGCTACTCGTGGAAAGTACCCGCACTGCCGAATGGCACGTACGTGGTCCGATTGTCAACGATCTATGGTCATGTTAGCGAGCTAACCACTCCATTCATGATCTCAAATCCACCGTCTATACTTACGCAGCCAAAAAATGCGTCAGCTTGTTTGGGTCAGCCAGTATCAATAGCTGTCTCGGCGGCAGGGGCTGGACTCAAGTTCCAGTGGCGTAAACAAGGAGTCAACATTGCTGGCGCTACAGACTCGGTCTACAGGATTGCCTCGCTCGATGCCAACGGCCTTGGCAAATACGAATGCGTAGTATCTGGAATGTGTACACCTAATGTTACGTCCCAAACAGTGACGATTGCCTCTGCAACGCCAACGGTGATAACCACCCAGCCACAAACGAACGTTACTGTTGATGTTGGTATGCCATTTAGCTTGTCTGTAGTTGCTGGTGGTAGCTACCTAGCTTATCAATGGTTCAAAAACGACAGCCCCGTAAATGGTGCATCCACATCTCAGTTCAGCGTTGCCTCGTCTGCCAAGAATGATGAAGGGCAATACACATGCGAGGTTACCGGCGGATGCGGCAAGGTGAAGAGCACAGCATCAACAGTTGTTGTGCGAGATGGCACATCGGTTCATGAGGATGTTCAGCATGACGGAACCATTGTACGCGTACTCGGACCTCAGCCAGCTGTCGAAAACGTACGTATCTATCTTGGTCTTGTGCGCAATCAGGTTGTAATCGCCAGACTCATAGATATGCGGGGAGCAGAGGTTTTTCAGCAAAATCTTGGTATGCTCTCTACCGGAGACCACACAGTAGTGCTGCCTGTACGTAACTGCTCTGTCGGTAGTTACATGCTTGAGATACAGTATGGCGCAACCACGGTGCGCCGTAGCGTTATCGTTGAGTAGTGCCTGTTTCGTTCTAGATTCATCAGCCGACGGGAACCTCTAGCCCCTTGCATGCGTTTCTAATATCGGACTAAAATAGTCGTATATTTGCACGCTATGGCACAAGAACAAAACATCCTGGATGAAGTAGTCCAGAGTGACTACAAGTACGGGTTTACCACCGATATCGAGCAGGAGTTACTTCCGAAGGGGCTCGACGAGTCGGTTATCCGTTTTATTTCTGCTAAGAAAAACGAGCCTGAATGGCTGCTGGAGTGGCGTTTAAAGGCCTTCGAGCAGTGGAAGCGCATGGTCGAGCCTACCTGGCCGAATGTGAAGTACCCACGGGTAGATTTTCAGGATATCATCTACTGGGCAGCACCAAAGAAGAAGGAAGGTCCTGCATCACTAGACGAAGTTGATCCGGAGCTCCTGGCAACATTCGAAAAGTTGGGCATCCCGCTCGAGGAACAGAAAGTCTTAGCAGGCGTAGCCGTTGATGTTGTGCTCGACAGCGTTAGCGTGAAGACAACATTTCAAGATAAGCTAGCCGAGCTGGGGATCATCTTTTGTCCGATCAGCGAGGCCGTAGCCAATCATCCCGAGCTTGTTCGTCAGTACATCGGCTCGGTGGTGCCAACGAACGATAATTTCTATGCGGCACTCAATTCCGCAGTTTTCAGTGATGGCTCGTTTGTATACATACCGAAGGGTGTTCGTTGTCCGATTGAGCTAAGCACGTACTTCCGTATTAATGCACGAAACACAGGACAGTTCGAACGTACGCTGATTATCGCTGATGAGGGTAGTTATGTTAGCTACCTTGAGGGCTGTACTGCACCGCAACGCGATGAAAATCAGTTGCATGCAGCAGTTGTAGAGCTCGTGGCCCATAGAGACGCAGAAATCAAATACTCAACTGTTCAGAATTGGTTCCCTGGAGACGCCAACGGCAAGGGCGGTATTTACAACTTCGTTACCAAGCGTGGTGTGTGCGAGGGACGCAACAGCAAAATTTCATGGACGCAAGTAGAGACGGGTTCTGCAATTACGTGGAAATATCCAAGTGTTGTGCTCAAGGGCGACAACTCAATGGGCGAATTCTATTCGGTTGCGGTTACGAATAATCATCAGCAGGCTGATACCGGTACAAAGATGATTCACATCGGTAAGAATACCCGCAGCCGCATCGTGTCAAAGGGTATCTCTGCTGGAGTATCGCAGAACTCGTATCGTGGCTTGGTGAAGATTCTCAAAGTAGCGCAAGGCGCTCGTAATTACTCTCAATGCGACTCACTACTCATTGGTGATGCATGCGGAGCGCATACCTTTCCGTACTTGGAAGTTGCCAACGAGACTGCTACAGTAGAGCACGAGGCAACGACGTCGAAGATCGGCGAAGACATGCTATTCTATTGCAACCAGCGTGGAATAGATACGGAAGCAGCTGTGGCACTTATCGTTAACGGCTATGCACGCGAGGTGCTCAATCAACTGCCCATGGAGTTTGCCGTGGAGGCACAGAAACTACTTGCCATCTCATTAGAAGGAAGCGTCGGATGAGTTCATTGTTAGAAATCAAAAATCTTCATGCATCAATTGAAGACCGTGAGATCCTCAAAGGGGTAGATCTTGTGGTACATGCCGGAGAAGTTCATGCAATCATGGGCCCAAACGGTTCCGGCAAATCAACCCTGGCCTCGGTTCTCGCAGGCAAGGAAGACTACACGGTAACTGAAGGCTCCATTCTGCTGAACGGTAAGGATCTCATGGAGCTTTCACCAGAGGATCGCTCACATGAGGGCTTGTTCTTGGCATTTCAATATCCAGTTGAAATCCCCGGCGTATCGACTGCAAACTTTCTCAAGACAGCGGTGAACGAGCATCGTGCGTATCGCGGTGATGAGCCCCTTGACCCCGGCGCATTTCTTGCGTTGATGAAAGAAAAGATGAAACTGGTAGAAATGGATCCGTCGTTTCTGCAGCGCTCCCTTAACGAGGGTTTTTCAGGGGGCGAGAAAAAGCGCAATGAAATCTTTCAAATGGCAATGCTGGAACCAACGCTCGCTGTGCTTGATGAGACCGATTCTGGACTAGACATCGATGCACTTCGCATCGTTGCAGGTGGTGTAAATGCACTTCGCACGCCAAACAATGCCACGGTAGTTATCACACACTATCAGCGTCTACTCGATTACATCGTGCCGGACGTAGTACACGTACTGTGGAATGGAAGGATTGTACGTTCGGGCGACAAGTCGCTAGCACTTGAGCTCGAAAAGCGCGGATATGACTGGATCAAAAACGAAACTGCGGTGGAGGCTTGATGTCCACGCTGCCTTTGGCAACAAACATCCAGGACGCTTTCGACGCACTCGCAACAGCCATGTATGGAACTTCTGCTGAGCCATTTCACAGTGCACGCAAAGCGGCAATGGACGGGTTCAATGAACGCGGAATTCCTACAACGCGTCATGAAGAATGGAAATACACAAATGTGATGCCAATTGCCGCCAAGACATGGCGGCACGTACAGAATGTATGGTCAGACGGCACCATCACAGATCACGTCCATCCGGTTCCAGGGCTGCAGAATGCAATTGGCATTGTTCTGCGCAATGGCATCATACATCTAACAGGAAGTACGATTCCAGACGGCGTAGAGATTATGCCGCTTTCGTCTGCATCTGTTGAAGACGTTAACGAAAGCGATTTGCACGACAACCCATTTGCAGTTGCTGCAATGGCACTCTCATCAGAAGGTGTGCTGGTAAGGGTTGCCGATAATGTGCAGTGCCCACATACTATTCACGTGATGGTCTGTGGCGAAACAGATGATGACGGCATTCTGTTAACAACGAGAGTCTTCGTTAGTGCTGGACGCAATGCACAAGTAGATGTGATCGAGACTCATCACACGCTCGGTGGGGCAGACTTACTAAGTCTTGGGGTTTGCAGTGCAGTTGTTCATGAGGGGGCGCGCATGTCGTACGTGAAGATCATCGACGACGCATCAGCGTTGCATCACATCGGACAACTCACGGCACGTGTCGAACGTTCTGGAACGTTTGCTTCTCATAGTATCAATCTGAACGCTGGTTTTGTCCGCAACGATGCTCAGATCAAACTCGCTGGTGAGCTTAGTCAGGGGTTCCTGTATGGAACTAGTATACTCGATGGCGTGCAGTATGTAGACAACCATACGGTTGTTGACCACATGGTGCCGCACTGTCATAGCGAAGAGCTCTACAAGGGAGTATACAACGGCGCTTCTGCTGGGGTGTTCAATGGCAAAATATTTGTGCGGCCTCAGGCGCAGAAGACAACAGCATATCAGTCCAGTCACTCGCTGCTATTGAGCGGTAAGGCACAGGTTAATGCAAAGCCGCAGCTCGAAATTTGGGCGGACGATGTAAAGTGCTCGCATGGTGCAACTACCGGACAGCTCAATGAAGATGCTGTGTTTTACTTGCAGGCTCGTGGTCTTGAACGTTCAAAGGCGGTGGCTATGTTAACCAATGCATTCGCAGCAGAGGTCCTTGAAAAGCTTCCACATGGAGAGCTCAAGAACCATCTTTTGCAGCGCCTTGCAGACAAACTGGGAGCAGCTGGCCTATGATCTATGATCTACGATCGCAGTTCCCAATTTTGCAGCGCCATGTGCATGGTGATAAGCCCCTTGTATACCTCGACAATGCGGCCACGACACAAAAGCCGAAGGCCGTACTTGATGCGATAGCAGACTTCTATGTAACGTCGAATGCAAATGCTCACCGAGGCGGTCATGCACTCGGAGCAGAGGCTACAGCGTTATATGAATCAGCGCGGGGTACTATTGGCAGATTTCTGAACGCCGCACCTGAGTCTGTTGTCTTCACTCATGGGGCAACTGAAGCACTCAACTTGTTGGCTACCTCGATTGAACGTACCTATGGTGCATCCCTTCGTGGCAAGAGCATAGTGATATCAGAAATGGAGCATCATGCCAATATCGTTCCGTGGCAGGTTCTTTGTGAACGTACTGGTGCGCTCTTGAAGGTGATACGCATTTGTGACGATGGGTCGCTCGACATGCAGCATGCACAAGAACTTATCGCTCATAACTGTGCCGTTGTTTCAATTGCGCATATGTCGAATGTACTGGGTACGATCAATGATGTTGAAACAATCTGTACTTGGGCAAGAGAGCATGGCGCACATTCAATTGTTGATGGGTGCCAATTCGTGGTACACAATCAGGTGAGCGTGGATAACATTGGCTGTGATGCGTATGTCTTTGGTGGACACAAGGTTTATGGTCCGTTTGGAATTGGTGTTCTCTATGGCAGGCCAGAATGGTTAACCGTTCTCGAGCCCTATCAGGCCGGTGGCGCAATGATCGACAACGTAACCTTCGAGAAGACCACCTACGCAGAACCTCCATTGCGTTTTGAAGCTGGAACGCCCAACATTGAAGGTGCCATAGGACTCGGAGCGGCTATTAACTGGCTTTCAAGCATCGATCGTAAGACGGTAGCTGATCAAGAAACTTCTGTTACAGAAGCCATGATCGATGGACTCTTGCAACATGATCGTGTTCGTGTTATCGGTGGCGATTATGCGCGTAACGGAATCATCTCCATCGTGGTTGATGGTATCCATGCCAATGATCTTGGTACGCTCATGGATGAGCAGGGGGTAGCCGTGCGCACTGGTCATCATTGCGCAATGCCTCTGATGCGTCGATTAGGTCTTCAAGGTACCTTGCGCGCATCTGTTGCAGCGTATAACTCGATCGATGATGCACACCGATTCCTCGATGCATTTTCACGTTCATGTAGGATGCTAGGATAGAAAACGTGACAATTATTGAAACCATAGAGCAACTCGCGGCAAAACTCGCTGGGCTTCCCGACTGGGAGGACCGGTATACCGAGATCATAGCCATGGGTAAGGGGTTGCCACTCTACCCAGAAGAGTTTCGCAGCGACCAGTTCAAAGTTAAGGGATGTCAATCGCAAGTCTGGTTGCATCCGAGAAACGAGGCCGGTGTGCTCCATTTCGATGCTGACTCAGATGCCTTGATTGTTAAGGGGCTTGTAGCCCTTCTCATGAACGTATACTCAGGTCGCACGCCAGCCGAGATCGTTGCAAGCAATGATGACATTGCAAAGGAATTGTCGCTAGAGCAACATCTTTCGCCTAATCGGGCAAACGGTCTTGCAAGCATGATCAAGCAGATTCGTCTCTATGCACTCGCTTACTCATTATTGAAACCATGAGCCAAGACCAGCAACACCAAGAACCTCAGCTAGAGGAATCACTTCGAGACAGGGTGATCGGTGCCATTCGTACAGTGTACGACCCAGAAATCCCCGTAGACATCTACGAACTCGGATTGATTTATGAAGTAAGGATTATTGATGGAACGCAGATTCATGTTGTGATGACGTTAACAACGCCCAATTGTCCGTCTGCTCAGTCGCTACCAGCAGAGGTAGAGAGGGTGGTTCGTGAAGTAGAAGGCGTGAGCAGTGCAAGCCTGGAGATTACATTCGACCCACCGTGGGACAAGACGATGATGTCGGAGGCGGCACTATTTTCAATTGGACTTTTTTAGGACGCTTAGCTGGTGTTTTACTCATTACCTATACAACGTGTTTGGAACGAGACACAGGATGCTGTGGCGATCTCCTTTGATGTTCCTGATAAACTTCGAGACGTATTCCGATATAAGCATGGACAGTATATCACACTAAAGACTGATATCGGTGGGCTTCAGGAGCGTCGGGCATATTCGCTTTGTTCGAGTCCATACGTGGACGAGCCCCTAACTATTGCAGTAAAAAAGATCTCCGATGGTACTGTCTCTACGTGGCTTAACGAAAATGTTAGAGTGGGTGCATCACTCGAGGTTATGGCCCCGATGGGCAATTTTACGATTGAATTAGACCCATCAAAGTGCCGGCACATTTTTTGTGTAGCGGGTGGCAGCGGCATTACTCCGATACTATCAATTATCAAATCTGTATTGCAGGTTGAGCATAACTCGGCTGTAGCGTTACTGTATGCAAATGTGCAGTCCAGTTCGGTGATGTTCGGTGAGCTTTTATCTGCGCTCGAACAGGAACATCGTGGACGATTGAACGTTATACATGCTCTCGAATCAGGCGATACGGCTTCTGCACATCTGGCTGGAAGGCTGAACCACAACGACATTGCGCGTGTTTTGACTACCCATGTGCCTGTAATTGATAAGGTTGAGGCATTTTTGTGTGGTCCGGAGGGGCTGATGACCATCGCTCGGGCCTGCCTAGTCGAACATGGTCTGCCACAACAAAGAATTCACCAGGAATATTTTTCACTTTCGTCAACAACTGAATCTGCGAATACAATGTCAGAATCTTCACAAGAACTTGTTATGCGTCGTGTAAAGATCCGTCTCTATGGAGAGGATCATGAGTTCGACGTTCAACCAGACGAGACATTCCTTTCGGCTGCTCAGCGCGCCAACCTTGACCCACCGTATGCATGCCAGATAGGCGCATGTTGTACGTGCAGGGCTAAGCTTGTTTCAGGGACAGCAGTGATGGATGAGCGCGAGGCCTTATCGGACGACGAGATCGCAGATGGATATATTCTCACCTGCCAGGCGCATCCCACATCAGATGGATGCTTCGCAGATTACGATCAATAGCGTGTGTAGTAGGTAATGCTGAAGCTATCGAAACGAGTAGAGTATGCACTTCTTGCTGTGCAAGAAATGGCAATACGACCAGAGCAGAAAATCTCTGCATCAGAGATTGCTGAGCGGTATAGTATATCGCAGTCGCTTGTTGCCAAGGTGCTTCAGCAACTCTCTCGAGATGGTGTAACGCGATCCTATGCTGGCGTCAATGGCGGATATATGCTGGATAGGGCACCAGAACGGATTACGATTGCGCAGATCATACAAACTATCGAAGGTTCACCAGCGTCGATCATCGAGTGCCAGAATAGCGACCATCATGACTGTTCTGCTCACTCGACGTGCACGATTCGAGAGCCCCTTACTATTCTTCAGGAACGCATACAGGCAACGTTTGCATCGATGACCGTTGCCGAGCTCGCATCACTACGAACATTTGTACAATTGGAGGTATCATGAGTGTAGCAATGATAGGCCAAGATGTTGTATCAATTCCTACTAGCGTAACAGGTACGGACGAGAACGACAACATCATCATTACAACGAAGGCTCTGAGCGAAGTCAAGAAGATCAAAGAGTCGAACAACATCGCAGACGACTTTGGCCTGCGCCTAGGCGTTAAGGGCGGAGGCTGCTCTGGCATGTCCTATACTCTTGGCTTCGATGGGGCTTCGCGAGATACAGACCTTGTGCTTGATGCAGAAGGTGTGCGAATCTTCATCGACTCGAAGAGTATGTTCTATCTCATGGGAATGACGCTAGATTTTAGCGATGGACTCATGGGTAAGGGCTTTACGTTTAATAATCCAAATGCCACCAAGACGTGTGGTTGTGGCAGCAGTTTTGGCGTTTGATTCTTGAACAATTACGTTAAAGGAAAATGATATGTCGTACGAATGGAAGTTTAATGCACGTCCGTACTCTGATGAAGAGGCGAAAGACGTACTGAAAGATGTAATCTCACCTGAGACAACAGACTGGCACTACAATACCCATCACAAAGGCTACGTTACCTTCCTGAATAAGATCGAGGCCGCGCTGCCGGGTGCTGATCGTGCTGCAGCTAATGGAAATTGGAGCGATTTCGGAGAGCTCAAGCGCAGGTTTACATGGAACCATGGTGGGACTGTTCTGCACGACGTCTATTGGGATGTAATGGGCGGCGACGGCGATCCATCGAAGGGCCCACAAGTTCTTGCAGCTATCGAAAAGGAGTTTGGTTCGTTCGATGCATGGAAGGCAGACTTTAAGGCAACTGCAACGGCAGCAAAGCTCTCTGGCTGGGGAGTGCTTTGTTTAGATACACTGTATTCTGGCCGTCTACTGAATGTTCTTGTCGATGAGCACCACTATGGTGCAATCTGGGGCGGAATTCCATTGATTTCATGCGATGTGTTCGAGCATGCATATTATCATAAGGACGGACCTGGTCGTGTTAAGTATATCGATGCCTTTCTGAGCAATCTGCACTGGGGTCGGATCAACGAACGCTTTACAAAGTATAGCGAGTGACCTTAGGAATATTTCCACTCAATCTTGTCTTGTTCCCGCAGACGAGAATTGCACTGCATATTTTCGAGCCCCGTTTCAAGGCACTCATCAATGAGTGTCTTGAACGGGGTGTTGAGTTTGGTATCAATTACATCGATGAGGGGCACATGCATCCAGTGGGATGTGCCGCCAAGATTGTAGAGGTTACAACTACCTACGACGATGGCAGAATGGATATCATTGTTGAAGGAATGTTTCGATACTCCCTTATCGAACTTGAGGAAGCAGACACGCCCTTTGCTGTGGCTTCTATTGCGCACTACCTCGATAACACCGATGGGATTGATCAGGATCTTCTTGAATCGGTACTGAAATCCTATAATCTGATCGTAACGATGGTCTTTGGCACACAAGCACCAACGTTCACACTTGATGATTTTGACGAAACACCATCGTATGAGATGGCGCCGAAATGTGGATTTTCTAACGAACAGAAGCAGGAGCTTATGTCGTTGCAATCCGAGAATAAACGCCTGCAGGTATTGAAGACGCACCTTGACCAGCTACTTCCCGCGATGCGCCGTGCTGAAATGATACAGCAATTCGTACAGCGCGACGGTTACATCAGAGCGATACCATTCAAGGACTAGTTTGTGATAGCGAGCTGTTGGCTCGCTGCATTGCCGAGCTGGGCCCTCCGCTTGCGATATCAGCAAGCACGTCGCAAGCCTTTGCGATCATGTTCTGCACCAGCGCTGCTTCATCGTGTGGGAAGTCTGACAAGACGTAATCGACCAATTCGCTTGGACCAAATTTTCTGTCGATCCCACATCGTAGTCGCCAAAAGTTCTGTGTGGCGAGCTCTTCGATGACTGAACCGATGCCGTTATGTCCACCTGCAGAGCCCCCTGCTTTCAGATGAATCCTACCAGTAGGGAAGTTGTACTCATCTGTGACCACCACAACGTGCGTAGCCTGCAGTCCGCACGCATGCATATGCTTGCGTATGGCCTTACCGGAGAGATTCATGTATGTAAGGGGCTTGATGAGATCGATTACCCTTCCGCGGACACGAGCCTGTGTATGCTCGTAGAGATCCCCGTGCCGAGTCCAGGAAAGCCCATGCTTTTGGGCAAATGCATCAACAACCATGAAGCCGATGTTGTGTCGTGTTGCGGCGTATTCTTCCCCAGGATTGCCAAGCCCGGCAATGATATATGAAGGTCTTGGAGTAGGCATGACGCAAAACTACCCCAAGAGCCCCTTCCGAGCCTCTGCAATTGCTATATTGCGGGGTATTTTTGCCGATAAGTGACACCACAAACGGATCGATTGGAATATGGGCGTGTCTGCACTACTTGCAACCTTGTTCGTACCTCTTGCCGGTGCGATTGCCGTCATGTTCATTCACCGTGATCAGGCTGTAGCTGCCAAGCGCACTGCACTTGGGTTCTCGATTTTCGCGTTTGTAGCGTCGCTGTTTTTGCTACCGCAGTTTGACAGCAGCAATGTTTCCATGCAGTATGTTATCGATCAGGCATGGATACCTACTCTAGATGCTGGATTCCGTATTGGCGTAGATGGCATCTCATTACCCTTAGTGCTGCTCACGGCGCTGATCATGCCGATCGCTCTGCTAGCTTCGTTTGATCCTATCACGAAAAACGTCAAAGCCTACTATGCCCTGATGCTGCTTCTCCAGTTTGGCATGACTGGCGTATTTGTTTCATGGGACACATTCCTGTTCTACATCTTTTGGGAGCTGATTCTGATACCGATGTATTTCATCATTGGTATTTGGGGTGGCAAGGACAGAATCTATGCAGCGGTAAAGTTCTTCCTGTACACACTCGTTGGCTCGTTGCTTATGCTGCTTGCCATTATTTGGCTGGGACTGCAGGCAAAGTGGGCAGGGGTTGGGTTTACGGCTGATCTTATCGAACTGCAGAAGATTGGCCCAACGATAGGGATGGATGTGCAGCAATGGCTCTTCTGGGCCTTCGCGATCTCCTTCCTGATAAAAGTGCCACTCTTTCCATTGCACACATGGCTTCCAGATGCACACGTGCAAGCACCAACCGCAGGATCTGTAATTCTGGCTGGAGTGCTCCTTAAGCTTGGTACATACGGTTTGATTCGATTTAATCTCGGACTGTTTCCGCAGGCATCAGAACGCTTTGCAACTCTGATTAGCGCTTTGGCCGTCGTTGGCATTGTCTACGGGGCATTGGTTGCCATGGTACAAACCGACATCAAAAAGCTGGTCGCATACTCATCGGTTAGCCACCTTGGATTTGTTGTACTGGGCATTTTTTCAATGAACAATGAAGGCGTTCAGGGTGCAGTGCTTCAAATGATCAATCACGGTATCTCAACACCGATGTTGTTCCTTTGTGTTGGCGTGCTCTACGAGCGACGCCACACCCGCGAGATCAGTGACTACGGTGGTGTTACAAAAGTTATGCCGCGTTTTGCCGTGATGTTTGCCGTGGCAATGTTTGCCTCTGTAGGACTTCCCGGACTCAATGGTTTTGTTGGTGAATTCTTAACACTGCTCGGTGCTTTCAAGAGCACAACACTTGGCACGCCATGGTTCACCATCGTGAGCGCAAGTGGCGTGATCTTCGCGGCCGTCTATTTACTCTGGATGTTCCAGCGTGTGATGTTTGGAACCAACGACAACCCAGAGAACCATCATCTGCGTGATTTGAACGTAAAGGAGTATTGGCAACTCGTGCCGCTTGCACTATTGGCCGTATGGCTCGGTGTTCAGCCGCGTCCGTTGATGATGCTCTCTGAGCAGAGCGTTGCTGCAATCGTAAAAGCTGCTGCTATCGTAAAAGTTATCCAACCCTGATTCTTGGCACCAAGGTATTCTGAATGAATATGGAAATTCTCGGATCACTCCCGCTTGTAGTTATTTGGCTGGCACTTGGTGCTGTCGGTGTCGCAATTCAGGCCTTTGTTCGCGATAACACGCGTCTTGTGTTTGGCTACTACATTTTTACGCTCGCTCTTACGGCAGTGCTCGCCATGATGCATGCGGGCTATAAGGCAACAGCCTTCTCTGGCATGGTTACGGTAGGGGGCTACGCAAATTATTTTGATGTGCTCTTTTGTGGAGCAGGTATCATGTCGATGCTTGCGGCCCGACCATATCTGCAACGAGAGGGTATAGAGCTGGACGAATTCTACACGTTGCTTGTTTCTGCTGTTGCAGGAATGATGTTGATCGCGCATTCGGCCAACCTTATCTCGCTGTTTGTTGGCGTCGAGCTGATGTCGATTTCGTTTTATGTTATGACGGGGTTCTTGCGCACCAATATCCGCAGCATCGAAGGCGCATTGAAGTACTTCCTGCTTGGAGCATTTGCTTCGGGATTCCTTGTGTACGGCATGTCGCTTATTTACGGTGCAACTGGTTCGCTTGGATATGGCGAGATCCATGCAGCCATTGCAAGTGGTAATGTGGCCTATCCGAAGCTGCTCGCTATAGGCTGTGTTATGATGGCAGTTGCCTTGGGCTTTAAAGTTGCAGCCTTCCCGTTCCACCAGTGGGCTCCAGATGTATATGAAGGTGCCCCATCAGTTGTTACGGCATTTATGAGTACGGCCGGCAAGGCCGCTGCGTTTAGCGCATTCGTGAGCATCTTCATGTCGATCATGCCCCAAGGGGCTAAGCTTACCCCACAGCTTCAAGACATCTTAGCCATGATGGCGGCGATTACAATGTTGGTTGGCAACATCACAGCCGTGGCGCAGACGAATGTGAAGCGTATGCTCGCGTATTCGTCTGTTGCTCATGCCGGATACCTCGTGATGGGGATTGTTGCAAACAGCGATAATGGACATAGTGCAATCGTATTCTATGTTACTTCATATGTGTTTATGCAGCTGGGGGCCTTTGTCGTAGTTGGTCTGCTTGAACGTGGTAACGAGGACAACTTGCAGATCAGTGACTACGCTGGTCTGGCAAAGAGAGAGCCTGTGCTCGCTTTCATCATGTCTGTGTTCATGTTCTCGCTGGCGGGTATACCCCCAATGGCAGGATTCTTTGGTAAGTACCTTCTATTTGTCTCGGTCATCGAATCCCATCTCTGGCTTACGCTCGTTGCGGTGCTCTCCTCGCTCATCAGCGCTTACTTCTACCTGGGTCTCGTGGTGAAGATGTACTTCTCAGAATCCGAAGGACACCACCAACCTGTGCAATCGGGAATCGCTGGAATTACTTTAGCAATCACAACAGCAGCCAGCATTGTTCTTGGTCTGTTTACATCACAGATGCTTGCACTTTTCGCAACGTGGTGGCCAACTTGGTGGAAAGTGTTGGGATAGGGCGTATGCTATGTCGCTGCGACTAGCCGTATCATCACTGTTAGCAATCCTCGCGTGGACACACACAAGTGTAGCGCAAACGGTTGACGTCTATTCCAATCCAGACAATAAAAAAGACAACATCGTCTCGTTCGGTGCTACCCGGCCGCAACCACCAGAGCCAGTCTCCCGCACTATTATCGTGGTTAATGGGTACGGCGCACGAATCCGTATTACGCCCTCGTTTGAGGATATAGGCGGAGCCCATGCAAATGGTTCTAAGGAGTTTGGTGGTCTTGGTGGTGCAGAAATACTCGAGAACGGCGCAACTCGCGACTTTAGGATCTTGCACCTTGCTAGCTATTCTGAGTTCCCTAACGATACTGTAGCACGTGCTAAGCTTGTCGTGAGGGTTGAAGAGGAAGGGTCGCAAGCGCTGATCTCACGGTTTGAGTTCTTGCTAATCGGAGTAAAGACAGCAAAATTGCTTGGTACAGATGCAACCGTTGTCAATTTCGACTCCGTATTGATAACTCCAACGTGCTCGGTAGCATCGGGGTTCAAATTCTTTGCCGTTTCCAAGGAATCGGTCTCGATTCGGCAGCAAAAACTTACGTCGATAACGCCATTTCTTGGTAAAGAAGAAATCGTGGTTGCAACGTATCCTTCTGTAACCTTTAATGGGATTAGTAACGTTTCGTGGGGATGCTCCTATAAGCCCGTTGATGTCGGTCCTGACGTTGCTGATTTCTCTTTGAAATATGAGAATCCAAACGACCTCTCCGATACAAGTGTTACGGTCCGCCTGCAGGGCATAGGGGTGCAACACAGTCTTGATCCAATTCAGACCCGCGTAACAGATGCATCTGGCACTCCTTGCTCACTCCGTGGTGATACCATTGATATCGGATATCTGCCTGAAGAGTTTGACTCGGTGCGTGTTTCACTCTCTGTACAGAACTTTGGAAGTATTGCTGTCGGCGTAGATTCGTTGTCGATACAGGCCAAACACGCTTCTGAGGGGAGTTTTATTCTCAATCGAGGTTTACCCAAGGCTTTGCGAGCGAATGCCGTTGACTCTGTCTCGTTTACGTTCATTCCAAAGAACGTATCAAGCATGGCTGTTGCTACACTGCGTGTTCATACAAATCTCGGTCGTAGGCCGATATCGTGCGTGCCCCCTTCAGCTGTAACACGAGAGTTCATTGTTGTGGCACGAAACCGTCCAGCATTGCGCTCAATTGTTGATACAATCGAATTCGGGAGCATCGTAAAACCGGTTGATTGCGAGGGTACGAAGCCCTATGCGCTAACCGTGCGCAATTACTCTATGAATCCATGTGTCATCGATTCGATACGCATCAATCCTATTGGTGGTTCGGTTCAGGTTCTGCTGCCTCCAGGAAGTATCATTCCACCCAACAGCGCCATCGTGATTGATTGCCAGTTCTTGCCGCAGCGCATTGGCAATGAAGTTGGTACGTTGACGTTGTGGCTGAATACACCACAGGGTAGGCTGGATGTGCCATACCGTGGTAGGTCGGTTGCGCCTAGCAATGTGGCTCTACGTATCGACGACTCGCTGCGTGCGAGACCTGGCTCGACTCTGCGTTTCCCGGTTCGTGTTGACGCTGAGGATCTGCGTGCCGTTGAGTTCGTTTCGTTCAGCGTCGACTATAACCCTACTCTCCTTCAATGTATTGATGTGCGTCAAGATCGGACTGCCTCGAAAGGTGCCTTGGTCGGCAAAACCGAGCATGCGCGTGGGGTAACATTCACGATTGAGCGCGACGCAGGACTCTTCCCGAGTGACACACTGATTGAATTAGATTTTTCTGTTTTTCTTGGCGACAGCGCATGGACGTTGTTGTCGCTTGCCTCTGATGCCGCGGTAGGTACGAAGGTTTGTAGAAGCGTGTTTCCAGTTCTACGTGAACATGGGAGATTCTCCCTCGATTCAGTTTGCGGGCTTGCGTATAAAACTCGCGGTGTGAAGCCTGGTCTCAAGGGTGCGATGTTCCCCAGTCCGGCCTCAGATCATGTAACACTGATGCTGCAACATGATGCTTCTGCACAGGCCGTTGTGATGATTGTTGATGCGTTTGGTAGAGAGTGTCAGCAGATAGTAGTGCCTGCCTCCACTGGCATGTCGCTAACATCTATCGATACAAGCCGATTGGCCTCTGGCCAGTACTCGGTCTTTGTGCAGTGCGATGGCTTTACTGAGCGATTATCACTGTTGGTGTCGCAATGAGCCGTTCTGCCTGTTATTTGTTCATGGTTCTGACATCTGCCGCAGCAGTAGCGCAGCAGATACCATGGAATCCATCTATGAGGCAGCCATATTCTGCTCCTAGGATCTTTGTAGGGCTTGATGCATCTGTTGGTATAGCGCGTCATGATGCCCACTTGCAGTACCTCGATGAGTTGTACGGAATCCCTTGCTGTACGTACGATGCTGGACGCAGCACTCCCTTGTCGATAGGCGTAACGGCTGAGTATTGGGTACTGCCAACATCCGCAGTTACGTTCTCTGTGGGTATTCGCAGCGAATCCACAAGGTTCGAAGCAACACCGTCGGTGCTGCCAAGAAATGGTTTGCCACCTGTGACAACGCAGTATGTTTTTGATTCGCAAGCCGAATGGCTAGCCCTTGGTATTGGAGCAAAGACTCGTCTATTCTCGTCACCACTTACAATTGCCGCGAATCTCGGTGCACATGTAAGGCTTGGTAGCGGTGCAATTCATCGGGAGGTTATCCTAGGGCCTAATGACTTTTACTTTGTAACAGATCCACCTGCGAAAGAATACCAGCTGCCGGCAGTTGGGCTTTCAGACATCTCAACAGTTGTTCTGCGACCGTCTCTTGCCATTGCCTACGACGTGCCACTCACGTACGGGTATTACCTGGCACCCAGCATCCGGATCGAAACCACCGCCCAGAGCATTTCACAGCGTTACAAGTGGAATTCCACAGTTTTATCCGTGGGATTTGCATTCTACAAGGGGCTATGAGGCACCTTGGAATACTATATTTGTAGCACAGTCGTCACACAAACGTCAAAAGATTGTTTTAGGAGTTCGTGTTTATGACACAAAGACTTTTTGCTATGCTTGCTGTCGCGGTTCTAGCCACAGCAACAGCGTTCGCCCAGCCAAAGCTTGAAATTGTTGGCGGCGAAACCTACGATTGGGGCAAAACAAGTGCTCCGAAAGAAGGCCACCTTGAGGCCGAAATCAAGATGAAGAATATCGGTGACAAAGCACTTCGTCTGACTGATGTGCGCCCTGGCTGTGGTTGCACAAAAACAGATCCAGATAAGTTCGATCTGAAGCCGGGCGAAGTAAGTACTATGAAGGTGAAGCTGAACATCAGCCCATCGCAGGCCGGCTCAATTACAAAGAACATTACGGTATCATGGGCAGACCTTGCAGGTAACGATGCCTTTAAGGCCTATAAGTCATCTTCGAATACGCCGCTGCCAACCGGCACAGACACCACAATCCGTTCGCAGTATATCTGGCTGAAGGCAGACATTCAGCGTGCCCTGATGTTCCAACCATCCATGTATTTTTCTTTCCAAGATCTCAAGGTTGGTCAAGAACAATCAGCCAAGGTCGAGGTAACGAATAATTCAGACTCTCCAATCGTTTTATCCGATTGGTCTACAGACGGTGGCCTGGTAATCAATCAGACATCTCGCGTAACTTTAAATGCAAAGGAAAGACTCGAGATTATTGCCAAGGTTGTTCCCATGGCCAAGGGTAATTATGCTGGCGGTGTAAAGTTCAAGACATCACATAGCGACCACGCCGAGGTAGACCTGCGTGCATATGGCTTTGTTCAAGATTCCCAAAGCCCAGTCTTTCAGGGTAATGTTGTTCCGGCTAAGTAAGCGCAACTCACACATCGATCGATCGTTCAAGGGTAGCCGTTTGTGGCTACCCTTTCCTTTTTAACTGAGCCGTATAACCTTGGAGCATAGTTCTTGCTCACGATCATCATTTGTAGCTACAAGTACAATAGCACCTCTGTTCGCTGCGCGTTTGATTTCTTGTGCTACAACGGCACGGCCGTCATCGTCGAGAGTAATAGATGGTTCGTCTAGCACAAGTATCTCTGGATCGTGAGAGACCGCAAGAGCTAAGGTTACACGCTGCCGCAGTCCGCTAGAAAATGTGCGTACACGCGAGTTCATGCGATCCTGAAGTCCAACCCTACAGAGGATCTCACTGGAGGCTGCCGAATCGAAGTTGCTACCATGCAACCCATAGTGCACGGCTAACAGCTCCATGGGCGTAAACTCATCGTAGATGTTGAGATACGGTGCTACCAACCCTACATGCGAGGGGATATCGCAACGTTCAATAATCAATGATTGTGATCGCAGTTCTATCGTTCCGCGATCCGGACGCAACAAGCCAGCTAACATTTTTACAACAGTAGACTTGCCACAGCCGTTGGGCCCAACGAACGCTGTCGTTGTTCCCGATGAAAGCTCACAGCTTAGGTCGCGCACGACGTGCCTACTGCCGAAACTCTTACCTATGGATCTAGCAGTTAGAGTGTTCATCTTTCAATGGCAAGTTTATAGATTATTGGCTGCGAGTTCTCGCGTGTAACCACAACCAAATAGATTCCAGGAATCAATGTGCTGCTGTCAAAGGGAAACTGCGCAACTAGGCGATTATGATAGATGTTCACCTGAGCAGTGTACGCATCCTTCTCAGTACCATGCGTTAGTGGCTGCAACAGCGTATTACATACTTGGATTTGCACGTTGTCTCCAGCCGTTGAATTTGGTACGGGAACGTACAGAAACTCATGCTCAGTGGAGCGATAGGGTTGTGGGTAGGGGGCTTCGGTAAACAAGAGCTGTGTGCCCAAATAGAACCTACACAGAGCATCGTTGGGCTCATATCGTATAGCCCAGGTAGATCCATTAACGAGCTCATCATTTGGAAGGGGGGTCGGGGTAAGCGTAACACCGAAGCTTATCGTAGAGTCTGGACGATTCAGTATTGCAGGCCCAGACGTCCACGAAAGTACCTGTCCTACGCTGATAGGCTGTCCTGTTAGTGATGGGATGGCACTGCGAACAGCAACAACCTCGAATGGACGCATAGTACCGGTGAGCGACTCACTTATCGACTCAGCACTAATGTCGGCGAAGAACTTGATCTCTGGCAGGAGTTCTGCACTTGGCAGATAGGGATTACCCGAGCCCCTTGCCCCAGTTTGATAAAGACTTGAAAGTGCCCCACAAAAGACATCCTTGAATGTTGTCGAAGCCGAGGTGCATGCTGCGTTGAGGGCGGTAAACGGTTCTCGACCCTTGCCTACGTGATCCCAGGTTGATTTCATGATGTCGACCTGTCCCGCAGTAAGTACGTTCCCAAACCAGCCCCAGCAATACCCGTTGAGTGCGTTTGACTTTGAAAACGGCCACAATTCAGGACGTGTAAGCAAAAATGATGTCCATACAGCCCAGTCTCGGACCTCTGGATACGCGCGCATCTCCATCCAAGTCGATGAAAGCTCATAGAACATCCGCTGTTGTCCATTGTAGCCATAGGAGCCATTCTGAATAACATGGTGCAGTTCATGTGCACATGTCACTCGCAATGCGTCTACACCAAAGGTTGAGTATGACTGTTTTCCGGACCACGTAGAGTCGGTTGGACTAAAGTTATTATCGATTTCAACCCACGTTGTGTATCTCTCCGATGGGGTGAGTGCAAGTAGCCTGTCCAAGTTTGTGATGCCGTAATATCCCTCGCGACCGAGATCATGAAGGTATACGTCTATAGCACGACTTCCACCTGTGGTATCGTCACCTGGTGGTGGAGCATATCCAAGGGTATCGATCTCCAGCTTCCATGAGCGCTGTAGTGCGCGTAGACATTCGTCAACGTAGTCTGGTGAGCCGTTGGCATCACGATCTATCGTGTCTACGGCATCTGGTCCGACAACGGCATAGTGGACGCGAAACTTGCCATCACTTGATTCGGTGTGTAGAGGCAGTGGTGGACGCGAGCCCAAAATCTCAATGCTCTTTCCACGTTGGATGCGGTTGCGATCTGCACGTTCAGTAAATCCACACCGGTTTGCGGGTTCGTCGTTGCCACAGATTGCTACGGTGCGAAAAAAGAAAAGCGCGCCCAGGAGAATACCCGCCCGCGCACATCGGTTGCTGTACAGCCGTGTCACGTTATACTTTACCGGAACATTTCCTTGATCATACCCCATGTACGCTTGATCCCACTTACGTTGTGGGCAACGCCTATAGTGTTTGAGTATGAGGCATTCTTGTCACGTGTTACTACCTTGAGGCGGTAGGTGAAATAGTTGGCGGTGATGTTCTTGTCAGACTCAGCTTTGCCAAACGCTTCTGTGTCGTTGTATGAATAGGACTGGTTGCTGCCTTTTGCCTGAATCGTTGCTACGTACCTGTACTGTTTATCGGCACCGGCACGCTCGATTTCATATTGCGCTACATCAGACTCATTTGCTGACTTCCATTCGACCACAATGGCATTGCCATTGGACTTGGCCTGGAAGTACTGCAGCGTAAACTGCACAGCTTGTGCGCTTACTACAAATGCTACTGCGAGTAGCGCTATCGAAACAACGAACTTCATGCGCTGCAAATATACTATCGGAAGCCGAATTCCGTACTATTGCCACATGTCGCCGAGTTTAAAACTTGTCCACGTTTTGTCAATGTGTCTCGTGGTGATGCTCCTGTTGCTGGTGCCAGCACAAGCTGCCAGCCCAGATGGAGATACTATACGTGGTGTTGTGGTCGATATTGGTTCCGGTGGGATCCCTCTGAAGGGGGCTCTTGTTCAGTGGATTGGAACAACGTCTGGTGTTGTCACTGATTCGAAGGGAAGCTTTGTCATCGTTCGTGCTGGCAAGCAGGATACGTTAGTTTGCAGAGCCTTGGGGTTTTCGACCAAGATCATAAAAGTGGATGCGAAAACCATCCTTTCAATTGAAGTGCAGCCCACAACGCTTACAACTCTGCAAGTCGAGGCTGAGTCTGGTCCAACGATCACGAAATCACCGATCAAGACCGAAATTATCACTACGAAGGATCTCACAAAGGCCGCATGCTGCTCACTGGCGGAGTCATTTGAAAGGAATCCGTCTGTAGAGGTCTCGTTTTCAGACGCAGTAAGTGGAGCAAAGCAGATCCAGTTGCTAGGTCTGCGAGGGCTCTATACGCAGTTCCTCATAGAGGCAGTGCCAACAGTTAGATCTCTCGAATTGCCCTTTGGACTTGACCATATTCCTGGCCACTTTATGGAGTCGATAAGTGTCTCGAAAGGGGCTTCTTCGTTAACGACAGGTTTTGAGGCGATGACTGGTCAGATCAACATCTGCATGCACAACCCTCGCATGTCTCCGCCGCTATATGTGAACGCCTATGTTAATACGATGGAGCGATACGAGCTAAATCTCTATGGTGCTCAACAGATAAATGACGAACTCTCCACCATGACGATGGCCCATGTACGGAAGATGGATATGGGACAGGATAACAATGGTGATGGTTTTGCAGACATACCAACATTTCGCCAAGCTAACCTTGTTCATCGATGGTGGTATAACGATGATGAAGTTGAATGGCAGGTTTTTGTCCGAGGTTTTCTTGACCGTTACAAGTCTGGACAAAGCGTTGTTCATTCATATATGCCGCATCACGATGGCGATTCGTCCAAACCCTACGATATCACTACAGACATCCAGAGGCTAGAGACGTTTGTGAAGTTCGGTCTGCTCAATCCCTTCGATGATCTTGAAGAAGCTAGTGGTCTCTCTCTAGTTGCAGCAGCGATTGTGCATGATCAATCTACTGTATTCGGATTGCGATCAGCTCGCGGTGCACAAGAAACCTTTCAGCTCCGAGGAATTGCAGCCTTGCCGTTCACACGCCAGTTCAAGATTGTTACAGGGTTCTCGTACTTGTATGATAATGTTCGAGAATCACTCGAGGAATCATCATTGACGTTGTATGGGTCCTCGTATGATCGTAGAGAACATGTGCCGGGGGTTTATGCCGAGGCCACTATAGAGCCACATAAGAATCTTACGGTCTTGCTCGGTCTGAGAAACGACTGGCACAACATGTATGGATCCAGATTGACTCCCAGGGCCCATGTTAAGTGGAATGCCAGCCAAGAGCTCGTTGTTCGGGCCTCGCTTGGACGTGGTTGGCGCGTGCCCTCTGTGATTACAGAGAACGTTTCGTCGTTTATCAATTCGCGTAACGTGTACTTCGACTCAACATTCCGTCCGGAAGATGCTTGGAATATAGGTGGATCTGCAACGTCAGCACTAACAATAGCAGGAAAACCACTTACGATTGATGCTGAGTTGTACTATACGCGTTTTACCAATCAGCTCGTTGTAGACTACGATCGCTCGGTGCGACAAGTGTGGCTTACGAACCTAGAAGGTTCAAGCTTCGCAGCAAATGCGATGTTACAAATCATGTTTTCTCCATTCGAATCAGTAGACCTGCTCTCAGCGGTGCGTTGGGTAGACGTGCAAGCCCCGTACAATGGTGGAATGATGCAACGTCCTATGATGTCTCGTCTGCGCATTCTCAACACAATCTCGTATGCATCAGAAAACAACGAATGGCAGGCCGATGCCACATTGTCTTGGAATGGACCAGGAAGATTACCAACTACACAGGGTAACCTCGAGCGCTATCGCCTTGGAGGTGAGTTCCCGGGATACTGGCGCGTTAACGGACAGATAACCAAGAGGTTTGGTACGCTGGACGTTTATATGGGCATAGAGAACGCGACAAACTTTATCCAAAGCAATCCGATTCTTGGGACTGAGAGCCCCTTCGGAACTTACTTTGATGCCTCGTTAACATGGGGGCCGATGGATCCTCAGATGATCTATCTTGGTGTACGCTACACCTTGTACTAGTCAGCTGCGATCGGATGAGGTAGACTTGGAGGTTTGGGCATATCGCCCTCAAGTGGACGAACCTCGACATCTTCGATGAGAATGTCTGGAGTTACTATCGAAGCCTGCACATAGGCTGCACCACCACTTATAAATGATGGAACAACACTAGGTGCTAGAAAGTTGTGGACATGTCGTTGTTTCGATACGGCCAGAATGTCCTTAAACAATGGTGGGGCAATTCCAGCAGCCTCCATCCCACGGAGGAGTTCTTCCCGTCCATCTGGATATACCTTGTAGGCGCGCAATAACCCAAGCTTGCCTTCGCCCTGCGACACGGGCAAGTCTGTGCCTGTCTGCCGGAACACTCCTGTGAAGAGTAAATTTTGATCCATCGCCAAACGAACAATTATGCCATAGGGGAGAGACCTATCCTTGACGAGCTTGAGGAGCTGTTTATTCATTTCTGCACGAGACTTCATCTTCTTCGCATCAGCACATTGCACGGACACAACGCTAAACATCGCTCCACCTCCGCGCTGGTGTCCGTTGCTAGAGTCGATGCGCTTTGTTGGCACGCGCGATGAAAGGAGCGTTTTCAGATAGCCCTTGGAGACCACGTCAACATTTCGTGCAGGAACGCCTTCGTCATCAACGTTATAATGTCCGGTAAGTACAGTTCCCTCGAAGGATTTGGTAAGGGGCTCTGCAGTCACAGACAAAAACTCGGGTAGCACCCGGGCACCTATCTTGTTTTGGAATGCCATGGTGCGCTCATTCGTGGAGAATCCGCCTTCAGACAGCGGCTGTCGCTGAGCAACAAGGTTGGGTGCAAAGTATTGGCCTAAAAGCGTTCCAGCTGCCTGGCCTTCAAAAATGACGGGTCCTGAATAGGTTTCAGCAGTTTCGGTGTCGACCATTTGTGTTAGAGTCTCGGCCACCTCTCGCACTGCACGTTGCAGCGAATCGTCGGGTGGAAACTCGTCCGGAATGCGAGCATATGCTGCAAAGGTCTGCGCGATCGGCATGCCATCAGATGCCTGTGTAGTTGCTATTACCTCAAGGCCAGCACTGCACTCAATCTTATGTGAACGGGCTCCGCTCGAATTCAGGTAGTAGGTCTCTTTGGGTATCACTTCGATACCTACGCGTGATGACTGAATCTTGGGGAACTCCCGGAATACTGAGCTAAGGCTCCGTGCTTTTGCTATCAGAACATTAACCTGTGGACGATACATCTGATTGCCAAGGTCATTCACCGTGTATTGTTGTGCTATGCGATAATCCCACGTTGTGTCTTTGCGTGTGCGATTCTTGAGTGTCGATTCTTTCTTTGAATAGATCTCAACTGCCTGTTTGTAGCAAGCGTCTGTGGCTAGCCAGACTTCTCTGCGAAGAACATCGGGGCGCAACTCAAATGGGATAACTCTATTCTTGTATCCTTCTTCATCGTCGCTTGATCCGAAGAATCCGAGGCTTACGTCAAAAAAATTCGTGTTGTCGAACTTTGGTGTGCCAATATGCATACGCACACTCAGGGTTGCGCGTGTACCAGAATCTAGGTCCTCGAGAGCACCTTGCACAGCATGCATTGTTGCACTCTTTCGAATCTGCAGCACGTATTCTAGCTGGTAGGGCGCCGGCAGGTCTCCGATGCGCAGCTGGTCCATCGAACGTTGCATTTCGAGTTGCAGTGTGTTGAAGACCTCTTGCTCGCTCATCGTCTGGGCCCGAAGCGAGCTTGATACCAAGACGATGCAAAGTATCAATCGTATCATGGCTGCCCCCATTTCATTTCAACCGTGGGATCCGACAAAAGTGGAGGCTTTGCCTGAGACTTTTGCTTCTTCTGAACTTCTATGGTAGAAACAAGCAAGCTTGGAGAACTTGCGCTCACCGGCACACCGCCGGACTCTGCACCACAGACGCCATTGAAAATCCCAAGATCGTCTGCAGCTGCCACGATGTTGTTAAAAGTTGTAAGTGGTGTGCCAATCAGATCCACGCCACGAACCAGCTCGTCTGGACGTGCGTCTGCATAGATCTTGTATACCACGAGTGGCTGCACATTAAAGGCGTTGGGTACGGTTCTTCCGGTAAAGGTGAAGCCCCCTTGAATATCCTCAAACAGCAGGCCGAATTCCTTGTTCTGTTTGATGCATTCTCTGCGCAGTAGGGCGCGCAGAGAGTCGTAGGGTACTCGGCGGCTTGCCTCTACGATCAAATTGGATTGCCGTGTTACGGTCTTGAGTCCTGCTTGGCGTCTGCCATGACCGTTGGAGTGAGGAAAGTGCTCAATAGGAGCTCTGTTGGTAAGAAAGTTTTTGAAGACTCCACTGTCAACAGCAATCACGCGCTTGCCAGGCATCCCCTCGTCATCGTATGCAAATGCGCCCACGATGTCTTTACCTTGAAGTTCTTTCTTCGTTGGATCGAAGATAACACTGATGAAGTCTGGCAGAATCTTTTTGTTCAGGAAGGGCTTAAACGTCTGACTCGAGTTGACATCCTTTTGCCTGTGACCTTCTACTCGATGGCCAAATATCTCGTGAAAGAACACACCGGAGCTCCGTCCGGAAAGTATGGCAGGCCCGGTATATGTCTCCATCAGCGGAGCAGTCCGCAGCTGAACGCAGAGGTCTACGAGGCGAGTAACATCGGCCTCTAACGCCTGCATTGATGGAAGCCTGCCGGCTGAGTAGGCAGAGTAACTTTCATACAGGGGAAGGCTCATACCATCGTCTGCTTTACTCTTGACGATAACAAACATCTTTACGATAGGCTCGGATGTCTGTATGCGTGACCCCTCGCTATTGACAAAATATTTTACAAGATTCTCAGCTTGGAATGTTACGCGTCCTGTAAGGATATGCTCACGTCCGGCACACATTCCACTGAGTTTACGGGCGCGTTCTCTCCAAAGTGTTGTGTCGAATGTCAGCGGCTCGATAGCGCCGATATACTGATGAGCTTGCTCTTGTGATAAGTCTGCAGATGAATCCTCTTCTTTGACCTTTACTTGAAGGTTCGTGATCACCTTGCCATATCGTTCGGCAGCTGATTTGTATGCTTTGTCTGTTGCAGACCAGATAACGCTGCGAATTGCTTTTTCATCGTCGGTGATAGGCAGTTCAACACCGCGTGTGCCTCGCCCCATCTCGAATGCTACTCCACGTATACTGCGTGTGTTGTCTAGCTTGTAGGAGCCAACTCGCAAGTCAACGTCTAGGATTCGACGTTTCGACGTAAGATCTGCGTCTAGTGAACCCATAGATGCAGAGATAAGCGTTGACGAAACTTCAGTAATGGAATACGAGAGGAAATATGGTGCCGGCGTAGCCGTTGAAAGCGCATTGATAGTACGCTTCATCTCGGTCTCCATGGCATTGAGCACTCCAGATCTCTCTTGAGCCCCTGCGTGATGTATGCTAACCAGCAGAATCGCAGTTAGATGAAGCAGACTACGCTTATTTGTGTAGAACAGATTTGGAGACAACTTGCAGTTGTGCATCGAGTTCATACGTAATTGGTTCTCCGGTGGCGATCTCGGTTTTCAAGATCTCTTCAGGTGATAGATGCTCGACAAACATGATCACAGAACGCAGCGAATTGCCATGCGCAACAATGAGAACATTTTTACCTTGCTGTAGCAAAGGAACAATGTGCTCACGATAGTAGGGCTCTACGCGTGCTTGAGTGTCTTTAAGTGACTCGCCATTCGGCGGTGGGACGTCGTATGAACGACGCCAGGTGTGTACTTGTTCATCGCCATACTTCTGAGCTGTTTCTGCCTTATTCAGACCTTGAAGATCGCCATAGTGGCGTTCATTCAATGCTTGGTCGCGATGTGTCGGCAGGTTGTGCAGCCCAGCCTCTGTGCAGGCGATATCGGCTGTTCTGATTGCACGCTTGAGTACTGACGTAAACAACACGTCCACCGGAACATTCGCAAGGAGAGCTCCAGCTCTGCGAGCTTCAGCTTCGCCATCTGCCGTTAAATCAACATCGACCCAGCCTGTAAAGCGGTTCTCAAGATTCCATTGCGACTGGCCGTGACGAAGGAGAGTTAATCTGCTCATGGTTGTGGTTTGGGCGCGCATAACTCGAACAAAACGCGACCGGTAGTTTTGGGATGAAGAAACGTTACGAGCATGTCGTGTGCACCAGGAATGGGTTCTTCATTGATAAACTCAAAGCTCCTGTGCTGAAGATCCTGGATGTCGCCAGACAAATCAGAGGAACGGAACGCCACGTGGTGGATCCCATCTCCATTCTTAGCCAAGTACTTTCCCAGTGGTGTGTCTTCTGCAAGGGGTGAAACCAGCTCTATGCGCACGTCCTGTATCATGAATGATGCAATAGCAGCACAAACAGATTCTACTACTTCTTCATGAAATTCTGTAACGCCAAAGAGCCTACTATATAGAGCCTTGCTTGCTTCGAGGTCGCTCACAGCAATGCCAACATGGTCTATTGCCTTGATCATGCCAAGCCCCTTTCGATAAGAATATCAGAAGCTCGCTCGAGATCGGCGATAGTGTTGATCCCATGGAGTTCTTCCCATGAGGGGGCTAGCCATGCGGAAACGGATTTACCACGACCCTGCAGGATGCTTATGATATCGGTGAGGTAGTATTCGCCTTGAGCGTTATTGTTTGAAAGCCCTTCAAGGGCCGAAAAGAGATCAGAACAATCAACGATATAAATGCCGGAGTTGATCTCGTTTATACTGCGCTCTTGCTCGCTTGCGTCCTTGTGTTCAACAATTCGTTGCAGGTTACCGGCTTCGTCCCGAATCATGCGTCCGTATCCTGTGGGGTCTGGCACATGAGCAGTAAGAACCGAGGCTGCTGCACCTACACTCGAATGATGAGCTGCAAATGAAGCAAGAGTTTGCCTGGTAAGTAGTGGTACATCACCACTGAGGATCAGAACATTACATTCTGCATCAGACAAGACACTTGAGGCTTGCTGCACTGCGTGTCCGGTGCCAAGCTGCTGATCCTGCACAACGCAGATCGCTGATGGCATACATGAGGCAACGAAATCACGAACAGATTCACGTTGGTGTCCAACGATTACTACAACCTGAGCTGGATCGAGTGTTGCTGCCTGCTCGAGAACGTACCCGAGAAGGGGGCGCTCGTGTAGGGGATTGAGAACCTTGGCCAGGTTAGGATTGCCCATACGCTTGCCCTGACCGGCTGCGAGGATAGCAACGGCAAGTTGTTTCGACATGTAGTGGGGTCAGTTATTGCGGGGCATCTTCGTGTATGCCTCAACGCTCTTTTCAACAGAAACTGGATTATTGTCTTCGTTTACAAGCACAACGGTTGGCTGCCATGTGCGTGCCTCTTCGTCTGGTAGGTTTGTGTAGCTAATGATGATAACCTCGTCTCCAACATGCCCCTTGCGCGCAGCAGCACCATTGAGGCAAATGTCGCGGCTACCAGCGCTGCCAGGAATAACGTACGTCTCGAAGCGCTCGCCATTGTTGATATTAACAACCGAGACCTTTTCATAGGCCACGAGGTCTGCTAGCTCCATAAGCTCGACATCGATTGTGAGGCTACCCTCATAATAGAGATCAGCCTGCGTGATGCGAGCCCTGTGGAGTTTTGACTTGAACATGATTCGATTCATTGATGCCTCCGGCTCAAATTTACCGCATTTCATCGGGAATGACGCATCAGTCGTGGAGTTCGTATTTTTGCAACATGAAACTTAAACTATCTCAAATAGCCCATGCTCGAAGTGGCGACAAGGGTGATGCAGCTAATTGTGGGGTGATAGCCTTCAAGCAGGAGTGGTACCCGATCCTTCAGCAATATCTAACGAAGGATAGGGTTCAGGAGTACTTTGTCGGACTCTGCCTTGGTGAGGTAGAGCGCTATGAGCTTCCTAATCTGTGGGCGGTCAACTTTGTGCTCAATAACACGCTGGGTGGTGGCGGAACCGTGTCGCTCAAACTCGATGCTCAAGGAAAGACCATTGCATCTGCGATGTTGATGATGGAGCTGGAGATACCAGACGGAGCACTGAGCCTGTAAACCTTGGGTCTTTACGGACGGCCAAGGGGCGTGGCAGATCCGCATGTTGTCTCAAGTGACGACAAAATGGGTCGCATCCACGCTTTGACAGACTCGCCAGACCACTTCTTATCCCACGTTTGCGTTACATCACTTCCATCTAGGCGCGTGGAAACCGAATACACGTCGATGAAAAGCGAATCGCCGGTATGCTGCAGTCTCCACGTACGGACCAACGCAGTATATCGATATTCAAGCTCGGTTAGTGAATCTTGCGCCATAATGATGCCCTCGGCATCATTGCGTTCAACTACGGTAAACCCATGTTGGTCAAAAATGCTTGCAGCATTTGTGATAAACTGGGCCGTTGGCCGTTTACAGGACATAGACATGGTGCGCTTCCTGTCCATAAAATGTATGGCATTGCATCCAACGAGAGCCACCGTTGTCAGTAGCAGGATATTTCGTCTGTGGACTGCTAGACTCATGCCTAACTCCATGTGCGCGAAAGAAAGTGCAAATTAGTAACTCACGACCAACCAATAACGACGTATTACAATGACGAACGGTACAGAACAACAACGAATGCACTGGAAAGCTCAGGCAGCTGCTATGGATGCCAGCGATGCTCTGGCATCATTTCGTGAAAAGTTTTATTTCCCGAAGCACGGCGATGGATCTGCACTATACTTCTGCGGTAATTCACTTGGATTGCAGCCCAAAACCGTAGAGATCTACGTACAGGAAGAGCTTGATGACTGGCGCGATTACGGTGTAGAGGGGCACTTCCTCTCGCGTCGGCCATGGTACGACTATCATCAATGGTTCGCCGAGCCTCTGGCAGAGATCGTTGGTGCTAAGCCCCATGAAGTTGTTCCAATGAACACGCTTACCGTTAATCTGCATCTCATGCTGGCATCGTTCTACATGCCAACGCCTGAGCGACATAAGATTTTGATCGTTAGCAAGGAGTTTCCGTCAGACCGGTATGCAGTGGAGACGCATCTGCGCTTTCGCGGGTACGACCCTGATGAGGCTATGGTAGAGGTTGGACCATCAAGCGGCGAGTTCGCATCCACGGACGACGTGCTCAATACCATACGCGAGCTTGGGTCTTCGCTGGCCATGGTAATCATCAGTGGCGTTCATTTCTATAACGGTTCACGTGCTGACATGGAGACGATTACCCGCGCCGCCCATGAGGTAGGTGCACTTGCAGGTTATGATCTTGCACATGCTATCGGCAATATCGAACTCAAGCTGCACGATTGGGATGTAGACTTTGCAGTGTGGTGCACGTATAAGTATCTCAATTCTGGACCAGGATCAGTAGGGGGAGTCTTCGTGCATGAACAGTATGCCCAAACTTCCACCCTGAACCGTTTGGCTGGATGGTGGGGTAATGAGGAATCCACACGCTTTGAATTAGCGCAGAAATTCCGTCCAACATTTGGCACTGCCGGATGGCAACTTTCGAATGCCCAAGTGCTTCCGCTGGCTGCAATGCGAGCCTCTCTCGAGGTGTTTATGGAAGCCGGCATGGAGAGAATCTTTCATAAGCGAGACAATCTTACGGGGTTTCTTGAGCAGGTGGTGCTGGAGGTGATCGGCAAGCATGAATGGATCAGCATCATTACGCCCCCAGAGAAACATCAGCGTGGCGCTCAGCTAAGTATTCGATTTACTCGCAACGGCAAGGAAATCTACAATGATCTGCTTGGCCTAGGATGTATCGTTGACTGGAGATCTCCCGACGTAATCCGCGTTTCGCCAGCCCCTTTATACAACTCGTTTACCGATGTGGCCGAGTTCGGCTGTCTTTTTTCAGATGTTTTGACCAAGTATCAATGAGCACATCTTCTAACGAAATTGCGCAATACGTTGCCGGACGCAGAGCCGTCTATGAAGCTATCGCCTCCGGAGCAACGATCGAAAAGATTCTTATTGCCTACGGTGCAGAGGGTGCACCGATCGTGGCAATTCGTACCGAAGCACAAAAGGCAGGCGTCGTATGCTCCACAATGGATCGACGCAAGTTTAGTGATCTCGAACGCACGCTGGGCTTGGCGCAAAACGATAGCCAAGGCGTAATCGCACTGCGTGCATCCAAGCCATCGATTTCACTTGATCAGATGTTGGAAGGTGCCCTTGCCTCATCCAATGATCCGCTTCTGCTTGTACTCGATGGTATTACAGACCCACACAACCTTGGAGCAATTGCACGGAGTGCAGATGGGGCTGGCGTATATGGATGTATCATGCCTGCTAAATACAGTGCTCCAATCACACCGGTTGCTATCAAGGCTTCAGCCGGGGCGCTGGAATCATTGCCGATATGCAAGATCCCACGAGTCTCGGAGACTCTGAAGTACTGTAAACAGAAGGGGTGGAATATTGTCGGTACGGCAGTCCCTGCAACGGCGAGGTACACCGAGACTGTGTACCAAGGACCAACGATTATCGTCATTGGTAACGAGGGCGAGGGCCTGCATCCAAGCGTACAGGCGCAATGCGACGTGCTGGTCGAGATTCCCATGTGCGGCACTGTATCGTCACTGAATGCCTCCGTAGCTGCGGGTATCGTTCTATATCAAGCCCGCGCTCAACGGCTATCTTTGCAACAATCGTAAGTTCTGAATATCTAGGAAGTTCTTCAATGTCAACTGTGCAACGCAACGAGCAGGAGCTCATCAAGATCGAAAAGCTCCATGAGCTGCGTTCGTTAGGGATTAATCCATATCCCGTATCATATGATCGCTCTCATCACACTGTTGAGATTATCAACACATTTCGTGATGATGAACCCGATGCCATGAGCGCTGTGCGTGTGGCCGGACGCATCATGGCCATTCGCAAGATGGGGAAGGCATCGTTCTGTCATATTCAGGATGTAACCGGACGTATTCAGATCTACCTTAAAAAGGACGACCTCGGCGAAGCCTATGATCTGCTAAGACTGTATGATATCGGAGATATCGTAGGCGTAGAAGGCTATGTGTTCAGAACCCGCATGGGCGAGATCAGTGTGCATGCGCGCGAGTTTACCATGCTTACGAAAAGCGTAACGGTAATTCCTGTGGGCAAAGAAGAAGTAGCCGAAGACGGAACCGTAACAAGGTATGATGCAATTGCCGATAAAGAACAACGATATCGAAAACGCTACCTTGATTTGATTGCAAATCCTGACATTAAAGAGACGTTTGTCAAGCGATCGCAAATCATCCGTACCATACGCAACTTCTTTGATGAGCGCGGTTGGATTGAGGTAGAGACACCTATCCTACAGCCTATCTATGGCGGTGCTACTGCTCGCCCCTTTGTAACACATCATAATGCTCTGGATGTAGAGCTCTATCTTCGGATTGCAGATGAGCTATACCTCAAGAGGCTGATCGTAGGGGGCTTTGAGGGCGTCTATGAGATCTCCAAGAATTTCCGCAACGAGGGTATGGATAAAGCGCATAACCCAGAGTTTACGGCACTTGAGATCTATGTAGCCTACAAGGACTATATCTGGATGATGGAAATGGTTGAAGACCTCTTCAACACCATTGCTGTCTCAGCCTGTGGCGCTGCGACAATTGCCTTTCAAGGAACAGACATATCATTCGCAAAACCGTTTGCAAAGAAGAAGATGTTTGATTTGTTCCAGGAATACGCTTGTCTTAACCTGCGTGGACAGTCGCGTGAGCAGTTGCTAGCATCGGCCAAGTCTATTCATGTTGACGTAGATCCATCGGCCAGTGCGATGAAGATTCTTGATGAGATCTTCAGTGTGAAGGTGCAGCCGCACCTCATTCAACCAACATTTGTTATGGATTATCCCGTCGAGATGTCGCCGCTTGCAAAGGCTCATCCTCGCGAAGAAGGCTTGGTTGAACGTTTTGAGCTCTTTATCATGGGCAAAGAGGTGGCTAACGCATTCAGTGAGCTTAATGATCCGCTTGATCAGCGTGCACGACTCGAAGAGCAGGCAACAATTCGTGCAGCGGGTGATGATGAGGCAATGGTAGTTGATGAAGACTTCTTGCACGCTATCGAAGTAGGACTGCCACCTACGGCAGGTCTTGGCGTTGGAATCGATCGCCTCGTGATGCTGCTTACGAATAACGACTCCATTCGCGACGTGTTATTCTTCCCCCAGATGCGGCCAGAGCGACATAAGCATGAAGGAGAATGAGAGTGGGGTATCAACGCTTTGACCCTGCTGCACCTGCTATGTTGATCACTAGATGGGTGCCTCCTACAACGCGAGAGATTGCAACCCACGTCGCTCTTGTGCTGGCTACATTTACCACGTGTCTTATGGCAGGCGCTCAGTGGAATGGCCTCAATCCACTAGAGATTGGGAACTGGAGTGCAGGGCTGGCATATGCAGTTCTTACTATGACGTTCCTGCTCTCGCATGAATACGGACACTATATCGCCGCATACAGGCATCGGCTTCCGTCGTCTTTACCATTTGTAATTCCTGTGCCTCCGATGGTTATGCCCTTCGGTACATTTGGTGCTGTTATCCGAACGCGTACACCAATGATGTCGAAAAATCAGTTGTTTGATATTGGTGTAGCAGGTCCTGTAGCAGGTTTTATTGTTTGCATCGTTATTCTCCTGATCGGATTTGCTACGCTGCCCAGTATAGAATACCTCTATGCGATTCATCCAGAATTGCGTGCCACGGGCTTGACTGATAAGGGGCTCACATTCGGCGACACAGTACTATTCTCATCGCTCCGATGGATTTTTCAAGGGGGCAGCTTTGTGCCACCCATGAATGAAATCTATCATTACCCATTTCTGTGCGTTGGTTGGTTCGGAATGTTTGTTACGGCACTAAATCTGCTGCCATTTGGTCAGCTCGATGGTGGCCACGTGCTGTATGCGCTGATAGGTAGAAGACAGCATGTCGTGGGCCGTATTCTATGGTGGACCATGTTCGTGTTTGCTATTCTCTGGCTTGCGGGTCTGGTATATAGTTTACTTACAGTTGACTTCAATCCTGCTGCACATTCGCCGTGGGTTTTATGGTTGCGAAATTTCGTAGACCCAACTCTTGGCGATGTTATCTCAAGTGCCCCTTGGCTATTCTCGCTTGGAGAGGTCTGGACCTTTTGGCTCATTATGGTGCGCCTCTTTATTAAGATCGAGCACCCTGTAGTTGACGACGACACACCCCTTTCCAAAGGAAGAATCATTATTGGGTGGTGTGCCATGTTCATACTACTGTTGAGCATTGCTCCCAAAGCGATATTCGAGGTGCAATGACCACACGACAACACACAGTGCTTTCGGCTATCCTGTTAATTCTCGGTGCCTACTTGATCAGGATGTCCGCAGTGGAGATTCAACCCTCTCCCGAGGGTTTTATTGCTCAGGCTGGGCATGCAATTGAACGCCACGGTTTAGTATTTGATGTAGCCCCATATTCTTCCGGCGGTCTTACTACAGGCTTGATTCCTCCGGGTACGCCTACAATGATTGCCATTGGTTCGCGGATGTTCGGCGGTGGGCAAGCCGCTGCGCGGTGGTTCTCGATCGTATGCGTTGGCTTAAGCTTGTGGCTAACGTATCGCATCGGTATGCGTTTCCTGTCCCATCAGGGGGCCATGCAGGCAGTTGTTACTGCAGGAATGTGCGTGCCACTTCTTGTCTATGGACGCCAGGCAAATCTTGATGTAGCAGGCTTGCCATTGTTACTTGCTGGCATATTGCTGCTGCTCTTGATAGCTGAATCGCAAAAACGAGACACGACATTCACCTATACTGCCTCGTATCTGCTTGTCTGCGCCACGGTTGGAGTTGTTTCTTGGCAGACAAGCATACTGCTGCTTGTATTGTCTGTGATAACTGCCTTCTTAACTCGACGCTGGATAGTGCTTGTCGCTGGTATAGTAGGTATCGGATTTGCCCTCCCTTGGTTGCTCATGATGTTCGCAACGTATGGGGATCAGGTGCTACTGGCATCATCAATAGACGTACCAGCATCAGAGCCGCGCTTTTATCACACAGGCCCCCTCGATGCAATTGCTCTTCTCATAACAGCAGCACCTGTTTTTGTGCTATCCATACTATGGTGCATTTCGGCTGTATTCTATCGAACATTGATTCCGGCTGAGCGTCAGACAACGCAGCGTTTGATTGCAGTATGGTTCGTTGTTTCAATCTTACTTGTTGCCATTGACGAGCAGAAGGGCATGCATTCTTTTATTTCATTCGCACCATGCTGTGCCTTGCTCAGTGCGTATGCAATGGAGGAATTCCGCAGGCAGCAGAGTCCGAGATTGATCCTTGTTGGATTAACTCTAACTGCGGTTGCAACATTCATTGTCTTGATTTTCTTGGGTGCTGCGCAAGCCGGAGTGCTGCGATTGGGAGCAATAGCTGTTGGAGGAACATATGCTGCCTACGCAGCCGTTCGCATGTTCTCACGAGGCAAGCTCAAGCGTGGTTTGGAGCTGGCGGCATCACTCGATACGCCCGTCTACGTGGGCTCTTTAGTGGTGAGTGCAGTTGTCGCGTTCTGCATTGTTGTCTTTGGCGGACCCTACACAATTTTGGGTGCACGAAGCGTTGCCTATGAAATCAAAGACGGTTTGTCACTCGATGACACGTTTACGTATCTCTTTCACAAGCATGCTCCAACCGATGGCATGAATGCTCAGCTGGACTGGTATCTCGACGGTTGGATGACAGGTCAAATCATCGGCCACCGACATCAAGAGATTCTGCTGCCTGCCGATGGAGTTCGAGAGGAATCGATTTCGATTATCAAAGGAACCCCTGCGATAGTGTATTACCACCCCGGCGCCGACATTCGTCATTTGGAAACAGTGCGTCGCATTCTCGATACATCATATACCGAGAACGTCCACACAAAAGACTACACGTTGTTTGTTGTGCGCTAGCTCCCTTGGAGCTTTGCTGCGTACTGGATTTCGTACAGACGAGAATACACGCCACCCAGAGCAAGCAGCTCTGCATGTGTCCCACGCTCCACGATGCGCCCCTGGTCGAATACGAAGATTCTATCAGCGTTGATAATCGTTGAGAGTCTGTGTGCAACAATTATTGCCGTTCTGCCTTGTAGCGCATCATCTATTGCAGTCTGCACAGCCCTCTCTGATTCTGTGTCTAGGGCCGATGTGGCTTCGTCAAACAACAAGATTGAAGGTTCGCGAAAAAGTGCTCTTGCAATGGCAAGTCGTTGGCGCTGTCCACCGGATAGCCGTGTTCCGCGATCACCAACAATAGTATTATACCCGTCAGGAAGTTGCTCAATAAACCCATCGGCATGAGCAATCCGGGCCGCCGATGTGATTCGAGCCATGTCTGCAGAATCATCACCTAGGCTGATATTGTTTGCTACACTGTCGTGGAACAACAGTGCCTCTTGCGAGACAACTCCAAAGAGACGACGATACTGGTCAAGATCTACAGCGCGAATATCTTGTCCGAACACACGCACAGTGCCGCGCTGAGGATCGTAAAACCGCAATACAACATCGAGCATTGTTGACTTGCCGCTACCTGACGAACCCACGAAAGCAACCTTTTCACCGGCGTTTATGGTAAAGGAGATGTCTTGTAGTACAGGCAGCTCGTCGTAGGCAAATGAAAGGTTCTCGACGGCAAGCACCTGCTGATTGGCCGTTACGTGATCCGAGCCGGAGGTGATTGTAGGGAGTGTATCAAGCACTGCAGCAACGTTTGCACCTGCAGCAATACCGCGTTGCATACCTGCAATGGTATTTGCCATAACGCTAATGGGCTGCATTAATCCGAAGAGCAGAAAGAGAAACGTCATCAAATTTGACGGTGTAATTACTCCTGCTGCGCTGTCTTGGCTTCCGACATAAAACACCGTAACGAGTGCAAGGATCCCGAACGTATCATTAACCACCGGTATCAGCCCCATAACCCTGGTGTTACGAACAGCCCTGCGCACGTAAGCCGAGGACTGATCTAGGAAACGGCGCACAATAAACGACTCAATGTTCATTGCCTTGACTACGCGAATGCCAAGGACAGTTTCTTGCAATGTAGACGTGAAATCTGCCTGCGCTGCTTGTAGCCGAGCACCATATGTACGCAGCAGGCGCGTGGCTACACGCATGAGTATGAGCCCAAGACTTGCAACTCCTACAGATAGCAACATGAGCTTCGGGCTGATCATAAACAGCAGGCCAATGTAAATGGCTACCGTTGATGCCTCGCGCCATAGGGTTGTAATGGAGTTGATAGTGGCATGGTTAAGAATGCCGATGTCGTTTGTTAGCAGCGAAATGATCTCGCCAGCTTTACGCTTGCTAAAAAAGTCTAAAGACTGTTTCGTAAGGTGCAGAAACAAAGCGTCTCTAATGCGCTTCATCACCCCTTCTTCAAGTCTTGTTGTTAGTATTGAACTGACGTACTTCGTAATTCCTCTGATAACGAAGAGCAGGAGCAAGACCAGCGATATATTCCGCAGTGCGCTACTCTTATCGGCACCTTCTACGATCGAAGCAACGAACTGATCGAATGCAGCCTTTAGGCCATGTATAGGAGCAGAAGCCTTTGCTGACGGTGCTGTTGGTGAAGAGCCAAAAAGGGTACGGAAAATAGGCTCAACCACAGCTAGGATGAGAGCGTTTGACACAGAAAACAGAACATTGGCTATAGTAGACAATGCCACCAGCTTCCATGCTGGGCGCACAAAGGGCAACATTTTTAATGCCAATTGGCGGACAGAATATGAACTGCTATGTTTCACGGAGGTACGGCTTGACGAATGTTCTGGTGTGTCAGTGTTTGAGTGATTGTTGGTATTCACGCGCATAGGCTTGAATGGCCTTTGCAAGCCCTTGAGCTATCGCGGTTTGACCGCTTGCGGATGCAAGATACGCGGCATCCTTTGTGTTAGAAAGGAATCCGGTCTCTACAAGCACATTTGGCATGGATGCTCCGACAAGCACAAAAAAACCTGCTTGGCTTACGCCTCGATCCGTTAGCGAGCCACCTGAAGTCATCTCTTTCTGAATCTTGACAGCAAACGTCTCGCTGAGTTTAACAAAGCTACGTTGAGCCATAGTTGCCACAATGATTTGGTCCTCAGTCATGCCTTCATAACGGCGTTTAGCTTTTTCGAAACTGACTGAAGCATTTTCTCGCTGTGCCACGCGAGCTGCATCGTCGTTTCGTCCTGGGCGGAGTATATAGGTCTCGCAACCATGGGCAGGGTGGGGCTTTGTTGGCATACTGTTGCAGTGTATGCTCACGAAGAGCTTCCCTCCAGCTGCATTGGCTATCTCTGTTCTGCGATACAGTTCGATAAAGACATCCGTTTCGCGGGTCATAACAACTTTGGTGGTAGGCAAAGCCTTCTTGAGAATGTCTCGAAGCTTGCGCCCGATGGCTAGCACAACATTCTTTTCGTATGCTCCATTGACACCTTCAGCACCGGCATCTTGTCCACCGTGTCCTGGGTCGATAACGATTACATCTAAACTCCACGGCCCCTTGGAAGCCAACGTGTTGGCTGGTGGGGTAGCAGCATCCTTCTGACTGCTCTTCGATGTTGCCGTGTAGGAAATCTCCTTTGGGCTGATGCGTTTTGCGATGATTGTGTCGAATGTAGACACGATTGTAATCACGCACTCAGAAGCTCGATTGTCCCATTTGAATGCCAGCTTGCTGTTCATAGTCGCATAATCAATGGCATTATCTATAATGCGGGCCTTTGTAATGCGCAGTATCCATCCCTTTGCTGTGCGTTCAAGAGCACTGTGCATTGAGATAGGCGTACTACTGGCTAGCGATAGTGTGGATTCTGAAGCCCGATGGGTAAGAGAAACCTGAGTAATGTCGGCAGGCTGCTCACCTGCTAGCCGAAACCCAGACAATATAGTGATTGCGGCCAGGGTTGATAGCGCAATGTAAATGACTTGTTTTCGTACGAAGATCAACGTTGAGTCCGAGTCGGGGTTAACTTTGCTGCTCAAACATACTACGACAACTCATGCGCAAGACTCTCGTTGGCCAAGAAATGGAATTAACCATTGATGCACTCGGATTTGAAGGAATTGCAGTAGGCAGAATTGATAGTCACGTCCATTTTGTCAAGGGCGCACTACCCGGAGAGCGAGTGCGGGCTCGAATCGTTGGCAAGAAGAAAAAACATGTGATTGCTGAAACCATTGAGGTGCTCGAAGTATCGCCGCAGAGAAGCGTGCCCCCTTGCGAGCATTTCGGCGTTTGTGGTGGCTGTTCATGGCAACATCTGGCCTATGAGCACCAAGTGCAGTGGAAGAGGCAGCATGTTGTTGACTCATTTGAGAGGTTGGCACGGATTCCTGTTGATACCATCGATCAAACATTGGCATCTCCGACACCATTAGGGTATCGTAATAAAATGGAGTTTTCTTTCGCAGGCTCTGCCTGGCTAACCCGTCAGGAGATTGACACAGGAAACGAATACATCCGAGATTTTGCTTTGGGGCTTCATGTTCCCGGGAGATTCGACAAAGTCCGAAACATAGAACGATGTCTGCTCCAGTCAGACATGGCAGGCGTGGTTCTCGCACACACGCATGCCTGTAGAAGAGCAAATCTGGTGCCTGCCTATCATCAGCGCGCTCACGAGGGTTTCCTTCGGCATTTGGTGATTCGCACAAGTGCCGCAACAGGTCAGGTAATGACGATGCTGATAACAACAACGCCAAATACTGATGCTGAACTGAAATTTGTTGAGCAGTGGCTAGAAGTATTCAATAGTCTGCCGGCTGAGTCTACCTGTATCCACGCAATCAACGACACCTGGTCTCCTGTGGCCATAGGTGAGATACATACATGTATGGGGCCGGGACACATCGAAGAAGTATCTGATGGGATTCGTTACAGAATCAGCCCCTTTTCATTCTTTCAGACCAACACTGTGCAGCTTCCCAATCTGGTAGATAAAGCAATGCAGGGGGCTGGCATCACCGCTGATAGTGTCGTTTGGGATCTCTACTGCGGGACAGGAACGCTTACGTTACCTGCTGCGCGCAGGGCAAAGCATGTTATTGGTGCTGAGTTAGTCGAGAGTTCCATTGCTGATGCTCGTGCAAATGCCGATCGCAACGGGATTGCCAATGTAGAATTTCATGTGGTAGACCTGCATCATCAAGCTGCTCTTGAACAACTGCGCACCTTTTCAGCACCCGACGTTGTGATTGTAGACCCCCCAAGAAATGGTATGCACGAGCAAGTTGTCAAGCATCTGTTGGCAGTGGGTGCTCCACGTACCGTCTATGTGAGTTGTAATCCTGCTACCTTGGCACGAGACTGTGCAATTCTGCATGAGGTATACGATGTGCGACTTGTTACTCCGGTTGACATGTTCCCACAGACGTATCATGTCGAGGCGGTGGCTGTGCTAGAGCGCAGAGCATAGATGGTTGTGATGCCGCAGTCTAGTTTGCCGATGAGAGCATAACTGTGCACGATGCAACACCGCTTTGGGTGATCATGCGTATGATGTAGATGCCAGGTGAGACTGTTGGCATACTGCAGGTAACCTCATACTCCCCAGCATCAACGTAAAGCTCCTGATACAGCACGCCGATGCTTCTGCCTTGCACGTCCAAGAGATCAATTGTTACACCTGAAGAAGCATGGAGTACGAAGCGGAGATCGCGTGCACCTGTTGCAATGATCGAACCTTGTGCAGGTTCAATAATCTCGTCCTGTGTGGGTTTAAGAACGCTAGTGCCAACATTGAATCCTAGTCGTTTAGCTTCACTGCGAAGACTTCCCATGCCACGTTGAACTTGACTTTGTGTGGTGCCTGCCACAAGTGCAAAGCACACCTCGAGTGTTGAGTCTGGCAGAAGTTTCATCGGTCCAGCTCCGACGATCGCCGAAACATCAGTGACCCTTGACTTTGGTCGGCGGATACCCCCAGTCATAACGTACCATTTCTCAGAGCGCAGAAACTCATCATAGATACTCGGGCAGTCACTAGACCCCTCATTATCCATTGCAAATCCATTCACAGCTAGAGGGGAAATCATTGCAAGGCCAATATGTGGCAACGAATCATGCACAGTATTTGAAATGTACATGAGTTGATTATTCGCATCCCACACACATTGATCATTTGCTCCAGCATCGCCAATGTCAAAATCAAAGAACTGCGAAACATGTAAGTCACTGAATGCAGAATCGGTAATGTTGGTGACACGCAAAACAACGAGAAGCGTGTTCTTTGTTGAGTCTCCGTTGAGGGCAATAACATTGCTGCGAACCTGAATCCCCAATGGGTAGAAATCGCCCGTATCGTCGTACCCACATCGTACGCGCAGACCCGAAGGAATGCTGTCGCTGCGCACAATGGCATTCTCGAAGCTGGAAAACGATGTTTCCTTCTGTGATGTTTCGAAACCTCGAGCGGCATTGGGAAGCTTGTCTGGCCCTGTCCCAATCAGGGTAGCCCCCTCGAAGAGAATATTGTCGAAGTCTCGGTATCGCAATCCAACACCCTGTATGTTGGTCGAGTAGTCATTGAAGCCAATATTGCCAGTGGAGTTGACGGTAACTGTTATGTCGTTTCCCGCAATAGTTCTGTACGTGGGATTAACAATCGTCTGCAGTGATGACATTGTAATAAATGTTTGCCGCTCGAACACCGAGGTGAGAAGTCGAAGTTGAGCATCTCCTGGGATTTGAGGTGGCAGAACAACTCGAAAGGCCGAAGCAAGTAAGCGGCTTTCGCCAGATTCAAGGGGGCCGGCAGAGATTGAAGAGTCCAAGAGCACGGTGCCTGATGGTGCATCAGCAATAGCGAATTGAATTATGCAGTCCTTCAATGGCTGAAGTGTATTCAGAATTGTTATATCTACGAGCAACGTGTCGGATGACTCAAAGACTGAGTCGGCATCAGCATCTGAAAACCTGTATGATGATACCGTTGCCCATGAGCGTTGTTCTCCAGAGACAGCAGCAGCTGCATCTACTCGGCCGCTGCCGATTAGACCTCGCAGTCCTCGATTGATGCTATCGATGGAAACACATGAGGCTTGTAGTGTAGCATGAACCTGAGCTGGAGTATAGTCGGGATGAATCTGCCGGACCATTGCAGCGATTGCAGCCACAACTGGTGAAGCCATCGATGTGCCATCGTAGGCTTCATAGCGGTCTATGGGTACTGTTGAAACGATCGACACACCAGGTGCGCAAACATCAACGCTTGCATTGATGTTCGAAAACGAGGCAACGCGATCACCAAAGTCTGTTGCTGCAACACACAATGCTGCATCGTACGCAGCAGGGTAATAGGCAATCTCTCGGCCGTCATTCCCTGCGGCCCCCACGATTATGGATCCAAGGGCGGTAGCTTCGTTTACAATCTTCTGATCAGCAAGTGAGCTCGACGGACTCCCAAACGAACAGTTTATCACATGCGCCCCCATGCTAGCTGCGTACAATATCGCATCAGCAGATCGAGAGATCGAAGTAGAAAACTGATCATCGCCGCCAATTTTCAGAGGCATGAGTGCTACGTTGCGTGCGACACCTGCAATGCCCAGAGCGTTATTATGGGTTGCGCCAACGATACCGGCAACATGGGTGCCATGACGATTCCCTGGCAAAGGTGAATTGTCTTCGGTAAATCCATTAGCGCCTACAAAATCCCATCCAAACCAATCGTCAATGTAGCCGTTTGCATCATCATCGATACCGTTGTTGCGCTTGTCTCTGCCAAGATTGTCTTGGCCTGTTTCGCCAGTGTTATTCCAGATTCGTTGCTGTAGGTCTTGATGTGTTGTATCTATGCCAGTATCTGCGATGCCGACAACAATGGTTGGTGCTTGGCCTAGGCTGTCCCACGCACTATTAGCTTGAATCAGTTCAATGTGGTACTGCTGCGGTAGTAGTGGGTCGTTGGTAGATCCCACTAGTCTCATTTTGGGAAGGGGCTCGCAAAACTCAATGCCATCTATGGACAAAAGTTTGCGCGCAGCTACATGTGGAGTCAAATCTGTGCTGTAACGAACAACGGCTATATGGTCTAGAGTGGAGGCAGGCCCTTGCGCGCTTAATGAATTCTTGCGAGAGCGTGCTTTTGCAAGCGCTATCAGAGTAGAGCCTGAAATGTAGCCCTGTGTAGTATGCTCGCCAATAACCGCACGTATTGCAGCCATGCTGCCAGTGCGTCCTGATGCCAGCCACTGCTGTGCAATAGGGGATTGGGGGCTGAGGTGAATGATGAGTGCCCGCGGTTCGATCTCGGCAGTAACATGTCCGCAACAGCACATGAACATGAGTGCAGTTGTGAACAAGATTGATCTCATTGGGATTTCCAGGTGATTCGTTTTCTCATCACTCGCTGCGTGCCAAGGCGAACTTCAGCGATGTATTCGCCATCTGTAACCGTGTGGCCATCCTGCGAGGTTCCATTCCACGTAACAGTGTAGACGCCTGGAGGCTGAACGCCCGAATAGATTGTAGAAACGATCATTGCCTGCGCAGAGTATATCACGATTTCAACGTAGACCTGTTCGTCGACCACATAGCGTATATCGGGACTCACATCCTCGCCAAGGCCAAAAACTTTTGCGATATCTGAAAAACTCACTTGCATATTCCCAGTGCCCATTGGGAAAAGCAGAACACCGGGCACATACATAGCATTGGCAATGGTGAGTTGATACTGCGTGAGCTCCTGCGGCTTTGGCGCGAGCACCGAAGCCGGGATGTTCATCGTCTCATTGATCTGATCCCAGATCGTGCTTGGGCGTTTGGTTGTACTTAACACGCGCAACAATGCAGAAGCTTCACGCAAAGCGATGGTAAAACGCGTAGATGCACTCAGCTGAAGCTGCATTGCCTGTCGATATGCGCTATCCTGCTCATCGGTCGAAGGGGCGCGCACCTGACCGGGAATTCCCGTCCGTGCGTCGAAGTCGCTGGAGTCTGCGGCAATAAACTCTCCTGGTGCCATCACACGGGGTTGTATGACAACACTGGATTTCGGTTGCGCGGTAGAGACAACTGCGCTAATGACGAATGCTAGAACAACTGCTAGTTTCACTTTTGAAGCATTGACTTTTGAGCGTCTTTCAAAAGGTCGCCAAGTGTTACACCAGGATCAGATGGTATCGGTTGATGCGAGCGATGCGCGTCGCTGCGTTCACGTCCACCATCGCGGTGACCGTGAGAGCCGCCAACGTCTTCCTGCTGACCACCAATTGAGCCGTCTTCGCCTTTCATGGCCAGAATCAACGATGCGCTGGCACCGTTAAGGTCTGCCACAACACAATGTATGGTGTCGCCAACATTGATCTGAACCTTTGCTCCGCGACCAGCATTAAGCATCTTCGAGCGTGGCATAAATCCGTCGAATGTATCGTTTACGCGCACAACAGCCCCTTGAGTGCTGGCTTGTTGGACTACGCCTGTAACATCGGAACCAACAGGCAGTGTTGTGGCAAGGTCCAACCAAGGGTTCTCGAGTGTTTGCTTATAGCCAAGAGACAGTTGGTGCTTTTCTTGATTAGTTGAAAGCACCTCGAGGTCGAGCTCCTGGCCAACAGCAACAACCTCTGATGGATGCTTGATGCGCCGCGTCCAACTTAGCTCGCTGATTCGAAGTAATCCTTCGATCTTCGGTGCAACCTGCACGTAAGCGCCAAAGTCTGTGATGCGGCGAACGACGCCCTTAACACGCTTGCCAGCAGGGAAGGCTTCTGCAACTCCAACCCACGGATCTGCTTCGTGCTCCTTGTGAGAAAGCGCAAGCTTGCGCTTTTCGCGGTCTACTTCTGCAACAGTTACCGTGATTTTATCACCTTTTTTCACAACACTTGCTGGGTTGTCAATACGTGACTTCGATAGTCGAGATACGTGTACAAGCCCCTCGATGCCACCGATATTCACAAATGCGCCAAAGGCTGTAACAGATGACACAATTCCTTCATGAACGGTGCCAACTTCTACCTTGCCCCAGTACTCATCAAGCAGGATATCTCTGCGAGTAACAACGGCAGACTTATAACCCGTATCGTCCGACTGCAATTCATGCACCTTGACCGTTACGGTTTTGCCGAGCAATTCATTTAAGTCATCCTCAGGTGCGTTCTTACGAAGGCCTACGTGCGACGCTGGAAGGAAGATGCGCAGTCCTTCAAAGTCGCCACGCAATCCACCCTTGACACGTTCGATAACGACGACGTCGAATGAACCCTTGGAATTGTGAAAACCTTCAAGTTTGCTGTATGCCTCATCACGACGCTTACGTTCTTCTTCTTTGTGCTTGCGTTCTTCTTCGCGCTTGGCAGCCTGCTCGGCTTTTTCTTCTTCTGACAGTGCAGGCGTAGCAGCAGCTTCAGCAACTGGTTCTTGTGCAACGGCTGCCTCTGGATGCGCACTCTCTTCATTGGCGTTGCTGACGGCATCGCTCGAGGCTATCTCTGTAGCATCGGTGGACTGCTCACCTGTAACTTCAACATGTTGTATGTGCTCGACATTTGGCGTCGATGCATCTGCGGCTGGTTCGGATGGGATGTTTGTTGCATCCTCGATAGGCTGTTCTGACATAGTACTGAACTAGACGAAAACTTGTGAAAAATACCTCCGCCCTAACCGATATAGTTAGGATGCGGACCACGAAGATACGTGAAAAAATTACCGTGTACGCCCATGTCGTGGCAAGGTCGCAGGCAAATATCTCATGTGGGAGGTTGCGTAATTCGCCCGCGCACCATATTTTCGCAAGCTATTTTCTAACCCTGCCGCCAACGCATCGACGTTTGCGGATGCGCAAGCAACCAAAGGAGAGATATATGGGCGTACAACGTCTGTATGAATCAACATACATTCTCAATGCCATCCTTGAGGATGCCGACATTGAGGCTACAATTGCTCGTACAACAGCGTTCCTTGAGGAAAACGGAGCGAAGATGGTCGAGCTCAACAAGATGGGGCGCCGCCGCTTGGCTTACCCAATCAACAAGAAGTACAACGGCTATTACGTGTACATGGCATTCGAAGCCCATTCAGAGGCTCTGCCGATGCTGGAGAAGTTCTTCTTTTTGGAAGAGCATGTGATGCGCCATCTTTCGCTGCAGCTAGATCCTAAGCTACGTGAATTCCGCAAGGTACGTGCTGAAGCTCAGGCAGCTCGTGCAGCCGCTATGGCAGAAGCAGCTAAGTCCGGCGTGGACATGTAATCCCTAACAACGTCAAAACGAAAGAAATCAACATGAAAATCATCCTTCGACAAGACGTGGAGAACCTTGGCAATATCGGCGAAATCGTCGTTGTCAAGCCGGGGTATGCACGTAATTACTTGATTCCAAATCAGTTGGCCTATGTTGCCACCAACGGAGCAATCCGTGCGTTGGAATCTGAAAAGCAGCAGTACGAGGTTCGCAAGGCCAAGGCACGTCAGCATGCAGAGGTTGTTGCAGCACAGCTAGCAGACCTACAGATCACTGTCTCTATGCAGGTTGGTGAAGAAGGCCGTCTCTTCGGTTCGGTTACTGCACCAATGATCGCTCAAGAGCTAGAGCTTCGCGGCTTTGCCGTGGACAAGCGTAACATTATCATCGAAGAGCCTATCAAGACACTGGGCATATTCGAGGTTAAGGTAAAGCTTCACAGCGATCTGGTTGCGCCACTCAAGGTTTGGGTTATAGGCCAAGAGTAATCTCAGCGATTTCGATCTTTCAAAGGCCCGTTCGAACTATCGAGCGGGCTTTTTCGTTGTTAGGCCCATGAAAAAAATCGTCATTACCGGCGGTAGCGGATTTTTGGGGCAGGCTATAGCTGCTCGGTTGGTTGCAAATGGCTCCGACGTAGTTATTGTCTCGCGCGGTCAGCATCGCATCGCGGGTTGCAGAGTGGTGGGCTGGGAGATGTTGCAACAGGTTGTTGAAGGAGCTGATGCTGTCATCAACCTAGCTGGATCAAGTGTTGGTGGACCGCGGTGGTCTGCTCGAGTTCGTCATGAGATTCGTAAAAGTCGAATCGAGTCCACGCAGCACGTCGTGGATGCCATTGCGAAATGCAGCCATCCACCCAGTCTGATTTCTGCCTCAGCAGTGGGATACTACGGCAACACCATGATCCCCTCAAACGAAGCCATGGGAGCAGGCGCATCGTTTCTGGCAAATGTTACAGCTGCTTGGGAGAAGGAGGCACTGAAAGCACAAGTACATACTCGCGTGGCCTGTTTACGAATTGGTGTTGTGCTTGATCCACATCAGGGTGCACTGCCAAAGCTTGTAGGCCCTATGAAAGCCTTTGTAGGGGGAGTTTTGGGCTCTGGTAGGCAGGGGATGCCATGGGTACATGTTAACGACGTGGTGTCTGCCTTTGTGTGGGCGGTAGACAGCAAAGATGCGTACGGAGCAATAAACGTTGTTGCTCCCGAGGCAGTTACAATGGCCGAGTTTATAGGCACTCTGGGCTCGGTACTCAAGCGCCCAACGTGGCTTCACGTGCCCACAATTGCCTTGCGGCTTCTGCTCGGACGCCAAGCCGATGTTGTGTTGCATGGACAGCATGTAGTGCCATATCGACTACTCGGCTCCAACTTTACTTTTGCACATCCGACTCTGCGAAATGCACTAGAAGACCTGCTATCCGTACGATGAATTTGGTTAACTTGCGCGCCTAAATCGAACCCATAATTCCGAAAACAGAACAACTTCCTGCTAGGACGATATACATGAGTATCGAAGTAGTCATGCCCAAAATGGGCGAATCCATCCAAGAAGGTAAAATTCTACGCTGGGTAAAGAACGTTGGAGACAAAGTTGAGCGCGACGAGGTAATCCTCGAAATCTCGACAGATAAGGTGGACACAGAAGTGCCCTCGCCTGCCTCTGGCGTGATCACTAAAATTCTGTTTCAGGAGGGTGACACAGTCGAGGTTGGCAAGGTTATCTGCGTTCTCGGCGATGCTGCGGGCGCCTCAGCTCCAGCGGCTGCTCCTGCTGCCGCTGCTCCGGCACCTGCGCCTGCGCCTGTTGCGCCATCTCCTGCTCCGGCACCTGCAGCTCCTGCTCCGTCGGGCGGCGGTGTTGAAGTTGTTATGCCAAAGATGGGTGAGTCTATCCAGGAAGGCAAAGTCCTGCGTTGGGTCAAGAAAGTTGGAGACGCAGTAGAGCGTGATGAAGTCCTACTCGAGATTTCGACTGATAAGGTGGACACCGAAGTGCCTTCACCGTCATCTGGAACGATTACCGAAATCCTTGCTCAAGAAGGCGATGTAGTAGAGGTTGGTAAAGTTATTGCTCGTCTCTCAGGGGGCGCAGCAGCGCCTGCTGCTGCTGCACCTACCCCTACCCCTACTCCTGCTGCAACAGCAGCGCCGGCTGTGCCAGCGCTTGCCTCAGTTGCTGCGGTAGCTATCGGCAGTGCTTCAACATCGAGTGTACCGCGTCAGTCTGGATCACGATTCTACTCGCCCCTTGTGCGCAGTATTGCTGCTGCCGAAGGTATAAGTGTTCAGGAGCTTGACAACATTCAGGGCTCGGGTGCAGAGGGCCGCGTAACGAAGAACGATATCATGGCATACCTGGCCAATCGCGGCACAGGTGCGGCACGTCCTGCTGCGGCAGCTCCTGCACCAGCTGTTGCGACATCAGCTCCGGTGGCAGTCAATGCATTCCCGTCATCGGGTGTGGCTGTAACTGGAGACGTCGAGGTGATTCCAATGGATCGCGTGCGTCAGCTCATCGCCGAACACATGGTTCGCTCGAAGCACACATCACCGCACGTTACAAGTGTAGCCGAGGCAGATGTAACGGGAATCGTGCGTCTGCGCGACAAGCAGAAGGACGCATTCGTAGAGCGTGAAGGATTCAAGCTCACGTTCAATCCATTCTTTGGCTTTGCAGTGTGTGAGGGCGTCAAAGCCTATCCACGAATCAACGTTAGCGTTGATGGAAAGAATATCGTTCAGCACCGCCGCACGCAGCTCGGTATGGCTACAGCGTTGCCTGATGGCAATCTAATCGTACCAGTTATCAAGGGTGCTGAGTCGCTGAACATCACGGGAATTGCCCGCTCGATGAATGATCTAGCGAACAAGGCTCGTTCGAAGAAGCTTTCTCCGGACGACATCGCTGGCGGAACGATCACAGTCACGAACGTAGGATCATTTGGTTCGCTCTTCGGTACACCGGTTATCAATCAGCCACAGACAGCAATCATTGGTATCGGTGCAATTCAGAAGCGTCCGGTTGTTCGTGAACTTGAAGGCGAAGATGTGATCGTGATTCGTAACATGGTCTACATCTCAATCACGTACGATCACCGCGTTATCGACGGCGCACTAGCTACACAGGCGCTTGCAGCCATGGTGAAGGCACTCGAAAGTATCAACGAGCACTCCGTCTCGCTGTAAACATGGATAGTATGAAACACGGCGACGTTTGACCTTCGTCAAACGTCGCCGTTCTTTTTACTCGCTGCTTGCTGCTCGCTACTCGCTACTCGCTGCTTGCTACTCGCGTTCGATGATTAACGTTACCGGCCCGTCATTCACAAGATGAACATCCATCATCGCACCGAACGAGCCGGTTGCGATATGTGTGTTCGCATGGCCAGCGGACAATTCGCGAAGCTTCGTTATCAGCTCGTTATAGAGTGACTCTGCATGTTCTGGACGTGCAGCCTTGATAAACGACGGACGTGTGCCCTTGGCGAGCTCACCATACAAGGTAAACTGAGAAACCACGAGAATGCTGCCGCCTACATCAAGAACTGAGCGGTTCATTTTTCCTTCGTCGTCGGGGAAGATGCGCAACGTGACCAGCTTCTGGGCTATCCATTCGCAAGTTGCGGACGTGTCTGTGTGTGTTACGCCAAGTAAAACCAGGAGCCCCTTGTCGATGCTCCCAATAGTTGTGCCTTCGACGTCGACGTATGCCTGTTTGACCCGTTGAACTAATGCAATCATTCTATGGTGTTTGCGTGAATGGATGTGTAGATTCGAATTTAGTTGTGCGAATATCAGAAAGAACATCAATGAAGAAGCTTCTCCTCGTAATCATTACTCTCGCATCGAGCCTTATGTGCGCAGCTCAACAGCCCAAGCCTGCACCGGCAAAGAAGGGGCAAGAATATGGTGCTGGCGTTATCCTGCGTGACAAACCCTGGCCGCTCTCGAATGCCATAGTTGCTAAGAAGTTTTCCGAGAATATTACGATTGTGGGCAAGGTCAAAGAGGTCTGCTCTGTGAAAGGGTGTTGGATGATCGTGCAACAGGGTGGAAGGAAGGCGCGTGTAACATTCAAGGACTACGGATTCTTCATGCCGCGAAACCTTGTAGGGAAAAGCATTGTCGCAACGGGTGTATTGTCTGTTGAGACTGTGTCGGAAGCTGATGCACGCCATTACGCTGAAGACGCAGGAAAGTCCAAGAAGCAGATCGCTAAGATTATTGGCGACCAACACGAGATCAACTTCGAAGCAACGGGTGTAAAGGTACTCTGAACACGGAAAGGATCTTGTCATGAAGTTTACTATTGAACATGCCCCAGTATATGCTACACTTCGCGTAGACATGGAGCGCGGCGAGAGATTTCGCGCCGAACCAGGTGCCATGCTCTCGATGAGTTCAAGTATTGAACTCGAAACAACTACTGCCGGCAAGGGGCTTATGGGCACGCTCAAAGCTGCCGTAGGCGGCGAATCGATCTTTGCGTCGATCTACTCAGCTGTGCACGCGTCGGGCGAGTTGATGTTAGCGCCTGCGCATCCAGGTGATATTGTGCGCATCGACCTGCAGCAGCAGACGATCCTTGCGTATGGCGGCGCGTATTTGGCTGGAGACCCTGATCTAACGATGAGCGCACGTGGGTCTATCAAGGCCATGGTGTCTGGACACGACCTATTTCTTTCTGTGCTCAGCGGCACAGGCCCCCTCTTTTTGAGCAGTTTTGGAGCAGTTTACACACGGACTCTCGGGGTAGGGGAATCGTACGTTGTGGACACAGGGCATATCGTGGCATTTACCGATGGAATGAACTACTCGATCAAGACGGCATCAAAGGGACTGTTTTCAAGCATGGCCAGCGGTGAAGGGCTTGTTTGTCTGTTTACTGGTCCTGGTACTCTGTGGATGCAGACACGCAACGTTCCAGGGTTTGCAAAGACGCTGATACCTTATTTGCCGATGGGTGCATAGCACGGCGGCGGGTCGTCAATTTGGCCTTGTGAGTATCTTTGCCGCATGACAGAAGAAGTTGCAGCACTAATCGGGAAAGAATTCCCGTGCCTAGATAAGGGCTTTGTTCGGTTGATCGACGTCATGGGCGATGACAATGCAATCGTGCAGGCCGCCCGCGTGTCGTATGGCTCAGGTACAAAGAAAGTACATGAAGATCGTGGACTGATCCGCTATCTCATGCGCCATTTGCATACGACACCCTTCGAGATGGTCGAATTCAAGTTTCATGTGAAGCTGCCAATTTTCGTTGCGCGTCAGTGGATACGTCATCGCACAGCAAATGTGAATGAGTACTCTGGACGGTACTCCGAGATGAAGGATGAGTTCTACGTTCCAGATCCAGAGCAGATACGTGCACAAAGCGCTACGAACAAGCAGGGTAGAGCCGACGAATCATTCGCAGCTGAAGAGTCAGGGCGTATCCGCACTACGATGCGTACAACACAGGAGAATCTGTACGGCGAATATCAGGATCTGCTCGAAACGAATCTTGCTCGAGAAATTGCGCGTATCAACCTGCCGGTATCGAATTACACCGAATGGTATTGGAAGATTGATCTGCACAACCTGTTCCACTTCTTACGTCTACGTATTGATGCGCATGCACAATACGAGATACGTGTCTATGGTCAGGCAATGGCAAGTATTGTGAAGGCTGCCGTGCCCCTTGCCTACGAGGCGTTTGAAGATTACATCGTTAACGCACAGAAGTTTTCGCATCAGGAACTACAGGTTATCAAATCGCTGTTACCAGCGATACCAACTGAGGAAGAACTCGTTGCCCAAGGTCTTAGCGGACGCGAGGCGCGCGAATTCGTAGAAAAACTTTCACGACTGTAGAAAGCATCTATGTCTGTGGTTCGATTAACACGGTCATTCATCTTCGCCTTGGCGGCGGTTGGTGCCGTGCTTACGAGCTGCGACCCCGAGGGTGCTCCAGCCATTCCTCCGTTTCCGTTGACGCCATCTCATCTGGCCCAAATTCCCGTTCCTGCGGATAACCCACTTACTCCTGCTAAGGTTGAGCTGGGTAGACAACTGTTTTACGACACTCGGCTCTCTGGCGACGGAACAGTAGCGTGCGCATCGTGTCACAACCCAGAGCATGCGTTTTCTGATGCCCCCAATCAGGTAAGTAGGGGAGTGAACGGGGCTCGTGGACAGCGCAACAGTCCATCACTCGTTAATGTCGCATACCGCACCTCTCTGTTTTGGGATGGACGAGCTGCTACGATGGAAGATCAGGCAATGGCTGCGTTGCTTGGCTCTGTTGAGATGGACGCCGATACCATGAAGGTAGCTGCATTGATCCTGTCTGCTGCATACAAGAATTCCTGGATGAGCGCATTTGGTGATACATCTGTTAGTATGAAGCGCGTCACGCAAGCTATCGCCAGCTTCGAACGCACCATCGTAAGTGCTAACAGTCGTTATGATAAATACGTCCTTGGAGAGCGCTCTGCACTTTCAGAGCAGGAACGCGAGGGTATGAATCTGTTCTTCAGCAATAAGACAATGTGTGGTGCTTGCCATGGCGGACAAGACTTCACAAACGATCAGTTTCAGAACGTTGGATTGTTCAGTCACTACTTTGATCGCGGCCGTTACAACGTTACGAAGGACTCCAAAGACGAAGGTCTATTTAAGACACCAACACTACGTAACGTGGCCTTAACACCTCCCTACATGGCAAGTGGTGATTCTGAAAAGGGTCCGATGAACACACTTGAACAGGTGGTCGGGCATTACAACGAGGGTGGACTTCCATTCCCTAATCGCGATACACGCGTGCGCAAGCTCAACCTTACCGATCGTGAGAAGGCCTCTCTTGTTGCCTTCATGAAGGCACTAACAGATTCTTCGGTGCTGCGCAACCCCCGATGGGTAAAGCCGTAGTGTTACGGTATCATAGCCATCACTACACAAACGAAACATTGTCGTAACGATTAGCTGACGACCACACATCAGATTTGCAGGCGTTCTTGATTCTGCAATATCGTACCGTGTGGGACAATGCTAAACTCCAGGAGAATTCTCTTCATCTGTGGTTCGAAGAATCAGACCACTATGATGATGAAGATCGCTGAGCACCTTCAGCAACATGATTGTTGGTTCACGCCGCACTATACCGATGGCTTCATTGGCATGATGGGGCGTAGCGATACGCTAGACTGGATGATCGTTGGCATGGGGCATCAACAGCGTGCACATGATCTTCTCGCTGCTCATGGTCTGCAGCTAGACTTTGCTGGCCAGCTACATGAATATGATCTGGTGGTAACCTGCAGCGACTTGTTCCTACCAAAGAATGTACGGGGCAAGCACATTGTGCTCGTGCAGGAGGGCATGATAGACCCCGTGAACACGATGTATCATGTCGTGAAGAAACTCAAGCTCCCGCGTTATCTCGCCTCGACGTCAACCTTCGGGATATCGAACGCCTACCGCAGAATGTGTGTAGCGTCCGAAGGCTACCGCGATCTTTTCGTAAAGAAGGGGGCAGATTCATCCAAGATCGTCGTTACCGGCATACCGAATTTCGATGATTGTCAGAGGCTTCTTGAGACGCCATCAGAGTCAACCGGCTATGTCCTTGTCGCGACAAGCGACTTTCGTGAAACATTCAAGTATGAGAATCGACGTCGCACGATAGAGAGGGCATGTGAAATTGCTGGCGAGCGTAAACTCGTCTTCAAGCTTCACCCTAAACGGAGCTCGAGCGTTCGCTGTTGCATTATGAGGGTCTAGACCGTGAGGCGCGTGCTGCAGATCAGACTCTCGAACGTATGAAGCACGAAGAAGCTGCATATCGCGTGGGCTCTCAACGGTTGCCTGCTAAGAGGCTCGTAATGCAATCCGAGATCGGTGGTGTTGTTCTTAAGCGCTTTGTTGATGAGGAACGGATACTCGCAGCAGGCACGCCACTCTACGAAATTGGGACGTTCGACAAAGCAGAGGTTACGACAGATGTATTAAGCACAGATGCGCCATTGCTTACAGTTGGTATGCCAGTAATCATCAATGCAGGTAGTGATAAACCAATCGCTGCATCAATAGCGCGCATTGAACCTGCTGCATTTACGAAGGTCTCTGCACTAGGTATTGAGGAACAACGAGTTGTTGCTGTTTGCAGACCATCTGGTAAGATCAATCTTGGTGACGGCTACAAGATGTCTCTTGATGTCATTGTTTGGAGATACATCAATGTAGTTCGCGTGCCATCAAACGCGATTGTGATTCATGGGAAGGATGCATCAGTCTTCGCAGTGGTCAATGGAAGTGTGTCGATGCGATCACTTCGGCTGGGCGTGCAAGGAAGGGATTTCGTGCAGGTATTGCATGGAATAGGAAAGGGGACGTTCGTGGTCGTTAATCCACCAACGTCCCTTCAATCAGGATTTCGCGTTGCAACGATAGGCTTAGGTGATTAGCCGTCGTATGTCCTTGAACCACTAGCCCCATGACAGTGTTTAAACTTCTTACCTGACCCACAAGGACACTGCTCATTTCGGCCAACTTCTCTGCCAGTATTGCGAACCGTTTGTGTTACGTTGCGGCCATCACCTTGTGCACTTGCATTGGAATCTGCTCCCATCGTTGTGGTAGCACTTGGATGCGAAAACTGTAGTTGGCGTGATGAGCTTACTGATGACTGTAATGATGGCAGGCCGGTAACGGTTGACGTCTTTGCAGGAACAGATTCAGCGGGTCTTGCAGGGGCGCGCTCGACAACCTGCGGGAAATACTTGAACGCAAACGAAACAGTGGCTTCGTTTATCTGAGTTATCAGACCAAGGAATACTCTGTAGGCCTCTTGTTTGTACTCAAGAATCGGATCCTTTTGGCCATAAGCACGCAGATAAATGCCCTCTTTCAAATCGTCCATCGCTCGTAGGTGCTCACGCCATTCATCGTCGATTGCCCGCAAAGCAGCAACGCGCTCGAGTTGGGCCATGAAATCGGGTCCTAACATCTGTTCCTTGCGATTATAGAACTCAGTGGCCGAAGCTACTGCGCGATCAATAACGTCGGACTTTGCAAGACTCGTAAACTCTGCTGAAGTCAAACCTGGTTCGCAAAGCATCTTTACGCGAAAGTCGTTGGCGAAAGCCTCGTAGTTCTGGTCTTGATGATGCTCGTCGTACCATCCATCGGCCAGTTCTGCCACGTAATCGAGAACTTCGCTGCGAAGGCGCTCTCCCATCAGGGCGTGACGTCTGCGATCGTAGATCACTTCCCGTTGTTGATTCATGACGTTGTCGTATTCAAGCAGCCGTTTGCGGACACCAAAGTTGTTTCCTTCAACTTTCTTTTGAGCATTCTCAACAGCGCGTGTAACGATCGAACTTTGAATTGGTTCACCCTCGGGTACTTTCAACCGTTGCATTGTGGCGGCAATTCGCTCACCGCCGAACAACCGCATCAAGTCGTCTTCGAGGGAAATGAAGAACTGCGAAGAACCGGGGTCGCCTTGACGTCCTGCACGACCTCGAAGCTGGCGGTCTATTCGGCGTGCCTCGTGCCGTTCGGTACCAATAATTGCAAGACCACCACTTGCCTTGACATCAGCATCAAGTTTGATATCAGTGCCACGGCCAGCCATATTGGTAGCGATCATCACTGCGCCTCTGCGTCCAGCGTTGGCAACGATCTCGGCCTCACGCTGATGTTGCTTAGCGTTGAGCACATTGTGATTAACATTTGCACGCTTGAGCATCTTGGAGAGCAATTCAGAAACTTCCACGCTGGTTGTGCCAACGAGTACCGCACGCCCTGCTTCGAGTTCTGCTTTCACTGCATCAACGACGGCGTTATACTTTTCACGCTTTGTGCGGTAGATGAAATCGTCTAGATCTTTGCGCTGGATTGGTCGGTTCGTTGGAATGACTACTACGTCGAGCTCGTAAATCTGCCAAAACTCACCGGCTTCAGTTTCAGCCGTACCCGTCATGCCAGCTAGTTTGTGATATAGACGGAAGTAATTCTGGAGCGTTACAGTAGCAAAGGTTTGGGTGTCTTGTTCAACGAACACACCTTCCTTGGCTTCAATCGCCTGATGAAGTCCGTCGGAATAACGACGTCCTTCAAGGATGCGACCAGTAAACTCATCAACGATCTTAATCTTACCATCCTGCACTACGTACTCATCATCGCGTACGTACAATGTGTACGCCCGCAGGAGTTGGTTAATGATGTGGATTCTATCTGATCGATCTGAGAATACGCGCATGTAATCATCCCTGCGGAGTGCTTTGTCTTCGGCACGCATGCCACTATCACCTTCTAGGGCACTCATCTGTGCAGCGATATCAGGGATCACGAACATCTCTGCATCTTCTTTCCCAGATGCCAGCAGAGCGCGCCCCTTTTCAGAGATGTCGATTTGATGATTCTTTTCATCTACGGTGAAGTAGAGCTCTTCGTCGATCTCGCTCATGCGCTGACCTTGATCTCGAAGATATTCGAGCTCGGTATCTCGCAGCAGCTTCATGATTTCTGGCTCTTGCAGCATCTTCAGGAGCCTGCTTTGCTTGGGCATTCCGCGGTGCGCACGAAGAAGATTTACCCCAGCCTGTATTCGGTCGTCCTTAAATGCAGTAGCCAGAAGCTTGTCGGCTTCGGCTACAATGCCGTTAACATATTTGGCCTGTGCGTCAATAAGCCTTTGAACGCGCGGACGCATGTCGACGAACGCCGCTTCTGTTGAACCGGCCGTAACTGGACCAGATATGATAAGGGGCGTTCGAGCTTCATCGATTAGGACAGAGTCTACCTCGTCTACAACAGCAAACCAGTGTCCGCGTTGAACCATGTCAACGGCGTCGGTAACCATGTTGTCGCGCAAGTAGTCAAAGCCGAATTCGTTATTGGTTCCCCATGTAAGGTCAGCCCCGTACTGACCCTTGCGATCTTCCGGACGCATGTTTGATTGTATGCAGCCTGTCGATACGCCCAGGAAATCAAAGATTGGGCGCATCCATTCACGGTCACGTTGGGCCAAGTAGTCGTTTACAGTAACAAGATGCACGCCGCGGCCTGCAAGCGCGTTAAGGTACAACGGCAGCGTAGAGACGAGTGTTTTACCTTCGCCAGTGCTCATTTCTGCGATCTTACCTTGGTGCAATACTATGCCACCAATAAGCTGTACATCATACGGGACCATATCCCATGTGTGCTCGTTGCCAACTACGTTGTACCTGTGTCCTACTAGACGGCGACAAGCCTCTTTTACAACAGCAAAAGCTTCTGGAAGAATATCGTTGAGTGCTGCCTGAATGGTTTCAAACTGTTCACGCTCATTTGCAGTTATTCGGGCATAGAGGTCTGAACGTTCAGCATGCTCTATGGACGTGTCGGTTCGAAGTCGTTCTCGGATAGACTCCACCTCTGCGCGAAGCGATTCTACGGATTGATCAATGCGTTCACGGAACTCTTGGGTCTTATTGCGTAGGTCGTCGTCAGATAGCCCCGACAATCCCGCGAATACGGAATTGATTTCATCGATGATCGGCTGCATCTGCTTGACGTCTTTATCGTGTTTTGAACCGCCGAGCAGTGACTGAAAAAACTTGAGCATGTCTTCTTAACTGAAAGTGAAGTGGCACAGACGCCAAAATTACTGGTTAATTTTGTGGCAACACTCCCGGAAATGCGCAAATGACAGAGAATATTCTTGCAACAGACAGATCCAATCCATTGTTTATTTATTCACCAGAGCATCTGCTAGAACAAGCCCAGACTGCAGAGGAGCATCTGGGGTACAAGATTCTCACGTTCTACATCGATGCCGATGGATCGCTTGCAAAGGCCCCGACAGCAACGACTGCAACATTCTATCTATCCCCATCAGGTGGTACATTGAGAGATAGTAACCTTAATATCGTGCTCTACAGTGCGAAGTACGACCTTTATAAGGGGCTAGGAAAAACCTCGTGATCTATCTCGACAATAGCGCTACTACTGCCATCGATCCAGAAGTCTTAGACGAGATGATGCCATGGCTGCAGAATAACTACGGCAATGCGTCGAGTGTGTATGCCCTCGGAAGGCAGGCACGAGTAGCAATTGAGCTGGCCCGTGCTGACTTTGCTACTGTGATAGGGGCGCATCCTGCGGAGGTGATATTCACAAGCGGTGGTACTGAGTCGAACAATGCAGTGTTGAAAAGTGTAGTACAGGATTCGAAGCTTGCCAGCACAGTGATTCACTCAACTATCGAGCATCATGCAGTACTGCATCCGGCTGCCGCGCTGCAACAGCAAGGCGTGCCTGTATATGAGGCAACAGTATCGGAATACGGATATGTAGATCTCGGTGTACTGCAAAGTCTGCCGTATGGCAACGCACTCGTTAGTGTTATGCATGCAAACAACGAAACTGGTGTCATTCAACCACTTGTTGATATCCGGGGTGTAATTGGTGATGCATTATTGCATACAGATGCCGTGCAGACTCTTGGCAAACTGCCGATAGATGTAGCTGCGCTGCCTGTGGATTTCATGTCATTTTCTGCACATAAAATTCATGGTCCTAAGGGTGTAGGTGCATTGTTCATCCGAAAGGGGATTAATTTTAGGGCACACCAGCAGGGCGGCGGGCAAGAACGAAACAGGCGTGCTGGCACCGAACCGGTAGCACTTATTGTAGGTATGGCTGCAGCAGCGCGGATTGCAGTAAGCAATCTCGAAGCGCACACGAAACACATGAAGTCGTGCATTGATTATGCTAGAGTTCTTTTGAGCTCTTCTATCGAAAAAATTCGCTTTAACACCCCTGAAGAGGGGGCTCTGCCTAACGTGTTAAATGTGTCTTTCATTGATGCTGAAAAGCTTGATGGTGAGTCGATTTTACAGGCAATGGATATTGCAGGCGTTGCCGTTTCGAACGGGAGTGCTTGTGTATCAGGGAGCCTTCAGCCGTCCCATGTTCTCAAAGCAATGGGGAGAACAGATGCCGAATCCCGCGCAGCAGTGAGAATTTCGGTTAGTAAGAATACAACAACAGTAGAAGTTGAACGTGCTTGTGCACTATTATCAGAGATAATCCGTAATATGCGTGTGTAAACACGCAATTCAGTATAACACTAGGATGCGATTATGATGAACAGCCTCAAGATGATGTCGTTGATAGCCTTTACGGCCATTTATGCCTACGCAACTGGGATCCCGGGTGCTCAAGCTGGTGCTAAGAAGTATTCGCTTAACAACAATGTTGGTAAGAATGGCATTGAGTTTGTATCGGACGCGCCAGTTGAGACGATTAACGGAACGTCTGACGGTGTAACCGGCGCATTCAATTTGGATGCGACCAACCTTGAGGCCACCACTGGCACTATTCAGGTTTCGGTGATGTCTATGAAGACTGCTAATTCGAAGCGCGATGAGCACATGTATGACGCTATGTGGTTGGATGCGGCGAAGTACCCAACAATAACGTTTACCATCAAATCCCTCAAGGATGTGAAAGTATCTTCGAAAGACGGACGTAACATCGTTACAGCCAAGGCCGTTGGTTCTTTCACATGTCACGGTGTTGCCGTGAATTCCACCGCGGACGTAACAATCACGTATTTGCCGGAGTCTGCTGAGACAAAGAAGCGGGCATCAGGGAACCTTGCCATGGTCGAGGCATCATTCAATGTGAAGCTTTCAGATCATAACATTACGGGCAAGGCCGGCGTGGTTGGCAAGAGCGTTGGTGAGACGATTGCGATCAAGGCTAAACTGTTCGCAAACTCATAAGCAATCGCGGATGATTCTTGGAATTTCTATCAGGGGCCGTACGTTCCACCATACGGCCCCTGTTTGTATTTTATAGCTCGACCTGCTTTTGAACATTATCTGTTGAGATAGAATTATGAAGTGCATATACCTGCGATACTTCTCGATGCTCATAGTCTTGGTAGCCTCTGCACAGAGCATGCTTGCTGATTCCAGCGGAAAGACGGGACTTTCGAATGTAGGTTGCGCTGGCTGTCACGGTGGGCAGGCCGGCCCAGCCAATGTGGTTCTTGAAGGACCTCGCACCGTGCTAACTGGTCAGACCAAGGCCTATGCAGTTGTGGTGGCACATAATAACAATCAATCTGCAGGTTTCAATGCTGCCATTAAGAACGGCAATGCCAACATTGGCACGATACAGGCAGTTACAAACTGCAAGGTCGTTGGCGGCGAGGTTACACATGCAAACGTTACGCAGTTCGCTGGTGGATCTGCTCGATTTGAGTTTAACTGGACTGCTCCGAATACAGCTGGAACGTATACGTTTACAGGTGCGGGCAATGCTGTAAACAATGACGGGCGTGCAACCGATCTGGATGACTGGGCATTAACTGGACCAATTCAGATTACGGTGATAGGGGGCTCTATCATGGGCCCAACGGCCGGTTCGAGCTTCTGCACTGGGCAGTCCATGAGTATCACATGGACGCAGGCCGGCTTGAATACGATCCGTTTAGAGTTGTCAAAAGACAATTTCCAAACAACAACGGTAGTTGCAACAGTTGCTGCAAATACACTAAGCTACAACTACGCAATCTCTGCATCATTCGAGCAAGGCACATATGCGCTGAGAATGGTCGATGTTGCATCTGATGAAGTTGTTAGTACGGTACAATCGATAGTTATCAATGCTGGTCCAGCAATCACGCTCCAACCCAAGCCAACATTTGTGTGTGCTGGTAAGCCCCTTAACCTCTCTGTTTCAGCAACAGGAACCGGGCTACAGTACCGTTGGCGTAAGAACGGAGTTGACATCGCTGGCGGAACAAAGCCTGTGCTTACCATCAATACAGTTACGACAGCTGAAGCTGGCACATACGACTGTGTGATTTTTGGTTGTAACACAAACGTCACCTCAGACGCGGTTCTTGTTACTATTGGTGTGAAGCCTGCGATCACCACTCAGCCAAGTAGTGTTACGGTATGCGAGGGTGGCAAAGTTTCGTTTACAGTTGCTGCTACTGGCACTGATCTGACGTATACATGGAAGCGAAATAATGGAATCGTATCTGGAGGAACAGAACCTAAGCTCACAATTGATGCAGCAACCCTGCTTGATGAGGGTGACTATACATGCACCGTCGAGGGGGCGTGTAGTCCTGCCGCGGTATCTGCAGTGGCTAAACTCCTAGTAACAGAAAAGCCAGCGATTCGTACTCAGCCAGTTGATAGATCACTCAAGGAGGGCGACACGCTATCTCTCGCAGTGGTTGCATCTGGCGAGCTACTCACATATCAGTGGTACAAGGATGGCGAACCACTTTCTAGCCAAAAAGCTGCTACGCTGCGCAAGACAGCGATTGTAAAGGCTGATAGTGGTGTGTACAAGTGTGTTGTCTTTAACAACTGTGATACAGTAGAATCCAAGACTGCGATTGTTCGTATTACCTCTGTTTCTGGACCGGGCAAGTTTGTACTCTCGTTGCCATCGTTAACGTTCGAAGAGGTACCTGCATGCAGTGTCATAGACACTGTTGTTTCAGGCTTGTTGGTTAACGAAGGGGGCTCACCGGTCACTATCACGTCTATCTCCGCAGAGCCTATCGCTAATATCGAAGTGGTGGGGCTCGTTGCGCCATTTGCACTTGCGGTAAATGAGCGTAGAGACGTTCGTATCAGAATTACACCGAGGGTAATCGGTCCAATCGATGCATCGATTCAGTTCTTTGCCTCAAGTGGCAATCAAACACTGAAGGTTCAGGGAGATGCAGTATCTGGCTTGAAGTTCATGCAGGATACGTTGGTCTTTCCTGATGGTACTGCTAACGTTAAAAAATGTAATCTCTCAGCTTCGTTGCCGTGTGCCACAGCTAGGATCACACGTATCAGTGTAAGTGGTGCGGGACGTGACACATGGAAGATTGTCTCAGAGCCCCAGCTCCCATTGACGTTAAAGCAAGGCGAACAGCTTGAGTTGTGCTTTGAGTCAATTGCCGCTAATGGTGAAAGCGCTTCGGTAGTCGTTACATCGGATGTGGGCACGAGTGCATTCAGGCTTGCGCGCGGTACCATTAGTTCAGTTGATGAAGTTGAAGCAACTTCACAAGTAAATGTCTTTCCAAATCCAATGACCGATGATCTCTTCATCCGTGGTCGCCAGGACGAGATGTTAGCATGTGACATTATGACTGTTTCAGGCAGTACTATTGCATCACTTCGTGGTTTGGGCGAGATAGTATGGTCACGGAGAGATGCCAAGGGTGATGCTGTAGCGAGCGGCCTCTATCTTGTGGTTGTTACAAATAACTCTGGCCGTTCAATACATAAAGTGATCGTTCGATAGACTGATCGTACTAGCCCTGGATAAACGCAAACGAAAAGCGCCGCAATAGTCAGACAATTGCGGCGCTTATTGCTTTGTATGTCGTGGATAGCCCCTTACGGGAAGATGCCAAGCGAGAGATACGACTGGGCAATCTTGTCGATGGAGCTGATGAAGGCAGCTGTGCGCATATCCTTTACCTTAGGATTACCATAGTAGTGTTCCATAATTGTGTGATAGGACGCAATCATTGTATCCTCGAGACCTGAGTTTACAAGATCCTCTTCGTCGGCGCCACGAGCAACCACCGCACGTTCTGCAGCTGTAAGTGTCTTGCCAGTAAGCTGTTCAACGGTGCTGATGATGCGTGTATTGGCACCTTCATCAAATCGCTTGTCCATGCGGCCAAAACGAACGTGTGAAAGATTCTTCAGCCACTCGAAGTACGACACCACAACTCCACCGGCATTCACGTACATGTCTGGCATAACCAAAACACCCTTCTTCAGAAGGATCGGCTCTGCTTCTGATGTGATAGGGCCATTAGCACCTTCTGCGATGATCTTTGCTTTGATCTTTCCAGCGTTGCCCTTATGAATCTGTGACTCGAGCGCAGCAGGGACAAGAATATCGCAATCATGTTCGAGTACGCTATTGCCATCCTTGATGGTCTTAGCGCCTGCAAATCCAGTGATAGAACCCTTCTTGTTTCGATGGACATTGAGTGCATCGACGTCGATACCCTTTGGATTAACCACGGCACCGTCCCACTCGATGATTCCAACGATTGTTGCTCCAGTTTCCATGAGGAACTTGGCAGCATGGTAACCAACATTACCAAAGCCTTGAACGATGACTTTCTTGTCCGACAACCCTGTTGTCATCTTGAGTTTCTTCATCAGTGTTGCGTCGTTGACAGCTTCGCGAACTGCGAAATAGAGACCGCGTCCTGTGGCAGCAGTGCGCCCACGTACGCCACCTTGCCCTACAGGCTTGCCTGTAACGCAACCAAGGGCGTTAATATCATCCTTTGCCATGGCCTGATAGGTATCGGCTATCCACGCCATCTCGCGAGGGCCAGTGCCGTAGTCAGGGGCAGGAACGTCTACCGATGGGCCGATGAAGTTTTTCTTGATTAGTTCTACCGTGTAGCGACGAGTGATACGCTCGAGTTCTTCAACAGTGTAGGCCTTTGGGTCGATGCGAATACCACCCTTGCCGCCACCAAAAGGCACGTCGACCACTGCGCACTTGTACGTCATCAGGGCAGCAAGAGCTTGCACCTCTTCTTGATCTACCGAAAGTGCATAGCGGATACCACCCTTGGTTGGCAACTTGTGATGGCTGTGTTCTGCACGCCATGCTTGAATTACCTGGATACCACCCTTGATGCGAACAGGGAACTGCATGTAGTACACTGAGTTACATGCACGGATTTGATCCAAGAGCCCCTTCGGGTGACCCATGATCGCCGCTGCTTTATCAAAGTATGCGTTGACAGACTCCAGAAATGGATTATGTCCATGGAAGAGGGCGGCTGATCCGCTGCTCTTTTTTGCTGTAGAAGCCATATTCAGGCTGCGTAGGTGAAACAAAGGTGAAAGTTATAGATTACCTCGAAGGGCTTGTTCTCGTTCAATAGACTCGAACAAAGCCTTGAAGTTTCCTTTTCCGAAAGATTGAGCGCCACGGCGCTGTATGATTTCAAAGAATAACGTTGGGCGGTCTTCAACCGGTTTAGTGAAGATCTGTAGAAGATACCCTTCGTCATCACGATCAACAAGAATGTTTAGCTCGCGCAACGCCTTGATATCTTCGTCGATCGATCCAACCCTATCAAGAAGATCTGCATAGTACGTCTCGGGTACATGCAGAAACTGAACACCACGGCGTCGAAGTTCAGATACCGTATGAAGGATATCGTTTGTTGCAACTGCGATGTGTTGCACGCCCGGCCCACTATAAAACTCGATGTATTCTTCGATCTGACTCTTCTTCTTGCCGGAAGCTGGCTCGTTGATAGGGAACTTGACATACCCTGTTCCATTCGAGACCACTTTCGACATCAGAGCGGAGTACTCAGTCGAGATGTCCTTGTCGTCAAACGTTAACAGGAGTTTAAATCCCAGCACCTCTTCATAAAACGAAACCCAGCGATCCATCTGGCCAAGCTCAACATTGCCTACACAATGATCTACGTGCACCAAACCAACGGGCTCACTGTGATATCCATCACTGGTGGCAACAAACCCGGGCATAAATACGCCGCGATAGTTCTTGCGTTCTACAAATGTGTGGACTGTATCGCCATACGTGCCGATTGTGGCAACAACCACCTCGCCATCTGCATCTGTTAAAACCGTTGGTTCCTGAATGCTAACTGCTCCGCGTTCTGTAGTAGCCTCCCATGCTGAACGGGCATCGTCTACCCATAGGGCAAGTGTCTTTACACCATCGCCATGCTTGGCAATATGCTGCGTCATGGCGTTGTCTGAGCGAAGTGGCGTTGTTAAGACAAGTCGAATCTTGCCTTGCTGCAGAACGTACGAGGCACGGTCACGAAGCCCGGTCTCAGGGCCTGCATAGGCTACAAGCTGAAAACCAAATGCTGTTCGATAGAAGTATGCAGATTGTTTCGCGTTGCCGCAGTATATCTCAACGTAGTCGGTGCCATTCAACGGCAAGAAGTCCTCGGTCACAGCAACGCTTTGTGCATCAAGTGTCTCGGAGCTCATTGTCTCTCAGCCTCATGTATTCCATGTTGATAACGTTGTTCGGTAGTAAACAACCAATTCCTGCAAAACTACAAACCGCATCTCTATCTTCGCGGTTGATAGTGCCTGAAAGTTACCCTCACTGATGCCTGACAGACCACAAATAGCGATTATTTTCACTGGTGGAACAATTGCCTCGAAGCTCGATAGAGAATGGGGCGGTGTAGTGCCAAGTATGTCGGGCGGAGAGATACTTGTGCGTATTCCAGAGATACAGCACATGGCAGACGTGGTTGTTCATGAGTACGGTACATATCCTGGCCCGCACATCACGCCGATACACATGTTGGAACTGTCGCGGATTGTGCAGAATTATTTTGATGATCCGAGCATTCGTGGCGTGATTATCACGCACGGCACAGATACGCTTGAGGAGACAGCGTACTTTCTCGATTCTACCGTTGCAAGTGCAAAGCCGGTGATTGTCGTGGGTGCGATGAGAAACAGTAGTGAACCTGATTGGGATGGTCCACGAAATCTGCGAGATGCTGTAACGGCTGCTACGTCAGGGAATTTGCACGAAATGGGTGTAATTGTATGTCTTGGGGGTATAATGACGGCTGCCTCTGAGACATCAAAGACCAATACAGAAGCGTTGTCGACGTTTACAAGTTTCGACTTTGGTCCGGTCGGACGCATCACAAACGGCATTGTGTTTCTACATCGCAGACCCCAGCATAGGCAGGTCTTTCATGTAGAAAACATACCTGCATTCGTTCCGTTGTTAAAACTCTATTCGGGTATGGATGCCACGCTTGTCGATATATGTCTTGCTAAAGGGGCTAACGGTCTCGTTGTCGAAGCTTTTGGCGTAGGTAACGTAACACCACCTGTTTTTTATGCTCTAAAAAAGGTCGTGGCTTCTGGAGTACCAGTGGTACTTGTTTCTCGTTGTCCAGTGGGGCGCGTTGAGCATCTTTATGCATATGAGGGGGCTGGACGTCATCTTCACGAAGCGGGTGTTGTCTTCGCCGACTATCTCAACGGACAGAAGGCGCGCATCAAACTGATCTGCGCACTCGGCGCTGGGCTTTCCAACCCAGAAATTAAACAAGCATTCGAATGGGCCGATGCTCAACAAACCTCATGAGAAGTACTCAAGTACATATAGATCTTGATGCACTGGAGTGGAATTTTTCCTGTGTTAAACGAAGGGCTGCTGGCAAGCATGTGTTGGGCCTCGTTAAGGCGAACGCATACGGCCACGGCATGGTCCCAATTGCCAAAGCATTGCAGTCTCTTGGCATAGATATGCTCGGGACCGCCATCGCAGACGAGGCGGTTGAGTTGCGAAACAACGGTGTTAGCACAGACATGATTATTCTGACGCCAGTGGAAGCACACGAAGTTCAGCAGGTTGCAAGGAATGGATTCCATGCGGTTGCTTGCGCGGTTGAACAAATTGAGGCACTCTCGCAGGCAGCTGTTTCTGAGTCTAGCACCGTGCCGGTACATTTGTACATTGATACAGGCATGCTGCGGGAGGGATTTCGTGTGCACGAGGCTGTCGAAGCAGCCAAACAACTAACTACGATGCCGGGCATTGAGCTAGTCGGGGTGTGCACACACTTTGCCACTGCCGACGATCCAGCAAGCCCCTTTTTACAAAATCAACTCGAACAGTTCAAGGTTGCCCTAGACCTGCTAGACCAATCAGGCTTTCAGTTCCAGTACGTTCACGCGGCAAACTCTGGAGCATTGTGGATGGATATCAGCACCCATTTTACGATGGTACGAACAGGTCTGTCGTTGTTTGGCTATGCCGTAGGTGCAGAAACAGATCCAGCACTCAGGCCCGTATTGTCTGTGCGATCTGCTATCAACTCGATCCGAACAGCATTCCCTGGAGATTCCGTTAGCTACGGTCAGCGCTTTACTGCAACAGAACAATGCACAATTGCTACGGTGCCAATTGGATACGGTGATGGGTATCTTCGCGGACTTACAGGTATTGGCCAATGCATCATCGGTGGCAAGCGATACCCGATCGTGGGGTCGATTTGCATGGACGAGCTGATGGTAAATCTGGGCCAAGATCCCTGCAGTATTGGACAAGAGGTAGTTTTACTTGGGAGCCAGTTGGGTACTGATGGCTGCTTCGACGCCATTGATGCTATCGAACTTGCAGCAATGGCCAGAACAATACCTTATGAAATCATAACAGCTTTTTCAGCACGAGTGCCACGTGTATACCACGGCCGCCTCTTGTCTGTTTTAGCGTAACGAGGAATACGAGACAGCGCATGTACAGTGTACGATTACAGAACTTCGAGGGACCGCTAGACCTGCTCTTGTTTTTTATCAAGCGGGACGAGCTCGATATATACGATATACCCATTGCATCGATAACACAAGAGTTCCTTGAGTATGTCAAGGTTCTCGAGCTACTTGATCTTGAGCTGGCTGGCGAGTTTATCGTAATGGCCTCAATGCTGGTGCAGATCAAAGCTCAAATGTTGTTGCCGCGTGACGAGAAAGAGGGTGTGGCCCCAGGTACGATAGACGAAGATGATCCTCGCGCAGAGCTCGTCAAGAGGCTACTGGAATACAAGCGCTATCGGGAGGCGTCTGATTCTTTGTCGATTTCTGCCGACAACCAAAAGTACGTGTTGTATCGTCAGATCTTCGAAGCAGAAGAGATTCATGCCTCGGAAAATTCTTCCTACAGAAATGCAACGCTCTTTGATCTGTTGAAAGCACTCAAACGTGCCATCGACAAAGCCCCAGAGAAAGCCGAACCGCATGTCGTAACTCGATTCCCGATTACCGTGGAAGAAAAGTCTGACGAGATCATGCATGTGTTGAAAACAAAGTCTGCAGCGCGATTCTTTGAGCTTGTCTCTGGACTAACGAAGATGCACATTGTAGTAACATTCATAGCACTGCTAGAGTTGGCAAAGCTGCAACGAATATTGGTACAGCAAGACCTGCGTTTCGATGATATCGTTATTGTCGAACGCAAGGATGAAGAACAACCGCAAACATCGAATGAAGATGAGTCTGATCAGGACTCGGAGACAACGTCATGACCGATATTGAACAAGAAAAATTTGAAAAGGATGTAGCAACACGAGAGTTGCCATACTTTTTTACGCTTGAACGAGCAGACCAGTTGCATGCGCTTGAGGCGTTGATTTTTGCCAGTGAGGAGCCCCTTTCAAACCGATCGCTGCATAGGCTTCTAGTTCTTGAAGACCCAACGCAGCAGGACCCTGGACAGCAACAACTGCCATTGGATGGAGAACAACCTGTAGTACCGGAAATTGTGCTGCCAACGTTTGATGTTCCGAAAGGCTTTTTTGAAGAACTGGTTGATGAAATCAACGACGACCTCGTGCAGTCGCAGAGGCCATATCGTATTGTCAAGATTGCAGGGGGCTATCAGTTTGCAACAACCCCACAGCACGGTAATCTTGTGCAGCGGCTGTTGAAAGCTAAGAACAGGAGGCGCCTAACGCAGGCTGCGCTCGAGACCATTGCTATCATCGCATACAGGCAGCCGATAACCAAGGGAGAGATAGACGCTATTCGGGGCGTCAATGCTGGAGAAGTTGTCAATTCGCTGGTCGAGAAGCAACTCATCTCGATGGTTGGACGTGCAGAGACCCCAGGCAAGCCGTTGCTTTATGGTACAACTGAGGAATTTCTACGCGTCTTTGGATTGAATTCATTGTCAGATCTTCCAAAGCTGCGCGAGATAGATGACCTTCTGAAAACAACAACAACTATGATCGACATGGACGAAACGATTTCGATACAGACTGATCACAGAACGTTGCGCAAACAATTGGCTCTCTTGTTGGACGGGGAGCGCCCCACTGCTCCTGAGGAGGAGATGCAATCCGAAGCAACTTCCGGCGCGTATTGGGTTCAAGAACAACTCGATGAAGTCGCACCGGAAGACACGGAGAGCGAAGAGTTACCAAGCGACCCGCAGGATTAGACGGACTCTACAACGAGTCCATCGTAGCAGAACTCTACACCAGGGGGCAGCAACTGGCTGTCTCGAGCATGGAGCACCTGATGTGCGATGTGCGTTAGATACGTTCGTCTCGGCTGAGTCAAACCAATGATTGCCAAAGATTCGTGAATTGTGAAGTGCGTGGGATGAGGGTCCCAACGCAGACCATCAATTATGAGAACGTCTAGGTCTTGCAACAATGCCAGCGAGCTGTCAGGAATATGGTTAGTATCTGTACAGTAGGCTAGGTTCTCGAATCGGTAGCCATTAACTCTCATGTTGCGCCCATGGCGCATGGGGATTGGCGTTACTTCGATGCCCCCAGCTACAAATGGCGTATCGTTGATGTAGTTCACATGAACATTGGGAACCGAAGCTCCAGTTGATTCAACAAGCCCAAACGCATATGGGAATGTACTCTTGAGTACCTCAATAGTTTCGTGCATTCCATGGACCTCTACCGCCCGGCCGCTGCGAAACGCATACGGTCGCAGATCATCAAAGCCACCGATGTGATCGAAGTGATGATGCGTATAGATGACAGCATCGATATCGAGTACCTTGTGATTGAGCATCTGCTGACGAAAGTCCGCCGATGTGTCGATAACCAGTGTGGCTGTGCCGGTCTCAACAAGCAGTGAGGTTCTCAGGCGCTTGTCTCGGATGTCTGGGCTTGTGCACGTTGGGCACTCACACGCAACGGTGGGCACGCCTGTAGAGGTGCCACTACCGAGAACAGTAGCACGAATCATACGTGACGTTCTGCGTGATACGAACTTCGAACAAGCGGACCTGATTCAACAACGTTGAAGCCCATTGCAAGTCCTTCGACTTCGTAATGCTTAAACTCGTCGGGATGAACGAATCGATCAACAGGAAGGTGATTTTTTGTGGGCTGCAGGTATTGGCCGAGTGTAAGAACATCAACCTGCACCTTTACGAGCTCTGACATCACGTCGAGCACTTCTGCCGGTGTTTCGCCCAGGCCAAGCATAACCCCGGTCTTCGTGCGCATTCCTTGACGCTTCGACTCTGCTAAAACATCCAGCGTCCACTGGAATCTACCTTGCGGGCGCACATGCTTGTAGAGTCTCGGTACAGTTTCGGTATTATGATTCAGGATGTCTGGGCGAGCATCAATAATGCGCTGCAGATTCGACATGTTCCCTTTAAAATCGGGCACCAAAACTTCGATCGTTGTTGTTGGAGACAACTCTCGTGAAAATCTGATCGTTTCAGCCCAGATCGTAGAGCCGCCATCTTTGAGCTCGTCGCGGTTTACTGAGGTGATAACGGCATGCTTCAGATTCATCGATGCGATGGCCTCAGCAACACGGCGGGGCTCATCGTAATCAACAGGTAGGGGGCGACCCGTCTTCACTGCACAGAAACCACAGGAGCGCGTGCAGGTGTCGCCATGAATCATAAACGTTGCTGTACCAGCATTCCAACACTCTGAAATATTGGGACAACGAGCTTCCTCGCACACTGTGTGAAGGGCTTTTGAGCGCATCATTGACTTAATGCGGGCATAATCCTCTCCACCAGGCGCACGAACTTTAAGCCATTCGGGCCTACGCGCTTGCTGTTCTTGAGTAGGTATTACTGGAAGGTCGAGCATCATAGAAGGTCTTACTCTATTGTAGGGCTGGAGTTATGCGTTTCACGATGGGACGAATTGCTTCGAGATAGGTTGTAGGAGACTTCAACAGATCTTTAGCCTGATTCGTTTGATCTGCAAGCATTGACTCCAGGTCGTACACATAACAATTGATCAGTACACGTTCGCCACGCAGCTGAAAGTTTCCCTGGACAGCCTTGCGAACACCTAAGCCTCTGACTGCCTTCCACATGTCGGACTCGTATTGCGGATTTGTGGGGTCAAGATTCAAATCTGCAATCGCCATCTCTACACTATCTGCAGGAACGATATGATACGTTGCGCCGGAAGGATCCGCCGCATTGAGAGCGGTTCGAAGCGAATCAGCAAACTGAATGCACCACAAGTTGTACTTGATGTCGTGATCCATGTTGCGAAATGGCAAGACGGCGATTCGGACCTGTGATGGCGCAGCCACAAAGCCTGCAAACAGCACGCCGACGATGACAAATAGGCGTTTAATAGAACCTCCTCGAAAAACGTTATGCGTTAATAACGAATAGTTACGTCTGGATGTTCCAGCCATGTGCAAAACTAGCTACTTCGTGTGATTGTGCTCGGAGATGCCTGTAAGCCGAATTCTGTCTTCTCGAATGAACGAGGAGGCAGTCATTTATCTGGGATTAACGTTACCGCTAACCTCAAGCAACCTACCCGAATGAAGTTACCCGAAGGTAAAACGAACGAACAGCCCGTTAACACAAATGCTCTTCATTCTGCTTGGTCTTGCTCCGTGCGGGGTTTGCCGATCCAATCAGTCGCCTGATTGATGGTAGGCTCTTACCCTGCCATTTCACCCTTACCAGAAGGCGTGCAAGCAGGCATTCTGGCGGTATCTTTCTGTTGCACTTTCCGTTGGCTCGAAACGGATTGCTCCGCCCCTTACCACCTTCCCGTTAGGAAGCGCACTGTTCTGTGGAGTTCGGACTTTCCTCTCTGTTGTCAGAGCAACTGCCCGGCATCCCCGAGAACAATCCACGAGTAGTGTTTTTAACCTAGCTGTGTTCTTCCATTACTGCATCGATTTCTACATCAACATCATCTGTAAACAGAATGCGACCGCAGTTTTCGCATGTGTACATTTTATCGCGTTGATATTTCATTTCCATGATACGTTGCGATGGGATTGCCGAGTAGCATCCACTGCATGAATTACGACGGATGGCAACGGCAGCATTCGAGTGGAACTTACGGATGCGCTCATACTCAATCTCGATTGTATCGTCCAAGGCAGCGATGAGCTTGAGACGCACATCGAGAAACTTGCGCATTTCGTCGTTATGGTCTCCGCTGAGATCTGCCAACTCCTGCTGCTTCGTGGCTAGCTTTTCTTGCGCGTCCTCTAAAACTGTTTCCTGCTGAGCTAACGTCTGACGCAGGTTCTCCTCGCGGACGCCTGCCGTGCGGAGGCGCTCATCCAACGAGGCACGTTCTTGTTTGAGGTGCTCGATCTCTTTGGTGATGGCATCGAACTCACGGTTGTTCTTGACTTGGAACTGCTGCTTTGCCAAGCGCTGCTCTTTGTCGATGCTTTCTTGTGCTGTAACATGCGCAGTGCCGCGGAGATGGTCGAGATCTTCAAGTGACTGTTTTGTAACAGCTGCGTCGGCAAGACGGTCTTTCACCAGGGATTCTAGTTTCTTGACTTCAATCGGCAAGTCACCTAGCTCGTCGTGAAGTTCGTCAAGCTGTGCGTCGATTGCTGCAAGCTTTGCCAATAGCTGAATCTGTTGTTCCATGTCTTTCCCTTAGTAAGAAAACCGTTTAATGTCGTTGTAATGTTTGTGGAACGTAATATTCCACGGGCGATGTACGAACAGTACTTGCTATAAGTTCACAGCCTGTGCAGACGTCTGACAGCGAGGATAGAATGCCCTGTGGGACAAACTGTTCCATTTCGTAATGGCCAGGATCGATGATCCCGATCGTAGATGTAGCAGCATGAAAATCATGATACTTTACATCAGCAGTGATAAAAACATCCGCACCCGAATCAACAGCGCGCTGATAAAATGACATACCGCTACCAGCTACGATGGCCACCTTCGTTATCTGAGAGGTAGCTGGATTGGAAAACCGCACCGGGCTTGAGCAAACAGTGGAAACACGCTCAAGTAGCTCGTGAAACTCCAGGTTGCAATATCCTACGATACCCATACCATATACGCCAAGGGGCGAATCATGGGCTTCGGCAGGCTGCAGTGGATGTGTTTGGCTTAGTCCTAACTTTTGAGCGAAAATCATGTTCGTACCCTGTGGGAAGGCATCAAACGACGTATGCACACATACCACAGAAATTTCGCTACGGACTAAACGTGCGACGAGTCTTGCTACGCGGTCTTGTCCGGCCAGAGCTTTCAGAGGGGAGTAGATCAGCGGGTGGAACGTCACAATCGTGTCGCACGAGGCTTTGATGGCTTCGTCGACCACGGCATCAGTTATCTCCATACAGGTAAACACCCGGCTGACCTCGCATGCTGATGATGCAATCTGCGTACCGATGGGGTCTCCCTGCATCGCGGCGGCAGGGAGTAGCACAGAATGTACACGATCTTGAAAATCAGCAAGGGTCATTAACGCCTAAACTAGAGAAAATGAAAGGATTAACAATGTTTTCCACACCGACTTGATGCGTAGTTTTGCATCGAATGGAGATTCGCACACATACCCACCGCGTTTTCGGGCTAGCAGCAGCTAGTATAGTTGCTATCACTATCGCTATGACGGGTAATCTCCTTGCCCAAACAGCCGGAGAGCAAGCACCTGGGGCTGATGGTGTTATCACATTTACGCCAGTTGTGCCGCTTATCGGGGAAGATTCTAAGTCGACGCATGCCAGCCAAGGAGCTGGTGCCAACCTGCTTTTTTCTGCGAGTGGTTGGGCTTTGGGTGGATATTATGTGGCCGACGCCGGAGGCCCCCTGTCGTGGTCTGTTGATGCATTTTTTACCACACGACGAAACAACGATGAGTTTGAGAGCTTTGGGTTATTCTTCCCATTCCCCGTGGTTGAGGGCAAGGTTAGTCGGGTTTTCAATCTCCCCGTAAACCTGTCACTGCGGTATCGAGTCTTTGAACAGTCCCTTCAGGAGACCTTTCGACCGTACATAACAGTTGGAGCAACCGCAGCAGCGGTAATCGTTACGCCATACATGACGTATGATGCCTATGATCTTCCAGAGCGGTTCTACGACTTTTTTGAATCATTTGGGTACGCAACAACCTCCATCAAGCTAGGGGGCTTCATAGGCGTGGGCTCGAATTTTGGCAGCCTGGAAAAGGGCAGTACGTTTAGTCTCAGCGTGCGGTATTTCGTGATTCCATTCGGAGAGCCGGGTGTTGAAAGTCTTCGCAACCTGCCGATGTCGAACTTCAATGGCCTGTTCATCAGTTTGTCTATTGGTTCAATGTGGTAGTTCGTTCAACGTGATAACTTTCGAGCCTGTCGGCATACTGCACTCACCGTACCAGAGATTTTATGATGCTCCACGGCAACCCGGCGTTGATGGGATTGCCGAAGAGTTGCGTGTGGAACTGTATGCGCACAAAAATTATGAGCAAGCTCTTGAAGATCTGAGTGGTTGCACCCATATCTGGTTAGTCGTGTATTTCCATCGTGCTGAAGGGTGGAAGCCGAAAGTTCTTCCTCCACGAGGCAGAACTAAACGTGGTGTCTTTGCAACACGATCGCCTCACAGACCTAATCCCATCGGTATTACAAGTTGCGAGCTTGTGCGCGTTGATGGTCGCAACGTCTATGTTCGAGGAACGGATCTTATGGATCAGACGCCTGTTTTGGATATTAAACCCTACGTGGCCTATGCTGATGCACACCCCGAGAGTAGGGTGGACTGGATAGATGGGCTCGAAGAAAGCGTGTATGCCATCGAAGGTGGCAGTAGGCTTGCTAACGAGCTGCCGGCAGATGTCGCGCGCCATGTGATGACCGTTTTGGGCGCAGATCCATTGCCACACCCCTATCGGCGGATAGAATGTTTAGATGGCGAAGTCTATGAAATCGCGGTTCGTGAGTACCGAGTTTACTATACCCTTAGGGACACCACGGTTACGATTCTCCGAACCCACGTAGTTTTGTAAATACATGATAGACATACGCTCACTGCTTACGGGCAGAATACTCATGTTGGACGGTGCTATGGGCACGATGATCCAACGATTACATCTGACTGAAGAGGACTATCGCGGCAAGCGGTTTGCGGACCACCCCACGTCTCTTCGTGGCAATAATGATCTTTTGGTCCTCACGCAGCCAGATGCAATTCGAGATATACACTTAGCCTATCTCAAGGCAGGCGCAGACATTATCGAGACCAACACGTTCTCGAGTACGCCCGTTGGGCAGGCTGAGTATGGTCTTTCAGAACTCGCCAGAGAGATCAGTAGAGAGGGGGCTCGCATTGCGCGCGAAGCCGCTCACGAGATGATGCGCTTAGATTCGTCGCGGCCACGATTTGTTGCGGGCTCGATAGGGCCCACGACAAAAATGCTTTCAATGTCGCCGGATGTGAACAACCCCGGCTACAGGGCCATCACGTTCCGAGAAATGAAGCAGTCATTTCGAGAGCAACTTCTTGGATTACTCGAGGGTGGGGCAGACCTCATTCTGATAGAGACCATCACAGACACGCTCAATGCCAAAGCGGCAGTTATAGCATACGCTGAAATTTGTGATGAACTGAGTGTCTCTGTGCCTGTCATGATTAGCGGAACTATTACCGACATGTCTGGTCGGACACTATCGGGGCAAACTCCGGCTGCTTTTTGGACGTCGATGAGTCATACACGGAATCTCCTATCCGTAGGATTGAACTGCGCATTGGGGTCCAACATGATGCGCCCCTTTATTGAGGAGATTTCACGGGTAGCCTCTGCATATGTGTCGTTATACCCCAATGCTGGACTACCCAATGCAATGGGCGGATATGATGAGAGCGCAGCCTACATGGCACAGCAAGCTCGAGAGTATGCCGAGGCTGGTTTTGTAAACATTCTTGGTGGATGTTGCGGCACCACGCCGGATCACATTGCCGCTATTGCAGATGCCATAGCAGATATTCGGCCGCGAAGGGTGCCGGCTGTAAGTCCGTATTTACGTTTAAGCGGACTCGAGATGCTCGAGGTTCGACCGGAGACAAACTTTGTGAATGTTGGCGAACGTACAAACGTTACCGGCTCTCGTGCCTTTGCCAAACTGATTCAACAGGGTAACTACGAAAAAGCCCTTGATGTTGCCCAGCAACAGGTGGAAAATGGGGCTCAGATCATTGATATCAACATGGACGAGGGGTTGCTCGACTCCGAAGCTGTCATGTGCGAGTTTCTCAACCTGATAGCGGCAGAGCCCGAGATATCGCGCGTTCCAATCATGATAGACTCTTCGAAATGGTCTGTACTGGAGGCTGGACTGCAGTGCATACAGGGCAAGGGAATCGTGAATTCGATTTCGTTGAAAGATGGGGAAGAGGAGTTCATCAAGCGCGCAACCGCCTGCAGAGATTTCGGTGCCTCAGTAATTGTGATGGCCTTCGACGAACAAGGGCAAGCAGATACGCTCGAGCGTCGGATTGAAATCTGCAGACGTGCCTATGATATACTGGTGCAAACCGTGCGATTCCCGGCTGCCGACATCATATTTGACCCCAACATCCTTACTGTGGCAACAGGAATTGAAGAGCACAATGGCTATGCGCTAGACTTTATCAATGCAACAGCGTGGATTAAGAATAATTTGCCACATGCACGAGTTAGTGGTGGTGTAAGCAATATCTCGTTTTCATTTCGAGGTAATGAACCTGTTCGACGTGCCATGCATACAGCATTCTTGTACCATGCCATCAAGGCTGGCATGGATATGGGGATTATTAACGCCGGTCAGATTGATGTCTATGACGAGATAGCACCTGAGCTCTTAGAACATGTCGAGGATGTTTTGCTCAATCGTCGCAATGATGCCACAGACAGGCTTCTATTGCTGGCAGAGAACTATAGAGGGCAAGAAGCATCGGCCGATCAGATTGAAGAATGGCGTAACGCAGATGTTACATCACGTCTGCAACATGCACTGATTAAAGGCGTTACGGAGTATATCGACGCAGATGTAGAAGAAGCACGACAGCAGTATCCTTCGCCCCTTTCAATCATTGAGGGGCCTTTGATGTCTGGTATGAACATCGTAGGTGACTTGTTTGGTGCTGGAAAGATGTTCCTGCCACAAGTTGTAAAGAGCGCACGTGTAATGAAGAAGGCTGTTGCCGCTCTCACACCGTACATGGAAGAGGAGAAGAGAAAGAGGGGCTCGGTAGCTACTGATGCAGGTGTTGTGCTTATGGCAACGGTGAAGGGGGATGTTCACGATATCGGAAAGAACATTGTTGGCGTCGTGTTGGGATGCAACAACTACAGGGTAATTGACCTTGGTGTGATGGTGCCAGCTGAGAAGATCATTGATACAGTGATCGCAGAAAACGTAGATGTAATCGGGTTATCGGGCCTGATTACACCATCACTTGATGAAATGGTGCATGTGGCAAAGGAACTTGAGCGCAGAGGTGTTGCCAAGCCCCTTCTGATAGGCGGTGCTACAACGTCGCGCATTCATACTGCTGTGAAGATCTCATCAACCGTTAAATTCCCAGTTATCCATGTCCTGGATGCTTCGAAGGCTGTTCCTGTTGTGGGTTCACTGCTCCATAGTGAAGGTGCAGAACGATACCTTGAGGAGATTCGTAACGAGTACGAAACTGTTCGCAGGGACTATGCAAATCGCTCGGCAGCAAAGACATTCCGAAAGCTCGAAGAAGCGCGGTCCAATGCCCTTCAACTAAGCGGCTCCCATGTGAGGATGCCACGCTCAACTGGTGTGCATGTAACAAGGGATATTCCGCTCGAGATTCTTCGAGAATACATAGACTGGACACCATTCTTCCTATCCTGGGAAATGCGTGGTCGATACCCTGCTATTCTTGCAGACCCCGATCTGGGAGTAGAGGCATCAAAGCTTTTCTCCGAGGCAAATGCGCTGCTGGATAAGATCATACGTGATCGCTCGATTCGCACGCATGCCGTGTGCGGAATGTTTCCAGCCGTGCGTGTTGGAGACGATGTACAACTCGCAAATGGCACAATGCTCAACTTCCTGCGCCAGCAAACCGCGAAGGCACCTGGGCTGCCAAATCTGTCGCTTGCAGACTTTATTGCCCCTGCTGAACAGCTGGCAAGTGACGAGACGGATTACATAGGTGCATTCGTTGTGAGTGCAGGCGACGGTGTTGACGAGCTATGTGCAGAGTTTGAATCGGCCAATGATGATTATTCCTCGATCATGGTAAAAGCCATTGCAGACAGGCTTGCTGAGGCATGCGCCGAATGGCTACATGAGCGCGTTCGCAGAGATGTATGGGGCTACGCCGAAGACGAAGCTTTAACAAACGAGCAGCGGATTGCAGAACAATACCAGGGGATTCGTCCGGCCCCAGGGTATGCCGCATGCCCTGACCATACAGAGAAGATAAAGTTGTTTAACATCCTGAATGCAGAGCAAAACATTGGTGTATCGCTGACGGAGTCCATGGCAATGACACCTGCCTCAAGCGTTAGCGGCTGGTACTTCGCACGTCCGCAGTCTACCTATTTCGCCATCACATCCATACAGGAAGATCAGCTCCTTGATTACATGAAGCGTAAAGCATGGACAATGCAAGAAGCGCAGCGCTGGCTTGCACCATTGCTGATGGCGGAGAGCTAGATGGTTCAGCGCAAGAACGTGGCAGTAATCGGGTCGGGTGCTGGCAGTAATGCTGAAGCAATTTGTACATATGCGCTTAATGCAGATTGCGCGTACGCCGTTGCATTGATTGTATCAACCAGCCCTGGTGCTGGAATGTACACGGTTGCGGCCGCACATTCTATCCCCTTGCGTGTGCTTGATCCTGAGAAGGATATCGCCGGACAGATTTCGGACCTCATGATTGAGTATGGGATTGAGTTGTTAGCCCTTGCCGGATTTATGAAGCTCTTGCCAACCCAAATCATTGAACAATTGGGTGGAAGGGTTCTTAATATTCATCCAGCACTTCTGCCGAGTTTCGGTGGGAAAGGCATGTATGGCATACATGTTCACAAAGCTGTCATTGCTGCTAAGGCCTTGAAAACAGGGGCAACTGTGCACCTTGTTACCGAACAGTATGACGAAGGCCGCATCATCGCCCAGGACTACGTAGATGTGCCAACCAATTGTACAGCACAAGAGCTACAAATTCTTGTAAAGAACGTAGAACACAGGATTTACCCACAGACTATCTCCGCATTTCTACGCAATACGTAACTTTTGGGGTTCATACCCGTTGATAAGGGACTGTGGATAGTTTCAAGGGCAAAATCACGTATGTGAAGAGATTTTGTTTGACAATTTCAAATGGATTCACAATTTTAAGGGATGTACCTCCGGGAAAGGTGTGTATACACCCGAATAACAACGAAAATGATGGTTTTAAATAGTACATACTTGTTCACTGTTTCAATGAGGTTTGCATGAGCCGCAGATTGCTACTTCTTGTACTCATGACGGGGTTGATGGGCGCATCGCTCGCAACGGCCGGAGACGGGAAAGATGGCGAAGATGTGTTGCGTAAGAGTGGACCGCGTACGCCGGTAGCGTCGTACCCGCTTCCATTCACAATCACTGGTGCCAACGCGCGCACGAACCCAGCTATCTCGACTGGATATTACTTCGTCGATTCTGACGATGAAGCGCCAGATTTCTGGCGTCCTGATCCATCGCAGTTCGTCGATACACTTACAGAGCCCGGAACATGGCGCCGCATTGTGTCGGGCCCACGTCAGCTTCCGAACTCGTACTGGACGGATCCAACACAGAACCTTTACGGTGGTTGGGCTTTCTTCCGTAATCTGGCGACTCCAGCCGACTCAACGAACGATGCGTTCGCTGGTCCAATTTCGATAGGCTTCCCGTTCTATTTCAACGGGGTTCGTCAAGATTCGTTCTACGTTTCGACGAATGGTATCATTGGCCTTTCGAACCGTCGTTATTTCTACGAGTATGATCAGTACGGATATCCTACTGTACGTGCACGTCTGGAAGTAACACCTGGTAACTTCTCTGCCTATGATCCATCATCTGACGACACACGCAGTCGTACTGGTGACGGTATGACAGACGGTACGGCCGACAACCACGGTTTCTTAAACGTTGCTTGTGGTGGTAGCACTACGACTGCGACAGGTGGACTTCGCAGTGGTGCCAACCGTCCACTGGACCAAGGTTCAATCTCAGGTATATGGGGATCAACACAACCACAGCTGATCGCAGCTGCATGGGATGATCTCCAAGTGTCTGTGTACAACACAGCAGATAACGCCGTTGATGACTTCTCGCGCGTGTATTACAAGCGCTCGCCATCAAACGACAAGCTTGTTATTTATTACGTTAACCTCACACCTATTGGTGCTAAGACAGCGACAGTTGGCGGTGTTACGCATAACGTTACGTTCAGTGCGAATAACCGTCCGAGCAGTGGTGGTGAACACTATCGCTTCTCGATGCAGGTTACACTTAATCGCGCAGACAGCTCAGTTACAGTCCAGTACGAGCGTTTCTCTGGTATCGCACCTCGCAGCGCGCTGTCTCCACATCCTGCAACGGTTTGGATGCGTTGTAACTCAACAGTTGGTGTAACTGGTCCAGCTCGCCGTTTGAACTGGTCGGGTTTCCCAACATCAACACTGCCAGCAAATACGATGCTTGATTACAATACTCTGAAGTACACACAGTGCACGGAGTATTTGCACAACGTAGATGTGGGTGGTGGTTCGGTTCGCGCTGTGAGCTCACGTAACGACGATAACACGGTTCCTAAGGACTTCTTGGCTATCAAGTTCAAGCAGTACAAGAACATCATGCGCGTTATCAACGTATCGTATCGTGTTCGTGCCCTCAACAACAACGCAAATCTTGCATTCTCAGTTGTTGTTCCTACGGCATCAGCAAACAACTACGAGCTTCTCGCCGGTGAAGAGCGCCTCGGTGCTATCCAGCCAGTAGCTATCGTACAAAGTCTCACGAATGATATCCAAGGTCCTCAGGGCGTAAACTACACGCGCCAGGGTGTGAACTTCAAGGTCCGTTTCCTCATTCGCAACGAGGCAACAGGAAAGATCGTTTACAACACGTCGAAGTCTGTAACCGATGCCTCCCTTCGTGATACAACACTGTCAGGTATCTACCGTTGCGACATTAATGGTAACAACCAGGCATATCAAGCTCCGGGTACATTCGTACTTCCTTACGAATTCATTAAGGTTGTGTTCCCTCCATTCGAGCCTAACCCGTTCATTGATGACCAGATCGGTCGTCTCCTCACAACGGTTATTGCCGAACCAAAAGACTCATTGAATCAACTACTTGGTGATCAGTGGCCATTTGATGATACTACAAGCATCCGCATCTTCTCGATGCGCCGTTTGTCATCATTCAGCGACGACGTTACAGAGTATCACTTGGTCGGTGGTGCTGCGATGCCTTCTGTTCTGAAGTGGGTGAATATCGAAACTGACGTTGTTGACGGTGATGAAGTAACAAACAACCCACCACCACCGCGTGGTGAGTATGCTGCAAAGAACTCTGATATCTATCGTCTTAAGTCACCAGTTATCCGCCTGAATCGTGTAAATCTCGGTAACGTTGACATCCCACCAGTAGGACAGTATGGTGGTGACGAACTTCGTTCATTCCCGATTAACCTTACACGTAAGCGCCGTGCTGTTCTTTCGATTTCATATCAGCGCACTGGTAAGCTTACAACACTTAGCCGCGGATTCTCAGATAATCGTCTGATTGGACCAGAGCACCGTGTTAACATGCTTGCTGTTAATGGCTTTACACCAGGCTATCGCAATCCAGATGAAGTTTGGGTTGAGTTTGCACGCCCTAGTACTGACCAGTTGAATGGTATCACAAACATTCAGAACTGGGTACTTGATGTTCAGGCTCGTGGAACGACCTACCTCCAGCCACTCCGCGCATGGGGTGGTGGTGGTTATGCTCGTGGCTACGATCTTGCCGACTATAACCTTCAGCTTACAGCTTCACCTAACCCACCACTTGGTGGTTTCCGTGAAGACCTATACGACGACGGTAAGGACAACGAATACTACAAGGTTACAATCCCGATCCCTGACACAGTTATCAACTGGGTCAACGAAGGTGCTCGTAACTTCCGCTTCCGTCTCCGTGCACGCTGCTTGAACAACTCAACGCCGCCACTTCCTGCTGATGACGAAGATAACTTCTACGTTGATAACGTGAAGATCCTCTTCCCAGACGAAGTAACCGACGTTGAATTCTCAAACATCCAGTTGATTTGGCCATACACAATGGCACCTGCATCTCAGGCCACACGTGTACCTGTTCGTGTTAAGATTGCTAACAACACAAACATCGCCGCACCTGCCTTCTCGGTACGTGTTCAAATCAAGCCAGACGGTAATGAGAATCAGCAGATCTACTGCCGTACGATTACGGTTCCAACACTCGCTGGTAACCGTGAAGTTTTGCTTCCTTTCCCAGATGCTAACTTCCGTACGACAACACCGGGTCAGTACAAGGTTACAGGTCGTATTTTCTTCCCAGGAAACGACTTGGATACACTTAACGACTCTACATTCGCTATGTTCCGCATGACGTTTGGTCCTGCATTCGCATACGAGAACAATCCGAACAACGCAACGAATGACGTACCTAAGCTCCAGTTCTCTGGTATCACAGGCAAGGGTCTCAATCACCGCGGTGGTAACGGTGGTGGTAACGGTGCTTCGTGGGGTCAGCTTGCAGGAGCTGGTGCTCAATATTCTTCAGGTAGCAATTGGGGTCAATTCCCTGCCGGTGTAACTGTAAACGACATGTTTGGTGCAGATGCTGGTAACTCATCTGGACAGATCGCTATGCGCTTTACGTTGTTCTCTCAGGACACAGTTGCCGGTTATCAGGCATACTGGGCAGAGTTGAACCAAGACGTGTTGAATATTTCGTTCTCACTCTATCGCGACCAAGGTGGTTTGCCTGGCGACGAGCGCATTGCTAACTCTACTATCCTCCGTCGTCGTGGTGAAGATGAGACGGGAGCATTTACTGAGCCGCAGTTCGGTAAGTACGTTACGTATCTTCTCGCTCAACCAGTTGTCATTCCTCCTGGTGAGTACTGGGCATCGGTTGCTCAGATGGGTACAGAAGGTTATGAACTCGGAGCTTCTGAATCACGCATGGGTATGGTTACAACTCTTTACTCAGACATTCCAGTCTTTGGTATTGGTAACCGTACGCTACTCATCGACAAGAACTTTCGTATCCGCAACCGTTCAGGCGCGTTGCTCAACGATAACCGCTTTGCGTTTGAGTTGACACGTTTCTCTGGAGATTGGGCGCCGTTTACTCCAACGATCGGCAACCCTGGCTATCCACACCTGAATGCGATGGGCTCGAGCCTTGGTTATTCAACGTTCACACGCGGATCATGGATTCCATTGCTTCGTCCGTTCTTCGGAAATCGTTCTTTCTCAAGCCCTCCAATCTTTGTTGAGTGCGGTGTTCCTGTTGAACTCACATACTTTGATGCCAAGGCCCGTGCTACTGGAATCGATGTATTCTGGGAAACAGCTCAAGAGAAGAACAACGCTGGATTCCATGTTGAGCGTCGTGGTACAAAGGAAATCACCAACCTTACAACTGGAAAGACAACACTATCATGCGTTGACCGCACGAGCAGTGTTGAGAATCCATGGGTTGCAGTTGGCTTTGTAAATGGTGTTGGTAACGCTTCGAAGACATCGAACTACAAGTTCTTTGACAACAACGTAGCTACTGGTACCAAGTACGAGTATCGTCTGCGTCAGGTTGATGTTTCTGGTGCACAATCATTCTCGAACGTTGTAAACGTTGAGTTCGGTAATGGTTCAGATGTTGCACTCGATAACAACTTCCCGAATCCAAGCAATGGTAAGACAACATTTACGTTCACTGTTCCATTTAGCTCACGCGTTAAGCTTGAAGTTTATGACCTCATGGGTAACGTTGTGAAGACAGTCTATGACAACGTCGTAGCTGGCCAGTCAAATGCTTATGCAGTTGAGTGGGATGGCCGTCACAATGACGGAACAGATGTAGCTTCAGGATCGTACATGTACAAGCTGACTGCTGGCGAGACTGTACTATCGAAGACACTTACAGTTGTTCGTTAAAGACTAGAGATAGTTATCGCGTCAAAGCCCCCAACGCTCATAGCGTTGGGGGCTTTTTCTTTGGAATGAATCCGTAAGTTGCGTCCTATGAAACATGTCAAGGCCAGGGCATTATTGCAGTCTGCAATCGCCTTGCAAGTGAAAGCATTAGATGCCGTTGCACAGAATAGCTGCGAGGATATTCTCCGGGCCGCTGAGTTAGTCGCGGGCTCAGTGCGTGTAATCGTAACCGGTGTAGGCAAATCAGCCTTCATTGCACAGAAGTTTGCGGCATCACTTACGAGTATTGGTCTCGAATCAAGGTTCATGCATCCAACGGACGCGCTTCACGGTGATATAGGTCTTGTGCAAGGCAACGAGGTACTTGTTCTCATAAGTAAAAGCGGTGCTACAGAGGAGCTCATCAGGCTTGTTGCGGTTGAGCAGCTTGCAACAGTCAGACGCGTACTCATCACGGCTAATCCCTTGGCTTTGCTGAAGAGAGAGAATGATGTACTCATTCATTCTCCCGTCCATTCTGAGTATGATGTTGATAATCTTTTGCCAACCGCAAGCACTACGATTGCCATGGCTATTGTCGACCTTGTACTTGCTTGCGTTGCTTCAATGAGAGAGTCTACGAGTGAGGTATTGCGTGTCACTCATCCGAATGGTGCTATAGGCAGAATGCTGACAACCAAGATCTCAGATCTCCTGCCTACGCTGCCGCCAGCCCCTTGCATTGATATATCTGCCAGCCTCATGGATGCTATAAATATTCTGCATTCATCGGCGCGAGGAATTGTCTGTGGCGTGGATGCAGAAGGTAGGTTGGAGGGTATCCTAACAGATGGAGATGTCCGGAGGCTGGTACAAGGCATGCAGGACGTAGCTGCACGTTCGTTGGATGATGTAGCCGTAAAAACTCCAGTTACGGTTGCTGCTCACACTACACTCCATGCTGCTTTGCGTATGATGGAAGATCGTGCGAGCAAGATATCTGTGCTGCCAATTGTTGAGGCTGATAACAAGCTCATAGGTGTCGTGCATCTGCACGACATCGTGTCGGCTAATCAGGTTTTGCCGGAGCTTTCTCTTCTGGGTCCTTCTTAACAGGTACTGCAGGCGCTTTGGCCTTGGCGGTTTTTGTATCTGCCTTACCCTTGGCTTTGCCTTTAGCCTTGCCTCGATCTTTTGCCTTAGTCTTTGCTTTTGTTTTAGCCTTGCCAGTGTCGGGAGACTTTGGCTTAGGATTGTCTGCTGGAGACTTCGTTGCTGCTGGCCTGGGTGATGTGGGCTGCTTTACAACTGCAGGATTAGCTCGCGCCGGAGAATTCGAGGCCACAAAATCTTGCCGAGTAATAGTTAGCTCTCGGAGCACCTCATTGGCCTTGCCAAATTGTCTAAATGGCTCGCCGTTGCGCGAAAACTTGATCGCTCCTGCATTGAACACGTTGTTGATCACAAAACGGTCCATTGCACCCCATGAATACTCGTTGTTGGGTAACAACAAAACCTTCTCATTGCGCTGATTGTCTATCGTAATGGTAAACTGGCTGGTGTCGTCAGCAATTGCCAGCAGGCGAATAGAATCTTCTGGGCCAATTTCAACTGTGTCCGTGCCGCTGCCGTCTCGGGCTGGGCCATCGCCGCCAGTGAATAGCACGATTATTGCGACGGTGAGGATTGCAGCCGCTGTTATTCCGAACGCCCAGTATTTTTTATCCGATGTAAAGCTCCTTAACGTAATGCGCGCTAGCTGTTTAGCGACGTCTGCAAGATTGGCCACCAGGTTTGAAACTGTATCAGATGTCTTCTCGAGAGTTTCGGAGGCGCTGAGGTGCGATTTCTGTGGTGCGTCTGCTTGGTATCGCAAAGAATCCTTATTGGACTCGTCGTCCAATACCTTTGCGATCAATTGTTGAATCTCGTGAGGGGGGATACGTAGGGCGTTGCCCAAGGTTTTGATAAACGACCGAACGTAAACAGCTGGTAGTATGTTGTACATTCCACGTTCCAGCGCGTCGATGTATGGCTCGCGTACCTTTGTGAGGTTGGAGAGTTCTGCTGTAGTTAGCCCCCGGGCCACTCTCTCTTTGCGGAGTCGCTCAGCAAGTGGGTCCATGCGTCACTCTTTAAACGTAGGAAAATACTCTAGGCAAATATCACGTAATTGTGTTAGAGACAAAAGTAAAAATGTAGACCATTAGGAGTCCACGGTGAATTGGTCACTTCTGCCTTACGGAGCGTATGTAGCATTCGCATTCTCCTGCATACTGTTTGGGGGGCTTGCCTATCGTCAGGTAATAGATTCGCTGGAGCTGCGTGCGAGTAAAACTGGCGAGGATCTCGAGCTGTTTTTTAGCGCACCCGGAGCACTCTACAGCGTTGTGGGCATACTTCTTTTTGTACCCCTTGCGTGGCTTTGCTATGGGTACGGTGAACCATCGATTTGGCGTTATGCTCTGCCACTTATAGTTCTGAGTCAGGTCTTGCAACTTGGAGCTCGCGTTTACTTCCAGCGTTTACGATTGCGCACTCGGGCACTGGTTGTGCGCTATGTTCTGCGCTCTCGGATCACGTACATCATGTACGACCATATTGTTGAAGTACGTACACGTAGGCTTCCATTTTGGACAGTTGTTACTATTACGTCGGATGATACTAGCGAGACAACGTTTCGTATTTTTCGGTTCTCCGAGGCTGTTCTGCTCCAAAAATTGCATTCGTTAACAGGGGTTGCCTCCTCGACCACCTACAGCTGACATTCATACCACTGCATATCGCATCATGAAATCATCAATACGTATTGCCTCGGGTCAGGGATTCTGGGGCGACCTACAGCAAGCCCCCTATGAGCAAGTAATGCGTGGGCAAATAGACTACCTCATGATGGATTATCTCGCAGAGGTCACGATGTCGATCCTGCAGAAGCAGAAGATGCGCAATCCAGAGCTTGGTTACGCCAAGGACCTTGTCGAGGTGTGCGAGCAGATCCTGCCGCACATTGTTGAGAAGGGCATAACACTTATCACCAATGGTGGCGGTGTTAACCCAATCGCGGCGCGTGATAAAATATTCGAAGTTGCAAGGGGCTTAGGAATAACCGGACTCAAAATTGGGGTGGTTATAGGGGACGACATTCTCTCTCAGGTAGATGGCTTTATTGAGCAGGGACATGCCATGAAGCACATGGAAACAGGAGAGCCCATTGCAACCGTCAAAGACAAACTCCTTAGCGCAAACGTTTACACGGGTGCTTGGCCCATCGTGGAAGCTCTGAAATCAGGTGCTCAGATTATCATCACGGGGCGCACAACCGATACAGGGCTTACCCTAGCTCCGATGATACATGAGTTTGGCTGGACGGAAGACGATTGGGACAAGCTGGCATCTGGCACGGTTGCGGGTCACATCAATGAATGTGGCGCTCAGGCAACAGGCGGAAACTTTCTCGGAGACTGGCGTTCCATCCCTAACATGGATGATATAGGATTTCCTATCATAGAGGCGTTTCCCGATGGAACATTCATTGTAACCAAGCATGAGGGAACCGGCGGCCGCGTTACACGCGAGACTGTAAGCGAGCAGTTGATGTATGAGATCGGCGATCCTTCGACGTACATCACTCCCGATTGTATAGCGGATTTCTCAACAATTCAACTTGAAGACCTTGGTAACGATAGAGTGCGGGTCTTTGGTATCAAGGGGCGTCCCAAGACGCCAACATTGAAGGTAAGTGCCTCGTACCTTGATGGATATGTTGCATTCAGCTCGCTAACATACTGTGCCCCCGATGCCTACGAAAAGGCGTGTGCAGCTGATGCCGTATTGCGCAAGCGTTTGGATAGGTTGGGTCTTGCGTTTGATGAAATTCGGACCGAATTCGTTGGTATGAATGCTTGCCATGGTCCGATTGCACCTGCGATAGTGCCTAACGAAGTAATGATGCGTATCGGGGTTCGCGGCAAGGACAAAAAGACTATCGATCGCTTCGCAAAAGAGATAGCCCCTTTGATATTGACTGGTCCTCCAAGTGTTACAGGGTTCTCGGGTGGTAGGCCAAAGGCAACCGATGTTGTCGCATATTTCCCGGCACTACTGGATCGAAACGTTGTAGATATGCGTGTCCTCGTAGATGAAATCTAAACTTCTGGCGGTGCTGATGTGCTTATGGGTTTATCCCTCATACGCGCAAGTTGTGCCCGATAGCACACACCTGAGTAGGGAAGAGTTTCGCTTCGCCGACGACCAACGATATACACTCTTGGGTGCAACTCCGCGCCGCACAACGCAGATAGAACCAATCTCTACCGTAGCATTAAGTGCTGCCTACGGCGGCCTTTTTATGTTCTTGAATTACCATATGAGTAATTCATGGTGGCAGCGCAGTGTAGACTTCCTTGTAATCGAAGACGGGTATTACGCCAGGGGTGCTGATAAGCTTGGGCATGCATATACAGGATACATCGCCAGCACAGTTTGTGGTGATTTACTGATGGAATGTGGATTCGACTATACCACCTCTACCTGGCTTGGGGCAACGATGGGGCTGGGGTACATGACATACGTTGAGTATCAAGATGGTCACGGTGCCAATTGGGGGTTTTCTCCATCAGATGCAATTGCGAATGCTGTAGGTGCGGGCATATATGTGGCTCGGAATTTGTCGCCCTTTGCTCAGAATTTCATGCCGCGATGGTCGTATATGCCGGCACATGTAACGGGGGAGTTAGCAACGAACGGACGCGAGGTAACTGCTCTGGACGACTACAATGCAACCACGTTCTGGCTCGCATGTAATGTCCACAATTTCCTGCCCAGCTCGTTGAAATCGTATTGGCCAGATTGGATGATGTTGTCTGTGGGATATGGCATCCGTAATTACGAGGTGTATCCAATATTGCCAGATGGAACGCGTTCGGCAACATCTCTGCCGATGAAGCGTAGATTCCTGATTGGAATCGACTATAATTGGGTGAAAATTCTGCCCGAGGCTAGTCCCTCACTCGGATTCCTGAATTATCTTCGGCAAGGACTAAACTATGTTCGTCTGCCGGGTCCTACACTTGAGTTCGGCGATGACGGAGCTCGGTTTGGACTACTCTATCCTTTCGCTATCGTGGTGCCATTCTGAAAATCAGTGTTATCGTTCCCACCTATCAAGAAGAAAAGCTTCTGGAACAAACACTTGCAGTGTTCTCGCGCGAGTGGCGAGATCTTTATGATGCCGAGTTGATCGTAAGCGATGGAGGGAGTTCTGATGGCACTCTGGCAATCGCTGAGCGCTATGCCGATGTTATTGTGCGACATACTGAGGATCGCCGGCAAACTATTGCTGGAGGACGCAATCAGGGGGCTGCCGTTGCTCGTGGAGATGTTTTAGTCTTTATCAATGGCGATACCAAGCCAAAACATGTTGAAGCGTTTTCTCAGTGTTTGCAGCAATATTCACAAGGGTTGGGGCGTTATGCCAAAGCCTCTGCATTGGCCTGTCCTGTTAGCTTTAGTCCAGAAGACCAACATTTCAAAGACACACTGTTTCATATTGCCTACAACGCCTATGTGCGCTTTCTCTCCTTGCTTCGTGTAGGAGCAGGCCGAGGGGAGTGCCAGGTGATACGCAGGCAGATGTTTGAGCGTGTCAAGGGCTATCGAGCTGAGTTAGTCGCAGGTGAAGACTTTGATCTTCTTGCGCGCGTTGGACTGCGCGGCCGCGTGCTATTTGCAAGCGAATTGCATGTACTGGAGTCGCCCAGACGGTTTCGCAAGTTTGGGTATCTTCGTGTACTTTGGTCGTGGACATTAAACGCAATCAGTGTGATGTTTACGGGGCGTTCATCGTCTGATGAATGGGAGCCCGTTCGATAATCATAATGTCAAGCACAAACGTATGGATTATAAGCAGGCTGGTGTAGATATCAAGTCTGGCGAGGAACTCGTCGATGATATCAAGCCATTTGTCAAAGCAACTCGAACAAGTGGTGTACTCAGCGAGATAGGACTTTTTGGTGGATTCTTTGACGCTCGCTTCCCAGATCACGAACATCCAGTTCTTGTTGCCAGCACCGATGGTGTTGGAACGAAGCTCAAGGTAGCGGTGATGGCGGGCATTCACGACACGGTTGGACAATGCCTAGTAAACCACTGCGTTAATGATATTCTTGCATGCGGTGCACGTCCTTTGTTCTTTCTGGATTATTTCGCTACCGGACGTTTAGAGCGCGGTGTTGCGCGTGATGTGATCAAAGGTGCCGCCCAAGCATGCACGGAAAATGGGGCTGCCTTATTAGGGGGCGAGACTGCCGAGATGCCCTCTATCTATGCCGATGGCGACTATGATATGGCGGGTACAATTGTTGGTGTTGTCGATAAGCCCAAAATCATTAATGGTGCGAACGTGCGGGTAGGAGACGTGATGATCGGTCTTCCGTCAACCGGCCTGCATACCAATGGCTTCTCACTTGCTCGAGCGGCGCTGTTCCCGACATACTCAGTAGACCAGTACATCGATGATCTAGGCAGCACGATCGGTCATGCGTTACTCTCTGTACACAAGTCCTATCTGCATGCAATTATACCAGTACTTGAAGCAGGTCTTGCTACTGGTTTGTCGCATATCACAGGTGGAGGTATTGTTGGTAATACGTCGAGAATACTACCCCAAGGCCTTGGCCTTGAAGTGTCGTGGGGACGTTGGGATGTTCCTCCAATCTTTGATATAATCAGATCTGCAGGTAACATCGACGAGTCTGAGATGCGGCACGTCTTTAATCTAGGCGTGGGAATGATTGTTGTTGTCCGGCCGGATGATGTGGACACCACACTATCGTTGCTTGCTCAGCATAATCCATTCATTGTTGGGGCCATTGTAGCCTCGTAGTGCGATATGTCTACCTCGCGGGTCATGATCGAACAAGCCGAACACATCCTACGTGATGTGTTCGGCTTTTCTACCTTTCGGCCAGGTCAGCGCGACATCGTGACAGCAATTCTCAGTGGTAGAGATATACTTGGTGTAATGCCAACAGGCGGTGGTAAGTCGCTTTGTTATCAGGTGCCGGCGCTTGTATTTCCGCGCCTCACGTTGGTTGTCTCGCCCCTTGTTGCACTCATGAAGGACCAAACAGAAAGGCTGCAGGCCCTCGGTGTTCAAGCCTACGCCCTGCATAGCGGCATGGTGCAAGCAGACGTGCATGATATCATGTATCGAGCCTCGCAGGAGAACGTAAAGCTGCTGTACGTAGCACCTGAGAGGTTGGAATCAACCACATTTCGGCGTCTACTGCAGTCTGTCCCACTAAGTTTACTAGCCGTTGATGAAGCACATTGCGTGAGTGAATGGGGGCACGACTTTCGTCCAAGCTATCGCAACATTCTTTCGCTGTTCGAATCGCGACCTCGAGTTCCAGTGATCGCATTAACTGCAACAGCAACACCTGATGTACGTGCCGACATAATCGATTCATTGAAACTTCAAAATCACGTCGAAATTGTCCGGGGCTTTGATAGACCTAATCTTGCATTCCAAGTTGAGCAAACAGCAGCCAAAGTTGAATTTGTTACAACGATTGCACGCCAGAATGCCGACTCACCAGTAATTGTGTATTGCGCTTCAAGGCGACGTGTTGATACTATGTCGTCAGAACTCAGCAAGCGCGGGATTAAGGCAGTTGGATACCACGCCGGTATGCAAGGACACGAGCGGAGTGCTGTTCAGGATGCATTTCTGGCTAATAACGCGCAGGTACTTGTTGCGACAAATGCATTTGGTATGGGCATCGACAAGCCAGATGTGCGCAGTGTTGTGCATACAGACCTCACTCTGACGCTTGAGGCCTATTATCAAGAGGCAGGACGGGCAGGTCGCGATGGATCTGCTGCCACATGCACGTTGCTGTATCAGCAAGAAGATAGGCGTCTGATGGATTTTTACATTGAGACAACCTATCCGAACCATGAGGAGATTGCATCTGTCTATCATTACCTCTGCACGAGAGCTGGTGTTAAACCTGGACAATTCTCAAATACGCCAATCATGGCAGACAGCGCAAGCATCGCTTCTGCATTGCATACGACAGAGACAAGTGTCCGTGGTGTACTCTCGCTCTTTGAACGCACTGGTGTAGCTATGAGTACTTCACCACACGGTGGTGCGAAGGTAACGCTTCGCACAAGCCGCGAACGGCTGGAACAGTTCGCGGCATCTGCACCATTGGAATATGCAGCTGCCATACAACAACTTATTCGCTACTTGTTCGCAAGGGGGCCTGGTGAGTCTGTGGACCTACCTCTTCTCGAGATACTACGTAGATCCGACATCACACCTAACGAGCTGTCTCGTGCCCTTCACGCTTTGCAGCTTGGAGCTCTGATTCGATATCAACCACCAGGTACTGGTGGTGGAATAGTTCTACTCGGCGAGCGAGTTCATGCATCAAGATTGCCCATAGATTACGATGCAATGGCAAGCCGACGTGATCGTGCGCTGCAAAAGCTCGATGTCATGATTGGTTATGCAGAATCACGTCAGTGTAAACGTAATGTAATCCTCTCATATTTCGGTGATCACAGCAGCGCCGGTACATGTGGTGTATGTTCTAGCTGTGTTGCAAAGGCTCCCTCAACGGACAGTCTACCAGAGCGTACTCTTGAAAACATCCGAGCAATACTGTCTGTGATTTGGCAGGTCCGGGGCAAGTATGGGCGTCATGTACTTGTAGATGTAGTTCGGGGTGTGCAATCAGAAAAGGTTCAAGAGTACCGCCTTGATCGTTGCGTTGCGTTTAGTTCGCTGCAGCAACGTTCGAAGGCCGAGCTGCTTGAGGCAATCGATGTAGCACTTGATGCAGGATGGATTGTGAGATCTGCAGATTTGTATCCAACCGTAGGACTTACGAAAACTGGAATGGAGAGGTTTGGCCCCCTTCCAAAGCAATTGTCGTTTATGCGGCGTGAGATGAACAATCTATCTCATGATACATCGCCAATCGAAGGCGCTCTTGATAGGCTTCGCTCAATGCGCGAGCGAATCGCCTCGGCACGTGGTGTACCTGAAGAAACAATCTGTACCAATAATGAGCTTGAAGCCATAGCTCAAGACCAGCCCAAACATCTGAGGGATCTCGTACCCGGGAGGCATGGAAGTTCGCTGTTTTTGGCGCAGCATGCCGATGATATTGTCGCCGCACTAGTGCCTGTAAGCCCACGTGGCGTAAAGACTGTGACGGCTGACCAGGAAGTTGTAAAGCTTATCGGGATGATACGCTATACTACTACACTAAACGGACTGGTCGAGCAGGCGCAGATGAAGAAGACAACTATCGTTGAATTGTTGCAGCGAGCCATCGAGTCTGATATATATACCGAACGAGGTGCTCTCGTAGACGATAATATGTACTCAAGCGTTAGAGAGTACATGAGATATCATCGATATGCAAAACTGCGCGATGTGCGTGAATATATTGGCGGCGAGCCCCCACTTCCTGAACTGCGTCTGGCAGTTGCATTTGCGCGTAGGGATCTCTTCATGCAAGACGGGGCGTTAGCGTGAAAAGAGTTGTGTTGGCATCTATCGTACTGTTTGCTACTCTCAACTGCAGAGTTCTCGCAGAAGACATTGTCGTTCTGCTTTCCAGTGCGCAGGTGCCGGAGTCGCTGGCGGCATATTCGCCGGTATATATCGTTCCTAAAGCTATGCTGGGCAAGGATCAAGACGGCTCGCAAATAGCCAATTCGTCGCTGCAGCGCAGGTTGCAACGATATGTTAGGTTAACTCTGCCAGATGATATTGGCGTGGATTCAATTGCTTCACTGCCTGGGGTTGCTGCTGCATGGGCCTTGCAGAAATGGTCATTGCATGCAGCAGTGGAAGAAGACCCATTAAGTGATGACTCTTTGTCCGCCCAGCAGTATGCTCTCCGAATCATCGGTGCAACTGATGCGTGGCGTCAGGCAAGTGGGAATGGTGTTGTAATCGGCATCATCGATACGGGGATCGATTGGGAGCACGAAGATCTCCAGGACGCACTTGCTGTTAGCGTGCGTGAGGATATCAATGGCAATGGCCGTTTTGATGCATGGCCAAGTGTTGAAGAGCGACTTGGCGTGTACGGCGATCTTAATGGCATAGACGACGATGGCAATGGCATGGTCGATGACGTTATCGGCGCTGACTTTGTAGATCAGGAGTTCCGAAATCTCGGCGATGACAGGTGGTACGATCCCGTGCCGTTTGATGAGCACGGACATGGTACGTTGGTAGCTGGGGTGATTGCAGCAACCAAAGACAATGGTAAAGGTATTGCCGGTTTAGCCTACGGGGCTCGATTGCGCACGATTCGGGCATTCGATGCAAGTGGCAATGCCGAAGAAGATGATATTGCTGTTGCGTTGATCTATGCTGCTGTAAACAACGTCAACATCATTAACATGAGTTTTGGAGATGGCGTCAATTCGCCTCTCATGCAGGATGCGGTTGCCTATGCTCAAGAACAGGGCTGCCTGCTTGTTGCATCGGCAGGCAATAGTGGACTTACATCCACACAATATCCAGCAAGCTATAATGGTGTAATCGTTGTGGCGGCAACCAACAGTAAGGATCTGCGAGCCCCGTTTTCATCAACGGGGCCAGTAGTGTCGCTGTCGGCCCCAGGGCAGGCAGTTCTCACAACAAGCGTGAACTCACGATATCGCACAGTAAGTGGCACGTCGTTCTCAGCCCCCTACGTAGCTGCTGCGGCAGCCCTTGTCCTGGAAAAAATTCCAACGCTTCATGCGCATGATGTTCGCGGCATTCTGATGTCTAGCTCGCAAGACCTCGGTGAAATTGGATGGGATCCGCTGTACGGATCTGGCAGGCTACGCGCTGACGCAGCACTTGCATCCTTGGGAATCAGCAGACTCGGGATAAACAATCCTACCTCAGAGCACGAGTTTGTCCGAGGCCAGACAGCAAGACTAGCCATTACTGGCTCGACGCACATGGTCAATTTCGAACGAAGTGAGATGCACGTTGGCTCTGGCGTAAATCCACAGAACTGGAGTAGGGTAGGTGCGAGTTCTATCTCTGTTGTTGATGATACTCTTGCCATTGTTGTCATAGACACATTACAACTTGGCTTGCATACGATTCGTGTCCGCGTACATACCACTGATGGGCGACACCATGATGCACATGTTCGCATACGCATTGTGGAAGGTAGCCACAACCGCAAGGCATATGAACATGTGTCGGCATGGCTGCGAGATCGCAAGACAGAGGTTGTAACGCTTTCGACATTCAATCCCACCACTGTTGCAATCACCGATGGCTCAGCACCTTTTGCTGATATCGTCTCAACACCCAAGAAGTATGCTACACTGCACAGTATTGTTTTCCCTGATACATGGGGAGCAAGAGCAAGCAGTGATAGATTGATTCAGGTTGTCACTACGCCTATGGTAGGCGAGTCGTTCAGAACGGTGCATGCGCTGCCTGCGCCATCAGCATATCAAGCTATTCCGACAACAGGGTGGGATACGGTTCTGTCGGCCCCTTGGGCGGGCTACGTTCTCAATGACGTGCGCGACATGTATCGCGATGGTGGCAAGTGCGTTGTTATGAATGATCTGTCCGATGGTTCGTTTGGACGTACGATTGTAACGCAATTCAAAGACGGACGTTGGATTCTCCGTGATTCGTTGAGTGACACGTACATTCCTCGTGCACTGAGTGACGTAAATGGTAACGGACGCTACGAAGTGCTTTGTCATGTTGTCGGCAAGACCGTGCTTTTTGAGCAGCTGACACCTACCTCGTCGCTGTTTGGTTCAGTGCTCTTTGCAGACACCACAAACGTCCTGAATGCAGCAGGTGCAGCAGATATCGATGGAGATGGTCGCGAAGAGATTCTTGCCCTGGCAGATAACGCCTGCTGCGTATACACCTGCAAGAACGACAAGTTCTCGCTTCTTGGCGTTGCGAAGAACACGAGTGAGCCCCCTTCGTCGAGCGCAATGAATCGTGTTGATGAGATCAGTATCGCATCGGGCGACTTCGATGGTGACGGCAAGATGGAGATCGCATTTTCAGACACGGACGGAGATCTCGTTATTCATGAATGGAATGGTGCCGAATTCGAAGAGGAGGCCGTCTTTGAGAATCCGGGTGCAGGGGGCTCGGGTTTCGTTGCTGCGGGAGATGTGAATGCTGATGGATTACCGGACATTCTGCATGGCATTCCAGATAGCGTCGAGGCAAATGCTGACGGCGAGTATGGACGTCAGCTATGGACATACAATCTCTACACAGCAGACCAGTCGGCTGGCCACTTTAAGGTATGGTCTGATCGAGTTGCTGGAGTGCGACTCGGCATCGGCTACCGCAACGGAGTCGCTATTGCGGATATTGATTCTATGCCCGGTGCAGAGATCATCATAAGTGCATTCCCACGTCTGTTCATATTCGGACGCGATACAACGAAACGTGATATCGTCCCAAAGGGCTTCTTTGACAACGTAGCAACGCCGCGTGTACTCGCGTATGATGTCGACAACGACGGCCGCGTTGAGCTTGGATTTGGATCGACGATTGAAGAAGTGGGCGCAATGACGAGCTTCACGTTTGTGCAGCAAACAAAGCGTGCGCAATTCCCCGCACCAAGTGCTCTTCGAGGAGTACATGAACCAACTGACAGTACTCTCGGGAGCATCCAACTCGTGTGGTTCCCAGTTGATGGGGCGGGTACATATCAAGTGATTCGACAAGTAGGCCGAATCGATTCATTGATAGCCGAGACTGCTGCCACAAGCTATGTCTACACGATGCGTGGCATAGTAGATTCGCTCATCTCGTTTGTTGTGCGGGCAGTTCCCAAAGCTGCGCCTACTCTTGCTGGTAGAGAATCAAATCGTGTCATCATCGACGCTCGGCCCGTGATACTCGGAATTGGGCTCGATCGAACAACGATCACGAGACAAGAACTGAGTGCAGGTCTCACATTGAGCTTTAGCATCCCTGCAGGTGGTGTGTTCCCGCGTGGACTCTCATTACCGGCACAGCAACTGCTGTCGGCTCAAAGCAACGACGTGATTACATCAGCACGATATGGCCGGCCGCGTGGCGATAAAGTGCTCGATCTTGTCTTTCCCGGAGTTGAGTATCTAGACGATTCATTGCGCGTAACAGTCGTGATTCCTGTTAGCCGAGACCTCTATGTAGGACGGACGTTTTCGCTGCGAGTTATCAATTCACCAGAGCCAGAGCGATCACGCAAAGTGATAACGCTTTCAGGTGTTACCGTGCGTTCACCTCTTGAGCTAAAACTTCGGTTCTCACACCCAGTGGATGCAAGTGCTCTCAAGGCAACGTCGTATCAACTGCGTCCAGCAGGAATTGTCAATACTGTTAATCGTCTAGATGACTCTACCGTTCTACTTGCACTCGACCCATCAGCGCCATTGCGATCAATGGGGATTACATATGCGATTATGGCGCGCGATGTAACCTTTGACACAACACATGTTATTGCTCAGGGGGCTGGCAGCACCCTCACGTTTAGTGTGTATGGTAGTAGTGAGCAAGACGTCTATACCTATCCGCAGCCTCTGAAAATGCAGGTACACCAGGAGCTGGTTTTTGCAGGACTACCCAGCGCTGCTGATGTTGAGGTGTTCGATGATACATTCCAACAGGTGGTGATGCTGACGAGTAGCGACGGCAATGGAGGCATACGCTGGAATCTGCGTAACCGTTTGGAACAACAAGTCGCACCCGGCATCTACTACTATGTTGTGGTGGACCGCTCGCAGCCTGGCAGCAGTCAAACGTTTCCGATGAAGAAGTTCCTCATTCAACGGTAAGCATTCTGCGTAGGCCCCCTACATCACCATTACTGAAGATCGCGACAACATCCCCTGGGGAAACTCGCCCTTCGAGAAAGGCTATGGCATGGCTGCCCCAGTGCGGATCTGCTGACAGCGAGGAATCCAAGGACACAGCCGAAATTCCAATTGAACAGATGTCTTGAACCAGGCGCTGAGTATCGAGTCTTTCTTCGATACGATAGCGTTCGGGTCTGTTTACCGGACCCAGGCAAACACTTGTAGCGCCTGTGAAGCAGAGGGCTAGCTCACTCTGAAAGAAATTCCGAGTGGTGGTATTTGATCGCGGTTCAAACACGATGTGGAGTTGTGCTGCAGGGTACTTTTGTTGCAGCGCTTTGATCGATAAGGCTATGGCTGTTGGATGATGCGCAAAATCATCGATGATGGTTGCGCTGTTCCATGTGCCGATCTCCTCCAGTCTTCGCTTTGGTGGAGCAAACAATGGCATCGCAGCCTGCTGCTCTTCAGAGGTAAGGCCGGCATGAAACGTAGCCGCTATAGCCATTGTGGCATTGCGCACATTGTGAATGCCAGGCATCGGCAAGACAAATGTTCCATGCATCACTCCGTTATAGTGCAGCGACCATTGCGTTGTAGGTCCAACTTCAATCACATCAACAATTCTCCAAGATGAAGATGTCGACAGTCCTACAGATTCTACCTTGCATGGGGCATTTACCACGGTTGCCAATGCATTCTTGTCGTCGGCATTAATAAGTGCAATACCATCCTGTGGTATGATGCGTATCATTTGTACAAACGACGCAATAATGGCATCTATTGATGAGAAGATATCTGCATGGTCGAATTCGAGATTATTCACGATCGCAATCGTAGGACGGTAGTGCACAAACTTGCTGCGCTTGTCGAAGAATGCTGTATCGTATTCATCCCCCTCCGATACAAAGACACCCGTGTGAGAGTTGTGTAACTCTGGGCTGAGGGGCCTGCAGCCATATTCAAAGTTCTGTGGAACGCCCCCTATCAAATAGCCTGGCTGAAATCCCGCATGCTCCAGTAGCCAAGCAGTAATGCTTGATGTTGTGGTCTTACCATGCGTTCCAGCACAAACGATCGACGTATTTCGATCGATAAACAGTCTTCCAACTAACTCGGCCATAGACGTAAACGGCCAGCGTTCTTGGAGCACAAACTCCAATTCTTCGTTCCCTCGGCTTATGGCATTGCCAATCACTGTAATGTCTGGCTGCAGCTCAATCAACCGAGCGCTGCTGAATTCCTCGTAACGCTCTATTCCAGCCTTGGCTAGCACACTTAGCATTGGCTCATACACAGGGCCGTCGCTCCCGGTTACTGTATGACCCTGCAGCGCGCATGCAACCGCAACGGAACCCATTGCAGTGCCACCTATGCCAACAAAATGTATGTGCATGTAACCGAAGCCTAAATTGAAATGTAGTATCTTTACGCTAATTACAAAGATAGAATGGGAAGCTCATGCGCCTTCTGCACACAGTATGGATTGCAATTTTCGTTAGTGCCGTTATGCCAAGCACCGCGCAATTCTGGCAGGTTACAAGCGGTCCGCCAGCAGCAGCTGTATGCCTTGCCACCAATAGCAAGGGGCATGTGTTTGTAGGAACTGATTACAGCAAGATATACCGCACGACAAACCGTGGCGATGTATGGGATTTCTCGGATCGCGGAATTGATGATGGAATCAATTTCGTTACCATCAGTGGTATTGAAGTGGGTGCTAATGACGTACTTTTTGCATCTGTTAATGGTGTTGGAGTAGTGAGATCTACCGATGGGGGACTTACCTGGCAGAAGTTAGATATTGGCTTTCAGGTTTCACCATCAAGCCGTGTATGCGTAGACACAAAGGTCCAACCTGGCGGAGTTACAAGCGTGTTCGTAGGGTACGATAATGGTCCAGTAGACTTACGTATGAGTCTTTCTACAGACAACGGAGAAACATTTACGAGTGTCTCACGTGGCAACATTCCTTCTGCAACATCTGCTCTATTTGAAGTTTTTCAATCTCCTAACTCAGATAAATTGTTTGTGCTAGTTGCATACAACAAGGGTTTGTATCGCAGCGTAAATGAGGGGGCATCCTGGACGCGTATCGACTCAGACCCACAGTCTGGGGAAAGTGACGACAACTTCCGGGTGATGACGTACGATGAAAAGGGGCACCTGTATATCGGAAGGAATGCCCTTCCGGGATCCGCAAAGAGTAAAAATGCTATCGTGATGAAGTCTACAAACGACGGTGACTCATGGACCTACCTTACGACCGGCTGGGAGAACATAGACGTTACGAATAATCGTATTTCGGGCATCGCTGTTGGCAAGAACGGCGAAATGTGGGCTACAACCGAAAAGGTATCTGGACCTTTTCACAGCACGAATTACGGTGCTTCGTGGACCCTTGTTCGTGAAGGTCTTGAGTCTGTAGACGGCTCGGCTAATGGTGTGATTATTACGAAGGATAATCACGTATTTTTTGCCCCAAAGGGAACATTCGTCTATCGCCACCTTGATCCGAGTGCCAGCGTAGACGAAGGTAGTCTGGCCCATGTGAATTTGAATGCACGACCCAATCCCGTGCGTGAACGAGTAATCTTTGATCTATCATCGAATGCCGATGGTGTAGTTGAGCTTTCGTTGTATGCAATCATGGGCCAGCAGGTGCTGCCAACAAGCTATCAGAATGTACGCGCACAAGAAGCCATCAGTATCTCGCTGAACACAGAAGCGCTGCAACCTGGCATCTATACTGCGGTTGCGCAGCATGGGGCCAGAACAATTACACGTACGGTAGTGAAAGCCGACTAACGGGCCATCTGGTTATTTGCGCTGCGGATCAACGACCTTGGTGATCCACCACGTGCTCTCGCTCCGTGTGGTGTTAAAATTTATTTTGCGGAAGTAGTCCAGTGTGACGGTCACACTGTGATTGTCTGCGTCGATGGTGTCTACCTGCGTATCTGTAATTGGAAGGGTATTCATAACCGCTTTCCAACGATTGAGATCGTCTGCCAGCTCATACTTTTCAACGGCAAGTAGGGGGCGTCCAGTAGCAGAAACCATAAGCTCGGTTGCTGCAACAGTATTGTTGGAATCCAATTCGGCCTTGAACAAATGAACCACGCCAGCTGCTGTTCTCTGACTACGCTCAACGATAAAACGTGGTTTCGCAGCATTACCGATCACAAACAGCTCGCATCCAACAGTGAGTTGTGATAGTACGAACACGATACTAGAGAGCATGTATCTCATTGGCCAATCCACGGAAACGTATGATCTAGAGCATGGATAAATCCCTGAGTGATGCGATGAACTGGGTGCTCCATGCCGAATGTATGAGTTGTCTGTTGAATAACACGTAATGCCTGGTCTTGCGCACATGACTGCACCAGTTGCATAATCTCGCGCAATGGTACTGTAAGATCGCTTTCGGCATGAACCACACGCAAACGATCTGCTATCGCTGCACATGCAGTGGACAAATCTAGACGCGACATGTTCGTTTCAATATCATCAATGTACGATGCATTCATTCGCAGTAACTGCATCGTTCGTTGGTTCTGCATTTCAAACATCCCGGCATCTTTCCATACCTGCGCTTGGCGCGGAGTCCAGCGGATCCATGTGCCAACTGAATTCCATACGGCTACGTTCTTCAAACGGTCAGGGTGCGAATGCATGAGCTCTCGTGCAGCAATCATTGCTATGCCCCCTCCACGTGAATGGCCCAAGAGACTAATCTGGCCATTCCAAACACCCTGTAGTGGTTGGAATTCGGGAGCATGCATAACTGCATCAACGAGATCTGCAACGTCGTCGCATTCGGTGGAGATTGTATTGCGAGCAAAATCATCGGTTGACTGTACAAGCCAAGAAGTATTGCCCATCCCATTCATCGAAAAGCACATTCGCAAGGCAGCCATACCATTGCTAGCCGCGTGCTGAGCAGTCCAGGGTAGGAAACTGTAATTTCTGAATCCTTTAAACCCATGTAGAATGAGCAATAAAGGCACGCCATTTCTTGGTGATGGTGGCAACGTGAGCGTTGTAAAGAGAGGTTTGCCATGTCTGTTGGCAACCTGATAGTCTTGTTCAGGAAGAATCATTCGACATCGCCTTTGTCGAGTATATCTGGACGTCGATGCTGCGTCCGCTCGGTAGCCATGTCTTTGCGCCAAGCCGCTATCTTGGCATGGTTGCCAGAAAGCAATACATCCGGCACGTGCAAATCGCGAAAAACTGCAGGCTTTGTGTACAGCGGTGCATCAAGCAGTCCGTGCATGAAGGAATCTTCAAGAACACTTTCAGCATCACCCACAACACCAGGCACAAGACGAACAATAGCATCTGTAAGAACGCCTGCTGCGAATTCGCCACCTGTTAAGACGTAGTCACCTATCGATATCTCACGTGTAACAAGAGACTCCCGAATTCTCTGATCTATACCCTTGTAGTGGCCACAGAGTAAAATCAGATTACTTCTCATTGAGAGCTCGTTGCAGATTGATTGATGCAAGACTTCGCCATCTGGAGTCAAGAAAATCACTTCGTCGTAGTGGCGCTCACTCTGAAGCCTCTCAATGCAGGCAAAGACGGGCTCACACTGAATCACCATTCCAGCGCCACCACCATACGGAGTATCGTCGATGTGACGGAACGCATCACTGGCATAATCATGTAGGTTGTGTAGATGTATCTCTACAAGCCCCTTGTCTTGGGCACGCTTAAGGATGGAAGTTGAGACAACAGACTCTAGCACCTGCGGCACTACGCACACGATGTCGATGCGAATCTTTAGTTCAGGCATCTGACTCGAGATCCTCGTGTTTATCTACTTTATCTAGCCCGTCGAGAAGACGAACAGTAACGAGACGTTTCTCAATATCGACGTTCTTAACAACATCATCTATCACAGGCAGTGGCAATGTCGCTTGCTCGGCAGTTGTAACAACCCAAACATCATTAGCCGGCAGAAGCCAAACGTCGGTGATAATGCCAATTGAATTGCCAGCCTCATCCACGACAGTTGAACCCTCGATGTCGCCTATGCGGTATCGATCAGCCGAAACAATTCCGATATCTTCTGGCCTGGCATACACGGCATTGTCTGCTAGCGACGTGATAAGCTCCAGCGAGTCAATACCAAGAAACTTAATCAGCGTCCTGGTGTCGTTCTGCTTGAACTCTTGCACTGTATACGGCTTGGCAAAATCCCTCGAAAAACCAATGGCGACGGTACCTCCCGCTACGATAGGCTTTGCTGGTGAGACGACATCCGTAAGCACGCATGTACCGTCAATACCATGCGGCCTTCCAAGCACCCCTATGTACTCTGTATGCAAGGAAGACATGGAACTCCCAGTTTACCCTAGATAGGTTCGTAGGGCCTTCGAGCGTGAAGCGTGGCGCAGACGTCGAATTGCTTTCTCTTTGATTTGTCTCACGCGTTCGCGTGTAAGGTTGAACTTCTCACCAATTTCTTCAAGCGTAAGGGCTTGTTGATCATCGAGGCCGAAATACAACCGAATAACTTCCGCTTCACGTTCGCTCAGTGTGTTGAGCACCTGCTGAACCTCTACGCGTAGAGACTCGCGCATGAGTTCGCTGTCTGGAGGTGGCTGTTGATCGTTTGGAAGAATATCGAGAAGTCTGTTGTCTTCACCCTGAACAAACGGAGCATCCACAGAAAGATGGCGTCCAGAGATCTTAATGGTTTCTGAGATTTCTGCAATCGACATCTCGAGCTGCTCGGCCAGCTCAGCAGCGGTTGGTTCACGCTCATACTGCTGTTCGAGCTCTGAAAACTTCTTGCCGATTTTGTTAAGTGCACCAACGCGGTTTAGCGGTAGACGTACAATGCGAGACTGCTCTGCAAGTGCCTGAAGGATTGACTGACGGATCCACCAAACAGCATAGGAGATGAATTTAAAACCGCGCGTCTCGTCAAAGCGCTTTGCAGCCTTGATCAGGCCGAGGTTGCCTTCGTTGATGAGATCACCCAACGACAAGCCCTGATTCTGATATTGCTTGGCAACCGACACAACGAAGCGAAGGTTGGCTTTCACCAATCGTTCTAGTGCCATTGCGCCTTCAAAGCCGCCACGTCGGATGGCCTGCGCGAGTACGATTTCGTCATCACCTGTAAGAAGATCAACTCGTCCGATCTCTTGCAAATACTTGTCTAGTGATTGACTCTCGCGATTGGTGTACTGTTTGGTAATCCTCATGGACGGGGACCTATGTTGAAACGTTGTCTTGAAAAAGAGTGGAAAGTTACTGATCTGACGGCAATTTTGGAGCAAGAAAGGCTCCATATTTCGGGCTTTGTAGCACTTCGTGCGCTGCGCGCACCGATGGTATGGCGAGCAGACCTGCTCGATATTGTATGCTGCCCGTGGAAAAACGCGATCGAATTTCATGCGACAGCAGCTCAATCAGCAAAGAACTGTTGTTTTTCAATTGCGCTTGGTAATCGCGCTCAACCTGCACTTGAAGGGTTTTTAGAGCACTTTTGATGGCTTGATTGGCGGCTGATTCGTCGATGGCCTGCTCAAGGCGCTTGATCGACTGAAACAGGGGATCACGCATGTCGTTAGGCAGCGTTGCGACGAATCGTATGAAATCCTCAACCGCCGACTTTGGAGCAAGAAAATCATCAGGAAGAGATTCAAACCTCGCGGCATAGCGCGTTGCAAACATGGCAATCGCTCCGGACTGTTCAAGGTTTGCCAAGGTCGTTGGCAGGATAGAATCACTTACCGTGCTATCTGGGTCGATACCATGACGGGCTGATACTCGACGTCCATTCGAGGTTCGGAATCTGTCAACCGACCCTGAGTCTGCGTTGCGAGTATCCAGTCTCTGTATGCATCTGCCCGATGGAGTGTAGTAGCGAGCTGTTGTAAGCTTAAGTACTGATGCACCGGCAGAGAGAGGTATCATTGTTTGAACAAAGCCTTTGCCGTAGGAACGCCTGCCAATGATGACAGCTCGATCAAGGTCTTGCAGTGCGCCGGCAACAACCTCGCTGGCGCTCGCACTTGATTCGTTAATCAGAACAGCAAGCGGCAGCTTCGGATACTTTGAAGGTCTATTCGACGCATACAACCGCGTCTCGTCGGATGATCTACCGCGCGTGGTAACAATTGCACTACCCTGAGGAACAAACAGTTCTGTGATGCCGATAGCTGCATCGAGGAGCCCACCTGGATTGTCACGAAGATCAAGAATGAGTCCTGTGAGGGGGCCTTCATTCTGCAATTCTTGAATGGCATCAGCAAGCTCATCGCGTGTATTCGATGTAAACCTCGTAAGCTTGATGTATCCAATCGAGGAGCTAAATCGATGAGCTGCATAGATCGACTCAAGCTCTAATGCACGACGCTCCAAAAGAACCTTGATCGTGTCTGATTTGCCATCTCGCAGAAGCCACATAGATACCTTGCTACCTGCCTGCCCCCTTGTATAGGATCTGAGTCCATCTTGACCTAACGTATCGGCCCATGCGCTATCAACCCGGATAATTCGGTCGCCAATGCGAATCTTCGATTCCCGAGCCGAACCACCCTCACGGAGGTCGCTGATATATAGATTGCCGTTTATCTCGTCAACGACAATGCCAACACCTACATAACTGCCTGTGGTGATATTCTGCACATCCTCCGACTCGTCGCCTACCATGTACTCGCTGTATGGGTCTAAATGCTCCATCATAGCATCAATGCCAACATCAACCAATTCTACGGGGTCTACGGGGTCCACATAGCGCAGCTGTACCTCGCGAAAAATCTCGCCAAAGGATTCGATTGCCTTTGCAATGCGCAGATATGAGTCGTCAGGTTGCTCGCTCGAGACAGCCGGAACAAGCAGGATCGCGAAAAATAGTGCGGCAGTACGGACAGGACTCATTGCAGCATTCGATGTTGTATCTCGCCCGCAAGTGCATCAACGTGGATACGGTCTTGTTGCATAGTATCACGTTCGCGTAGTGTTACGGTTGAATCGGATATCGTCTGGCCGTCAACTGTAATGCAGAACGGCGTTCCAACCTCATCCTGCCTGCGATACCGACGTCCAATTGCTCCACTTGTGTCGTAGTCCACGCGAAACCAACGCTCCAGGTTTGACACGATAGAGTGGGCTGCCTCAGGCATGCCGTCTTTGTTTACAAGGGGAAGCACGGCAGCCGTAATAGGAGCGATCGATGGCTTGAGTTTGAGCAATGATCGTGTCTCAGAGCCGCCATCATCCGTTGGTAGAATCTCCTCTCGATACGCGTCACACAGAACTGCCATAAATGTGCGTGTTGCGCCAACGGCAGTCTCGATTACGTATGGAGTGAATCTATCCTTGCTTGCTGTGTCAACGTATTCAAGCTTTTTACCCGAAAACTCCTGATGACGTCCAAGATCAAAGTCTGTACGTGAGTGAATCCCTTCAATCTCGCCCCATCCGAATGGGAAATGATACTCGATGTCTTCGGCTGCTGCAGCGTAATGCGCAAGTTTCTCATGGGGCTTACGATGCAGTTTTGCTGCATCGATTCCTAGCGACTCAGTAAACCAATTCCATCGTGCTGTGCGCCAGTATTCAAACCACTCGTTTTCTGTACCAGGCTTGACAAAGAACTGCATCTCCATTTGTTCGAATTCACGCGTGCGGAAGAGAAAGTTCTTTGTGTTGATCTCATTGCGGAAGCTCTTTCCGATTTGGGCAATGCCAAATGGGGGCTTCATGCGCGCAGATTCCATGACGTTTTTGAAGTTGACAAAAATGCCCTGTGCTGTTTCAGGCCTGAGGTATACAACGTTTGCAGCATCTGCAACTGGGCCTACATGTGTTTCGAACATGAGATTGAAATTGCGAACCTCTGTCCAGTCGGTAGTACCCGAGATCGGATCGGGTATACAGTTCGAGATAATGATAGCATGGAGGTCTTCGTTGCTGTTAGCTGAGGCTAATGCATGTTCTACTCCATCTGCTTGCTCGGATTTGCCTTTGTTGCGCAATCGCGTAATGAAGTCTTCGATCAGGTTGTCGGCGCGATGTCGCGACTTCGACGTCTTGTTATCGATCATTGGGTCAGAAAACTGTCCCACGTGGCCAGAAGCTTCCCAGACGCGTGGGTGCATCAGTATCGACGAATCAATGCCGACGATGTCGGAGCGATAGGTCATGGCCTTCCACCAAGAGTCCTTGATGTTGCGCAGTAGCTCAACGCCGAGTGGGCCAAAGTCCCAGCATCCATTAAGGCCACCATAAATTTCAGAAGACTGGTATACGAAACCTTTGCGCTTAGAAAGCGATAGAATTGCGTCGAGTGTTGCAGGTGATGACATACGATCTGTTGAGGAGTGAACCGCTGATAAAATTGAGGGGCAAAATACGAAGTCCTGTCAGTTGCGTAGTTTACAGCTCTTGATACTCATCATTTCTTCGAGTCAGACCGTGGTGAAACGAACAGGCGTAGTGCTTCACGTCATTTTGACGCTCGCCGCCCTTTTGGGCGCACTTCCGACAGCTGCTGTGGCGCAAATGCCGTCAGCAAAGAACAAGATCACGTTCTCGCCGATTGCGCCAATCAGCGCCAAGGCAGGCGATACGGTCGAGATTGTTGTGTCGGCTAAGATTGCAAAGCATTGGCACAGCTATGGACTTACACCGGCCGTCGGACCCGACGGTCTCGGGCCTGAGGCAACCGTTATGAGCGTAGGCCCCAAGGCGGTTATGAGGCTACTTGGTAAGCCCCGTTTTACGAAGGGGGCTCACTCGGGCTTCGACAAAACGTGGGAAACCACAGTCGAGGAGTTATCCGGCAGCATAGAGGCGCGCTTGCGCGTAGTGCTATCTGCGTCTCTGGAAAAGGGAGCACATACCGGCACAGTCAATTTTCTGATGCAGCTATGCGATACTTCGGCTTGTCTGCCTGCAGAGGACATGCCGCAAACTGTCGAAATAACAATTACAGATGCGGCATTGCCGAGGTCGACAACCACAGCAGATACGGCCACTGGTGCTGCTGCTTCTGTGACGGCCACGCAGGACGGTCGTTCCGTGGATGCTGTGCAGGCACCAATGGATAGCCAAGAAGAAATCGAGGTCGAAAAACGAAAAGGCTTGATGAGCTTTTTTTTCTACGCAATGGGGATCGGTTTTCTCGCGCTACTTACGCCTTGCGTGTTTCCAATGATTCCAATCACGGTTTCATTCTTTACCAAGCGACATGAAAAAAAGCGGGGATCAGGACTGCGTGATAGTGTCTTGTTCGGCATAGGCATTATCTCAACATTTACGGCTGTTGGAATCATTGCTTCGATCCTGTTCGGAGGAACGGCAGTGCAGGATCTTGCAGCCAACCCTTGGCTGAATCTAGGAATAGGTCTGCTCTTCATGGCGCTGGCATTCAACCTGTTTGGGTCATTCGAAATACAGGTCCCTGTCTCCATCATGAATGCTCTGAACAAAAAGTCTCAGGGCGATGGTGTGGTCTCGGTTTTACTGATGGGGCTCACGTTTTCGTTAACGTCTTTTACGTGCACAGTGCCATTTGTAGGCACACTTCTGTTGAGTGCATCGGGCGGTGATTACCTTTATCCTGCCGTTGGTACACTTGGATTTGCTACAGCATTCGCGATACCCTTCGTAGTACTTTCAATGTTCCCATCTCTCTTGGTTCGCCTGCCGCGTGCTGGGGGGTGGATGAACAATCTCAAAGTTGTTATGGGGTTCCTCGAAATTGCCGCAGCTGTCAAGTTCTTCTCAACAGCTGAGTTCATTTTCGGACTTGGGCTCTTGCCACGCGAGGTGTTTCTCGCAGTTTGGGCTGGCGTGTGCTTCCTCATCGTATTGTACATTCTTGGGTCATTCCAGTTAACTCTCGATACCCCCATTGAACGTATCGGTGGAGCACGCGCGATGTTTGCCGTTGTCTTTGCCACGCTAGGTTTCTGGTTTGCAGCCGGTATGATGGGGAAGCCATTGGCTGCAGATCTCGAGGCCTTACTTCCTCCTGAGAACTATCATGAATTGCTTGCCCAAATGAATGGATCTAGCACTGCTGCAGCATCTGCGTCCGCAACAGAGTCCGAAGATGCAAAGCTGGGTCATGGTGGGCTTGTGTGGATGAACAATCTCGAAGAGGCAAAGAAGGTTGCAGCGCGCGAAGGCAAGCCGATATTTATCGACTTTACTGGGTTTGCCTGCGTGAACTGCAGACTCATGGAAAAGGATGTGTTTCCCAAGGCCGAGGTTGTTGAGCAATTCAAAAAGTTTGTGCTCGTGCAGCTGTATACCGATCGCAAGAGTGAGCCATATATCACCAACCAGAATATCCTGAAGACCTACGGCACCGTTGCCAATCCATTGTATGTGATTCTTAAACAAGACGGGTCGTATATCGCTCAGACGGGATTCCAGACACAGTTTAGGTCCAATCCAGGACTCTTTGTTGCTTTCTTGCAGAGGGCTCTCTAGCGTGCAGCGCCGGATTACACGAGTTGATAGTGCGCGCTTCGATGAGTTCTTCGGGCTCGTTTGCGAGCTTGCCGATTACGAACATTTGGATCGGCCGCCGGCTGAGGCAAGAGAGCGGCTGCGCATAGACAGTACTGGGTCGAATCCTCGCATAGAGGCATACATCATTGAAAATGATGATGCCGTAGCTGTTGGATATGCAATTGCGCTCGAAACGTACTCGTCGTTTTTGGCACTACCAACGATGTATCTCGAGGACATCTTCATTCGTGAGCAGCACAGAGGGAGCGGGCATGGCAAAGCCCTCTTCGAGTTTGTTCTGCAAACGGCCCGCGAACGCGGATGTGGTCGCATGGACTGGCAAGTGCTCGACTGGAACATGCTTGCCAGGGATTTCTATGACCACCAAGGGGCCGTCCCGATGAACGAGTGGCTGCTCTATCGCATAACTATCTAGGGTGCTCTACAAGCATATTGTCGATCAATCTGGTGTTGCCAAGTCTGACAGCTACGCACAGTGCAATGGTATGCGGTAAATCATCCGTCGGACACCGCAGTGTATCAGCGTCTACTGCCACAGCGTAATCGATCGTAAGATCACCCACCTTGGAGAGTGTCCCTAGCATCTCCTGTTCTACCGCGATGCGTGATGTTTCTCCAGCAGAAATCATGTTGCGCGCCGAAACAAGGGCCCGATAGAGCACTGTTGCTTGTTGTCGGTGTTCTGCGCTTAGGTACACATTACGGGAGCTCATCGCCAGCCCGTCGTGCTCGCGCACTGTTGGCAAGACCGTAATCTTTGTTCTGGCTACGGCATTGTCTGATGAGGCTGCAACCAGAGCCTTTATCACCAGAGTTTGCTGTAAATCCTTTTGGCCAAAAAAAGCCTCGTCCGGCAGCATGGCCTGAAACAAACGCGCCACTACAGTGGCCACCCCTTCAAAATGATTAGGACGAGAAGCCCCTTCCAATACCTCCGTAACACCTGTGATGTGGATCGTCGAGGCCACTCCGACTGGATACATTTCTTGAATCGAAGGCAGAAAAACATGGGTTGCACCGGCTTGCTGGAGGATCACCAGATCTGACTTCACATTTCGAGGGTAGCGCTCAAAATCCTCGGATGGCCCAAACTGTGTCGGATTAACGAAAATCGAGGCTACGACAAAGTTGTGGCGCTCAGCAGCCACCCTAACGAGCGACGCGTGGCCCTGATGAAGAGACCCCATCGTAGGTATGCAGCCTATCGTGTGCCCATTGCTTCGGGCTTGAAAAACCGCCTGGTGCATTTCAGCAACTGTGCGGCATATAACGACGCTGGTTGGTGTCGGGCTCATAGAGCGAAGATATCAACACTATGATGTTGACTCAACCTATCTCCATAGATTCGTATATGGCTATACCTATCGATAGAAGTACGAACCCGCGACTTGACGCTGAGGCAGTAGCAAGCTTTAAGCTCACAAATGTTTCGAGCGATCACCTCTATATCGCAGAATATGCCCACAAGGAATGGCGAAAAGAGCGAATCGGACCATACAGACCCCTACAGCTTACGCCACTGACCTTGGGTCTTCACTATGCCCAACAGGTTTTCGAGGGAATGAAGGCATATAAGATGCTCGATGGGCGTATTTCTGTGTTTCGCACTGCAAAGCATGCTCAACGCTTCAATACCTCACTGCGTCGGATGGCAATGCCTGAAGTGCCTCCAGAAATGTTCGCTAACGCTGTGCATACCCTCGTTGATCTTGACCGTGATTGGGTACCTTCCGGACCAGATAGTTCGTACTACATAAGGCCATTTGTTATCGCAACCGAGGAACGCATCGGACTCAAGCCGTCGGATGAGTTTATGTTTCTCGTAGGGGGCGGGCCGTTTCGTCCCGTATATTCCAAGCCATTGCGAGTGCGAGTAGAGCGCATGTACACTCGGGCCTCGAAAGGCGGTACGGGCTATGCAAAGTGTGGTGGTAACTATGCTGCAGCTATGCTTCCAACTATTCTGGCCAACGAAGCTGGTTACGACCAGGTGCTCTGGACTGATGCTGAGAAGCATGAGTTGATCGAAGAATCTGGCACGATGAACGTTATGTTCTTTATCAACGGGGTTCTTACAACTGCGCCTCTTGGAGACACAATTCTTGATGGCATAACACGCGATTCAGTAATCACCCTAGCCAAAGAATGGGGGATACCAGTTGATGAGCGATCGGTCTCTGTTGCGGAGTTACAGGATCGGATAGCAGATGGTTCGCTTACTGAAGCCTTTGGCGTTGGTACAGCGGCATCCGTTGCGCCGATCGCTACTGTTGGCATTGACGGCAATGACTACCAGTTAGATGTTCATCCAGAGTGTGCGATGTTCCGTTTCAAGCGCGAGCTTACAGGCATACGCGACGGTTCGATTCCAGACCGCCATAACTGGTTAACGATCATTGACGGTTTTGTTCAGTAGCTGCTGCAGCCTTCTGCTATGCCAACGGAAGGACAACCAACGATCCTGCCATTGCAATACCTCAAAGGGGTGGGGCCTCGAAGGGCTGAAGCGCTTGCACGAGAAGGGATTGTAACATATCAGGACGTAGTGCTCTACGTGCCCCGTGCCTATATCGATAGACGAAGCGCTCAGAGTATTGCGCAGCTACGCGAGATTGCGCGCAAGCAAACTACAAGCGACGCATCCAGCTTTACAGAGCAACTTTCCATACGGCAGCAGGTCTCTGTTGTTGCTTCCGTCGTGCGTATACACAAGAAAGTTGTTGGTAAGGGGCGATCCATGCTGCAAGTGGATCTTCGAGATGAGTCGAATGCAGTCTTGCAGCTGATATTTTGGAACCAAGTAGCATACTACCTCAAGATTCTTAGCGAGGGTGCCACCATCGTGGTACATGGAGTACCCCAGTTCGAAGAACGATGGAACACGTTGTCGATGCATCACCCAGAGGTGGAGGTGGTCGATGACGAAGAAGCTGGCCAGTTTGGAGCCGGTGCTATTCTGCCACGATATCGACTAACGCAGGGTATGGTAAGTGCGGGCATCACCATGCGCGTGATGCGCTCGATAGTAGATCAATGCTTGGAAGAATCCATCCCAGCAATGCCAGATCCCTTGCCGCATGAGGTGCGCAAGGAGCGCTTGCTCATTGATCGATCGCAAGCATTGTTTGCGCTGCATCATCCCCAAGACCATGCAGAGATTCACGCGGCCCAGCGCCGGATGAAGTATGAAGAACTCTTCCTGTTCGAACTGCTGTTGGCTGCACGGCGAAAATCCCGCAAACGTCCTGAACACGGCATTGCAATGCAGTCCCAAAGCAACCGTGCGCGAGCTCTTATTGGGCGATTGCCGTTTGAGTTGACAGGTGCGCAGAAACGCGTGATTCGTGAGATCATCGCCGACATGACTTCCGGAACACCCATGAATCGACTTCTACAAGGAGATGTTGGGTCTGGGAAGACGGTGGTTGCGCTTTTGTGTATGCTTAATGCTGTAGACAACGGCTATCAAGCACTTATTATGGCGCCTACGGAGATCCTGGCGGAACAACACTTTCACGGGTTGCAACGCTTACTTGGCGAAGGGCACGGATTGCATGTGCAGTTGCTTGTTGGGTCTCAGCGTAAAAAAGAACGCATGCAGGCACTGCAAGCTATCGCGCATGGAACAGCTACTATCGTGGTGGGTACGCATGCACTCTTCGAGGCCGATGTTGCGTACCACAAATTGGGATTGATCGTCATCGACGAGCAACATCGATTCGGTGTAGCGCAGCGTGCAGAGTTAAAACGTCTTGGACAGCATTCTCACGGGGCTGAGCAGCGCACACCGCATATTCTTGTCATGTCTGCTACTCCGATACCGCGCACGCTGTCTATGACGCTGTATGGTGATTTAGACTCTTCCGTGATTGATCAGCTACCAGCGCAGCGTAAGCCCATCAAGACCCACGTTGTGTTCGAATCAAAACTGCATGAGGTGTTTGGTTTTATTAAATCCGAGATTGCTCTTGGACGTCAGGCATATATCGTCTATCCACTTGTCGAGCGCAGCGACAAGGTAGATGCTAAGAGTGCAATCGAACACTTCGAGCATTTATGCGAATCAGTTTTTTATGACATGCGTGTTGGTTTGTTGCACGGACAGATGAGTTGGGCTGAGAAAGAGTCTGTTATGAAAGACTTCTTAGAGCGCCGGTTTGATATTCTGGTCTCGACTACTGTTATCGAGGTTGGGATTGATGTACCGAACGCAACTGTTATGCTCATTGAAAATGCAGAACGATTTGGGCTATCGCAGCTTCACCAGCTGCGAGGCCGAGTAGGCAGGGGAGGCGAGCAGTCCTATTGTTTCCTTGCTACCAAGGATCACTTTAAGTATCAGCTATCACGGACATCTTCTACCGAGGATATATCCAAGGCTCCTATTCGTTTGCGAACGATGGAGGAGACAACGGATGGGTTTCGCATAGCAGAAGTTGATCTCCGTCTGCGAGGTCCGGGTGATGTGATGGGTACGCGGCAGAGCGGCGTTCCAGATTTTACCTTTGCTGATCTTGTTGCGGATGCAGAGTTGATTGCAGAAACCCGAACTGATGCGTTTTCTCTACTAGAGCAGGATCCCCAGCTACGACGTGAAGAACATCAGAGTCTGAAAGCAGAGCTCCTTCGCATGTTTAACGATTCAACCATGAGTACAGTAGCGTAGTTTTGTCTCAATGAGCACGTCAACTTCTATCAATGTTAGTGAGATGTTCTACTCCATTCAGGGAGAGGGAACTCGTGCTGGTATGCCATGCGTCTTTGTGCGACTTCAAGGTTGCAAGTTGCGCTGCACGTGGTGCGACACTCCATATGCTTTGGATCATCGTGTAAAGGGGCTGGATGTTTCTGTTGAGGATGTTGTAGCCTATGCTCGAGAGAATAGATGCTCGTTTGTCGAGTTCACAGGAGGCGAGCCCCTTGAACAGGTAAACGTGTTCCCAATGATACGGGAGCTCTGCGATCAAGGATTTCTGGTTGCTATTGAGACTGGTGGACATGTCTCTATCGCAGATGTCGATGATCGGGCTATCGCAATCATAGATGTTAAGTGTCCAGATTCAAAGATGTCGTCATTGAATTACCCAGAGAACATGAAGCTTCTACGCACGCATGACGAGGTGAAGTTCGTTATCGCCTCTCGCAATGATTACGAGTTTGCCCGGCAAATGATCATCGATCACGCTCTTGAGTCGCGGGTTGCTGCTGTTCTTATGTCTTGCGTATTCAACACTGTAGAGTTTGTAGACCTTGTTACGTGGATTCTCGAGGACAAACTCAATGTGAGATTCCAACTGCAGATGCACAAGTTTGTTTGGTCACCGGAAACTCGAGGCGTCTGATGATAGCTGCTACATTGGCACTCTGTGCATTGATCGGAGCCGACGAGGTACGCCAGGATGCTGGCCAGCAGTCACGCATGATCGAAATGTGGAAGACAAAACATTCTGAGTTTGCACCTTGCTATGACGCCAAAAGTAGACAGTGGTTTTTCAGCGTAGAGATAGATGGTGCAACGACGATGTACCATGCGGTAGATACCGAGAGTTTGCCTACCCAAGTTTCTGTTCAAACAGCAAGCAACACGTATGGCCTTGGTTTTCTTACTGTGTCTGCTGGCGGGGATGCTTATGCCGTTGCATATGCGATGGGGACGCGCCAATCACATGCAACGATTGTGAACGTAAGTATCAGCGAAAAGCAAATCATTGTAACAGAGAATGTCTTGCCGGCACTCGATGAAGTTTTTTCTACTTCGCCATCTATCAGCCCTGATGGCACTACAATGGTCTTTGTGAGTGATCGACCAGGTGGTCTCGGTGGCACTGATTTGTGGTACATGGAAAAGCAACTCGACGGATCGTGGGGTGCGCCTCAGCATTGCGGCGAGGCATTGAATTCCCCACGTGATGAAATGACGCCCCATTTTGTGTCAAGCGACACGTTGCTGCTAAGCTCTAATGGTTTCGGTGGTCAGGGAGGTATGGACGTTTTTCAATCGGTGTACAAAGATGGAAGATGGCAAGATCCAATCCCGGTTGATGCTGTAAATACATCCAATGATGAAACAGATGCAGTTATTGCTCCATCCGGTGAATGCGTTTTCGCGCGTAATAGTGTTGCATCGCCATCTATGTTTCACCTGTACCGAATAGCGCTCACAGACCAGTAACCTCGGTCGTATCACTAGTACAACGAAAAATGGGCACCCTGCTCAAGGCAGGGTGCCCATTGTAATTTTTCAATCCTACTTACTTGATCACATACTTCGTTGTGACTTCACGAAAGCCTGGCACTGCTTGAACGGGTGACCCCATGAGCTGGCCAAGAAGCCCGAGATTAAGTATCGTGGCTGGTTGTTCACGCTTGATAACGCCCACCTTATCGGCGATCCAATAGAGCACCTTTAGGTTGACGTCAACCGGAATGGACGTTGGTCCGAGCATCGCATAGAGGCGAGCATCTAAGTTGATCTGCACCTTCTTCGCTATAAGCGTTACGCCGTTGATTGTGACGCTTTCTGTACCCTGAGACTGACCCGAGAAGTTCAGTTTAGCCGACAGCTTGTATTGTCCACCTGGTAGGTCAATCGGCGTTACCGTATCACTGAGTGCCGTCCATGAAGTAGCTTGGTCATAGATTTTTGCCCACTTCGAGCCAAGGTCTAGCGGGATGCCGCCAATATCATACGATAGTGGGATCGACGTAAACAGGTTGCTACCTTCTTGGTAGTAATATGTCGTGTCTTGTACCGCTCCACCCACGTGCATGAAGAATGGTGTAGATGATTTGCCGTTGAAGGTTGTTACTGCTCCAGTTACCGTGCTGTCAGATGGTGCAGGTGTCTCTGTAACCTTCTGTGTTGCCGTATCGATAGCAAGTTCTGTGTTCTGATGAATCATATAGCTGCCTGCTGAGGCAACGTAGGATTCAGCCGTGGGCTCGGGCGTGGCCGGATCTGAGCATGCTGTTAATGCTAATGCAGACATCCCGATGAGGCTAAGTAAGCGCTTCATGTCTTTTGCTCCTGCACGAACAGAGCGTCCGTGCTTTCAAGTGTGAAAGAAAGTGGTGATTAGCTCGGACGGAGCGGAGGGCGAGGGACTCGAACCCCCACAGGATCTCTCCCGGCTGTTTTCAAGACAGCTGCAATACCATTATGCGAGCCCTCCGTCGCGAGAGCGGACACGAATTTACACAGTCCTCTGATATTTCCGAATATCGATGTTAAGAAATTCAGCTATCGAGCCAGAGAAAACATCTTCCTTGACATCTTCAGGCAGATCTGTCATTTCTTCAATAAACTTTCCATGCGCAAGATCGCCAAGTGGAAATGGGTGGTCTGTTCCATAGGCTACTCTTTTTGATCCAACGACAGAAAGTAAAAACCTAAATGCATCGGCATCATGCGTTATCCCGTCTACCCAGAACTTACTGAGGTAGGTGCGTGGATCGTGAACATGATGCACATCGCATAGGTCTGGGCGGGCTTTATATCCGTGGGACATCCTTCCAATGGTGAATGGAAGCGAGCCCCCTGCATGTGAGAAAAGTACGCGAAGCTTTGGATAGCGATCGAAGACACCACCAAAGATCATTGATGTGGCTGCGAGCGTAGTCTCTGCTGGCATGCCAACGAGCCATTGTTGGAAGTAACGTGTTGTGCGTTCTGCTCCTAACATTTCCCAAGGATGAATAAAGATAGCCGCACCCAGCTCTTGGGCCGTTTCCCAAAAGGGATCCAGAGAGCGATCATCGAGGTTCATTCCATTGATGTTCGATCCAATCTGCACACCCGGCATCTTAAGGGTACCCATAACGCGTCTGAGTTCTTGACAGGCTAACTCGATATCCTGCATCGGCAGAGTTCCTAGACCAATAAACCGTGTGGGGTACGTTTCTACCACGCCGGCAAGGTGATCATTAAGAAATGTTGCCCAGTCCAGCGTATGCTCGGCTTTGGCCCAATACGAAAAGAGCACAGGTACGGTGCACAAGACCATAACGTCTACATTGTGCGCGTCCATGTCTGCCAAGATTGCTTCGGGACTCCAGCAGTTTTCTTCGATCTCGCGGAAGAACACCCCATCGTCGCGCATCATACGAGCGCGCCCGGTTGCGTGATGATCTAGCGTAATGAAGCCCCCATAGCCATACTTCTCTTTCAATGAAGGCCACGTTTCAGGCAGAATGTGAGCGTGGGAATCTATCTTCAACATGTGTTTAGTGCGCAGGGGTTGGTGGTTGCATAACTGCATGGCAAACACTGCATGATTGATGTTCCTGATTGCCATAGTAACGATCGAATACTTTCGGCAAATCTATTACGATGTTCGTTAGGGGCATCTTCTCTTCGTAGAGCATGTGTCCGCAAGACTCGCAGAACCACATAAATCCATCGAGCTCAGACTCTTTGCGTTTGCGCTCTATGACAAGTCCGACCGTATGTGCCGGACGTTGAGGAGAATGGGGTGTGCGTGGGGGCAGCAAAAACATGTCGCCCTGGCGAATATGTATATCCCTTGCCACGCCCTCGTCGATGATCTTGACAGTGATATCACCCTCTATCTGATAGAAAAGCTCTTCACCTTCGTTGAAGTGGTAGTCCTTTCGTGAATTCGGTCCTCCAACCACCATCACGATAAAGTCCGCGTCCTGATAGATCGTAGCATTTCCAACTGGCGGTTTCAGCAAGTCGCGATGTTCTTCTATCCAACGATGAAGATTCAATGGTGGAACAACAGCCATTTTCGACCTCTCTAAGTAGTAGTTTCGTAGCCGGTGGACAAAGCTACAAATGGAAGGGTATACCGTATGGATTTGAATCTTTCTGGAAAACGAGCCCTAGTATGTGGCGCTTCTCGTGGCATTGGCCGAGCTTGTGCCGAGGAACTTGCTGCTAACGGTGCCTCCGTAACAGTGTTGGCCAGAAGCCAGGATCAGCTTGAGATTGTACGCGACAGGTTGCCGATTGTGCACCAAAACCAGAAACACTCGCTCTTGGCTGTTGATAGTACGGACGAAGTTGCGCTCATAACCGCAGTGCATAACTCTGTGGACAACGACGGGGCTATCCCCATCCTTGTCAACAATACTGCTGGTCCGGCCGCAGGTAAGCTGGTTGACAGTACCGTTGATAGCCTACTGCAAGCTTTCACTGCGCATGTAGTTATGGCGCAAAGATTAATCAAGATTCTCACTCCGGGAATGGAGCAGGGGGCATATGGGCGAGTTATTAATATCGTCTCGACATCCGTTAAGCAGCCAATAGAGGGCCTGGGGGTTAGTAACACCATCCGGGGCGCGATGGCAAGTTGGTCTAAGACATTAGCCACCGAACTTGCTGCTCGAAGCATCACGGTGAATAATGTGCTGCCGGGCGCTACCGAAACTGAACGTCTGGAGGCTATTATCTCGAAGCAGGCCTCTGCAAAGCAGATTTCCGAGGAGCAGGCCCGGCTTGGTATGATGTCGGAGGTGCCTATGGGGCGCTTTGCCAAACCAGAGGAAATCGCCTATGCGGTGGCTTTCCTGGCCTCTCCAGCAGCGGCGTACATCACGGGTACCAGCATTCTGGTAGATGGTGGTCGCACAAAGACTCTCAGTTAGTATGAATTCGTTTCCACATCATGTGGATAACACAGATAGGACCATTATAGATGTTTGCTGATTTCCACTTGCATTACGTTACCTAAACAAGTACTTTTGTTACAAGTGTAACTCCTTGATAATATGTATTACTAAGTCAGTTAACTCTGACAAAGAACAAGGATCTACCACTCGTTGTATTTATACTTTTACACATGTGTTGATAACGCGTGTGACTGGCAAGAGGGTACGTGGTACGTAAACGTCAAGATCCAAGGCATATGATTGTAGAGAACAGGCGCTCTTCAGGGCTTGTTATCTCGTTGCTTTGCGTAGTCTTTCTTGCTTTTATGGCTGCCCAGTGGCACGAACGTCAAAAGATCAGCAGCATTTCGGTAATGGGGGCTACAGGCCTAAGTCGTATATCTGTGCAACGTGCAGTTGATTCGTTAAAGTACAAGAGCATCAAGTCTACATCGCTGGCACACATACGAACATGTGTTGAAAAGCTGCCGTATGTGAGCAATGCGTACGTATACTTTTCTGGTGTTCGAGAGATCACTGTGCAAGTAGATGAGAGGTTGCCAGCTGCCCATCTGTTGTATGAAGATGGCACATTGCGCTACGTAGACAGATTAGGGATAGTGCTTCCGCATGCTAACGAGCGCACTGCTCATAACGTACCGATCCTGCGTTCGCATGATGGAAGCAGGTTGTCTTCTTCAGATGTGGCCAAGATTGCAACGGTACTTGCCAATGCCTCGCGTATTTTGGACTCTCGATTGTATCAGTCGATTTCTGAAATCAGAGTTCACAAGATGCGATCAACTATTGCGATGATTACCGACGAAACAACATGGGACTTGGGGTCGCTCAATCAAGAGCGAATCCAAACAGCACTTGCAGACATGAATGTGTTCTGGAAGGAAGCATCCCCGAGCATAAACATGGCAACAGTTAAAGAAGTTGATCTTCGGTGGCATCATCAAGTGATACTCCGCTACCATGGCCAAGCGAAACTCGCGGGGGGCTCTGTATGAGTATACAAGAGATTCACGTTGGGTTAGACATCGGCACAACCAAGGTATGTGTTGTTGTTACAGCGTTTGATCCAGTGCGAAAGACCGTCGAAGTTATTGGCACTGGCGTGGCTGATTGTGATGGACTCAAGCGAGGAGTCGTCAGCAATATCAGTAAGACAGCCGAGGCTATCAAGGTTGCCATCGACAGGGCAGAGCAACAAAGCGGCTACAAGTTGGCCAGGGTTGTCATTGGCGTAAGTGGCGAACACATTACAACAACGCATACGCGAGGTATCGTCACTACCCGCACGTCCGAAATCTCGCAGGAGGATGTGCGGCGTCTGCACGACGAGCTTCATCAGGTGAATGTAACGGCCGATCGTAGGATCCTCCACGTGATTCCTCAAGACTACATCATTGATGGTCAAGACGGAATCAGCGACCCATTAGGTATGAGTGGTCGCAGACTCGAGGCCAATGCAATTGTGATCACAGCTTCGTCGTCGGCGGTAGAGAATATCTACAAGTGTGCTGAACGCGCCGGACTTCACGTTGATGCCGTTGTACTGCAATCAATTGCGAGCGCAATGGCAGTGCTGGACGAGGCCGAGAAAGAAGTTGGTGTGGCCATAGCAGATATCGGCGGTGGTACAACCAACATGGCCATCTACAAGGACAACGTGTTGCGCTATGTGAGTGTTATCGGGATCGCCGGGCAACGCGTTACGGATGATATCGTTGCAGTCTTGGGAATACGCAATACCGACGCCGAATCGATAAAAGTTCAGTACGGCCATGCGATATCCGAGAGTATCCTGCGCGATGTTCACTTCCAAGTGCCAGGCATCGGCGGTAGAACGCCAACCGATCTTTCGAAGTCCATCCTGTGCCAGGTGATAGAACCTCGCATGGAAGAGATTTATGATTTCGTCTTGGCCCGCATTCATGAAAGCGGATTGTCGCATCAGTTGGCTGCGGGTATCGTTATAACTGGGGGCTGTGCTGATCTGTATGGTTCAGAGTTGCTAGCGCAGCGAACATTTCGACTCCCTGTGAATAAGGGCTTGCCAAGGGGCTTCGGTAGTGATGGCTTTGCGCGTGAAGTAACAACACCGGCTCATGCTACTGCCATTGGTCTTACGCTCTACAGTATCGATCACGAGCATGAGTTTGCAAAGACAACAGCACAACAGCAGAACATGAGTTCAACATCTGCCACTCAGAATCCCCCTGAGTCGCAACCAGCTCAACCTGCTCAGCAGATTCATGTGGAAAAAAGAGGACTGCTAAATCGCGTTAAAGATTGGTTTGAGAACTTCTAATTCACGTAATTTGAACAAAACATGACTGTATTCCGGGGGGAATAATGGCTATTGAATTGGATACATCTTCGTCGATGTCCGATGCACGTATACGTGTAGTTGGCGTTGGCGGTGGCGGCGGTAATGCCGTCAAGACAATGATTTCTCGTGGCTTGGACGGTGTTGAGTTTGTAGCAGCAAACACCGATCGCCAGGCTCTCATGAACAATCCCGCTGGCATCAAGCTGCAGCTTGGCAAGGACGCCACGCGCGGACTCGGCGCAGGTGCGGACCCAACAAAGGGGCGGGCATCTGTAGAAGAGAGTATCGATGATGTACGTGATGTGCTATCCGGCAGCGACATGATCTTCGTAACTGCAGGCATGGGCGGTGGCACCGGTACTGGTGCGGCACCTGTTATCGCACGTGTTGGAAAGGAGCTCGGGGCTCTTGTTGTTGGTATCGTTACAAAGCCATTCGCATACGAATCGAAGAGGCGTATGCAAGTGGCTGAAAATGGTATCAAGGAACTTCGCGAAAGCGTTGACGCTCTGATCGTAATACCCAATCAGCGAATCCTGAGTGTTGTAGACAAAAACGTAACCTTTGCCGATGCATTGGCTATGGTAGACACTGTTCTCTACAATGCAACGAAGGGGATTGCAGACATCATCTCTGGTGTAGGCTACGTAAACGTCGACTTTGCAGATGTTCGCACAGTTATGAGCGGCATGGGCGATGCCTTGATGGGTATTGGTCTTGCAAGCGGAGAGCACCGCGCTATCGAGGCTGCACAGAATGCTCTGAACTCACCTATCCTTGAGGGAATGTCGATTTATGGCGCTCAAGGGTTGCTGGTGAACATCACTGGCGGACACAGCATGACGATGTTCGAGGTGAGCGAGGCCGTATCGGCCATTGAGAAGGCTGCTGGCGATGAAGTGAACTTGATTCACGGTGTTGTTGTAGACGAGCGTATGGAAGACGAAATCGCAATCACTGTTGTTGCAACCGGGTTCCGTCGTCAGGAAGAAAAGAAGATCCAGGTAACAGCAGCGCCAACAATTGAGATTGTTCGGTCGCAGCCAGAGCCTGAAGTTAGTGTTGATGCTTCTGCTTCTGCGTCATCTGCACTTCCACCTGCATCATCTTCAGACGTTGATATGAATGATCTCAATGTACCGGCCTACATCCGGCGTCAGCGCGATCAGGAGAAGAGTCAGGGCTTCCATGCAGGTACGCCGCACCAAGATCCACCTGCACCGCCGAGCGTCCCGTTGGGATCGGGAACAGAGCAGGCATCTATGGCAGCGCCGGTGAAGAAGGTTGCAGCGGGTAATCAGCCTGCATTCTTGAGAAAGATTATGGACTAAGTAGTAGTTCGAAAGCTGTCAATTTGTGATCGGCGTGTCGTGGTGTTCCACGTCACGCCGTTTCATTTTAAACAGCATGAATGCACCAACAACTAAAAACAGAGCAAGCGAGACAAGAGCATATCGGTAGCTGTTAGTAAGAGACACTACAAGACCAAACAACAGTGGGCCTATCCAAGATGTACCCTTGTCACTGATTTCATAGAGAGCGAAGTATTCAGCCTCTGTACCCTCTGGTATAAGCGTAGAAAAATAGGACCTACTGAGTGCCTGTATGCCACCGAGCACGATTGCAATGATTCCGGCCAAGAGAAAGAAGCTCGTGCTGGAGGCAGGCAGAACAAGAGCAGCTCCGAGAGCTATCGCCCAACCAACAATCGAAGCCAGTATTGCCGACAACGTTCCGATTGCATTTGCTAAGCGATTAAATATCAACGCACCAAATAGTGCCACAAACTGCACCAGGAGGATGCCGAGAATGAGAACTTCTTCCCCAACATGCATCTCCATCTTGCCGTAGATACTTGCCATGGAAATTGCGGTTTGTACAGTCTCGTTATAGAGTAGAAATGCTATCAGAAACGTAAAGGCTTTTGGATGCTCGCGAAGGCCAATCAATGATTTCCATGCCTGCCGAAAGATATTGTCTTGTTGCATGCGCTGCTGTGGTGCGGGGTCGCGCAGCATGGAGACCGATACAACGCTAAAGATCAGCCACCATAGGCCTGTGCTTGCTAGTATCACATTGATGGATTGTGGCCACTGCGAATGCATGTACAGATGGATAATCAACAACAGGCCTCCCCCAAGGTAGCCAAGGGCCCAGCCCTTCGACGATACGCTGTCTCGCTCGGCATTAGTGGCAAGGTCATTCAAGAAGGAGTTCGAGGCTACAATGCTGGAGCCGAATGCCAGATTCGCAATGATGAAGAGAACAGCTCCTATGACCACTGCATGGGGCTCTTGCAGCGTGAGAGTGTACATTCCGATGGTAGCCAACGAACCAATCGTTGCCGTTGAAAGTAATGCGGCACGTTTACGTTGTGTTGTATCGATGTAACTGCCCAATAGGGGCATCACAGCTACTTGTAAGAGCACTGATGCAGATACACAGAGTGAGTAGATAGCACCTGGATGAATATCCAGACCAAGAAATGATGGATGTGTGGTCCCTTGCATCGCATTCATGGCCAGCACAGTGATGTACGGACCAAAGAATACCGTGATTACCGACGTACTAAAGCCGCTGTTGGCAAAGTCGTAGAGGTACCAGCCAAACCGCTGTTGACGTATGCTCGACATAGAATGAAAAGCCCCCTTCGTTCTGGCTTGTGATACAGCTAAATTGCGACCCTTCATCACTATTACATTTGCAAAATGCAAACACTTGGTCCCAAATCGAACTTCTTAGCCATAGACAAAGAGTATTCCTCGCTCGATAGCTCGCGCATTGCCATTGTGTCTGCACCGTATGAGCATACTGTAAGCTATGGTGGCGGGGCAAAACATGGTCCCAAGGGTATCGTCGACGCAAGTGCATATGTAGAGTTTTATGATGATGAAACAGATCGCGAGCTGTGTTTCGACGTCGGTATTGCTACGATCAAGCCACTAGTGTTTGGGAAGAACGTAGATAGAGCTGCACTTGATGTTATCGAAGATCAAGTTGACGCGTTGCTCGAGATGGACAAGTTTGTTGTAACTCTTGGAGGCGAGCATACGATATCAACAGCGCCGATTGCGGCCCACTATCGTAAGTATCCCAAGATGAGCATCCTTCATTTTGATGCGCATTCAGATCTGCGTCACGAGTATCAGGGGTCCGTTTGGTCGCATGCATCGTTTCTGGCTCGTGTTGCTGAGTTCTTTCCGACGAAACGGATTACGCAAGTTGGCATCCGTGCCCAGTGTATCAAAGAAGCACGTTTTATTAAGGACAAGAAGATCAACACCTTTTATGCATCTGCCCTCAGAAGGGGCTTGCATGGCGCGCAATGGCAGAAGGCGGTCGTGGACACACTTGCCAAGGACGTCTACATTACCTTCGACGTTGATGCATTCGACCCCTCGATCATGCCATCTACGGGTACGCCCGAACCAGACGGGTTGTACTACAGCGAGACGCTCGATGTCTTGCGCAACATTATTGCCTCGGGCAGGCGCATCGTTGGTTTTGATGTGGTAGAGCTGGCCCCAGTCAAGGGTGTTGCGCATCCAGACTTAACGGCTGCACGCTTAGTCTATAAGATGCTCAATCTTGCATTTTCGAAGTCAACTCTACCATCGCGAAAGAAACACTCATGAGTCTTCAGCAAGACGTAGAACGTCTGTTTGCTCTGCCTGCCGACGAACTGAAGTATGACGCGGCACTCAATGATGTGTGCACAGAAATTATCCATGCACTAAACACCGGTACGATTCGGGCTGCAAGTCCGGGTGTTGATGGGGTGTGGACTGTAAATATGTGGGTGAAACAGGCTATCCTGCTGCTGTTTCGAAAAGGGCAGATGGTAACGATGTCTACAGACGACAACTTTACCTTCTTCGACAAAGACACCATCCCTACGAAGACTCTTCGCCTCGAAGATAATGTGCGCATCGTTCCTGGCGGCTCCAGCATACGTACAGGTGCATTCATCTCTCCGGGTGTGATATGCATGCCCCCTATGTACATCAATATTGGGGCATGGATTGGCCAGGGTACGATGGTTGATTCGCACGCTCTGGTTGGCACGTGTGCTCAGATAGGTGCGCGTGTGCACATTAGTGCGGCCGCGCAGATCGGTGGTGTACTCGAGCCCGCAGGTGCGCGTCCGGTGATTATCGAAGACGATGTTATGGTAGGGGGCAACTGTGGCGTGTACGAGGGGGTGCTTGTGCGCAAGCGTGCTGTTCTTGGCAGTGGTGTGATTCTCAATGCCTCTACACCAGTGTACGACCTCGTACATCAAACGATTATCAAGAGCTCATCTGAGCGTCCGTTGGAAATTCCTGAGGGGGCAGTAGTTGTCTCGGGGTCACGACGCATTCAATCGCCATGGGCGCAAGAAAACGGCCTTGCAATCAGCACACCGTTGATCGTGAAGTACAGAGACGAAAAAACTGATGCACGAACCGCCCTAGAAGGTGCACTGCGATAACCGCGAGAAGCCGCTGCTAGGATAGTTGCTAGGAAAGTGTGGGATCGCCCTTGTCGCGATTGAGACGAGCTGCCTGACGAACCATAGACTCCAAGACATCTACCTTGATATCCTTCACGGACTTGATCGTGATGTGACGCATCATGATCAGATCTCCACCTTCGAGAAGATTCTCGCTGTCATCGAGCTCTGTTCCGCGCCAGAAGCCAAAGTGTATGGCATCGGCATAGGCCTTCATGAAGCATACAGGGCCATTAAACGTGAATACTGGCTGTGACCACATGATCGACTCTTCGATTTCAGGCACAGCACTCTTGATGATTGCTCGGATAGAACTTAGTGCCTCCTTTTGCCAACCTTTGTGTTGAGTTACGTATGACTCAACGGTAGCGGCGACCACTGGCACATAGGCAGGTGCTTCATTCTTGGCTTTTGGGGCATCGTCGCAATCACCACGTGTTTGACGGCGGTTAAGAACCGATCCGCGTGCTGGACGTTCCTTCTTTTCTTGCTGTTTCTTCGGCTGATGCTGTTTTGGCCCCTGTGGCTTTGCAGGAGCGGTTGTTGGTTGTGCAGACTGCTCGGCATCAGCCTGTGCGGCTTGATTGTCTCCAGAGGCTTCTGCAGGCGAATCAGACGCGTTGTCGTTGCCGCGTCCACGTCGATTTCGGCGCCTATTGCGTCCGCGACGCTCTCCATCTGGTCCTGTTGCTTGTTGAGAAGACTCAGGCTCGTCATTCGAAGTAGGGGTGTTGTCTGCCCCCTGCTGTGAATGTTCCTGTTGTGTTCCTTCTTGTCCATCCTGACGAGCTTCTCCGGGCCTGCGGCCACGACGTCTGCGACGCCTATTGCGGCCTTCATTGCTATTCTGGCCACCTTCAGCGGCCGTTGGAGACTGTTGCTCGCGTTGTTCCTCAGACGATGTCATGTGCTTCGTGTGAATGTCGGAATAAGGTAACGAATATACGGAGGATGTTATCCTTCGAACGGATGATCGCGCACTGTTGGAATGCGCATCTTGATAAGCTTTTCGATGTCGCGTAGCGGATTGCGATCCTCGGGAGTTGCAATCGTAAGCGCTACACCAGCACGCCCGGCACGTCCTGTGCGGCCTATACGGTGCACATATGTTTCGGGGCTCTCTGGAACATCGTAGTTAACGACGTACGGAAGTTCTGCAATATCGATGCCACGTGCGGCAATATCTGTTGCTACGAGCACGCGTGTCTTGCCCGACTTGAAGTCCTGCAGCGCACGTTGACGAGCCATCTGTGACTTATCTCCATGAATCGCGGCAACGCGCAGGCCGGCACTCATCAGGTCTTTTGTAACGCGATCTGCACCACGCTTTGTGCGCGTAAACACGAGTATGCTGCCCTCGAGATCTTCCTTGACAAGGTGAGCAAGCAAGGCACGCTTACGATCACGCTCCACATAATACAGCCGTTGATCGACCATTTCCGTTGTTGTATTCTCAGGAGTAACGGCGATATGAACTGGATCTGTGAGGATCGAGTTGGCGAGTGAGCGGATTTCCTTTGGCAGCGTGGCCGAGAAAAAGAGTGTATGGCGCTCTGTTGGGATAAGCTTTACTACCTGCTTGATCGATGGTAAAAAGCCCATGTCGAGCATGCGGTCTGCTTCGTCGAGAACAAACGTGTGCACATTATCTAAGCGCAGTGCACGATGGTCGATAACGTCAAGTAGGCGCCCAGGTGTTGCGATAACGATATCTACGCCGCGGCGGATACGCTCGATCTGTGGCCGGATGCTTATGCCACCGAGTAACACCACAGTGCGAGCTTTGATGCCAGCCCCGTATGCACGGAAGCTCTCATCGATTTGTATGGCAAGCTCGCGTGTTGGTGCCAGGATCAGCACCCGAGGACCGCCTCGTTGAGGCCCCTCTGCGTGCAGACGATTAAGGATTGGTAGAGCAAACGCAGCCGTCTTGCCAGTACCGGTCTGTGCGCATCCGAAGACGTCGCGACCAGAAAGTACCACTGGGATGGCTTGCTCTTGAATAGGTGTAGGCTGGGTATAGCCTGCTTGTTGTACCGCCTTTTGTAAAGGGGCGCACAAGGACAAATCAGCAAAGGTCATGGACCTCTCCGTAATTGTGAATATGTGTGAATCGGCTACCAACTCTCGTGCTGATCTTGTCAGCAAACTGTGCTACCGTGATTCACCGCGACAACTAGGAGAGAACGGGGCAGAGAGAAGAACAACCGCGATGCTTGTGCATCGTGTCATTGTCTTGACGTACAAACATACGAAATTGTGCGCTATTGGAGAGTTATTCACAAATAATGCACAATAGAGGCATTCTGTATGTCTGCACAGATCGTAGACGTTGAATGGAAACATGATCTTACGTTCGACGCTCATCAACAGGGGCGTACATTCACGATCATGTCCAGTCCTACAGATGATCCAGAGCAACGGGCTGTGTCACCTAAGCAACTCCTTCTTACAGGGCTGGCAGGATGTACAGGACTCGACCTTGCCTCGCTGCTTCCTAAGATGCGTGTTCCGTTCAGCTCTCTTCGTGTAAGCATAGAGGCAACACTCTCAGAAGAGCATCCGAAAACATACGTGTCCATGCACATAGTCTACAGCGTGGGCTGCAGTCTTGAGCATTTGGAATCCGTAGAACGTGCCGTGGAGTTGTCGATTACGAAGTATTGTGGCGTATACGCGATGCTTGAAAAAGCCTCGCAGATCACCCATGAAGTACGGATCGAAGCATAGTGTCGATGTGGTCGTATGGCGTATAGCCATTCGACAGCAGGTGCACGTTGTCTTCGATTTCCAAGAGTAGGGTAGGGAAGCCCCCTATACCCAGCGAGCCAACATACTCAAACTCGTCTGCCACCGCGTCGTGTATCTCAGACGAATTCATAAGCTCTACGAATTCGTCTGATTCAATACCTACCTCTGAAGCCAGCTTGCGGTAGGTGTCTTCGTTGTTCAGATCCAAACCATCGGCGTAGAGAGCCCGCTGCAGCCTGTGGCTAAATTCAAGTGTTAACTCGGGACGCAGCGCGCGCATGGTTTCAAGGGCTCTGGAAGGGGGCTCGCTATCGAGCACGATGTCCTGACGCGTAAGCAGCCCATGTAGAAACGAATCGCCAAAGGTAACGCCGGTAGTTTCCTCTACACGTTGGCGTGCCTCACTTATAGAGTCTGCCATTTCCGAGAGTGCACGCGTGTTGTCGCCAGTTATCATGCCACCTGAATAGACTACAACCTCAAGGTGTTCAGACCATTCTTCTGCGATAAGCATAATTGTTGGACCGAAGCCATAGCACCATCCGCAGAGGGTGTCTTGGAAGTAATGCAGGGTAGGACGTTCTCGAAGTTCGGAGTTCATGCCGTTTGCAGTCTGGTGCGAAGTGCAGTATCGATCTCATCGAGAAACTCCTGTGTATACAAGTAGTGCTCGCCGTGATGTACCTTATTGCCATGTATGCACACGGCAAGGTCCTTCGTCATTTTGCCTTGCTCAACGATATCGATGCAGACGCGCTCGAGGGTGTGGCAAAAGTTTACCAACTCTTGGTTGCCATCGAGCTTGCCGCGAAACTCCAAGCCCCGCGTCCATGCAAAGATCGAGGCAATAGGATTCGTTGATGTAGGCTTACCGTGCTGATGGTCGCGGTAGTGGCGCGTAACGGTTCCGTGCGCAGCCTCAGCTTCTATCGTTTTGCCGTCAGGGGTTACAAGAACCGACGTCATAAGCCCGAGCGATCCGAAGCCCTGCGCTACAGTATCGGATTGCACGTCGCCGTCGTAGTTCTTACAAGCCCAGACAAAGTTGCCATTCCACTTTAACGCCGAGGCAACCATGTCATCGATAAGACGGTGTTCATAGGTTATGCCAGCAGCTTCGAATTGGGCCTTAAACTCGTTTACATAGATCTCTTCGAAGATGTCCTTGAAACGTCCGTCGTACTTCTTCAGGATAGTATTCTTCGTGCTCAAATACAATGGCCAGCCTTTACCGAGGGCCTGATTCATGCAAGCCCGCGCAAACCCCATGATAGACTCATCGGTGTTGTACATTGCCAGGGCAACGCCATCGCTTTTGAAGTTGTATACTTCGAAGCTTTGTGGATTTGATCCATCTTCGGGTGTGAACGTTACGGTAAGCTTGCCTTTGCCCTTCGTAACAAAGTCTGTTGCTCTGTACTGGTCACCAAATGCATGGCGTCCGATGCATATCGGTGCAGTCCAATTGGGCACAAGCCTGGGAACGTTGCTACAAACGATCGGTTCGCGAAATACCGTACCATCGAGAATGTTCCGTATAGTACCATTGGGAGACTTCCACATCTGCTTTAGACTAAATTCCTTTAGACGCGCTTCATCAGGCGTGATCGTAGCACACTTGATCCCAACATTGTATTGTTTGATTGCCTCTGCAGCGTCAATCGTTACTTGGTCGTTGGTTGCATCACGATATTCCATACCAAGATCGAAATACTTGATATCAAGCTCGAGATATGGCAGGATCAACTTGTCCTTGATGAACTTCCAAATAATACGCGTCATTTCATCTCCGTCGAGTTCAACGACGGGATTGGCCACGTGAATCTTATTCATGTTTCGATTTCCTAGGTTTTCGAAAATTGGATACTCGATGTCTTAAAACGCGAACATAAGGCCTGCGGTGAACATCGAGACCTTATACTTGTTAATGGAGTACTCAGTTGGCGGATTGCCGGCAGCGCTCGTCCATGTTTGCGGCTCAAAGACAGACGTTAACGGTAGAACATATCCGAGCAACAGGTCTATTCCAGAGATTGAGCTCATGCGCTCTACAAGGCGAAACCGCAGTGACCCGATTCCGTTGAATACCGCAGTGTTGTAACCTGCTAGAGACCCAGAGGCATTATCTCGTGTGCGGCTTCCGTTCTCAAATGTTAGACTGGCAGGTTCTTGCAAAGTTTCCGACTGCACATATCCAGCTGAGGCGATGATATAGCCATTGGCACCAAGACCAAGCCAAACATTCTTCACGACAGGGTACTCAAACAACACGTCGATAGGCACGGTATGAAAGGTTACGTCGAGATTGTGCTGAAATACGGCATTAGCCGAGCCCTGCCCTGGAACAAAGACTCAATTGGTTGAAAATGATTCGAATGAAACAGGAAGCTGCGTATACCCAGTGCGTAACGAAAGCCGCAGGCCGTCGTCTGTACGTGGCAGGCTAGCTCCAATGAACCCTCCATAGCCGATACCGTTTGAGTTATTGATCCGTCAACAATGTTTGCGCTGGAAACAGAATTGTTAGCTAGAGTTGGATTCGGATACGTACCTGCCAGTGCGTCGCCCGCTGGACCACTTTGCGCTGTTGGTGCGATTGGAATCTGGTAGGCCGTAAGAACGCGTCCGGATGAATCAACAGCGATAACAGCCGAATGTGTTGTTGATCCGTATTGTCCGGGGATAACTCCGGTTGGCACAAGCTTCTGGGTTGTAACGTTGTAGTCAACAATCTTCGATGTAGTTACACTGTTATCAGCCAACTCGGTTGTTGTAACTGCTGCACGCGCAATCTTTTCGGTCGTGATTACACCATTCTTAATCGTTGGTGCTGGATAGAATCCGATAAGCTCTCCACCTCCTGCGCCACCAAGAGGCACGCCAATGATTGGAACTTGCTCTGCAAACGTAACGCGGCCTTGTTCGTCAACACGAAGTACCGTGCTCGAATTCGAAGAACCGAAAGGTCCGAGCGGGCCGTTGTGCATTTCCTGCAATTGAGCTGCCCCAACTGTATTGTCGTCAATCTTGAGGTTTAACGCATTGAGAGGTCCGCTTACGGTAATGTCTGATCCAGCTCGTGATGCAGTCCCTTGAATGCGAGCAGCATTGATCGCAGTGGTGCCGGTGTTGTTGATTACACCGATCAGCACATCGCCCATGTTGTTTGATGGGTTGTTGATGGACTTGCGGATGGAATCAGCAACCTCGCGAGTAACGGACGAGGCGATCTCAGCAGACTTTGCGTTTAATGCATTCAAAGCATATGGCACGGCTGTTAAAAACACACGCGGAGCAATTTCGGCCCGACTGTTGATGGACGTTCCCATCCACAGATGCTGATCAAATGAGATGTTTAGTGGAGTTTTCTCTCCGAGTATCACACCAAAGACGCCGCCACTGGTTGTAACGGTATGGCGCTCGGTCCAAATGCCCGATCCAGCCGTAGCGTTCGTGTACAGAGTGAGATCACCTGTCCATACACAGTCACATACGGGAATGCCAGTTGTATCAATCAGCACACCTTGGTACGTAATTATTTTTTCGGAATACCTTGTTGTGCGGAAACGCCGCTCGTTGCAAGGACTAACAAAAGACTCATACACACCGCTGACAGGCAGCAACTGAGAGACAAAACAGACATACCTAACCCCTGAGAGAAATGACCTTGTAATCCCGCTTGGATGAGCACTATCTACTAAATGTTGCTATGAGTGCGGTTCGCGGGAACGCCGCAAAACTATACTGCACGGGGCTAGACTTTGCACTGCATGGTGTGGATAACACAGCGTAGTCATACACCAAGTATACTATGGCTGTGATGATTGTGCAGTGATGAACAGTATCTGTCCAAACGAAAAGGGCACCCAATTATGGATGCCCTTGTTGGAGTAGCGATGTGTCTTGTGAACTAGAACGCGAGACCTAATCCAGCGGATATCATTGCTACGGTGTATGAGTCTATATAAAATTGCGCTGGCGGATTACCATACATGCCACTCCACTTGTGTGGGTTGAACAACGGCTGCAGCGGCAATGAGTAGCGACCAAAGATGTCAACGCCGATCGTACCGATCTGCTTTTCAACCAAGCGTATACGCGCAGAGCCTGTAGCGCTAAAAACAAAATCGTTGTTGCCACGCACGTAGCCATTTCGATCGAGACGCGTACGAGTGCCACTTTCAAACACAAGATTGGATGGCTCTTCCAACGTTTCAGTTTGATGATATCTGCCAGTAGCGAAGAAGTTTCCATCTAGGCCGAGGCCAAGAAAGAAGCCACCAAACAAGGGGTACTCCATGCGAGCCCCAAAGGTGACTACTGACCATGATACATCGAGTGTATGACGGAACAGCGCGGTTCCCGAGACAACGCCTCCAGTGAACGCCTTCTCGGTTGAGAAGGATTCGAATGCAACAGGCATGTGCTGATAGCCAACGTGTGGAGTTACCACAAATCCGTCGGCCGATACTGGAGTGGTCATGGCAAGTTCGAATCCGTACCCTATGCCCTTGCTGCTAGTAAAGCCAGTGCAACAGTTCTCAACAGGTGGCAGTGAATTGAATGAGCCATTGTGAGCGGCCTGTGTTCCAAAAACACTAAGGCTTATCTCGTCGTGGCTATGCTTCTTGCCATGATTGTGCACATGCTCATGATCATCTGCGAGCTCATGTACATGCGCATGATCATGAGGCTGGGAATTCTGCGTGGCATGCTCGTGCTGATGGTTGTCGTGATCGACAGGGACCGTCTGGGCCTGCATGCTCACCGAGAGTGCAGCATAAGCACAGACAACAACAGTTGATAGGAGTTTTATCATGGTAGTTTCACCATAATAGTCCGTACAACATCGTTATCTGTATAGATAGCAACGGTATATGATCCAGCAGGTATTACCTGCAGCTCAACCGAGGTAAGAGGCCATGTAGAGCCCGCCTCAACACGTTCGGCTGTATAGATAACGTTGCCGTGGACATCTGTAATAACGAGCGTGCCTGTCTGCTGCCGCTCAGAGTATGTCCGCATTGTGAATGATGACCCTGTAACAGGGTTAGGTGCAATCATTACTGCCATCTTGGATGGATCTTTGAGAAGGCGCGTTGATCCGTACGTGTTGCAGAGCCCGCGAAGTGTTACAGCCCCTGCTGTGGATTGGATAAACTGACGTTGTGCATCCTTCCAGCGGAAGGACTCAACGCGCACGTCTGTTGTAGAGTCATTGCCCAAACGCCCCATCAATAGCAGGCGAGCAATCACCCCTCCATTTGTTGTGGCTGTTCCTGAAACAGTAATAGTGTACCGATCTCCATCATCAACAAGCGAATCATAGCGAAGGGGCTCTAAAACTGTCCGATTGAAACTCACCTTGAGTTCCCAATCGCGAGACGTTGTGCTTGTTTGGAACAGTGCACATGATGCCGCGTATGTAACATCGAGAGCGAATGTGTCGCCGATTTGCTTAACAACACTATCGATGCCAAGTAGCGTAGACTCGTAGTACTTCTGTACAGCATTGCCGTGACTGATGATGCCAGAGCGTACGATTGGATCTAGTCCATTTTCGCCAACCATTGGCAAACCAACAGCCCCCTGCACACCGTAATCTCCTAGCATCGTGGAGCTCGTTGTTCCGCTCGTGATTGCACCACTGACTACGATCTGACTTTGCAGCACAGATGTGACTGTGCAAAGCAGACTGGCTATGATAAATAGATGTTTCATAGGTAGTGGTTCCAGAAGATTAAGTGGTTGCCATCAAGACCCATTTACCCAATGTTCCAGAGTAAATGAATGTGATCGATTGGTTGTTACCAATTGTCTTGTTCGCAACCCCTAGGATCAATTGATTGTCAGCGGCAGAGCGAGCATCTTCATTTTGGAACGTTATGTCCTTAGTCGACTGATTGATGATAATGATCACACGACCGTTTGCACCGTTTTGGAAACCCGTCACGTCTGCAGCCTGATTAGCATTTATCATGCGGAAAAAGGCATGCCCAGAGATGTTGATGTTATTGACAACGGTAGTAGTGCCTTTTAACTGATTGATGTCGATGGCAGTACCTTCACCCAAAATCAATTGCTTGATATTTTCGGTAGGGTTTGCAGGAATCCACTTGTTCGAGTCAGCATCAAAAATCAACGCGTCCCCATCATTGGGATTTAACACCGGATCTACTGCTTTTCCACCAATCGAGGCTGCTGTCGCGGTAACAGCAGCAGGCTTCCATGTATTTGCTGTTGCATCCCACGTAAGAACTTGGTTGTTCGCTGGGGCTGCAGCAGCTACTGCTCTACCTTGAAGACCGTCAACCGTCGGATTAGGATATGACCCGTCTAAGTCACCGCCGGCAGCACCGGTAGGTGCTGCGCCTGTAATTGTCACATTCTGTGCTAATGCAATGCGGCCGTTAGCGTCAACAGTAAACTGACCGACTTGCGTGCCAGAACCGTAAACACCAGCTGTGACACCGGTCGTGCTCATTTTCGCACCAGTAACTGCACCATCAGCGAGCTTTGCTGAAATGATTGACCCCGCCGCAAGTTTTGCAGCAGTGACGGAGCTGTCAGCAAGTTTTGGTGTGGTTACTGAGTTGGCAGCCAACTTAGCAGCAGTTACAGAGCTGTCAGCAAGTTTAACTGTGGTAACAGAGTTGGCAGCGAGCTTTGCTGCCGTAACTGAACTGTCGGCAATCTTAGACGTGGTTACAGAGTTAGCCGCAAGTTTGATCCCAGTAATAGTGCTATCGGCAATCTTCGCAGCTGTTACTGCATTATTGGCAATTGTTGGGTTTGGATATGTTCCAGCAAGGTCTCCACCGGCTGCACCACTTGGGCTAACCCCAGAAATTGGCACTTGCGTGGCCGTAACAACGCGTCCCTGTGGATCAATAGTAATGACGGCCGATTCTGTTGCAGAGCCTATGGGGCCTATTGTTCTGGGGTGAATCTCTTCTAACTCTATTGCGCCAATTGTGTTAGGCCTAATTGTAAGGTTCATGCTATCAAGGCTGCCCGACACGTCGATGTCCGAGCCAGCAACTGCGGCAAGGCGGCCACGAATCTTGAAGACTACCGAATCAGCCACGTCATTTGCCATTCCCGACATATTCGACCACTCTGCATTGAGTGCGTACGGAACAGCAGTCAGGAATGTGCGTGGTGCCAGCTCGGTTCTGCCATTTACTGATAAACTGAGCCAGAGATGCTGATTAAAGTTGACGTTAAGGGGCGAGTTGTTGCCGAGCACTACGCTAAACATGCCAGATTTTGTCTGGATCGTGTGGCGCTCAAACCAAACAGGTGCTCCGCCGGCTGCCAGGTTGTACATTGCAAAGTCCACAATGTATGTGCTGTCACACGCTGCAATGCCTGTCGCGTCGTAGATAATGCCTTGGTAAGAAATCTGCCTCGGAATGCCAGGCTGGGCGTTCGTTGCCACACCCAAAACAAGTAATGCAACGACGAGTACGCCAAGTTGTTTGCACATGCTGTAGAACTGTGAACTCATGCCTATAACTCCATGATGAGTAAAGTTTGTAATCGCATTTAAGACAAGTGGGGATAAAATACGGTTTTATCGTCCGTATGCAATTATCCACATGAAGCCTTGGTTATTCCACATTTATTCACAACTGTGGAAATCTATACTGTGAAACTGTTGCGAGGTTCGTCAGGAAATGCTAAGTAGTTGTAAAATATTATTGTTGAGAGTTTCTACAGCGCGGGAGCACTGCTGTGCACATGCGAATCACCATAGCAATAAAAAAAGCGCCCCTAGGCGCTTTTGTATCCAACTCTTACTTGTGGGTAACAATATCAGCGGCCTCGAGAGGATTCGAACCTCCGACCCACGCTTTAGGAAAGCGTCGCTCTATCCGGCTGAGCTACGAGGCCTTAAGATGATTACAGATTACCAGTTACTAATGACTAATGACTAATTACGAATTACCAATGACCAATTACCAATGACCAATTACTGACTGGGTGTCGCTCAATTTACCAATGGTAACTCGTCATTCGTCATTAGTCATTCGTACCTGACTTCAATGTACTGAATCACTGCCGAGGAGTAATCTTCGGTTGCTGGAGTTAGCATAAACCGAGCCATCGAGCATGTATGCAGCTATGATGGCTTTGATCTCAGGGATGCCTACGAGGCGTTCTGATCCCATCATAACGGCACGCTCAAGGATCTGTTCAACGTCGTCTGGGGCTAGGAAACCTAAGTCGGCATAGGTCATGAGCATGCCCCATGCTTCGGTTGTAAGGACGTTTTGTTCAATTCCATGGAGTATCCTGAAGCCATCCGAGCCCGATTCAGTGAGCTGAACACCTTGCTCCATGATCCACGAGAGGGCTGCTGCAATTTCGGCTTCCGAATAGCCCCTTTGCTGGAGCTGGTCTGTATCCAGGGCCGCTAATGGCGTTCCAGATTTACGTTCACTGATCATGTCAGTGATGATGTCCATCACACGTTCAACAGAGTAGGTGTTGTTCATAGGCTACTTGGACTTACGATGTATTTGTTCTCGAGATGGTGCATTTGTTCTCTATCGGCTTGTTCGGCGTCGTCGTAACCCAATAAATGCAGGGCTCCGTGAACTGCCAGCCGACATAGTTCACTGACGACTGTAACGTGGTATTCGTTTGCCTGACGTCTGGCAGTTTCCAGCGAGACATAGATCTCGCCATAGAGCGGCTGATCTTCGAGGGGGAAGGTGATCACGTCTGTGGCATAATCATGCTGCAAATACTGCTTGTTCAGCGTACGGATTCTGCGGTCTGTAAGCAACACAATATCCACATTGGCATGCTTGACCCTATGGGCACGAAGGGCTTTCTGCACACTCGCAATCATTTCTTTGCGACCGCGGTACCTTGCGCCCGAGGCATTCGTAACTGATACGTTTAGAGACATTGGCAAAAATCTACGAAAGATCCGATTGACTGCGCGCCTCTTTCACTTTCCAGAGCCCCCACCATGGCGTACCAGGCGAAAGATGGTGTTCACTATGGTAGCCAAAGAAGTAGCACGATAGCATCGCAAGAGCGTGATTGAGCTTCATTGACCGAGCATTGTGAGGCATGTCTGCTGAATGGGGCTTGCGGTGCGGCAGAAAAGTTCCAATTGTGAAGAGCTGCATAGCACCAATAAATGCCGGTATGATCCAAAAGACCCAGAGCTTGGGTTCGGGAATCCCCAAAACCAGCTTTAGCAGGTTGAAGACCGTACCCATGATCAAAAACTGGCTTACTGTAGCATAGCGCCACATAAACGATGCAAACCAAACAATGTAATTGTTCGATGGATGATAATCGGGATCTGCTGCGTCATCAGCAGGATGCGCATGGTGTTTGTGATGATTTTGATACAGACGTGTATAGGACAGACCTGCAAACAGGAACGACGCAACGGTGCCGATGTATGTATTTGTCCTTTGCACGGGAGATACAACACCGTGAATTGCATCATGCGCGGTAATGAATAGCCCCGTAGACAAATACCCCTGCACAAGCGCGTGTATGATTCCGCTGGCGAGCGTTAACTCAACATAGCCAAGCGTCCATACAAGATGCAGAACCCATAAGCTGATGATTGTGACGGCGATTCCTAAACCCATTGCAACAAATTTCGAACGAAAGCAGTGATACGCAATATGTCGGTTGTAGATTCGTACCCACAACGACCCATGAGAATACTTCGTTCCATACTATTCGCGCTCATCGCAGCTGCAACGAGCCTTCAGGCACAAAAGCTCATAATCCCGATGGATCTTGAGCAATCGAACCATTTAAAGGCCTATGGTATTGTGTATTGGATCCTCACAAAAGATCAGCCGGTTGACTGGCTGCTGAATTACAGAGGGGGCTCCTTCGTTACCGACTATTCAGAACAGATTGCCTCTGAGTGTCGAATTCGTGGTGTTTCGTTTGATGCTGTTGACGGTGCCAGTATTGCTACCATCTACTCGGAGGTGCAGTCCGAAAAGACAAACATGGATGTTGTCCGCCTCGAGAAAGCACCCAAAATCGCAGTCTACGCTCCGCCCGGATTTCGGCCTTGGGATGATGCAGTGACGCTTGTGATGGAGTATGCTGAGGTGAAGTATGAAAAGCTCTGGGACGAAGAGGTGATGAAGGGTAAACTCTCCGAGTATGATTGGCTTCACTTGCATCATGAAGATTTTACGGGCCAATACGGGAAGTTTTACGCGAGTTCAGCAGGTGAATCATGGTATATCCAGCAGGTAGCCTTGCTTGAGAACACTGCCCGAAAGTTGGGCTTTGCAAAAGTTAGCGAGCTGAAGAAGACTGTTGTCGAGAAGATTCGTGAGTTCGTTGCCAACGGCGGGTTCATGTTTGCTATGTGCAGTGCTACTGATACATACGACATTGCGCTTGCCTCTGCAGGAGTAGATATCTGTGATGTTATCTATGATGGAGACGGGGCGGACATGAACGCCAATAACAAGCTTGATTATTTACGCACGTTTGCATTTCAAGACTTTCAGCTTATCATGAATCCACTGCAGTATGAGTATTCAACCATCGATGTGGATGCAAATACAATCCTGCAAACAGAGTCGAGCGACTATTTTACGCTGTTTGATTTCTCTGCTAAATATGATCCAGTACCGACCATGCTAACGCAATGTCATGTGAATGTGATCAAAGGTTTTCTCGGGCAGACAACAGCATACCACAAGAATCTTGTCAAGAAGTCGGTAACTGTTCTCGGTGAACGAGAGGGTACAGATCAGGTACGCTATATACACGGTAATGTTGGACGTGGCACGTATACCTGGTATGGCGGACATGATCCAGAGGATTATCGTCATGCTGTTGGAGACCCGCCAACCGATCTCAAGCTTCATCCGAATTCGCCGGGATATAGGCTTATCCTGAACAACATCTTGTTTCCTGCCGCAAAAAAAAAGAAGCAGAAGACCTAGACGAGATCAAGGCTGGTTACTGATGCTACTCATCGTCTGTGTTCATCATTGCCGCAAGCGCTGTTGCTGAAAATGTGCCAGTACTTTGGGCACCTTCGCCAATTCATGGGCGTCGAAGGTACCGAGCAGAGCTCCAGCCAACAGGATTGGCAGCAAGATAGATGCACTGAAACGCTTGATTATACGTATCAAAAATACGGGGCAAGCCTCAGGCGCGTGTGGAAAACTTTGCCACATTTTTCCCATTATGAACAGCAATTCATTGGCTGTTACCACTGTTTCAGCGACTTTTGTTGCAATGGAAGCCCAGAACAGTTCCGTGTTCACCCGAATCGGGATGAGTCTGTGTTCCGGTCGCTCTTTGACAATTGGATTTGCAATCTGCAGTTTTTTGTTCAATTCGTGTGTTGGCCACAAGCCAGCACCAGTAGAGAGTACGTCAGTTTTTAGTTACAACGAACCTGATGGTCTTCTCAGCTTAGATCCAGCTCAAGCCTCCTACAGAAGTGCATTATGGACATCTTCTCATCTCTATAATGGTTTGGTAGAGCTTGATTCCAACTTGGCCATTGCTCCATGCATTGCATCGCACTGGACAGTTGATAAAGCTGGATTGGAATGGACATTCCGTCTTCGGACGGATGTTTGGTTCCATCCGGATTCATGTTTTGGACCACAGCGTATGCGAAAAGTTGTTGCACAGGACGTTAAGTACAGTCTTGAGCGCATACTCGACGCACGCACGAAGTCTACCGGTCTCTGGGCATTTCGCACCACGATAGTAGGCGCTGATGACTTTCATCAGGCTACGCGCCGTGGGATGCGACCATCGCTTCAGGGTATTCGTGTTATCACTGACTCCGTCGTTTCAATTCGTCTCACGAAACCATTTGCTCCTTTTCTGGCAGTTCTAACAATGCCATATGGCTCGATTATTCCGAGGGAAGCGATCGAACTGTATGGTGCCGATTATGGACGACATCCCGTTGGTACGGGCCCGTTCATGTTCGGTACCTGGATCCCAGATAGAGAGTTGACGTTGAGGCGGAACCCGAGATACTTTAAGTCTGATGCCCAAGGGCGTAGACTTCCGTATCTGTCACAGGTGCGCATAGCATTTGTGCGGGACCCCAAGAGCGAGTTCTTCGAATTCACCAAAGGTGAGTTTGATGTGATAAGCTCGATCGACGAATCGTTTATACCGAGTGTTTTTGAACCAGATGGGCGCATAAAAGCCCGCTACGATCGATTTCGCGTGTTGCGCACATCAGCTAACACTGTGGAATACTACGGTATCCTTATGGATACTACCCTTCCGGCAGGGCATCAATCGCCCCTAGCTCGTTCGAAGGCATTACGTCAGGCGTTAAACTACGCTATCGACCGCCACCGCATAGTTGCATACCTGCTCAACAGTCGAGCTATTCCTGCATACTACGGGGTATTACCCCCTACGATGCCGGGGTTTAACGATTCGATTGTGGGCTATCGGTACGACCAAGCGCGGGCACGGCGGTTACTTGCACAGGCAGGGTATCCCAATGGCAAGGGGCTTCCACCTCTTGTACTTCAGCTAGGCAACAGTGCACGCACTGCTGCAATAGCAGAAGCTATCCAAGAACAGTGGGAAGAGATAGGTGTTACGGTTGAGCTGCGACAGGTTGACTTTCCGCAGCATTTATCAATGGTTCGAGCTGGTGAGCTCGCGCTTTGGCGGACAAGTTGGATTGGGGACTATCCCGATCCTGAAAATTTCTTGGCGCTGTTTATTACATCAACAATTGCACCTAATGGTCCGAATACTACGCGTATCTCGCGTCTGGACCTTGATTCCTTATACGAAGCCATTTTAGATCCCACGCGTTCGGAAAGAGAGCGCCGCGACATTGCCTCTGCCATGGAACGCATCATCATTGAAGAAGCCCCCTGGGTTTTCCTCTATTATCATGTGGTTCTTCGGGTTGTGCACCCCGAGGTTAAGGGGCTTACCCTTGACGGATCGGACCGTCTCGTTCTCGAACGAGTCTCCAAGGGTCCGAAACTATAAGTTCAACATTATTCACAGGGAGGTACAGTTATGACAAAACTGCCAGGCATGTCTCTCCTTTGTGTCTTGATTGCTTCGATATTCGCTTTCACTTCGATTACACCTGTTGAGGTTTCTGCTCGCGCCAAGCGGTCGGTGGTTAAACGGGCTTCAAGTAAGAAAAGCAAGCGTAGTCGTAAGCGTTCGCGTGGCTCTGTCTGCACACCTGCATCACGTGCAGCCGGCAGACAGCAAGCATACGCTCTCCTGAGTACACATAGTCCAGAGTTATGTAAGCTAACAGGCGTTCAATACGCTGCTAGCAACGATTCAATCGTAAATACTGCTCAATACCTTGCAGGCGATGGTGAAATCAATCTCGACCAGTTGCAGGATCAGCCAGAAGACGAAGGCGAAATCCTTTCTGAGCTTGAGCTCGAAGATGACATTACTCCTGACTTGGATGCGTTCCGCTCACTTTGGCTTTCTATGGTGAACGAACGGGAGAAAGACGCAATCACAGGTGGTCTACCAAAAGAAAAACTTGCCGACATAGCAATGGACTGGCTTGGAACACGCTATCATTATGGTGGCACTTCACGGTCTGGAATCGATTGCTCAGCATACATGCAGGTGTTGTTTACTGGCGCATTCAATTACCAGTTACCACGCACGTCACTCGGGCAATCACAAATAGGCAAGCTCGTATCACGCAGGTCTGATCTGCAATTCGGAGATTTCGTGTTCTTCGCTACGCGATCAGGGCGCACGGTTTCGCACGTAGGGATGTATCTGGGCGACAATCTATTTACACATTCGTCATCACGATATGGTGTAACGATCTCGTCGCTGGAGTCAACCTACTACAGCAAGCGCCTGGTAGCAGCGCGCAGGCTCGATAGTGAAGAGCTTAATCGGTTTGCCTCAAGCGCCGCGGCTCTTCGCGCGAACTAAGCCATACTCAGCAAATCCAATTGTGCACGAAAAAAACACCCTGCAGCGTTCTCGCTGCGGGGTGTTTTTGTTTAGTAACTCATGTACCTGGCACGTTATGATTCGCGTGTGCGCCTTTCAGATTTGCGTGGCTTCTTGACTTCGCGCTCTACAAGTTCAATCGTTTGCTCTATTCCCGTTTGATCCTTCGATAGGCGCAGGTCTATCTCTCGACGGTCGATGTTTGCCTTAACGATACGCACGCGAAGTTGTGTGCCATAACGGACAACGCGCCTCGTGTTTCGTCCGATGATGCGCATCCGGCGGTCGTCAAATATGTAATAGTCGTCTTCAAAATCACGCAAGTGCAATAGGCCTTCGATCATCAGGTCGTGCAGAGTAACAAACACTCCAAACTGTGTAACGCCTGTTACATATCCTACATGATCAGACCCAAGATGTTCATGAGCTAGAATCGTTTGTGCCAGCTTTGTAGATGCGCGCTCTGCTTCGACCGACTGACGCTCTGTTTGTGAGCAGTGGTCGCTTGCATAACTGGCAATACCGCGCAGTTGAACAATTCGGCGTTGGTCGGGCACTCCACGGCTATACTCCTTGAGCAATCTGTGGATTACTAAATCCGGGTATCGCCGAATTGGCGATGTAAAGTGGGAATAGTCTGCAAACCCTAACCCATAGTGTCCGATGTTGTATTCGGCATAGACTGCCTTGGCCATAGAGCGCAACAGCAGTGTGTTCACCACAGGCTTGTCTGGTCTGTTCGACGCCTGTTCCAGGATAGCATTGATTTGACGGGGCGAGAGCTGTCCACTAGGGACATCAAAACCCAATGCCCGTATCACATTCGTAGCATCCGAAATCTTATCGGCGCTTGGCTTGTCGTGCACGCGATAGACAAACGGCGGGGGATCTTTCAAGCCCCATTGCTTTTTCAGGGTCTGAAGATGTTCTGCAACTGCACGATTTGCGGCTAGCATGCATTCTTCTACCAGCGATGTAGCATCCGTGCGGGTTTTAACAACTGCGCGCGAGGGCATCTTCTCTTCATCAAGAATGAACTTAATTTCTTGAGTCTCGAAGTCTATTCCTCCAGACTTCATTCGACGTGTAAAGAGCTTGCGTGCAAGTGCATGGAGGTTGTGAATCAGATCACTATGATCACCGTCTGCCCCTTGAATAATCTGTTGTGCTTCGTCATATGTGTATCGACGGCAGCTCTGGATAAGCGTTTCTTCTATGCGATATCCGCGTCGAATTCCTGTTGTCGTAAACTCCATGAACACGGAGTAAGCGCAGCGAGGCTGATGTGGTACGAGGGAGCAAATGTCGTTACTCAATCGCTCCGGCAGCATTGGTACCACACAATCAACGAGGTAGGTGCTGTTGCCACGTTGCAAAGCTTCACGATCAAGAGCCGAGCCTTCTGCTACGTAGTGGGACACATCGGCGATATGAACTCCGAGTTCGAGGTTCCCATTATTAAGCTGCGTAAGAGAAAGTGCATCGTCGAAGTCGCGGGCATCCTCTGGGTCGATGGTTACAACGCGAAGGTGCCGAATATCTGAACGCGACTCAAGTTGCGTTGAATCGGGATGAGAATGCTGATGGGCCTCGGTCTCGACCTCTACTGGGAATGCCTTTGGCAGGCGAAACTCCTTGAGAATAGCTGCAAACTCAACAGCGGCCTTACCTGATGTACCGATAACCTCTGCAATGGTTACTTCTGGAGATGACTGAGCATTACGCCACCTATGGAATCGAGCGCTAACCTTATCTCCGGGTCGTGCGCCATTCAAATGTTGTTCAGCAATCAAAAAGTCTATGTGGTACTTAACGTCATCAGGTATCAGGTAGAAAAACGTACCATCATGCTCTACTGTGCCGGTGATAACATGCGCCGCCCTTTGGACGATATCCAGCACTTCGCCTTTGGGTTTCTTACCTGGTGCTGTAGCGTGAATCTGCACAACAACTTTATCGCCCGAGAGGGCTGTATTCATGTCATGTCTACGAATAGAAATCACAGGCACAACAGTATCGCCAGTTGCAACAACAGCTGCATTGTGGTGATAGGTAAGAATCCCGTGTACGTCAGAGCTCGTTCGATGAGGTAATGTGTATCGTCTGCGACTCATTCGTTGAACGATGCCCTCATCAACCATCAGCTCGAGTAGATCACGCATGTAGTCGTATTCATCGCTCCCAGCCTTGATACGCAGCCTCTTTGAAAGATCGAGAAGCTGCAACGGGCTAACCGATGTTCCAAGGGCCTCAAGAATTTCTTGTCGAAAATTCTGTAATTCTGTTAATCGCTTCATAGCGCAATATGCGCCATTGTTTGACGTTGTTAGTGGTGAAAGTTTGTCGTAGACTAGCAATATGTCAGTACCCAAAGTATACATGGTCGTCGCATTGTCGTGTGTCGTTATCATGCACGCACAAGAGGCCAGTGAGTGGTTTGGTAAGGGGCTCAATGCCTTTAACAAGGGTAACTACGGCGAAGCCGTAGTTAACTTTACTCGAGCAATTGAACAAGACAGTGGAGCATCTCCTGCGTGGTTTAACCGTGGAACGGCATATATGCGGATGAGAGTCTTCGACAAAGCCTACGCTGATCTTACACGATGCCTTCAATTGCGGACGTCGCAGATTACAATGAATGCTCGTATGCAACGCGCAGTTGTTGGCGCTGAGCTTGGTCTTCAGCAGGAATCACTGCGCGACGTAAATACTGTGTTGAAGCAAGACAGCACATTTCCCAAAGCACGACTATTGCGTGGTCGACTACTGCTGCAGGCTGGAGACACCTCCCAGGCATGCGCTGATTTTGCAGGTGCGCTGCGCTCAGGAGACAGCTCTGTTGTGAAGTACATAAAGGTGCATTGTCAATGAGCGTTATTCAATGTGCCTTGGTATGCCTGATATGTCTATCAGCTAAGCTCTCTCTCTTTTCACAATCTGCTCCACTGATCAACACGGAAAAGGCCGTTGCTGAGTTCATCAGCGACAATGCTCGTCCGTCGTTTGTGATAAAGAAAATAGCGGTCACTGGCAGAGTTGATACGATGAAAGCTGTTGTGAAGACATCTACCGTTCGAGCTAACAAGGGAGACTATACGCGATATAAGCCCGTTGTGGATTCGATTTGGTGGACATCAAAAGACTCACTCAATCACAACGTGTATGTGCTCCTTCACCTCGAGGGCCAGGGCATACCACTTCCTGCAAATGGTGTTCGAGGCACGGTGCGTATGACTGTTAGTGCAGCCTACTGGGCCAATAACGACTGGGTGGCTACTTCGTCAGAGCCGTTCTCCGTCCCCGTTGCAAACGTAGACATGCCACGTCCAGTCATCTCAGAATCAAATCTTGAAGTTGCCGTAACGAAGGAAACGCCCAAGACAATTGCATTTGAGATAAAGGGGCTTCGCATCACCGCAAAGGGTAAGGATACTGTTGACTTCCTACCCGAGGTACGTGACTTAGCAATCTCCGATGTTTCTGTTGATTATGAAGAAGCATCGCTAGAAACATCCAACCCCACATTCGACTCATTACGAACGGTTGATGTGCAGATCATCAAAGAGGGTGGTGGTGAATACACAATTACGGGAACCATTCAGCATCCCACTCCAAAAGCGGGGAAGAAGATTCCGAAGATTACATCCGCTAAACTGTTACTGAATGTTCGCGCAAAAGCCTTGCATCGCAAGAGCAAGGGGCTTTCTCGGCTTCGAACAATCGAGATTGAGCTATACAAGTGAGAAGATGTACCTCTGACTGGTAGTTTCTACCAACCGCCACCAAGTGCCTTGTAAAGCCGGACGTATGCCCTGTACTGATTTGCCTTTGCCGAGATATACGCACGTTGCGCATCTAGCAGGCTTCGTTGTGCGTCGAGAACCTGTAGGTATGTCGTTGCACCAAATCGATATCGTAACTGCGAAAGCCGCGCAACTTCCGTCACAGACACAAGGCCAAGTTTGGCGGCGGCGATCTGATTGCCACCGTTGGTGATTGCAGCAACGGCATCATTCACATCGCGCAGAGCTGCGAGGACTGCGTTCTTGTATGCCAGTTCAGCTTGCAGTGCCTGGGCGTTTGCGCCATCAACACGAGCTGCGTTTCTTCCTGCATTAAAGATTGGTTGTGCTATGTTCCCAGCGAATTGATAGGCAAAGGAACCGGGATCAAAGAGATTGGCTGAAGAGATACTCTGCAATCCAATATCGCCCGAGAGTGCCACGCGTGGGAATTGCTGAGCAACTGCCACCCCTATATCAGATGTTGCTGCTTCAAGTTCATATTCGGCAAGTTGAACATCTGGTCTGCGCTCAAGCAGCTGACCGGGCAAACCTGTAGGCAAGGTTGTAGGTACGACAAGATCATCTACAGCCCGACCCCGCTCTACCGGCGCACCAGGCGGTCGTGCGAGCAGAATATTCAATGCATTTTCTGTTTGTTCAATTGCTGCTACAGTAGGTGCAAGGAGAACCTCAATACGATGTAACTCAGACTCTGCTTGTCGACAATCAAGTTCTGATGTCTTGCCCTTTTCAAACAATAGTTTAGCAAGTGTTAGGTATTCCTTGCGGTTTGCAATGTTGGAATCAAGTCTTTCCTTTACAGCATCTAACTCACGAATGGTGATATATGCTTCGGCTACTGATGCAATCAGACCCAGAGTTGCTGCTCGATTTCCCGCGTAGCTAGCCGAAAGGCGGGCACGTTGTGCATCGGTGCCCCTTGCGATGCGACCAAACACATCGATTTCCCAGTTCAAGAGGGCTGAAACCCCAAAAAAGCCCTGCAGATTTGAAAAGAAAGATGCTGGCTGGTTCGGATATCTGTTCTGAGATGGCTTGGTTTCAGAAGCACCAAATGCAACGTCCGCATTGGGGTACCATTGTGATTCTTGAATTGTTACGATGGACTTGGCTTGATCAATACGCGCTAGAGTTGCTTGCAGATCATAGTTCTGGTCTATTGCCAGGACAATGTATCGGTTAAGTACACTGTCTTCGAAAATCTCGTAGTACTTCATGTCGGCCAGCGACTTGTCCTGGGCCGTTATGCCGCGATACGTTGTTGGCATAGCGATTTCGGGACGTCGATAGTCTGGGCCAAGTTTACATGATGTTACAAGTAGAGACGTTAGTACCGCTGCAACTATGGATGTTAAAAGGCTACGCATCTTTGCGCCCCTTTCCGCGCGATTCAACAAACGCAAACAATGCTGGTGCAAGCGTAACACCAATGAACGTCGCAACGAGCATTCCGTAAAAGACGGCCGTCCCAACGGACTTTCGTGCACCGGCACCCGAGCCGCTAGCTGTCATGAGCGGCACAACGCCAAGAATAAAAGCAAATGCCGTCATGAGAATTGGACGGAACCGAAGTCGTGCACTGTCCATCGCTGCTTCATGCGGTGTTAAGCCTTGCTCTTGGCGCATCTTTGCAAACTCGACAATCAGGATTGCATTTTTTGCGGCAAGGCCAATAAGCAGTATCAAGCCGATCTGCACAAAGATGTTGTTCTCGAGACCCATGATCCATGTGCCCATAAATGCACCGAACGCGGCCACGGGCGTACCAAGCAGAACACTCCATGGAAGCTTCCATGAATTGTATTGGGCTGCAAGCAAGAGAAACACGAACACGATAGCCATCATGAACGTTGGTAGGGGGCTTGGAGCTCGCTTCTGTTCATAGGATAAGCCAGCGTATTCGATGGACATACCGTTAGGCAATGTCTCTGCGGCAACCTTCTCGAGCACGTCCATTGCCTGACCGGTACTGTAGCCCCTTCCTACTTGTGAAGATACCTCAACGGAGCGATAGAGATTGTATCTGTATGTGATCTCTGAACCATTTGTCTGTGATACATTCACAATTGTTGAAAGTGGAATCATAGCGCCTGTTGTTGCGCTTCGAACAAAGAATGCGCCAACGTCTGAGGGGTGTTGCCTGTACTGACTCTCTGCCTGAAGAAAGACTCTGTAGAGTCTGCCAAACTTGTTGAAGTCATTTACATATGCGCCACCAAGCATCGCTTGAATAACCTGGAAGGCCTGGTCAACCGGCACTCCAAGCTTCTTCGCTTTTTCGCGATCAAGTTCGATCTTTATCTGAGGTACAGTTGCATCAAACTGCGTAAATAATGCACCAAGTTCGGGATGCTTCGAACATGCATCAGAGAGTTGAGCTGTTTGTGCGGCAAGCTCTGAAACACTTCTTGTGCCGGTACGATCTTGCAGGTAAAATTTGATGCCACTGGCATTTCCGAAGCCCGGTATTGGCGGAGTTCCGAAAGAGAACACGATGCCCTCGGGAATCTGACTAAACGCAGCATTAAGAGAGCTGATAATTTTTGTGTCTACGAGGTCCTTGCGCTCTTTCCAATCTTTGAGTCGAACAAAGACAGACGCAACGTTTGATGTGGAGGCATCGGCAATGAACGATACTCCAACAACAGAAGTATAGGATTCAACTCCTGGCTGCTTCGAGAGTATGCTCTCAACCTTGCGCATCACCTCATCTGTGCGCTGTTGCGAGGCGGCATTGGGAAGAGCAACGTTAACCATGATGATGCCCTGATCCTCAGACGGAACAAAGCCACTGGGCAGCTGGCTAAGTGTTACTCCGGTAAGCGCTGTGAAAGCAGCGATGGCCACAAGAGAAAGTGCTGATCGACGTACAAGCCTGCCTACAACTGCGAGATACCCATCAGTGAAGCGTCCAAACAGTCTATTAAACAGCCCATAAAACTTGGAAAGGGGGCTGGGCTTTTCAGGGTTTGGCTGCCGCAACAACATGACGCACAATGCTGGACTGAGTGTAAGAGCGCTAAAGGCAGAGAATAATGTTGATACGGCAACGGTAATAGCAAATTGTAAGTACATTCGGCCGATGATACCACCCATAAATCCCACTGGGACGAACACCGCAGCAAAAATCATTGCAATCGCAATCACAGGGCCTGCTACTTCACTCATCGCGGCTAGAGTTGCTTCTTTCGGAGACTTGCCATGCTCCATGTGATGCATGACTGCCTCTACAACAACGATAGCATCATCAACCACGATTCCAATGGCAAGAACAAGGCCAAACAACGACAGCGTGTTGATTGAGAATCCTAGCATTGGGAACAGAATAAATGTTCCAACAAGAGACACTGGCACCGTAAGCAGTGGTATCAGTGTAGCACGCCAGTTCTGGAGAAAGACAAACACAACAATGATCACCAGCACAACAGCCTCGAAGAGCGTTTGTGTAATCTCCTCTATGGATGCTTCAACAGCAGGTGTTGTATCAAAACCAACTTCAACCTTGATGTCATCCGGGAAGGTCTTTCCCATCGACTCAAGTAACTTGTAAATGCCCTCTGCAGATTCGAGTTGATTAGCCCCCGGCATAAGGTAGACAATCATTGCCGTTGATGGCTTGCCATTGAAGCGGGACTTCATACCATAGTATTCGCTGCCGAGTTCAGCACGTGCTACATCACCAACACGTACGATGCGTCCATCTTGCGTTTCTCTTACGATTACATTCTCGAATTCCTCTGGAGATGTAAGCTTACCTGGAGCAAGTACAGAATATGTCTGCTCTGCTGCGCCATTATTGGGTACATCTCCAACTTTTCCTGCTGGGGCTTGTATGTTTTGTTCTCGAAGCGCAGAGATAACGTCCGTTGGGGTGAGACCAAGACGTGCCATTCGATCTGGTTGTGCCCATAAGCGCATCGCATATTCAGCACCAATCAAATCAACGTTGGAAATACCAGGTACTCGCAGGAGTTGGTCGCGTACGTTGATCATGGCAAAGTTGTTCAGGAACAAGCCATCGTACTTGCCGCTCTCGGAATAGATGGCAATCACCATCAGAATAGAGGGGTTGGTCTTGCTGATTGTTAACCCCTGGGCATTCACTTCTTGTGGCAGGCGCGATGTAGCGCGAGATGCTCTGCTCTGAACGAGCATATTTGCCACGTTGATGTCGTTACCTGGTTCAAAGGCAACATCAAGTTTCAAATTCCCATCGCTGGTATTCTTTGAGAGCATGGAAAGCTGATTGTCGAGGCCATTGATTTTCTGTTCAAGGGGCGTAGCAACTGACTGCTCAACAACCTCTGCGCTGGCTCCCGGATACGAACCTTGAATACGAACTACTGGCGGAGCTAGCGCAGGAAACTTCTCGATAGGAAGGCGTAGTAAGGAAACGCTGCCAACCATCACGATAACTATCGAAATGACGATGGCAACGATAGGACGTCTGACAAAGAAGGCTGAGAACATATATCAGGCCCCTTGTCAGTTCGTTTTGAGTAATGAGTCGAGAGTTACCTTGCTTGGGGTTGCTCTCACAGGCAAGCCTTCTTGAATCTTCTGTAGGCCATCAACGATGATCTGCTCGCCAGCTACGAGGCCTGCATTTACAACGATTGCACCGCCAATACGGTCTCCAGTCTCGATATTCCGATATCCAACGATGTTGTTCTTCACCACGGCAACCCGAGTTTGACCTTGCAGCTCAGAAATGGCGCGCGCCGGAATCACTATGGCGTTGGGTCGTTTCTCAATCATGACGAGTACGCGGCCAAAGAGACCTGGACGCAAGAATCCCCCGGGGTTTGAAAACTCAGCTTCAACACGCAGTGTGCCTGTTAATGGGTCGATTGCGTTGTCGGCAACTACCAGCTTGCCAATATGCGGCCATGTGCTGCCGTCGGCTAGGCGAAGCTCTACGGGCATGGATGATGCCGATCCATTAGCAGCAGAGCGCAAATAGTCAAGGAACTCTTTTTCAGACAGGTTAAACGTTACACGAATGGGGTCTAGCTTAGATACCGTTGCAAGTAGTGTGGCATCGCCCCGTCCAACAAGGCTTCCAGCGCCAAACTTTGCAATACTTGCAAGTCCCGAGATTGGGGATGTCACATTACAGTAGCTCAGATCAAGCTGAGTTCTTTGCAGAGCAGCATTGGCTGCTGCCACGGAAGCGGTTGTTGCATTATTTAGCGCTACTGCAGCCTCGTATTCTTGGGCAGAAATTGCGTTCTCTTGCACCAATGCTTGATAACGCACGACATCTTTGAGAGACCGTGCTTGAGCAGCCTGCGCTTCTGCAAGTCTTGCACGCGCCTGATTCACATAGGCAACATATGCGGAAGGATCAATTTTAAACAGGGTTTGTCCGGCAACAACTTCCGAGCCCTCTTTATACGTTATTGCTTGAACGAAGCCTTCAACGCGCGCTCGTATGTCTACGTTAAACGAACCTTTTGTCTGCCCAACCCATTCGCGGTAGATAGGGACTTCCGCAGCGTTTGCTGTATATATCGTAACAGCCGGCGGGTCCATGGTAACTTCTTCTTCTCTGCCGCACCCGACCACAAAGACGGTAAGCGCAACTATGAGTGCAGCAATGCACTTGGACGGTACATCCATAAAACTACTCCGTGATTTCACGCTGCAAAGATGCCTATCAGCACATGAATTGTGGCACCCCAACGTGCTGGTGCTTAAGCAGCCATGCGTTCAGCATTTTGTATGCGCTGAAGCCGCATGGACCTTGTTCTGAACTTGGGGACAAACGCTCCAAGAATGTACGTCCGGATGAGATACCACCAAATGCTACGTTCAAGGAGAGATCGATCAATTGTATGCGCTATAGCAGCATGGTTCTTTGGTGCTAGACTCCAGTGGGTACCTGCCTTGTCGTGATGAACCGTATGGAATCCATTGTTAAACAGCATGAGATTGAGAATGCCAGTAAAATTTCTGGAGTGATTCACAGGCGACTCTTCATCGGCATGAACATGTTGCACGAAGTTGAATAAGAGTACTGCAAACAGTCCAACTTGCTGGGGAATGATGACATACAACAGGGCCTTGCGCCAATCTATAAGCAGCGCGGCACCGATCCATACACCTAGGGCAACATACTGCATCGCAGAGAGCCAGAACTTTCTGCGGTCGGACCCATATAGCTCTTTGAGATAGTCCCTGATAGGCTTTTGCTGATGGTAGGAGCTTACCATTGGATAGATCAACAACATCAATAGATGATTCTGCTCCGTGAGCCGATACGTGATGGTATAGTCACCCTCACGATTGTTCAGTGCATGGTGGTTCTTGTTGTGCGTTGGTATCCAGCCAAATGCAGGAAAGCCATAGAAGACGGTCAACCAATAATCGGTCAGGTGGTTCAGTGTACTATTCCGAAAAATCGGAAGGTGATTGTGGTTATGAGCGATCACCGTTACGGCTATTGACAAAAACAGGTAGAATGGATACAGCCACCAATTCAGAGCCGGCATAGACCATATGTAGAAGAATAGAGTAGTTGTAACGAGCATGTAACCGATTGTTCGGCGATCTGCCTTGTAACGTAGCATTGTGACGACTTCTTCTTGTGTAAAATATCTGCCCGATGAAGATACGGCAATTCACTATGTTGAATCACGACATTTCTTCATAATTGGAGCCAATCATGAAAAACAACGTTTCCATTTGCATTGCTCTCGTAGTGTTGTTCTTGAGTGCTTTCTCACCGCGTGAATTGTATGGCGACAATGCGGTCGGAATCCAGCTTGGTGAGCCGGGCACCGCTGGGGTATCGCTGCGGTTTGACAACATCGCAATTGGTGCTGCATGGAATATCGACAACGGATATCTGCATGTAAATCTTGACTATTGGGCAGATCGCGGAACATTGGCCAAGCCGATTGATTGGTTCTACGGATACGGGGCTGATGTTGGCTTGGGCGACGAGTACAGGGTCGCTGCACGCATCCCCGTTGGCATGATATGGGAGCCAAACAAGCAGTTTGAAGTTTTTGGTCAGGTAGCACCCGGACTTAAGGTCCTGCCCAACACGGACTTCTACTTTGGCGCTGCTGTTGGTGTGCGATACCGCTTCTGACTGATGCTACCTACTCAATTTTTCGATTTTTTTGCTGCGCTTCGTGATCACAACAGCAAGGAATGGTTCGACGAGCATCGTTCTGAGTACGAGCGGTTTGTGAAGAAGCCGTTTGCATCTCTCGTGCAGCAGCTCATCGATAAGATTCGCCGTATCGATCCATATGTTCTGCCGACGGCTTCGAATGCGATCTTTCGGATCAATCGCGACATTCGCTTTTCGAAGGACAAAACACCCTACAAGACCTCCACGGGCGCATTCATAAGTCGCTATGGGAAGAAGGCGCATGGGATGCCGGGATTGTATGTCGAGGTGTCATACGATAGAGCAGGGATTGCAGGGGGCACATATATGCCTGACAAGGGTCAGCTCGAGCGTATTCGCGATCTTCTCATGCATGAAGGCGCAGCCTTTCGTGCGGCCACGGAAAGCAAGAAATTTATCAAGGCCTTCAGTAGTGTTCAGGGCGAACGCTCCAAGATTCTGCCGAATGAATTCAAGGAGGCGGCGCAACGCGAGCCCCTTATCTATCACAAACAACTCTATTGGTGGAAAGAACTTTCGCCGGAGGTGTTTCTTGCGAACGACTGTTGCGACGTACTCTTCGAGCACTATATGTCGCAGCGAGATGCGCAGATTCTCCTTGAGTCTGCGTTGTACGATAATTAGCAGAATGTAACACTGCAATTCAAGAACTTTCAGCGTTAGCACATGTTAAAACCGATTACTCTGGACATGCTCACAGAAGAGCTACGATTACAGGCAGAGAAGTACCTCGAGCCATTTGAGCTCCGTGAACATGAGTATCTCTACAAGGCTGGAGATCAGGCAGACAGAGGGTATCTCGTAGACCAGGGCGAGCTGCGACTCGAGGTCGACACCGAAGAACTCGATGCAGAGCGGGTTCTGGAGATTGCCCCCGAAGGCGTATTCATAGGCGAGGGTGGCCTCTTGGGCATAGAGCTTCATGCCGTCAATGCCATTGCCGGAACGGATGTACGCGGACGCAGTCTCTCCCGCGATGCCATGCTGCGCATGGAGTCCGATGATCCAGTGCTAGCGGCACGGATATACCAAGGACTCGGTAAGGCCGCAACGGCCAAGCTTATGGCTGCAGTCTCACATATCACGGAATATCGCTTTGCTCACCACGGTCATACCGCAGAGATCGACGTCATGGTGCACAATGCGCGAAAGGCACAACAGGCTTTTGTTGGTTGGTCTGAGAAGAGAGTCGATGACCTGCTCTACGCTCTGTGCGAGCCCATCATCGCCAACGCCGTTGCACTGGCAGAAGATGCTGTTGCCGAAACGCACATGGGAAATGTTCGTGATAAGACACTCAAGCATGTAAATGCCGCCCTTGGAGTATATGAGCATATCGTTGGCAAGACCGGTTCTGGTGCTATGCCTAAGGGAGCGTCGTCCGGCGTGATTGAAGTGGCAGATGCAATGGGTGTGCTGTTTGGACTTATTCCCGCAACCAATCCGGTTTCTACAACGTGCTTTAAGGCACTCATTTCGGTAAAATCGCGCAACGCAATCATCCTGAGTCCTAATCGCATAGGCAGCAAGGTTGTTGTCAAGACCGTAGACATGATGCGCGAGGTACTCTGCGCGCACAGCGCCCCGGAAGATTTGATTCAAGTAGTGCGCGAGCGTCAGAGTAGACAAACAACGGCGATGTTCATGCATCACAAGGGCGTGGACCTCGTACTTGCAACAGGTGGGGCGTCGATGGTGCGAGCGGCATACAGCTCAGGAACACCGGCAATAGGGGTAGGACCAGGCAATGCACCGTGTGTTATCGCATCTGATGCAGATGTCGATCATGCTGCTGATTCGATAGTAAAGAGCAAATCCTTCGATAATGGTGTGATCTGTGGTGCCGAACATAACCTCGTATGTGTGGCGAGGAATTATGACGCGCTCGTAGCATCATTAGAGCGACATGGAGCAGCTGTTCTTTCGCCGGATGAAACAGCGCTCTTTATGGCTAAAGGGGCTTCAACAGGCGTGCTTGGACGTCGTATTGTGGCACAAGATCCCGAGGCAATCGCAGAGTATGTTGGTATCAGTCGGCCGTATACGATTCGCCTTATTGTCATACCGGTAACGGAGATCAATGAGCACGATCCTATGTCACGGGAAAAGACAGCCCCGGTTCTCAGTCTCTTCTGTGCATCTGATGATGAGCAGGCTATCACAATGAGCGAGCAGATTCTTGCAATTGATGGCACTGGGCATACAGCGATGATCCACACAGCGAGTAAAAATCTAGCTCGAACATTTGCTGCCCGCATGCATGCCAGTAGGATTTTGGTAAACTCACCTGGCACGCAGGGAATCATGGGAGCATGCACGGGGCTCACACCGTCCTTCACACTTGGATGCGGCACCTATGGTGGAACTTCGACAACCGACAATGTCTCATTTCAGCATTTGGTAAACATCAAACGCATTGCTTGGTATTTGCCGCACAAGAAAACTGCAGAGATTGTGATGCGCTTACAATCGTCGGCCTCGTACCTCCTGCGCATTGTGCGTTTCATCGGCGCGTGGCGCAGATTTGTTGCAGGGGTAAAGTAATGAAGACCAAGAGTACACCCGTACGCGTTGTTGCGCTAGGTGGTGGATATGCAACGATCAATGTTCTCAAGTCTCTGAAGGGACACATTGCCTCTGGACGCGTCCATTTGACCGTGATCGACAAGAATAACTACCACGTGTTTCATGGATTGGTCGCCGAGATGCTTACCGGCAAGATTCAGCCGGGTAATATCACATCTCCGGCCAGAATGGTGTTCCGTGGTGCAGACTTTCATAATGCGGAAGTGCTGCATGTTGATTTTCAACATAAGCGCGTAACAACTCGACGCTACCTCGATGGACATCAGCATACCGTAGAATACGATCATCTGGTGATAGGACTTGGCTCGCGAGATAATCTCTCCCGCTACACGGGTGTTGCTCAGAACACATTTCGACTAAAATCATACTGGGATGTGTTTGAGCTGAAGAATCACATCACTGGCATTCTTGAGCTTGCAGAGATAGAAACCGACCCCATCGAACGTGAGCGACTACTCACGTTTGTGATTGCTGGCGGAAATTTTGCTGGTGTGGAAGTTGCCACAGAGCTTGATGAGTTTCTCGAGTATCTCACTAAGCACTACTACCCACGACTGCGCTACGAGGAGATGCGCATCATCCTTCTCAGCGGTGATAAGACCATCCTACCGGAGCTTGCAAAGCGTCAGCCGCGACTCGTGCGTTATGCTTCACGATTTATCGCAGAAAAGACGCGTATCTCGGTGCACCTCGAAACCTATATTTCTGCTGCAACACCGATGAGTGCCACAACAAGCACTGGATTAGAGTTTCAAGCACGAACGATCATCTCCTGCACAGGCAATGCTCAACCGGAGATCTTTGATCAATGGTCGTTTGAACGCGATCCTGTGGGCAGACTCATCACAGATGCAACGTTACGTCTCGTTGGTCAAGAGCATGTATGGTCGGGTGGCGATTGCGCTGCTGTGCCAAGTCCCCAAGGAGGGTATTGTCCGGGTCTTGCACTATACGCCATCAAGGCTGGTGAGCATATCGGACGCAACATCGCAAGGATGATCGATGGTAAGCCCCTTACCCCATTTTCATTTAAGGGGCTTGGAGATGCATGTTCATTGGGCAGACGCAATGCTGTTGGGCATCTCTACGGGATAGGATTTACCGGCTTTCTTGCGTTCGTTACATGGCGGCTCTTCATGCTCAAGTATCTGCCTGTGTGGAATAGACGAATACGGACAATGTCGAACTGGCTCATGTGGCCACTCATTGGACGTGACATCACGAGTATTCGATCCAACGATGCCACACAGGTGAGAGAGCGTTTGTTCCAACCCGGACAAACGATCTATCTAGAGGGAGAAACCGGTAACTGCATGTACCTCATACGCGAAGGCAGCGTTGATGCCTATCAAGACGGCACATTGCTTCAGACGCTGGGTCCGGGAAGCTACTTTGGCGAGTTAGCAATCTTCAACGAAACAACGAGGTCTCGCACCATCGTCGCAACCACAGAAGTACGTGTGCTCGAGATCCAGCGTGAAATGGCAAAGCTGTTGCGCCGGCACTTTGAGCCAAAAACTATTAAGCCCTTGTAACTATTTGAGCTACAAGGGCTTAACGTTTGTCGGTCGTAGCGGGGGCAGGACTTGAACCTACAACCTTCGGGTTATGAGCCCGACGAGCTACCAATTGCTCCACCCCGCGATAGGGAGCACGAAGATACACAAAAAATCGTAAGGCACAAGGTACGAGGTACAAGGTACAAGGTACGAGGTACGAGGTACGAGGTACGAGGTACAAGGTTCTAGGTACGAGGTACAAGGTACGAGGTACGAGGTACAAGGTTCTATGTACGAGGTACAGGGTAAGGGATGTGTTCCGTCATTCCCACGAAAGGACGTCACCACAGAGAAAGCGGTGGCGGGAAACCTGGAGAGCCTTGTATCCGGTACCTAGTCCCTAGTACCTCCTCCCGGTTCTTGTGCAAAACTCCAACCGACCCTATGCTCTTGCTGCGACTATCTTTGTCGTTGATTAATAGAGAGTTTGCTTGAGATGAAAGTCTCGCACAAATGGCTGTGTGATTTTGTGGAATTGCCGTCCGATCGGTGGACGGTTGAGAGGGTGTCGCGCGTGCTTACTGACCTTGGTTTAGAGGTCGAAGACGTTGTCGATGCATCTGCGGTGCTGGCCAACATTGTTGTTGGGAAAGTGCTCGAAAAACAGCCGCATCCTAAGGCCGATAAGCTCTCCGTGTGTACAGTTGATGTTGGTGCAGAAACCAAGACCATTGTTTGTGGTGCTGCCAACGTTGCGGCCGGCCAAACAGTGCCGGTGGCGCTGGTTGGCGCAGTTGTTCCGTCGGCTGGGTTTGCAATCGAGGAGCGTCCGCTTCGCGGTGTTACTTCGCAGGGTATGATCTGCTCGCAGGCAGAGCTGAACTTGGGTGAAGACGCATCGGGCATCTGGGTGCTCGATGATGCGCTCGCTGCTGGTGCGCCCCTTGCCGAAGCCCTCAAGATCGATGATGTGATCTACGACATCGCCATTACGCCGAACCGTGCTGATTGCCTTTCGCATGTTGGGATTGCGCGCGAGCTTGCTGCATACGCTGCGGTCTATGATGACGCGCCGGTTGTTGTGCCGCAACCGCGAACGCTTGATGCTGCGTCGCAGAGTAATGATGCATCGGTTGAGGTTAGGGTTGAGAACGCTGATGTGTGCTCACACTACATCGCACACGTGGTAACGAATGTGCGAGCAGTTGAGAGTCCGGCGTGGCTCAAAGACAGATTGATTGCCCTTGGACTGCGTCCAAGTAATGTGATCGTTGATATCACGAATTACATCAATATGGAGATGGGGCAGCCCCTTCATGCATTCGACATGGCAAAGCTTCGCGGCAATGCCATTGTTGTTCGTACGCCGCATGCTGATGAATCCGCGATAACGCTGCTTGATGGGAAGGAGCGTAAGCTCGATGCTGAAATGCTTCTCATCTGTGATGGAGAGCGTCCAATTGCCGTGGCTGGTGTGATGGGTGGACAAAACTCAGAGATCGATGAGACCACAACAACGGTTGTGATCGAGTCCGCCTACTTCCATCCAACATCGATCCGTCGCACGGCAAAGAAGCTTGGTCTTAGCACCGATGCGTCGTACCGGTTTGAGCGAGGAGTAGACCCAGCAGGTGTGCGCTCGGCGGCAGATCTTGCTGTTGCCATGCTGTGTGATCTTGCAGGGGGCAGCTCGGGAATTAGCACGGAGATTGGTTCGCCAATAACGCCGGCTGACCCGATTGCGGTTGAATACAATAGGGTACGCTCGCTACTTGGCATTGCCATCGACGATGCGCGCATCGACCTGATGCTTCGATCGCTTGGGTTCGGAGTCGTTGATGGCGGCGGTAACGCCAAACGATCTGTAGAGCCCCCTTCATGGCGCGCAGACGTTCGCATCGAGGCCGATATTGCTGAGGAAGTGATGAGGCTCTATGGAATTGACCGGATACCAACCATAGTGCGCGGAGCATCGCTGGGTGGTGGATCCCAGCTTCCTGAGTCGTTGCGTGCTGGTGGACCTCATGGGTACCAGCAGCGCAGCCGTATACGTACATCACTAGCTGCGCGTGGTTATGTGGATTGTGTCACGAACGTTCTTGGGTCTCCCGAAGAAATACTTGACGGCTCTGCACCTGTGATGCTTCGCAATGCCCTTGGACATGAGTTCTCGGCAATGCGATCATCGCTGATTCCATCTCTGCTGCGGGTTGCCTCCCATAACATTCGTCACGGTGCAGCTACTGCTCGATTAATGGAGTTCGGCAACGTGTTTGAACATGACACGTCAAAGGAATTCGGTATCAAGCAGAGCGAAGTGCTTGCGATGGTTCTGTGCGGACAAACCGAACAGCATTGGAGTGGGAAGAGTAGAGCCCTAGACATATTCGATCTCGTGGGCGACGTGCAACTTGTTTCATCAGGCATTGTAACGGTTCCTGATGATTCGCCACAAGCCCCCTTTACACAAAACACGTTGAGGCTATTTACCGACAACGTTTGTATTGGCGTTGCGGGTCAGCTAGATCCAGGTTTTTGCAATGCATATGGCATCGACATAGATGCTATGGCTGCAGTATTAGACGCGCGCAGTATACCAGTTAAGAAACACAGGTATCGTCAATACGCAACCTTCCCAGCCATCGAAAGGGACGTAGCATTGGTTGTGCCACAATCTGTTACTGCCGGACAAATCCTGAATATTGTGCAACAATGTGGTTCGGATACTGTAGAGACGGCACGCATTTTTGATGTATTCTCCGGCGGTTCGCTGGTGCAAGGATACAAGAGCATTGGTATCAGAATAGTCTTTCGCTCTAGCGAGAGAACGCTCACTGATGCTGATGTAGATCCAATTATTACAACGATTCTCGATCGATCAATCAGTCAGCTACAGGCACACGTGCGTGGTTTGACAATTGAACAACCATCTCAAGGGGAGATAGTACAATGAGCTCACTGCAAAATCCGGAAGCGTTCGAACAGAGTTCGCATGACGCGCCAGCATCTCAGCAGACCTCCAGTGTAAATGTATCAGCATCACTCGCAAAGTTCTGGGATACCGTTAGGTCAAGCGCAGAGCTCATCGTAACGCTGCGGCAAGAAGTTGTCCAGCTTCGTGCCCAGAACGCATCTCTCGAAGCATCAGTGCAGGCGTTGAGTGCAGTGCAAGAAGACGTTGTATCGCGCCAGGCCAACGAAGAGTTGGAACAGCAAGCTGTCAGCCTGCAAGGTGGGCTCGAGGCACGTAACCAACATCTTGCCGAGCGTGATCAGGAGCAAGCTTCAATGGCTGCTGGGTTAGCCGAGGCCGAGAAGCTTCATGCTGAACTCTCGCAAGCTAGAATCGAACTGTGTGAATATGAGTTGCAGGTAAGCGCACGTGAAGCTGAGTTACATAAAGCCCAGGAGGAGCTTCAGAGCCTGCGCAATCAGTATGACGATCTCGTTGAGTATCAAAAGAACTCCACACTCAATGAACTGCAAGAACTCAATGAGGTGCACGAGCAGCGGCTGTCAGAAGCGCAATTAGAGGCAGCAGAGCTGCGTCAGACAATGGAGCGCATGAAGACCGAGAAGACGCAACTCAACGATGACTATCTCATGTTGGCTGAAAAGTATCAGGCTATTGAAGTACAAGTTGCAGAACTGCAGACTGGACTTTATGCAGCGCAGGAGGCTTTGCAGCAGGCACACCTTGACGTGTCCACCACCGATACACGTAGTGAATTGACGAGTCATGAAGTCGATGCGCTTCGCGTGCGCCTTTCAGAGCTCGAGGCCATGACGGTAAAAGCTGCAGATGCCGAAGAGCGTATGTTGAGTTTGCAGGATGAGATTGACTCTCTGCAAGAGCAACTTGAAAAAGCACTGGGAATTGTTGAGGTGTATCGTGCAGCTGGGCTACGTCATGTTGAAGATCCAGATCGACGAAACCAGATGAGCCTGTTTTCTGCCAGTGGTGGAACGGATGAATCTCGCCAGCTTATCGATGAACAGGCAGCGGGCAAGGGGCTTTCCCCAGAAGAGATGGAGGCCCTTGCCGAGCGTCTTGATAATCTTGCAACCCGAGTCGCACAATTGCTCGGGATTTCCTAACTTGCCAGCAACAACAACGAACTTTTTGACAGTGATACCATGTCGAAAGCGATACGAGTACAAATAGGCGGGAAAGACCTTACTCTTCGTGGTGAAAACGAAGAGAAGATCAAACAATCAGTACGTGAAGTCAACATTCAAGTTCAACATTTGCAGCAAACTCTGCGAGAGCAGTCAACTCCAACACTTACCGTTTTGGCGGCGTTAAATATTGCTGAGAAATATCTCGATGAGAAAGAACAGCGCAGCCAGAATTCGAGGGAAGTGATTGACGAACTAGATAAGATGACGCAGTACCTGGTGCGCGCAGCGCATCAGCCATTAGCCTAACTCTTCCTTTCAACGTGATACGCTGATAAACTGTGTAGCCGCATTCCGCTACTGTTGTCGCACGCTTGAAAAAGAACCATACAAATTTTCATTCCAGGGCACTAGGCTCTGACTATCAATGGCAGGCCTCACTTGTTCGAACGAGCAAGATCGGGTGCAAACCCGAACAGTGGAAGTCAGCGATAGTAAGGATAGTACCCACCGTGCGGTCCCTTTGGTTCTTTTACCAATCGAAAACACAACTGGACTATTTGGTCCAGGGTAGTGGGATGCGGCTCCTTTTTTATCGTCTAACCGCTGCAGCACGGCGTGGACGCACTACGGCGCCGTAAGGGTGCGAAGGAGGTATACGTATGGAACAGCCCATGATTATGGGTCTAAGTGTAGGACTGGCAGTAGCAGTCGTAGGTTTTCTTGTTAGTTACTTCGCTGGGAAAAAGGTTGCGGCTTCAGAGCGCACCAAGGCAGAGGCAGAGGCGAAGTCGATTCTAGCAGAAGCTGAGAAAAAGGCTGATGCCGTTAAGCGCACGAAGATTGACGAAGCGGAAGACAAATCCCGTGAATTAAAACGCAAGTTTGAATCAGAGCGCGACTCGAAAGATGCTAAGCTACGAAACTTTGAAAAAGAGCTTCGCAAGCGCGAAGAAGGTATTGATCAAAAGCTGGAAGATCTCTCGAAGAAAGAGAAGAAGCTGGCAACACTCGAGTCAGATGTTACGAGGAAGTCTTCGCAAATCGACAACAAAGTAAAGCAGATTGATGTGTTGCTCGAAGAGCAAAATGTTCGCCTCGAGCGCATCACTGGTATGAGTAAGGAAGACGCTAAGAAGTTTCTCATTGATAACATGGTCAATGATGCCAAGGCAGATGCGGCACAACTGGTAAAAGATGTGCGTGATGAGGCCAAGGTCAATGCTCGTAAAGAGGCTCAGCGGATTGTCTTGATGGCAATTCAGCGCACTGCATCCGATCACTGTGTGGAGTCTACTGTTTCAGTGGTCAATCTGCAGTCCGAGGAGATGAAGGGGCGCATCATTGGTCGTGAAGGACGCAACATCCGGGCCTTCGAGGCTGCCACTGGAATCGATCTTATCATCGATGATACACCTGAAGCGGTCGTAATCTCAGGATTCGATCCGTTCCGCCGCGAAGTTGCGCGCGTATCGCTAGAGCGACTCATGGGCGATGGACGTATCCACCCAGCGCGTATCGAAGAGGTTGTTGATAAGGTCCGCAAGGAACTCGAAGAAGAAATGATTCGTGTTGGTGAGAATGCGCTCATGGAGCTTGGCATCCACAACATTCATCCCGAAATGGTTCGCTACATCGGACGCATGAAGTATCGCTCATCCTACGGTCAGAACCTGCTCGCTCACTCGATCGAGGTTGGCTTCTTGACGGGTATCATGGCAAATGAACTTGGTCTGGATGTGAATCTTGCCAAGCGCGCCGGTCTTTTGCACGACATCGGCAAGGTTATCGATCGCGAGCTCGAAGGGCCGCACGCACTGCTTGGTATGGACCTTGTAAAGAAGTACAAGGAGCATCCATTGGTTGTAAACGCAGTTGGAGCTCACCACGACGATATCGAGATGGAATCACCAATTGCAGTGCTTGTGCAGTCTGCTGACTCGATCAGTGGTGCCCGCCCAGGTGCTCGTCGTGAGTCACTTGAGAATTACATCAAGCGATTGCAGCAGCTAGAAGAAATAGCTACCTCATTTGATGGCGTGACAAAGACCTTCGCTATCCAGGCAGGACGTGAAGTTCGCGTCATCATCGAGCCAGATCGTATCGATGATTTGCGTGCAGATCAACTCGCTAACGACATTGCTGGACGCATTGAATCTGAAATGGAGTATCCAGGTCAGATTCGTGTTACCGTGGTTCGGGAGCGTAGATCGGTGGCTATCGCGAAATAATATCGCATTCGAATGAGGAGTCACAGCATGCCGTGACCCCTCATTTCGATAGAATATCAACGACGGTGCGCCCGTCAATCAATCGCATGAATAATCTCGGCCCAGTAAGCCCCTTCTGTAAGGGCTACTGGGTCGATGCGTTCTAGGGCACGCTCAAATTTAGTAAGTGCGCTGTCGAGCTCTTCGTCGCTGGACTGTTCAACTGCATGCCAAGCATCAAGACTCATGAGAAAGTGTCCAATGCTTGAGTTCACAAACTGTTGGGCATAGTAGCCCCATTCTCGATCCAGGAGAATGATGGCGCAATCAGCACGCTCGTCTATGCAGATGGCATCGCCATGTTCAGTCGTGGCAATCTGCCAGAATGTTGAGAAGAAATCAGCCGATGCCGAGTCCACCTCTGTATCCTGAGCCGGTTCTACATCGTTAACGAATCGTCTTGGTGGCAGCGTAAACTCCAAACCTGGTTCTGCTGTCTTCGGAAGTCCTGCTTTCGTTAACATGTCGATCGTAGCCTTGGGTGCTAACATCTCCGATATAGAGTCGGCACTGCACGAGACAAGGGGCTCACCGGGCCATGCACGAGCAACGACCTGTGCCGCCGGCACGGGTGGTGTTGATATATCTGATGCGATAGCGCGCAGAAAGAGTGCTGACGACAACGTCATGTGAGACAGGTAAACAGTGTCGATCAGATCGGTATTGTCTTCGTCTTGCTCCAGAGCCTGCGCTGCATCTTCGCGAATCGTTACTAGCAGATCAATTTGCTCATCGTCGAGCTCGGCTAGGCGCTCTGGATCTTCCAGAATCTCGGGTATTCCAAGTGAAAGTAGGCGTGGGTCCATAATACTGTGTTCCTTGATTAGTACATAACAAGTATCAAAACGCCAATAACACTGATCACCGCACCAAGCACCGAACGCAAGCGTAGGGGCTCATGATACACGATGCGGGCGATGATCATAACGACGAATGGTACTAACGAAAAAATGGTCTGTGCAATGGCAGCCGGAAGTTGCTGTGCTGCTAGCAGTGATAACGTAACTCCAATCACTGGTCCTGAAAGTGCACCCAAGAGCATAGCATTACGCGAAGGCGAGTCGCTAAATGCATCTCTAAGCGGACGATGTGGGGCACGTCGGAGCACATCAAGCGCATATGTTGCCATAAAGCCGATCGTCATCCGCACGAACGTAGCGTGAAAAGGTGCAATCATGGCCAAGCCGGAATCAGACATCATACCCTTCTTTGCAAGCACCAAACCTACCCCTTGGAAAATTGCGCCACCAACCCCGAGAACTGCACCCCAGAAGAACGAGCCATAGCCTTCGTTTGCCACGTCATCCTTCTCTTGCGATGAATACGTAGCTGTGATCACGCCAACAAGAGTAATGGTGATTCCGGCGATATCGATCAGGGATATGTGCTCGTTGAGTAGCAATAGAGCCGCAGCTGCAGCAGCAGCTGGCGAAAGTGTACCTATAACGCTCTGACGCCGGGCACCAAGAATGCGCAACGATGTAAATCCAAACAGGTCGCCAATTGTAAGTCCGACAATTCCACTCAGACCTAGCCACAACCACGATTGAAATGTGGTGCGTGTTACGATCTCCCATGGCCATGCTACAACCGTAACGCTCGCCAAGATCAGTGTGGCGCAAACGGCAAGCATCAGACGTGCCCGATTCAATAATCCGGGGTCGATTTTGCGAGAGGCGCGAAGGAAAGCAAACGTACCTACGCTCCAAGAGAGAAGCGTTCCTGTAGCTGCAAGGAATCCTAGGAACATGATGGAAGAGAGTGGAGAGTGGAGAATAGAGAATAGAGAGTAGAGAGAGAAGGGGCGAGTCCAAAAGAAATGGGCGCCGAAGCGCCCACTACCTATTTATTCTTCTTTTTGTGACGGTTCTTACGAAGCCGTTTTTTGCGCTTGTGCGTTGCCATTTTATGACGCTTGCGCTTCTTTCCGCATGGCATGATGTTCCTCGTTTGTGTCGTTTAACAAAAATTCGATTTTATGTCGTTGTCTCTAATTGTTGAACAGCTAAAGCTGCACGTTTTCCGATGTCAGACGCAGGGTCTGCTTTGTAGCATTCTCTAAACGTTTCCAAAGCTTTCTCCGTATTGCTCTCTTCAATGTACATAACCGCAAGATTGAAGAGTGCCGACTGGTTCTTCGGTTCCTTGGCTATGACTGCCAGCAAGACGTTCTTACCTTTTTCAACATTGCCCGACTGAAACAGTGCGTACGCATAATCGATACGAACTGCTGTCTTGGACGGATCTATGCTCGTGAGAAACGTCTCGTAATACTGTGCCGCCTTATCAAATTGTCCAAGATCGTAACTGACATTCCCGGCTGAAATTACCATCATGCTGTCGAGCGGATGGGTCGCAATCGAGTCTTCCAGTGTTTTCAATAATTCCGCCATGCGCTTTTGACGCAGGGCAGCCTCTCGTTCCACAGCCCGCTGCTTTGCCAGCGGAGCACCCTCTTCCTGCGCTTGTTGCAAGGCAAGCCTACTGAGTGCATATGATCCTCCAGAAACAACTACCACCAATGCTATGGCCAGAGCCACGGCATTGCCGCTACTGGAGGTGCCCATCACTGCGTATCAGGTGTGTTCTGTGAAGTAGAGCCGGCACGGAGCTTGTCGTGAACCTTCTCCTGAAACTCAGAACTAACTTTAAACGCTGGGATGAAGCGTTCCTCGAGTGGCACGGGATCCCCAGTACGAGGGTTCCGAGCCATGCGAGGCTTCCTGCTCTTGACACTAAAAACGCCAAAGCCACGGAGTTCTATTCTGTGACCTTCTGCAAGTGCGCCAATGATGCTGAGGAGGAAGCCATCGACTACCGCCTTCGTCTCGAGCTTTGTAAGCCCAGTCTCACCGGCGATCTTATCGACGATATCAGCTTTCGTGACGTTCAACCTGACCTCTTTAAACAGGATACAATAGTGTTACTGTGTTTGCGTGATTTAGACGGCATAAGTCACCTACGTTCTGCGGATGGCAAACATACGAAAGCCCCTTATTCTGCACAACCTTAGCCGTGGCCATGGCATCTAATTCCTATCTTTGTGGTTCGTTACGTATTGGAGGAAGAGTGACCTGGTCCAAGGAATCGATCTCAGTCCAGGAGCAACAAGTGCAACTGTCGCTCATGAATTCTGGTCGCATGCCAAAGCATGTGGCAGTTATCATGGATGGCAATGGCCGATGGGCAGAAGAGCGTGGCAAACCGCGATTTGAGGGGCACCGAGAGGGCATGGAGCGCGTGCGCTCTACCGTGAAGACATGCTCCAAGCTCGGCGTGTCCTACCTTACACTGTATGCGTTTTCCATCGAGAATTGGAAGCGCCCTGTGCCAGAAGTGCGTTTTCTGATGTCACTTTTGGAATCCTACCTTGTACGAGAGGTCGACGAACTAGATGCCAACAACGTGCGAATCTGCGCCATCGGAAAGATAAATGCACTACCCAAAGCCGTGCAGAAGATTCTGCAGTCTGCCATGGAGCGCACAAAAAAGAATGATGGTCTTACATTAACACTAGCGCTTAGCTATGGGTCGCGTTGGGACATCCAACGGGCGGTGCAGGTAATGGCAATGGATGTTCGCAGAGGCAAGCTATCTCCCGAGGACCTTACTGAGCAGACACTTGCTAGTTATCTGCAGACTTCTGGAATGCCTGATCCTGACTTAATCATCCGAACGAGTGGAGAGATGCGCTTGAGCAATTTTCTTCTCTGGGAGGCGGCATATGCAGAGTTGTACGTAACAGAAACACTCTGGCCTGAGTTTACAGAGCAAGAGCTCTACAAGGGGCTTGCCAGCTATGTTTTGCGTGAACGCCGTTTTGGTAAGACATCTGCCCAGGTGCAACCTGAGAGCCAAGCGCAGTCACGATCTACTCTGGAACGGATTCTTGATGCGCTTACGTAATCCTGCGCTGCTGTTTGTCGTGATTCTGATGCTGGGTACAAAGGCCATTCAGGCGCAAGCACCCCAACAGCGCAGTCCAATTATCGCAGGCATCACTGTAGAAGGCCTTACCCAAGGGGCAGACATGCAAACCGTGATTGCCTATTCGGGATTGCGCGTTGGGCAAGAGGCACGTCCAGACGACCTCATGAACGCGGTGAAAAATCTCTGGAACCGCAGAACGTTTAACGACGTCAAGATTGAAAAAGAGCGCGAAACAGCACTTGGCGTGTTCCTTGTGATTAAGGTGGCTCCAATGCCTCGGGTGAGAAATGTTACCATTATTGGTAACGACGAAGTTTCGATTTCGGAGATCATGAAGGTAATGGACAAGCGCTTTGGCGATATCCTCTCGCCGTATGATGAGTACCTTGTTCGCGAATCCATTCGTAAGCTCTACGCAAAAGAAGGCCTGCTCTTTGCTCGTGTAAAAACAACGACAACATCTGCAGACTCAGCAAACTTCTACGACCTCGACATTGAGATCGACGAGGGGGTTGAGTTCTCGGTTGCTCACATCGAGGTAGAGGGTAACGATACATACACAGACAATCAGATAGCTAAGGCATTTGAAGACACGCAGACGAAAAGCTGGTGGGAGATCTGGAAGTCTTCAAAGTTCGATGCCGCCAAGTATGAGGAAGACAAGAAGAAGTTAGCTACGTGGTTCCTCGATAACGGTTTGCTTGATGCCGAAATTCTGGGCGATACCGTACTGTTTAACGATGAGCAACAAACAGTTACCATCGTTCTACGCATCAAGGAAGGTAAAAAGTACTACGTACGGAACGTACAGTTTACTGGCCAAACAATCTACGCAGAGAACATTCTCTTGCGTCAGCTTGGCATTGAGAAGGGCGAGGTCTACAACGACACAAAGTTCCGTCAGCAAATTGAAATCAACGAAGATCAATCAGATGTAAAATCGCTATACGCAGACAATGGGTACTTAGCAGCCAGGATTGAACCTGAGATTCTGCGTGTGGCAGAGGACAGCATTGACATCGTCGTTCGTATCGTTGAAGGCGATCAATACACAGTGCGCCGCGTTGAAATCGTTGGCAACACAAAAACGCGCGATCGTGTCATCCGACGTGAGCTTTTTATTCGTCCGGGTGATTATTTCAATCGGGCAGCTCTGATACGCAGTATCAGGGGGCTTGGAGTCTTAAACTTCTTTAACCCAGAGGCGCTCAAGCCTCAGGTTACTCCCGTTGACAAAACCAAGGTAGATATCGTACTCAAAGTAGAGGAGCGCTCTACAGACACCTTTAACGCATCGGTAGGTTTTGCCGGTTCGTTTGGGCTTACAGCCTCGGTGGGTATTACCCTGAATAATTTCGACATCAGCGAGCCATTTAGCGGTGGCGCAGGACAGGTGTTGGCCTTGCAGTTCGAGCAAGGTCAGCAAACACGCCTGCAAACCTTGCAGCTGTCGTTTACCGAGCCATGGTTGTTTGGCAAGCCAACGTCGATCGGTTTCAATATCTACGACACGAAGCAGAACTTTGTTTTCAATACACGTAGAACAGGCGCGCAAGTAAACTTTGGCCGACGTCTACGCTGGCCCGATGATTACTTCCGTGCCGATTGGAGTATGTCGTTCGAACGTATCGAATCCGACATCGATAACATTTGGTCGCGAGCTGGTGTAAATACCGGTCTGATCTTCTCACAAACCATATCTCGTACCAGTTTCGACAATATCATATTTCCAACCTCTGGTTCACGGTTCTCGTTGGCTCTGCGCGGAACAGCAGCTGCGCTCGGCATCGGTACGACAGACTTTGGCAAGATTGGTATGAATTTCGACATGGTAAATCCGTTGCTTCAAATCGGCGGAAATAATCGTCTTGTGCTCTTCATGGGATCTGAGATTGGCTACGTCAGTGGCATACGAGTAGACACAACCATGCCGCCTAGTGAGCTATACTACATGGGTGGCAATGGTCTTGGTGGGTTTAATGTAACGCCATTACGGGGCTATCCAGATAACTCAATTGGACCAAGCAGGGGAGGCGCAGACGGCGGACGCCCAATACCACAAGGTGGTCGTGTGCTGTCGCGTTTTGTAACAGAGCTTCGTTTTGCACTAACTCTCAGCCCCTTCCCAATCTATTTACTTAGTTTTGCCGAAGCTGGAAATGTCTGGGCAAGCTTAAAAGAAGCGGATCCGTTCAATCTCAAGCGTTCGGTTGGTGTGGGCATGCGATTGCTCTTGCAGCCGATCGGATTGCTTGGTTTTGACGTTGGATATGGCTTCGACGATAACCCCATCATTCCGGGCTATCAGCGTTCTGGGTGGCAGTTTCACTTCCAGTTCGGTCGCTGAACAACAGGTATGTAACAGGTCAAAAAATGTATAACGTTTTACAACAGGATACCATCATGACGGTTCGACTCATCATTGTTACTTTAGCAGCAATTATCACAACTACAGCAGTTGGCGCACAGAATTACAAAATCGGTGTAGTAAACACCGAGGTTATCATGAAAGAGCTTCCCGAAACAGTAAAGGCAAGCAAGGCTATCGAAGAGCAGCAGTTAAAATACCGCGATACGCTGCAAATGATGCAGAAGGAATTTGAATCACGTGCTGAAAACTACGGTAAGCAGGAAGCCATGATGACTGCTGATGCCAAGCGCAAGGAACAAGAGGCTCTGATGGCTCTGCAGCAGCGCTTCCGCGCATATCAGGAAGAGAAGACTGTTGAAATGAAGAAGATGCAGGAAGACCTGTTGCAGCCGATTCGTCAAAAGGTTACCGACGCAATCAATGCCGTTGCCAAGGAAGAGAAGCTTACAATTGTTCTCGAGAAAGCCTTTGGTCTTGTACTGTATAGTGAAGACAAGGCTGATGTGACATACAAGGTGCTCGACCGGATGAAGCGTGGCAGCAACTAATGGATTCACACCATTTGCGATTGTGAAACGTTGCTCCTAGCACACAATCGGAGTATTACCATGAGATATTGGATCGTAAGCATACTTTCCCTTTTGTGCGCAGCAGAGCTTGCAGCGCAGAAGATCGGTTACGTTTCGACAGATGCGGTCCGTGCACAATATGAGTCGAATAAGCAGGCGCAAGAACGTTTGGATGCCTACGTAGACGAGTGGAAACAGGAGCTTGCTCAACGTCAGCGCGATATCGATGAGCTGGATCTTGAGATTAAGAAGAACCGCCTGATATGGAGCGATCAAGAACGTGTTGCCAAAGAGAAAGAGATTGATGAGAAGCGTCGCGAGAGTGACAACTTTGCGCGTATGAAATTCGAACCAGGCGGCGATCATGATCAGCAGGCTGAGCAGCTCTTTAAACCAATCTGGAATAAGGTGTATGCTGCCGTGCAGAAGGTAAGTGCCCAAGAGGGCTACGATATGGTATGGGACAAAAGCACGCAGCCGCTGGTATACGTGAACGCGAAGTACGATATCACTGTAAAAGTGATGAAAGAGCTTGGCATCGACGTAGGCGATCTCGAAGCAAAGCAGAAAGAAGCTATTGATGGAGACCCACGTAACAAGCGGCAGGAAGAACCTCGACGCCGTAAGTCTCGTAGAGCTACTACGGAACAGCTAACAACGTCATCTTCGCCCCAAGAGCCATCTACAACACCCATTACTACCCCCGCGGTACTCGATAACGGTTTGATGCCCAATGGTTTGCCACCTAACGGGCAAACACCGGGAATTGGTCCAGCCAGATCGATGCCTAACCAAGAATCAGACACCACAGGCAAGGGGCCAAAGTAATGTTGCAGATTGCTCCCAAAACGGTGAGTGATCTTGCGGCTGCACTTGGCGGGCAGGTTCGTGGACGTGACGACGTTGTTATCTCGTCTATTGCAGCTCTCTCAGTGGCTTCTACTGGCTCAATCTCATTTTATGGTTCAGATAATTTCCGAACGCAATTTCTCGCAACACAGGCCTCGTGTCTGCTTGTGCGTGATGCTGATGCAGATGCAGCCCCCTGTGCCTCTGTTATTGTGGTTGAGAATCCATACCAGTCTTGCATCTCGTTGATTCAGCATTGCTATGTTCCTAGCAAGCTATCTCCGGGATATCGCTCTTCGAGCGCTTCGATAGATCCCACAGCCATAATTCATGAATCAGCTGCTATAGGTCCTGGCTGTGTGGTCGGACGCGAATGTAGCATTGGTGAGAATGTTGAGTTGGTGGCTAATGTTGTTCTCTATCCGCGAACAACAATTGCAGGCGGCACCACAGTGCATGCGAATGTTACGATCTATCAAGACACGGTTATTGGAGAGCATTGCATCATTCATGCTGGCTCTGTTGTAGGCGCAGATGGTTTTGGCTACGTGGAGTTATCGGATAAGAGTTATCAGAAGATCCCGCAAGTTGGCAATGTTGTTCTGGGTAGTTATGTCGAGATTGGCGCTAACGTAACGATAGATCGCGCGGCGCTTGAATCTACAGTGATTGAAGATGGCGTAAAGATTGACAATCTTGTTCAGATTGCCCACGGAGTAAGAGTTGGTGAGAATACTGGCATTGCAGCGCAGGTAGGCATTGCCGGCTCCACTGTTATAGGAAAACGAAACAGGCTTGCAGGGCAGGTTGGTATTGCCGGACACACGACCACTACGGACGATGTTGTAGTGATGGGGCAAACAGGTGTTACCAAGTCTATCGAAGTGCCAGGTGTCTATTCGGGTAATCCAGCGCAACCACATATGATACAACTGCGCCAAGACGTCGCTCTCAAAGACATCGTAAGCATACAGCAGAAGTTGAATGAGTTATCTCTCGCTATCAAAGCGCTTGAATCGAAAGACTGATATATGAGTATGAAGCAACGGACAATTGGAGCTGAAGTAACGATGGACGGTGTCGGACTCCACACCGGAAGTCTAACGTCCATGACCTTTAAACCTGCCGCTGAGAATACTGGTTATCGATTTGTGCGAGCTGATTTAGCGGGAAGTCCAGTAATCCCCGCAATAGTCGATAACGTAGTAGAGATTGCACGCGGCACAACTCTTGCAGTTGGTGAAGCCCGAGTTTATACAGTCGAGCATGTCTTGGCAGCACTTGTAGGCATGGGAGTAGACAACTGCACGATAGAGCTCACGAGTAATGAGCCCCCTGTTGGAGATGGCTCGTCGATGCCCTATGTTGAAATGATACAAAAGGCTGGAATTGTAGAGCAGCAAACGGTCCGTAACGAAATTATCATTGACGAGCCCATTAGATATGTTGATGAGCAGCGGGGTACGGAAATCGTCGCGCTCCCCAACGATGATTTCCGCGTAACGGTGATGGTTGACTACAAGAATCCAGCTCTGGGCAGTCAGCACACCGGATTGTTCGATATGGACAAGGAATTCGTAACCGAGTTCGCACCGGCACGTACATTCTGCTTCCTTCACGAAGTTGTGGCCTTGCACAAACAGGGGCTTATTCAAGGGGGCAACCTAGATAATGCGATCGTTATCGTTGATCAGGAAATGTCGGATGAGGAGCTGCGTGCAACGTTAGCCTCGATGGGCGTTTTAGGAAATGCGGTTCTTGGAACCACCGGTTTTCTCAACAACAATGCACTGCGATATCCAAACGAACCCGCGCGGCACAAGCTTCTTGATATGGTTGGCGATTTAGCCCTTGTTGGGTATCGCATTCGTGGTCAGGTGCTTGCGGCTTTGCCCGGACATGCAGCCAACATTGAGTTCGCGCGTAAGGTGCGCAAGAAGTACGAGGGTAAGCCAAGTCCACGTAGGTTCTCAACACATGCAGCCTCGACAGTTTTCGATGCTAATGCTATTCTGACGATGCTGCCGCATCGTTATCCATTTTTAATGGTTGATCGAATAGTTGAGTTTGCACCGGAGCAGAACAAGATCATCGGGTTAAAGAATATTACGTCTAATGAACCCCAGTTCATGGGACACTTCCCGAACAGACCAATATTCCCTGGTGTGCTCATCATGGAGGCCATGGCTCAAACTGGTTGCTTGCTGTTGATTTCCAAGGGGGTTGACCCCGATAGTAAACTCGTGGTCTTTACTGGGATGAATAATGTAAAGTTCCGCAGGGAGGTTGTTCCAGGCGATCAACTCGTGATGGAATTGGAAATGACTCGATTCCGTTTCAATATTTGCCAGTTAGTAGGTCGTGCATATGTAGACGGACAGTTGGCTGCCGAGGCCGAGCTTCAGGCAGCAGTTGTTGACAGAGAGGTTGCTCCCAAATGATTCATAGTTCAGCAGTTGTTTCACCGAATGCGACGATAGGGCAAGGCGTTTCGATTGGTCCATTCTGTGTCGTTGAAGACGATGTCGTTATCGGCGATCGCACCAGACTGCTGAGTCATGTAGTGTTGGGCAACGGTTCTCGTATCGGTACTGATGTCGTGATCCATCCGAGTGCAGTGATTGGCACGGCACCGCAGGATTTGAAATTTGCCAACGAGCCAACGCTTGCAATCATAGGCGACCGTACAGTGATTCGTGAATGTGTTACGGTAAATCGTGGCACTACGGCCAGTGGTAAGGCCAGTGTTGGCAGCGACTGCCTGCTTATGGCATACGTACATGTTGCACACGACTGCGTTGTGGGTGATCATGTTATCATGGCTAATGCTGTGCAGCTCGGTGGGCATGTAGAAGTAGGGGACTGGGCAATTCTGGGCGGCCATACAGGCGTTCATCAATTCTGCAGAATCGGTGCGCACAGCATGATTGGAGCATGTTCTCGCGTTGTCAAGGATGTTCCTCCGTTTACCCTCTGTGGACGTGAGCCGTTATCTGTGGAAGGTGTTAACGCAGTTGGACTGCGCAGGCGCGGTTTCTCGGCAGATGTTATAAGCTCGATAGATGAATTCTACCATACGCTTCTGCGTAGTGGTTTTAATAATTCGGACGGACTCCGTGCATATGAAGGAAATATGAATGGAGACATTACTGCCGAAGTTGATTACTGTATCGGCTTTGTTCGATCCTCTAAGCGCGGTATCTACCGCTAATCATGAACGTGTTAGAACGGCTGATTGCGCTATTTGGTATGGCAGTTATTGCTCGTTCGTCATCAGCGCGAGAGTTTGAGAGTCTTTACGCCAACCCGTTCGAGGCCCGCATTCAATTGGTAGGGCAACTTGCTCCAAGGACCCTAAGGCTCGATATCGGAGCCTCCCCGGAATTGTTCCGTGTTGATTCAATATTTAAAGTCGAGGCCGAGTTTTTCACTCTCACGCGGCTTCGCTCCGAGGGAAATCTGAAGTTCCCAGCAGAAACAGCAGACTATTGGTTTGGCTTTACCGGAACGTATACACCAGCCGGATCTGCTATTGATCTGCGTATCCGACTTGCCCATATCTCGTCGCATCTTGTTGACGGGTATGCAAATGCACGTGGCCAGTTCGAACGCCAGTTGCCATTTGTATACAGCAGAGAATTCATAGAAGCTATCGCGGCCTACCGCATCGGGAATCTGCGTCCGTACGCCGGCGTAACATGGGTGTGGTCAATTCAGCCAAGGTATTTTGATAGACTTATTCCGCATGTCGGCTTTGATTACAGCGTTGATCTTGGAGCTGATTGTGCAGTGCATGTTGGGCATGATGCAAAGCTGATTGGAATTCATGGGTCATATGCACCACAGCATTCTACGCAGATTGGCATTCAGCAGCGATATCCCTCCGGTACGTCAGCAGGGGTTGCACTGTATAGATTTGACGGCCGAAGCATTCATGGAATGTTCGCCAACCAAGCGGAGTCGTATCTGGGTTTAGGGTTATCCTTTACCTATTGATGATCACGTGTTGACTTGAGCCGTATTTTCGTGGTTTCACACGAATACATCGCCCCTTTCCAGATACTCTATGGGAATCGCCTGCGGAATTGTAGGACTACCGAATGTTGGTAAGTCTACGTTGTTCAACGCCCTTACTTCAAATGAAGCAGAGGCGGCCAATTATCCATTTTGCACTATCGATCCCAATGTGGGTATCGTGAATGTGCCCGATCCACGGCTGAAGAAGCTTGTAGATGTCTACCAGACTGATAAAGAGGTACCTACCACAGTTGAGTTCGTAGATATTGCCGGACTTGTTAAAGGGGCTTCAAAAGGCGAAGGACTTGGCAATCAATTTTTGGGCAACATCCGGGCATGTGACGCGGTGGCGCATGTTGTTCGTTGTTTCCAGGACGACAATGTTGTTCACGTACATGGCGGTGTGAATCCTCTGCATGATATCGATATCATCGAGACAGAGTTGATTCTGAAAGATGTTGAATCTGTTGAAAATCGCATGGAAACAGTCAACAAGAAAGTACGCGCAAACGACAAAGACGCCAAAGAAGAACATGAGATTCTCGGACTACTGCGTACACACCTCGATGGTGGCAAACCGGCTCGCACTTACGATCGCGACGATAAGGCTGCTGCAATCATTCGGCAGCTGCAGCTCTTGACAGATAAGCCAGTAATGTACGTTGCAAACACCGATGAGAATGGTGTTAAACATAGCAATGAGTTTTTAACGGCTGTGCGTGAGCGTGCTGCCTCTGAAGGAGCGGTTGTTGTGCCTATTTGTGCGAAGATCGAGGCCGAGATCGCTCTATTGGATGATGATGATCGTGCAATGTTCTTGGCTGATCTTGGCATGGAAGAACCAGGATTGGATCGCGTTATCAGAGAGGCATACAGGCTGCTCGGCCTCATCACATACTTCACAGCTGGAAAGAAGGAGTGTCGTGCTTGGACTGTGCGCCAGGGTGCAACTGCACCTCAGGCTGCGGGTGTGATACACACCGACTTTGAACGCGGGTTTATCCGCGCTGAAGTTATGTCGTACAACGACTGGGAACGCCTCGGCAGCGAGCAATCCGTAAAGGATGCAGGAATGTATCGAGTAGAGGGGAAAGAGTACATCGTTAAAGACGGTGACATCATGTACTTCCGCTTTAACGTTTAAGGACTACCATGGCTTTTCTTGGTCACTCGGCCAGACTGCTTCTCCATTGCACTGCCGCTAGTGCTGATGCAGAACGATGGACTGCGTTGGGGTTCGACATTCTGGAGTCTTCGGAACACGAAGCACTCCTTACTGATGGACAGATCAACGTTGTACTGCGAACTGGAGACCAGCAGCCCCCTCAGCTTGAATATCTTGGTGCATCGCTGCAGAGCATTAAGGATAAGATTCTGGCTGGCGGCAATGTGCTCGAAAAAATTGGAACAGAGGAGCTCGTGTTTGCTGGCCCTGGCATGCTACGATACAGTATCAAGCCGGCAACGGCAGCCAATGTTGTTCACTGCACTGGCGACAGCAACCCTGTTCTGGGATACGTTGATGCTCTGGTTGTTCCCGTCGTGGATGCAGATCAGGCAGCGGTCTGGGCCCAGGCTTGCGGGTATTTTATAGCAGAGGCAAGTGGACGCGATATTCATTGTGTGGATGTTACCGATGGCATCTGGATGCTGTCGTTCAGAGAACAACCTGCTGGGGCGCCTTTCCTGCATTATACCGCCGATATCGATCAGGAGTGGATTGATGACATCAGCGGCATCTTTCCCGATGCGAAAGTGATGCGCAGTGGTGATGGCACAGTTGATCTGTTTATATGCTCCATGCCCGGTGGCCTACCTATCATGATCACAAACGATGAGATCGAGTAGATATCATGAAGCCTTCCTTGGTACTTTTTGATCTTGATGGGACGCTGATTGACTCTCGGCGAGGTATTGTGCATTCCCTACGTCTCGCGCTAGAGGATTCGCACATGCCCGTTGCAGAAGACCACGACTTTACCTGGTGCCTTGGTGCATCGTTGTGGAAGATTTTTGAACACTATCTGCAAACCACTGATCGGGTTCGTCTCGAACATGCTGTAGCAACATACCGCCATATCTACCGCGACGGTCCGATGTTTGAATACGACATCTACGATGGTGTAACCGAAATGCTCTCGCGTCTCAGCAGCACTGGCGCTCGCATTGCTGTGGCAACAGCAAAAGCTCATGAGTATGCTCGAGAGGTGATTGAAGCATCAATGGTACATCGGTACATTGATCATGTATACGGCTCTGAGCTCGATGGTACAAATGTTGAAAAGCGCGACCTCCTGCGACATATCCTCATGCATGAGCAGGCCGCTGTGCACGACGTTGTCATGATTGGGGATCGTCACCACGATATCGACGGTGCCCGTGCCAACGGCGTTGCCAATATTGGTGTACTCTATGGTTATGGCTCGGTTGATGAGTTGTCACATGCAGATGTCTGTGTATCACGTGCACACGATATCGACGTCACAATTGCGTCCTTGGAAGCCCCCTCGCGATAGGCATTGCATGGACCGCAGCGAGCTTACAAAACGCGTAAAGGCCATAGCAATAGAACTTGGCTTTGATGCCGTTGGCATAGCGATTGCAGAGCCCCTTTCGATTGAGTATCAGAAGTACGAAGAGTGGATTGGCCGTGGCTACCATGGCACCATGAGCTATATGGAACGTAACATGGATGCTCGTAGAGATGTGTCTGCTATTGTACCGGGCGCACGAAGCGTTATCGTTGTTGCAAAGAATTACTACACACCAAGAAAGCATGATGTTACCGGAAAAATTGCGCGTTATGCTTGGGGAGACGACTACCATGTGGTGCTTCCACCAATGCTTGATGCACTGATAGGCAGCCTTGCAGAACTTTCACCAGGTAGCGTTTCACACCGCTACACAGACACAGGGCCTGTTCTCGAGAAAGCCTGGGCAGTACGTTCTGGTATTGGATGGCAGGGTAAGAACGGAAACATCATTCGCCGAGACATAGGCAGTTGGTTCTTTCTTGGTGTGGTGATAACGACGGCCGATTTAGAACCAGACGCACCTATGGACGACTACTGTGGTTCGTGCACGGCATGTCTTGAGCTTTGTCCAACATCTGCCATTATTGAGCCAAAGGTGGTAGATGCAACAAAGTGCATTTCGTATTGGACGATTGAGACAAAGTCGGAAACAGATTTTCCACTTCCAATAGTTGAGCAACTCGATGGGTGGTTCTTTGGATGTGACGTTTGCCAGGATGTCTGCCCTTGGAATAGATTTCAGCAGCCCTCGTCGGAACCGCGATTTGAGGCACGAATGGGGCAGGCAAATGTGGATCCAGAACAGATTGTAACTTTGCAGCCCGAAACATTCGTCGAGCGTTTTCGTCACAGTCCGCTCAAGCGCCCGAAGCTAGCAGGACTTCAACGAAATGCTCTAATGCTACTCAACTCTAGCAATAACGAACACGAGTAAGACAGTTATGACACACACAGACATCGCGATTATAGGATCCGGACCTGCCGGGTTTACTGCCGCATTGTATGCAAGTCGAGCAAACCTCGGTGTAATCATTTTCGAGGGCACCCAACCGGGTGGGCAGCTCACGATTACAACTGACGTGGAGAATTATCCGGGTTTCGAGCATGGCATTATGGGGCCCGAGCTTATGGAGGTATTCCGCAAGCAGGCCCATCGGTTCGGTGCCATCTCACGGTACGAGCTGATAACGAACATTGATGCATCGACACGTCCATTTGTGCTCACCAACGACAAGGCAGAGACCATCACAGCCGATGCTGTGATCGTTGCAACTGGCGCTACAGCAAAACTTCTTGGTGCTCCAGGCGAACAGGAATACATGGGCTTTGGCGTAAGTGCGTGCGCCACCTGCGATGGGTTCTTTTTCCGCGGACTCAACGTTTTTGTTATTGGAGGCGGCGATACGGCCATGGAAGAAGCCAACTATCTAACACGGTTTGCCGAGACGGTAACAATCGTGCATCGTCGCGATGATTTCCGTGCTTCAAAGATCATGGTAGAGCGTGCAAAATCGAATCCTAGAATCAAGTTTATGCTCAATGCTGTTGTGGATGAATACGTTGGAACCACAATCAATGGTATGAAAAAACTGACGCATTTACGCATCCGTGATGTGCAGTCTAACACAGTGTCGGACTATGCTGCCGACGGCGCATTTGTTGCTATCGGACACCAGCCGAATACCTCGTTGTTCTCAGGCATGCTTGACATTGATGATGTAGGGTATATCATTACACAGGGTAAATCATCTTACACAAACGTCCCTGGCATCTTTGCTTGCGGCGATGCTCAGGATAGCGTGTACCGTCAGGCAATTACTGCTGCTGGCTCTGGATGTATGGCCGCTATTGATGCAGAACGATGGCTAGAGGAAACCAGGCACGCCTAGTCTGCGTTTCGACCGCATCATTCAACCACAGCGAATCGCAGCTTGTACTGTTTCTTGACTTTTGCTGCTGTAGCGTCGGCTAGCTCTTTGGATCGGAATCCCCAAAGGACTACGCTATAAGCGCTTTGTCCGTTACTGATAACAGACTCAAAGAAGGCCCTGTAGCCGCGACCACCCCAGATGGGAATCTGCATTTGGGCCTCGTCTTCGCTGGCAACTTGGTCTACGCGTATAGTGTGCGGCCGGTTATCCGTCCAGGATATCGTTGCTTCAACGCGATTATTCATTTGCTTGCGCGTGTTATCATCTGAAAAGTAGAACAGTGGTCTGCGCCCACCGTCGCTACGAATCGAGATCTGACGTTCAAGGACGCCATTAGCCATCAAAAAGCCCTTCACATTCTGAGCTCTCTCCAGTGCACGTGCATCGGCATCTTGCACCATAGTCTGGTCGACATGGCCAGTAAGGTTGATGTGCATCGTGATATTCTCAGAGAGGCGCTCGGCAATGGATGATAGAAGCGGGTAGTACTGCTGAAGACCATTGTCGGTTTCATCGTCAAAGAGAGCCACCACACTTGGTGATGTCGTGATATCAAGCGGCGAGTGCGGGAGAAGGATAGAATCGACGACGGCAATTTGCATGCTGTCGGCAGGGAGTTCAATTCGGAGCCATCGGGAATTGCATTCCACTACGTCTTCAATTCCTGTCGGCATTGCTAGTGTGGAATTCCAACGTTCGGCATACAGTATTTCCCGCACAACATCGCCAACATTGCCCGCATCACCTTCTTTCATGGTATATAGCGTCCCGCCCGTTGCGCTTGAAACGTAGCGCAATGGTTGGGTAGCTAGGTCAAGCCCAATGCGAATCACATGAACCTTGATTCCTGCTTCGAGCATCTGTAGCACAACGTCTTTAGTGCTTGTTACCGCCGAGGCGTTATCACCTGTGGATGTCACGATTACGACAGAGCGAACACTACCACTGGATGGCAATTCACGAGCAGTAGCTGCTAGTATAGAGTAGAGCGCGGAAACTCCGCTAGGGGTGGGGATGTCATCGAGTGAAACATTTTCGATCGAGCGCTGAAGTGGGCCCACGCGCTGAAGCGTTGTAAGTGTTTGATTGTAGATTCCAATGCCTATGCTATCAGAGGACGACGCGCCCGAAAGAGCCCCCTTCAGACTGAGGATAACATCGCGAGCAGTGGTCCCGGAGAGCAGTGAGTTATCGATAGCGATATATGCTGCTGAACTCGCTGCTTTCGGTGAGCTTGAGTTCGACCCAATCTCGCATTCGAATGACACTGGCGACTGCCCTCTGCAAAGGATAGAAGTTTTAACCTTTGAAACAACGGTGCTAGACGGGATGTAGTTGCCTTCGGAGTCTAGTGCAACCAGTTGGGTGAGGAACTTACCGTCGGGTTGGCGTTGAAGGCCAGTAATCTTGATGCGTGAAACTAGTGCGTTACTATCTGCAGTTAAACCAAGAAAATACCTACTGCGTGTTGCAGACTGACTAGGCAGTGGACCAGTCGATATTCCTTGTGCATCAGCCCTGTTGTGTGGCAGAATGTGCAGGGCGAGCAGCAAAGACATTACTGCTAACAGTCGGTTGAGTAGTACGAATCGGTTCATGCAGTAGCGTAGTTTATGTTACTGAATCACGTTGAGAAATGGTAAATGTTATGCGGGCTGAATCATCGCAATCGGCCGTAACACATTCACCTGCACGAACTTCCGAACCCAGAACCTTTATTGCAAGCGGATCGGCCAGGTATCGTTGAATGACCCTCTTGAGTGGTCGTGCTCCTAATTGTACGTCGTAACCTAGTTTGCCAAGCCACTCAGCGCATGCCGGCGTAACAATCAGCTCTATGCCCAGCTTGGCAAGGCGTTGGGTTACGTTATTGATGTGTATGCCTGCTATCTGGTCTATCTCACTCTGAAGAAGGGGCTTAAAGAGTATAATCTCATCGATTCGATTAAGAAACTCGGGTCTTAGCCGGCGTTTTAGGAGCTTAAGGATTGTGAGTCTCAGTTGCGCCATGGTCGAATCTCTGTTGGTATCGTTGATCTCCAGAATGCTATCCTGAATACTTTCGGACCCAAGATTGGATGTCATGATGATAATGGTATTGGTAAAATCAACGGAGCGCCCTTGCCCATCGGTAAGGTGGCCATCATCGAGCACTTGCAGAAGTATGTTGAATACATCTGGGTGGGCTTTCTCGATTTCATCCAACAACACAACAGCAAACGGGCGTCTGCGAACGGCCTCTGTTAGCTGTCCGCCTTCTTCATATCCCACATAGCCCGGAGGTGCACCGATCAAGCGTGCAACCGAATGCTTTTCCATGTATTCACTCATATCGATGCGCACCAGCGCATGCTCATCGTCGAAGAGAAACTCTGCCAGAGCACGAGCCATCTCTGTTTTGCCAACTCCAGTGGAACCAAGAAACACGAATGATCCTATGGGACGCTTTTCGTCTTGCAGGCCAGCACGTGTTCGTCGTATAGCATTCGACACAGCCACAACAGCATCATGCTGTCCAATTACGCGATCATGGATGCGGTCTTCCATCGACAATAGTTTGCTACGCTCACTTTCTAACATCTTGCTCACGGGGATGCCAGTCCACTTAGCAACAACCTCTGCCACATCTTCGCTATCGATTTCTTCCTTAAGTAGAGGATTGTCTGATTGTAGTCGTTGCAATTCAAGCTTCACAGCTTCTACATCCTTCTCGCGATCTAGAAGAATGCCGTATCGTAGTTCTGCTACACGAGCGTAATCGCCAGCACGTTCCGCCTCGAGTGCCGCCAGTTTACAATCCTCAATCTCAGATTTCAACGCTCTGAGCTGCTGGATTTTGGCCTTCTCTATTTCCCATCGAGAGCGCAACCCTGCATGGTGTGTGCGTAGCTCAGCAAGTTCGAGATCAAGCTCTTCGAGCCGCTTACGGGTAGATATTCGCAAATCGTCTGCCATTGCCGTTCCGTATTGATGTACCAACTGCTATGACGAAGAAGAATCGAGTTTAAGGTAATGGCAAATCGTTTGTAAATTGCAGCTTCTTATCAGTATCAGTAGGCATATGGACCCTCTCTTACGCCTTGTAATCATCATTGCCCAGTCGTATGTGATTGGGGCAATACCATTTGCACTCCTCATTGGTAAACACTGGTGTGGTGTTGATGTGCGAACACTTGGTAGCGGCAATCTGGGTAGTACAAACGTATACAGGAATCTTGGTTGGAAGCCAGGCATTGCCGTTCAAATTCTCGATATCGTAAAGGGACTAGTGCCGGTGTTGTTGGTGGCGTATTTTTTTGACACCCAGATGCCCTTTGAGAATCGCACTCCATTTGAAGACGAGACTGTCGTGAGGCTCATCGCAGGCGTATCTGCAGTAATCGGCCATATATTCAGTGTGTTTGTAGGATTTCGTGGCGGGAAGGGCATCAATACCTCTCTGGGGATGTTAATCGCTATCGCACCGGTTGAGCTTGCTTTTGCAGCTGGCGTCTTCGCTATCACAGTTGGTTTTTTTGGCTACATATCTCTCGGATCAATTATTGCTGCCGTGGTCATTCCCGTGGTTATGGCCGTCCGCCATAATATCTTCCACGTTGATATCAGCGGATACAAGACAGTAGTCTTCTTTATGATTGCACTGGCTGCTCTGGTTGTGTATGCGCACAGAGGTAATCTCAAAAGGCTGTGGCTGGGCACTGAGAGCCGTTTTGCTAAGCTGCAGATTTTCCGGCGTAACTCTAACAACTGATGAATATCGGGATCATCGGGTCGGGTGCTTGGGGCACGGCGATAGCCTGCGTTGCTGCTGACAATGGGCATAACGTAGTGATGTGGGCTCGAGAGTCCGAGGTGGTTCAGGAGATTAATAGCGCTCATACAAACGAGCGGTTCCTCAAAGGGGCTCAACTAGCAACCCTCATACGCGCTACCAGCTCGATGGCTGATGTTGGTGAGTGCGATGTTGCTATCACCGCAACGCCTACGCAGAATGTGCGCTCGGTACTGCATGATCTTGATCTCAACGGAAAGATCATCGTCAACTTAGCAAAGGGCATCGAGGTTGGAACACATTGTAGAGTTTCAGAGATAGCTGCTCAGACACTTGGCAGTGGTGTTCGATACGTTGTGCTATCTGGGCCGAGTCATGCAGAAGAAGTGATTCAGCGCATGCCGACTACGGTGGTGTGCGCGAGCACAGACGCAGAATCGGCACACGTTGTACAAGAAATGCTCTCAATTCCATCCTTTCGCGTCTATACCAGCTCTGATGTAGCAGGTGTGGAGATCGGTGGTGCGTTAAAGAACATTATCGCCATTGCCGCTGGCATTGTCGATGGCATTGGGCTAGGGGATAACACAAAGGCCGCTCTGATTTCGCGCGGACTTGCCGAGATAGCCCGTCTTGCAATAGTGCTGGGCGCAGATCCAAAAACGCTGTATGGGTTGGCGGGGCTAGGGGACTTGTTTGTTACGTGCTCTTCTCGGCACAGTAGGAATCGATCAGTTGGCGAACGAATCGGTCGCGGCGAAACTTTGCAACAGATTACAGCATCGATGAGTGCTGTTGCAGAGGGCGTCACAACTACAACAGCAGCACTGGAACTTGCTTCAAGCGCAGGAGTAGAGCTTCCGATTACGCAAAAAGTTTACGACATTCTTTTTAAATCCGAAGACCCACGCAAGGCGATCTATGATCTGATGACTCGCCAAGCACGCACGGAAAATTAATGTGAGTCGCCACCGAGCCGCTCCACCACGAGCTTGGCCTGATCGAGATACTCTCTGCATACCTGCGCAAGCTTCATACCTTCTTCGAAAATCTTGAGTTGCTCGTCTAACGGTAGCTCGCCGCGATCAAGTAGCATCGAGATTTCTTCCAGCCTTTTGAGCTGGTCTTCAAGCGAGATTTCTGGTGTATTTCCTTTGGACTTCATCTCTATTTACTTTCTGGTAGGGGATCAATAGACTGAACTTCAACGGTGCTGATCTCGGAGTTGCGACGAACCTGAACTATATCACCTGGCTGTAAATGCCCGTGCATCGGCAAAGGCAGGCCATTCTTTTCTACCACTGCATAGCCCCTTGCCAGGGGTGCCATTGGATGCAGTGTCTGACATCGCGATCGAAGGTGCTCGGTAGCAGACTCGCGCTTCTGAATAGACACCAGCATCGACCGTGTGAACCGCGTGCGCATGTCTTCTAGACGTGTAAGCCGCATAGCAATGCGCTCCTGCAGGCGCCGCATTGCCCTTCCGTCGGCAAATGACTCTGCCATTTCCGTCAGCTCGTGCAATGTGTCGCGTAAGCGCGCTACAATTCGATCCGTTGTAATGTCGATGCCATAGAGAATATCCGAGGCTACCGTCGGAGTTGCTAACTCCGCTGCAGCAGTTGGTGTTGCTGCTCGTAGATCTGCTACAAAGTCTGCTATCGTAACATCGGTTTCGTGTCCAACGGCCGATATCACAGGAGTGTTACAGTTGTACATCGCATCGGCAACTTCGCGGGTATTGAATGCCCAAAGATCCTCAATAGAGCCTCCGCCACGCCCAACGATGATGAGATCAACGTTGGCAGCATCGAGCTCATGGATAGCAGAAGCAATGTCATGTGCAGCACCATCACCCTGCACTAGAGTTTGACGGAACACCACAGAGACGACTGGGAATCTACGTTCAAGGGTAGTGAGCATATCACGTATAGCCGCGCCTGTTTGCGAAGTGGCAATACCAATGCGCATGGGCATCGTTGGCAGCGCCTTCTTTCGTGAGACATCGAAATAGCCCTGCTGGGCCAGCTCGGCCTTGAGCCGCTCGAAGGCAACATAGAGATCGCCAACACCCTCGGGTTGCATAAACGCACATTCGAGCTGGTACTTACCCTGAGCTGCGTACACGGTAACCTTACCTTGGGCTACAACGCGCATGCCATCCTCTGGGCGAAAACTCAGGGTTCTGCTGCGCCACATTGTGCAAGAAATTTGGCTGGATGCGTCCTTTAATGTGAAGTACCTGTGCCCCGATGTATGGTGCTTAAAATTGGATATCTCGCCCACCACGCACACGTCTCCGATTCCCGATTCAACGGCGGATTTGATCGATTGTGTAAGCTGAGATACGCTTAGCGGTTCTTCTTGCATGAAACAAAGATCGGTAATCCCGCTTAACCGTAGATTTGCCATATGATAGGATTTGGATTTGATGTCCACCGTCTGGCCGAAGGCCAGTCGTTGGTTCTTGCAGGCGTTGATATTCCATCGCCAGTCGGTACCGTTGCCCATAGTGACGGAGACGTTGTACTTCATGCTCTTGTTGATGCACTGCTTGGTGCTGTAGCAATGGGAGATATCGGCGAGCACTTCCCCGATACAGATCCGCAGTGGAAGGGGGCGGCAAGCTCGCACTTTGTAGAACACACAGTTGGTCTGTTAGACTCAAACGGCTATCGCATCATCAACGTTGATTGCACCCTCGTTTTAGAGTCTCCGAAGATTCTGCCTTATAGAAACCAGATGAGGGAAAATATTGCTCAACTGTGCGGTTTGCCAGTTGAACGTGTAGCCGTGAAGGCCACAACCAGCGAACGTCTCGGATATGTTGGCAGAAAAGAGGGCGTCCACGCATTTGTTGCCTGCGAGGTCCAGCTAAAATGATTCGTGGTTTGATCGCTGCGCTCATCGTTATAATCGGTGCTGGATTCTGCAGCGCCGAGGGCGGCGATCCTTATACCTATGTGCTGACGCGAACGTTCGATGGCATGTTGCTGCAACATCCGCGAGATACGTCCCACGCTCTTCAGATATCAGCGCCTGCCATATGGAATGCCGGTGCCGATCGGGTATCAGTGATGGCCAACGGTGCGCTGCATCCAGCAAACAACATCAGCGGCGAAATCATCGGTGTTGCATACTGGGATCAGTCGGTTGTGGTTCTACATCGCCTGAATGGTCGAGTGGTTGTATCACTCTATGATACGGGGCTTACAAGAAAGCTTACTCCTGATGTAGATCTGCCTGAAGTGCACGACTTAGACGATGGTGCTGTCCTGTTAACTGGCATATATGCACTTCCCAACAGCGGTGTTGCATATCTGCACGCTGGGCGATTTCTCTATCGCTTAGTCTTTGATAGCAACCAACTTCGTAAAACGTTTGTAGACAGGGATGTATCAGCAGTGCAGGCTGGTTCCTATGATGGAGGATGGGAGCTCACGTATCTGCATACATCGGGATTGTCGATGTTCGTTTCTATCATTGATAGTAGAGGCAACGTCGTAAACACAACGCTGGTTCCGTATGCTTTCTACAGTAAGCTTCAGCGGCAGGGGGCGACGATTGCCGTGATCTCGGACCTGGAGAGTTCTGGAAGTAGTGTTGTGTCGGTGCTAGACCGCAAGATGTTAGCAGTGCGTACACGAACGATCTCGATTCCGTCTGAACGTCTTGAACTTGCAACAATCGATAGTCACGTTGTGGTAGTGGCACTGACCACACGAACTGGTAGGCCCGAACTTCTTGCAGTGCCAGTATATGAGCAATATGATCAGCTGCCGAGTGGTGAACTCATCAGTGGTGACTTTGGTACACCGCTCAGACTTACTGTGCAGCAGGATACGGCCTACATGCTCTTCTCAGGGGGCATGGTAGTAATGCTGCTGGACGGTAGCGTTCTTGCTCGAGATGCCTTTACTGTATCTGGAACAGCACACCGCATGTATGCCAGAGACAATGGGCAACTTGTCGTGGCAGAAGTTGGTAGAACAACGATTCAGCTTCAGCGCAAAGAGCAACCATTTTGGTTTCTTGTTCGCGGATATGATCTTGTGCTGCGATACGTTGTGCCGATGCTGTTTATAGGTGCACTGATCTTTGTGTGGGTTTTAAATCGTCGACAGCGAAGATTGCTTGATGGCATCATCGATTCGCCAGCGATGGGCCTTGTGTTCACCGTTGATTCTAGCGGCAAGCTACTTCGAGTGAACGAACGCGCAGCCGGACTGCTAAGGATTACGCCCAATGTGCCCATGGGCAGGCACTTCCGCGCATATATGCAGCAAGCGGGCCTAGAGCAACTCGTGCAGCATCTCGACACGATTAAACAGTCTAGGCTGGAGCCGACCAAAAAAATTGCAATCCAGAGTGGTGATGAATACCGTGAGTACATCTTCTCCACAACGCCTCTAATAGGTCTGTTCGGCTCAGCACGGGGCGCAATTGTGACGGGCATTGATATAACCGAGACGCTCGAGCAACGCAGACTCGTGAACTGGGCACAATTGGCCCATGATATGCAGACAAACCTATCAACCATACGGCTCAATGCTGAACAACTGCCCAATGTTCCTGGCGAGCCCCCTGCAGAGCGGCGTCGAAGGATACTATTCCAGGTAGGTGTACTCATCAATCGAGTGCGTGATTTGCTAACTATTGGCCGCACCGATGAACTGATGCGTGTAGCGGTGCATAGTGCCGAGCTTTGTACTGAAATTCGACACGAGTTTGATAATGACATGTTTCCGCATGTAACCTTCTCGATGAAGCTGCGCGGAACAATGATGAATGTAGATCGGATGAAGATATCGCGTGCTGTGCGCAATGCTGTTGAGAATGCAATGAAGGCGTTGCGTGGCGAGCCAGGAACAATTGAAATAGCAACGTGGCACGATAGTTTGCATGTGTTTATCTCCGTTAGCGATTCTGGGGTTGGCATGGATCCCGACACGATGGCAAACATGATGAAGCCATACTTTTCAACTACGCAAGATGGAACTGGCCACGGCATTGGTACGATGATTATGCACCACGTTATGAAACTTCATGGTGGTACAATACGAGTTACCAGTGAGCCAGGCAATGGAACGCAGGTGGTATTTCGCATTCCTCATGAAATGGATCCGAAGGACGTTTTGCGTCTTGCAACTATGAAGAAGCGCGCATGAATAAGATTTCGCGGGAATTGATCCAAGGCAAGCGCCTGATGGCCCTAGATTATGGTGTTAGCAGAACAGGTGTTGCAGTCTGCGACGAAATGCACATCGTGGTTTCTCTGCGCCCGTTAATTAATACGGATGACATGGTTGTGTCGCGTGTTGTGGATCAAGCACTCAAAGAGGGAATCGGAGTGATAATTGTAGGCGTACCATTACATCACGATGGCAGGGTTACGCCCATTATTGAGACCATACAGCATTTTGTTGCAGCACTTCGTGCATCTAGTCCTATCCCCGTGGTCACGGCAGACGAAGCATTTTCTACCCAGGACGCCCGTGCAATGATGGTTCATTCTGGAATGAAAAAGAAGAAACGGCAAACCAAGGGTGTCAAAGATCAAGTAGCTGCTGCAGTGATACTCAAGCGTGTTATCGACGAAGCATCAATGAGGTAGATATGATGATCGTACGCACGGTGTTGGTGTTGATATCGTTGATCAGCGCTACAGCACTGTACTCTCAGCAAAAGCGCAGCTCAAGTAAGAAACCACAAATGATCTATGGCGATGCATGCTATGCAGATGCAGTCGTCCTGCCGCATTCTGATAATGACAGCGCCTATGTAGACGTTCTGCTGCGATGTAATATGGCTTCACTTGTATTCTCGAAAGTGAATTCGTACACCGAAAATCGTGGCAATTATTATGCAGCATTAAATCTCAGCATTGAGGCGCGCGATGCTATCGGCGTTGTTCGGCAGCGTGTTCGATACAGCGACACGGTTTTTATGGCGGCCTATGAAAATCTCGCAGACAGCACATCTTATCACTATGGCTCTGTGAGACTTGCTCTAGCATCTGGCTCGTATACGATTGCAATAGATGAGTCATCGGGTTCGGCGAATATGTTTCAAAAGATTATTCTCCCGAAAGTGAATATCCCGAAAGGAACACAAACGAACGGTGGCCAGATATCATGCACATTTGCTACAGCTATTTCCAAGGAGTATGACACTCTCGTTCCGATTGTTTTTAATGGCCAATTGCGCTTTCCCGTAGAACGTATCGCGATATTGGCAACGGTGCCGCGTCAGGAGTTTGCCACGTACGATGTCTGGATACGCCAACAACCCTATCAGGACGATGACATACGGTGGTGGTCCGGCGTTACAATTCGCACTTCTGCTGCAGTTAGTGGCGTGCAGATCAAGCCGTTGAACACTACTACGTATGTGGTTGACACGAGTGTCATCAACAGCAGGACATTGGTTATTCCCATTCTTGGAAATGAACTGGTTCCTGGACGTTATCTGCTTACGATTGTTGCCGACGGTAAGCGTGACACGCTCCGGTACCCATTTACTGTGCAGTGGGAAAGCATGCCTTATGCACTTCGTTCGCTATCCTATGCGCTCGAAGTATTGGCCTATATATGTCCGGAAGAAACATTGGACAGCTTACAATCAGGTGATGATGCTTTGCAGCGAGAGAGCCTTATGGACTGGTGGCGCAAGCAGGACCGCTCATATGGCACGGCTCACAACGAGCGCATGACAGAGTACTACCGCAGAGTAGATCGTGCATCGTATGACTACGCTACATTGAAGGAACAAGACGGTGCGTTTACAGATAGAGGCAAGGTGTACATCCTCTATGGGGCTCCTACCAAGGTCGAGCGGAAAAGTGATAAAACTGGTCAGGCTATTGAGACGTGGATCTACAATAACAGCGTCAAGACATTGTTTGTGTTTAACGCCGACAAGTCCGGTAGCTACAAGCTGATTACTGTTCAGCCATTGAAAAAGTAGTTAGCGTGGTTCCCATCCCTCGCCTTCGCACGGCGGAGTATCTGCATGCACAACATGCGCATCTAAAAGTGAGCACAGCTGATTTGTAGGATTGAAATGACGGCAAGCGCCACACAGCGAACCGTCTTCGATCTGCGCAACAGACTCGTTAAAGCGCTGATATTGAAGCCATGCAGGGTATATACCGATACCCCATATGCTTATCATGGCGAACCACCATGTAACATTAGTGCTGGCATACTTGCTAAGAACCATCGAAGCTAGACCTAGGAGTACTACCCGAATCATAGCAGCTGAAACAATAGAGCCGGTCGTATAATACGGACGGTCCTTTGTATCAGACGGGGGATTCATTCGCAGAAGTAAAAGGTCTACAAAACGATCGTCGCGATCACTCGATGGCATACTTATGTTTCCCTTCTGGCATATGCTCGCCCCTTCCATTGTGATCCATTCCGCGAGTAGGCCCAGCGTATTGAGTTAATGCAGATTGCTATGCACCAGAGCGCTGTAACCGGCTGAATCGCTGCGTGCCATGATGGCATCGAAAAGCGCTTTGCAACGGTGTATCTCATGGACAACGTTGCTAGAATAACAAACAACAACATTGCTGCATCCAAGGGTCTGCCCTCTACAATTGAGTATACCAACATTGCCGGCGGCATCACATATAGTGCGAGCTGCAAAACAATAAACCCAATCATGAGCAGTGGATTATACTTCATCGCTGCGAAGAGATTCTTAGAGAAGCCTTTTGTTACCTCCTCTGCAGAGGTGTACATATGGCAGTCTACGGCATCAGTTCCATCAACGAGTGCAAACGCAATGCCGTCATGCGCTGCGGCTTTGGCCAGGAAGACGTCTTCGACGAGAGAATATCGTACGCGCTGGTGTCCGCCTATAGCAGAGTAGCCCCTTGCAGTGAAAGCAATAAACTGCCCGATAGCCGCCGAAGGCGTGGTGTTGTGCTTTCCAATGCGTCTAATGTTGAGCATTGTGGCAAAGAATATCATGTGTACGATTGGAATAACAGCATGTTCGGCAAATGACTTCATTGTCTGAAGCGGAATGAGTGAGAGCATGTCTAGGTTATTGTCTTTCATCGAGGCTACAGCCCTTGCCAGCGTATCGGGCTGGTGCACGGTGTCGGCATCGGTAAAGACAAGCACATCTCCTGTTGCATGCAGCGAGAGATTGTGGCAGGCCCATGACTTTCCAACCCATCCATCTGGAAGTGGGGTTCCATCGATTACCCTTAGAGTGCTGTATTCCGCAGCAAGTCGGCCGAGAATGATGCCTGTGTTGTCCTCTGACTGATCATTGAGAACAATAACTTCTAGATTGGGTAAGTTCTGGGCGCATAGCGACCTGATGCATGCTTCAATGCAGCGTGCTTCGTTGCGGGCAGGAACCAGAACAGAGATCTTTTCCTGAGGTATGATAGCACTGCTCGGTAGTCTGGTAAGCTTGCGGGTGTTGACCACTGCAAAACACAGGAATGTAGTGGCCATACCGGTAAGAGCGCAGCAGGTTATCGTGTATGGATGCCAAAGTAGTTCGAGTAGCATGGACTCGAAGCTACGAACCAAGCAGTTTCGGTACTTTTGATAGCACGAAAAATCTTTGGTATGCAGATCCTCACCGGAATACAACACAACGTAAGCCACAACCTTCACGGCACGGGCGCATATGAGTGGTGGTACATAGACGCATTGTCGGCAGACGGACAGTGGGGCGTTGTAGCAATCTTGTTTCGTGGTATGCCTATGTCTCCGTCATACCTGCGAAATCCAGATACGATGCTCGCAGGATGTGCAGTGAGCGTGTACCACAAAGGTATTCGTATTGCCTTTTCTTTTACCGAGTATCCTCTCGAGAGTTGCACGTTCGATCAGAAGTGTACACATGTAGAGGTCGAAGATTCTTCGCTAGTGATTGATCAGGAGGGGATCCTTCGCTTGCATTCCCGCGTCCCTTGTGACCGTGACGGCAGGTCTATTGAATTAGCGATTCATGGGAAATCCCCCATGCACGCGGCACCATCTCACGATGATGCAGGCGATGATGTGCAAGATGTTCATGCATGGGTTTTGGCACAACCGCTGATGAAAGCAGACGTTTTGGTCGCTCTCCATGAACAGCAACAGATAGTTGTTCAACACCAGTTCGAGGCCGCCGCATATCATGATCATAATCTCGGCAAGCGCGCCATGCATTCGGACTACCGCCACTGGTATTGGGGAAGAGTGCATGGTGATGATGGAGCTTATGTGTTTCTCGTAACGCCAGATTCACCTGATAGCGTTGTGCAGGTGTTTGCTATATCGCAACAGGGAGATATGGTTCCATGGAGTGATGTTCAAGTGCTGTACGAGAAGCCAACTTGTTCGATTATGGGGCTTTTGACGCATAAACAGGTAGTCATCCGGGGCACGTCGAAGGATGGACTCCGGCACGAGCTTGTTTGTAAGAATGACCAGACATGTGAGGACGGACCTTTTTATCAACGCTATATCAGCACGTGGATAGTGGATGGCCAGACCTATGGTTATGGCATGTCTGAATACATGTACGTTGCTCGAATGGAATCAGCCTGGATACGTCCATTCTTGCAAATACCTCTGATCACAATGGTGGATAGGCCATAACAATGCAAAGAATTCGCATACTTCCTGAGCATTTAGCCAATCAAATCGCTGCCGGTGAGGTTGTGCAGCGTCCGGAGTCTGTAGTGAAGGAATTGGTTGAAAATGCCATCGATGCTGGTGCAACGTCAATTACAGTGGTTGTGCATGAAGGGGGCTTGCGATCGATCCAGGTTGTTGATAACGGATCTGGAATGTCTCGTGAAGACCTCGAGCTGTCTGTCGTACGACATGCTACCAGCAAGATTGCGCGTCAAGAAGATCTTCATGCAATACAAACACTGGGTTTCCGCGGAGAGGCACTCGCATCTATCGCAGCTGTTGCCGAGGTTGAGATCGCAACTTCGCTCGATGGTGATGCACATGGCTGGAGGCTATACATGCGACCAGGAGATAGCCCCACTGCAAAGCCATCTGCAAGTCGCGTTGGCACGTCGATGACCGTCATGAATCTCTTTGCTAATGTTCCTGCGCGCCGGAAGTTTCTCAAGTCTGCGCTTACAGAATTCCGTTACATCAGTGAAACTCTGCAAAAGTTAGCAATCGCTAGACCTGATGTACGGTTTGTGCTCTACGATGGTCAGGCATTAGTCATGGATGTGCAGCCTGAACAGGCGAATAAGCGGGTGTGTCATGTAATGCGAAGCATACACGAGGAAGACCTACTTACGCTGGAACACAGTGAACAGGCTTTATGGATCAAAGGTTTTCTAGGAACGGCCTCAGCTTCGAGAAAGAATAGGGGGGGACAGTTCCTGTTCCTGAATGGCCGCAGTATCCACAGTAAGTCACTATCCTTTGCGGTTGCTCAGGCATATGAGCTGGTTATACCACAAGGACACCACCCGGTCTTTGCGATATGGCTTGATATTGATCCAGAGCGTATCGACGTAAACATCCATCCTCAGAAGCACGAGGTCAAGTTTGACAACGAACGTGCTGTCTTCATGATTCTTCAGCAGGCAGTAACACATGTTCTGGCCAAAGCCAACCTTGTGCCTGATCTGTCTACATTTCAACCTTTGGCTCAAGCCCCATTGCAGTCATTGCCAGGTGGCATGGATGGCCATGTTGCATTTAATCGCCTTACAGGCGAGATTCTCGATTCTAGGCCACATGCTGCTCTCGGAACAACCACATCAAGCCCCTTACCAGGTGCACAACGAGCAGCTGCAACACCTTCGACTGGGTTCCATCAGGCCTATGAACAACTTGTCCGAGATGAGCACGGGGCTCGTGAGGCTGCAGTCTTGTATGTAGACCGAGGACTAGCTTACTGCAGACATGAAGATGGTTTGATGATCATTCGGCTGTATGCGGCTGCCGAACGTGTGTTGTACGACAAGATGCTCCAGAGAACGGAAGCAGCGGCCGGGAGCTCTGAGCAGTTGATCTTCCCTGTTGCCGTGCATGTAGATGCTGTGAGCAAGCTTGTTCTCGAAGAACATAAGCAGCTGGTCTCGACATTGGGATTTAACGTGCAGATCGAAGCTGACGTGTGCACGGTTAACGGCATTCCATGGTATGTGTCTGCCGGGAATGAAGAAGAATCATTTCGTTTTCTCCTTGAGCAGTTACAAACTGTTGAGGGACTTGACCTCGATAAGCAGATGGACAAGATGTTTATCAAGCTTGCGCGACGTCAGGCAGGGAATGCTGTTCAGGATGTTTCACCGAGCCACGTCCAAAGGCTAGTCTCAGACCTGCGTCGATGCACTATGTCTCACGTGTCACCGTCTGGGAAGCCCACGTATACAGTTATCACGAACGATGAACTAGAACGACGGTTACAGTAATGATTCGATTGATAGTAGTAGTTGGCTTCTTGCTAGCAACGGTTGGTTCTTGGGCTAACAGTTTTCTGTGGTTGATCGATGAACAAGACGTAAACGAAGTGTCGTCTTGGATCGAGGGTAGTTATTCAACCGAGAGGCAAGCAAAGCAAGACACGGCGTTTCGTAACGAGCGTATGGAGATACGTCGCATATGGATGGATAGAACAGACGGTGTCTGGTTTGTTCTAGAGCGTTTCGAACCGGAGATGCAGTCCAAGCCTTTTCAGCAGCGCGTGATTCACATCCATGGCGTCGAGGAAAATCTTACCGAGGTTAGGACATTCGTCTGGAAAGATGCGTCAACAGCTACCGAGCTCTGGAAAAATCCCGAAAAGGCAGCCCAATTTTCTGTAGAAGACATCCGACTGCAAAGGGGCTGCGAAATGTACCTTCAACGCAACTCATCGGCGTTCTTTGGCGGTACCCACGGCACGGCATGCTCTGGGGGGCGTGCTGGAGTCTCATATTTGAACATTTCCATCAGTATCGCAGACCAGTCCATTGCTCTCTGGGAGCGAGGCTACTCTGTGGATAACAAACAAATTTTGGGTTCTGTGAAAGGACCTTATTACTACCTCAAGCAAAAGCTATAATTTTGCAGGCGCATTTCTAATCAATTGGCATCATCATGGCAGCATCGAATCATTATGCATTAATTCTTGGCGTCTCCAGTGGTTTCGGCAAAGCGGCTGCGCTCGCACTGGCGAAAGACGGCATTAATATCATTGGTGTGCATCTCGACCGCGCTGCTGGAATGCAACAAGTAGATGAGCTTCGGGCTCAACTCACACAGATTGGTGTGCGCCAGTTGTTCTTTAACGTCAATGCGGCAGACCCAGAGCGTAGAGCCGATATCATGCAGGGTATTGAGGCTGAGTTTCAAGCCCATCCGGGGTCTACTATCCGCCTAATGCTGCATTCTCTCGCATTTGGTACGCTCAAGCCGTTTATTGCTGAAAGGACCAATGATGCGATTTCACAGAAGAATCTTGAGATGACGATGGACGTGATGGCCAACTCCATCATCTACTACACACAAGATGTTGTGCGCCATGGTTTAATGGCACCTGGTGGACGCATTATCGGTCTTACCAGCGCAGGATCAAGCAGGGCTCTTCCAGTGTATGGAGCAGTTTCTGCCGCAAAAGCAGCCCTTGAATCCTATTGCCGTCAGCTTGCGATGGAGTTAGCCCCTTACGGAATTACTGCCAACACGATACGTGCCGGTGTAACATATACGCCAGCGCTTGCGAAGATTCCAAGTGCAGAGGCAATCATGAACAACGCTATGATGCGTAACCCAGCACACCGTCTGACTACTCCAGAAGACGTTGCAAACGTGCTGCGCCTGCTGATCAAGGATGAAGCAGGATGGATTAATGCCGAAGTATTGGGCGTAGATGGTGGCGAGAACTCAGTTGATATGACTCTTTGGTCAGCACCAGAGTAACTGGGAGATACGTCTCACCACTCTCGACTCACAAATACTCCAACACGTCATGGCGTGTGAGTACACCGTTCAATCGTCCAAATTCCGTTACGGCGATTATCGGCGACGTTTTGAGCTGCTGTATGGCGTGCTGAACGTCTGCGTGTGAGTCGAGAATGGGGCAAGCGCCGTCCATGTATGCCGTTACTCGCTGAGAGATCACATCCCGATTTTCGAGAACAGCGGCCATGAGTTTGTTCTCTCGAACAACGCCCACAATTGCATCATCACTGATAACGGGTACTTCACTAACCTCGTACGAGCTCATTAGTGACAGTGCTTCCTGCAAGGTTGCCTGCGGTGGCAAGCTAACGATAGCCGGAAGCGTACCTCGAGACTTCTTATGTGAGAGAACATCGCGCACAGTGAGCTTGTCTGCTGATAAGAGGTCCTTTTCCTGAAGCCACTCATCAGAGTGGTGCTTGGACAGGTAGCGCTCGCCGGTGTCGCAAATAATTGCTACCATGACGGCTTCTTTGGGGAGGTCCTTGGCTACCTTCAATGCTGCCGCAACATTCATCCCTGAAGAGCCCCCGCAGAAGATACCTTCCTTGCGTCCTAGCGCACGTGCCATCATGAATGCTTCTTTATCGGGTATGCTGATGAACTGATCGATAAGAGATACATCTACGTTGCCTGGTACATAGTCCTGTCCCACACCTTCTACGAGATAGGGCTGTCCTTCGACAATCTTGCCTGTCTCCTTAAATGCCTTCAGGCTCGAACCTACAGGGTCGGCAACGATGATTTGCACGGATGGATTCTGTCGTTTCAGATAGCGAGCAGTACCGGTGATTGTGCCTCCTGAGCCAATGCCGGCAATGAAATGCGTAACTCTTCCATCGGTGTCGTTCCAGACTTCTGGGCCAGTCGTTCGTTCGTGAATGGCTGGGTTGGAAGGGTTGTCGAACTGATTCAGCATTACAGCATTGGGGATCTCCTCACTTAGGCGTTTGGCCACGTTGCAGTAGTACTCGGGTGAATCTTTTTTAGCAGCACTCGATACAATCAAGACGTCTGCACCGAGGGCTTTCACGTATTTCACGCGTTCTGCAGATGCTTTGTCTGTCATGACAAACAAACAGTTATACCCTTTGAGTTTAGCAGCAAGTGCAAGGCCAATACCTGTATTGCCCGATGTGGGCTCTATGATCAGCGAGCCAGGCTTGAGTACTCCATCGCGCTCGGCTGCTTCGATCATGCCGATGCCAATTCGATCTTTCACCGAGCCGCCGGGATTTGCTGACTCAAGCTTTAGATAGACGGATGCTTGTATGCCCTCTGCTAGCGTGTTGAGTTTTACCAGGGGGGTCTTGCCGATGAGTTCGAGAACTGAGGAGTAGACGTTCATGATAGCTCTTGCTCGAGTTGTTGACGTTCATACATGTCGGCATACACGCCGCCATGATTGATGAGTTCGCTGTGGGTCCCGTGTTCAACAATACGCCCTTCTTGCAAAACCACAATGTTGGTGCAACGCTGAACAGTCGAAATTCTGTGCGAAATGATAAGAGTTGTGCGGTTGCGCATTAGAGATTCAAGTTCTTGCAGGATGTGCTCCTCTGTGCTCGCATCGATGGCCGAGAGGGAGTCGTCCAGAATCAAGATTGATGGATCACAGATGATTGCACGTGCCAGAGATGTCCGCTGCTTTTGTCCACCAGATAATGTAACGCCCCGTTCACCGACCACAGTATCGTAACCCTCTGGGAGCTGTGCAATATCCTTGTCCAAGCATGCGGCTTGTGCAGCGTTGTCTATACGTTCTTGTGTGGCTTGGGGGTTGCCTAGTCGGATATTCTCGCGAATAGTATCGGAGAAGAGAAAGGATTCCTGTGGCACAACGGCAATGGCACTGCGCAAGGACGATAGGGAATAGTCACGCACATCTATCCCATCGATACGTACATGTCCATGACTAGCGTCGTAGAGCCTTGGCAACAATCCGATCAACGATGACTTACCACTTCCCACAGACCCAACAATACCGAGACTCGTGCCCGCTGGAATACGCAGATGAATGTCTGAAAGCACAGTGGGTCCATCTCCGTAGGCCAAGGATACATTCTCAAAGCTGATATCTCCACGAACGCTCGATTGTTGTACAGTGCCGTCGGTGATTGTTGACTGCATATCGATGATCGTACCAAGGCGTCCCATTGAGGCTGCGCCTCGCTGAATCATACTGGTTACCCAGCCAATTGCCGCTATTGGCCAGAGTAGCTGGTTGAGGTAGATAAAGAACTGTGTAAGCTTGCCAACGGTAAATGCGCTCTCTGTTACTACCCCAGCGCTGGACGTGCTGCCGATCACAAGCCACCCACCTACGCCAAGAACGATAACATAGCTAAGGTTAAAAAGGACCGTCATACCGGGCATCATCAGAGACTGTACGCGTGCAAGCCCCATGTTTTTATGGTAATACTCCTTGCTTAGCTCGTTGAAGCGCTCCGACTCATGTTCGCCGCGCACATAGGCGCGCACAACGCGGATGCCAGAAGCTAGCTCCTGTGCTTGCGTGGTAATGTGCTCGTACTGCTCCTGCACGATGCGATACTTCTGATGTATGCGTTTGCCAAGCTTGTAGGTAAGTGTCGCAACAAGGGGCACTGGTATCAGAATAGCCAGGGTTAACGGCAAATTCAAGTATACCATCCACGACAGTGCAAAAACGAATGTTGTAACCGTGTTGGCCGAATACATGATGGCTGGGCCAATAAATTCCCGTATCGAACTGATGTCGTTCGAGAAGTGGGCAATCAGAGAACCCGTTGATCTGTCGTGATAGAATTGTTGTGGCTGCCCAGCGATGGCTGCCACAAAATCATTTCGCAGATCTTCTTCGATCAGACGCGACATAACAATGATCGTGCGCCGTGTAAGGAACATAAAAAAACCGCTGCCTATGGTTAGCAGTAAGATCTTTGCGATCAGCCATTCGATAGGTTCCGTTGTAGCAAGCTTAGCTGATAATGTATCAATCGTTTGCCCAACCACACGGGGCACGGTAGTAGAGCAGATGTTCGAGACAGTAACAAAGGCCAGGCCCAGTGCAAGCCGCAGCCTATAGCGCTGAATGTAGGGGAGTAACCTTCGCAGCTGCCCAATTGACGTCTGCTGTTGCTGGTTTTGCATTAGGCGACGCTGACCTCTTGGCAGAGATACACGTCTTGGATGGCATTCAGCAATTTGACGCCTTCGTTCATGGGGCGTTGGAATGCCTTGCGGCCAGAAATCAGCCCCATACCACCGCCACGCTTGTTGATAACGGCAGTAGTGATAGCCACTGCCATATCGTTTTGACCAGAAGGACCACCTGAGTTGATAAGCCCGATGCGCCCCATGTAACAGTTGGCAACTTGGTACCTACAGAGGTCTATCGGATGATCAGAAGAGAGTTCTGCATACATGCGCTTATCAAGCTTGCCATAACTTGAGCCCCCCGTGTTCAAGGCTTCAAAGCCTCCGTTGTTCTCTGGAAGCTTCTGCTTAATCATGTCTGCATTGATGGTCACTCCCAAGTGATTGGCCTGACCCGTCAGATCGGCAGAAACGTGGTAATCCTTATCAGACGTAAATGCTGGATTGCGCAGATAGCACCATAGAATCGTTGCTAACCCCAATTCATGGGCTTGAGCAAACGCATCGGCTACGTCTACGATCTGACGCGTACTCTCGGGCGAGCCAAAATAGATTGTGGCACCAACGGCAGCAGCCCCCATGTCGGCAGCTTGTTTGATTCTACCAAACATCACTTGATCGAATTTGTTGGGATACGTCAACAGCTCGTTGTGATTAATCTTTACAACAAAGGGGATTCGGTGTGCATGCGAACGGGCAACATTGCTTAAGACTCCGAATGTAGAGGCAACTGCGTTGCAACCACCTTCGATGGCTAGCTCTACGATATTCTTTGGATCGAAATATGCTGGATTCTTAGCAAATGAAGCACCGGCACTATGCTCGATACCTTGATCCACGGGAAGTATCGAAACATAGCCCGTGCCCGCTAGACGTCCAGAGTCGTGTATCCATTGCAGATTACGAAGTACACGATTGTTCCGATCAGTCCCCATGAACATGCGATCCACAACTCCGGGGGCTGGCGCATGAATCACATCCTTTGCTATCGTTGAGCAGGTATGATTGAGGTAATAGTCGGCTTTTGCGCCAAGGGCTGTGGTTATGCTATCGATCATAGAAGTTGCAACAGTAGTTTGTAAGAATTCACGGTACATGCAAAAATAGCGAACGGGCTACTGCTTCTCGTGAAACAGTAGCCCGTTGGACGTTATTCGTGTATTTAGCGTACGATGTTAAAGGTTGTGGTAGCAACAACGTTAGCGCTGTTGAGTCTAACGAAGTAGAGGCCGCTGGCAAGTCCTGAGACATCTGCAGTAAACTCATATGTTCCGGAAGGGGCTTGCGGTGATGTTGCTTCCATGACAACGTTACCCATCGAATTGATGATCTGTATGGTTGTTGGTGCAGGAATTCCTGTTGTGTAGTCAATCGACAGGAAGTCCTGAACTGGGTTGTTCTTCGGACGCACGATGCCAGTTGTCTTTGCGTTAAAGTCCACCAGACGTCCAACAGTAAAGCAAACAAACTTCATCTCCACGTTTGCTACATCACCAGAGGTTACCAGGCAGGTTAGCGGTGTGGTAACCTTGAGGTCGACTGGCAGCTTCGTATTTGCGTTGAGAAACACATCGAAGATTGACGTAACAAAGTCACCCTGCAACAGCGGAGCTCCTGCCGATGTAGCCAGCACGTCAAGTCTGCCAGGTGCTGCCGTTGGAGTAAACGTCCATCCAGCCATCTTCGTAGCGCCAAACGAATTGAAGCGAATAGCTTCCGCATCGTGGGTAAACGTCATGCTAAATGTTGTTGGCTGCGCGCCAGCAAAGTCTGACGCGTTGTATGAAACAACAACAGGCAACGAAAGCTGTTGGCCAACGCTGGCAGTAGGAGTTTGGCCGAACGCAAACTTGACAGACGTTGTGATGCCTTCTCCAGAGATTGTTACGTTCAGCTTCAGATTCTGATCGTTGGCAATAGCAACTTGCGCAGCATACGGACCAACAACCTGTGGTTGGAAGGTAACGGTGATGACTTTCTTTTCGCCCGGCTTGAGTGTAAAGCCCGTCTGCTGACTGAGCGTAATAGCTGCTACATCACCAGTTACAACAGGGGGCTGACAATTCAGATCATAGATAAAGCTTGGGTTCTCGATTGTAAACGAATCCACACGTGTTGCACATGTTAGCGTCTTCGGGAACACAACTGGATTAATCGAAGATTGGTCCTTGCCAATACCCTGCACTACAACAACTGTGTCGGTGTATGGTGGCACTGGTCCTGGTCCCGGTTTTGCATCATGTGTAATCTTGACATTCACAACATTGTTGCCAACCGTCTGCGGGGTAAAGGTGATCGGAAGCTCAAGCGGAGCAGCCCCCGGTTGCAATACGATTGGGAATGTTGGCAGTGGATTGGTCCAGGCAAATGATGGATCGTTTGTTATGAAGGCAACATCATTGATAGTGAGTGCATTGTCGGAGTCCGTATTGCGGATAACAACCTTACCGTTCACATCAGGCGACTGCGTGTTAACTGTCCAAGGTGTATACGTATAGCCAACCGCAGCGATAGCTGGGAGGAATCCAACGCCCATTACCTGGCCAATCAATGGCGATGACTCCTTGCCCTTGATAATTGCACGAACAGTGGCACTTAACGGCCCGCGTGTTTGCGGAGTAAAGACCACCGGTATCTTCAATGTGGCTCCCGGCGCCAGCTTCTGTGGCGTAGCAGGGACGGTAAAGACGAAGTGCGGATTTGTTGGATCTACAACAGCAATTGAAGTTACCTCTGCTTCTTCAGTGTTAAGATTCGAAATAGTGATTGTGCCATTTGTAGGTGTAAGCAGGCGCACGCGCCCCAGGTCGATACTATCGATAATAACTCGGGGTTCTACAATCTCAACCTTGATTGTCGAGGCTGCATCGCCGCATTCAGCCGGCAAACCAAAATTGATAACGGCAGTCTTTGCGCCCGCTGCTGCGGCCGTTACATCGATTTGTACATCAAAGCACTGTCCTGGCGTAAGAACGAACTTGCCCGTGTTCTTCACAACAATCTCAGGAGAAGCCGAGACTACACGCATATCTCCAGCGAGGCTGAGCGGTCCTGTGTTCTTGAGCACGCACGTCACGGTGAACGGACGCGGCTGGCTTAGCGGCACCTTGCCGAGGTCTACTGTTAGTTGACGTTCCCATACGCATGGAGCTGCTGCGTCGCCCTCGAGAGGAAGCTGTGCTTGCGCATTGCAATCGCCAACAACTTCGAGAAGCGCAGTGCGCATGCCGATTCCAGTAGGGATAAACATCATCTCGATGCTCAACGACTTGCCAGCTGCAAGACGCTGCCCAACAAGTGTACTGATGAGCTTGAAGTCATTTGCATGTGCTCCAACAATCTTAGCCGAGCGAATCGTTACATCAAAGTCTCCAGTGTTCTTAAGTATGCCGGCGAACACATTCTGACTTGTGTCTCCCTGAGGTGTCTGTGGGAATGTGCCTTTAGCTAGTGTAACCGACAGAGTTGGCGCTTTAACAGAGAAACTAGACTTGCTTTGGTCTGCAGATGCTGGAGAAGCCCCGTTCTTGAAAACATAAACATCTGTACCACCCGCATTCGGCAATGTGATTGGTGGCGGTGTAAATGTCTTTGGCCCCTTGTAGTGGTCTGTTTCATATGTGAATCCGAGGGCATCGGTAACACGCTTCGACTTCATCGTGAAGCCCGCCGGAGGCACGCCGAGACTAAATCGAGGATAGCCAGCGATGTCAAAGATCACATAGTAGTCGCGATCATTGGCGTTGTTGTAAACATTAGACTTTTCAACAATGCCTGATCGATTTACGCCAAGTTCGATGTAGCGTTGGAACTTACCATAGACAACCACTTCGGGGTTGCCGGTAACATCGTATCGTAGTCCGAAGTCGAGTGCATTTGCATGGCTGCTTTGCGTTGGTGTTCCCTTCGAGACAATGTTCCATGCAAGAGCGCCAGTTGAGTCGAACTTGAAAATGAACATGTTGCGCGTGTCACGCGCACCACGAGTTAGCGGGAACGGACCAAACGTTGAGGCAGGACTTGAGAAGTAACCGGCAACATAGTAATTGCCATTTCGGTCTGTAAGGCAGCCGATAATCTTCTCTTCGTTTGATGCTGTGCCAGTTAGCAGCATCACCTTTGTAGGCGTTGTAATGTTGCCATCAGAGTCGAACTCAACGAAATAACCATCGATGTTGCTAGAGGCGCTCGGCTGGGTAACGGGACCAAACTTTGTAGCGCCATCGTAGTATCCTGTTGCAAAAACCTTGAGGCCTGACGGCGTAACAGCAACAGATGTAGCTGAATCTTGACCGGCACCGCCTAGCTGCTTTGCCCACACATATTGTGCAATCGGGCTTACACTTACGCGCACTCGGTAATTGGTTCCGGCAGCCGGAGGAAGCCACTTGTATTGCAGACCCGTAGCATCCGCGCTGATAACATTCCAATTCGTGCCGCCATCTGGCGTGTATTCGATCTTCACTGGCTGCGTTGGCAGCACACCAGCCCACTTAATTGTAACGGTGTCGCATGTCGAGGTTAACTCTCCACCAACAGGAGACTGCAGCAGAATGATGCCTGTGCCGCCAACAAGAGTAATGCTTGGTGCACACGGACCACCAGCGAAGGTCAATTGTGCCTGACGGAAAGCTTGTGATGGACCCTGCGTGAATTGAATGCGCAAAACGCGCTTGTTGCCCGATGTTAAGCTGAAGGGGGCAAATGTTGTCTGGTTCTGTGGGTAGTTCCAGTCTACGACTTTGAAGTACGTGGACGGAGTAATCGTAAAGTTGCTTGCAGAAAACGCTGTGCCCTGCGCAGTTAGTGTAACGTTTGCAAAGAATGACTGATTCGGAGAGGGGTCTCCGCAGAACAGCACTGGGTCGCTAACATCCACGCGGGCCACACTGGACGCTGGCGTAACGTAGCTTACCGTAGCAGTTGGGTTAGCGCCGCGTATCATTGCAATCGTAGCTGTACGGTTTTGTCCTTGGGTGTTGCATGAATAGGGCGAGATCCAGCTTATCTGGCAAACCTTTTTGATCTGCGTTTCAAGCGCAAGGAATCCATAAATCTCTACAAGGCGTTCTTCACTTGTTACGATGGATTTGCCCCCTGTACCCTTTGATAGCGCTTCAAGAGTCCAGTGTGTTGTTGGCTCAAGAATCGTAACGTTGAAGAAACGAATGCCCATGCCATTCATCTTGGCAACGTTGTCGTTTACAAACTTTGTTTCACTCTTGGTTGAAGAGGCGTCGTTGATATCTGGCGACGGGTGTCCGTCTGTGAGGAAGATGGCGAACCGAGGAATGTTCGACGGACGCTTTTGGAACATGTCGTAAATGTTAAAGCCCTGGTTGCTCTCGAAGGGCAGCACGTAGTTGGTTGCACCAACTGGATTCTTAATCTTATTCAGCGAGTCGATAACTGGCTGTGGATTATCTGTCCAGTCAACAATAAGCTTGTAAGCTCCAGCAAAGGTTACCAGTGCAACACGCGTATTGCCCGTAAACTTTACCTTGCCAACAAATGCCTTGAGGGCGTCCTTTGCGTACTCGATGCGTTTTTTGTTGCCGCCAGGAACAACCTGATCCATGGAGGTCGATACATCGAGAATCAGCAGGATGCTTGCCTCGGGGTCTTGCTCTTTACAATCATGCGTAACGCTGGCTGTTACATCCAACGGCGCACCACCTTGCATTGTCTCCTGCACGCGGAAGTCCGCAGCACGCAAGTCGGTAATGGGGTTGCCCGATACATCGAAGGCAACATAGTCCGCAGTTACCTTTGGAAATGCGGAAGTGTTAATTCCGTAGACGTTAATTGACTGTGCCCATGCGCCCACAGTAGAGAGTACTATGGAAGCAAGTATGGTAATGGTCATGCGATACGTTTGCATGATCGTTCCTTGAACAGTAAGATGGAGATTTGAATTCATGTTCTGGAGACTTGGCGCATTAGATAATGGCAGGTTCGAGAATCTTCATTGTCTTGGCAGATGCATCAAGTTCGGCTTGAACGCCAAGTGGCATTGTAAGCTTGCTACGCACATGCCCGATGGGGAGCCCGTAAACAACCGGGATACCCAACGACGACAATCGCTGCTCAAATACCTGCTCTAGGGTGAACGAAACTGGGGATATCGAGGTTCCGCGGGCTTCACAATCCCGGAAGTTTCCAAGCGCGATACCCTTGCACGACTGCAGTTTGCCAGCAAGCCAGAGTTGCGTTAGCATGCGGTCTACACGGAATGGCTCTTCATTGATCTCTTCTAAAAACAAAATCGAATCTGTGGTATCAATTTCGTACTTCGTGCCAAGTGTGCTAACCACCAATGCGAGGTTACCGCCAGTTAATGTACCCTGGGCTGTGCCAGGTGCGATCGTTGTAAGCTTGCTATTGGAAAAGGCAGAGGGTCCAAGGTTGGGGTCTGCCAGTACCGTCTCGCGTAGGCTCTTAACTGTAAAGTCATCAAAGGTAGACGAAGCAACCGGACCATGGAACGTAACCACGCCGCTCAATTGATGCACAGCTATCAGGAGAGCCGTAATATCGCTGAACCCCATGATGATCTTTCCGGCTTGTCTGATCGCCGTAAAGTCAAGCATTGGAAGAATGCGCATAACGCCATATCCACCGCGCGCACATACTACTGCGTCAACCTCTGGGTCTTCAATAAAGCCCATGAATTCCGAGGCACGCTCGCTGTCAGGAGCAGATAGGTAGCCGGTTCGCTTTGCGATGTTCTTTCCGAACTTCACCTTGATATCCCATTGCCTGCAGAGGTCTGCGAATTCTCTGATATCTTCAACATTGGTGCCGCTTGCCGGACAAACGATTCCGATCGTCGAGCCAGGACGAAGGCCCCTTGGCAGCACTCTTGCCAGCGGTTGCTGCAGCGATGGAGCTTCACTGGCCAACTCAAGCACAGTGCTGGCTTCAGAGCGTGCAACGCCACTGCCAATGCCGCCGAGGGCAATTGCCGTGGATACCGACTGTATGAACGATCGACGCTTCATGCAAACAATGGTCTAGTAGGTTGTGAGTAAAGCTATTTAGGGCAAGGAGCAAAGGTACCATTTTTCCTGTAAAAGAGTAAACCGCGCAGTCGGAAGTTGGTTACGCAAATGAGCGTATATTTGCCGCTTCGGAAAGGTGCAAGAGTGGTTGAATTGGCACGCCTGGAAAGCGTGTGTACCGGTAACGGTACCGCGGGTTCGAATCCCGCCCTTTCCGCATGAATACCCGCCTAACAGAGTTGTGGCAACGTTTTCGCAAGCTGATAGGCTGGATTGCGGTCTCTGTGATAGTGCTTGTTGTGATCGGAATGCTCGTCTCAGTGGGCTGGAGGATCACCCATCCACCCATTTCGGCACTGACAAACGAAGACGATCCCAAGAGTGCAATACAGATTGAAGTCGTTAATGCTAGCGGACGCCAAGGGGCTGGTAAACGGGCGTTAGACTTCTACAGAAAGCGGGGATTCGACGTGGTTGAGATCTCGACCTCACCAGACAGACCCCGTCGCAGCACGGTAATCGATCGGCTTGGGGATAAGTATTCTGCTCTCAAAGTTGCTGCTGCAATAGGGATTGCCGACTCGTTAGTGGTGTCCGGTATAGACTCGATGCGCTTTCTACGGGCATCTGTGGTGCTCGGAGGGGATATCGACAAACTGTCGGCTTTTGCCGAGTAGGGTGTTTTTTACAATTGATTTTTCTTATTGGTAGGTGACGCAGTGGCATTGACAAAACCGAGGAGCACAAAGGGTAGGGCAGTTCTTTGCGCGCGTTTAGCACAGGAAAAGCTCGCTCATGAAATCTTGATCCTGGATTTATCGGGAATCGAGACATCTCCGGCAGATTGTTTTGTAATCGCTACTGTGGACTCAGATGCCCAGCTTCGCGCCATTGCAGATAGCATTGAAGTTACTCTGAAGCATATGGGATTTGGCTTCCCCAGATTAGAACGAAAAGGCGAAAGTGCATGGGTTATCCTTGATTACTTCGATGTGGTAGTTCACTTGATGCTTCCCGATGCGCGCGAGTTTTACAAGTTGGAGCGACTATGGGGCGACGCCCCAGCGATGACGCTCACAGATTCTGGTGCTACAAAAGCTGTCCCAAAAACCTCGAAAAAGGTGCCTGAAGTATGATGCAGCAATACATCGAGCCTCAGTTTCTGACTGCGCTTGAGAAGCTCGGCGTTGAATATTGCAGCGCCATACAGTTCAGTGTTCCGCGTCAGGGTAGCCACGGACATTTAGCTACGAACATTGCCATGATGCTCGCAAAGGGGCTTGGCAAACAACCACGCGCATTCGCCGAAGAACTGCTTGCAGCACTGCCATCATCAGACTTGGTGCAACATGTTGAGATTGCCGGTCCTGGCTTCATCAACATTACCTTTACAGATGCTGTCTATCACCAGATGCTCAGAGACCTGCACGGCATGGCTGATGATATTGGCCGCTCGCAGGTGGGCCGGGGTAAAACAGTAAATGTTGAATATGTAAGTGCTAATCCTACAGGTCCCCTTCATGCCGGACATGGCAGAAATTGCGCCGTAGGGGATACGGTAGCGAACCTCTTTGCCTGGAATGGCTATCAGGTAACGCGTGAGTACTACTTCAATAATGCCGGTAATCAGATGAATAAGCTTGGAGAGAGTATCTATGCTCGCGTCCAGCATCGAATCGGCAATCCAGACTATCCCTTCCCCGAAGATGGCTACCATGGCGAGTACATTCACACCATTGCAGATATCGTTGCCGAGGTGCATGCCAGCGAGATAGGGCAGATGACCGAGGATGAAGCATGTACCGTATGCCGCAAACATGGGGAACGGTGGTGTTTTGAAGCTATCAAAAAGACGTTGGGCTCGCTGAACATTCAACATGATGTGTATTTCAACGAGGACTCGTTATATGGCGATGGCAAAGTAGCATCAACTGTTGAAGAGCTCCGATCGAAGGGGCTTGTGTATGAAAAAGACGGAGCAACATGGTTTGCACTTACACAGCTTGGTAACCAGCAGGACAAGGTTATTGTCAAGTCTACGGGCGAGGCAACCTACCGCTTGCCAGATATGGCATACCACCGCGACAAACTTCAGCGTGGGTACGATGTTGTTGTCGATATCTTCGGAGCCGATCACATAGCTACAGTTCCAGATGTGTTAGCTGGCGTTCGTGCGCTCGGATTTGATACAGATCGTGTGCGTGTTGTGATCCATCAAATGGTAACATTTGTTGAAAACGGAGAAGTAGTAAAGTTCTCAAAGCGAAACGGTAAGTCCTTTACACTCGATGAGCTTAGAGACGAAGTTGGTGCAGATGTTGTGCGGTTTTTCTTCATCATGAGGGCCGTTGGTACGCATCTCGAGTTCGACCTTGGTTTAGCCAAAGAAGAGGGTGACAAAAATCCTGTCTTCTACCTGCAGTACGCGCACGCTCGTGTTTGCTCAATCCTGCGCAAAGCTCAAGAGCGCGGTGTTGCCCTCAATGCCGATGCAGACCTCTCGTGCCTCGTACACCCAAAAGAGATCGAACTTATCAGTCTGCTTTCGCGCATGAAGGCCAATGTTGAGCGTTCCTGCGAAAACCTTGAACCGCATACTATTGCTGAGTACTTGCGCGATCTTGCAGGAGCCTATCACAACTTCTATCACGATTGCAGAATATTGGGAGCAGAAGAGCCCCTTGAGAGCGCTCGGCTGCTGTTGGCAGATGTAACTCGTCGGGCAATGCGCAATGGACTGTTACTCCTGGGAGTTGGGACACCTGAGCGTATGTGATGCGGGACTATTACTACGATCTTGATGAGCGAGGCACGCTAACACTTGACGGTGTTGTTCAAGATGATCCGTGGTTTCTCGACTTTTTCTTTCGCCGCTTAGCTACCAACGCCAATCCTGATTATCCAGAGTTTAGGTTTGTCTGCCGCTGCGGAGATGAAATGAACTATCTGCGTCCGCAGGATACGCCTATTGTGTTTTCCAACATCGTTGGTCAGCGGCTCATGTATGGCCATTCGTTGTCCGTGCACTTCGAGCCAGAAAAGCTTGCCTACTCAGAAGATGGTGTTCTCTACCATGCTGCTCCTGTTGGCAACTATGGCAGAATTGCGCCACAGGCAGCAGTTGACATAGCCAGACAAATCCAGCCCTGGGGTCCATTCTACGGGTATCGGATTCCGAATACCGGACAGATCGTGCCCTTAGAGCCGCTGGCTATTCATGAGGAGCTGCAAATTCTGCGCCCAAAGCCAGAAAACCGTTGTGTTGGCTGTGGTCAGGCCAATCCGTGGTCGCTCCGACTTTCGTTCTTTCGATGGCGCAACAATGGCGTTGTCCGAAGTTGGATTACACCGGATGAGCGTATGCAGGGTGCCATGGGTACAACGCATGGTGGATTTGTTTCCCTCCTGCTCGATGAAGTGATGGGAAAATCACTCAGTGCCAAAGGCATTAAAGCTCCAACAGCACAGTTGCTGGTAAACTTTCGCAAACCCATGAAGCTTGGTGTGGAGTACGAGCTGCGCAGTTGGATAGAATCGCAACAAGGGCGCAAGCAATTCGTCAGAGGAGAAGTTCGGCTCTCAAGCAACCCAGATGTTGTGATCGCCGAGGCAAATGCACTTTTTCTCGAGATCAAACAACCCCTGTAGGGATGAGCCTCCAACCGAATATTCTCCTGTTCAGCACGTTTCTTGGGCTGATATTTCTATTGCTAGATATCTACGTTTTGCGTCGTTGGATGCAGCATGTTCAGCGACGCCAACTTCACCCATTATGGTACCGGGCCTTATGGGGTATAGCTGGTATCATGTTCTGCCTCTTCTGGTACGTAATGCTGAGGAGGCATATCTTTCGACTTGATGGTTTGGATGCCAACCTCTTCGGGTTTGTAACATTATGGTATCTACCAAAGGTAGGCATCGCACTTGTCTTGTTCCCACGTGATCTTTACAAGGGGCTTCGCTGGATTGTTGATATGCTACGCCGGCGTGGCAAGCAGATGCATGATAACAACACTGAGCCAGCTGCGGATATCGTTTCGGCTGCGCCATTAGCTTCTCGACGGGAGTTTATTGGAACAGCGGCCTGGGGCATATCTGCAGTGCCATATCTGATGGTGGGAAGGGGTATGTGGAGCACGCTGTATGACTTCCACGTGAGCAACGTTGAGCTGTCAATACCTGGTCTGCCACGTGTGTTTGATGGTATGCGGATTGCTCAGTTATCCGACATACATGCAGGTTCGTTTCCGGATCATACACCATTTCAAGAGGTGCGTTACATTCTTGAGTCGCTCAAGCCCGACCTGATAGCCATTACCGGAGATTTTGTTAACCAACGTTCACAGGAGATGGCCGTTATTGCACGTGAATATGCAAAGCTGAAAGCCCCATACGGAGTTGTAGCATCACTTGGCAATCATGATCACTACAACACTCAGGAAGAGCATGATCGATTGGTAGCTACCATACGTGAATTGGGTACGAACCTGCTGATCAATCAGCATATCAAGATTCGTGAAGCCGGCTCGGCACTTGTTCTTGCCGGCACAGACAACACGGGATTTCGTCAGTCCTATGCACGTTTGGATACTGCCCTCGATGGCGTGTTCGATGATGAGCCTGTAATCCTCTTGGCTCACGATCCAACGTTTTGGGATAAAGAGGTAGTGCCAAAACGGCGCGTGAACGTGATGTTGAGTGGGCACACACACGGCGGACAGTTTGGGATTCAAGCATTAGGACTTGAATGGTCGCCAGCGCAACTGGTATACAAGCAGTGGTCTGGACTCTATACCAACGGCGAACAACAGTTGTATGTAAACAGGGGTATCGGTACAGTGGGGCCCCCTATGCGAATTGGCATTCCACCAGAGACAACATTGTTTACGTTGCGTTCACCCGGCGTTGGAGAGAACATGACCCACAATTCTCACTAGGCGCGCAGATGCCGTAGTGCAGTTTCGGCTAGGAGTGCAGCACCTGTTAGCATTGCTCGTTCATCGGGAGCGAACTTCGCATTATGAAGACCAGGCATCGTGTGCTGGCCATCGGGACGTCCGCCAAGCATCCAAAAACAGCCCGGCATTACTTGCGAGTAGTACGCAAAGTCTTCAGCCCACATCTTTGGCTCAAAGTCTGCGATTGAATCAGCTCCAACAACTTCCGATGCTACGGACCGTGCAAAGTCAACAGCCTTTTGGTCATTGATCAAAGGCGGATAGCCTTTCACGATGTTGATTTCGCCAACACATCCATGTAGTGCGCAAACGGCCTTGGTTTGTTCTTCAAGAAATGTCCAGGCAAACTCGCGCCACTGATTATCAAACGAGCGCAGAGTACCCTTCATCTCAACTACTTCTGGAACAATGTTCGTGGCAGTACCACCATGGATGCTCGTAACATTCAAGAGCCCAGGTACTAGAGGATTGCGATGTTTTGTAACGAGGGACTGTAGGTGTTGCACAAGGCCGGCTGCTGCGAGGATGGGATCTTTACCCTTGTGCGGTTGAGCGGCATGAGCCCCGTATCCGGTGATTGTCCAGAACAATTCATCACATGATGCCATGGTGGGGCCGGCAACGAATTGTACCTGACCGCAGGGGGCGTCTGGATAAATGTGCTGACCAAATATCATCTCTGGTGTTGGGTTCGTTAGTGTACCCTCTGCGATCATGATGCTTGCACCGCCGGGGGTCTTTTCCTCACCGGGCTGAAAAATCAGCTTAACTACTCCACGAAGTTCGGCCTCATGGTGTTTCAAAACTTTTGCTGCTGCAAGCAACATCGTTGTGTGGGTGTCATGTCCGCACGCATGCATCACACCATCACGTTTGGAGGCATACTCAAGACCAGTCTCTTCATGTATAGGCAGTGCATCGATGTCGGCCCGCAGAGCAACACAACGGTCTCCCGAACCAACGTGTGCTACCACACCAGTAGAGGCAACAACATGGTGTTCAATGCCCATGGTTTTGAGTTGATCGCAGATAAACGCGCAGGTTTCATGCTCTTGAAACGACAACTCTGGATGCTGATGGATGTGACGGCGGGTTTCAATCATCCATGGAAAGATTGATTCTACGTACTCAGATATTGTCATATCGCGCATCTCCAGTTAATGTCATGCCAACAATTTCTGTGTTTACAACTTCCAAGTGCACAGTCAACGTGCGTCCACTCGGTGGTACAAACGTGTAGTCTACGGTTGCTGGGTTGTTCGTCCATGCTACCACAGCGCAACTTAGTGCACCTGTTCCACATGCTCCCGTTACCGATTCTACACCACGCTCAAACGTAGCAATGTGTACTGGTGTCTGTTGGTCTACCATGTTCACGTTTGTGCCACGCAGAAATGCCGTATGGTGGCGCAAACGGACTACGTCGGGCCGCTCTGCATCTAGGGGGCTGCCAATGACCACATGGTCTGTGCCAACATTCACGTACCAGGTATCAACGGTTATTCCTTCGAGGGTTCCAACCGGATAATGTCGGATAGCACTCGGCGGTGGGAATGTGATGCAAACGCTTTCCTCATTGACAACCGAGCAGTGAAACAGCATACCATTGATCGTAAGCTTGATATCCTTGCATTGTTCTTGGCCCTGATCACATGCGAACTTGGCAATGCAGCGAGCCCCATTGCCACACATCATTCCATGCGACCCATCTGGATTATAAAAGTCTGCAATCACGGAATCAATAGAACAGGAGCGTAGAAGCAGAAGGCCTTCAATCGGATCATTATCGCGCCGCGGGTTTTCGGCGATAACATTGCGCACATGATCAGGTGTCCACGGCGTGTTGTCGCTTCGCGCATCAGCCACAAGAAAGCGATTGCCTGCGCCACTCATATGTATAAACAAGGTGCTCAAAGTTCTAGCGCTTGGGAAAGTTCATTGTGGATATGTCCGTTCGTGGCTATGATGCTGTTCATTGACAATGTGAACGGCTGGTTGCCATAATGGGTAACTCTGCCACCTGCTTCTTCTACGATACGCACGCCGGCCGCCATGTCCCATGGTTGCAGCACGGCCTCCCAGAAACCGTCAAACCTGCCGGCAGCAATATATGCCAGATCAAGTGCAGCGCTGCCAAGTCTACGAACAGGTAATCCACGGCGTATGATGTTACTGAACTGTTCAATACATCCAAGGGGATTCTCAGCTACATTGTAGGGGAAGCCTGTAACAAGGATAGACTCGTGTAATGACGTCGTTTGGGTAACGCTAATCGGTTGTCCATTGCGTGTGGCTCCGCCGCCTAGAGTTGCCGAAAACATCTCATCCAACAGCGGATTGTAGATCACGCCAACGATGATTTGTCCATGTTGCACAGCCGCTATGGAAACGCAGAACATCGGAATGCCGTGGGCAAAATTCACTGTGCCATCAAGTGGGTCGATCACCCACATCAGACTATCACTGCCGTAGTCTAGCCCAGATTCCTCAGCCATGATTGTTGCGTTTGGTGTAACTGCACGCAAAGATGTTACGATTGCCTGCTCGGCCTGTAGATCGGATTGGGTAACAAGATTGTGCATTCCAACTTTTGACCTTGTTTCAAGGGGCTTGCCGAATCCATCGGCAAGAATAGCGCCAGCTAGACGTGCTGCTCGCTCTGCATGAATCTGCAGTTCTACGAGTTCTTGTTGAATCATCCTAGTAATGTATTGGCCTCTTGGCGGATCATCGCTGCGAGAGTGTGAAGGCGCGGATTATTTGAGGCGTCGGCGATTGGTAAATATCGTTCTAATGTATTTGCGAGGTAAACAACGGGGTTGCGTTTGAGATTGAACGTGATGCAACGCACATTATCCAAACGAGCTGCCAGTTTAATGAGAATGCAGTCGTGACTCGACTTCTTAAGCCTCGAAACGTACTGCAGGTCTATGTTGTCGGGGTCGGTCTTTGCTTTAGCAAGGTCCTTAGTAAGGGTTTCAACCACGTACGCCACGTACGACCCAAAGTTGTACTCAAGTACATCGCGGGTGATGTTCGACGAATCTTCGAGCACGTCGTGAAGGAATGCGGCGGTAATCAGGTCGGTATCGTAGAGACCAAGTTCGTCCATGATGATGCGGACGGTTCTAGCAGTATGGTCAAAGAACGGTGTATTGTCGTTTCTTACCTGGCTGGCGTGCACAGACCGCGCCATATCGTATGCGTCGATAATCCTATTGATATGAATCTGGTCGCCATATGTCTGGATGCGCTCCTCAAGCTCTGCTTGAGAAAGCGATCTGCGATTGTAGGGTATGTGTGACGGGTCAATCATCGCGCATGTCTTGATATCTACTTGGTACCGATACGATGCCGAACATTCATCAACTCGCGTGCTCCTGTGAGCGAAACATCTGATACTGCATCGCCACTTAACAACTTGGCCACCTCGACCAATGCTTCATCGGAGTTGATAATAGCGGCTTTAACAGATGTTGAATCCGTACTTGCAGACTTTGTTACCTTCACAAACTGGTCTGCCAGCGAGGCGATCTGAGGCAAATGCGTAATGCATACAATCTGCTGCTGCACTGAGATCGCTTTCATAACCTCGCCAACAACGCGAGCAATCCTGCCGCTAATTCCTGTATCGATCTCATCGAACACCATCGTACCAAACGAAGAAGACGTGCTCAGGGCACGCTTCATTGCCAGCATCAGACGCGAGAGCTCGCCGCCGGAGGCTACTTTCGAAAGCTGACGAGGGGGCTCTCCAGGATTACTACTGAAATTGAACTCTACGGCATCTGTTCCTGTAGGGCTCATGGCCTGATCGCTGATTGAAATTTCAAAGGTTGTAGACGGCATACCCATGTCGCGCAAGCCCTCCTGTATAGATGCAGACAGCGGTGCGGCATGCTTCTTGCGAAGTTTGTGTAGGTCCTTCGCGATGGCTCCGGCCTTTGCATGAGCTTGCGCAACTGCGGTCTCTGCTTGGATAATTGCATCCTCGAGGTTCTCAAGCGTGTCCAACTCCGCCTTTACGGTGGATAGATTATCGAGAGCCTGGGCAATTGATCCGTACTTACGGTTAAGGCGCTGCAACAGCGCAAGTCTTTGTCGAAGTTGCTCTATTCGTTCTGGACTTGTCGTATCGGTATCTGCTAGTGGCGCAATTGTTCCAGCAAGTTCCTTGCAGATAATCAATGCCGTATCAAGATCAGCTATCGTGTTCTCGAGCGAGGGGTCAAAGCTCGCGAGCTCGTGGAGTAGGTCTTTCGACTCGCGAAGCAGATCATATGCAGAGGGTTCACCGGCATACAATGCATCACGCACGCGCATGGCGGCGGTCACGATTTGTTCTTGTGATTCGACCCGTCGAAGTTCCTGCGAAACACTCTCATCTTCGTGCAGTTCCGGATTTACCGACTGAACTTCGTCACGCAAGAATATAAGCCGGGCTCTGTCGGCATCTGCGTCGCGAGCGCGCATGCGCAGATGCTCAAGCTCGGTCTCTGCTGCGCGAAGTGCTTCCCATGCGCTGCGCATTGCCAGACGCAGGTCTTGCGACGAGGCGGTTGAACGGTCTAGCATATCTCGGTGAGACTTTGGTGCGAGCAGTCCATGTGTATCGTGCTGCCCATGAAAATCAATCATGAACGCAGCCAATTCACGCACAATAGGCAGTTGGGTTGGTGTGTCGTTAACGAAACAACGCGAAGTGCCAGACGATGTAATCTCTCTACGTACAACAAGCTCATCGTACTCCCAATGGAGGCCGTTTGCAGTGAGGATCTCATCAACTGAGGCCGAAACATTCACAAAACTGGCCTCGACAATTGCCTTCTTGCTGCCTTTGCGCACTATATCGGCCGAGGCACGCTCGCCAAGTGCCATCGAAAGAGCATCAATAATAATCGACTTGCCTGCCCCGGTTTCACCAAGGAGCACAGTGAGCCCCTTATCGAACTCTAACTCTACGTGCTCGACTAAAGCAAATGATTCGATGGTGAGTCTGCGCAGCACGCCAGTTTACTACAGTCGTGTAAGATGCGATTGAAACAACCGGTAGGCACCATACATAGCTGCAGCAAACATGATAATGCCAGCGATGAGATGAATTTCCTGTCCAATGACAACGATGGAAATTGTCAGCAAATACGTTGCAACAATTAGTATGAGTATCCAAAGTGCAGCCATGATAGTTCCTATGAATGATCTGAGTAACTGCTTGGGCCGGCAATATACTGCGAGTATCTGGCAGTAAATGCCTCGAGTTTATGGCCCGCAATGCGCACCGAGAGCTCAACCCCTGTTTCGAGATCTTCACGGTTCAGAATCTCAACTTCTGCGTAAAGCTTGGCGAGTTTCTGCATGCTCTCGTACGGAACGTGAAGCATACGAACTATTGACGCTTCTTCATATGCTGCCTGCATGGTCTCGAGAAGCTTTAGCAGGTTTAAGCCACGATGCGCGCTAACAAACACACAGCCTGGATTTTCTGCCTCTGCGTCGTGCAGGAGATGCTGATCTTTGATAGCGTCGATTTTGTTGAAGACCAAAATTGTTGGAGTGGAGGATGCGCCGAGTTTTTCAAGTGTCTCTTCTACAACGGCAATATGGTCGCGGTAATGAGGATTGGCGATATCAACAACATGCAGAATAACATCGGCCTCGAGAGTTTCGGACAATGTTGATCGAAACGAGGCTACGAGCTGCGTTGGCAGCTTACGAATAAAACCTACCGTATCAGAGATAAGTGCGCGCTGTCCGCTAGGTAATGCAAACCCGCGCACAGTGGTGTCGAGTGTTGCAAACAGCTGGTCCTGGATGTACACATCAGCACGCGTAAGCACCTTAAGCAATGAGGACTTCCCGGCATTGGTATACCCAACCAAGGCAAATCGTGGCAGGCCCGATCTGCCCTTGCGTTGAACGATACGTTGCTTGTCAATTTCTAACAACTTCTCGCGTAGTCGCTGCATGCGACCACGGTACATGCGTCTGTCTGTTTCTATCTGAGTTTCGCCTGGACCCTTCGTTCCTACACCACCGAATTGTTTCGATAGGTGCGTCCACATGCGCGTAAGCCGCGGAAGGAGGTATTCAAGTTGGGCTAGCTCTACCTGCGTGCGTGCCTCAAGCGTACGAGCATGGGCTGCAAAAATGTCGAGAATAACACCGCTGCGATCGAGGACTTTTACTTTGAGCTCTTCCTCGAGGTTTCGAACCTGTGCAGGTGAAAGTTCATCGTCGAACACCACCATCTCGGGGCATTGAACTTCGATAAGTTCTTTTAGTTCTTCGACCTTACCCTTGCCAAAGGCGGTAGACAGATCGGGCCGCTCGCGTTCCTGTGTAATGCGTCCACATACATCTGCACCAGCCGTATCGAGCAGAAGCGAAAGCTCTTCGAGATGCTCTTCTACCACGTCTGGGTCTGCCCCCTTTTTCAAAACGGCTGCTATGATTGCCTTTTCTCTTGGCTTAAGTCCTACGTCGTGCACGCACGGTACTTTCGAAAAATGTGATTACAAAGTTACATCCAACAGGTAGCATAGCCCGAGAGAGTTAGATTTGAGTCTATGCGTTGTATCCTGGTATTCGTTTTGATGCTTGTTCCGTACTTGGTCTTTGCCCAGCAAGGGGCGGGTCCGGATATGCCAATTATCCTGGAACATGCAGATTCTATTGTTGGTGCTGGACAGTTTGAATCCTCATCTCGTACGTTTTATGGTAATGTGCGTTTTCAGCAGGGAAACGTGACAGGACGTTGCGATAGAGCTATCCACAATGCTGCTGCGAACTCGGTTGAATTGTTCGGTAATGTGGTCGTACGGCAGGGACGCCTTACGATGTATGCACCTGAGGTGCGCTACAGTGGTGCTAATTACGTTGCCACGGCTACCAAGGGAATTCGTGTTGAACAGAATGGTCAGACGATTGAAGCTAGGCGTGGCGTGTACTCAACAAATACGCATATCGCACAGTTCTTCGAAGACGTCTTCATGTATGATGATTCCATGCGGATGTGGTCCGACACGATGATTGTAGACCGAGATGATGACACCATGCGGGCCACGGGCCGAGTTGTGGGCTATGATTCGTCCGATCGTGTGTGGTTCGAATCTGATCTCGCGCAGCGCGATGCCCGGACTGGCTCGTACGCACTCACGAATAACGCCCGGCTTTGGCAGTGGGGCAATAGCGGTGATACGATGTTTGTTAGCGCAGACACATTAGACTCTCGTCGGGAGCCCAATGGCAGTGCCCGCATACTTGATGCAAGGGGCTCGGCAGTTCTGATCAAGGGCCCTACATGTGCGAGGTCTGGCAGGATTACGTATCAAGAGCGTCAAGCATTGCTTCAGCTAGACAATGAGCCATATGTGTGGACTGATTCGATGGCATTTGTTGCCAAGGCGATTACGGCCAGCATTCTAGAAAAACGAATAGAATCAATGACTGGTGCAGGCCAAGCGCTGTTGATGTCGCGGGTTCATAATGCTATTCCTGCTCGATACGATCAGATTGCTGGTTCCGTGATCAACCTTTCATTTGCGCAAGACACGCTTCGGACTATTCTCGCAGCAGGAGATGCTCAGAGCATTACGTACCGTAGCGATAGCACGAAACAGGAGGGGCTTGCCAAGGTTGCTTCAGACTCCCTACGCGCTGTCTTTGAAAACGGGCAGCTATCAGATGTGTATTGGCTAGGGGGCATTGCAGGAGAGCACCATCCTGAGAGACTTGTCCTGGGCAAGGAAACCGAATTCCTCCTTCCACGGTTCTCATGGAGGACAGACCGGCCCCAGATGGCACAACCGAACACGAAAAAACTACGCTGACGTACTGATAAAAAACTGCGCTGACTTACCTATAATGCACGCTGGTGGAAATATCTACCGATGCGAAAGGCTACGTTGATGAAGCTAGGCCGGCATATTGCGGTGATCATGACACTGCTGTTTACCCCGACACTTTGGAGTCAGGTAGAACGCGTGCTGCCAATTCGTGGGTCTTCGTCGCTAGAGGGAACAAGTTTCGTTGTCGGTTTTATGCAGAACGAAGTTGTCGAAATTGACGAGCCCCCTCGCTTGCAGATCTTCATCTCTGCACAGTTTGACGCAACAGTCACGATTACCTCGCCCATCGCAGGCACCTACACCAGAACTGTTCGGGCTAACACTGTTCATGTTGAGACACTGCGCAGCGACCATGTGATATCTACCTCCGAGCAGATACAACGAAAGGCTGTGTTTGTTACGTCGGATGTGCCAATCGTCGTATATGCGCTCAACACGCTAGCACAGTCTACCGACAGCTATACAGCCATTCCTATACAGCATCTGGGCACAGCATATCGCACCGTAAACAGACCAACCGATAGATATAACGGCCCGCAGTTTTTCAATCAGCTGCCGCGTGTTGGTGAGTTTTTGGTAATAGCCGTTGACGACAACACCGTGGTGAACATTGACACTCCAGTGCCTACTGCGCGAAGGCAGCGTGCAATTTCAACAACCCTGCGAAAGGGTGATTGCTATTTGGTGCAGGCGCAAGCCACGGCCAATGGTGCCGATGATTTAACGGGATCGTACGTTCGCAGCTCGAAGCCTGTTGCGCTCTTGTCGGGTCACGTTCGATCGAGTATCCCGAGCCTTACCACAAATTCGAAAGATCACCTCGTAGAGCAGCTCCCGCCGGTAGACAAATGGGGGAAATCCTATGCAACTGCTCCAATGCTCTTGAAGTCTGCGGTACAGCGGCCGGACGTCTACCGCGTTGTCGCTTCTAAACCTGATCAGACCATCCAAATAGAGTTTCTCAACCGGACGGTTTCGTGGACGTCAGTACCCGGACGTGAGTGGCTTGATACAGCGTTCCGTGAACCTGCATATTGGACAAGTCAAGACCCGTTTATGCTTGTCCAATGCATGCCTAGCGGGGGGTCGTCGCCGGTTAACTACGATCCGGCAATGGTGGTTGTTCCGCCTGTGGAGCAGTTCGTGACGTCGGCGTTATTTCAGTTCCCAAAACTTGAAATCAATGACAACGTTGTTGATCAAAAGTTTTATTACTTCCTGAATGTCGTAGCAACGCCAGAGGCGCTGCAATCACTGCGCGTTGACGCAACGCCGGTACGCGCAATAGACGCTGCAATCCTTACTCAGAAGGTTGCGGGAACAAATCTGCATTGGGTGCAGCTTGAACTAGCAGAGGGTTCTCATGTGATGGCCTGCGACAGCGGCCTGTTTACTGCAATTATGTACGGGACGTCGTTTGCTGATTCCTATGCCAACATGGTCGGTGTTGCCTATGAACCACAGCGAAAAAGAGACATCTCGCCACCAGCGTATGCGCTTTCAATTGATTGCGGCGCAATCAACGGAGAGATTCGGGATATCTCGTCAGACACAGCAAAGCTTCGAGATGTCTACGTAGTTGCTGCGCAAACCCGTAACTACCGATGGGCACTTACACCAGTGGCGGACTCCGAGCACGTGATGCTCTTTGAGGCTGTTGTGCAGGATCCTTATCGAGATGGTCAGATTGTTCTTCACGCATATGACGACAGGGGTAATGGGCGAGAATGGAAGTATGTCTACGACGCGCCCAATCTTGCCTATGCTAAATCGATAACAATCGATAGGATCGGCACAGCGGCGGCCTGTACAACCGTTGTGGTAAGAAATGTCGACACCTCGGCTACGCGTGTTTCGTCGGTCTATATCGTTGGTGATTCGCGCGTAAGCATTGAACCTGCGGTGGTAGATACGTTGCTGGCGGCCGGAGACTCGCTGGTGTTCCGTGTTTGCGCAGCCCCTTCTCAGGATTCTAGCACCATCAACGCTGTTATCCGGGTTCAGTTGCCTTGCTCATATCGCACAATTGCGGTCTCCGCCAGGGCAGGCGGTATGATTACGGGGGGCGATGTAGACTTTGGGGACGTGCGCATCGGCGACTCTGTCTGTGCCCCAGTGGCGATCGTAAATTCGGGTGCAAAGGCAGTGGTCTTGACGATTGCAAAACTCCAGCAACTAGCTGGTGGGCTGCGAATTGATACAACTGGACTTTACCTGCCCCGAACCATGGCCCAGGGAGATCAAGTCTGGGTAAAAATGTGTTTTGTACCGGGCGACACCGGTGTTGTAACCCGTACCGATACAGTTGTTTCCCGCGATGCTGGATTTGCGCTGCTGACGGGACGTGGCAGGGGAGTGCGGCCCATCATTTCGTCTATTGTTGTTGACTGGGGGCGGCGGCGTTTGGGCAGCCTCAACGACACAACAGTATATCTCATCAACCGCGGCTCGTGTGGAGCGCGTACAAGTGCCCGTGTTACGATGTTCCGTGGGCCATTTGCATCGTTACAACAGGATATTCAGAATGTCTCGATAGCCGCACCAGACTCGATTCCCATAGCGCTGCGGTTTGCGCCAGTTTCTCGCGGGGGCTCTGCTGATACGCAAGCTGTGAGTGTAGACTGGAGATACCACGAGCCGGTAGACATCATTCTCAAGGGCATTGGGGTTCTGCCAGACGTAGTGTTCCGCGACATCGACATGGGTACGGTCAAACTCGGCAATCAGCGAGACACACTGGCAACGCTGATTTCGCCAGGGGGCGCGAGCAATGCCCCGCTTATCATAGATAGCGTCCGTGTTCTTGGTCCCGATCAGAGTGCCTTTCGTCTACCGGCAGGATTTTTGGGGCTAGCATCAGAAAATGTGGTTTCGGAGATAATCGATAGCATACGGTTTACGCCACAGAGACCAGGCATGCACACGTGTGCATTGGAAGTCATGCACAACGCAGCCATCGATATCCCTGCGCGCGACACCTTCTACATCATTGGCGAAGGCATCCCAAAAGATAGCGCGGAGCTTCAGTTCGATATCGCGATCGACGGTCCAATAACGCGATGCGTGCCCAGTGCTGCGCGCATTGTCCTTGCTAATTCGGGAACTGCCGATGCACCAATACGCATCGTTTATGCGGTTGTAGATGGCAAGGACACCAGCATTCTCGTGACCGAGAAAGATTCTCTCAGGCTGTTACCAGCGCAACAGCAGAGCTATACGGTGCGGGTGAGCACATCACCTGATCGTGCATGCAGGCTAGAGCTACATGTAGTGGATTCTGCTGGCAATGTCTATACCATTGAAAAAATTGTAGCAGTTGTTAAGCCAGAAGCGGAGCTCTCGCACGGGTGGGACACGATACCGAATTCGCGCATGGTGCAGCTCGAAACTGGACAACACGAGCTGCTGATTTCCTGCGCAGTGCCGGATCGGGTTGAATTGCTCAACCCAATAGAGCTTGCTGTGGTGATTCCCAAAACACGGTTTTCTGTAGATCAGGGCTTGTCGTCTGCTTTCGTGGTCAGGGAAGCCGGACAAGAAACCCGCCGGCCTATTCGTTTTGCTCTCAAACAGTCCGATAGCGACGTTTCAGTTGAGATTACAGACTCTCTGACTGCTCCATGGGAGCTTTTGCTGCGATTGCCTGGCACGGTGCTGTGGAAAAATGATAGTTCCTTCACGAGCTCAGCAGTTATGCGCACGACACCGTGTATCGATGATGTTGTATCGCAACCTGTTGATATTACTACGGTTCCATGCGGATCACGCATTCGTGAAATCGCACTCGGTGTGCTTCCAAGAGTTGCGGTGCGCCCCTTGAAACATCCCTTTCAGGACGAAGCTGTAATCGAGGTTACTTCTAACGATGAGCTGGCTGTTTCGGTAACAATCGAAACGCTATCTGGAGAACAATTTTGCGTCTTTGAAAGATTGACGTTGCAAAAGGGCATCCAGCATTGTAATTTTTCATGTTCACGATGGTCAAGGGGAGTGTACGCGCTCGTAATTCATCGTGGCGAGCAAGTTTTGGATAGGAAGATCATCATCGTCAACTAGGGCACAGACTATGAGGAGAATTGGTTACGCTTTTTGTGCGGCATTCTTGCTTGCAACATCGACTGTGTATGCACAGCAAGAAATTGGTGCACGTGCTACGCCACTGCAACCTGCGAGAAGAGCACCGCGTGTGTATGTTGGTCCAGTGTTTGGGTACAACCGTTCGCTACACTCCTCGAGCTTCCGCTCGATTGCCGACGACGCGCTGTGTCCGACGTTTGAGCAAGGAACAGACAACGGTTTCTTCGTAGGAATGTCGTTCGAGTATCTCCTTGGTAATCCTCGTGACTCCAAGTCGTCGATCATTGCCCGCGTTTTGTACAATTCCATACCGGGCTCATACACCCAGCCTGGAGACAAGCTTCCATCACTGGACAACAACGGTGATGTGATCTTCTCGGAGGTGCAGCATACAGCACAAATCACGTACAACACGTTGGATTTTGAGGTTGTCTACAAACTCAACCTGTTCAATTCCAATTTGGGAGTCGTCGTTGGACCAACCTTTGGCATGGTGCTTGGCGCCAGCCGTACGCAGCGTCTACAAATCATCCAGCCAAACAATGCGCAGTTTTCTGATTTTAAGAACAACGAAGGCGCAATGTTCGATGACCAAGTCAAGCTCTTCAATGAATTCGGTACCGAGCGGGTTGTTGCTCACCAGGAGTGGAATCCACCCGCAGCAAGTGGCAATAACAAGGCTGTAGAGTCTTTGAGCACGGGCGATAATGCATGGTCGGGCACACGCTTGGGCGTCAAGGCTGGCTTACAGTATGAAATCCCGGTTGGTAAAGTGCTTGTCGTGCCTTGTATGTATTACAACTTTGCCATCACAGAGCTGAGCAAAAACGACAACTTGCGTATCAACGCACTGCAGCTTGGAGTCGATATCCGTTTCGCGCTGTAATTCGCTTGGTGTTCCCGGAATAGAACGTTACTAACAATGCCCGCCTCGTGCGGGCATTTTTTATGTAGAGATTTTGAGAAGCATGTATAGGGATTGCTATGAAGCAGTTATGGGCCCCATGGAGAAAGAGCTACGTGCAGAGAACTGATGATGCCAGGAGCGCTGATTCGTGTTTCCTGTGCACTGCTGCCACACACGTGGGTCCTGATCAAACGTGCCTTGTACTGGCTACAACCGAGCATAGTTTTGTCATGCTCAACCGTTATCCCTATGCCTCGGGACACATCATGGTCTGCCCCCGGAGACACGTTGCATCGCTTGCAGACTTGCGTTCCGAGGAGTATGCAGACATGATGGAATTGCTCAGACGTTCCGTTACTGCGATTGATGATGTGTTTACACCGCAAGGTTGTAATGTTGGTATGAACCTCGGCACGGCAGCTGGTGCTGGCGTTCCTGGGCATGTTCATGCACACATTGTGCCACGTTGGGAAGGCGACACAAATTTCATGTCGGTTGTCTCTGATACACGGGTAATATCAGACGATTTGACAACAACGTGGACTACGCTTGTAGATTGGTTTACAACGCACAAGAAACGATGACAAAGTTTGCACCCAAGCGGCAATTCAGCCAGAATTTTCTCACAGACGTTAGTATCGCGCGCAACATTGCTGCACAGCTATCGATTGCAGAACATGATTGCATCTTCGAGGTTGGCCCTGGTAAAGGGGCACTCACGAAACATTTATTGGATTCACTGGCAAGACGTGTGTACGCTATGGACCTTGATCCGCGAGCGCCTGAATATCTTGCCTCTGAATCATGGAGTAGAACAATGAGATTTGAATGTGCTGTGGGAGACGCACTGCGGTCGCAGGCTAAGCGCGTATTTGAAGATTCATCCAGAGAGTACCGGAAGATCATAGGCAACATTCCGTATTCGATTACCAGCGAATTGCTGTTTTGGGCTTTTGCGCAGCATGAGGATGTCGAGCGTGTAGTCTTTATGATGCAACGGGAGGTTGCAAAGAGGTGTGTGGCATCTCCAGGAGCGAAAGACTATGGGATCTTATCGGTTGCTACTTGGCTGTACAGCGAAGCAAAGATCTGTTTTCATGTTCAACCTGGATCGTTTTTCCCACGTCCTGAAGTGACTTCCTCTGTGGTCTCATTTGTCCTCAGGGAGCAGCTTCCTATGGGACTGCCTGCTGATCGATTTATGGAGTTTGTACGCGCGGCTTTCTCTCAACGGCGGAAAGTGATGTCGAACTCGCTAGCTTCGTGGGCGCACAAGTACTCACAGGACGTACGAGCGGTTCGTTCGGGCGTAGACCTCACGCACGCACGCGCCGAGGAACTGCGTCCGGAGGAATTGGCTCACTTGTATTTTGGTATCGTTGGTAACTGATCTCCTCCCGTATGGCAAACCCATCTGCGCACAGCCAGCCCCCTGATTGGCAGCAACTGATCCGAAGCACTCTGTATTCGGCGGACATCTACACGTTGGCTATACTGGCCGCGTATAGTATCCTGGCTATCGTGTTCTACAATCACATACCGATGGCTGCCACATTGCTTCTAGAGAACCTCCTCATCGTTGTCGTGATTGCAAGTTCTGTTCTTTTATCGCATTTGACAGAGTTTCGCCTCTTTACACTCATTAGATATTTCTATGTAATACCTGTGGTATACCTCATGTACGACCAGACGCACTATTTCGTCCGTCTAGTTCATCCGTATGATTACGACAACTGGTTGGTGGAGGCAGATCGATGGATATTTGGTTGCGATCCAACGGTGTGGCTTGGCAAACTTGCATTTCCAGCCCTTACCGAGTACCTACAGATATGTTATTTCCTGTTCTATGTGCTTCCGGTTACGCACGCCATTGAGCTGTGGTATAACAACGACATCGAACGACTCAAGATGTTTGCTCGCAAAATGTCGTTTGTGTTCTACCTCTCCTACATCGCCTACTTTGCTTTGCCCGCTGTTGGACCACGTTTCACAGTTCACGACTTTGCCTCGACGGCTTTGGATTTGCCGAGCCTTTGTCTTACCGAACCGCTGCGGGCCATCGTGAATGCCGGGGGCGGGATCACCGCTGGGGCATTGCATCCCATCGACGTCGTGAACAGAGACTGCATGCCCAGTGGCCATACTATGCTAACCTTGGTCAATATATTTCTAGCATTTCGGTTCCGCAGCAGATTCAGATATGTCTTTGCTGTGATAGGGGGCAGCCTTATAGTCTCCACAGTCTACCTGCGTTATCACTACGTTGTGGATGTTTTGGCCGGCATCATCCTGGTGTTTTTACTCCTTCCTGCAGAGATTCCTGTGGATAAGTATTGCCGTAACTACATACAAAAAATAGCCTTTAGACGCAGAGCCCTGTAACTTTTACAACGTATTGGTGTTGTAGAGGGTGTCGGGAATGGTATACATTTCGCCATACGTGCCATACGTATTTAACAGTATTGTCAAGTAGGGCGGAATTTCATAACTTTCCGGGTCAAGTTCGACAGTTCTGACGTTGTAATAATACTATTTACTTTCTCACCCACTCAGGAGTAAGTCCATGAGACTTGGTTCCACTCTAAAACTTGTTGCCGTGGCAGTGTTGCTCGTGCTAGCAAGTGGTGGCGGCCTGTTGGCGCAAAAGACAACAGAATCGCGTGGTACGATGGTTCTCTCTGAAGGTCGCCGCTATTTAGTAGGCTTCCCTCAGGTACAGCCCAGCGCGACGGAAAAGCCGATGCCACAGCCTATGCAGCTGTTCATCTCTTCGAAGTCGAAAGCAAAGGTTCGCGTTCAAACACCAGCTGCCATCAACGATGCAGCGCGCATCGACAAGGAGTACACTGTCGAAGCGAACAAGGTATTGCGCATTCCAATTCCGATTGGCTACATGAACCAAGAGTCAGAGTCGCGCAAGGGATATGGCATCATGGTTACATCAACAAAGCCAATTTCGGTGTCTACATACCAAGCATGGATGGGTAACGGCGAACTGGCCCGCCACCTCCCAGTAGAGGGTTGGGGTAAGAACTATTACTCGATGAATATGTACCAAGACCGTTACGGTACATCAGGGTCAGGTTACAAAAACCGTCCGTCACAGATCCTCGTGATTGCAGACAAAGACAACACGGTTCTCTCCTACACGCCAAAATTCGATACTGAGGGTGGTTTCGAGTGCCCATCAGTTCGCAAGGGTGCTACACAGACGATCACACTTGAGAAGGGCGAAACATACCTGATCAAGGCGAAGATCGACGAGAACAAGAATAAGGAATGGGAAACAGACCTTTCAGGTTCATGGATCCGCGCTAACAAGCCAATCGCTGTTATCTCGGGACACGTAAAGTGCGGCATCCTGCGTTACCCAGACGTTCTGCCGCCAACAGGTATGTTCGCTGCTGAAGCACACTTTGTGCGCAGCAACGTACACGATGCTATGCTTCCGATTGAACTGGCTGGCACGAAGTTCGTTACGGTACCATGTATGTATACGCCGCTCCGTAACCAAGGGGCTGGTGCTGCAGGTGCTGAAATCGGTATCGAAGACGACCGTGGTGATGTTATCCGCGTAGTCGCCCTCGAAGACAACACGGTTGTTAAGTCTATGCGCCAAGGCGGCGACGGACTCAAGAACGAATGGGCAATGCGTAAGGGCGAGACACGTATCGTATCTCGCGACTTTGCTGTGTACTGGGAATCATCCAAGCCGATCCTTATGGGACAATACGGCAAGTCATATGCTAAGGTTCTTCCTCCTGGTGCCCGTGATTCAAAAGATGGCGAAGGCACAGAAGGCCACCCAACAGTTGAGTCGGGCATGCCTATGCTTCAGTACGTACCTTCATGTGATCGTTGGGTTGAATACGGTGTGTTCCACTCTCCAGAGGGAATGGACAACTTCTTTAACATCGTCTTCAAGGCATCAGAAATTGGAAAGATCAAGATCGATGGTCGTGCTCTAACATCAGCCTTTGGCGGCGCTATGCGTCTGCTTGCTGGTACAGAATATGCGTTCATCCGCACGCCGATCGGAACTGGCGACCACTTCGTTGAGTCTACAGACAAGTCTGTCCGCTGGGCAGCATGGAACTACGGCTCACTCGACGGTCTGCAGCAAGGTCGTGCTTATGGTACGCCTGTTAGCGTCGACATGACAATCCCTTGTGACGATTCTTTGGTTGTTAACGAAGAGCTTGTCTGCGGTGACGTAAAGGCAAAGGGCACGATCCTTCCTGAGAAGTCATCATGCGGTTCGATTTTTGCAGTGTATCCAGAAGATCTGAACAACTACACACTCGAAATTGACGAAAACTTCAGCAGCGGCGACCAAGAAGTAAACTTCACACTTAAGGCGGAAGACAAGACAAAGGATGCTAGCGCTGTTGTTCGTGTTGTTACACGTTCAGGTAAGTATGTTGAGAAGACATACACATACATCGCGGACAAGATCAGCTGGTCGCCTTCACGTGTTGATTTCGGAACACTTGCCTATAACACGCCGAACAGCAAGACGATCACAATCAAGAATGAGAAGACAGATCGTCCGGTAACAATCAAGAGGCTTCGCGTTATGGCGAATGCTCAAGTGTTCCAGGTAAGCCCAGAAGGCCCTGTTACACTTGGTCCTAGCGAGTCACGTGATTTCACGGTAACAGCTACCATCCAGACAGCACCATTGGTAGTAGACACAGTAATCTGTGAACTTGAGTGCTACGATCAAAAGACCGTAGAACTTCGTGTTCGTGGCGAAGAGCCACAGATCTACGTATCTGATGTTGACTGGGGTACAGTACCAGCAAGTTCACCAGGCGTAGAACGTCGTGTCAAGATTCTCAACGGTAGCAAGGTCGAGCTTGTTGTTACAGGATATCAGCAAAATCTGCTTGATGGTACTGGTAACTTCTTCAATCCAACAACAACGGATGGCAAGCCCCTTACCTCTGCGTTTCCACTTACAGTTCCTGCAAACGGCGCTTACGAGTTTAACGTAACGTACAGCCCGAAGGGTGATGCCACAAGCAACCACCGCGTTGATGTGCCATTCTACTCAAACGCAAAAGAAGTAGACTCAGTTGCAGTGCTCAAGGGTTCTGGCGTAACGATCGATCTTGATGCTGTTGTAGCACCATGGGTAGAGCGCGTTCTTGATAACGTTCAAGCTGCGCAAAACATCAAGGAGTACACGCAGTCAGTCAAGTTCTACAACTATGGCAAGCAGACAATCACATTCAGCGCACCAATCATTCGTGGCAAGGATGCTGCTAACTTCCGCGTTGTGAACACCGGAACAGTTGGCACATTCCCAGTCCAGCTTGTCGGTGGCGGTGCTGATGAATCACGCTCAATCACTGTTGCTTTCGTTCCAACTGAACTGGCAAATCGTGCTGCAGAGCGCAATGATTACGAAGCTGAGTTGGTATTCCCAACGAACTCGAAGGAAGTGCCGGAGCTTGTAGAAAAGCTCAACGGTACAGGTTGGCAGCCACATGTGAAGGGTGCAGATCTCGACTTCCCTGGAACGTTTAACCTTGGCGACAATGCTCAGGTGCTCTCGATTCCAATTGCTAACATCAGCAAGGATGATCAATCGAACCCAACATCGGGCAATGCAAACGGTACATATGATGTAGTCATCACAAACATTCGTATTACTGATGCAAATACGAAGTTTGAACTTCTCAATGCGCCAACACCGCAAAGCCCATGGCGTATCAAGCCAGGTGAGCAGCCTGTAGAACTCCAGGTTCGTTTCGATCCACAATCATCGGGCACATTTAGCTCGCCATATGTTATCGAAACAAACGTTGGAACAAATGGTCAAGCTACATACGTGCCTGAGTACAAGATCTCAGCGCGTGTTATGGGTGGTGAGTTCACAGCAGTAGGTTCTGACGCAGATCAGTATGTCTTTAACGACAAGGTTCTGACAGTAGCCGTACAGCATACAGAAAACATCACACGTCGCTATAGCTTCAGCGATATCGTTGAAGGTCCAGATCAGTCAGCTTTCACGGTTCTGCCAGATGCAGTAACTGGTGCCTATTTCATTGATGTTGCACCAGGCCAGAAGGGTACAATCAATGTACGCTTTACACCTCAGCAAGTAACGAAGGTTGTAGCAGGTCAAACAGAGCTTGGTACACCAAAGGCCACAGCTAACAGCTTGACACGTCGCAACGATGTGTACTCAGCTCAAGTTCGCGTGATTGATGAGATCACAAAGAAAGAGCAAATAGCGACAGTTTCTGGTAATGGTCTATACCTCGAAACAACAAACAAGATTGCCGAGACATACCAAGTAAATCCTGGTAAGTACGTTGATGTTGCTGTTGAACTTGAGGCAACGCCACAGTCTCTTGACCAAGTGTTTGATGGCAAGAGAACAGATATGACAGAATTGCGCGTACGTATGAACTACGATCCACGTATTGTAAAGCCACGTCTCAATGCCGGTGACATCATTACAACTGGCACACAGATGGAAGGTTGGACGGTAGTAAACGTTTCACGTAACGGTGCTCAGTCAGATGCTCTTAACAATCTTGAGATCGACTTTGCTGACACACGTGCTGTGAAGACACGTCTTACAAACAGCAATAACCTGCCAGCGTTCAAGATTCGCTTTGATGCATTCTTGCCTACAAAGGCTGGTGTATACACAACACCAATCGGTCTCTACACATATTGGGTAGATCACAACCGTTCTGGTGAGCGTCTAGACTACACGTTGTTCCGCGATATTCCTGGCAAGATCACAGTTACGTTGCCTTGTGCTAACGTACGTCGTCTTGCAGAATTCGGTACAGCCATCTCTGGTGTACGTCCGATCCGTCCTAATCCGGTCGTAAACAACGGTGTTATCAACTACTCTGTCGGTATTGCAGGTCAGGCACGCATCGTGCTCTTCAATGCAATGGGCGAGCAGGTAGCGGTGCTCCTTGATGAGCGTCTCGAGAGCGGTGAATACGAACTCACAGCAGATCTTACTTCGCTTCCTAACGGCACATACTACTATCAGGTAGTTGCAGGTCCGTACACAAGCGAGCCACAATCGGTAACGATTCTTAAGTAAGAGCTAGAATGTAGGGTAGATATTCAAACTCCCTCGCCTGCATGTGCAGGCGAGGGAGTTTTCTTTTTCAGAAGACTTCATAGATTGCCGGTATGATTATAAGTCCCCTCATTCAATGTGTTCTCGTTGTGGCGTTAGCTTCTCGCGCTATTGCACAAGTAGGAACGATTCCATGGACACCTAAAAGCGATCGGATCTTGCGTCAAGTTGAGATTACGGTGCCTCCGAAATACGTGGCTATTGCACTTGATAAGGCATTGCATTTTGTTCGAGTGCCAGACGGCTGGACGGCAAGCGTCTTTGCTGCGGGTAGCGCATTGAACAAACCACGGTTTATGTCTTGGGGACCCAAGTCAACACTGTTTGTGGCAAACATGAATGGCAACAACATTCTTGCCTTGCCTGATGAAAACAGAGATGGCGTAGCCGACACGGTGATCGTTGCGGCACGTGGGTTTTCTCTAGGGCACGATGTTCGCTTTTGGCGCGATACGATGTTTGTGTGTCAGGAGGCTGGTGTTATAAAGCTCTGGAGGTCGGATACTTCTTCGCACGTCTACGATCAGCGACTGACCGTGATAGACAAGGGCTCTCAGGCCAATCAAACAGGGGGCAATCACAGAACGAGAACGTTGGTGATCGATACAATTCGCATGAAGTTATATGTAAGTGTTGGTAGCAGAGGAAATGCAGATCGAGAATCCGATCGTGCAGTACTAGAAGAATACAATTATGATGGTTCCGGGAGGCGTGTGTTTGCCTCTGGTACGCGCAATGCCGTTGGTATGACGCTGCACCCTCGTACTGGTCGCTTATGGGCTAACAACAACGGTAGCGATAATCAAGGTAACAATCTGCCACCAGAATGGGTAGACATCATTCGAGAAGGGGGCTTCTATGGCTATCCTGTTGGTTACCATTTTCGTAACTGGTTTCCGCTTACAGGAGATTATCAGGATCTTAAGCCTTTTACAAAACAGGATAGTGCTAACATGGAGCGCATGCAACCACCTGCGGCTCTTGTGGATGCACACTGTGCCCCGATGGGACTTGTCTTTACAGAAGACGGTGTTCGCAGCGAGTATGCCAATGGGGCCTTCATGGCAATGAGAGGCTCTTGGAATCGAACGCCACCAAGTGGAGCAAAGATTGTCTTTCTGCGTTTTGATAACGATGCCGATACCATAGCCAATGAAGTTGAAGACTTCTGTACCGGGTTTATTCGCGACACGAGCAATGTCGCAACACGATGGGCGCGTCCAGTTGGTTTAGCTGTCGATAATAGTGGCTGCGTCTATGTTTCAATTGATGACGGCAAGCAATGTGTGCTGCGGCTTACGCCTCCAACCCCATCTCATGTGCATGATGTGCAACAGACAGGAACATTTGTGCGGCCTAATCCAGCGCGGGACGTGGTTGCGATAGATGTGCAGCCCTCTGAACCATGTCAGGTGGTTGTAGTTGATGCACAGGGTAAAGTTTGGGCAGATGAATCGGTGTCATTTGGTAAGACCAGACTCCATGTTGATTCGAGCACATGGCCCAACGGCTCGTACATTGTTGTGATGCGATCATCCAGTGGATTACGGACGCAGAACGTTACGATCTATCGGTAATGTATGATGCAATCGTATCGGCATAACACTGCGACGAACCCGAGCGGCTCCTGAAATAGTCGTCTGCTGCCGAGCGAACATTTGCCTGCTCGTGCGGCAAGCACGCTACATTGCGTAGCCACATCAGAAGCTGATATGGCTTGTTGGTTATGGTTAGTATACCAGCATCCTGCAGCGCAATTGCATCACGTGATCGTTCAATGTGCGGTCCGCATGCTATTGCAAGACCAAACGCTGCGGGCTCTGTTGTACTATGTACACCCGCGCCAAACCCACCACCTACGTATGCAGCGTCTGCAAGGGAATACAACGAAACAAGCTTGCCTATTGAATCAACAAGGATATGCCCCTGATTGTGTGCGCCATACTTGGATAATCGCGTACACGATATCAATGCTTCAATTCGTTGCAGCGCACTCTCTGTTGGTTCATGAGGAACGATGATAAGTCGCATTCCCGGGATTGGATTAATCCTGACAACCTCGACAAGCAGATCTTCATCCTCTTGCCACGTGCTGCCACAGACTATCGTGGTGCAGTCGGTTCTGCGCAGCGCTTCAATAGACGACTCAATGTGTCGTGTTCGTTCAAGAACACGATCAATACGTGTATCAGGCAGATATGCAACGTTACGTCCACAGAGCACAGAGAGCCGATCGGCATCGGATGGAGTTACTGCAATAACCTCTGTAAACACGCTATAAAAACTATGCACCCATGAGCGAAGCAAGGGGCTTGCAGCAACCGAGGGGAACGTTGCATTTATCAGTAATGCAGGACATCGAGCCGCGAGTGCATGCATAAAGTTCGGCCAAACATCGTAACGGTTGATAACCACGATATCGGGCTTTATCCAATCAACAAAGTTCTGAGCGTTGCGCTTTGTGTCGAGTGGTAGGTAGGCAACAGCGTCTATGAATGATTGCTTGAGTGCATGATTGTACCCTGATGGCGAACCGCATGATAAGACAATGTTGAGCTCGGGCACCATCTGGTGTAGGTTGTTCATGATCGGCAGAACTTGCTCGAGCTCTCCCATCGATGCGGCATGGAACAGCACTCGTTTGCTGCCGACAGGTTTTTCGAGACCAAAGAGCCCCTTACTCTCAACTTCAGAGCGCAATCTGAGCTTCTCAGAGCGCAACCTGCCAACCCAAAGCCCGATGCGGATAAGCGGCAGGGCCAACAGGTTGTACAACACGGAAATCATAGATGCGTTTATCTGCCGGCAAATGTAGCGGGACGCTTTTCAAGGAATGCCTGCGTTCCTTCTTTAAAGTCGTTTGTTCCGCAGGTCTTACCAAAGATGGATGCTTCGGCATGCAATCCCTCCAGTTCAGAGGTATCTGCAGCTATCTGTGTTGCTTCCAAACAAGCCCGTAGCGCAAGTGGCGCTTTCGCGGCAAGAGATCTGGCGAATTCCAAGGTACGATCGAGCAGCTCGGCGTGTGGGTAGATTCTGTTCACAAGCCCAAGTCTGTGTGCCTCGACAGCATCGAGCATCTCGCCGGATAATATCACCTCTATGGCTTTTGCCATGCCAACAAGTCGAGGTAGTCGCTGGGTGCCACCGTAACCGGGAATGATACCAAGGTTGATTTCTGGCTGACCAAATCGAGCTGTGTCGGCTGCGAATCGCATGTGACAGGCCATGGCCAGCTCGCAGCCGCCGCCAAGCGCGAATCCATTCACGGCAGCGATCACAGGAATACCGAGACGTTCGATAAGCGAGAAAACACGCTGACCTCGCTCGGCAAAGATTCGGCCACTGTGAGCATTCTGAGAATGCAGATCGGCAATATCTGCGCCTGCAGCAAATGCCCTAGGCCCGCTTCCAGTAACAACCACGGCGCGCACAGTTTCGTCGCGTTGTATGGACAAAAATGTGAATTCTAGGGCCTCTAGAAGGTCGCCATTGAGTGCATTGAGTTTGTCGGGGCGATGCAGGGTTACGAGAGCAACGCCCAAACTGATTTCGGAGCGTAAAACGTCGTTGTTCATGTTGCGAAACTACGATCTGCTGCGTCGAGTCCCACACCAGGCATAAGGCGCAGAGGTTCGTGTGCATAACTACGGTTTTTCACTTTAGATCTTGGTACTAACTTCTCGGTTTATGACGAAATATCGTAATCTGATACTGCGTACGCTACGTATGTGCCTAACCGTAGGCATTCTTTTGGGGCTCCTAGCCTCGGGAGTTGAGACTGCATCCGCCGCACGACAAAAAAAAGGTGGGCGAAAGAAAGCCAAGACCACCCAGAGCCGCTCATCGAAGAAAAGGAAGTCTAAATCCAAGGGACGTCAGTCAAAAAAATCGCGTAGAGGTAGGTCCTCAGCGGCCGGCAACGTAAGCAGTTTTCGGGTAACGGGGCTATCAGTGCTCAAAGAGCTAAAGCTGGATTCCGGGATTGTTTACTACCAATACCAATCCAATGGCAGGCGGCCAATCATAGCGAATGTTCTCGAATGTGACCGCTCGTATCCTGGGAATGCAATTCGTCTGGTTAAGGGCGAGGATCATGCAACTGGGCTGGAGCGGCTCAAGGACATGTCGCAACGGTTCGACTCGAAAACAAATCACGTGCTCTACGGACTGGTAAACGGTAACTTTTGGAGAGCTGTAACCAATCTTATGAATGGTCTTTGCGTGATAGATGGAGAGGTTGTGCAGCTTTCACGATGGAGTAGCTGGTCTAGCGCTTTGTTTGACGTGCGTAGTCAAATGACCATCGACACATTCTCACTATCAGGTTCTGTAACCATCGGCAAGAAAAAGTACAAGGTCGAAAGTGTTAATGACAGACAAGGCAACGGCATTGTTGTCTATAATGTGTTCGGTGGCAATGTTGTACCATTCCTCAGCCAGAAGCAACTTGAAAAGGCCTTTGAAGAAGCCGTCCGAGACTCATCTGTTGACGTAAATGATTCAACAGAGATGGAGCTAACACAAGAGATGCTTCGCAACGAGATTGCCAACGCGCAGCGTAAGCGTGCTATAGAGTATCCGATGGTGAAAATTCGAGTCCGTTATTTGCGCACACCATCAATCAACACCGCGATTGCATGTGAGGTACTCGGCGTAGATACAGGTGCAGTAAACATGCCCTTGCGCGGTGCTGTAATCTCCATACCGAGGGCAACCTTGGCAGGGAGTTGGCCCAAAGTGCGCGACACCATACAGCTGAAGTACGAAACAAATGTCATGAAGCAGACGAAGTTCATGAATGCAATTTGTGGCACCCCTCGGCTTGTTCAGAATGGCATTGCAAATAGTCAGGCGCGCGCAGAAGGTAGCACAGCTACGCGATTTGTGCACTACTCCCTAGCACGAACTGCCATTGGGTCTAGTCAAGACGGTAAAAAGATTTATATCGTAGCGGTGCCACCTGATAGATCAGAAAATGGCACTGCTGGAGCAAATCTGCAGCAAATGGCAGACATCATGTCGAAGCTTGGATGCTATAACGCACTCAACCTCGATGGTGGTGGTTCCACTGGTATGGTTGTGCGCAACGATCACGTGTTCTACGAGGGGGTAGACCCTCTAACTCGACGCGTAGGCCTTGGTGTTGGCGTTGTGAGGCTGGCTAAGATCTTGCGCAGTACAGGGTACTAATTACTAATTACTAATTGCTAATTACTAATTACTAATTACCAATTACCAATTACCCCCGTACCCCGTCCCTCGTACCAATTGCCAATTTCCATTTACTGATTGCGGGCATTAATGCGTCACTTAATCTTGGTACTTGGCGACCAACTAAGCTTTTCTAGTCCTGCGTTTGACGGATTCGATGCTGCTGTAGACATGGTATTGATGATTGAAGCGCCGGGAGAGTCTACTGCGGTTTGGTCTCACAAGGCGCGAATAGCTCTGTTTCTGTCGGCCATGCGGCATTTCGCGAAGGACGTGGCTGCGCGTGGGTGGCCGATAGAGTACGTTCAGCTTAACGCTACGTCTGAACCATCACTTGGGGCGCGTCTGGGCGACGCACTACGCCGCAATCATCCCCAAGCATTGCGGTTGGTTGAGGCAGGTGAGTGGCGAATGCAGCAAGAGATTGCAGCAGTATGCGAACATGAAGGTATTGCCCTGCAGGTATGCGACGATGCTCACTTCATGTGCAGCAATCGTGAGTTTGAGCAGTGGGCACATGGCAAGAGGGAGCTTCGAATGGAGTTCTTCTACCGCATGATGCGCCGTAATTTCAATGTTCTGATGGAAGGCAGCGAGCCAATTGGTGGACAATGGAACTACGACGTAGACAATCGAAGCGCCTACCCCAAGCGCACCGGGCCGGGTGCTATTCCGGAGCCAGCAGGGTTTGAGCCCGATACTATTACGAGAGAAGTATTCGAACTCGTTGAAGAGCATTTTCCCGAGCATCCTGGCCTTCTTAAACACTTTCGTTGGCCTGTAATCCGAGAGCAAGCTCTCGAAGCATTGCATCGATTTATTGATCAGCGGCTGGTGCATTTTGGAACCTTTCAAGATGCTATGTGGACAGATACGCCTGTAGGCTGGCATTCACTTCTGTCGGCAGCACTTAATCTTCATCTATTAGATCCGCGAGAGGTAATCGCCGCTGCAGAAGAATCCTATCGCAAGGGGCAGGTGCCACTTGAAGCTGCAGAAGGATTTATCAGGCAGATACTTGGGTGGCGAGAGTTCATTCGTGGTGTGTACTGGCTTGATATGCCCGGTATGAAGCAGGCAAACCACTTTGGTCATCTGCGCACATTGCCTTCATGGTTTTGGACGGGCAAAACGAATATGTCCTGCCTGCGTGATAGTCTGAAGCAGACACTATCTCTGGGCTATGCGCATCACATACAGCGGCTTATGGTTATCGGAAATTTTTCGACGCTCGCAGAACTTTCGCCTCAGCAGGTAAGCGACTGGTTTCTTGCGATCTATGTAGATGCTATTGAATGGGTAGAGCTACCAAACACTGTGGGAATGGCACTTCATGCCTGCGGAAGTCGTTTTACCAGCAAACCTTACGTATCTAGCGGCGCATACATTCATCGACAAAGTAACTATTGTGCCGGATGCTGCTACGATCCCACGCTGCGCACAGGTGAGAACGCGTGCCCGTTCACAACCCTCTTTTGGAACTTCATAGAGCAACATGAAACGAACCTTGCGGCCAATCCGCGAACAGCTCTCATGGCAAAGAACTTGCACAAGCTAAGCGCAACAGAGCGTCTGGGCATTGCACAACGAGCCGCACACCTGCTTGAGAACCTCGATTCACTCTAGAAACGTGTGATCGCTGCTCAATACAGCAGATACTTTTTTCTGAGCTCGACAAACTCCGCTAGGCCTTCTGACGAAAGACCCATGAGTTTTGTTTTGTTTTCATGGCTGACTAATTCTGCGAGGATAAGCGACATGCCAGATGCCTTGATGAACATCTTTCCATGTGCTGCAGATGCTAATGTATCGGGAAATGCCTCGGGATGAATTCCGCGGACATACCACAGCGCATGCATTGCCGCCATATAGGGTTTCCAAGAGCGGCTGGGCTGCACGTAATAGCCAGTGCAGGGAAGACCAGCATACTTGCCATGTTGCGGAGAGAACATACACGCTACGACGTGAACTCCCGATTCTTGCATCTGACGAATAAACGTTGAATCATGTACCAGGTTAGGAGCTCCGATATATTGAAAGGGGCTTGTTGTACCCATGCCAATACTGCAGGCTCCAATCTCTCCAATAAGACCCGTAATGGCATAGCCGCGCACGGCAGCAACACTTGGCATGTTTGGACTTGTCGGATACCAAGGGCGATCAAGGTCTTCCCACATCATGTCGCGCGTCCATCGTTTACATCGCACCACAGTAAGAGCACAGCGTTTACCTGCTGCAGTATATTTTTGTGATAACCACTGCAGTTCATTTGCCATGGTAGCGATCTCGCCGAGTGTCATGCCATGGACATACGGAACCGGCACACGTCCGATGAACGACGCAACGTCTCGTTGCAAGAGATTCCCATCCACAACAATGCCACCGAGCGGATTGGGTCTGTCGAGAACCATACATGCAATGCCATACTCGGCACAGGCATCCATTACCTCGATCATTGTACTCATGTAGGTATAGGACCGAACGCCGATATCCTGCATATCAATTACCACAACATCTGCACCACTGAGTAGATCAGGCGTGGGTCTCCTGAGAGCCCCATACAGACTCTTTGCAAGTACGCCATGAACGGTATCGTCGAGCACATGCTTGCCTGCAACCACCACACCATGGAACCCATGTTCCGGTGTAAGAAGTCGTACAAGTCTGAGATTGCCTGCACCGAGGAACTCCTCGAGTGTGGACTTGTTACGATAACTGCGCGCAGCAGCATGCGATACCAGCACAACGCGCTTGCCCTGTAACAATGCAAACTTGGTATCGATAAGATTATCGATACCAAACTTTACGTGAGCAGCAGTGCTACAAAGAGCACTCATGAGGGCACCCAGGACAAGTAGATACTTCATCAGTGTTGTTGTGCCCGTGGGTGAAACAGCGTATGTACCTCTTTAACGTACTCGCGATCAATATGTGTATAGACCTGCGTTGTTGCGATGTCTGCGTGACCCAACATTTCTTGCACTGCACGTAGATCTGCACCGCCTTCAAGAAGATGCGTAGCAAAGGAGTGTCGGAACATATGCGGGTGCACATGCTTATCGATTCCTGCACGCAGACAACCATCCTGAATGAATTTCCAGACGGACATGCGTGAGAGCCCCTTACCACGAACGTTGAGAAAAAGTATGTCATCTGTCTCAGCGGTCCGAATAAACGAGCCACGCGCGATCGACTGATACCGTGCTATCCATTGAAGAGCAGACGTACCAATAGGTACAAGGCGTTCCTTAGAGCCTTTACCAAAGACACGTACAATCTCGAGATCAACAAGAACATCTCGCTGTCGAAGTGTGATTACCTCGCTTACACGCAGACCGCATGCATACATGGTCTCGAACAGCGCCCGATTACGGATCATACTTGGCATAGAATCATCGAAGGCATTGAGAAACGAATCCATCTCCTCTGGCGACAAACAATCGGGCAGGTGCCGTCCAGATCTGGGTAGTTCCATGGCCTCGGTTACATCCCGATCTATCCGGCCATTGCTCATGAGAAATCTATGCAAGTGCCTAATCGAAGCGAGATATCGTGCGCGGCTACTCGAGGCTAGTCCAATGCTGGACAATGTTTCGAAGTAGTACCGTACGTCTGATAGCGTAGCATTAGCAAATGCATCGATATCGCGCGATTGCAGGAACAAAGCGTATTGCTGAATATCTCTTTCGTATGCTTGGAAGGTAAGCGGCGAAAGGCCCCGTTCTAGCCTGATGTACTGCAGAAACTGCGTGAGATCCCTTTGAAGAGCTAATGGCAAGTGCATTATGTAGCGCTGGTGCTGGTGTCTTCTTTTACTTCCATGTATCGTACACGTTGATGTGATGATCCAAGAAGCGTTTTGACAAAGGACTCTTTAATCACGTCTATATCGTGCATTGTAAGGGGCGCTTCACTCAGCTGACCGTCTTTAAGTCGGTCAATGACGATTTGATCAATGGCTGCCTCGATTTCATGACGTTGGCTTGTATCGACTAGGCGAGAAAGCGCCTCTACTGCATCTGCGAGCATAACAATTGCGGTTTCTTTGGAGTCGGGCTTAGGCCCTGGATACCGAAAGTCTTGCTCTTCTATTGTAGCGCCATCATTGTGAGCCTCTTCAAGAGCCCGCGCATAGAAATGCTTTATCATCATTGTACCATGATGCATTGGAATGAACTTCCAAATTCGATCAGGCAGGCGATTGTCCTTGGCAAGTGCTATGCCGCCATGTACGTGCTGACGTATGATGCTTGCGCTCTTCTTGGGATGTAGTCTATCATGCTTGTTGTCTATACCGATTTGATTCTCAATGAAATACTCAGACTTCTCAATCTTTCCGATGTCGTGGTAGAGTGCGCCCACACGCGTAAGCAACGGGTTTGCACCAATTGCAGCCGCAGCTGTTTCACTCAGATGCACAACCGACATTGTGTGCTGATACGTGCCGGGGGCATGCTCATTGAGTTCGTGAATGAGTGGATGATTGATGTCGTCGAAGTCCTCCAACCGCAAGTCTGTAGCAAGATTCATCGTACGTTCCATGATCACGATGAATGCAAGTGCAACAAGCGGCGAGAGAACAGCATTCACACCCGCACCTCCAAGCTTGAGCAGCAACGGCAGCAGGGCAGTTGCTCGCTCAAGTTCGAGCGAAACGGTAACAATAACCAGTCCTGCGCCGATGGCAAGTATCGACGTAAACACCTGTGTTCTACTGCGCAAGTTTGTGGCAGAGTAAGCAGCCATAGCGCCGCCAACAATCAGAACTACAGCAATGATATGGTCGTTACCACGAGACGCAGCAACTGCTAGTGAGCATGTTAGTGTTACAACGATAGCAGTGCGGACGTCGTATAAAATTGATACAAGCATGGCCATGCCTGGCACGATGATTGTGTATTCGAGGGGTAAATCAGACGGCAGGATGATTGATAACCAGCCTAACCCGGCAGATGCTACTGGCATTGCAAGTAATGCTGCAAGCTGCCCATTGCGCAGGAACGAAGACTTCCGCACAAAGTAGAGATACAACAGCAACATTGCATTCAGCACGATGGCATGCCCGAGAGACCCTAGGGCGGCAAGGAGAGAGAATTTTGTGGTTGCCTTGGCGTGTTCTGAGTAGCGATAGGCCGAAATGCGTTGCATAACGCGCGGATCTATTCGATCTCCCTTCTTGACGATGACGTCGCCCTCGTGCACTATCTCGGCTGTAAGAGCAACTCCCTGTGCGGCAGCTGCGCTTTCTGCTTCCCAGGTTACTCGATCTATACTGATTGTTGGCAGGATACTTTTGAGCACGGTACGCAGTGTAAGACCGCGAACATACTCGGGGTCGTTTTGAAGTGCACTCTCAAGCAGACGTACGGCAGATGATGAGTCTGGAAGCGACGTGACGAGGATCAGTTCTTCATCTGTTATTTGCGTTCTATCAATGCAGTATCTGTAGTTCATTGAATCGAACACGTTTGATCGAAAACCCACTGCATACAGAGCTTGAAGTGCATCGATTCCACGGGCACGCACGATGCGTGCTATCGAGTCGGGAATCTCGTTTGTAGCATCAATGAACCTACCTGAGGCAACCTTGAAGGCGTCTGCATTGCGCTTGATATAGGGCAGCACCTCTTCGCTTGCCCGTTGACGCTCGGCCGCGAGTGTATCTGGATTCTTGAGTACAGGGAAGGGGTACTTCGCAACTACGGTTTCCTCTGTCCATATCGTACCAAGACGGGACTGATCAATTGCCTGATCTTGTGATTCTCCAAGCCCTCCAGGCAAAAAGAACATCAGCAGCAGCGTTGATAGAACTATCAATGTTACCCTGAGGGAAGCAGAGCTTGTTAGACCGCTGCTGCGTTCCTGCTGGCGGTCTTCTCCTTGGAGCTGCTCGAAGAGTGTTGGACGGCTGCGTGCCATGGCAAGATGTTGTTACGTACCAGAGAATTGTGGTTTGCGTTTTTCGATAAAGGCTGCAACACCTTCACGGTAGTCTGCAGAGACGCCGGCACGCTGCTGAAATTCTGCTTCTAATTCAAGCATCTCGTTGAGCGAAGAGACAAGACCCTGCTGCAGCAGGTGCTTCACAAGACCATAGGTCTGTGTCGGACCCTGCGCATACTTGATGGCAACCTTGCGAAGGGCTGCCTGAAAAGCCTTTGGATGAACAACCGCATTAACAAGTCCCATATTAAGAGCCTGCTCTGCGGTTAGGGGGCTATTCAGTGTAGCAAACTCAAAGGCCTTGCTGTATCCCATCATGCGAGGATAGAAAAACGTTGCACCAGAGTCTGGTATAAGAGCAATTCCGATAAAAGCTTCAACGAGTTTTGCAGCCGAGCTCATAATGCGAATGTCTGCAGCAAGTGCTAGGGAAAGTCCAGCACCTGCTGCTACGCCGTTGATGCCACAGATGATCGGTTTTGGCATCTCTTTCATCGCACGTACAATAGGATTGTAACGGCGATTGAGCGAATCACGCAGGTCGCGCTTGTCTCCAGATTTTGGTGCGTCTTTCAGGTCTTGCCCAGAGCAGAATGCCTTGCCGGCTCCCGTGAGCACCACGCAGCGAACATCGCTGTTGTCGTGGGCATGAGCAAGCGCAGCCAGCAGATCTGTCGTGAGTTGTTCGTTGGCGGCATTGAACGAATCCGGACGATTGAGTGTAATCGTACTGATACCTTCAGAAATGTCGAAGAGCAATGTTTCAAACGTCATCGTTACTTACCCTTCCATTCTGGTTTGCGCTTCTCAACAAATGCAGCCATACCTTCTTTTTGGTCGTCTGTAGCAAAGAGCATGTAAAAGTTCTTCCGTTCAAACTCAAGGCCGCCCTCAAGCGTAGTGCTGTGTGCCTTGAGCACTGCCTCTTTGGCTAAACGTGCAGCAACTGGCGCTTTGGATGCAACATCACCTGCGAGAGCAAAGGCTTCCTGGAGATAATAGTCTACTGGCACAACGCGGTTAACAAGTCCAGCTGCCTGTGCTTGCGTTGCCGAGATCATGCGTCCCGTAAGAACGATCTCCATGGCGAGTGCCTTGCCCACAGCGCGCGTCAGACGTTGTGTGCCGCCAGCACCGGGCATAACGCCGATGTTGATCTCGGGCTGACCGAACTGTGCTGTGTCGCTTGCAACGATCATGTCTGCATGCATTGCAAGTTCACAGCCCCCTCCGAGCGCAAAGCCGCTTACGGCAGCGATGATGGGAGTCTTGACCGTGCGTATTCGTTCCCAACGCGCAAATTGATCGCGCTCTAACATCGTCGTGAGCGTTGCATCAGACATCTCCGTGATGTCGGCACCTGCGGCGAAGGCCTTCTCATTTCCGTGCAGAACGATGCAACGAATGCTTGGGTCTGCATCATATGCCTCGAATGCTTGCACAAGCTCAATCATCGTTTGAAGACTAAGCGCATTTAGAACTTGTGGACGGTTTAACTGGATCGCACCAACACCCGGTTGTGGGATGTACGTAGCGATACACGTAAATTCAAGTGACATCGACGTTCTCTCTTGTGAAATGTCACCAAAAATACACCATGGATAATCTCTATCTGCCCACAATTACTGCCTCCGACGAGATTGTTATACCGGATGCAGAAATGTATCGCCACATAGCTGCCCTGCGCCTGCGCGACGGCGAATATGTGCGTGTTCTTAGCGGTAAGGGGCTTATCGTTACATGCTGCGTTGCAAGACAGTCTCATGCGGTAGAACTACGAGTAACGGAGCGCACAGTGTATCCAGAACCGCCAGGCATTACGTTGGCACTAGGCGTTCTGGATAATCGCGACCGATTTGAGTTTGCAGTCGAAAAAGCTACCGAACTGGGTGTAGCACGCATTGTGCCAGTGCTGTGCGATTATGCGCGCCACGCGCGAAGCACATCCGATCGTCTGCGTCAAAAGGCCATTGCAGCCATAACGCAGTCGGGAAATCCGTGGCTTCCGGTGATCTCAGAACCAACATCGTTTGATGACCTTGCGTTTGGCCACGCAACAATCGTTGGAGACGCACATGGGAGTGTGCCGTCTGATGTGACATCGCACGACACATGGATTCTCGTCGGTCCTGAAGGGGGCTTCTCGGCTCGAGAACTTGAAAAGCTCGCGTCGATGCCTGACGTTGTTCGTTGGCGCATCGGCACCAACAGGCTGCGCGCAGAAACGGCTGCAGTGGCGCTGATATCGCGGGTAGTCGCCTCTTTGTAGGGGGCGAGCTGCTGGCTCGCCCGATAGCGTGCCACCCATTGCGGGCGAGCCACGGGCTCGCCCTTACCGTACCACGACCACGTTCTTTGTCGTGACTGCGCCGTTGAGCGTTGTGCGTACAAGGTATGAGCCCGATGCAAGATCGCTCACTGGAATTGTAACAAGCTGAATTGATGGAGCGATTGTCTCGTTAAAGAGCATCTGTGTGTTGCCGGCTGCGTCTGCGAGTTCTACGCGCAGTAAGCCCCCTTGCTGAGCAATGATTTCCATCGTGCCGCTGGTTGACATTGGGTTAGGGGAGATGCGGACGTTCGATGTCAGTTCCTGCTCTTCGTCTACCGACGTTACGGCATTGAGGAAGAACCGTCCAGTTACTGGGCGGTGGTCTGAAACGGTAGTTGAATACGAAGTGAGGTATCTCTCTGGGGACTCAACAAAGGAGCGGTAGTGAAGTGGCTTCATCTCGTTTGAGACAAGCATGTGATCAAGGAAACCACGATTAAAGCCGATGTACGACGACAATCCTTGGCGTTCCATTTCAGCAGTTGTGCCAAACCAATTGTCCTGATCGTTCAAGTACACGGAATAGCAGGATGGCAGAGTGGAATCAACTGTGGTGGCAAGAAGGCGGTCGTTAAAGTCTCCTGTTACGATCACGTTTTGATCACCGTAGAAATCCTTGAGATACTGATGGAATGTCTCTGCATCTGTCTTGCGACGCTGATAATCATCGGCTGCAGTTGAATCACTTGTAGCCTTGGCATGGATGTTGAAGATGCTGATGCGCTTTGTAACATCGCCTACAGTTGCATCGAGTGTTACACGGAATGGGAAGCGTCCGTTGCCCCAAGCTCTAGCGCCACCGTTTACGGCAAGTCCGTTGTCAACCGGCTTGATCGTCTTCGTGTTGTAGATGTATGCAAGTTTTTGATCAGATGTTACTTCGGTTGCGAACAAGCGTCCGTATGTGCCTTTAACTGAATCGCTCAGCGCTGCAAGCGCAGCATCGGAGATAACTTCCTGTAGCGCATAGATGTCTGCCTGTACGGTGTCCATGATGATGCGGATACGCTGACGCTGCAAATCCTTGTTGCGTTGGCCCAGAGTTGTGTCTGCTGTGCCATACCATTCAAGGTTCCATGTAGTAACGTCAAGTGTGCGAGACTTGTTTACTGTGTCTACTGCGATAGGCGGCAATCCTATATCCTGGGCAAGGCGGGGCAATATTTGGTATGCTCCGCGGAACTGGCTAACAACGCCTACAATGTCGATATCGCCAGAGGAAATTTCCAGGTTGTTCACGCCAATTTCACATGCGCGGTCGATCCGGATAACGATGTCGTTACCAAAGTTGTCAATAGCGTTGTAGCTGCGATTCCCCTCGAAGCGACCCGACTCAACCATGCGCACCTTGCGCAGTTTCACAAGCGTTGCCTCGTTACCTTCGCCAATGTTTGGAATGGTAGTGCTCTTCGCAGAGGGCTCTTCACGTTGCACGGGTACAACCGTAAACCGAAGTCCTGTGCCACCAAGCTGTGTTAATCCGGTTCCTGGTGCACCAGTCGTCTGACCAAACTCCGTGAGCGTTGAATTCTCAACAACCACAGAGTCTCCGATCTTAACACCGTTGCGCATCTGCTCATTAAACACCGCGATGCCGGCTGTGCGGTCCTGTATGTAGACTACATTCGATAGCTGCGTAGATGAGGTTACGCGCCCAGCAACTTTCGAGACCGTACTGTTGAACTCTTGTTTCTTTGCATCGGCAATTGTAATCGGCTCTTGCGCCAAACTTGCAATCGTACAAACAGCAAGCGCGAGTGCAGAAATGGAAATGTGCTTGATCATGAGTGACTCAATCGAAAAGAGAATTAAAAAATGTCCAATGTGATGTTGTCCGTCGCCTGTTGTTGTCTGTCGTAGGTGTAAAGCATGTACGACCGAGCAGCAGTTATCGTTACGTCCTTTAGAGTGGCAAGCACATTGGTTGTGCCCGCTTCACGAATCTCAAAACTGTATGTACCGGGCTGGAGCACTGTATATGCGGGCGAACTAATTCCTGGTTCGTAATCCTGTGCCATAAGACGCGTGCCGTTCGACCAGACCTCGACAAAATACGCCTTATCCACGTTCTCGGCCATGTGCGTAAAGCGAATAACACTATTTGGCGATTGCGATGGAATGGTTGTGTCTTGAATTTCCCTGCGGAATTCAACGAGACCGTTTGTGTCGCCCCGTGCAAAAAGGATCACTCGTGCGTTGCCGCCAAGCGTGTAGCGCAGATTTGATCGAAACACAGTAGATGGCGAGCCAAGCGTAAAGGCAATGGGTCTTCCTGCTGCTACTTGCGCAAAGTTGGAGGCTTTACCTCGTTGGGCGTCTACAACTATTGTGCTGTCGAAGATCACACGAACCGTTGGAACGTTCTGTGTAACGTTCACGATGCGCACCTGCGCTGGGTCAGGAACGGGAAAGGTTATCACGCCGTCTCCGCACGAGGTCGCGTGTATCGCGATGAAGAGGATTGCTATGTGTGTACGTTGCTTATTCATACGTTAAAACGAGTATCTCATACCCACCTGCATGCGCCAGCGTGAGAAGAAGTTGTCTGTTGTGTAGATGCCTGCCTGACCATTCGTAACAGGCTCCGTGTACGACATCATAAGCCTACCTTGACTGTCGAATGGCTTGTTCTGTCCGTTAAGGACAAGCCCAAATAGATTGGAGCTCTGGAAATCAACAAAGCGCTGCAAGCCCCATGATGAGTTAAAGAGGTTGAGTAGGTTCTGTACATCGAGAGTAAACTGGACCTTGTGGTTTGAAAATCCGGGTATGTCTTGCGTTAGTCGCAGGTCGAGCTGATTGATCCACGGCTCTCGTAGTGCGTTACGAGGAAGTATCTGACCCTGATATGACTTGAGGATAGGGTTTGATTCAATAAGTGCCATGAGCTGTGCCCAAATCTGGTCCGGAGAGCGTAGGTCAGAAGCATCAGTTGGCTTAGGAATAACCACCCGTGTATTGTAGTCATCAGCACGAGGTATGTACACCAAATCGTTGCCACCCGAAGCATTGTCGCCATTGTAGTCTTGGGCATAGCTTATCGAATACGGGCGGCCAGAGGACCCGGAGTAGAAAACGCCAACAGATGTTGTGTAGCCGCTTGACCACGTATGCGCGTAGGTAGCATTCAGAGCAATGCGGTGCAGTTGATCGAAGTTCGAAATCCCAACAGATACGTTGTTAGGATCGATAGCATCTGTACTGGTCCATTGCGAACCCGCAGTGGCAGCGGTGGAAGAATTGAGGTCCTGTGTACGACCATAGGTATACGAGGCCATACCGCTAAGCCCTTGTATGAACTCATTGTTGCTATCAAACTTGAGTTGTGTTGAGACAGAGTATTGCTGTCCGCCATCGCGGCTGCGCAGCAGGATAACCTGCGTGAAGCGCCTGTCAACAAGCGAGTCTGCAGAGCCCCCTGCATACATCTTTCGTCCGTCTAGGGGTGAGACACCAATCGACGTATCGCCACTGGTAACGTATCGCATCGTGGATTGGCGCAAGTTGAGGTTAGCATAGTCAACCTGGTTGAGGAATTTGCCATACATGCCCTCAACGGTAAGCGTTACATCGCGGGCAATCTTCACATCAGTAGCAAGTGTCGAGCGCCATACTTGGGGCAGGTAGAAATTGCCATCAGTGATATTGATTGCAGTGGTATTAATGGGGCTACCCGGATACGTTGAATCGCCTGGGCGCAGCGCGGGACGCGTCAAGTCCCATTTCATCGGGGTGCCATCAAGGGAGTTAATGGAATTCGGCGAGTTGTTTGCACCGAGTTCTGCACGATAGAGATCCATCCCGGTATTCGAGTACTGATTCGACAGCCACACCGCAGCTACACGGCCAGTAAAGAGTCCAGAGCCACCACGAAGTTGGAATGTCTTATCTCCGCTGATATCGTAGTTAAATCCAAAGCGAGGCGAAAACAGCATGATGCCCGTGGGGACCTGTGAAGTGCTCCACCCGGGAAAGGCAGTAGCGAAAGCAGGGTTCTCGTACGGTGTATCCCAGAACACAGGCATATCAAGTCGTATGCCTCCAACCAGGCGCAATTGCTCGGTGAGTTGCCATTCGTCTTGCACATAGCCACCGAACTGTGCCATGCTCCAAGCAGCGCGTGGCATTGCGTTGCCATTTGTTACAGCTGTGTTGGAATAGCTTACCCGATAGTAATTGGCTGTGCTATCAGCATAGGCATCAACAGATGAATATTGTATTGATCCAAAGTAGTCTTGGATAAAGAGATTGTTGAAGAGCGAAAACTCATTGTGGGTGCCCATGGTAATTGTATGGTCGCCAAGGAACCACGTATAGTCATCCGTGAGAGCAATAAGCGTTTGATCAAGAGCGTTGGCCTGGGAGCTTCGTTCCGGCCCGAGGATAACGTTCATGCCGGCTCCAACCTGAATCCGTACTTCTGGGAAAGCAATGGCCTGTCCGGCTTGATTACTCGGCAAAATCCGTCTGTCGTTTGTCTGTGTATACGAGACACGGAATTCGTTGCTCATCGATTCGTTGATGCGGCTATTCCATTGCAGTACTGTCTGATTATTGATGCTCTCGAACGTATTCATCCTGCTGGTAAGGCTGTAGTTGAGGTTGTTGCGCAAGAGATTGCGATCCTGGATGCCGTAGGTAAAGTTGTGACGCAGTTGGATCTTGTTGGATTCGTTGATGTTGTAATCGAAACGCGCAATCAAACTCGTTGAGTTGTTGCGTGTGTTCGTAACGCCGTACGACCCTGGATCATAACCATATTGGTTCTTTGTGATGTCGATGATTTTATCCAAGACCGTGCTCGACATAGCAAAGTTGTTGAGTGCCGTAGGATCGTTGAGCGATACTTCGAGTGGTGTAGACCGCTGACGTCCTTCTGCAGTGAGGTGAAAGAACAGCTTGTCCTTGACGATTGGCCCGCCAACGCGTCCACCAAACTGGACGTCGTAAAACTTGTCGAACGGGCGTGCAGCAGCATCTGGACTATTGCCAACAAGATCTTGGTTGCGACCGTAGACAAACACAGAACCCGAATACGTGTTTGTTCCTCCGCGCGTAATCGCGTTCACCAATCCTCCGGTAAATCCACTCTGGCGAATGTCGTAGGGAGATACGTTTACGCGTATACGCTCGATTGCATCAAGTGAAACAAAGTTCGAGTTAGCCTGCGAACCAGCCGTGCCTGCAGAGCCAAGAGCGAAGACGTCGTTGGCAACTGCACCGTCGATTTGAAAGTTGTTGAACCGGGAATTCACTCCCATAATGCTCACACCCTGGAGTCCGTCGCTACCAGCGGTACTCACCTGGTTTGTATACGGGTTCATTCGTGCCAGATCGCTGATACTGCGATTGATCGATGGGGATGCTGAGATTACTGCCTCATTGATAACAGATCCAGATCCATTTTTACTCGCATCAAAAACGCCATCGCGCTCAACTGTCACAGTAAGTTCTGCATCCGTTGTTGCGGCCTCATTGAGCACAATGTTCAAACTCGTTGCATCTCCTACATCCACGCTCATGCCACGAACTGTATCGGATTTATAACCAACGCAAGAAATGGCTACACTGTAGGATCCTGGACGCAATCCGCGTATCAAATACTGACCTTTTCCCTTGGTAACAGCTCCATAGACAGAGCCCGTAGCAACGTGTGTGGCACGCAGCATTGCACCAGGTAATGCTGCAAGAGTAGATCCCGTTTTACCCTTTACGGTGCCTGTGATAGAACCTGTCGTAACACCCTGTGAAAGAGCCGTCCTCGTCGTCAGGATCGTGAGCAAAATCAGGCATGCGGCGTATCGGAGTTGCATAGGCACAAGATTGAGAATTGGACCACAAAACTACGGTATTTCCCCGCTGCCAAGGGTAGGGGGCGTATCTTTGCCATGTGATTACACTTGACACAAGATTTCGTGACGCAGCTCGGCAGGTTCGTATCGAGCTGGGTGGAGCCGTTGAACCCTTTGCCCACCTACCGTACTCTAAGGAGCTCACAGTAAAAAAAGCCGGTTTGAACGCGTTTTTCGAGGGTATTCGAACAGATGGGGCCAAGATTGACCGACTGGCAGAAGCCCCCTCACCGCGCTCGTATCGAACGACGTCTCGGCGCCGCGTAAGTATCCAGCGTGGAAAACTTTTTCTCACGCATGGAGACGGAAACAATCCAGGGCAGGCAAGTCTTCTCGAGCCCCCTCATCATGCATCGATATACACGCTGATGGAATCGCTGTTGCAGCAGATTCACCCCCAGGTGCAAGAAATCGTGAATCACGTGATCGTACGTGGCACGTACGCTGAGTTTGTTGTGATCATCAACGTAAAGGGAATGGATGCATACATCGTGCGAACAATTCGTAGGGTGTGTGAGCAGGTGCAGGCGCAGATTCCCGAGGTTCAGCATGCGTGGATGTACCACGATCCTAAAGGCACCAGGTTTTACCTCGAGCTGGAACGTCCGGCCACTGGGGTGAACGCCAAGAAGCTCTTCGGTCACGCCGCATGGCGTCAGGTTGTTAGCGGCATTACCTATCAAGTTGGTGTGTTCTCATTCTCGCAAATCAACCTCGAGATGATGGCGCAGCTTGTCGAGACAGTCAGTAGTCATGCAGAGCTTGCAAACGATGATGTACTCTACGACCTGTATTCTGGATACGGTCTTTTTGGTGCAGCCTTGTCTTCGCAGACAAAACATGTTGTTGCTGTAGATGCTGATGAAACCACCGTTGACAATGCGCGTTATAACATTAAGCGTGCCGGTGGACATGTAACAGCTATACGTCAGGTCTTTCGTGATGCCGACGATATTGCCTCACTATGGAAAACATGCACGAAGATCATGCGTCCACAGATGATCGCATCGTCATCCGTAGTGACTCTTGATCCACCACGCAGTGGCACACCAGCAGGAATGATTCGCGAGATTTCCCGAACGATCAAGCCGCGAAGAGTTGTACAAGTGTTTTGCGGACCCGACGAGCTTGCACGCAGCATCAGAGAGTGGAAGTCTGCAGGATATCAGTTACAGCGCATCACGCCGCTTGACTTGTTCCCCGGAACATTTGGAATTGAGATCGTTGCAAGTTGGGAGCAGGCAGATGAGCCTAACGAACCTTCTCCTGCGCCCACGAGAACACCTCGAGGTAACGCTCGGCCGTATGGACGATCGAATTATCGACGTTCATAGCATTGCGCCGAATATGCGTCCAGTGCGGTTCTTGTTTATAGAGCCGTAAGGCACGCCACAGCGCCCTCGACAGCTCATCGGCACTGTAATCATAGAAGCGTACGCCTGTGCCCAAGACTGTTATTGGGTCGTACTCTTCTACGGTATCACCTAATCCCCCAATGCCCCGAACGATTGGCACTGTGCCATAGCGCAAGGCGAACATTTGCGTTAATCCACACGGCTCAAAGAGCGACGGCATCAGGTAGTAATCACTTCCTGCTTGGATGCGGTGCGAAAGGGGCTCGTTATACCCACGAACAAAGCGCACGTGATGGTGGTACTCGTGCTCAAGGTCGCGCAGGAAATTCTCGGCATGGTGTTCTCCGCTGCCAAGCACAACAAGGCGCAGGGACCCTTCTCGCAGATGTTGAGGCAATGCGTGCTGCAGAATGGAGAGACCCTTTTGCTCGGTTAATCTGGTTACCATTCCTACCACCGGCAGATCGTCCGAGACATCATCATCTGCAAAGCCCACCTCGCGCAGGAGAGAACGTTTATTGTCTGTCTTGCTCTCCAGAGTTGCAGGTGTATAGGTTGCGGTGATGTGCTGGTCTGTAGCCGGATCCCACTCGGAAGTGTTTATTCCGTTGAGTACGCCGATGACATCTGCAGAGCGTGACTGCAGAGCCCCCTGCAGACCCTTGCCTTCAGGGGTCCATCGAATCTCTTGAGCATATGTTGGACTCACAGTTGTAACCTTATCTGCGAACATGATGCCTGACTTCATAGCGTTGAAGCATCCATCGTGCTCGTACCAACAGCCGCTGTAAAAGTCAGACGGCGGAAGTCCACAGAACTCCATGGCTCTAAGTGGGTCAAAGAACCCTTGGAAGGCCATGTTGTGGATCGTGAATACTCCCGCTGTTGATGCAAAGAACGGGTCGTGGATGTATTGCACTTTGAGCAACGGCATGCAAACGGCTGTGTGGTAGTCATGGGCGTGAATGACGTCGGGCTTGAAGTCCAATGCCCTGGCGACTTCAAACGCGGCGCGGCTCAGAAACATGAAGCGCCGGTCGTTGTCTTCAAACCCATCGTGATAACCATAGATACCGGGACGGTCGTAATAGTCCGAAGACCGCACGAAGTAGACATCTACTTCCGAGTCGGGTAGAATACCATGCCATACCTCAGCGTACTCTGTCCACGATCCAAATGGAACCGAGACCAAAAGGTCAAGCTTGGTTATCCCAAACTGTGCCTTGTCGATGTTGCCATAGAGTGGGAGAACGATCCGCACGTCGTTGCCAAGCACTGACCACGCTCTAGGCAGCGTGCCAGCCATATCTGCAAGGCCGCCCACTTTGGCATACGGACTAACTTCTGCTGCAACAAGGAGGATGTTCATGGGTTTCTGAAGGCTTCGGTAACTGGAGCGCAAATATAGGTTTGCAGTCCGTCGAAGGCCGATTGAGCAGATACGGCGTTTTCCACATTTGTGAATAACCCATACATCGTCGATCCACTTCCACTCATAGACGCGTAGCACGATCCTCGTTCATGCAACGTAGCCTTAATGGTTGCTAAATCTGGATGTTGCATAAACACTGAGCGTTCAAAGTCATTTTTAAATGCTTCCTTGTTAAGTGCCTTGTTTGCAATTGAATGTTGCCATGAGTTTACTACGTCGGCTCCACGTTGTTCACCTGTTATCCCCAATGTGGAATACGCCCATGCAGTGTGTACATGGAGTCCGGGGCAAACCAGAAGGACAGTCCAAGGGAAGTGGTCATCCAGCCATGTAATGTTCTCGCCGCGTCCGGAAACGTGCGCAACACCATAGCGCAGAAAGAATGGCACATCAGAGCCCAACAAGGCAGCGATCGGATGCAATGCGTCGTGCAGGTGCGAATCGTTAGGTCTGCCGTTGAGTGCAGCAAGACCAAGTAGTGTAGATGCCGCATCAGAAGAGCCCCCTCCAAGACCCCCACCGGTTGGTATGGCTTTCGTGACGGTTATCTTTGCGCTCACTTGGTCATGGGGGAATGCGCGAGCATAGGCGAGTGCGGCCTTCATGACGATGTTTTCGTCTGGCGAGTCTGTAACGTTTGGAGAGCAGACCAGCTCGGCAACAGGTTTGGGTTCGAACACGAGCGTATCGTGGAGATCAACAGTAACAAAGATGGACTGGATATCGTGGAAGCCGTCGGAGCGCTTTCGCAGAACGTCCAGACCTACGTTAATCTTCGCACACGCCCGCAGCGTTAAGGAATAAGGTTTCATGTCTCAGCAAATATCGTACACAAGTGAGCTTGCGCGGAAGGGGATTCACCTTTCCTCGCTGATGATTCCTATTGTGTACCTGCAGTTGGAACGCTGGACTGGGATTACAATCCTGTCGGTGATGACGGCTGTGTCGCTGTTGATTGATGTGTTGATGCATTATCATGCGCCAACTAGACGCGTGATGCACGCCCTTGTTGGCAGAATGTTGCGTCAGCACGAGGTGATGACCGAGGCCTTTCGTCTTACAGGAGCTTCTTGGGTTCTGATCGCTGCAACACTCACGTTTTTGGCATTTCCACCGGTTCTCAGTACAACAGCCTTCACTGTGCTGATCGTGAGCGATACAGTCGCCGCCTTGATTGGACGCCGCTACGGCAGGCGTGCGTTTCTCGACAAAACATTGGTTGGGACCACGTGCTTCTTTCTTGCCGCCGTTGGGGTAACAGTGGTCTACCAACATGTTTTCGATTGTGGCTTCTACTTCCTGGTCTCGGGAGTTGTTGCCAGCGCTCTCTGTGCAATTGTAGAGGCATCCTCGATTCGACTTCGCGTAGATGATAATATCAGCATCCCCTTTAGTTTTGCTCTTGCAATGCTTGGGATGAACTGGATAGGGCACGTCTACCACATACCAAGCTTTCTTCACTTATAACGTTTATTTCTTATGGCTGAAAATATCTCTCGTGGCACCAAGATCTTTGTTGGCGTGTTGTTGCTAACAGGAGTCGGTATTGCAATTGCATACGTTTCGTTGCGCTATTTCAGAAGCGACAGATACGCCGAGCAGGTAGACAGTATCGTGCGCATGCGCGATACGCTTATCACGTCTGTACGCTTTGTGCGCGTTACTGATTACGACTCTGCCAACGTACGAGATATTGCTGCGGATATCGTGGAGAAGTCCATCGACACGAACGAGTATGATGTCTCGAAAACGCGCCAGTATGTGCTGCATATGTTCACAACGGCCGACACAACCAACCTTTCGCAAGAAATGCTTGATGAGTTGGCCTACACAAATCCTACAATCGATGAGCCTGAGAAGGTTCTGCGTTGCGTCAAGAACGGCTGGATTGTTTCGTACAAGTTCGCTCCGTACAGAACGCAGCCGCGCGGATTTGAGATGGTGCGCACCTACTTCTACATGCCGCGAAATGGAGTCAAGATCAAGGACATTGAACTTTGATCATCCCTTGCGGAACTGCGTGTCTTTCCACTGTGCGAACAGGTGTTTTACTTTATTGCGTTGGTATTTCCCGGTGGATGTAACAGGAAGCTGATCTGTTAACAGCACAACCTTCGGTGCTTTCGAAAACGGTAAGTGTTCCATACAGTAGCCGAGAACATCTGCCTCTGTGGTGCCATCTTCAGTAGGGATGACAAGAGCTCCAACTTCTTCGCCGTACATGTTGTTTTCAAATCCTACACAGATGCCAGCCTGAACTCCAGGAGCGCGGTTGATGACCTCATCTATCTCAAGAGGAGCAAGATTAACTCCGCCCCGTATAATCAGCTCTTTCAGGCGTCCGGTGATAAAGTAGAAGCAGCCCCATTGCGGGTCGTGCAGACGAAATCCCTCGTCTCCGGAACGGAACCATCCATAGGCAAAAGCCTCAGAGTTCGCCCCAGGATTGGCATCATATCCACGCATGATGTTACTACCTCGGATAACGATTTCTCCGCGTTCGCCATCGGGCACTGGGCGCCCCATGCTGTCATGAATGCACATCTCGTTTGCGGGTATGGCAACTCCTATTGACGGGAATCCGTGCGATTGCATCCAATAGGTGTGTTCAGCATCAGACAGTCCCGTTGGAAGAAAGCACGTGTAGCAGGTTGTTTCTGATAGTCCGTAGCCATGGGTAATGCGAAGTCCGTATCTGGACTCAAAACGCTCTGCAAGCTCGCATGTAAGGGGGCCAGCACCGCATATGATATTGCGAAACCCAGATTCGATCACGCCGTCAGCCGCTGCATCTGCATCGTAGAGAAAAGCAAGCAGAGTAGGCACAACGCTTACAATCTGGACGCCATGCTCTGTTATCGAGCTGAAAAACGTTCGAGGCGAGAACGTGCGGTGAAGAACTACTGAAGCACCTGCCAAAAACGGCGTAGCATGAGTAACAAGTGATCCGTTCACATGATGCACGGGAAGTACGCACATCATGCGTGTCTCTGGCGTAATCGAAAACCAGTTGATGATATCAGAGCAGTCGCTAAACAGACATTGTTGAATCAGTACAACCCCCTTGGGGTTACCCGTAGTGCCAGATGTATAGACAACCATACAGTCATCCCAACGCATATCGAGTTGCGAATCGGGGTACTCATACGGTTGACATGAACGAATACGCTCATACCACAACGACTCATCGCTCTCTGAATCCATTTCGACAATCGAGGCATTACACCCATTGCATGTAGCGCTGATGCGATCAACATATACAGACTTGCTTACAACAGTCTTAGCGCCCGAGTGCTCAATAATGTAGGTGATACGTTGATCATCCTCGGACATATTCAGCGGCACAGCGCATGCTCCAAGGAGCCAGCATGCGAAGTACACAAGTATGGTATCTGGGTGGTTATGACTGGCAATTGCGACTCGATCTCCACGCCGAACACCCTGCTCATGTAAAATCGTGGCGATCCTGCGCGAGACATCGATGAACACGCTGTACGACCACGTAGACGCAGCACCAGTATCGTCTACGTATATCATCCATGGCTTTTCCAGATACGTCAGTGCATTGTGCTGCATCAGTGCGCCCCAATTCAGAAACGCAGACGGCACGCTGCTTGGAGGAACATCGTGCGCCATGCGAGCTGGGTGATGCTTTGGATTGAGGAGTGAGGGTTCCATGGACTTGGAGGAATTCTAGTAATTTGACTCCGAATATACTTCTTGAAAGACCTTCATGATGAAGATCGATGTGCGAAGCGATACTCTTACCGTTCCTGATGATGGGATGCGCTCTGCTATGGCCAATGCAGCCGTAGGAGATGATGTCTATAGCGAGGATCCTACCACCGAGGCACTGCAAGACCGTGTGGCATCCATGTTTGGTAAAGAAGCTGCATTGTTTGTCCCGAGTGGCACGCAGGGCAACCAGATCTGTCTTGCGCTGCATGCTGGCACGGGTGAAGAAATCATCTGTGATCGCGATGCGCACATATTCCACTACGAGAATGCTGCTGCCAGCGTGATTGCGCGTGCTCAGCTCCATGGCATACCATCAGAACGCGGTGCCATGCCCCTTGACAACATAGAAAGTGCGATACGTCCCAACGCGTATTACTATCCCAGAACCGCAGCTATCGCTGTTGAGAATACGCATAATCGTCATGGCGGCACAGTAGTGCCCCTTGACCACCTCAAGAGTATACGGTCAATCGCTCAGAAACATGGTTTGGCCATGCACTGTGATGGTGCGCGTATCTGGAATGCCATGACTGCCACCGGAGTAACAGCCAAGGATTACGGCGAGATCTTTGATACGATTAGCGTATGCATGAGTAAGGGGCTGGGAGCACCAGTTGGGTCGCTAATCGTAGGTACGCGAACTACCATTGAGCGTGCCCGCAGATGGCGCAAGATGCTTGGTGGCGGGATGCGTCAGTCTGGGGTTCTCGCAGCAGCTGCTATGTACGCGCTGGATATGAATTTGGCCAAACTTTCTGATGATCACGCAAACGCACAGTTTTTTGCTGAAGGCCTAGCCACGATTAGCAAGGTGCATGTGCACATTGATCGAGTGCACAGCAACATCGTGGTATTCTCGGTAGATGGCATCTCGGATGCTGCACTTGTACAGGCGTGCGCTGCGCAGGGGTTGCGTGTTGCTCCCATTTATCCGGGCGCAATCCGGGTTGTAATGTATCACCAGATTTCCAGGGAGATGGTTGAACAGGCCCTTGCAATTCTTCGCAACGTGCTGGCAGACTAATCTCTATTTTTGTACTTCACAATGTTTGACAGAGTGTAGATATGCCATCAGCAGATAAGTCGGAAGCAATTGTTGATCACAGCACAGCAATGATCGAAGGCCACGGCACGTACCATCACCGTTTGCATAGTCGTGTGCGCTCGTATGATGTAGACCGACAGAGTATCGTGCATAATGCTGTGTATCTGTACTGGCTCGAGGCTGCTCGAATCGAGTATTTCCGCGATCTAGGTGTTCCAATCGACAGAGATTCTTTTGTAACGAAGCATTTCTTTGTTGTTCTCAAGACATCGATTGAATACAAAGACGCTGCCCGTTTTGATGATGCATACACAGTGTATACTCGTGTACCATTTGTGAAGAATTCCTCCTTTGGCTTTGAGCATGTGATTCGTCACGAAAACGGAACAATACTCGCTGTTGCCAGCAGTGTGCTTGTTCACCTGAATCCAGCTACACACAGACCAAAGCGGATTCCAGACTCGTACCGCTCGCTCATTCGGGAGTTTGAGGGCGATAACGTAGTCTTTGCTGACTAGCTCCTAGTGATCATGAGCCAACTACGCACAAGGGCTGCCGCTCGCGTCATGGTGCGGCTCGATGCCAACCAGTGGCATCTGCAATCATATCGTGATGAAGCGTATCAATTAACCGATCTGGGTGTTGCTGGCTTTGGGGTTTTCCTTGGCCAGGTTGATACGACAGCCGAAATGATAGAGCAGCTGCAAAGGCGGGCAGGTGGCAAGTTGTTGATCGCGGCAGATTATGAGTACGGACTACCGATGCGTCTTGATGGCGGGGTGTCGTACCCACGAGCCATGGCTCTTGGTGTGTGCAGCGAGGAAACGACACAAAATATAGCAGCGTTGATCGCGCATGAAGCATCTGCTATTGGCGTGAATTGGAACTGGGCCCCAGTTGCAGACATCAATTCGAACCCGTTAAACCCGATCATCAACACACGCAGCTTTGGAGAGACACCCGAGGTTGTGGCACGTCATGTGCAAGCGTTTATCCGGGGAACCCAAGAGCGAGGAGTTCTGGCTTGCGCCAAGCATTTTCCAGGTCATGGCGATACAAACATCGACTCACATGTTGACCTTCCAACGATTCATTTGGATCAAGCAGTTGCCATGCAGCGAGAGCTTGTGCCGTTTCGCGCAGCAGTTGACGCAGGCGTAGCCTCGATGATGGTAGGGCACATTGTTGTGCCGTTTTTAGATCCTGAGAGGCCCGCGTCGCTGTCTTCTCAAGCAGTGCAGAACCTTCTTCGCACAACCATGGGTTTCCAGGGGTTAGTATGCACTGATGCACTCGATATGCATGCGATATCCGATCGCTATCCGAGCGGCGAAGCTGCTGTGATGGCAATTGAAGCTGGGGTAGACATTGCACTTATGCCAGATCATACACACGATGCGATCGATGCGCTTGCTGCTGCGATGGAATCTGGTAGACTGTCTGAGAGTCTACTGGCGTCTGCCGACCAACGGCTGCATACAGCGCGACTACAGATTGCGGGTGGTGCATCAGATATGGGGCACAGATGCACGCCCGTTGTTGTAGACCAATCAACGCATGCGTTGTTTGCGCTCAAAGCTGCAAGCCAGGCCGTGCGTATCGTTGGTGATGATTCCACACTACCAATAACGCAATTCAAACATGTTGCAGCCCTTGCTGCCATATCCGAAGCAGATATGGATACGGCAACAACGTGGTTCCAAGGGTTAACGCAGGCTGTAGAGCAGAACATCGACTGTGGTTATATCGATGGAACGATGTCGGACGCAGAGCTCAATGATCTTGCCGATGGTCTTCAAGACGCCGACGTGATTCTTCTGGCACTGTTTGGACGCGCTGTAGCATATCGGGGTAGTTTACCCGGTGCCGAGAGGCTTCCCCATATAATAGACAGGCTGGCGGGCGGACGCCCCGTTATCGTTGTAGCCTGCGGAAGCCCATATGGAGTGGAAAACATTACTTCGACTGCAACGTTGTACACCTACTCGGACACTCTGCCATCGGTAGCTGCAAGTGTTATGAAGCTTATTGGTAGGGTAGTACGTTAGAATTATCGTAACTTAGCCGAAAATCGGTGTAAAGTCCCCCTCAAAAGCGCATAAAATGCCTTTGTGACGGGCCTTCGGCCGGGTGTAGGAATTACGAGTACTATGTGTAAAAACAGATGAAGTCGATTCTCATTACTGGTGGTGCAGGGTTCATAGGCAGCAACTTGGTTCGCATGCTGGCAGAGGGGTCTGCCTACAACGTAATCGTACTTGATGCCTTGACGTACGCCGGTAATCTTGAGAATATCCAAGACCTTGTAGATGGTAGCCGTGTTCGTTTTGAGCATGGGTCAATCAACGACAGGGGGCTTATTGATCGCTTACTTGCTGAGACATCCTTTGACGCTATTCTCCATCTTGCGGCCGAATCGCATGTGGATCGCTCGATTGCTTCGGCAGCCCCCTTCATCGAAACGAATGTTGTTGGCACACTAACACTTCTTGAAGCTGCGAAGCATGCCGCCGTTCGTCGTTTTGTGCATGTCTCTACCGACGAGGTCTACGGCATGCTCGGACCTACCGATCCAGCATTTACCGAAGAAACACCACTTGCACCGAACTCGCCGTATTCGGCCTCCAAAGCTGCTTCAGATCTACTTGTGCGCGCATTCGTTCATACCCACGGTATGGATGCGGTGATTACGCGCTGTTCCAATAACTATGGTCCGTACCAGTTCCCAGAGAAGCTGATTCCGTTGATGACGCTTAACGCAATCGAGAACAGGTCGCTGCCTATCTATGGCGATGGCTTGCAGGTTCGCGACTGGTTGCACGTAGAAGATCATTGTCGAGGAATCATGCTTGCCTACGAGCGCGGGATGACTGGTCAGGTTTACAACTTTGGTGGTTTCGGCGAAGAAAAGAACATCGTTGTGGCTACGTCGATTCTGCAGCACGTGGGCAAGGACGAATCCTTGCTAACGTATGTGGCAGACAGGCCTGGACATGACCGCAGGTATGCCATCAACCCGCGAAAGGTGCAGCAAGAGCTTGGGTGGACACCGGAATGGAACTTCAAAGACGGTTTGCGCACAACAATCGACTGGTACAGAGCAAACAGTGCTTGGTGCCAGAACGTGCGATCGGGTGAATACCGATCATATTATCAACGACAGTACGAACAACGAGGTTAACACTCATGGCATTACGACGCGTAGGACGTCCACGTGCAACAGGCACGCGTTACGAGCAACAGCTCATGAAGACCATTCTTGATGGATCTATGACAATTGGAGTTGTTGGTCTTGGGTATGTTGGTTTGCCCCTTGCTCTCGAATTTTCAAAAAGCGGAATTCGCACCATCGGTATCGACGTTAGCAAAGAGAAGATCAAGAGTTTGCAAGCTGGCAAAAACTACATCCAAGATCTTGACGACAAAGAAGTACATCATGTTGTCAAGAAGTCAAAGATGCTCACAGCCACAGCCGACTTTACGGCATGTGCATTGTGCGATGTAATCTATGTATGCGTTCCAACGCCATTTACTCCGAATAAAGACCCAGACATCTCACACATAGTGCATGCAACCGAGGGTATCGCAAAGCACATGAAGAAGGGGCAGTTGGTTATCCTCAAGAGCACTACCTTTCCAGGTACAACTGAGAAGTATGTTAAGCCAATTCTCGATACAACTGGCTTCAAGTGCGGCAAAGAGTATTTTCTTGCATTTAGTCCAGAACGCATTGATCCTGGTAATCAAACGTGGACTACCAAGAACACGCCAGTTGTTGTGGGCGGCATGACGCCCGCGTGTACTGATGTTGCAATCGCTGTTAACCGCAGAGTAATCAACGAGGTTGTACCCGTGAGCTCGCCAGCCGTCGCAGAGACGGAGAAGCTTCTCGAGAACATCTTCCGTAGCGTGAACATCGCACTCGTGAACGAGCTTGCACAGTTATGCGATCGCATTGGAGTGAACATTTGGGAAGTTGTAGATGCAGCAAAGACAAAGCCATTTGGCTTTATGCCGTTTTATCCGGGTCCCGGAATAGGCGGACACTGTATACTCATCGACCCATACTATCTCTCGTGGGCAGCTCGTGAAGTTGATTTTGTAACCAACTTTATCACGCTTGCTGCTGAGGTAAACGAGTCTATGCCATTCTACGTGCGGGCCATGATCGAGCGTGAGATTGCTAAGCAGCCCGTAACGTTGAAGAAAGCAAGAGTGCTTCTTCTTGGAATGGCTTTCAAGAGGGATGTGGATGATCTGCGACACTCGCCGGCTCTCAAAGTGGCAGAGTTGCTGGTTGAAGATGGCATTGAGAACATATCGTATTTCGATCCCTACATCCCAACGGTTGATGTGCATGGTCGTACGTTAACGTCGAAGAAGAATCTCACAGCAGCATATCTGAAAAAGCACGACGTGGTTGTGATTACAACAGACCATTCGAGTTTCGACATAGATATGATTGTGAAGAATGCAAAGGTTGTGATTGACACGCGTAATGCAACGAAAGATGTTGCCGGACCGCGCAGGAATATCGTGTTGTTAGGTGACGGGAAATGAAGCAAGCTATAAGCGTGGTGGGAGCAAGACCTAACTTTATGAAGGTTGCACCCATTCATAGAGCCTTTGCCAGATATGCGTCTTCGTGGGAGCATAACATTGTGCACACGGGGCAACACTACGATGCCGCGATGTCGGACTCGTTCTTTGCAGACCTCGAGATGCCACACCCCAAGTGGTTTATGGGCGTGGGATCTGGTTCTCATGGAGAACAGACTGCCAAGATTATGGTGGGCTTTGAAGAGATTTGCCTTGAATCGCGACCAGACTGCGTAATAGTTGTAGGTGACGTAAACAGCACCGTAGCCTGCGCATTGGTAAGTGTTAAACTGGGCATTCCAACGGTGCATGTGGAGTCCGGCCTTAGGTCGTACGACAGGTCGATGCCGGAGGAGATCAACAGACTTGCTACTGATGCAATCGTAGACGAGCACTTTGTAACCGAGCAAAGTGGACTAGATAATCTCATTCGTGAGGGTGTAGATGCATCTCGCATTCATTTCGTGGGTAACACCATGATAGATTCCCTACACTATGCACTTCCCAAGGCAGCACGTTGCGAAATCCTCGAGCGGCTTGGACTTGCACATCAGGGATACTGTCTTGTAACGATGCACAGACCTAGCAATGTAGACCACCCGGAGCAGCTTTCCATGTTACTTGGTGTGATAGAGCAGGTATCGCAGGTTCGTCCTGTTGTCTTTCCGGTTCACCCAAGAACCCGTAAAAAAATGCAGGAGCTCGGCATAACAATGCCGCCGTCAGTGTACCTGATAGATGCTGTTCGATATGTTGAATTTCTGGCCCTCATGCGGTCGGCTGCTGTTGTGCTTACCGATTCTGGTGGCATTCAGGAGGAAACAACGGCTCTGGGCGTGCCATGCATCACAGCCAGAACCACCACTGAGCGGCCGAGCACGTGCGAACTTGGCACAAATGTGCTTGTAGAGCCGTCTGCGGACGCGATACTGCATGCTATGGCAGAGTTCGACGCCGGACGTCACAAATCGGGCTTTATTCCGCCACTCTGGGATGGGCATGCCGCCGAACGTATTGTGGACCTAATCACGGCACACTATTCGTAACTTTGTCGCGTCGGAAATGCCTTGTCTTATTAGAGATAGACCGAATGCGTCACAGTCTAGTATGTGCACTCAGTGTGCTCTTCGTCCTCTTCCTGGGGCCATCACATGGTCTCTTTGGGCAGGGGGCTGGTTCAACGTTTGACCTCGATCGTTTAGGGTCGGCCTCGAAGGCCCTCGGAGCTGGCTCTAGCCTCCTCACAGCAGAACAGGTCCCAACAGACGATATCATCGACCCATCGATTTATCGCTTGGGTCCGGGAGACGTCTTGGCCTACCAAACCACGAGCATCGATTTTAACGAAAAGATGACGTCGGTAAGTCCTGAAAACACGGTAATGATCGATCGCATCGGCATGATCTCTGTGGGATCGACGACTCTTGCCAGGTTCCGCGACACATTGCGCTCTATCTACAAGCAGCGCTCGCCGAACATCGATGTCTATGTTACCCTGCGTCGTGCGCGCATGATCTATGTAACGCTCAGCGGCAACATGACCTTCCCAGGCACCTATTCCGTACCGGCATCCATGCGTGTGTCTACGTTCATCAACTTGATGCGCCAGCCATGGCTTTTGAGCAGAGATGGAGGCCTAAGTGAAATGGCACGCACGGCTAATGCTGCTACAGCAGTTCCATCGCGCACGCCGGAATTTGCGCGCACGAATAGCCCCTTTCTAGGTCCGTACGCTATGCGTAATGTGCTGGTGAGACATCGCAAAGGTGTATCGTATGTAGACATTCCGAAGTCTAGATTAGACGGGTTTTCGCATCTCGACCCACACCTTCGGGAGGGCGATGAAGTTATCGTACCAGCAGAAGACCCCACGTCTCAAACGATAAGTATTGCCGGAGCGGTAGTTAACCCAACCACCCTGGCATATAAATCGGGCGATAAGCTCTCCGTCTTACTCGCTGCGGCAGGGGGCTTTGCAGACAATGCAGACCGACAGAGCATAAAGCTCGTTAATTCTGCCAACGGTCCGTCAACAAAGGTGATCGTAGGAGATGACTTTACACTCCAGAGTGAAGATGTGGAGCTAGTTCCCGGCGCTACCGTGATCATTGAAGCTGTCAAGCCAACAGGCAAGCGTAACTTTGGTGTTGTGCAAGTCTATGGCGAGGTTCAAAACCCAGGCGCTTTTGCTATTACCGCCGGCGAGAGCAAGGTTGCATCTGTGATTGAGCAGGCTGGAGGCCTAACAGGTAATGCTTCGCTTGGACTTTCCTACATCGTTCGACCTGAAGTGGCACCAGGCACACAAATCCAACAGCGTGATGAGGCAAACAGAACGTTTCAATATTCCGACCTGAAGCTCGAGGATACAACACGCTATCACTTCGATCAGAAGTATCGTATGCCGTATGTGTCGAGTGATTTATCAAACGCACTCTTGGACCCAACGTCGCTTGATAATGTAGCGCTCGAGGGCGGAGACATTATTGTGATTGCACCTACGCCAGATCGTGTCTACGTATACGGTCAGGTGCAGCGTCCGGGATATATACCATTTGCCAAAGGCAAAACCTTGGAGTGGTATGTAGAGCGTGCCGGAGGCTACGCAACAGGAGCTGAGAAAAGTAGGTCGCGCATTATTCGCGGTAGGTCGAAGGTCTGGGTTGAAGAAGATGAGAACATATATGTCGAGCCCGGAGACGAGGTCTATGTGCCGCGTCCGGCAGACGTTCCAATCAACACAGAGATCCAAACGTACAGCGTTATTGCCAGCATTGCAGCAAGTGTTGGCCTTCTGGCCGCAACCGTTATCTCATTGTTCCGCTGATCCCACACCGAATACTTGCTTGTGAGCCCCTTAGCATCAGCACAATCCTCTGTTGCCAGCAGAATATTCTCGAGCAGTCTGTGGGTGATGGGCTCTCAGGCGGCCGTGCTGCTGCTTGTGTTCTTTGCGCAGCGGATTATTCTCACAGAACTTACGGCAGCCGAGAACGGAACCTTGTTTCTCGAGCGTAGGCTTACGGAGATGTTTGTGGGCATCGTTGCTGATTTTGGCATGAACGGCATTCTGCTGCGCAGAGCTGCGCAGGAGCCAAGCCGCTCTCTGGAGATTGTGGCATCTGCAGTGTGGCTTCGCTTGATCTTATGGGGTGCCGCAACGCTTGCGGTATGCGGATTTGTGATCGCCTCTGATGGCCCTGTGCTCGACGTCTTGATGTGGTCCACGTTCTTATTGATCGCTTCACGATCAACACTTCTTCGCTACGCTCTCGAGGTGCAGCACCGTGGCTCGTCTAGGTTTGTTCTGCCAAGTGTTGTTGCCGTCGTTGATGCCTTGTTATTCTATGGCCTTATCTGGTTCTTTCGCGACCAGTGTTCGCCTAGTACAGTTATCACCATGTTCCTGCTGAGCTCGGCACCAGGATTCCTTATCGTGGCCATGATCAACAGGGGATCGGCTTTGCGCCCTTCCTCGGCCCGACTAGCCGAAATGCGCACGTTGTTTGTTGAGTCGCTTCCTATGCTTGCCTTTATTGTGTTATGGGGCTTTCAGGATAAGATCGATGCAGCGATTCTTGAGATGTTCGCAACACGCGCAGACGTAGGAGTGCTGGGTGCAGCCTATACGTCGCTGGGTCCGATTATCTCACTGCTGCCGCAAACGCTCGCACTGGTAGCCTTGCCAGAGATATCGCGATTGATGTCTACGAGTACATCGCAGGCCATTGCGCTTGCCTCTTGCCTTATGCGCTTTACGGTACTTATGTCAACGGCTCTTACGGTAGTTTCGATTGTACTGATACCGGCGTTTGTACAGTACGTTTCTGGTGGACGTTACGCAGGCTTTGATCATCACTTTGAGCTCTTCGTCTGGACAGCACCTGGTATAGGCATGTTGGTCTTTATTCAAGAGACGCTCGTAGCAATGGGCAAGCAACGCGAAACGTTATGGATTGCCATAACCATGCTGATCTGTACAGTTGGTGCAGGTTTTGCACTTGTTCCCATGCATCAAGTTCTTGGCTCAATAACGGCCAAGGTTATTGCATCTGGACTAGGTGCCATCATTGCCGTTCTCATTCTGCAAAGAGTTACACATCATACACTCGAGCGTGGCATCTTGGTTCGTTGCCTGGCTTTTGTGCTCAGTATGGTAGCGATCAATGAGATACTCCGCACACTGAGCATGCACCCAGCAATACAGATTCTGGCTCTTCTGTGTGCGGTTGTGGCTTCTGCTGTTGCATTCAAAATCATACATGGTGGTGAGTGGCTGCTTATACGTCAACTCGTAACAAGGGCTCAAGCACGATAGTGACCACCGAGACCACGATATCATCTCCTGCAGCCTTGGGGCCGTCACCATTGCTGCGTCCACAAGTGATGCAATTCATTGCAGACGCCCTAGCACTTACATGCAGTTTTGCATTCTTCCAGTGGCTGCGTCTTACGACCGATCCAGCGTATCTGCTAGAATGGTACGTAACCGTGGGTCTTATCACATGGATGTATTGGGCACTGGTGCTGTGGATGGGTGGACTATATCGAGACTTTTATGTGCGCTCTCCATTCGATGAAATCTCACTCGTGTTTCGTCAGACCCTGCTTGGCTCGGCCGTAATGTTCTTCAGCATCTCTATCGACGGCGCACGGTCGGTGCGATTTATGTTCGTCTTGTACTGGCTAGCAACGTTTGTTTTCGTTGTCATCGGCAGATTCATCGCGCGTCGACTGCAGATTGCGTTGCGCTCGCGCAGAGCAATACAAATTCCAACGCTTGTGATTGGAACAACCGCCCGCGTACAACAAATGATAACAGACATTTCCGCTGCACCAGCATGGGGCTATTCTGCTGCTGGTGTTCTATTGCTCGATAAAGGCCCCGCAGCAAGCATCGGTATGGATTTGGCAACTCTTCGCAGTGTGGAGGAGCTACCGCATTTTCTGCAGACCAAGCGTGTGCGTGAAGTAATCGTTACCGTTGAACACTCCGACCATGAACTTCTTATGAATGTTGTTGCAACGGCAACAGATAATGGTGCGTCGGTAAAGATCGAGCCGGACTTGTACGATATCTTCTCTGGACAGGCTCGAACAATGCAGATCTATGGTTCGCCCCTTATCGAGGTGCGTACACAGTTGATGCAGCCTTGGGAAGAAGTTGCAAAGCGTCTTACCGATGTGGTGGCTTCACTCTTCGGACTTGTTGTAGGACTGCCGGTATGGATACTGGTTGCCGCAGCAGTGAAGTTCACGTCCAGGGGGCCTATGTTCTTTGTGCAGGATAGAGTTGGTAAGAACGCCCGCATCTTCCGGATGGCCAAGTTTCGCTCGATGTACGTTGATGATCGCCGTGGGCCAACGTGGACTGATGCCAACGATCCGCGTGTAACACCTGTAGGACGCTTTATACGCAAGACGCATCTTGACGAGATACCGCAGCTTTGGAACGTGTTCACGGGCGAGATGTCACTTGTTGGGCCGCGTCCAGAGCAGCCTTTTTATGTAGAAAAGTTTACTGCTATGGTGCCATATTACAGGCATCGCCATATTGTACGTCCAGGCGTTACCGGATGGTGGCAGGTTAAGGCAAAGTCTAATCCTGAGTCATTAGAGGAGATACAGCAACGACTCCGGTACGACTTCTTTTATATCGAGAACATGTCGTTCAAGATGGATCTTGAAATCATGGTACGAACTGTTATCGTGATGTTGAAAGGACACGGTCGCGCGTGAAAACAATCGTCTGCATACCCACGTATAACGAGCGCGATAACATCTTGCGCATGATCGATGCCGTGCACGATGTGCTTACTCATGCTCACCTGTTGATTATCGATGACGGATCTCCTGATGGCACTGCTATGTTAGTGCGCGAGCGGATGAAGACTGATGACCGCGTGCATATCATCGAGCGTGCAGGCAAGCTCGGGCTCGGCACAGCCTACTGTGCTGGGTTTGAATACGCAATCAATCATGGCTACGAGATTGTGATGCAGATGGACTGCGACTTTTCGCATGATCCCAAAGACCTGTCGCGCCTGTGGGAGTCTATACAGGATCACGACCTAGTGATCGGCTCTCGTTACATCCAAGGCGTTAACGTTATCAATTGGCCAATGAGCAGACTCTTGCTGAGTTGGTTTGCCAATCTGTATACACGCGTGATAACCGGTATGCCCATTGCCGATGCAACTGGGGGATTCAAATGCTTCCGAATTCATGTCCTTCAGGGTATCAACCTGAAGAAGATCAAATCCAACGGCTATGCCTTCCAAATCGAAATGAGCTATAAGGCTTGGCGCAATGGGGCTAGCATGATCGAATTACCGATCATCTTTATGGATCGTGTAAGTGGTGTTTCGAAGATGAGTAAGAACATTGTCTACGAAGCTGCATTTCTGGTTTGGAAGCTTAAACTCGGGACAATCTTTTCATTCGGTAAGCGATGATTGATGTTAGCATCATCATCGTTAATTACAATGTGAAGGATTACCTCCTTCAGTGTCTGCGTTCACTCTATGAGATCGATACGTCGATACGCAAAGAGATTATTGTAGTAGACAACAACTCGAGCGATGGATCGGTAGCGTTTTTGCGCCAGCAGTTTCAAGAAGTTCATTGGATTGAGCTGAACGAGAATATCGGCTATGGCAAGGCCAACAACCTTGGGCTAGCGCAGGCACAAGGACGTTACACACTCTTTCTCAATCCCGATACGATTGTTGGCAGAGATGTGTTGCAGACGATGACGTCGTTTCTGGATGCTGACGCAGACGTTGGCATAGCGGGCTGCAAGGTTCTTAATCCAGATGGATCATTCCAGGTTGCTTGCCGCAGGGGTCTTCCAACACCATGGGCATCGTTTTGCAAGCTCTTTGGGCTGCAGTCGATCTTTCCCAACTCGCGACTGTTTGCGCAGTATAACATGACGTATCTGCCGATCGACGCTACGTACCCCGTTGATGCCTTGATCGGTGCGTTCATGATGGGTCCAACCGCTCAGATGCAAGAGCTCGGTGGTTTTGATCCCGCATTCTTCATGTATGGCGAAGACATCGACCTATGTTATCGTGTACAATTAGCTGGCAGGCGGGTGATGTACGTACATACGACGAACATCATCCACTACAAAGGCGAGAGTACCAAGCGCAGCTCGATGAACGAGGTGCGAGTATTCTACGATGCAATGGAGATCTTCGCAAAAAAGCACTTCGGCGGTTCGCAGTTGTTTTTAGCGTTTCTGCGCTTGGGCATTGTTGCGCGCAGTATCATGGCACGGTTGCAACGTAAAAAGCGCGAGCTCTTCGTGTGGCTTGCAGACATGATTGCCGTTAATGGTGTGCTGCTGTTTGCTACCTCTGTACGATTTCAGAGTCCGTTTGGATTTCCGGAGTACGCATATCCCATCGTACCTATTGCGCTTACGATCATCTCTACACTTTCTCTGATATCGGTAGGCGAGTATGTTGAGTATCGTCCCACCATGCGACGAAGTGCAGTTGGCCTGCTGGTAACCTTCTTTATGCTCTCGTCGCTTACGTACTTCTTCAAGGACTTCGGATTCAGCCGAGGTGTGTTGCTGATGACGATTGGTTTTAGTGTTGTGATGTTTGCGCTTACCCGTGGAATTGCTGCCCTTACAGATAGGGCATCGGCGGCAAGAACACGCAGAGTACTTCTGGTTGGCATCAACGAGAGCACCGCTAAGATTATCGACGAGCTAGACAGGGCCGAAAGACGCGGCACGGAAATCGTGGGTGTTGTTGCTACACAGCCATTTTCTGATCAGACATTTTCTGGGAGCCCCATACTCGGCGAAGCAAGTTATCTCTCGCGAATTCTCGATGTAACGGGCGCACAAGAAGTGATCCTCACCGATCAGGATATGCCACGAGAAAAAGCCATGGAGCTGATGATTGCATGTTCAGCGTTTCGTGCGCGATTTCATCTAGCGCATGACTACGACGACATTGTTACTGCTCGCATCATTAACGACGTGGCGGGCGAAGAACCAACGGTATCGGTGCCACCATTGTTGCGCTTTCGCAACCGAGTTGCTAAGCGCATTGTTGATGTTATCGTATCAACCGTGGTTTTGACTCTCGGGCTGCCGGTTCTAATTTTGCGTTCGAAGAAACGGCATCAATGGTGGAATGTGTTTCAAGGATCTGCTTCGCTGGTTGGCCTCGTGCCAGATGGTTATTCGAGATCATCAGGCAAGCCAGGATTAACGGGGCTGGCGCAGGTATCTCGAAACACGAACTTGTCGGTGTCTACAATTCAACAACTCAACGATTATTACGTGCAAGAGTATACTCTTGCATTAGACGTTGAGATTATTCTCAAGCAACTATTCAGACGCAGCCGTGCCTAACACTTCAGTACTCGAATTTGAAAAGCCGATAGCAGAACTCGAAAAGAAAATCGAGGAGATGAGGGCATTATCGGACACGCTTGATATTCAGCCGCAGATCGACGAGCTCGAGCAGCAAGTCGAGGCTCTTCGGCAAGATATTTATCGTGATCTCACACGCTGGCAACGGGTACAGATAGCCCGGCACCCTGATCGCCCCTACACGCTGGATTACATTCAGCACTGCTTTGAGGATTTTGTTGAGTTGCATGGTGATCGAACATTCCGTGATGATCCCGCTATTGTTGGCGGGGTTGCCAAGCTAGGTACGCGTCACGTCATGGTTATTGGTCATCAAAAGGGTCGCGACACCAAAACAAACGTGCACCGCAACTTTGGCATGCCAAATCCGGAGGGGTATCGCAAGGCCTTCCGCTTGTTTCAGATGGCCGAGAAATTCAAGATACCCGTAGTATGCTTTCTCGATACTCCGGGCGCTTTCCCCGGTCTGGAAGCAGAAGAGCGAGGACAAGCAGAAGCTATTGCGAAGAATCTGCTCTTGATGTCGCAGCTGAAGACGCCCATTGTAATCGTGATTATTGGCGAGGGGGCTTCTGGTGGCGCACTAGGTATTGGCATTGGCGATCGCATCCTGATGCTCGAGAATGCATGGTATTCGGTGATTGCTCCTGAGTCGTGTTCGTCGATTCTCTGGCGCAGCTGGGACTATAAGGAGCAGGCTGCCGAAGCATTGCGCTTGGGAGCAAAGGATCTTGTGCAGGTGGGGATTGTAGATCGCATTTTACCCGAACCAACTGGTGGGGCACACCGAGAGCCCGAGGCGATCTTTGATACAATGCTGGCGGCCCTGCAAGAGGAGATTTCCAATCTCGAAAAGATCGACACACCAGAGCTTATACGTCTGCGTCGGGAGAAGTTCTATGCCATGGGTGTTTGGACAGAAACCGCTTAGGCAGCGTTCTGCGCAAACTGCAGCGTGTGCAGCTTAGCATATAATCCGTTGGCTGCAAGAAGTTCGGCGTGCGTGCCAGACTCAGCAACTTCGCCCTTGTGAAGAACAAGTATCCGATCGGCCCGTTGAATCGTTGAGAGCCTGTGTGCAATCACAATTGATGTTCTGCCTTTGAGCATGGTCGAAATAGACGCTTCGATCAATTGTTCGGACTCTGTGTCGATGCTCGAGGTTGCTTCATCGAGAATAAGTATGTCGGGGTCTTGCGCAAGTGCTCTGCAGAAGGAGATAAGCTGCTTCTGTCCAACACTCAACACCGCGCCACGCTCGCGCACGTTTGTGTCGTATCCGTGTGGCAGGCGAGAAATAAAGCCATGTGCCCCGAGCTGCTGTGCTATGCGTTGGACGTCTGCTCGAGAAATATCGGTTCTTCCAAGTGTGATGTTCTCATGCACCGAGCGTGAGAAGAGAAATACATCCTGCAGCACAACAGCAATGCGCTTTCGAAAGTCTACTTGGCGCACAGACCGAAGAGATCGTCCGTCTACGAGGATGTCGCCGCTCTGATACTCATAGAATCTGCACAACAAGTTGATGATCGAGCTCTTCCCAGCACCAGTGGCACCTACGATGGCAAGAGTCTCGCCCTTGCGCACTTTGAATGAAGCGTCCGAAAGGATCTGTGTTGTGCCATCATAGGAGAAGTCTACATGCGAAAACTCAATGCCTGTGGTTAAGCCCGTAAATTCATGAGCTCCCGGTGCATCATCGATGGTAAGTTTTGTGTCGAGCATAGAGAAGATGCGCTCAGAGGCAACCACGCTTGACTGAAGCGTGTTGTACTTCTCCGTGAGATCGCGTACTGGACGAAAGAACATCTCGGTAAACTGCGCAAAGGCGATAAGCATACCAACGGTCATCTCTCCGCTACCAATATGCTTTGAAGCATACCAGACGATGATGGCAAGCGCAACGGATGACAAAAATTCAACTACCGGGAAGAAGGTGGCATAGTACATGATTGACTTGTCTTGCAGTTCTCGGTGAGTCTTGTTGATCGACCTAAAATCTGCCTCCATCCGGCTTTCCTGACGGAACAATTGTACAACAGTCATGCCAGTGATGAACTCATTGATGAAGGAGTTCATGCGGGCTACTTGCGATCGAATCTTGTTATAAACAACGCGCACCTTTGCCCGAAAGATGAAGGATGCCACCAGCAGAAACGGAAGGATCACGATCGTAAGCATGGTAAGCTGTGGGGATGTATTCCACATAAACGTGAGAATCCACAGGATTACCATGATGTCCGAAATCATCAGCACTACGCCGGCAGAAAACAGCTCATTGAGCACCTCTACATCGTTGGTTACGCGCGTAACTACACGTCCAACAGGTGTTGTGTCGTAAAAGCGAAGCGCCAAGGCCTGCACATGCTTAAAGAGTGTGTTGCGGATATCGAGCAGTACGCGTTGCCCAATCCACGTCATCAAGAGCGATAGGGCGTACTGGGCAGCCCCCTGAATGATGACGAGTCCAAAGATGATGCCGATGAACAGCACCAGCCCGTCGAGGTCTCCCTTTTCGATGTGGTCGTCTACAGCGATGCGTGTTACGAAGGGGCGCAGTGGACCCAATGCCGACGAGACGAGTGTAAGGAGAACCCCACCAATCAGGTGCATTCTGTAGGGTTTGAGGAATCCGAGTAATCGACGTAGTAGGCGGTAGTCTACACGTTTTGCGTCCGTCTCTTGTTCTTGGGCCATGGACAAAATTACACATCGTACTTTTGTAAGATGATAACAATCACACCGTATGGCGCAGCAGGGGAAGTAACGGGCTCGGCCTATCTCGTGGAATCAGAGGAGGCCAAGGTTCTTGTGGACTTCGGAATGTTCCAGGGCGACAAGGATGATGACGCTCGCAACGTTATCCCCGGAAAGATTCACCGCATGGATATCGATGCCGTGGTTCTCACGCATGGTCATCTGGACCATTGCGGACGCCTGCCGCTGCTCGTGCGGGAGGGCTATCGAGGTTCGATCTATGCAACTCCGGCAACCCGCGACATGTCTGAGGTGATTCTGCTCGATGCCGCACACATTCAAGAGTCGGACTATGAGCGCCGTCGCAAGCGCTTTGCTAAGCGCGGCATCAAGATGAACCGCAATGATCAGCCGCTCTATGACACGGACGACGTAACCCAGACCATTGAGCTATTCGAAGAGAACGATTACAACACACCCATTGATGTTGCACCCGGTGTGCAGGCATTGTTCTACGAAGCTGGACACATGTTGGGATCAGCCTCGGTGGAGCTTACGTTAAGAGATGGAAATGAGCAGCGAGTGATTGTCTTCAGTGGTGATCTCGGTCCGCCACATCTTCCGTTTCTGCGTGATGCACAGCCCCCTGCAAAGGCAGACATATTGATCATGGAGTCTACCTACGGCGACCGTGATCACAAGTCGCTAGCAGAGACCCTTATTGAATTTGAAAAGATCGTCGTGCAGGCTGTTGAAACCAATGGGAAGATCTTCATCCCATCGTTTGCAATAGGCCGCACGCAGCAGATGCTGTACTACATTGCAGAGCTCATTCGAAAGAAACACATTCCGTCGCTCCCGATATATCTTGACAGCCCCATGGCCATCAAGGCAACGAACATCTATCGTCAGCATGAAGAGCTCATGGATGAAGAAAGTACAGAGCTACTCAAGGGCGGCCAACTCTATCACGACCTGCGTTCTCTGCATGTCTGTACCACAGCAGCCGAGTCGCAGGCTATCAACGAAGCGCAGGGTCCGTTTATCGTGATCGCCGGCAGCGGCATGTGCACTGCTGGACGAATCATGCACCACATACGGCACAACATCGACGATCATAATTGTCACTTCATTATCTCGGGATATCAGTCACGGGGCTCCTTAGGGCGTCGCCTTGTTGATGGCGCAAAGGAGATCTCCATCATGGGAGATCGCAAGCTTGTAAAGGCCAAGGTTCACACCTTAGGCGGCTTCAGCGCGCATGCGGGGCAGCGTGATCTGGTGCAGTGGTTTGAGCACGTGGCAACAACTGGTACGCCGATGACGTTTCTTACACATGGCGAAGATTCTGCACGCACGGCTCTCAAAGACCTGCTTCTCGAACGCTTCGGCGTGAACTGCTATACGCCAACGTATTCCGAACACCTCGTTTTGTAACGGACCCTACCCATGCGCACTGAACATGATTTTCTTGGCGAACGCCAACTTCCTAATGATGCTTACTATGGCGTGCAGACGCTGCGAGGTAAGGAGAACTTTCACATCACGGGAACACCAATTTCCAATGCAACATCATTTATCGTTGCCTTTGCGCATGTGAAGAATGCTGCCGCATTGGCCAATAAAGATCTTGGCGTGCTCGAGCATCATGTTGCCGATGCAATCTGCCAAGCGTGCGATGCCATTGCAGCAGGGGAGTTGCATGATCAGTTTATCGTAGACATGATCCAGGGTGGTGCCGGAACATCAACGAACATGAACGCCAATGAAGTGATTGCCAACAAGGCGCTCGAGATCTTGGGTCATGCCAAAGGCAACTACGAGATCGTACACCCGAATAATCACGTGAACTGTTCGCAGAGCACTAACGATGCCTATCCAACAGCGTTTCGTATCAGTTTGTATGTAGAGATTGGCAAGCTCATTACAGCGCTTGCTCAGCTCCAGGAATCATTTGCTCGCAAGGGCGCAGAGTTTGCAGAGGTTATCAAGATGGGGCGCACGCAGCTGCAGGATGCTGTACCCATGACGCTTGGTCAAGAGTTCGATTCGTTTGCTGTGAATATCGGCGAAGATCTGCGCAGGCTCGAAGAGGCTCGTACGCTTGTTGCCGAAGTAAATCTGGGAGCTACGGCCATTGGCACGAGTATCAATGCTCCAGAAGGCTATCCTGCGCTTGCAGTATCGCATCTTCGGGCAGTAAGTGGGATTCCCGTTACGCTGTCGCAAAACCTCATAGAGGCAACATGGGATAATGGGGCGTATGTTACGGTGAGCGGCGTGCTAAAACGAGTAGCTGTGAAGCTATCGAAGATCTGCAATGATTTGCGCTTGCTCTCGAGCGGACCCCGCTGCGGATTCAACGAGATCAATCTGCCGCGCATGCAGCCGGGATCGAGCATCATGCCGGGCAAGGTTAATCCAGTTATTCCGGAAGTTGTTAACCAAGTTTGCTTTCTTGTCATTGGCAATGACGTAACGGTAACGTTTGCAGCCGAAGCCGGACAGCTCCAGCTGAATGTCATGGAGCCCGTAATTGCATATCGCATATTCCAGTCAATCGAGACGCTTATGCGAGCAAGCGATACACTGCGAGAGCTCTGCATTGATGGTATCACGGCCAACGCAGAGCACACACGCGAGATGGTGCTCAACAGTGTTGGTATCGTCACAGCCCTAAACCCAATTCTTGGTTACGAGGAAAGTGCCGCCATTGCCAAGGAAGCCTTTGAAACAGGCGGCTCTGTGATCGACATTGTTCGTAGCAAGGGGCTTTTGTCGGAAGAAAAGATCCAAGAGATCTTTAGTCTTGAAAACCTTATGCATCCGAGGTTTATACGCTAGCCGCAGAGCAAGCAGCTATTAGCGCTGAATCATGAGTGGGTGCATCGATGTGCCGTGAGCCTGCTCAATGATAATGCAGTAGAGTCCGGCAGCGAGGTTGTCTGTTGTAAAACGTCCAAACGGACTAGCGATACAGCTTGCAACGCGTTCTCCTGTAGCAGAGTAGAGCGTGCAGATTGCTCTTGCATGCTGGTTTGACTCAATTGCAACGCTAATGTCGGAATCGCGCTGTTCAATTCGCACGCGTGATGGACCGCCTACCTCAATCGGACGAATCCTCAGTGCGCATGCGTCTACAGTGATGATCTTGTCTAGCCAAGACCAAGCGCATTCAGCAGGCGCTGCGGTTGTGGGTATCCACGACCTATGTGATACGACAGTTGTCGAATCCTGACTTAGCATGGCGAGTACGGGCAAGGTCCATGACTTCAAACTCGGGAGTGTAACGGTTGTTATTGTGGTGTCGGGATCTCTGTGCTGTACATCAACCTGCAGAGCATCAAACCAGGAGAGTCCGCTTGTAAGTGGAACATGCGCTGCACCCACAAAGCGTACCTGATGCGTGATCATTACCTCGCATCGATTGGTTGTATCTGTTGCATTCATCATCATCAAGATGGTATCACCCACCTGAGCTTTCGGCGCAATTGCCAGCCTATGGGGCGAAACCTCTCTGCACAGAGCTCGCACAATGCCAGGAAATCCATTGGTCGCACCGTTGGTGCCAGACCCCGAGTTTACGAGACCTGCCTTGCCTCCTTGCGCATCAATCATAACACGAGTACCTGTTGTTTGCAGCAACGCAGGGTGCATGATGACGCGTCCACCTCCGCCACCTCCGCCTGGGCCGTGTCCGCCATCGCACATGCTACCTGTGCCGCCGGAAACGTCGATACGCACTGTCGAGGCTGCATAACATGCGTCTATGTATACGCTTCCGCCTGCGCCGCCTCCGCCCCCTCCGTCAATGCCTGCCCGTGGCCCTGCATCACTGCCACGTGCCGAGATCGTGAGGGTATCGCCACACACTGTATGAGCTCTTATCATGACGGCACCAGCGCCTCGAGCGCCCTCGGTGGCAACGTTATTGTTCTGATGTCCACCACCTCCGCCACCGCCCAAAAACACGCGCTCCTGCGAACCATCCAACAGTGCCATACCCGACATACCGTGCATTCCCGGCACCGCGCTGCACACATACTGATTGCCGCCGCGTCCACCAGCGCCACCATTACCGCCGCCACCGCCGCCAGCATTGTGTGCGTCTCCTCCGCCCCCTCCATTAGCCCATGGCGTATGACCATTCGTACACGAAGCTATGGGAAGGCGTATTGATTCTCCCTTGCCCCCGGTACGATCGCTCGTGGCGGGGTCGCATGCTTGAACAACACCGCAGCTGCCGCCGTTATTCGAGCGAGCTCCACCACGAAAGCCCAAGCCCGACATATCGATCGATCCGCTGTCACTAATAACAACATTAGCTTCGATGGCGATCACTCCGCCCGTGCGTCCATCCCACGCTGTTGTTGTTACCACCGAATCGACAATGACGGTATCTGCAATAACGGGCACAACAACTTGGTAGAGGTCACCCGTATCAAGTGGCGAGATCTCTAGAGGAGAAACACGGACAAGACCATCATCGGCCGAAAGCACAACTGTTCGATGCCATGCACCGGCCAGACTTGTAACATCGCCCAACGATGTGCTTACATTCGTTACGTCTGCCTTTGATGCCATGCACATGACATACACTGCAGTCCCCTGCGGAATAAGCATCGAGTCTGCCAGCAGAGAATCGATCGGTGATTGCCGGTCAAGAATCCGCACAGCAAAACAACTACGGATGTTCCCACGAACGCGTAGCGAAGAGGGTTGCGCATATGCTGAAATCGCAAGTGCAAGCAGTGCAGGAAGTATACAAGTTGATAACCAATTCACACAACAAACATATGTTGAAGAATATTGGTATTATCACTCAAAATTTCTTTTAGCGTGTCTATCCGCGCAATCGGTACATCGGGCTCTTATAGCGCAGTTTTTCTGCCTCGATATGTAAACAGCCTCGTTGTGCCCGGTATCATGCGTTGCCGGATGTAATCCCAATTCCATTCTGGTATTCGATGATGCCCTAACGCATAGCGAAATCTTTTACCTGCGCTTGTTACGCATACAAGAACCGCTCCAATACAAGCCCCGGGTTTTACGCGCAGGCTGAAGCGCACCGAGAACTTGATGCGCGGGACCCAGTTTTGAGGGACGTAATAAATATTCTTGCGCTTCATACCAGCTTATTGCTGGATCCCAACCGTATATGGAAGGTGAACCAGAAAAGGTGAGGCATTTTTCGTTTTACATCGCTGTAAGTCCTTTAAATCAACAACTGGGTAAAAATGAAAAACCCCGCTGCGATAAGCGCAGCAGGGCTTTTGTGATCCCGTTGGGACTCGAACCCAAGGCCCTTTGATTAAAAGTCAAATGCTCTACCAGCTGAGCTACGGGATCGTGAGATGCAAAGTTACGAATTACTACTTGTGAATTACGAATTACTAATTACGAATTATGAATTACGAATTATGAATTACAAATCACCAACGACGAATAACGTGCTTTCGCGGGAATGACGTGTGAAATCGTCACCAGTAACCAGTCATCAGTAATCTGTAATCTGTAATCAGTCATCTGTCATCTGTCATCAGTAATCCGTGACCACTGTGCGGATGACAACCGACCCAAGAAAGTCCTTGGCAACGTCTGTGATGCCCTTTGCATCCAGGCGCAGTTCTGCGTGAAGCTCTTCTTGTGTTCCGTGGTCAACGTAGATATCGGGAATGCCGTGAATGAGTAGGTCCACAGTGTCGTGATGATACTGTGCGATATGTTCTGCAACAGCGCTGCCAAAGCCGCCCTGGATCTGCCCATCCTCGATGGTGATGATGCGGCCCACGCGCTTTGCTACGTCGTCGATCATGGTTGTGTCAAGGGGCTTGACAAAGCGTGCATTCACAACTTCTGCAGAGATGCCATCAGCAGCTAAGAGCTCGGCTGCCTTCGTTGCTTTGTCTACCATGTTACCGATGGCAATAAGCGCGACGTCTGTGCCTGTGCGAAGCGTTTCGCTCTTGCCGATTTCAATGGGCTGCATCGGACGCATCGCAACGCCCACCGAATTGCCGCGTGGGTATCGAACTGCAAGCGGACCAGAGGTGTAGGAGTGTACGCTCGTGTAAAGCATGTCGCGAAGTTCTTGTTCGTCCTTCGGGGCCATCACAACCATGCCCTGGATGATGCGCAAGTATGCTAGGTCCAGAACGCCGTGGTGGGTTGGACCATCAGCGCCAACAAGACCCGAACGGTCAAGCGCAAACACAACATGCAGGTGCTGCAATGCTACGTCGTGCACGATGTGGTCAAACGCACGCTGCAAGAAGGAGCTGTAGATCGCTACAACGGGCACAATACCCTGTGTGGCAAGTCCGGCAGCAAACGTTACACCGTGGCCTTCTGCGATACCTACGTCGTAGACACGAGATGGAAAGCTCTTCTGGACAATGTCTAGCCCCGTGCCATCCGGCATGGCGGCTGTAATGCCGACAACCTTGGGGTTGGTGGACATAATCTCGACCATCGCATCACCGAATACCTTTTGATAGGTAGGAGTGGGCGCAACAGCCGGCTTGGCAGCTTGCACAGCTTTGCCTGTGATCTTGTCTACTTTGCCAATGGCATGGAGGAACTGCTTGTCGCGCTCGGCCGGACCGTACCCCTTGCCCTTTTGCGTGATCGTGTGAAGTAGGATGGGGCCCTTCATGTCGCGGATGCCCTGAAGCATCGTAACAAGCTGGTTGACGTTGTGTCCGTTTACTGGACCAAAGTACCGAAAGCCCAATGCCTCAAAGAGCATACCTGGTGTGATAACGGCCTTCATGCCACCTTCGATGCGATGAGCCAGCGACTTAATACGGTCACCAAACCCGTCCATCTTATCCGTCATCGAACCAATCGTCTCGCGCAGGCGCTTGCCCCGTTCAGAAGCAAAGAGCTCGGAAAAGTAGTTCGAAAGTGCCCATACATTTGGTGCGATCGACATGTTGTTGTCGTTGAGCACAACTAAAATATCGCTCTTGATCACACCGCAATTGTTCATTGCCTCGTATGCCAAGCCCCCTGTCATCGCGCCATCACCGATCACGGCAACCACACGGTAATCTTCTTTGAGCTGGTCGCGAGCTGCAGCCATACCTAGCGCAGCGGAGATCGACGTTGTTGCGTGTCCCGCGCCAAAATCATCAAAGGTGCTTTCGCTGCGCTTTAAAAAGCCAGACAAGCCATCCTTCTGACGTATCGTGTGTAACGAGTCGCGGCGTCCGGTAAGGATTTTGTGCGGATAGGCCTGATGGCCCGTGTCGATCACGATTTTATCATGGGGCGTGTTAAACACATAGTGCAGAGCAACCGTGAGTTCTACCGTGCCTAGGCCGGCTCCGAAGTGACCGCCAACTTTTGTGATCGTGTCTACGAGAAACTCGCGCACCTCGTCGCTTACAACGCGAAGTTCCGACTCTGGAAGTTTCCGAAGGTCTTCCGGAGAATCAATGTTCATCAAATACTTGAAGTCCACAACGCGCCCTGAATGTGCAGATGAGAAAAAGGTTATCGTCGTGGTGTTTCCACGATGACCTGCACCGTGCGCGATAGCTGACGTCCGATAGGGGAGTTGTTCGAAAACACTTCTGTTGTTTCTCCTACGCCCATCGTGTAAAAACGTGCATCGCGGGCCCGACCTTGGAGAAACGCTCGAACAGACTCTGCGCGTTCCCGAGACAACTTAGCATTATACTCGTCGTTACCGATACGGTCGGAGTATCCTACGATACTTACGCGAGAAATAGCCGATATGCTCGGAAGTACCATTTGTTCAAGAATGCGCTGATTTTCTCCGCCTAGTGTAGACTTATCGAAGTCGAATAGAATCAGCGAATATTTGTCGACCGTCCGGTCGGGCAAATTCTCTGTCTTCTTGCGAACGCTCGAGATATAGTCAACCGGGATCGAGCCAGCAATCACAACAGAATCGTCGTCCTCTCTGCGCACAACGAGGTCGTAGTCTACCGGCACCTGATCTGCCGAGAGTTCGTTCGGGCGCATAGCCCAGCGTATTGGCTGCGGACGCCCCGTACCGGCAAGTGTACGCATTGTGCGTCCTGCCTGCATGATGTTCAGCGTCCACGACGTAATGGTCGAATCGCTCACGGTAGGATAGAATACGACAACGTCGTAGTTGGCCACACGTTGGTTGTCTGCAGTAAGCAACACTGGAGCAAGCACACCGGGCACATTCGAAGAAAGTTCGATGCGACGATTCTCGACGATGCCGTCTAGATCGTTCAGTGCAGATGGACGCGATGGAAGTGTTGAAGACTTCACAAGAACGCGTGCCTGCTCAATACCGCACTGTTCTGTGAGATATACCTTTGCCCATTCTGCGCGTACAGACGGCAGGCTTTTATCCGAGGCCTCTTTCTTGCCGTCAGTTGTGCCAGTAATCGTAAGCGCTGCCTGCGGGAATTTCTTCATGCGCACAGCAATGATGTTGAGCAGATTCTTGTTCACTTCCATAGCATCAAGCGGCAACGACTCCAGTGTAAAATTGCCACTCACACGATTGAAGTTTGCATACTGTTGATTCTCGTCTGGTAAGCCCCCTTCGTTGCAGAAGATGTATGGTACAAGAGGGAACATTTCGTTGTAACGAACATCCTCTACATTGATCGCAGATATCACCGACTCGCGGTTCTCACCGTCAATGCCTGTGATCTTTTCCATCGATCCCGTAAGGGGCTCCTTTGTGACGAGAATCGGTTTTGCAGAGGTAAATCCAAGCGACACAGAAACGCCGATGCGCAATTGCGAGATAGAAGTGGGGCTGAACGCTGTGGAGCTCGAAACATTCGTAAGCGCATGACTATACGTGAGGTGCGGCTGCACGTATACGTTGCTATCGAGTGTAAACGTATATCCCAAACCAAGCAATAATGCCACCCGTGTAGATACATTTTCAATTGGGGCATTTTCTGAGATGACTTGTGTCTGATCTACATTCTGTTGGTTGATGACAGAGTTGCGAGACTCCATCGTAGAAAGCGGAATCCCGATGTCGAGTCCAACAATTGGATGCAACGGTGCACTGCCAAATAGTCCATACAGCTCTATCTGAGGAGCGATTTGCAGCATCGAGGAAAACAACGACAGATTGTGTGTTGCAGTTGCTTGCGGTGTAAGCTGCTCACTCGTAATCGTCGTTGGCATGGAATGATACCCCAGCGTGCCACCCAGGTGTACGGTGGATGTGAGCGGCACAGCCCCGGTAAGGCCGATGGCTCCACCAAATCCGGAACCCGCATTTAAGAACCTGGCATTCGGGTTGGCATTGCGGATGTCCGTCATCAAGCTACTCAGGACGTCGCTACTGCGCCAGACGGCAACCGAGGGTGCAATGAAGTTTAACGTACCACCAACGGAAAGTCCAAGGCGGGCCGGTGGAATTGTTTGAGCAACAGCCATCGCTGAGCAAGCCAATGCTAGGCAGAGGCTAAAGATGATGCGTGTTTTCATATACTGCAAAAGTACCAAGTGTTAACTTTACCAACGGACTGCAACTATATTTTTTCAGAGGATCATATTGTGAGACAGACGCATCTTTTCGCAAAAGCTTGTACCATGGTACTGGCTGGTTACTTCACGTTGTGCACGAGTGCATCGGAGCTTCTTGCTGGCGAGGGCATTCGCCTGGGTTTGTTTGGCGGAGCCGCCGTGCCGGGCGGTAACGTTGGCAACGTCTATCGCAAACTCTACTCAGATGGGGTTCAATCAGCCTACAACGAGGCAAACTCGCTTGGCAGCTGTTTTGGTGCGAAGGTTCGGCTTGGCATTACCGAGGGATTTAGCCTGCAGGGCACGGCATCCTACAATTACTTTACCGATCAAAAGCAACGTGTCGTGGTAAACGGCATTGAGATACCACAGTTTCTAACCTCTGCTTCGTTTGTGCCCGTAACTGCCGGCGTTGTCTGGTGGCCGATACGCTCCTTTGTAACGATTGGCGTTACTGGCGAGGTGGTATACACATACCATTCTGTAAGCGTTAGTGATAGCGATGAGGACCTCTTGAGAAACTACGGCATCAACATCGGAAACTTTGATCACAGCCGAAGTGATGTAGGTGCTGCGCTTGGTCTTTCAGTGGGTATTGATATTCTTGGTATCGAGCCGCATGTTGATATCAAGAACGTTTGGACGAATCAGTTTGTGAAGGGCACCAACGATCCACTTACGTCGTTCTTACAGATCTCACTCGGCGTTGTTCTGTGACCGTTTGAAGAAGAAGTAAAAAGGGATACCCGTTGCAAGCAGCAGGGTTCCCCAGACAGAGTTCAGAATTACCGGTGCAGAAGCCTCTGGTCCTTGTCCGATAGATTGCTCGAGAGCTCGCATCCCGCGTTGATAGTTGTCGATGTCTGCCATAACGGTGTAGACAAGAAAGACAACGGCAAAGGCGATAAACAGGATAGGCACAACTGGGTAGCCCCATGTTCGATACGGACGTGGGGCTTCTGGCATTTTACGGCGAAGCACGAAAACGCCATAGGCACCAAGAGCATAAAAGCCCCAGCTAACGAAGATGAGCATGTCTGTAAGGATGTCGAACGTGCCCGACATCACCAGAACAGACGTCCAGATGAACTGGTAGAGCAAAGCCCGCGACGGTGTCTTGTACGTTTTGTGGATACGTCCGGCCGACGCAAAAAACATGCGCTCGTTGGCCATGCTGTAGTACACCCTGGAGCTGGCCAGAATCGTTCCGTTCGATGTACCAATCGTAGCGATGATTACTGCTAGGCTTACAAATGTTGCACCTGCACTGCCAAGCATAAGGTTTGCCGCGTCGCGCGCAACAAGCTCTGCTCCAGCAAGCTGATCGATTGGCAGAATCATCAGGTACGCAAGATTGATGAGCACGTACACGCTGATGCAGATGATCGTGCCAAGAATAAGAGATCTCGGAACTGTCTGCTGCGGGTTTACAACTTCTCCACTAACGTATGTAAGGTTGTTCCACCCATCATACGACCATAACGCTTTGTTCATGGCCATTACCAGCGCTAGCATCAGGGCCGAGCCAACGGGTACGGCTGTGCTCGAGGGTGTTGTGATGTGGGCAATCGACCCGGCAGGACTCATAAACGCAAACGCTACCAGGAAGAGCATGGCAGCAACTTTGGCCGATGTTAGTACAGACTGTACAAAGCCCCCTTCGCGCACACCTGTGATGTTGACGAGAGTTAACAGACCAACACCCGCGATGGTGAGCAATTTGATGCCAATGCTCTTGAGCGGAAAAATCGTGGCAAATGGCAGATGGATGGCCCACGATTCCCAAACGTGTTCGGGCAGATTCCAAAGGGGAAGAAGTGTATCTACATATTCAGCAAAGACAAAGGTGATTGATGCTATGGAACCGCACTGGATTACGACAAAGAGTGCCCACCCGTAGAGAAACGCCACGAACTCGCCGTACATGGCTCGGAAGTATTGGTATTGTCCGCCGGTAACGGGGATAAGTCCAGCAACTTCAGCATTCGTAAGTGCTCCAAACAGCGTTACCACCCCGGCAACAACCCAGACCAATAGCAGCAAATACGGCGAATGCACGAACTCGGCCATAGCCGAGGGATTGCGAAAGATTCCCGAGCCAATCATCCCGCCAACCACAAGCGATGTGGTTGCAAACATGCCAAGTCGGGGCAGAAGGCTGGGGGGTAGGGTGGTTTGTTGCGTAGAGTTCATACACGATGTGAACACGATTGAGCGGGAATTTAGCTGTATTCTTGAATCATGATATCACTCGTTATTGGTCTTCTTGTGGGATACGTGTTAGCTATCCCGCCCGGACCGATTGGCATGGCTGCTGTTCGCACAGGGTTGCGCAATGGCATCAACTCTGCTCGCATGCTGGCATGCGGAGCGGGCATCTTTGACCTACTCTATTGCTTCGTGGCCCTTACCATGTCTGCCACGGTTGCATCCTTCATGAGTCGTACTACATATCAAAGCCCCATTGTTATAGGGCTAGGCATCATGGTAGCTCTTGTTATCATTGGTGTTGGCATTCATCAGTATCGAAACCCCATCGAGTTGATCGATGACCAAGCCACTGCCGATGCACCGTTGGGACGTCCGTTTGCTGCAGGCGTTGCCTATGCATTGGCAAACCTTGCCAACCCAACATTTGTACCATCGTTACTGGTGATGTCTGCCTATATCATCGGACTTGGCTTGGTCGGACCTGATACATCAGACAGAGTGCTCTTTTCTGTGGGGTTCGGCACTGGGAATGTGTTGTGGCTTCTTACCCTGGTGCACATGCTGGTGAGATTTCGTGATCGCCTGCCGCAGCAGACATTTACCATCGTGCAGCGGCTTATGGCTGCAATCGTCATAGGATTTGGCGTCGTTGCAGGAATGCGATTGGCTTTTCAATAGCACAAGCTCTCCCAGGTGTGATTTCCTTGCTTGATTCGTTGCATCAATTCCGGTAGTTTCACGGACGCAATAAAGCCGTGGGTTGGGGGATGCTATGAGATTTGTAGCCACCTGTTGTGTGGTTCTCTGTGTTGCTAGTGTAATGGTATGTGCGCAAACCACATCTATCGGTATGCGCGGTGGCTATTTGCATGTGTCGAACGAGTCTACGATACCTGTGATCTTTAGCTCCAATGATCCCGACTGCGGTGCTTTTTCCAACGGTGTGTCGCCTGGCATCTATGTAGGCCTCACGGGAGATTATGCAGTCGTTGGAGATGCATTAGAAGTAGGCGTTGGCCTTACGTTTCAGCAGCGCCCTGCGCGTCTAACGGTGAACACCGAGGCGGGATTCGAAGTGCTTGATCCTCTATCGCTGAAGTATGTTCCGCTCGTTCGTGAAAATGTTTTTGAAAGTACCTTAGGGTACGTGGCGTTCGAATTCAACATTCGTACACGTCCGCTCGATGACATCCCAATCTACATTCGTGCATCATTTGATGCTGGCAACCCACTGGTGAGCAGCACATATGATCAAACCGAAGAAATCGTGAGTCCCGATGCCATACTCTTCCCTGATGGACGTAAGATTCGTACCACCGGCTCGGGGAATTTCCCTGGACTTGGAACCTCGATTGGAGTAGGGGGCGGAATAGGTTTTGCCTACGATCTTTCGAAAGAGGTTGAGATTGCTCCAGAGGTTTCATACCGCTACGGACTCAACTCGGTAAGCAGCTCGGCCACGTGGAATCAGTTCTGGATTGGCGCTGGAATTTCTCTGCGCTACCGCATGCATGAAGACGAAACGCCACCGCCGCCGCCAGCACCGGAGCCCGAACCAGTGCCAGCTCCAATCGCAGAGGTAATCCCCGAACCCGAGCCAGCCCCCGCTGTGATTGCGTCTATCTCTACGACACCGCTTGAGATTCGCGAAACTGTTGTTACGCAAACCTACCCGTTGTTGCCGTACCTCTTCTTTGATTCGTCTTCCGCGGCACTTCAACCGAGATACATCTATCGCGACGAGACATCAACGTTCAACGAGAAGGGGCTGCCCAGGGAGACACTACCGATCTATTATCGAGTGCTCGACATCATTGGATTGCGCATGCGCAGTGCTTCGGCGTCGAAGCTCGTTATCACTGGTACAACTGATGCAGGCGAAAGTCTTAGCAATGATGACCGCATCGCGCTTGCCCAAGCGCGAGCAAAGGCAACAGCCGAGTATGTGAAGAATCGATGGGGCATAGCCGCTGATCGTTTGGTGGTGCGTACAGTCGCTAAACCAACCAATCCATCACGTCAGACCTACATTGAAGGTGCGGCAGAGAATCGTCGCGTAGAGCTTTCATCTTCCGATGAAGCGTTGCTTGGACCAATCCTCCATACGCGTTTTAACGAGTACCTGCCCGCGCAAGCCCGACACGACTTTAGCACGTTGATACGTAACCCCGAGCGTGCCGAAAGCTGGAATCTGACGGTGCGGCACGACGGTAAAGTGATTGGATCGCGAAGTGGCAGGCTCGTACCTCCGGAGATGCTCACTTTTGATCTAAGCCAGGAGATGACGAATGAACTTGGGCCGGTTACTGGTGTAAGCGACACCCTCGTAGCAACCTTGGTTGTACAGCAGGCTGGCAGGGAACCTGCTACAGCGGTTGTTGAGTTTCCTGTAACAAAGACGGTAAGTAATTACGAGGTAAGTAGGTTAAGCCTAATCGTGTTCGATTTTGACAGATCCGATATATCAGACCAAAACAAAGAGATGATGCAGCGTGTTGTTACCTCGTCAACTGGTCAGGGAAGTAGTGCCAAGATTGTTGGTACAACGGACCGACTAGGTGAACGAGATCATAACATGGAGCTCTCACAAGACCGTGCTGTATCTGTAGAAAGTTTCGTACGTTCGATAGCCCCTTCGCTGAGGATTCAAGAGGTTAAGGGTATCGGACCAGACGAGTTACCATACGACAATTCAATTCCAGAAGGCAGGTTTTACTGCCGTACTGTTTCGTTGCAAATCACTACTCCGCTGAGGGTACGATGAATAGACGAGAACTCTTTACAAACCTGGCCAGAGCAGCAGTTCGCGGTCCAGGACCATTCGACGGGGCCCCGCTCGACGTGCAAGGCGGCCTTGAGGAATACACACAGCCTCTGACGCTTGAGGATGTCTACCACCTGTACCGCCGCTTAAGTTTCGGAATCTCGGTTCCAGACGCGCGGGTATTGGTAGGCAAGACAGCAGGAGAAGTTGTGGATGCGCTGCTGGGTCCGGACACACCTCCAGACCACGCCAAGCCGATGCAGTTCAATAAGTGGCGCGACCCAGTCTCGGGTGAGATGGTTGAGTACACAGAGAACCCGCAGGGAGCAGACTTGCAGACGCGCTTTGCTATCGAAGCATGGTGGCGTGGTAATCACTCCAAGCTCTCGACGTGGTGGCTGCAGACAATGGTTCGCGACGCTACGGCGATAGAGAAGGTAACGCTGTTCTGGATGAGCCACTGGACGTCTGAGTTTAGCTTCGACGAACAATACCTGGTTCCACAGACGATACTTAACCAATACAACCTGCTTAGGAATGATCGCTTAGGCGACTTCCGACAAATGGCATTGGACATGACGCTTGATAATGCCATGCTGCATTATTTGGGTGGTACGTACAACGAGGTTGGGCGTCCGAACGAGAACTACGCACGCGAGCTCATGGAGCTCTACACAACGGGTATTGGCCATTACACCGAGGGCGACGTGCAGCAAGCTGCGCGAGTACTTACCGGCTGGAAAGCATCCCGCTATAACGATATGCCTGCCCCGAACGGTATGTATGTTTCATGGTTCGACGCCAACAGACACGACACCGGAGCCAAGGAGTTCATGGGCGTAACAATACCTGCGCGTACCGCCGATAACAACACGGCATTCCAGGTGAAGAACGAAGAGATCCGCGAACTCATTAACATCCTGTTCCGCGTTCGCCCAGAGGCTATCTCGCGCTTTATGGCGCGCAAAGCATATCTGTTCTTCGTCTATAGCTCAGGGGGCGAGGTAGACCCACAAGTAGTTAACGAGCTTGCTGCGGAATTCCGCGCTTCGGACTTCAAATTGCGTCCTCTCTTCCGTAAGATCCTTACCAGCAGTCATTTCTTCGATCCGGCACTGCGTGGAGCGCAAATCAAAACACCAGTTGAATACGTGGCATCGCTTATGAAGCAGCTACGATTGGACGATGGCCAGATTGTGGCGCTCGATCCACAGTCGTGGGTGCGCACGATGGATCAGACAATGTTCGACCCACCAAACGTAGCCGGATGGCCGGGATACCGCTCGTGGATTAGCACGAATACATATCCGCGACGTCGCGACTTTGCAAAGAAGGCCATCGATAGTATTCCAGATGCTAAGGCGTTAGACTTTATCAAGGAATTCCCAGACTACGATGATCCTGCAAAGTTTGTTGCCGAAGTGGCAAAGTATATGCTGCCGGTTGCTGTAAGCGCCGAGCGTCTTGCATACTATAAGAGCACTCTATTGGAAGGCCAGCCAGATTACACGTGGAATGAAAAGTTGCAGCAGGCCGCCAGTGCATCACGCTCGTTCAAACTTTTATTAAAGGCAATGGCCGTAGCACCTGATTTCCAGTTGTGCTAAGCCCCCTATCACTGAACTTGATCGTAAAGGTAATCCGATGAAACGTCGCTCCTTTCTCGCTACTACAGCTGCAGCAGCAGTAGGAACCCAAGTGCTCGGGGGTGTGCCACTGCGTGCATTCACTCCAACGAATCTTCCGCAACAGTTAACGGCCGACGACGATCGCATTTTGATCGTGATCCAGATGTTCGGCGGTAATGATGGTCTCAATACCATCCTTCCTGTGGATGATCCAGAGTACTACAAAATCAGACCAACGATTGCTGTGCCGAAAGAAAAAGCAATCAATGTTCTTTCTCGGGTGTACATGCACCCGTCGCTGGCACCGAAAGACCGCTACGGGTTTCCGCAGTTGTTCGAAGACGGACGTCTGGCGATTGTGCAAGGTGTGGGATATGAAAATCCCAACCTGTCGCACTTCCGCTCCACAGATATCTGGTTAAGCGGATTCAATTCGTCAGACCCAGAAAAGCGTTTACTCGATGGTTGGCTCGGACGCTACTGGTCGAACAAGATCAATGGCTTCCCCGAGGTGCTTCCTGATGATCCAATCGCCGTGCAAATCGGTGGTTCGCTGTCTATGTTGCTGCAAAGCCCGAACGGCGACATCGGTATAGCACTAACAGACCCACAAAAGTTTTTTGAGCTGGGTCAGGGACTGTCGCCAGATATGGCTGTTATGCCCGAGAACACGCGTTACGGACGTGAATTCAACTTTGTGCGCACAGTGGCTGAGCAATGCGACAAGTATTCAACAGTTGTGAAGGGATCGTTTGATAAGGGCAAAAACGTTGCTTCGTACTCAGACAACGGATTTGTGCAGCAAATGAAACTCGTTGCTCGATTGATCAGCGGTGGATTGAAGTCGAAGATCTTCCTTGTTGCAATGGGTGGTTTTGACACCCACGTTCAGCAGCAGGATGACAATCTTGCTGGCCTACATCCATACCTACTTGAGCAGCTTGCAACTGGTGTTGGTGCTTTTATGCAAGATGCACTGGCCCAAGGATTCGCTGATCGTGTTGTTGGTATGACGGTTTCCGAGTTCGGACGTCGTGTTCAAGAAAACGGCAGCCGCGGAACAGACCACGGCGCATCATCGGTGCAGTTCGTCTTTGGTAACGGTGTACGTGCCGGTGTATATGGTCAGGTTCCAGACTTGCAGAACCTCGATGGTAACGGCGATGCCCGCTACCAGTGGGACTTCCGTCGTGTCTATGCCGACGTGCTCGAGAATTGGTTCGGTGGTACTCCTCAGGATACCGAAAACGTGCTTGAAGATCGTGTACTGCCATTGGGCATTCTGCAGCGTCCAACGAGCGTAGAAGACTTCTACGAGGGTAGAACACAGGTTGAAGTTCGCGTTGCTCCTAATCCAGCCTCGACGCACGCTACGCTTGAATGGCAGCAGTCAGTGCCGGCAGTGGTTACAGTAGAGCTCTATGGAACCGAGGGGCGCTTCGTGCAAAAAGTGTTTGCTGATCGCGTTCTGCCAGGAACGGTTAGTGTGCCAATCACGAACGTTAGTACCGGTTCTTACCTGTGCGCAGTATCGATCAACGGCGCTCGCACGGTTGTACCACTGACGGTAGTGCGATAGGGGAAAGGTATTTTGCCATCTCTGTCTTGATCGCTATCTTCGCATCCCTCGATGCGGAAGTGGCGAAATTGGCAGACGCACCATCTTGAGGGGGTGGCGCTCGCAAGGGCGTACGGGTTCAAGTCCCGTCTTCCGCACACAGATAATACAAAGGGGCTAGCAAAATCTGCTGGTCCCTTTTCTTTTGTTATCTCGTAACGGCGATCTTTACAACAGAGCTGCTGCTGGTGCTTGCGCTCGAAATAGAGGCGATATAGATGCCAGGAGGCACATAGTTGCCATGAACGTCGCGACCATCCCAAAGCACCTGCCTGCCGCGAGCTACAATGGCAGAAACGAGTATGCCGCCGGAGGTCATGATGCGCACTTCTGAATCAGTAGCCAGTCCATCGACAACAAGGCTCTCGTCTGTGCCCGCACGAAATGGCTGAGGGAAGCACCTGAGGTCAAAGTTTGGCAGCGGACGCATCGAGCTTGTTCGCGCAACACTGCAGCCTTTCAAGGTACCAAAGTATGCTAATCCCGTAGCCGGGTCTATGGCGATAGATCGAACATTGTTGTCGAGTAGGGGGCTTGTTGCTGTAGTAATGGTGGCGAGCACTTCAATGCCGCTTTCATCGAGAACAAATACGCCATTGGTGGTAGCAACCCATTTGTAGTTCAGGGCATCAATAAAAACGTCGTTGATGTACGTAGAAGACATCACCGAAACACGGCGCACGTATGGTATGGCAGTGTTACTAAGATTCCATGGACTCGAGATTACTGCTAGCCCCTTTGCTGTTCCAATCCATATTGCTCCGTTGAGGTCTGTGGCAAGCGACGTTACCACGTTGTCTTGGAGCTGGGAATTACTGATGAGAATCCTATTGCAAACATCATCATCGGTATCTGGCGTGTTCCTATCGTTGTAACCCAGCAGGCCCCTGCTATCGGGGCTGCCGCACCAAACACCTCCGTTATTATCAACCGTCATCGAGCGAAACAAATTCTCGCGCACATTGGAGCAGTTTTGTCGAAAACTCCACTGATTTGACTGATCAGACACAGCGAATACGCGATCTGTGCTTTGTTCGTTCATCACGATTGTGCGGCCGTAGCGGTCAGTGGCTACTTCCGATACGAGAATATAGTTGGAATCGGCAGGTATCCCACGTAGAGATGAATTTGTAGCATTAACTGCTGTAACAGACAGCGCACCATCACTGTGTGTGCATCGCAGTGCGCCGCGACCCCATGTACCAATCCATACTGAGCCGTCTGCTAGGGCGCTCACACGATAACATCCGTTCGATGTTAGCAGGGGCTCGGTTGCCGTGTTTAACGACCGCCACATAGCACCATCAAAAACGTTTATGCCTTGTCCGCCGTAGCCACCATCGGTGTGCGTAGCCGCCCATATCCATCCTTGAGTGTCGATGGTGATGTCTGTGAACTGATTCGAAAGGGGCGAATTGGCATCTCGGCTTGTTTGCCATTGATCATTGGCAATCCATCCCATGCCAACTTCTTTCACAAACGTGATGATGCTCGTACCGAATGCATCAGAGGTTACTACTCTGTGTCCGTCGATGGGCCCAGGAATAGGGCTCTGCAGTGTAAGGGGCTTACCATCGATAAGGATTTCGGCGTTGGTGCTAACCACAATCGATGTGTCATTGCGAACACTCAGACTGTTAATGTCTCGAAGGGCAGTTTGCACAAGCCAGAATCTGTTGGATTTCCATGTGAAGACGCGGCGTGCGGAAGCAACAACAAGCGTTGTTCCATTCGAGGCAAGATGGATAATCGGTTCTGTGGAATCCGGAAGACCAACAGCAGAGCCGAGCACGGACCATGCAGACGGCAATCGAAGTGTTGGTACATCGAGGCGCGCATTGACCACTACACCATTGACGATTGCCCATAATGCTTGGTCAAAGAATGCAAGTGCGGCAACCTTCGACTTTTCAGGGAAGGGGCCAATACGATCGATGGTTTCAACAAAGAGCCCCTTGTTTGCATGAAGAAGCACAATGCCAAATTCTGTAGCCATACCAATGGTATCGCCGCGCTGGGCAAAGTCAAGTATTGAGCGCTTCGGATACTGGCTTGCACGTTGGATGTCGCTTACTTTAGTCCAAGTTGCCGATGCAGCATTGAAGACATCGAGCGATCCGTCTCGTTGTCCCACGTACGAGGAGCCGGACGATTTATCGCAATAGATTGCCGTGCACTCAAGCGTGCTGAGTCCATTTACATTGTCGTATTTCGTGCTCCGCGCCTCACGCAACCACGTTCGCTGAACGCCACCCGAAGTGGCAACCCAAACCGACCCATCGGCGTCTGCATCGGCGTCGCGAACTTCACGTGTTGATGAGATAGTTCTCCAATCGCTAACATACACTTGTTGCGCATGAGATATGCGCATGCTTGTGACAATCACGAGTACGATTGCTAGTAGTCTCATGGTTATAGCCTTAGGCAGAACGTAGAGTGCGAATGAGGTCGGCGGTATATAGTGCTGCGAGGGCAGACTCGCGTCCCTTATGTCCAGCAGAGCCCCCTGCACGATCCCAAGCTTGTTCAACGGTTTCGGTGGTAAGCACGCCAGCAATACACGGAACGCCCGTAGCAAGGGCAATATCTTGCAGGCTATGCATCACAGGAGAAGCAACGTATTCAAAGTGAGCTGTCTCACCACGCACAACAACGCCCAGTGCTATCACGGCGTCTACGCCAGTATGTTCTATAAGGGCTTTGGCTACGACGGGTATCTCGTAACTACCAGGACATCTATGCACATGGATATGCTCGGCAGGTACGTTGTGCTCCATAAAAACATCAAGCGCCCCTTGCAACAGCACCTGAACGATGTCATCATGCCATGCAGCGGCAACAATGCCTATGCGGAGGCCGCTGGCGTTGAACGATGTGAGATCGGCAAACGTGATCGTCGATGAATTCATGCGTGTTGAGCGTTGCGGATGGTGTCCCGACGTTCTTCAAGCAACTTGAGTGCATATTCTGTTACACCAAACGTGCCGAAGTTTTGCTCGTCGTAATCACGCGAACCATGGAAGTCCGAACCACCAGTAGAGAGCAGCTGATGCTGATTGCAAAGAACACGGTAGAACTCGCGCGTTACGTGCCAGTGTGAAGGATGATACACCTCTATGGCGTCTATGCCGGTCTCTATAAGCTCGAGGCAGGTTGCTGGGTTAGTAAAGAAGCGTCCTGGATGTGCTACAGAAAGTAGGCCACCTGCACGATGTACCATTTCTACGGCTTTGGCAATTGGGAATGGCGTCTTTGCTGCATACCCAGGCTTGCCCACATCGAGATATACATCGAATGCCTGTTGAATGGTGCTTACAACATGCTTGCGTACGAGGATCGAAGCCACGTGAGGACGGCCAATGGTAGCCCCCTTTGCCTCGTCAATAACTTCTTGGATCGAGATATTTACTCTGCAGGCATTGAGATTATGTACCATCTCATTTGCCCGACGAAGGCGGTCTTCGCGATAGAACTTCTCGTACTCCTGTACGTCCGGACTTGTGTGGTCGAGGAAGTATGCCAGAATGTGTACTTCGCGTCCGAAATCATAACAAGAGATCTCTACACCAGGTATGATCTGCAGTGATCCGTTGTAGCCTCCGTCGATCAGCGATCGATAGGCATCCATATTGTCATGATCGGTAATGGCAAGCGTGGTAAACCCCTTAGCCTCTGCTATTTCAACGAGCGCAAATGGCGATAACACGCCATCCGAACATGTTGTATGTGTGTGCATGTCTGCAACGAGCCGATTTGGGGCCACAGTTTCGGCAGAGCTCATTTCCTCTGCTCCTGCTTGATAAACCATGCGCGCACGATACGGCCATCCCGGCACTCATACGTGGCTACGGCATGCACGTTACCATCATCACTAAGGCCAGAGACATCTTCTTCATCGATAACAAATGGGTCGCAAACGATGCGGCTCATGAGCGTGCAATGCAGGTTTGGACGTGATGCAAACATGTTCCCGTAGCGGGTGCGTAACTCATTGATGCCGTTGCAGACTACCTCGCCAGAGGGAAGCGCAATCAGGACGATGTTCTCCGCGTAAACAGCAGCAAAATCATCGATGTTGCGCGCATTATATGCATCCAGCTGGGCTTGTGCACACTCTGCAGGGGTCCTATGGTGTTGATTTGCCGACACATGCAAAGATAGTCTTTACCGTGTGCTATTTGCTATCAAGAATGCGCGATATCAGCATTTGTACGATGAGCAATGGGGGAGTAGACGTTGATTTAACTGTGCGTTCTGCCTCGCGCAAGACGTGTATCGCACGCTCAACTCTGATTGGCCCTAGTCTGTCGAGGTAATCAAAGTGCTCACCAAGAGTCCAGGTTGGTATCCCTGTCTGCTCCGAGACCATTGCCTGATCGGGAACAAGTCTCATATCGATGAGTTTGTAGAGTTGTAGAAAGAATCGTGAGAGCATAGCAATGATGGGAAGTTCCTGACTATCGGCTGTCATCATTGCCGTAGCAATCTTCATTGCAGCAGCAGCATCGGCACGGCCGATCGCGCGCTGCAATTCAAACACGTTAAACTCGCGTGAGCTCCCGATAACATCAAAGACATCCTTCTCGGTAACCTCTGTTCGATCTCCAACGTAGAGCTTCAGCTTCTCTAATTCCATCGAAAGATCTCGCAATGAATTGCCACAGCGCGAAATGAAGATCTCGGGAGCAGTCGCGGGCAGCGCAATCTTGCTGTCAGCCGCTCTTCTCGACACCCACTGCATAGCTTGTTGTTCTTTCAATTGGGGATATTCGGACCATGATGCCTTCTGCAGAAGCAGCGGGAATGGATACTTGAGCGCATTGATTTTCTTTGCTGCAGCTGCAGCGTTTCTCGTTACACGCGAGCCAATCCCATTGGCGCTTGGGAGAGACGCAGTGAAGAGCAAGAATGTGGTCGTGTTTGGTGCAGCAAGGTATTGTGCGAGGTTGTCGGAGGATTTTTTGCCTTTGCTGGCCGACATCTTATCTGCTCTGCGCACCCATATCACACGTTGCTCAGACATCATTGGGTACGAACGAGCAATAGAAAGCACAGAGTCTAGACTGGTTTGCTCACCATCAAGCACATCACAGTTCATGCCAGTTGCGTCGAGAGCACAGGCCGCGTCATAGAGCTTCTTTGCATCGAGTTCTACAAGGAAGTCTTCTGCACCAAATAAGAGCAGGACAGGAGGGAATTTCTTTGATGAGATAATGTCGTTTATCATCGTTGACTTGTCTTGGGGTCGAATGCATCACGAAGGCCGTCACCAAAGACGTTGAGTACAAGAACCCCAATGGCCATCGCAAGGCTTGGAAAGACCGCCATCCCCCAGTTCGTACCCAGTGCGATATATCCATATCCGTCCTTGATCATCTGCCCCCAAGAGGCTGTAGGGGGCTGAACACCCAGACCGATAAAACTCAGAGATGCCTCGGCAATGATGGCTGTGGCAAATCCAGCAGACGTGAGAACAACGATTGGGCCGATGGCATTGAGCAACATGTGGCGAAACATGACACGAAACGTACCGTATCCAAGAGCTCGTGTGGCTTCGATATACTCCTGCTCTCGTATGGTGAAGAACTGTCCACGCACGATGCGGGCAATATCCACCCACGAAGAGATGCCTATGGCAACAAAGGTTTGCCAATAGCCTTTGCCGAGCAGCACGCTAAATGCCACAACGAGGAGAATGGTTGGAAACGACCAAACGACGTTCACGAGCCACATGATTCCGTCGTCTACCCAGCCCCGATAATATCCGGCAATTGCCCCGAGCAGCACGCCAATAAGAACGGCAATCGACTCCGAAATCAAGCCAACACTCAGTGATACACGCATACCATAAATCAGCCGTGTAAAGATGTCGCGACCAAAGCGATCTGTCCCTAGCCAAAATGTTGGGCGAGCAACAAAATCATCGTTGCCAGCCCCCTGCAATGAAGAGCGAGCAATCACATATGCCTCGCCGGCAGGGTCGTGATATCTCACGCTGTCGTTTACTACGGTGTAATCGCGCACCGCAATAATAGACGGTGTTGCGGGATCAGATGGATTCAACTTGTAGAACACAAGACCCTGAAATCCTGAGGGCTTCACGCTGTATTCAAGAATCTGTGTTGTTGGATCAAAGGGCGTGATAAACGGTGCAGCGAGTGCAGACGCAATCATTACGATCAGCACGGCCATTGCAATAACGGCCCCCTTATTCTTGGAGAGTCTCTTCCATGCTACCCGCGTAGGGCTTTCAGCGCGATGTTCACTCATGACAGCCGAACCTTTGGATCGATATAGCCGTAGAGGATGTCGGCCACTGTGTTAACCGCAACAAAGATTACGGCTGTGAAGAGCACGGTGCCTTGGATCATCGGATAGTCGAGCTTTTCGATCGCATTGAACGCTGCAAGACCGATTCCTGGCCAGTTGAAAATAAACTCGATAAAGTAGGTGCCGGCAAGCAAGCCAGCGAACCACGCGCTTACAGTTGTAACAACTGGATTAAGGGCATTTCGCAAGGCATGTTTCATGAATACCATGTTGTCCGACAAACCCTTTGCGCGAGCCGTGCGCACATAGTCCTGACCGAGCACTTCGAGCATGCTCGAGCGCGTTACACGAGCAATAATGGCAAGCGGCCGTATGGCAAGTGTAATCATTGGCAAGACGAGATATTCGGGTCCTCGATCTACATACCCACTAATTGGGAACCACTCGAGGATTACACCAAACAGCAACACGAGAAGCAATCCAACAACAAAGGCTGGCACAGAAATACCGAGCAGTGATACCGACATGGCCAGACTGTCAACAATCGTGTTGGGTCTGCGAGCGGCAATCACGCCAAAAAGAATCCCAAAGATGGTGGCCAGGATCATCGACGTTGTGGCTAATAGCGCCGTAGCAGGCAGGCGTTCGATGATTGTTTCTGCCACAGGACGCTGTGATGCGATTGATCTGCCGAGGTCTCCCTTGGTAAGGTTGACCATATATGTCGCAACTTGGTAATACAGTGGTTTATCAAGTCCGAGCTGCTCGCGCATCGCGGCAACAGAAGCAGAATCTGCCCGCTGGCCCAGTAGTACCCGTGCTGGATCTCCGGGTGGCCTGATAAAAAACGTTACTACGACAACGCCAACGAGAACCAGTAACGTATACAGAAACTTGCGAGCGATGTAGGAGATCATGATGTAGCCTTTCGCTCATCAGGTCCATCAATCACAACCCGCTCGGGGATACCGATGGGGAAGCCCAAAAATGATTCTGCAAGAGCAGTAAAGGCAGGTGTCTGATCGGTTACATACGCATGTATCGTGCCATGCTGATCTGTTGGTGTGCATGGTTTGACGAGCGATTGGGCTTCTGATGCTGCGCATTGGCCGCAATCAATGAGTTCGGCATCCGGCACGATGGTAGAGAGCACAGGGGCTAGCATTGGGTAATGTGTACAGCCCAACACAAGTGTGTCTATGTGTGCATCAACCAGCGTACGCAGGTATTCTCTCGCGATGAACGTGGTGGCATCCGAGTGCAGCCAGCCTTCTTCAACGAGGGGCACAAAGAGTGGGCATGTCACGCTGTGAATCTTTGGTGCCGTGCCTTGAACATGCTGCATGATTGAATGCTCGTATGCTCGTGAGGTAATCGTAGCTCGCGTTCCGATAACACCAATGTGCCCATTGCGAGTTGATGCAACGGCACTGCGAGCTGCTGGGTCTATCACACCGATAACTGGAATGGACTGGCTCTGCCGCAGATCCTCGAGGGCAAGAGCAGAGGCGGTGTTGCAGGCTACAACAATGAGCTTAACGTCGTGCTCTCGCAGAAACGCGGCACACTGTCGTGAATAGAGTTGAACAGTCTCTGCAGATTTATTGCCATACGGAACCCTGGCAGTATCTCCGAGGTAGATGAAGTGTTCCTGCGGCATAAGAGCTACAAGGTGCTTGAGCACCGTGAGGCCTCCGATACCAGAGTCGAACACGCCTATTGGTCTATTATCGAAATTCATTCTATGGCAAAGATAGAATCTCATTTCATGGTAGGCACAGTCTATGTATGTTCGAAACCGTGAAGTTTACTCTTAGAGCCAAGCTAACCCTGATGTATGGTGCCCTCATCGCAACAACGATGGTGGCACTGGCCGTTATTGCCTACGTTACGGTGAGTAACGAGCTGATGACCAATCTCGATGCCTCCTTGTCGCGAGCAAGTAGTTCGCTGTTGGCCGTTCTGAAGAAGGAGCAAATGCAGGCTAGAAAGCCCCTTTTGCGTAGTAAACCCAAAACGCGTGGGGCTAAGACGGCCGTCCGCGAAGGATTGAAGCTGCAGATCTTGAACGAGGCAACCAAGCGTGAGTTTGTCGGACCCCTGCGGAGCGACGACTCGTCGTTGATCGAAGACCCGGTATGGTCTGCGGTGTATGAGCACATGCTGCTTAACTCTTCAAACTATATCCTTCAGGTTGCAGATAACTATGGTGTAGTGATCTGGAAATCAGAGAATCTGATGTCGGATAGTCTGCCCACAATTGATGTCTATGTTTCAGAGGGGGCTCGTGTTTCAGACAACCGGTTGCTTTCTCATTATTGGCTCCGTGGAGAGCGGCATCGCATCGTGATGATGCGCAGTGACATTGCCAGCGTAACGGCGGCCTATCCACTTTCTGAAATCGACGCAACATTGCGCAGACTTTTTGCGATGATGCTCTATGCTTTGCCTCTTGTCTTGTTTGTCTCGGTGGTAACGGGATGGTTTATCGCAGGAAAGTCGCTCAGACCTGTTGACGAAATCACGAGATTGGCACGGCAGATCACCGCGAGGAATCTGGGGCAGCGCTTGCCCAAGGCACAAAACAACGACGAGATCGGCCGTCTGATCGAGACCTTGAACGAGATGATCGAGCGTCTGGAAGCATCATTTGCTCAGGTAAAGCAGTTTACATCCGACGCATCGCATGAACTGAAGACGCCCCTTGCAATCCTTATGGGAGAGCTCGAGATCGCACTTCGCAGACAGATGACGGCCGACGAGTACCGCGCAACACTTACAAGTTGCCTTGAAGAGGTGGAGCGCCTTACGCACGTGGTGCAGGGTCTTCTCGAACTTAGTAGGGCGGAAACTGGCCAGTCGATTATCGAGCGCAAGCCCGTTCGCATCAGTACGCTCGTAGCTGATGTTTGCGATGATGTCTTACTGATTGCCGAGACCAAGGGTGTGCAGCTTACTACTGATCTGCAGCAGGATCTGCAGATCATAGGTGATAAGGTGCGACTGCACCAAGCTATTCTTAACGTTGTTGAAAATGCTGTGAAGTACACGCCCACAGGGGGCGCTGTACGTGTTGAGTTTCGAAAAGTTGAGGATGAGCTGCGATTATTTGTAAGCGATACCGGAATAGGCATAGCGCCTGAGCACATCCCGCACCTATTCGACAGATTCTACAGAGTGGACAAGGCTCGGTCGAAAAACATTCATGGTACGGGCCTTGGTCTTGCCATCGTGAAGTGGATTGTTGATGTACATCATGGTACAATCAAGGTTGTTTCGAGTGAGGGAGTTGGCACCACGATGCAGGTCACATTCCCGTCTGCTCCGTAAATTCACAGAACGTTTTCATACAAGAATTGCATTACATGTTTGAACCACTGCCGGACGTTCTTTCTTACCCCAAACTTGAAGAGTCTGTTCTCGATCATTGGGAAGCCAACAATGTGTTCGAGCGCTCCCAAGATTTGCGTCAGGGGGCCGAGCCATTTTCTTTCTTTGAAGGTCCGCCAACCGTTAATGGTAAACCGGGTATCCACCACGTTTTTGGACGAACGATCAAAGATTCAATATGCCGCTACAAGCATATGCGTGGCTTCTATGTGCGCAGGCAAGCCGGGTGGGACACGCATGGTCTGCCTGTAGAGTTAAGCGCGGAGAAAGAGCTTGGCATTACAGACAAGGCACAGATCGAATTTCTGGGAGTCGAGAAGTTCAATGCTGCCTGCAAAGACATCGTCTATCGCAATATCTCGATGGATAATGGCTGGCGAACATTAGCGCGTAGGATGGGGCACTGGTTAGACCTCGATAGTGCGTATATCACCTGCACAAACGAATACGTTGAATCTGTATGGTGGGCACTTAAGCAGTACTTCGACAAGGAGCTTATCTACAAAGGCTACAAAGTTGTACCGCAGTCTCCAACATTGGGAACGCCCCTTTCCTCTCATGAGCTGTCGCAGAACTATAAGGAGGTAAAGGATGCCAACGTCTATCTGAAGCTTCGTATTGCGACGTCACCAGTAAAGGAACTCGAAGGTTGCAGTATTGTCGTCTGGACTACCACGCCGTGGACGCTGTTTGCAAACGTAGCGCTCGCTGTTGGTCCTGATATCGCATACGTGCATGTGAGGAACACGCGCACTGTAGGCGAGCAAACGTTGCATGAGGAGCTATTGCTGGCCGAGAGCCGGCTATCAATTCTCGATGGAGAGTACGAAGTGTTGGGTACGTACAAGGGATCGACTATCGTGGGCACCACCTATGAGCAGATGTTCTCTGATGTACTGCTCGATGCTGATACATACCCCGACGTGTTGCATGTGCTGCCAGGCGAGTTTGTAACAACCAGCGATGGTTCTGGTATTGTGCACATTGCTCCCGCATTTGGTCAGGATGACTTTGAGCTTTCGAAGCTCTTTAAACTTCCCGTCCCACAACCTGTAGCTGCAGACGGACATTTTACGCAGGAGATCAAAGACTTTGCTGGTCGTGCCGTAAAAACGTTTACCTATGCTGATCACAAAGAGGAGGGGGCTGATCGAGACATTGTAAAGGCTTTGAAGATCGCTAATAAGGTTTACAAGGCATCATTCGATTATCTCCACAGCTATCCCCACTGCTGGAGAACAGACAATCCAGTAATTTACTATGCTCGAGACAGTTGGTTTATTACTTCGCCAAAGTACAGGTCTGAACTTGTCGACTTGAATAAGCAGATACAATGGTATCCGCCTGAGATAGGCGAGGGGCGATTCGGCAACTGGCTGGAAGAAGTCAAAGAATGGTCTATCTCCCGAGATCGATATTGGGGGTCGCCACTTCCCATCTGGGTAAGTGAGGATGGATCAGATATGTTCGCTGTTGGGTCTATTGCCGAGCTTATGGAAGGAATGTACGAGGTTGAACCAGGCAAGCTTGTTGCCGTGGCAGAGTGCGGTAAAGAGGTTGATCTGCATCGTCCGTTTGTAGACCGTGTAGTGTTTGAAAAGAACGGCCGTACGTATCGCAGAACACGAGAAGTTGTAGACGTGTGGTTCGACTCTGGCAGTATGCCGTTTGCACAGTTCCATTATCCGTTTGAAAATAAGGAACTGTTTGAATCATCATTCCCTGCCGATTTCATTGCCGAAGGGATCGACCAGACGCGTGGATGGTTCTATACCCTGCACAACATTGGTACGGCACTCTTTGGTAATCCTGCGTATAAAAACGTTGTTGTCAACGACCTTGTGCTCGACAAGCGTGGACAAAAAATGTCCAAGTCGAAAGGCAACACAGTAGACCCATTCGAAGTAATGGATCGATTTGGCAGTGATGCCGTACGTTGGTTCTTAATGTCGTCTTCTCCTGTGCATAAGCCAAAGCTGTGGAACGAAGATGACATCGCAAAGACGGTTATAGCAGATTTCTTCCGGTCGTTCACCAATACGTTTGAGTTTTTCGTGATGTATGCCAACGTTGATGGATACTCGGCAACAGATCAGAAGATCCCTGTTGCAGAGCGTCCGGAGATTGATCGTTGGATTATCTCGCGACTGCACACAACTATCAAGCAGTATACTGATGCTATGGATTCGTACGACCTTACAAAGGGTTGTCGCATTATACAAGAGTTTGTCATTGAAGACGTATCGAATTGGTATGTGCGCAGAAATCGTAGACGTTTTTGGAAAGGCGAATACGACGCAGACAAACGCGCGGCATATCAAACGTTGCACGAAGTGTTGCTTCGTGTTTCGGAGATGATAGCGCCTGTTGCACCATTTCTTTCTGAGTCAATTTTTTTACGTTTGCAATCGACACTTGACAACTTGAGTGTACATTGTATTATATTGCAGCCGTGTGATACATCAGTGATCGATACCGATCTAGAAAATCGCATGATGCAAGCGCAACGTATAGTTTCACTTGCACGTTCTTTGAGAGAGAAGGCGAAGATTAAAACACGACAGCCACTGCGTCGTATTCTGCTTCCAGTTGATAGTCCAGCGATGCGTCGTCAGCTACAAACAGTTGAAGACATCATCAAAGAAGAAATCAACGTTAAAGAAATAGAATACGTTTCCGACGACACAAACATTGTCAGACGAAGTGCTCGACCGAACTTCAAAGTCATCGGCAAAAAGTACGGGGGAGATACACAGTTGGTTGCTCAGGCAATCAAGACACTTACGCACGACATGGTGCGAAAGCTTGAACAATCTTCAGTTCTTGCATTGACCATCGACGACAAAACGGTACAGATCGATTTTGAAGACGTGGAAATTATCAGTGAGGACATTGAAGGTTGGTTGGTAGCAAGCGACGATGGTGTTACGGTTGCTCTCGATACAGAGCTTGATGAACATTTAGTTCGAGAAGGTCTGGCTCGTGAATTTGTTAGTCGTCTTCAGAAAATCCGCAAAGAGTCGGGGTTTGAAGTCACGGATCGGGTATCGGTTATGTATTACGCTGATGACGATACGAGTGCAGCTCTTGAATCGATGCGGTCTTACATCGGAATGGAAACGCTGGCGGAGTCGCTCGAGCGGGGGGAACAACCTCTAGGGGTTGATCTCGAGATAAACGGGCGTCACGTCAACGTACGCGTTCAGCGTGTTTGATGATGGTGCGTCAAGGTGGCGCACGCGTTTTCATGTTTCACTTTTTTTGAGGTACTCTCATGGCAGCAGCAAAGAAAGCCGCCAAGAAGGCAGCAAAGCCAGCCAAGAAGGCAGCTAAGCCAGCCAAGAAGGCAGCTAAGCCAGCCAAGAAGGCTGCAAAGCCTGCTAAGAAGGCAGCTAAGCCAGCCAAGAAGGCAGCTAAGCCAGCCAAGAAGGCTGCAAAGCCTGCTAAGAAGGCTGCAAAGCCTGCTAAGAAGGCTGCAAAGCCAGCTAGGAAGGCTGCAAAGCCTGCTAAGAAGGCTGCGGCAAAAAAAAAAGCCAAGTAAGGGTAACACCTAACTCGGCTAAGAGCCCTCGTACAACAACGACATCTAAAGCTTCGTCTAAGGCTAGCGCGTCAAGGGCTAGCAAAGCGTCAGGAAAGAGTTCGGCAAACGCCAAGAACGCTCCGGTTAAAGCAGCAGCAAGTGGGAAGGCGACGATTACGAAGCAAGCGTCGAAGAAGTCACAAGGGACGGCTATGTCAGCACCGGCGGTCGTCAAGCCCGTCGGTGCTGTTTTTTATAAGGATCCCAACGCCGATTCCAGATCCAACAAACCAGCACTTCCGATAGCTCCAAAGAAGGGGCTCAAGTATCCGGAGGCGGACTTAAAGTTCTTCCGCACCAATATTCAGCGTGCACGTGAAGATGCCTTCGAAGAACTGCGCATGCTTCGCGAACGCCTCGAAGACCTAACCAACAGCGAGAATAATGAGGACAGTTCGATTTACTCCATGCACATGGCTGAGCAGGGCTCTGAAGCTGTTGAGAAGGAAAAGACCTATGCTCAGATTCAGCGCATCCAGGATTATATCCGTAAGCTAGAAGAGGCTCTCGGGCGTATCGATGACAAATCATACGGTATATGCCGCATGTGCGGAATTCTCATCGCAAAAGAGCGTCTCATTGCTGTGCCGATAACAACGTTGTCTGCATCGTTTAAGATACGTCAGCGCTGCCCAGACGATGGTATCGACCGAATCGTTGCAAAGAATCCAGATGCACTTAAATAGTCTGCAGGACGGAGAAGTCTGAGTATCATGCGAAGCACCAGATGGTTCTATGCCATTGCCACAGGGCTGATCGTACTCGATCAGCTCTTGAAGCTTTTGGTAAAGGGTGGTACAATACTCGGACTGCAACATCAGGGTATGTACTTGGGCGAATCATTCCCACTCTTGGGAGAGGCTGTTCGAATCACATTTGTCGAAAATCCGGGTATGGCATTTGGAATCAGCTGGGGCAGCGGTAAGGTTATTCTCACGCTGATAACCATCGCTATAGCTGCAGCACTCGGAGTTATCGTATACCGCAGGCATGATGCGCCAAAGATTGAGCGTACAGCATACATGCTCATATTCTCTGGGGCAGTTGGCAATCTTATCGATCGCATATTTTACGGGGTCTGGTATAACGAGGGTCCGTTATTCGAAGGCAAGGTGGTTGACTTCCTCCAGGTTGATATCCCTGATATAGTGTGGTTTGGCGCTGAATACACGCATTTCCCTGTGTTCAATTTAGCAGACTCCTGTGTTTCGATTGGAGTGGTCTTGATGCTGATTGCCGCGTTTTTTACTCCAAAGGTAGTGCCTGCTCCAACTGAGCACTGAGATTGCAAACTATGAGTGCTCTCGAGCGCACCGAACACACGTACGAGATTCTTGTTACGCCGGGTAAAAAGCCCGAACGACTCGACGCCTATATCACGCGTAGTATCGCGATGGCAACGCGTACTCGCGTGCAAAAAGCCATTGACGCTGGAGCTGTGCATGTAAACGGATTGCTTCAACGAGCTAATTACAAGGTTAAGCCTAACGACGTGATCACTGTTACAGTGATGCGACCGCCACCACTTCAGCTAATTCCGCAAGAGATACCGCTCGAGATTTTGTATGAAGATGACCACCTGTTGGTTATCAACAAGGCTCCTGGAATTCTGGTGCATCCTGGATTGGGCAATCGAGATGGCACGCTCGTTAATGCTGTGCTCTGGCACTTGGGTCAGCGCGACCCAATCAATGTGCTAAAGGCCCGCGAGGATTGGGGTGACGATGCCGAGTTGCCGGATGAGGGGGCTGGTGATGCAGAGTCGGAGATTTGGGAAATTGGCCAAGGGTTGGAACAGGAAAACGCCGCTGTGCGTCCCGGAATTGTGCATCGGTTGGACCGTGACACGTCAGGTGTTATGGTTATTGGTAAGACATACCAAACCACGATGCAGCTCGCAACGCAGTTCGCAGATCGCACTGTTTCGCGGCAGTATGTAGCTCTCTGCTGGGGTGTACTAGGGGATGATACGCAACTCATCGAAGGCGACATCGGGCGATCTCCACGCGATCGTACCCTACGAGCAATTGTGCGCACAGGTGGTAAGTATGCCGCTACAGAGGTAACAGTGCATGAGCGATTCCTTTTTGCCACACTGATAACATGTAAGCTTCGCACAGGGCGCACACATCAGATACGTGTTCACCTGAGTTCGCGCAAGCATCCGCTTGTTGGCGACCCCGACTACAGTGGACGCGAAGCAGCAATTCAGAGCCTGCACCACGGTTACCGTCTCAAAGGTCAGGAGCTCTTAAAGCATATTCATCGGCAAGCTCTGCATGCCCGCAGCTTGGAATTCACGCATCCGATAACACGAGAACGCCTGAAGTTCGAGAGCCCCTTGCCAGCAGATATGCAGCAGTGCTTAGACTTACTTCGGGGTTGAGACGCCTTTCATACGCCCGCGTATCCAGCTAGCCTTGCGCCTTGTGTAGGTGCTCGGGGCAGAAGCACTGAATTTCCGTGGGTTGGGAACAATCGCAGCAAGCAGCGAAGCCTGCTCGGTGGAGATGTCTTGAATATCTGCATCAAACCATGTGCTGGCAGCCTGGTGTGCACCGTAGACACCGTTGCCCCACTCGATCATGTTCAGGTATACTTCTAGAATTCTCTCTTTACCCCATAATGCTTCGGTTAGATACACGAAGTAGACTTCGGCACCTTTGCGAAGCATCGATCGCCAGGGAATCAAAAACACATTCTTGCAGGTCTGCATTGTAATTGTACTTGCCCCTAAAGGGAGCTTCCCATTGCGAACACGGGCAACATTTACCCGTCGTGCATTCTTCACGGCCTTCCAGTCGATGCCGGCATGGCGCATAAATCCCGCATCCTCGCCCGCAATCACTGCTTTGCCAACTGCCGGTGCAACATCACTCATTGAAACCCAATGATGCTTGATGAGCATTGATTTGCCCGTAAATGGCGCATGCACAAAGCGCCATACCATGAGCGGTGTTACACATGGCGGAACAACTCGGAACAGTGCCACGACAATCACGGTAAACACGATAAATGCCATGATGCTTCTACCAAGCCATATGAGTATCGATTTGATCATTCCTGTGCAAAAGTATATGCTGTCGGTAGATTAACAATCGTTAAGTTGGCAACTGCAAAACTTAACAAATAGCAAGAAATGCCAGTAAAAGACCTCGATAAGAACATTTGTGCACTACTCCAAGAGAATGCACGAATGAGCATGAATGAGATCGCGGAAGCGGTTGGAGCTTCGGTACCAACTGTTAGTGAGCATGTTAAGAAGCTTGAGGCCGATGGTGTCATACGCGAGTATACGACACTTCTAGATCCCGCTGAATTTGGATTCGATGTAACAGCGTTCATTTATGTCGACCTCGATTCGAGTTCTGCATACGATGGATTTCGCAGACAGTGTCGGGCTCGTAAGGACGTGCTTGAATGTCATGCGATAACTGGTACAGCTTCGCATGTGCTCAAGGTGCGTTGCGCCAATACGGCCGCACTGGAGCAATTGTTGAGTTCGATTCAGCAATGGAAGGGTGTGTCAAAGACGCTCACCAACGTTGTTCTGAGCACGCATAAAGAACAAACTCAGATACCTATTTCGTAATACACGCGTTCAGGAGTTGTAATGTCTTCAAATGTTGATATCTCATCGCTGGCTAAGAATTGGAGGCTAGACGGACTTCAGTACCCGTCTCCTACAGACGTTGTCAATGAAGTCTTTGCGAGCGACGTGCTCACGATGGAAGAGATGCGTCAGCGTCTTAGCAAGCCCGTCTGGAAGTCGCTTGTAGCTACGATAGAACGTGGTGCAACGCTCGACAGCGCGATTGCCGACACCGTTGCAATGGCCATGAAAACATGGGCCATGGAACGCGGCGCAACACATTTTACGCATTGGTTCCAACCACTTACTGGTCTTACGGCAGAGAAGCATGAGTCTTTTGTAACGCCTACGAGTGATGGGTCTGCCATTTCTCAGTTCTCGGGCAAGGAGTTGATACAAGGCGAGCCAGATGCTTCATCGTTTCCGAGCGGGGGGCTACGGGCCACATTCGAGGCAAGGGGCTATACAGCGTGGGACCCAACATCTCCTGCCTTTATCACGCGCCACTCGAATGGTGCAACATTATGTGTACCAACTGCATTTGCTTCATGGACTGGTGAAGCGCTCGACAACAAAACGCCCTTGCTGAGAAGTATAGAGGATGTGAACATTGCTGCAAAACGTGCCCTTGCTTTGTTTGGTGATACAGATACACAGCGCGTGGTGTCTACAGTGGGGGTTGAACAAGAGTATTTCTTGATCGACGAGGAGTTCTACTACAGGCGTCCAGATCTTGTTATGTGTGGCAGAACATTGTTTGGTGCGCAGCCACCAAAGGGACAGGAACTCGAGGATCATTACTTCGGATCGATACCTGATCGAATTCTGACATATATGACTGATGCCGAACATCAATTGTATGCTCTGGGTATCCCGGTAAAGACTCGCCACAACGAAGTTGCTCCGGGTCAGTTCGAGGTAGCACCGATTTTTGAACAATCAAACATAGCAGCCGATCATCAACAACTTGTTATGCAGGTGCTACGCAATACGGCACGTAGATATGGTTTGGTATGTTTGATGCACGAAAAGCCATTTGCAGGAGTGAATGGCTCCGGAAAGCATGTGAACTGGTCTATGTCTACAGACGGCGGACAGAACCTTCTCGAGCCTGGTGATACTCCGCAGAACAATTTGCAGTTTCTCTTCTTCTGCGCAGCCATTATTCGCGCACTTGATTTGCATCAAGATCTTGTTCGAACCACGGTAGCATCGGCCTCCAACGATCATCGCTTGGGAGCCAATGAGGCGCCCCCTGCAATCATGTCGATGTTTCTCGGTGAACAGCTTACAGAGATCTTTGAGCGCATCATAAGCGGCAAAGGGGGCTCGTCGAAGAAGGCGGGCATTCTTGGTCTTGGCACAGAGGTGCTGCCGAAGCTGCCTCAGCATGCAGGAGATCGAAACAGAACGTCGCCGTTTGCGTTTACAGGTAATAAGTTCGAGTTCCGTGCCGTTGGGTCTTCGCAGTCGGTTTCGTTCGCCATTACGGTCCTGAATGTGATCGCGGCGGAGTCCATCGATGCGATGTCTGCAATGATTGCTGCACGTATCAAGAAGAAACAGTCGTTTGAGTCTGCTCTTTCAGACGTGATTAAGGATGTGTACAAGAAGCATTCCCGTATCATCTTTAACGGCGATGGATATTCCGATGACTGGCATAAGGAGGCAGCCAAGCGTGGTCTGCTAAACCTAACAACTTCGGTTAGTGCAATAGAGACGTTGGTGAATGCGAAGAACAAGGATCTGTTTGCTACGCAGGGAGTGCTCACTGCACGCGAGCTCGAGGCGCGACAGGAAGTGATGTTGGACCAGTATTTTAAATCGGTAAACATTGAGGGCGAAACAACGGAATGGATTGCTCAAACGCAGATCCTTCCGGCGGTGCTTCGTTACCTGCGTGAAATGTCGTCCGTGGGGATCACAAGTAAAGCCCTCACGGGTATGACTGATGAGCTGGCTGCTCATGCCGACGAGTTTATATCTGCTCTCTCGTTGCTGCGCAAGCAGAACGCAGAGCTAGGGGGCGAAACAGTGCATACCAAATCGCATCATATGCTCGACAATGTGATACCAGCAATGAATCAAGTACGCAGCGCAGCAGACGCCCTCGAGCGGCTTACAGCTCACGATCACTGGCCATTGCCTTCGTATCGTGAAATGTTGTTTGTGAAGTAGCTTCCCAGCGCTACTTTTTGGTAGCCTTCTTCACAACTTTCTTAGCAACCTTTTTCGCGGCCGTCTTTTTGACGGCCGTTTTCTTTACGGCAGTTTTCTTTACGGCGGTTTTCTTGGCTGTAGTATTCTCTGCTGCGGCAGCTTTGACAGGTTTCTGCGGTGCCTGCTGGAGTGCAAGCTGTAGGCACTCCTCCAGCGTTAGAGATGCTGCATCGGTGTCTTTAGGAATGCGAACGTTTTGTTTGCCTACCTTGATAAACGGACCCCAACGCCCCTTCAGAATCTTTACGTTGTCGTCTTCGGGGAATGTCTTGATCGTGTTTTCCTCGATCTTCTGACGTCGCGCCAGAATCACCTCCACGCCACGCGTCCCGTCGATGGTGTATGGGTTATCCTCTTTCGGCAACGAATAGAATGCCTTGTTGTGTTCGATATACGGACCGAAACGGCCTAGCTTTGCGTCCATTGGATGCTCTTCAAACAGTCCAATAGTGCGCGGGAATTTAAAGAGCTCGAGGGCCTCTTCAAGTGTGATGGTCTCAATCTTGAGCGTACCGGTGAGCCCCTTCTGACGCTTCACTTCGTCATCGGCTTCACCTATCTGGGCTATTGGGCCGTACCGCGCCAGTCTGACGTAAACATTTTTACCAGAGGCTGGATCAACGCCAAGTAAGCGTTCACCGCTCTGGCGCTCGGCTGTTTCGCTCGTTCTGCGTAGTTCGGCCTCGAATGGTCCATAAAATGCACGGATCATTTCTGTCCAGCGAACCATCCCTTGGGCTATCTCATCGAACTGCTTCTCCACGTTTGCCGTAAAGTTGTAGTCCATGATATTATCGAAATGCTTGACGAGAAAATCTGTTACAATCATCCCAATATCAGTAGGTGCGAGCTTGTTCTTTTCTGCACCAGAAGTCTCTTGATGAACTCGTCGTGAAACTGCATCGTGTTGCAGCACAAGCTCTCTGATGTCACGTTTGCGTCCCTCGCGCTCGGGCTTGTCTACATAGTTGCGCGCCTGAATGTTCTGAATCGTAGGTGCGTATGTCGAAGGGCGACCAATGCCAAGCTCTTCCAACGCCTTAACTAGAGATGCTTCTGTGTATCTAGCTGGAGGGCGTTCGAAGCGTTCTTTTGCAGACATGGACTGAAACACAAGATCTTGTCCAACCCGCAACGGCGGGAGCATCTTCGATGTTTCCTCATCATCCTGGTCGTCATCAGAGCGCGACTCACTATAGACACGGAGAAAACCGTCAAAAACGATTACTTCACCAGTAGCCGTTAGCGTATCGGGTAGCGATGATATTGAGATTGCTGCTATTGTTCGTTCAAGCTTGGCGTCAGACATCTGCGATGCCATCGTACGCTTGTAGATCAAATCATAGAGCTTAGCATGAGCATCGGACTCGACAGCTTTACGTCGTGCAAAGTCTGTTGGTCTAATTGCTTCGTGAGCTTCCTGGGCAGATGCAACTTTTGTGGTGTAGTTGCGCGGACTGCTGTATTGGCTTCCAAAGGATGAAACGATTTCCTGTTTGGCTGCCTCAATTGCCAGCTCTGAGAGATTCTGCGAGTCTGTCCGCATGTATGTGATAAGACCTTGTTCATAGAGATCTTGAGCAAGTCTCATGGTACGCACGAGCGTATAGCCTAGTTTTCTACTGGCTTCTTGCTGGAGTGTAGAGGTTGTAAACGGTGGAGAAGCGCGCTTTGTGCTGGGTTTGGTTTCAAGGTTAACAATCGAGTATTGAGCGCCGATACAAGAATCCAAAAATGCACGGGCACCTTCCTCTGTGTGGAATCGTTTTGGATGTTCGGCAGTTACTACTTTGCCATCAACATCGAACGTAGCCACAATCTTGAATTGGCTTGTGGCACTGAAGGCCTGAATCTCACGTTCACGTTCAACAACGAGACGCACAGCAACAGACTGTACGCGTCCGGCAGAAAGTTTTGCCTGAACCTTTCTCCATAAAACAGGGGATAAGCCATAACCGACGAGTCTGTCTAGGACACGTCGGGCCTGCTGAGCATCTACCAGATTCTTGTCGATCCCCCGAGGATTCTGCACAGCCTTTACGATCGCTGGCTTGGTGATCTCGTGAAAAACGATGCGCTTTGTCTTTGCCTCTGAGAGCTCGAGAGCCTCTACAAGGTGCCAAGCGATGGCCTCGCCCTCACGGTCTTCGTCAGATGCCAACCACACGATATCGGCTTGTTTAGCCCGCTTTTTCAGGTCGGTTACAAGCTTCTTCTTATCCTCGCTAACCTCGTAATTGGGGCGAAAATTGTTTGCTATATCGATAGCCTTATCATTTCCGGCTAGGTCTCGGATATGGCCCATGCATGAAGTAACCTCAAACTCACCACCCAAATACTTCTGAATGGTCTTTGCCTTTGAGGGCGACTCTACGATAACAAGGTTCTTCATGCGTTCCTAGTGTGGTTTAGTCCTGTTTATTGTACTCGCAAACACCCGGATCGTAACAAACTGCAAAAATCTGCAGAGAATGCGTCACCGGTCTAAAATCAAGGCGGCCGCAGACCCTGTCCCGTATTGCATCAATTCCTTCCTCTCGAAACTCGACAATGCGTCCACACTCCATGCATATCAGGTGGTCGTGGTCGGGCATACGGCTCGAGAGCTCAAAATGTGCACTATCGCCCTGGAAGCGATGCTTCATCAGAATTCTGCACTGTGTAAGTAAATCCAGCGTGGAATAAATGGTAGCGCGCGAGATGCGGTCGCCCCTTCCATTCATGTATAGGTAGAGCTCATCTGCGTTGAAGTGACGATCTAACTCGCCGATCCGATCAAGAACGTTATTGCGCTCTTGAGTGTTTCGGTACTTCTTGCGTTTCAAGTATTCAGCGAACTGAATCTTGAGCTTTTCGATATTCGGTTCAGTGGACATCTGCGCAAATATATAAGTGCGTAGTTTTGCGATTCGATTTCTCATTGCTAAAAACAAGATTACCTATGCGCAAATGGCGGGTTGAAGACAGTTCTGAGCTTTACAATGTTCTCGGATGGGGGATTGGGTACTTCGGGATCAATGCCGAAGGCCACATGACCGCGCACCCCCGTAAGGCCAAGGCAGCTCATGTAGATCTCAAAGAATTGGTTGATGAACTCCAGCTGCGCGACGTTAGCGTGCCGGTTCTGCTGCGCTTTCCGGATATCCTAGACGACCGGATTGAGAAGATTTCTGGCTGTTTCTCGAAGGCAGCCCAAGAATATGGATACACCGGCACGTATTACTCAGTGTATCCGATCAAGGTAAATCAGCAGCGTCCGGTTGTGGAAGAGCTGGTTCGCCATGGAAAGAAGTTCAACATCGGACTCGAGGCAGGCTCCAAGCCAGAACTGCATGCGGTCTTGGCAATTATGGACAATGAGGAAGCGCTCATTATTTGTAATGGCTACAAAGATGAAGAGTTTATCGAGCTGGGCCTGTTGGCTCAAAAAATGGGTAAACGCATCTTTCTGGTTGTTGAAAAACTTAATGAGCTTCGCCTGATCAACGAAGTTGCTTCTCGCTTGAAGGTGCGTCCAAACATTGGTATCCGCATCAAGCTGGCCTCGAGCGGCAGTGGGAAGTGGGAAGAATCAGGTGGCGATCAGTCGAAATTTGGGCTGAACGCTTCCGAACTGCTCGAGGCCATCGAGTACGCACGTGAAAATGATATGCTTGAGTGCATCAAACTGATTCACTTCCACCTGGGATCGCAGATCACGAATATTCGAAAGATCAAGCAGGGACTGGGCGAGGTTGCCCAGTTCTATGTTCAGCTTATGAACATGGGATGTTCGATACAATTTGTTGATGTAGGGGGCGGGCTAGGTGTTGATTACGACGGTACACGAAGTAGTGTAGCCTCAAGCATCAACTATTCAATTCAAGAGTATGCCAATGATGCGGTCTCGACGCTGGCAGAGGCAGCAAATAAAGGTGGTCTTGCACATCCGCATATCATTACCGAGTCTGGACGTGCGCTCACGGCGCATCACTCGGTACTCGTTTTTAACGTACTCGAGACTACAAGCGCTCCGATTTGGTCTGGTAAGGACATGGTAACGAAACAAGACCACGAGCTTGTTCAGGAGTTGCACAGAATTTTAGAATCGCTCAATAGCCGCAACATGCTTGAGTCATGGCACGACAGCCAGCAAGTGCGCGAAGAGACTCTGGATCGATTTTCCCTTGGTTTGATAGACCTGAGAACGCGGGCCCAAGTTGAACGACTGTATTGGGCACTTGCACATCGCTTTCAAGGTATGTGCCAAGACCTGAAGAATGTGCCTGAAGAGCTGAGATCGTTACCTAAAATGTTAGCAGATAAATACTTCTGCAACTTCTCGCTCTTCCAGTCACTGCCAGATTCTTGGGCAATTGATCAGCTCTTTCCGATCATGCCAATTCACAGGCTTGACGAACGGCCTACGCGTATGGCAACGCTTCAGGATATTACGTGCGATTCGGATGGCAAGGTTGATCACTTTATCGGGCAACGTGACCATACGTCACTGCTGCCGGTGCATCAGCTTGTACCGGGCGAACCGTACTATCTGGCAGTGTTTTTGGTTGGTGCCTACCAGGAGATTCTCGGCGATCTGCACAACCTGTTCGGAGACACCAATGCCGTGCACGTAACGGTGAACGAAAAGAACTACGAGATCGCTCAAGTGATAGATGGTGAAACCGTAGCCGATGTGCTGGACTATGTTCAGTTCAATGCCAAGAAGCTCGTACGAACAATGGAAGCATGGGTTAGCTCGTCTGTGAAGGACAAGAAAATCTCCGTGCACGAAGGCAAGGAGTTTTTGGCTATTTACAGATCCGGACTTTACGGTTATACGTATCTCGAAGAATGATCAATTACGTTCTTGCACTGCTGTTTCTGGTTGGATACGCCAGCGCCGCTGATCTGGGAGTTGCCTGCAATGAGCAGTTCGAATCGTCGAACAGCTCGTGGAAGACGGGCGGCACGCTCGGCAGGAGCGCTACTATCGTTAACGGTGTATATAGGGTAGATCAGCGATCGGCCTTCGGTGATTTTATGTCCGAGACGCCCTGTTTTATCAACTACGATCAAGACTACGATATCGAGGTTCGCGTCCGCCAGATTACTGGTTCTGCAAACACCGGCTTTGGGATCATCTGGAGTGCCAAGAATTCTGTAAGCACAAACATGTTCCTCGTAACATCAAGCGGCAATTATCGCATTTATTCAATCGATAATGGTGAGTTGATTGATGTACAACCGTGGACGCCGTTTGATGGTGCGCCGCCTCTGCAGTCATGGTTCACGATTACGCTGCGCAAGCGTGGATCTGGCATGAGTATTCTGGTCAATGACCAGACGCTCTTTGGGTTTGAGAAGTTGCCAATTCATGGCGCTAAGGCCGGTATCGTTGTAGGACCTCAAGCAGTAGTTGAGTTTGATGATTTTATTGTCCGCCAAGACACCACGCCGCTTGTCATTACTGACAAGTACGCTTTAGTAGGCAAGCGCGAAAATCTCGGTCCACAGGTGAACTGCAACGGCGGCGACATCTCACCTGTAATTACAGCCGATGGTAAACGATTGTATTTCGGTCGATATCCATTTGCTGGTAACATCGGCGATCCAACTGCAGAGGATATCTGGTACACAGATCTGAAGCCCGACGGTACGTGGGGTCCGTCGATGAATGCTGGTACACCACTGAACAATTACTCTTCGAATTTTCTCATCTCGATCACACCCGATCGCAACCAAGTTGTTGTTGGTAATACCTACTACAGTAACGGTGCTCCCAAGGGGGCCGGCATATCAACGGCTATCATGACCGAGAATGGCTGGAGCGTTCCGCGCGACATTCGTATCGATCAGTACTACAACAACAGCACATATTCTGAGTTGTCGCTCGACCCAAGTGGCATGGTATTGCTTATGACCGTAGAGCGCGAAGACACGCGTGGCCAACGAGACATCTATGTTTCGAAGCGTCGCCGCGACGGTTCGTTTTCTGCACCGGTAAACTGTGGAAAAACAATCAACACCTGGGGTAATGAGGTATCACCGTTTATCGCTGCCGATGGTGTTACGGTCTTTTTTGCTACCGATGGTAGAAGAGGCTTTGGCGACTTTGATATTTGGATGACAAGGCGGCTCGATGATACGTGGACGTCGTGGAGCGAGCCGATTAACGTTGGACCTTCAATCAACACACCCGGCTGGGACGCATATTTTACGGTGCCTGCGAAGGCAGACTATGCATACTTGAGTACGACAAACCCGGAGAGCAACAGCCTAGACTTGTATCGTGTTCCTCTGCCGGAAGCCCTGAAACCAATGCCTGTGGTGCTCGTAAGTGGTAGAGTGCTCAATGCAGCAACAAAGCAGCCAATTGCCACCACAGTAGCATACGAGAGTTTAACAAAAGGTACCACCGTCGGGATGGCAAGGTCAGAGCCTCGGAACGGGCAATACTCGATTGTTCTTCCAGCTGGAGACCTCTATGGATTTAGAGCAGAGTTCGAAGGGTTCTATCCAGTTAGCGATCAGCTCGACACAAGAACGCTTACGTCCTATTCCGAGATCACTAGGGACTTATATCTGGCACCCATCCAAAAAAATCAGACGATTATTCTGAACAACGTGTTCTTCGACTTCCGTCTGTCAGAGCTTCGTCCGGAGTCGTTTGCTGAACTCAATCGCCTTGCTGAATTTCTTACGGCAAATCCGACCATCATGATTGAGCTTGCTGGACATTCTGATAAGGTTGGCAGCAATGCAGCAAATATGGATATCTCGCGCAGTCGAGTTCAGGCTGTGAAGGAATATCTCGAGTCACGCGGAGTGCAATTAAGCCGCTTGAAGGTTGTAGCTTACGGCTCTACCAAGCCCCTTGATACAAATGAAACGGAAGATGGACGTCGCAGAAACCGACGTGTGGAATTCAAAATTCTCGCCATGTAGGAGATCTATGCGTTTGCTGGTGGTGATGATAGCACTAACGGTGCTCAATGCTCAATCGCAAGAGTTTGAGCGGTATGAATCGAACCCACTGCATGAGCAAAGCAGATGGTTCCAGCTCTACAGTCAGCCAGCAGCGAATTACTTTGAAGTTCAACAGCTTCTTGATCAAGATACGAGCGTGCATGTGTCTCGTCCGAGTAAGCAGCTGCGCAAAGTGCTTACATGGCTCTCACGCATGCGCGTGTATGCTGATGCAACAGGACTGATAGGTCCACTGCGGCCTGCTGAGCCAGATGTTACCAGGTTCCTTGAGAATAGTTTTCCGTCGAAAACCAGCGAACATCAACAACGTATGGACGAAGCTTGGGTACCCGTTGGTCCGTTTGGATGGGATACCACTGCCAAGATGGCAACGGGCTCGCAGGGTATCGGAGTGCTACGTACACATATCGTGGACCCAACGAATTCTGCAGTAATCCTCGCCGGTGCCATATCCTCTGGCATTTGGCGCAGTGTTGATGCTGGCAAAACGTGGACAAACCTAGCACTGCAAACACCGATAAAGTCGGTGTGGCGTTTTGCTTGGGCGGGCAAGACTGTCTTTGCCGCTACCAGTGATGGACTATACAATTCGACTGATAGGGGGCTAAGCTGGACTAAGCTAGGCCTAGCGGGCGATGCATTACTCGCTACTGCGCGTGCAGTAGATCTCGTAGCTGTAGCGCCCGGTGACACGAAGCGGATTGTTATTGCAGCACTCAATAGACTATATACCTCCACAGACGGAGGAGCCTCCTGGCGACAGTCTTGCAACTTCCAAGGAACCTGGTGGGATCTGCAGTGGCATCCGACGAAGAATGAAGTATGCTACGGTTTGGTTCAACAAGGGGCTCACATTGGGTTTGTGAGATCTACTGGGGGTGGTGTGAAATTTGATGCTGTGGGGCTGGGGTATCCCATTGCTATTGCTGGTCACAAGATGGCCAGGGCATTGCTGGCAACAACAACAGCAAGTCCAGATGTAGTTGCTGTGGCCATCGGGGGGTCCATAGCAGACTCGATAGCGGGCACCTATGGTATCTACGTGTCAACAGATCAGGGGTCTACGTTTGAATCTCGCTGCTGTGGTGCGGTAGACGGCCCAGAGCCAGCCAACAAGTCATCCAATCCAAACGTCTTTGACTACGACATAGAGGGTAACGGACTTGGTCAGATCACCTGGGACATGGGTTTTGCCATATCAAGCACGGACCCATCATTGATGGTTGTTGCAGGAATCTTTCCGTATCGTTCTACCGATGGCGGCAGATCTTGGAGCACACTTCCGCCTATGCATTACGATGTGCAGTCGGCTTCCATTCGAGGCGATTCCATATGGGTTACTACAGACGGTGGCATACGGTTGAGTCCAGATCGTGGTAAGAGTTTTCTTGAGCGAAGCTTTGGTATCTCGGCAACCGAGGTATGGGGTTTCGATCAGTCGCACGATGGGGGCGTTATGGCAATTGGCGCATATCACTTGCCAACTACCATACGCGACACAACGGTGTACATGAAAAGTCAGCCCGTTGATGGTTGGTATGCTTGGTCCGGCGCAGATGCCATGGGCGCTAATGTTAATCCGATTGCTACGGACTGGATATATGCTAAGCCGTGGTCGAGTGTGCGCGGTAAACGAACTACATCACGCAACGTTCCGCCGACTGCAAATGCTTTAGGGATTGATCTTGGTTACATAACGCTGGATAATATCAGCGTTGATCCCTTGCGTTACCATAAACTCTATGCTATTGATTATGAAAATGATAGAGTGGTTGTCTCACACGATAATGCATCGTCGTGGCTCGAGGTAAAGAAGTTTACGAACTGGGCATACAGACTCAGGGTGCATCCCAAGTGGTCAGATTGCCAGACTGTGTTTGGCGACGGTGCACTGTGGTATACCACGAATGCAGGAGTAATGTGGAAGAACATTACCCCACCATCGTCAATCAGCAAGGGAAGGGGCCTGTCGGACATAGCGTTTGATGATGAGGACCCTTCCACAATGTATTTGGCCTTCAATGGGGTGCAGAAGCAGATTAAAGTAGCGCGTTCTACAGATGCAGGTGCAACGTGGTATGATCTATCGAAGGGGCTGCCCGAAGCGGCCATGCGCACGATTGTTCACAGACGTGGAGCACGCGGTGAGCTCTATGCAGGCACCGATGCCGGCGTCTATCGCTACACGCCGAGTACTGAGTGGTTGCTCTATGGCACGGGACTTCCATTGGCAGAGGTACACACCGTCCATATCAACGAGCGCCATGGTGTCATGCGAGTTGCTACCGACAGAGGGCTATGGCAGATAGATATGCCTGCGTCTGCCTCGCCCCGTGCTCAGATAGCATTAGATATCGATACTGTTCGATGTTCACGTATGCCAGTTCGTTTCGGGTGCCGATCGGCTGCACTTGAAACAGTCGGATTTACTCGAATCTGGAAGTTTGAAGGCGGTCAGCCGGCAATCTCTTCTGCTCCAATAGTTCAGGTATACTATGATAAACCAGGAACATATGCTGTTGAGCTTATCATAAGCAATGAGTATGGTTCTGACACAATGCGCATTGATAATTGTATTACTGTCCTGCGAAGCGAATGTGACGATATTGACCCACTTCCTGGCTTGGCGGCTGATCTGACTGATCCGGACGACCATGTTACTCTTGGAAGATTTGATGGTCCGGTAAAGGAGTTTACGTTCAGTGCTTGGGTAAAGCCCAAAGGTATGCAGCCCGGCTTCTCTGCAATTCTCTGTACCGATGCAGACGATGGGGTGAGTCAGGAGATTGGAATGCAATTCGTCAACGACAAGAATGAGATAGGGTATCTTTGGACCGGAGGTCAGTGGTGGTGGAATTCAGGCCTGCGCGTTGAACCCGATGTATGGTCGCATGTTGCCATGACGATTGATTCCAATAGCGCCACGGTATATGTTAACGGATATTCCAGCTCCAATTCTGTTAAACTCCCACCATTGCAGTTAAGCTCCTTGGTGTTCAAGTTGGGGACCTACCATTATTGGAGCTCGAGAAACTTCTCTGGATTGATTGACGAGGTCTCGCTGTATTCAAGGAAGTTGTCTCAGGATGAGATTCGCAGACTCATGCACCTCGTTCGTCTAAAGAATGAGACGGGGCTTGTTGGATACTACCAGTTTAACGAATCACATGGTCCACTGCTATTTGATAAAATAGCGGGCAGAGACGGCCAGCTCGAATCCGGTGCACGGCGCACTCCTTCGGGTGCGCTTGTTGGTCCCGGAGCAGCACAAGTCGTTAATGCTGTTGAACGTACTAATGCATTCACATTTCTTCGTCATGAAGTATCGATACGTATGCTTGATACCGTGCCAGCCAACACAAGCATGACGCTGACACGTCTGTACGTGTTGCCTGATTCGTCTACACGTGCGCAGAAGACACTGCTCGGTAGCTGGTTTGTCATCGACGCATACACGTTAGATAAGCGTCCTCTCGAAGTAACAGGTATTATGATTGCGTGTGATTCATTGTTCAAGCCTGACGAGGCTGGATCACGAAAGTTTGCCTTGCAGTCACGTCAAAAGTGGGATCTTGATACAAAGTATTCCTCTGCGCTAGCCCAAGATGGCCTTGTCTACAATGCAACCGAGCATACCCTTCAAGCAACTAGCATCGCAAGGGGCATGCTCACACCGCATCAACTGTGCATTGGTTATGACGGTCCCTCGGTAGACGTGCGGGAAGGCTCATCAACAGGCATTACAGTTACTGTGCATCAACAAGGTTCCACAATGAGTATTACAGGTTCCTCTGCTTTAGGTTCGGTTGAGCTTGTTGATCTGCTGGGTCGTATGATCAGATCTCACTCTCTGATTAGCGATACCCATATCACGATGGACACGAGTGATCTTCAGCCTGGGCTCTATGTGGTTCGGGTGATGCAGCAGGGAATCCCAGTGCGCATTGTTCGCTGAGAACTTCTCTGCAGTATTCTAGTCTTCGGGCAGGGCAGGTTTTACCATGATAGTTTGCTCCCGCTCTATCGTTACTGCACCGATGTTTGCCCCCTTAGGTTTACGAACATACTTACGCTGGGTGTACACGACGGGCACATAGGAGGCATTCCGTGCTTGTGAGTAGTAAGCGGTAATTGCAGCTGCACGTTCAAGTATCTCCTTGGGAATCGTGCCTGCAGTAACGCCTTTGAGCACGGCATGCGAGCCACTGGCGCCGCGCACATGCAGCCACCAGTCTTGTTGCTTTGCAAACTTCATTGTTAACTGATCGTTGTTCGCTGCCGACTTCCCTACATAGAGTGTGTGGGCATCGTCGAGTTGAAAGACTCTATACTCTTCGTCTGGCGTCTTGGTTTCTTTGGAAGCTCTCATGCGTATCAGAGATTGGGGTATCAGGGGTAGGTCATTGACGGTTGTTGCCGTGTCTACCTTCTGCATGTATTCCTCTAACATGCGAAGCTGCTCCATGAGAAGCGGCAGCCGCCGGTCACGTTCAATTGAAGCTCGCTGGGATTGTCGCGATTTGTCGTAGTAGCGCTGGGCATTTTCCAGTAATGATAGATCAGGATTCAGTGAAACAGTTTGTGGTATGCCTGTTTCCCAATCAACAACATCGATGGAGTCGCAATTACGCTGTTGCAGGTTTTGCGCGGACATTATAAGATCGCCAAATCGCTTGTAGGCATGAGCACGTGTATCTCGTTGTTTGTCCAGTTCGAGATGATGTAGTGTTGTCTGCACCTTCTTCCTCTGTTGGGTGAGTGCGCGAATCATCTGCAGCCGCTGCTCGTTAAAGGCTGCCTCTTGCATTCTACACGCGAATGTCTTTGCGATTGCTGACAGTACACTGTCGAATCGTCCAAGCTCTATGCTGTGAATCAACAACAGTGGTGCCAACACAATATACTGGTCAAGTGAGAGCACAAACCACTGTCGTGAACATTGAGCCTGGCTTAACACGTTCTGTGATTCGGCCACGAGAGTGGCAGTCTGTAACTCCGAAAGAGACGCGAAGGATGTATTGGGGTCGATAGACAAACGATTGCAAGCCTCAATGGCGAACCACTTTCCTAATGTTGGAAACATTGCAATCATGGCTCTGTATGCAGCTTGCTGTTGTGTAGTCTGAAGGCTGGATGATGTGATCTCTCGTGTGCGAAATACCTTGCCGAGACGATTGCGCTTATCGTGCAGAGCATCTGTAACAAGCCCATTATGCACGAGCACGATGTTTCCTGAGCTACCAGAAAACAATTCTGCATGGATCTGACATGTCTCGAGGATAATGCTGATGACACGATCATTGGAGTGTTTCACAACACAGGCAACACGCTGATTGATTGCCTCGTGAAACAGGTCGATCGTATTGTTGTTGGCTCGTCGGAGCGAATTGCGAACAAAAAACGTGCCTGCTGGTGGGCGTATGTCGCATTCGAGATAGTGCACGTTGTCGTGATGCTCAAAGACAAAGCATGCAACGTCTTTGGATTGCGTCCATGTTTCTGTAAGCCTTGCGCCTTCGAGGAGCTCTGTGAGTTCCTCGGCAAGACGTTGAAGTGTTACATGATGTCGAATCATGCCTTTTTACGCTTGCCCTTTTTGGCAGTTGTGCGTGGTGCTAGCAACTCTGATCGGAAAGAGCTATGCACAGAGCGAGCTAATGTTCGTAGCGCAGAGAATCGCGTATCAGGCTGCTTCTTTACCCAAGACTTCCACAGTTTTACGTCTGCCTTGGTGGTACCTGCGTTAAGCAGCAATCGGATGTTTGATCGAAACACCAATTCATCGGCTACAGTGTTTAGGTAATCCGATATCTCTTTCACAGAACGTCTTTTTCCTCGATTAAGACCTTCAATAGTGCTGTTGCGTACAATCTGATGTTGGTCTTGCAGCAGCATGCCTACAGTAGCTAAAGGATCTCTTGTTGTAGCAGCAAGCGCAAACGCAGCGCGAGCGCGCACGTAGACAACAGTATCGTTTGCGAGGAATGCAATCTTCTGTACCGAGCTAGTGTCTCGGAGTTCACCAAGGGTGTAAGCTGCAATACGTCTCTTACGCCAATCATTATCAGTTGCAAGTTTGATAAGTGCTTCGGAAAGCAAGGAGATTTTGGTTGATGTGATGATTGTTGCAGCGGTACCAACAGCAGCAACGCTACGTTGTTCTAGGCCGCGTTGCAGCATAGCCACCGTAGAATCTGGATCGGTTGAGAAAAGTTGTTTTGCAGCACTTTCTACGGTTAGCCGCTCGCGGGGCATCTGCGTGCTCAGCTTGCTTTCAAGAAGCGGAATAATGCTGGTGCCTAGTTGTACAAGCTTTTTACGTGCAGGTTCAACATTGGGTTGAAAGCGCAGATGTGAAGCCGATGCAATAAGAAACAGACTATCGGCAGAATTTGGCAGTTCCAACATAGCTGGTGATGCCTTGCTGGGCACTGTTTGCTGGTTTATTACCAATGAATCTGTGTAATCAAGAAATGTCGCGTAGGTAGACTTTGACATAGTTGTTTGGTTGCCAGATGAATTTGAATAACGGTCATTACCTTGTGCATCTACGAACAGGCCGATCATGCCATAGCCCCTTCGATAGTCGGAGAAACCAAGTGTATTGGTTGTATCGCGAGTAGAGTAGAGATCGTCGCCTTGTACATCTACAAAGATGGAAACAGCATTGGCATTGCCTGCTCCAAGTGAAAGGCTCTCACAGTGATAACTGTCGTTACCCGACTCATCAAAGAGAAAGCCATACGCGATATCATGACCACAGCCTTGGGATACTCCATGCGACGTATATACATCGTCGCCCTGTGAGTCTTGCAGATATCCCGTGGCAAAGTGGACGCCCGATCCCTGAGCATACTGGTAGGCAATGTATCGATCATCACCACCTCGGTCTATGAGTGATCCAATCCCAAACCAGTATCCGGTACCTTGCCCATAGATGTCGCTGATGTACGTGTCGCTTCCGCTACCATCTACCAAAACGGCAATACCGCCGGATGCGTGCGGACGGCTGCCCAGGGCAGCCCCTTGTGAGAAGGTGATCTGGTGATTGTCATAGCGTAATACATCTGTGTAGGGGCTCGCTGCAATGTACTGATCGTTGCCGCGAGCGTCGCTAAGAATGCCAATACCACCCACGCCTGCAAATGCTTGCGCCTGGGCGTGAGATCTGTAGACATCACTACCGTTATCGTCAATCAACATGCCGATGCCTACAATGCCAGACCCTTGCGTATTCACATGCCCATGATAGATGTCGTTGCCATCCATATCGTGCACGATGCCCATACCCATGAGTCCAGACCCAAGTGAGTACGATTCCGCATAGTAGCGGTCGTCACCTGACTGATCTATCAACACACCAACGCCCATTACGCCCGCTCCAAGGGAGTAATCGCCCCCTGTATAGGTGTCGTTGCCATCAAGATCCATGATAATGCGCACGGGTCGATTGATGTAATTGGCAAGGGGCTCGTGTTCCAATTGGTACACGTCGTTGCCACCAACATCGATGATCATGATGTACGAGCCTTGATAGATATCATCGCCTGCACCACCAATAGCAATTCTGCCATAGGGTGTATCGAACGCAAATGACCGCACGCTGTCTATCAAGACGTCACGTGCGTTCAAAAAGTCGCGCGAAATCTTCACCAGATCGTCGTGTAGTGATGTGCCGATACCAAGGATTGTTCCGAGCATTTGTGGCTTGATGGGCGCGTAGAGCTTTTGCGCTGCATTGAAAGCTGCCTGTTCTTCCTCGTGTGCCTGCCAAACACTTAAAGATTCGGACGAAGAAGACATGCGCCACATAGAGTCAAGTAAACGAACATTGGCGATGTCTTGTGATCCGCCACGGTTGCTCTTTTTAACCGCATCTGTTGCTTGTATCAGAATGCCTGCATTTCGAAGAAACACGATTGTCGAGGCAATATTGAGTTGTTCAATGCGACTCTTAGAAATGCCAAGGCGTGCAAGTACGGCATCAGATTCGGGCAGATTATCAATGTACGATGGCTCAAACCTGCCAAGTCCAAGGATCGGACTAAACATTCTGGCAAGGGGCTGAATAGTGCTTCTATCTGGAGAGAGGCTCTGGTTCGCGATCTCCTGAGAGAGATCAAGTGCGTTGTATGGTTTACGGAAAATATCGTCGATTGTAGCTGTTCGAAAAGGGTCGGTATCAAGCAGGTCGTGCGGCATTGCAAGATCACTGCTGCGCATGCCAATGATCGAAAGAGCCGAATCAATTTGTCGTACGACGCTCAGCGGAAGCTTATTCTGCGAGAACAATGTTGGTCCGCCGCTGCTGAGAATAGTCATAACGAGCAGTATTCGCAATCGTGTGCGAGTCATCAGAGCCTCATCATTGTTTTCAGTTGTTCGGCAAGTACTGGGTCTATTTTTTCAAGTACCATTATGTGCTGTGCGGCCTCGTCTCTGCGTCCAATCCTGAGAAGGCACCGTGATACAGCATAGAGTATCTGCGGCTGCTGAGGGAAACGTTGAAGTGCTTGGTCGATAAATCCGGTTGCGAGTTCACATTTGTCGGCTTCGAAACACGAATTCAGACGAGATACGTGCAATGCGCTGGATGTATCGCGCAAGGCAATAGCTTGCTCATGAGCTGTAAGTGCATCCGGAAGATTCCCATTGCGTCTGTACATGATTGCCAACGAGTTGTATGCATCTGGGGCTAGGGCAGAGGATACAATCGCGCACCGTTTGAATGCGTTAACTGCATCTTCGATAAAACCCTTTTGCTCATATGCTACAGCAAGATTGAAATACGCTTCTCCGTAACTGGGCCGAAGAGTTAGAGCGCGCTTCAATGCCTTGCTGGCAGAATCGAATTGTCTGTTTTGCATACGCAACAGGCCAAGATTGTACCATGCCATCGGATCGGCTGCGTTTCTACGAACTGCTACTTCAGCTGTGGCAAGGGCTCTTGCAGAGTCGCCGGATTCCTGTAAGGCACCAGTCAAAAGGAGCAGTGCATCCAACGTTGTTGTATCAAGACGGACGGCTTCCTCGAGGTGCGAGATTGCTTTCGAAAAGTTCTTGACGGCCAGCTGGGATTCTCCCGAGGCCGTTTGGTAGGCTGCATTATTGGGAAAGCGCTCAACCAATAGCTCGTTGATTTCTGTTGCTGCATTGTATTGAGCTGTCTTAAAGTAGCATCGAGCAAGTTCGTACATGATCGAGGGATCTGATCTGCGGAACATGACATCTTCCAGTGGTGCAATAGCATCCTGGTAACGGCCAAACTTGGCATAGGCAAGCCCTAATGCCCACTGCGTCTGAAGCGAATCCCGAAAACGTACTGAAGCTCTTTGAAGCGTGCCGATGCAGTCTTCACTTCGTTGCTTGCGTGAGTAACACTCGGCAAGCATCAGCCAAGATTGCATTCTGTTGGAGTCAATCTCCAACAAACGTGCAGCTTGAGGCAGTGCTGCATCTGCCTTCTCTTGCTGCATTAACGAGAGCGTGTACAGGCTTAGCATGCTAGCGTCGCTGGAGGCCGAGACGTTTAGCCGTACTAAGATTTTTTCAATCTCTGGCCAATTCTTTGATTGAACTGCCACTTGCAATGCTTGTTGGTCTTTGTTCTGTGCATAGACGCCTGTAAGGCAGCAACAGAGCACAGCGATGAGGCTACAGACGTGCGTGCCTATGCTCTTAGCCTGAAGATAGAGTGCTGGTCGCATCCAATATGGTCTTCGCGAATCTTTTGCCATGTATGTGGATCGTAATCAAATTCCCACTGGTAACCCGAACCGACAACCTCGGGAGACCGGTGAATATGCATCTCTTGGATGAGTTTGGCACCTAGGAAGTTATCCAACGTAACTGGTCCACCCTCTACAAGCACTGATTGCAGACCGCGTGTGTAGAGCAGCGACGCAACGTCATGAGGTGGGAGCATACCATGTTGACTATCTACAAAGAGAACTTCTACACCGATGTTGGCTAAACGCTTTGCGTGGTCAGTTTCTGCGTTACGGCTGTCGGTAATCATCCACGTGGATTGCTGCTGACTTGTCTGAACAATCCGAGATTGTTCGGCTACACGGCAGGATGGATCTACAACAATGCGGACGGGATTTCTCCCGCTAACGTGGCGCACATCTAAAGATGGGTTGTCGGCATTGATAGTACCAACACCGACGAGTACGGCATCGATTTCAGAGCGCAGTCGGTGCACTGCGGTACGAGATTCTATGCTTGTAAGCCAACGCCCCTTCTGCGGGTCTTGGTTAACTCTGTTATCTGCCGATACTGCCATCTTGGCAACGAAATACGGCTGTTCGCACCTGATCGCATGGAGAAAGTAGCGCGCTACTTCTGCCGAAAAATCCTGCTCAATTCCAACAACAACATCCTTGCCAGCAGCTCGTAGAGCTGCGAGCCCCTTGCCTGATACCAAAGGGTTAGGATCTGGACAGCCTACCACTATGCGTTTCAGGCTCGAAGCTATGATTGCATCTGCACATGGTGGCTGCTTGCCATGATGTGAGCATGGCTCGAGAGTTACATACAACGAGGCACCGTCGATGTCTAGCCCATGTGCATTGCGAAGTGCAATGGCCTCGGCATGGGGTCCGCCAAATTGAGCATGATATCCTTCAGCGATTAGCTCCGTGCCGCGGGCAATGACGCAGCCAACAAGTGGATTGGGGCTTACGCTACCCGCGCCACGTTGTGCGAGGTTTACTGCATGGCGCATCCATGCACTATCTATTTCTTGCTGAGTGGCCATGAAAAGGTAATCTGTGTACGATACGGCTCGGGCTTTGCCGGAATGAGAATATCGGCCGTGTATTCTCCTGCAGGAATTGGCAGCCCAGAATTGTCCATGCCATTCCATTCCAGAGTATATGTTGACTGCTGGCCAACTAGTTCAGGCCGTACTGGTATGATCAATGTGAGAAATGCCATCCCAAGGTCTGAATTCCAGAGCACTTTAAACCCGGATCGAACAATTACACGAAGATCCTCGGAAGATGGGAGGTACTCGCCCGCGACCAGTTTGTTCCGAGTGCATGTAGCACCAAACACGACGGCCCCATCTTCAGCTTGCTGCACGAATGGCGAAACTGTTAATGCCTCATCGACGGGCGATTGGACAAGCACAGGGTGGAATGTTATGATGCTGCCGTGTTCAAGGCCTATGGAGAGCGTACCTATGCTAATATCAGCGGCAAGTGGTTGCGGTATCCGACAATGCAGGGTAGTTGTGAGTGATTCCTGCTGTGCGCCTGAAGACTCAATGTTCATCATGATGCTGTCGCGTTGCCCATCAGCACGTTGGAAAAGTAAGAGGGCCCTGCTGTAGGGACGAGACTTCGATTCGGAGGTTACAATTGCAGAGAGTTGAAGGCTGTCTTGACTGCTTCGAATAACTGTAAGAGGTGATGCATCATGAAGCTCAATTGTAGCAGCACGAGGAAGGGGTTTTGGTGTTGAGCATCCAGATACAATAAGCACGAAGCAGGCTGTCAAATGTATCAATGCTGAATTCTTCATGTCAACAAGTTTGATAATGTTGTATCGATAATCCGGGTAAGATGATTGCTCGCCGAGCCTGCAACGTCGAGCACTTCGGCATGAGATACTGAACGTTGTATGGTTTCGGAAAGTGTATTGGTAATCATGGAGAATGCAGCTACGTTATGCCCTAGTGACTGAGCATATCGGATCTCTCGCACGGTGGACATGCCGACCAAATCTGCGCCCAACCGGCGTAGCATCTTTATCTCTGCACGCGTTTCATAGCTTGGACCTGTGAGCTGACAATACGTGCCTGTCTCGAGAGCGAGACCGTTTCTGGCGCATGACTCTAAGATGGAATCTCGCAGTAGTGGCGATCGCTGGATACTTGGATTATTCCGAGATGTAGGCTGTGGACCAAGAAACGTAAGATCGATTGTGTCGGTAATGAGAGCAACATCGCCGGGTTGATACCGCCAGTGGAGTCCACCAGCAGCATTTGTAATAATGACCGAGGTTACACCGAGGCAGGTGAGCACATCAATGAGCTGCAAGCATTGGACATCAGAATGCCCTTCATATGCATGGATACGTCCGGAACAAACAACCAGCTTATGCGTCCCATACGACCGCAGCTCCATGGTCGAGGCGTGCCCTTGAACAGAACCCACATGCAGACCGGGGATCTCAGAGTACGGAATCACGTTGTCGAGTTGTGTGCATGCCGAGGTATACTGAAAACCAGAACCCGTGATTATGCCCAGGCACGGTGTTGCAGCCCATCGAGAGAGCAAGCACGTGGCCGACGTAGAAATTGGTGACGTAGCAGATGCGTTCATACGAGTCGTGTAGGACAAGTTAGCCCCTTGCCGACATTTTTCATGCAGTATCTTTGCGCATGATTAGAAGCATGACTGGATACGGCAAAGCCGAGGTGCAGATACAGGGCTCTACCTGTACTATCGAAGCACGTTGTGTTAACGGCCGCTACCTTGAACTCTCGTCGAAGCTGCCGCGGGAGTGGTCGGACAAGGAAGCGCAAATCCGAGAGACAGTACGAGAACACGTTACACGGGGCTCATTGTCGATTACGATACGCAAATCAGATGCAGCCCAGTTGTTAGATATTGGGCCCAATCTCAACGTGGCATCAGCCTATGTTCAGGCATTGAGCAGTATTCAACGTGAACTGAGTTTACCGGGCGACATCCGCATCGAACATATTGCGATGCTTCCTGGATTGTTTCAGACCGACGGACCAGAAGAGCCTGATGCCGATGTATGGCCTGATTTGCAGGCAGGCCTTATCGAAGCGTTGCATGCCCTCAATGCTATGCGCAACAAGGAGGGGGCCGAACTAGCGCGCGACCTGGACGAGCGACTTACACTTATGCTCGACAACGTTGCCGTTGTTGAACACATGAGTCTTGCTCGCATCGAACACGAGCGTGTTCGCCTGCGCGAACGGGTGCGCCAGCTCGTGGATGATGCGGTAGTTGATGAGCAGAGACTGCAGCTCGAGATTATTTTACTGTCTGAAAAGCTAGACGTAACTGAAGAGTGTGTTCGCCTGCGGAGTCATATCAAGCACTTCCGACAGTACATGTCGGCCGACGAAAAGGCTGGACGCAAACTCAATTTCCTGTTGCAGGAGATGAACCGTGAGATTAACACGATCGGTTCAAAGTGTAACCATGCAGAGATAGCAGTGATTGTTGTAGGCGTTAAGGAAGAGCTCGAGCGCATACGGGAGCAGGTTCAGAATGTCGAGTAGGAAACACCTCATCGTTCTCAGTGCTCCCAGTGGAGCTGGTAAAACAACCGTAGCTCGGCACCTGCTAGCGACGTTCCCAGAAATGAAGTTCTCCGTCAGTGCCACGACGAGGTCGTTGAGAACGGGGGAGGTTCATGGCAGAGATTATTTTTTTCTAACACGTGAAGACTTCAGGCGGAAAATTGAGGAAGGCGACCTTGTTGAGTACGAGGAGATCTTTGGTAATTACTACGGCACTATCAAGAGCTTTGTTGCCGAGTCTATAGCACGCGGCGAGTTTGTCATTTTTGATGTTGATGTTAAAGGCGCATTGTCGCTACGCGCAGCTTTTCCCGATGATACGCTGCTGATGTTCGTTGCACCTCCTTCTCTAGAAGTACTTGAACAACGACTCCGAAGTAGGCATACCGAGACCGACGTGCAGATCCTTACCCGACTTGCCCGGGCAGAGATGGAAATGGCACACCAGGAGATGTTTGATGTAGTGCTCGTTAACACGGACCTCGATATCACATTATCCACTGCCGAATCGATTGTGCGCGAGCATGTTGAGGGGGCACCTCAGCAACCCTCTCTCTTCGTAGAGTGAATCTGTGTCGTAACTTTGTAGTCTATGAGCAAGAAATCAACCCCGGCAAAGCAACGTACGGTAGCACAAGATCAGCATTCCGGTTTATCGACGTCAGAGATCATTGGTGATTATCGTATTGCCGTTATCAGCAGACAGGCCTCGTTACTTGGTCGTAAAGAGGTGCTAACGGGCAAGGCAAAGTTTGGAATCTTTGGTGACGGCAAGGAAGTTGCCCAGCTTGCCATGGCTAAAGCATTCAAGCCAGGCGATTGGCGCAGTGGTTACTACCGTGACCAAACGTTTATGTTCGCAACAGGGGAAAGCGACGTTCAGAAGTTCTTTGCTCAGCTCTATGCGCATACGGACATTCTTGCCGAGCCGGCAAGTGCCGGACGCTCCATGAATGGGCACTTCGGTACACGGCTACTTCGTGATGATGGCTCATGGCTGCCTCAGGTTGAACGCAAAAATGTCTCTGCTGACGTATCGCCTACGGGGTCTCAGATGCCACGGCTTGTGGGACTAGCCTATGCATCTCGTCTGTACAGGGAAGTTGAAGTATTGCAATCACTTACCGAATTTTCCTCAAACGGGAATGAGATAGCATTTGGTACGATTGGCAACGCATCAATTGCCGAAGGAATGTTCTGGGAGAGCGTTAACGCCATCGGCGTGTTGAAATCTCCGGCAATCATCTCAATCTGGGACGATGGATACGGTATCAGTGTTCCGAACGAGTTTCAGGTTACGAAATCAAATGTTGGAGAGCTGTTGTCGGGCTTTGCCCGCGCTGCTAGATCAACAAATGGCTACGATATTCACGTTGTGAAGGCATGGGATTACCCGGCATTGGTGGCGGCATACGAAAGAGCTGCTGCTACGGCGAGGGCCGAGCATGTGCCGCAGATCATTCACGTGATTGAGGTTACTCAGCCACAAGGACATTCTACGTCAGGTTCTCACGAGCGATACAAATCTGCCGAGCGCCTGGCGTGGGAAGCAGAAATGGATGGCATCACGCGTATGCGTGAGTGGATGATCGAGCAGGGGGTAGCAAGTGTTGCCGAGCTTGATACGATTGATGCCGAGGCAATTGAACATGTGCGTGATGCTAAGCAAGCTGCATGGGATGCATATATCAAGCCGATACAAAGCGAGATTACTGATGCCGCAGTGGTTTTGAATGCTACTGCTGAAGCGCTTCAGAATGCATCGTTCGAGGCAGAGTCGAACGAGGTTCGTCAAATAGCAACTGAACTTACGCGTATCCGCGAGCCGTTTCGTAGAGATATTATGTCTGCCATGCACAAAGCACTCGCGGTTTCGGCTAGTGCTCCACGGATATGCTCGAGCAACCTTGCAAAGTGGCGACGTGAATACGACGCCAAGATTCGCCCCCTATACAGCTCGCATTTGTATTGCGAGACACCAAAGAGTCCGATACACGTTTCATCTGTTGCACCTGATTTTGGCAATGAGCCTCAACAGGTTAACGGTTCGGAGGTCATACGAGCATGGTTTGAACATGCCCTTGCGTCGGATCCGAGAGTGAACATTTTTGGTGAAGACACTGGTTTCTTGGGCGACGTTAACCAAGGCACTGCTAGACTGCAGGCCGCATTTGGTGCGCTGCGAGTAAGTGATGTGGGAATACGCGAATGCACAATCTTGGGGCAGTCAATAGGTATGGCCATGAGGGGGCTGCGCCCGATAGCAGAGATCCAGTACCTTGATTACCTGCTGTATACATTGCAGCTCATGAGTGATGATCTGGCAACTGTGCATTGGCGAACACGTGGTGGACAAAAGGCACCCGTGATAGTCAGAACGCGCGGACATCGACTAGAAGGCATCTGGCACTCCGGCTCCCCGATGGCAGGTATCATCAACCTTGTGCGAGGTATGCATGTATGCGTTCCACGCAATTTTGTACAGGCAGCTGGTATGTATCAAACACTATTGCAGGGAGACGATCCGGCAATCGTGGTTGAGGTGCTCAATGGATATCGTTTGAAGGAGAACCTACCCGTTAATATCGGACAGTACACAGTGCCGCTGGGTGTTCCAGAGGTGGTGCGTCAGGGAACCGATATCACGGTTGTAACCTACGGGGCTACGGTTCGCGTAGCGCTAGAGGCGGCATCAATGTTGGAACGCCTAGGAGTTTCTGTAGAGGTAGTGGACGTGCAAACGCTTTTACCGTTTGATACATCCGGTGTGATTGTTGAGTCTCTGCGGAAGACCAACCGCATCTTGTTTGTTGACGAGGATGTGCCGGGTGGTGCAACGGCATACATGATGCGTCACGTGCTCGAGGTCCAGAACGGCTACCGATACCTAGACTCGGCACCTGCTACGCTTACCGCAGAGGAGCACAGGCCCGCATACGGAACCGATGGTAACTTTTGGTCAAAGCCAGAAGCAGAGCATATCTGCATGAAGATCTATAGCCTGATGCAGGAAGTTTCTCCACAGAAATACCCCGATATTTTCTAAGTGGCAGTATTGCCGGTGAACCCGACGTTGGAACCTATTATCAGTTTTTCAAATTAGCCCGGCGTTCATTGACGTTGATTTACGTTACTTAACCATTGAGGTTCTTCCATGAGAACGCGTCTCTTTACCATCATAGCGCTCTTCGTCCCATTTCTCGGTGTCGCTGCTGCCGCACCAGACAAGGCAGCACTTATGAAACGTGGTCAGGTCGTCTTTAACGAGTATTGCAAAACATGTCACCAAGCTAATGGTCAGGGGCTGGGAACCGTCTACCCACCACTTGCAAAAAGTGATTACCTAAAGAACACGCCGATGCCACAGATTATCAAGGAAGTTGTCAATGGCAAGAGTGGTAAGGTTAAAGTCAACGGTAAAGAGTATAACGGTGTAATGGCCCCACTGCCGAAGAAATACACAGACGATGACATCGCCTCTGTGATAACGTACGTGTACAACAGTTTCGGAAACAGCGGACCTGTTGTTTCATCAGCGGATGTGAAAAAGCACAAGAAGAAATAACAAAGAAAAATGTAGTCACAAAGAGCCCCCTGAGATATTCGTCGCAGGGGGCTTTGTATTTTTGCTAGCTGAAACATCTCATGAAAGACCAGAAATGGCCAGATTAAAGGCTCCCATCTGCACACCAGAACAACAGCGTGATCTCTTGCGATACATGCTCATGGCTCGAGAGTTCGACACGGCTATGCTGCGACTCTATCGTCAGGGAAAGGCTTTTGGTGGTGTATACTCCCAGTTGGGAAATGAAGCAGTTAGCGTGGGCAGTGCCTATGCACTCGATAGGCACAAGGACGTGTTATTCCCAATGCATCGAAACATTGGTGGCCATTTCGTGTTTGGGCAGTCACTTGATCAACTCATGCTAAATCATCTTGCACGCAACGGTAGCCAAATGCGTGGTACGGATGGTACCGGACATTATGCTGATCCTGCATTGCGTATATATGGAAACGTTTCGCATCTCGGTGCTATGATACCTGTAGCTGCAGGGTTTTCTATGGCAGACAAGCTGCGCGGTGTAACAACTGTCTCTATGACATACATCGGTGATGGTGGAGCTCAGGTAGGAGAGGTGCACGAGGCGCTCAACTTTGCATCAGTTCACAAACTGCCGCTCATTCTGATTATCGAGAACAATCAGTACGCATACTCAACTCCAAATCACATGGAGTTTGCATGTCAAAATCTGAGCGATAGAGCCATCGGATATGGCATGCATGGTGTTACGATAGATGGAACTGATGTTGAGTTGGTCTACGCAACGTGCCGAGAGGCAGTTGAACGGGCTCACAGTGGGTTGGGACCAACACTCATTGAAACTAAGACTATGCGCATGAGAGGCCATGCCGAGCATGACGATTTTTCATACGTACCAAAGGATCTGCTAGAAGAATGGGCCAAGAAGGATCCTGTTGAGCAATATATCACGCTCCTCGACAAGCGAAACGTTATGTCGAGAAAGGATGCAACAGCCATGCGTGAGCAGATTCTACAAGACATGATTTCTGCAATCGATAGAGCTCTTGAGCAGCCCTGGCCCGATGCTGAAGAGGGAATGAAGAACGTGTTTATGTCTACAACGGTAGGAGCATAGTCCCCATGATAATGACCTACCTCGAAGCAATTGCCGATGGTATCCGCGTGGAGATGCAACGTGATCAATCAGTGTTCATGATCGGTGAAGACATCGGTACATACGGTGGTGCTTTTAGACTCACAAAGGGCTTTCTCGACGAGTTCGGTCCTCATCGTGTTATCGATGCACCAATTTCTGAGAGCGCTATTATCGGTGCGGCAATCGGCGCAGCGTTAAATGGCATGCGTCCAGTGGCCGAAATGCAGTTCATGGATTTTGTTACCAACGGTTTTAACCAGCTTGTTACCGTTGCCGGCACAACTGCCTATCGCTGGTCAATACCGGTGCCGATGGTTGTTAGAGGTCCTTCCGGCGGTGGTGTTGGTGCAAATCCATTCCACAGCAGAGACTCAGAGGCATGGTTTGCCCATGCAACCGGACTGAAAGTGGTTTGCCCTGCATTCCCTGATGATGCAAAGGGGCTCATGATGGCCTCGATACGCGATAATAATCCAGTTGTATTCTTTGAACACAAAGGATTGTATCGCAAGATTAAAGGGGAAGTTCCGGAAGGAGAGCATATTGTTCCGCTCGGCAGAGCTCGTACGGTTAGAGTTGGTACACACTGCTCAGTTATCTGCTACGGATCTGCTGTGCACATGGCACTCGATGCTGCTGCTATGCTGGAACAAGAAGGTATAGATGTAGAAGTTGTTGATATTCGAACACTTGTGCCATTTGATGAAAATGCAGTACAGGAATCGGTGAAAAAGACCGGTCGGGTTGTTGTTGCTCATGAGGCAGTACGTACTGCTGGCTTCGGAGGCGAAATTGCAGCTCGAATTGCCGACCATGCGTTTCAGTGGCTTGATGCTCCAGTTAAGCGTGTGGCTGCCTTCGACAGCCCAACGCCGTTTGCACCTACACTCGAAAAGGCAGTATTACCTAATGCCGAGAAAATTGCGCACACGATTCGCAATGTTTGTTCGTTCTAGGTTGTTGAAAAGTTTGATGATATAGCCGCAAACGAAGGTTGTATTTTTGTGATCGAATATTCATAGGATCTGCACATGGCAAGAATTCATTTCAGTGTTTCGTACTCGATAGCCGACGGTAAGCGCGGGGAGTATCTGCAAGCAATCGCTAACGTCCGTGCCTTTTACGAGAACTCTGACATCAACTTCTCGCTATTTGAGGTCAAGGGTAAGCATAATCACTTTCAAGAGATCTATGTCTATCCGTCTCCGGAGTCCTACGAGGCTTCTGATGATCCGGAGACTACAGCTCCAATTTCTGCATCACTCGAAAAGATCTATTCGTTAGCGAATAGCGTACGATACGAAGTATCGAACGAGATAGCCTAGTGTCTATGTTGCAATGAAGGTCGCTTACGATGCTATACAGCTTCTTGGACACAGTGGCATCGAGCGCTATTCGCGAGAGCTCATCAAGCACGTTGCTACATGCGATAGCGCGGTAGAGGTGCGGTTAGTCACAAAGCGCGATATGGGCGGTGCCGTGGCAGAGTATATATCTGGCTACGACGGCATTGAGGTGCGGCCGCTGATTCCTGACGAACGACAGCTTGGAGCCCCACTTCGTCTTTTCATGCGAAGAATTCAAGCAAACACCTTCACCAAGGCGATCCGTGGTTGCGATGTGGTTCATGTGCTTGGACCAACGAAGTTTGTACCGGCCGGTGTGCCGCTCGTTGTAACCATACATGATCTGTTTCCCATGGACCCAAGCATGGGTCTTAGTCGTCAGATGCAGCGCCGCTTTCCCGGTAGAATCGAGCGTCAGTTAAGGGCTGCGTCTGCTGTTGTATGTCCGTCTGACTTCGTAGCAAGCACGATACGTGAGACGTATCCTTGGTTCACGGGAAGTATAACGACTACCCCTTTAGCAGCAAGTGGTGCATTTGTGCCAACTGAGTTATCGGAGCACGTACGCAAGCGACATGGCATTCATGAGCGTTACGTGTTATTCGTAGGTAGGGTAGATCCTCGGAAAAACATACCGCGCATTCTTCAAGCATGGAGGGCGCTTCCCGCCGACGTGCGACGTAGTTCGCAGCTTGTCCTTCTACTGGCAGGTGATATGAAGTCTCTGCAGATACTTCGTCAGCAACATGCGCATGAGTTGAATGATGATTCAGTCCGCATTGTGTACGAAGTTCCATCTCACGAGATGGTGCAGTTGCTCTCAGCCGCAAGGGCGCTCGTCTTTGCCACCCTAGGAGAGGGATTTGGCTTGCCCGTGGTTGAGGCCATGCAATGTGGGTGTCCTGTAATCACATCTGATCGTGCGTCGCTACCCGAAGTGGGTGGTGATGCAGTTCTCTATGTTAACCCCCTGCAAGTAGAATCGATCGCACAGGCTATGATGAATTGCTTAAGCGATGACGCACTTGTTCGTGACCTTCGATCAAAAGGAATTGAGCAGGCCAAGAAATTTACATGGAGCGAGACTGCTCGTAAGACTCTTGAAGTCTATCATTCGATAACGTGATGCTGCCATATCCCGTTACGATAGGGTACGATGTTAGCTCCATTTTTGGACGTAATGGGATTGCTCGATACTCTCGCGAGGTATTGCGCGGGCTTTCGATGCATGATGGTATTGGCATGCGCCTCGTTGGCACATGGAATCAGCGAACCGAGATGCAGGAGTTGTTTCCCCCGAAGCAACAGCTTGATGTGCGGCTTACCCTTACTCATGAGAGGGCTCTTGGAGCCCCTTTGCGACGTCTTGTTAGACTCTATAAGAAACACGAGATTAAGCATGTCTTCGATGGGGTAGATCTCGTTCACTACCTGGGGCCACAAAAAGTCTTTGCCCAGCATCATCGTGTGATCTCTACGGTTCACGATCTTATTCCTATGTATGCTGAGTATGCAGTTGAACGGGGCCTGCGTTACCGATTCCCCAGGATGTTAGAGCGTCAACTGAGAAAGTCACATGCGCTTGTTTGTCCATCAGCTTGGGTAGCTAACACCATCAAAGAGAAGTTCCCTTGGTTTAAGGGTGGTCTAACCGTAACGCCACTCGCAGCATCCGGAACCTTCAGGCCATCAGAGCTTTCTGACGAGGTTAGGCGTCGATACAAGATCGAAGGTCGTTACTTGGTATACGTGGGGCGCATTGATGTTGCGCGTAAAAATCTTGATCGGATTCTAGAAGCATGGATGAGACTCAGCCCTCAGTATCGATTTAAGACACGGTTTGTTGTTGTAACGGACAGATCTGATGTGCACGTGCAGCGATTCATCAACAATTTGTCGTTCTCACTCGATAACTCTGTTGACTTTCTCACTACGGTTTCTACTACTGATCTTGTTCAGATCATCAGCAATGCCCGTGGTATGGTGTTTGCATCGCAAGCAGAGGGATTTGGACTGCCTATACTTGAAGCAATGCAATGTGGTTGTCCAGTGATTACATCATCAACCTCGTCCATGCCAGAGGTTGCCGGGGATGCTGCTATCTATGTTGAGCCACAGCGCGTTGATAGCATCGCAGACGCAATGACGAAGCTGCTAGATGATGATGAGCTCTACGCGTTACTTCGCGAACAGGGACTGGCGCGAAGTCGATGCTTTTCTTGGACGAATACAGCTGAGCGCACATTAAGGGCCTATCAAGAATGTTTGGAGATGTAATACTTCCGTCTGCACCCAAGATCTTGTATGTGCGCCAAGACCGCATTGGAGATGTCTTTGTCTCTACGCCTCTTGTCTATGCGCTGAGGCAGAGATACCCTGAGGCGCAGATAGACATACTAGTCTCACGCAATAACAGCGCCGCTACTTTTTGTCTTCAATCAGTTGTAGACCAAGTGCATGTGCTAAAAAAGAATTCACCGCAGATGCTGGCATTGCTTTGGAAGCTTCGCAGGACTCGCTACGACTTGCTGATCGATCTCAATCACACTGCATCTGCCACGTCTAATGGGATTGTACGCAGTGTTCGAGCACATCACAGCATTGTGCTGAACAACAATGTGACAACTCCTGCTCAGCATGTGGTTGAGCAAGGAGACCGTAGTCAGCGCCATATCATTGATGTACTCTGTGATTTGCTTCTACCGTTAGGGATCAGTATTGAACGCAAAGACAAGCGTCCTCGTCTTGCGATTCGCCAGGATATCATGTGCGAGGTCAAGAACAAGGCACACGCTACGAGTAGCGCTCCAGTGCTTGCAGTTCAGATATCAGGGTCTTCAGAGCGCAGGATGTATCCTGCCCAGGCATTGGAGCACGTTATCCATGCCATTCGAAACCGCTTTCCATTGGTTCGGATCATCATATTATCTGCTCCAGCTGATCGGGCCAAGGCTGTGCACTTGGCGGCTGTCACTGGAACTTTGCATCTCGATCCAGGTCCTTCATACGAACATTTCGCGGCTGCTATTGCTTCAAGCACGTGGCTGCTAAGTCCAGACACGGCAGCAATTCATGTTGCATCGGCCTATAATATCCCTAGTGTTGTGCTCTTTTCTCGAGATCCTCGTGGGTTCTTGAACTGGCTGCCATACGATGCACCATGTTGGCCAATCATCACAGAACATGACTCACTCGATAGCATACCTCCTGATTTGGTTGTCGCTAATCTTGTGTCGATGATGACTTGCTAAGCCGGCTTTGGTAAATTGCCGCTCGGAACACTATTCTTCTTTTTGTATGCAATTCGAACAACGAACAACAACGTGCGGTGCCCTGCGCCCTGAACATGATGGTCAGTCGGTAACTCTCAACGGCTGGGTGAATGCCAGACGGGACTACGGAGGGGTAATCTTTATAGATCTTCGTGATCGTGACGGAGTTACGCAAATCGTTGTTGATTCTGCGTACACTCCAGAGCTATCGGAGAAGATACATGATGTTCGTACAGAATTCGTTCTTTGGGTGAAGGGGTCTGTGCGCCAACGTGAAAACCCTAACCCTCGCATTCCTACTGGCCTTATAGAAGTGCTCGCATCGGAAGCTGGAATCATTAACGCATCTGACGTGCCACCTTTTGAAATCGTAGACGATCTCGGTACGAACGAAGAGCTTCGACTAAAGCACAGATATCTAGATCTGCGTCGACCAGTTTTACAAAAGAACTTTCTCGTGCGTAACAAGCTCTATCAGCTTACACATAGGTTTTTTGAGGAAGAAGGATTTATCGAGGTAGAAACGCCCGTACTTACGAAGTCAACTCCTGAAGGTGCTCGCGACTTTCTCGTGCCTAGCCGCATGAACAAGGGAAGATTCTACGCTCTCCCGCAATCGCCACAGTTGTTTAAACAGCTGCTAATGGTATCAGGGTTTGATAAGTATATGCAGATCGTCAAGTGTTTTCGAGACGAGGATCTGCGAGCAGATCGACAGCCAGAGTTTACGCAGATAGATGTTGAGATGTCGTTTGTGAAACAGGACGACATCATCGCCATGACGGAGCGATTCATCAAGAAGGTGTGGTTCGAAGTACTGGGCTACAAAACACCAGCCACATTCCCAAGGATGTCCTTTCGTGAGGCGATGGAGAAGTATGGCTCGGATAAACCCGATATCCGCTATGATCTCAAACTTGAGAATGTTTCAGCAGTAGCAGGAGCAACTGATTTCTCGGTGTTTAAGGAAGTTGTTGCAGACGGTGGCACGATCATGGCGCTCAACGCAAGTGGATGTGCGGCGTTTTCTCGTAAAGCGATAGACGAGCTTACAGAGCATGCCAAGAAGTATGGTGCAAAGGGGCTCCCATGGCTAAAGCTGCAGTCTGGTGAAGTATCTGGTTCACTCGCGAAGACTATTTCTCCTGAGCAAGCCGGAAACTTGTTGGCAGCTGTGCATGCAGCAGATGGCGATCTTGTCCTCTTTATTCCGGGCGTTTGGGAACGTGCCTGCACCATTGCTGGGGCGCTGCGATCGGAAATTGCTAAGCGGACGGGGATTCTTGAGTCGCTCAAGGATACGTTTGCTTTTCATTGGGTTACAGAATTCCCATTGTTAGAGTTTAGCGAAGAAGAACATCGCTGGATTGCTCGTCATCATCCGTTTACATCGCCCCTTGCTGAAGATGTGGGGCTGCTAGGCACAAATCCCACAAACGCGCGCGCTCTAGCCCATGATTTGGTCATTAACGGATACGAGGTCGCCGGTGGATCTGTTCGTATCCACACCAATTCTGTGCAACGACAGATGTTTGACTTGTTAGGTTTTTCGCGCGAAGACGCAGAGGCCAAGTTTGGTTTCTTGTTGGATGCACTCAAGTACGGCGCACCGCCACATGGTGGGATTGCGTTTGGATTTGACCGATTGGCTATGCTCTTGAGTGGAACCGACAACATCCGCGATGTGATTGCCTTCCCAAAAACCACCTCTGGCCTTTCGTTGATGGATGGTTGCCCATCGGAAGTAGACACACATCAGCTGCGTGATCTTGGAATTTCACGTATCAGCGAGGCTGGATAACATGATGCCTATTGCACGGACGATAGTCTTGTTTGTTCTGGCATGTGGTTCTAGTGCGTGTATGGCACAACAGTCACCGAGTAACGTCACGCGTACTGTCTTCGATACAATCATGAAGTCAGCAGTCGATTCTCAGTGGAAGTCTATGCCAATTGGGAGTATCGTGATCAACGTAGCCAAGCAGCTCATAGGCAAACCATACGTAGGCGGTACGCTGGAGACACCAGGAAATGAAATCTGCACGGTTAATCTTGAAGGTCTTGATTGCGTTACACTGTTTGAATCTTCGCTAAACATTGCAAGAATTATTCAGCAGGGCAAGGACTCTCTGCAGGATCTTGTTGCTGCCGTTACGTACACGCGATACCGAGACGGGGCACTCACCGACTACACAAGCCGACTGCACTACACATCTGAATGGATTGACAATAACGTGAAGAAGGGCGTAGTTGATGATGTTACCGCATCTCTGGGTGGTAAGCCATTCCCCCTGAGTGTTGGCTTTATGTCGCAAAACCCCAAGTACTATCCAGCGCTTGTTGCTAGCCCGTCAATGGTTGATGTGATGCGCAGCATTGAGCAGCGCGTTAATATGACTAAACGCACGATCATACCGAAGGCTGCTATAGCCGATATCGAAGACAGATTGCAGGATGGAGACATCGTTGCAATTGCAACATCGAAGAAGGGGCTCGATTACTCGCATACTGGATTAATTGTGAGTGACGGCAAGCGCGCGCATTTTCTACATGCATCTTCAGTGAAGAAAAAAGTTGTTCTAGACGGACCGATCTCAGAGTATCTGATGCGTGGTGAAACAAACCTTGGTATCACGATTCTGCGCCCACTACCAGCGAAGTGATCTCTGCGAGTGTGTCGCACAGAGTGTCCTTGTGACGAGCCGCCGCAGAGAGTACGTCGTCGATAGTAACGTCTCTGTTCGCAGCCTGCGAAAGAGTGGCACTGGCATTGCCCAATGCAGATTGCACGCGATCAGCTTCGTCGGATGTCTGTGTTAGTATCTTGGCTAGCTGTTCATGCCCTGCACCACATAAAATCGAGCCGTGCTGCAAGAGTACGTCATCCATAACGCGCTGGGCTGAACCCACAACCTTCTTGTTGGACCATAAGATCTCACTTTTTGCATGACTCGAAAAGCATGCTTGGCCCAGAGACTGGTTAGCATTATAATGTGTACGCAGGTCCATTGTAAGGGATGCATGCACAAGATCCCGAGCAAGTGAAGAGAGTATGCCATACAGCATATCGTGTATTGCCCCATAGACAAGCTGGGCTTTGCTCGCATCTGGCAAAGGCATACATACGCAGTACGTAACTTCGTTAGCATGCAATACGGCCCGTCCGCCAGTGGGGCGATGGACAACATCGAAGTGCAAGCGCTTGAGTTCACGCTGATTTAGGCGCTCGCGATCCTGGTGCTTGCCCAGAGAAACGCACCATGGTTGCCATGAGTAGAACCGCAGTCCGGCCAGTAGATCGCCACTGCGCACTTCTTCGTGAAGGGCAAGATCTAGAAGCATGTTCTGCTGGCCTGTTTCAGGGCCGTCTATTGTAACCCTCTGTTTCATGCCCCCTGAATGCGCAGGAAGCGTAACTTCCCAACACGCAGTACATGCTGTTTCGAGAGGTCTACCACGGCGTATGCGTCACTGATCTTGGAGGCATCTATAGAAACACCGCCTTGCGTTACAAGACGACGTGCCTCGCTTTTAGAACTCGCCATATTGGTGTCTACAAGCAGCGTGAGAATGTCAATACTGCCATATGGTAGAGTCTTTTCCTCGATGATGTCGGGTAAATCCTTTTTCACAAAGACTCTCTCAAACTCTGCAACCGCCTCATCTGCTGCTTCTGCACCGTGATACACGGCAACGATCTGCTTGGCAACTTGAATTTTTGCTATGCGTGGATGCAGTGACCCGTCTGCTAGCCCCTTACCCATGGCGTCAACCTCGTGCTGAGGCGCGAAACATGCATACTTGAGATAGCGGGGAATGAGGCTGTCAGGAATAGACATTGTCTTTCCAAACATATCCTTTGCACTGTCAGTTAGTCCAATGTAGTTGTCGAGAGACTTGCTCATTTTCTCAACACCGTCTGTTCCCTCGAGAATTGGCATGGTAAGGATACACTGCGGTTCTGCTCCAGCACCACGCATGATCTCGCGTCCGGCCAATAGGTTGAATTTTTGATCGGTACCCCCAATCTCGATATCAGCTTTTATGGCAACTGAGTCGTAGGCTTGAATCAGGGGATAGAGAAATTCATGCAACGATATGGGCTCTCCGCCCGTATAGCGCTTGGTAAAATCATCGCGCTCTAACAGTTGCGCAACGGTGTACTGGGATGTCAAACGAATGACATCACGAAAAGTGAGTAAATCCAACCAACTCGAGTTGTAGAGCACCTCTGTCTTGTCCATATCTAAAATCTTAGCAGCCTGCATCACGTACGTCGCGCCATTGTGGCGTGTTTCCTCAATGGTAAGTGCAGGGCGTGTTTTCGACTTTCCAGTTGGATCCCCGATGGTGGCGGTAAAGTCTCCTATGATCAGCACAACTAGGTGTCCGAGCTCTTGAAACTGACGAAGCTTCTGGAGCACTACAGCATGTCCGATGTGAATATCTGGCCGGCTTGGATCGAGCCCCAGCTTTATGCGCAGCGGTGAATTGTTCTTGATGCTTCGCTCGAGCTTTGTAATCACGTCGTCCTCCGGAAGGAGGTCTACAACGTGTTCCTTAATGACCGCAAGTTGTTCTGCTAGAGGTTTCATAATCTACTGGCTCTCAATCAATGATCGTCGTCGCTGGTACGACGTTGCAAATCTCGCTTAATCTCGCGTTCCTTGGTACTTGCGCGTTTATCATAGAGCTTTTTACCTCTCATAAGTCCAAGCTCTACCTTCACGTACGGACCCGAAAAGTATACCGACAACGGTATAACTGTAAGGCCCTTTTCTTCTATCCCTTCACGAAGCTTTCGCAGCTCATGAGCCTGCAATAAAAGTTTACGTTTGCGAAGGGGCTCATGGTTCTCTCTATTGCCAAAATCATACGGTGCAATGTGCAGGCCTAACAGCCAAAGTTCGTCTGTCTGCCGTGAAGAGAACATGGCGTACGTATCGGCTAGGCTTACCTTGCCTGCGCGTAGAGATTTTACCTCTGTACCAACAAGCACAATTCCTGCCTCAAAACGCTGCAATACTTCGTATTCGTGCAGTGCTTTGCGGTTGGTTATAATGACGCGTATGGTACGTTCGGATTCTGGCATAACAAAAAAAGCCCCACGCTTAGTCGCAGGGGCCTTTGCAGCGGAGAGGGAGGGATTCGAACCCTCGGTAGCGGTTAGTACCACTACGACGGTTTAGCAAACCGTTGCCTTCAGCCACTCGGCCACCTCTCCTGACAGTTGGCAAAGATACAACGTGAAATCAATTCGACAATTGTCGGGCCTTGCATGGTTATTTTTGCAGAGTGAAATCGTCTACCGAAACGCCGCTTATGCGGCAATACAATCAGATCAAAGAGCGCCATGCCGATACAATTCTCCTGTTTCGGCTAGGAGATTTCTACGAGACGTTTGGTCAAGATGCCGTAATCACCGCTAAGGCCTGTGGCATAACGCTTACAAAGCGCAACAACGGGGCAGCTGGAGAGATGCCGCTTGCAGGTTTTCCACATCATCAGCTCGATAACTATCTGCCGAAACTTGTTGCAGCCGGGCACCGTGTAGCGGTTTGCGAACAGTTGGAGGATCCAAAGCTGGCAAAGGGGATTGTAAAGCGCGATGTTGTGGAGGTCGTTACCCCTGGCGTTGTTCTCTACGATAAACTTCTCGACAGTCGCAGGAACACCTACTTGGCCTGTCTTGTAGCGCCCAAGAGCAAAGGTGGGCATTGGGGTGTTGCAGTTGCAGACATTTCTACGGGCTCGTTTACAGCAGGCGAAGTGCCAGACCACTCTGTCTTGTCTGTTGTAGATGCGTTCTCACCGGCCGAGATGATCATTAACAAAGACCAGCGTCAGCAATGCGAGCCAGTTGCGCTTCAGTGCTCGTCAAAACCCTCGATAACACGACTGGATGCCTGGCACTTCAATCGAGATTCCGCCGATGAGCAACTGAATCGTCACTTTGGCACATCTTCTCTCAAAGGGTTTGGTCTGCAAGATGCTCAGTTAGGCATCGTTGCAGCCGGTGTGGTGTTGAATTATGTTTCTGATTCACAGAAGAGTGCATTGTCACAAATTCAATCGTTGCGTCAACTACGACACGACGATGTAATGATTCTTGATGCGTCAACGCGTCGAAACCTGCAGATTCAAGCACAAGATTCCAATGCTTCGGGTGCACTGATTGAATTGTTAGACTCAACAATGAGTCCAATGGGTGCCCGGCTACTGCGTTGGTGGATGCAAACACCGCTCAAAGATCTTCAGCGCATTACACAGCGCCTCGTGGTAGTTCGCACGCTTGTTGTGCATCATCAACATCTGCGTGAGCTCAGGGAAACTCTTGGGCGAATCGGAGACCTTGAGAGACTGCTCACGAAAATTGTAACCGATAGAGCAACTGCCCGCGAAGTTGGTACATTTCGCTCTGGCATCATGGTGCTTCCTTCAGTGCACGATAGTTGCGCCGGCATCGATGTGCTCGAGGTTGCCAAGATTCTCACTGGAATTCAGCTACATAGTGAGCTTGCCGAGTCTATCAATACAGCGTTAGTTGATGAGCCCCCGGTTACCATCGGCACCGGTGCTATGTTCCGCATGGGATATGATGCCATTCTCGATGAGGCCGCAAAGGCATTGCACCACGGCAGAGAGTGGATTACAGAGTATCAACAACGGTTGCGTGATGAGACTGGAATACCTAATCTCAAAATTGGGTACACAGGAGTGTTCGGTTACTATATCGAGGTGAGTAATGCCCAAAAGGGCAAAGTGCCCGAGTGGTTTGACAGACGCCAAACACTAGCCAACGCAGAGCGGTACACCACGCAGGAGCTGAAGGAGTTGGAGCAGAAATTACTTTCTGCTCAAGATTTGGTAACGCAACGAGAGACTCAGCTATTACACGAGTTACGTGAGAGTGTAGCTCTTGATTGTGAGCAACTACAGAAAACACTCCATAACGTTGCCATCATCGACGCTCTTGGGTCGTTTGCACATGCTGCGCATACATTGCACTACACCGAACCACAGATACACGAGGGTACGGAACTTGTGATCTGCGATGCACGCCATTCTGTAATCGAGAGAATATTGCCACCCGGTATAACATACGTACCCAACTCGATCAGCATCGATACGAGTACGTCGCAAGTGCACATTATCACAGGTCCCAACATGTCTGGTAAATCGAGCTTCTTGCGACAAGTGGGCATTTGTGTGTATCTGGCACATGTTGGAGCGTTTGTACCTGCGGCAAGCGCTTCCATCCCTCTTACGGACCGCATATTTACGCGCGTTGGTGCGCAGGATAATCTGCTGGCTGGTGAGAGCACCTTTCTAGTTGAAATGCAGGAGGCAGCCAACATCGTCAACAATGCAACGAGGCAAAGTCTTATTCTTCTGGACGAGGTTGGTCGCGGTACAGCTACGTATGATGGAATATCGATTGCATGGGCTATAGCAGAGTATCTCCACGATTGTGTAGGTGCTAAAACGATATTCGCTACGCATTATCATGAGCTTACTGAGCTCTCTGAACAGTGTAGTCGTGTTACAAACTATCAGGTTGAGGTTCAGGAAGTAGAAAATGACATTCTGTTTACCCACAGAGTTGTTCCTGGCCACTCCAATCACTCATTCGGGATTCATGTTGCCAAAATGGCTGGTATGCCGCCGCTTGTCCTGGCGAATGCACGGTCGGTGTTAGCATCAATGGAGAGTGCTGATACAAAAGAACCGAAACAACGTTCAATCCAGATGCAGGCCGGTCACGTATCCTTATTCGAACTGCGTGAAGACAGAATCCGAAAGATTATTTCGGAATTAGACATCGACAACATGACGCCAATCCAGGCAATGCAGACGCTTGCCGAACTACGAAAGATGACAGATGAATGATGAAGTAAAGAAGCTTTGGTCCCAACGTGATAGGGTCACGAGGGCCATGACTAAGGATGGAATGTTCAGAGCTGCTCTGATTCACAACCCAACTGCGGTTCGCACTGCTCAGCATAAGCATGGGCTGGATCCTGTAGGCTCGTTAATGCTGGCACGAATGATCACCGGTGCAAGTCTCTTGGCGTCATATCTCAAGGGCGAGGAACGCGTTATTCTCACTGCAGAGGGTGATGGCTTGCTTCGTACGGTGTGCGCCGAGGCGATGCAGATTGGCGAAACACGTGGATATATCACTGTAAACCCCGATCCTACCGCCGATCGAGATACACCACTGGGTAAGGGGCTTCTTAGAGTTCAACGTGTTGTCTACGGAGAATACGAGCCCGTTACGGGAATTGTGGAGCTACGAAGAGGAGATATAACAACAGATCTTAGCTACTATCTAACGCAGTCGGAGCAGATACCTTCGGCGTTTGTTATCGACGTTGCGTATGATGAGAACGACAGTATTCGGCAATGTGTTGGGCTGCTCGTGCAGGCAATGCCTGGTGCCAGAGACGTCGACATCTTCAAGGTATATGATGCCGTTGATTATTTGGGACGAATGACAGAGTACACCGACAACGGTTATACTCCGGAGCAGATTCTACGCCAAATCATGCCATCCGACATTGATATCGTTGCCAGTGCTCCAGTTGACTTCTTTTGCAGATGTTCAAAGGATAGATACAAGTCTGCTCTGCTAACGCTTGGCCTTGACGAGATAGTCGGTATGCAGCACGATAACCATCGTGAAATGGTCTGCCAGTACTGCTCAGAGAAATACATCTTAACTGATGAAGATTTTGCTCAGATGATTACGTCGTTGCGGGTTCAGTCCAACTAGGTACTGCTGCCATAAGCGCTGCAATTCGTGCAACGTGAACGATATCATCGGGAATACATCCTCGGGATAAGTCGCAGTATGGCTTGGCCAAGCCCTGTAGAATTGGACCCAATGCCGTAGCTCCGCCAAGGCGTTCAGCTATCTTGTATGCGCTGTTCCCAGCATTCAGGTCCGGGAACACGAGAATATTGGCGTTGCCGGCAACAAGAGAGTCGGGAGCCTTTCTTGATGCTACCGATGGTACGATCGCTGCATCAATTTGCAATTCTCCGTCGGCCTTGATGTTCGGGTGTTTCTTTGAGAATAACGCTGTGGCACTTCGAACCTTGTCTACCAATGGATGCTGTGCGCTGCCGTGTGTTGAAAAACTTACGAAAGCTATTCGTGGTTCATCGTTTGTAAGAGCATGCAGGGATGTAACAGATGCATGCGCAATGTCTACTAGCTGATCAACGCTTGGATCAGGGACAACACCACAGTCGGAAAACAGGAAATACCTATCAGGCCAGTCCATCAAGAAGTAACTCGACAACGTTTGAACACCAGAGGATAGACCAACTGTCCACAAAGCTGCACGAATAACATCTGATGTTGTTGAAATAGACCCAGCAACCGCAGCATCGGCTCTCCCGGTGTGTACCATCCAGCCTGCAATAAACAGGGGATTGCTGGACAACTCATAGGCCATTGCGTCTGTGAGCCCCTTAGCTGATCTCTTGCTTACAAGAAACTGCTGAACGTTGTGCTGATGGGCTAAGCCATCATCAAACATGATCGTCTTTGAGAGAGGACGTCCAATAATTCGCTCTGCAGTATCCCGAGATATCAATGCTGTCAGGAGCAGAGCGCTTTCTTGCGAGAGGGTCTCAAGTGCGGAAAGGACGCGCTCGTCGTGCGCATCGGCAAACACGAGATGGGCGCGTGATGACTTGACGCGCTGCTCCAGTAGCTCACAAATCATCGAGCAACGCCCAAGAGTGAACTAGCACGTGAAGTGCGCACAAGAGAAAACTTCTTTACTGATGCATCTTCATCAAACACTACTACCTCTGCCGCACTTCCATTTGCTTTGCGTTGGCAGATTACTTCTGCACGCGCATCGTTGTATGTTACGATGTCGAATGAGTCTGTTTGCACCGCAGAAACCCGTGAACGCGTGCGCGTGCTAACACGCAGCAGCCCAGCCTGCACAGGCACGAGTGCGAACTGTGAAGATGTAATGGCTAGCCCCCGAGGATACTGCCTCGGGCCCTCTGTTACCTTTGCCGTAAGGTCCAGCGTTTTCAGAATCTCACGCGATGCTGGCGATAGAAACGAGATCGTAGGCGTCGTAGGCGATTCCTGTGCATCTAGCTTACCAAGTCCAAGAGTGACGATACAAAAAACATTGGCAACTGCATCTTCACGCACATACCAGGGGCGATCGCCAATCTGCATTGTATGAACGATCTCATTTGAGCGAGAGTCAATGATAATTGCCGCATTTGAGTCTGGGAGTGTCACACAGATCTGATTTCCCAAACAGGCAATCTGTTGAGGCTTGCCAGGTGTCTTGATGATGCGAGCTACCGTACCTGTAGTAAGGTCAATTACTCCCACGCATTGGCTCTTGGGCGATGCAGCATAGGCTGTAGTTGCATTAGCAAAGCAGATGTCGCTCGTGCCGTCAAGTTCATTATATGTAAAAATGGTGTCCGAATACACAAGACGCTCTGCGTCATAGACGATAATCCAGGACCTACTGTTCGAGGTAAAGTAGACGTTGTTGCGGAATCTGGTCATGGTAGGATCAGCTCCAAAATCTACGTCGTTGGGGTTGATCGACACTTCTTGCCCCGTTGGTATCACAGTAGAGGTAAGGTTTTTACTGCCACTCGTTGCAAGCAAGCGCCACTCATCAACAAACGAATTGATAAGGGGCTCCTGTGGTGAACATGAGGCGGCAATGATGCTAACGACCATTACTATCAGGCCGTGTGGAAACAATCTGATCATGAGACTTTACTAACAATGTGTGTTACGAGGCTAGTCATTTTGGGCTCTGCAATTGCAGCAGCTTCTAAAACATGTTCCAAACTAACTGGGTGCAATGAATCAGGGAAGCATTGATCAGTTATGATGCTCAAGCCAAGCACATCCATGTCCATGTGCCGGGCAACAATGCACTCGGGTACGGTACTCATGCCCACAACATCTGCTCCAAGGGCACGTAGAAACCTGTACTCTGCGCGGGTCTCAAGATTGGGTCCAGTTACGGCTACATAAACGCCGCGGTGCACCTTGATGCCGAGTTCCAAGGCGCTTTCCTCGGCCATCGACAACAGACGTTGTGAATAGGGTTCACTCATATCTGGGAATCTCGGCCCCAACTCATCCAGGTTTGGGCCAATCAATGGATTGTCACCAAGAAAATTTATGTGGTCGTCGATCAGCATGATATCCCCACGTCGATAGAGGGGGTTCATTCCACCACATGCATTGGAAACAATCAGCGTACGTACGCCTAACATCTTGAAAACTCGAACAGGTAGCGTGATCTGCTGTAAGGAGTAGCCCTCATATTGATGAAACCTACCCTGCATCACCATTACTGGTTTGTCCTGTAGCGTCCCGATCAAGAGGCGTCCCGTATGGGACTCAACGGTGCTGACTGGAAAATGTGGAATGTCTTCGTAAGGTATTGATAAGTCAACCTTTATGCACTCAGCAAGTGCCCCGAGTCCTGTGCCAAGAATAATCCCAATTGCTGGCGTTCCAGAGTACCGTACTCTGATGGCGTTCGTTGCATCGTTGATCATGGCAAGTGAGACCATAGTTGCAATCCCTAGTGAATGTGTTGTTGAATGTTCGTATATCCAGCTACGGTATACCTACGCCAGCGAGAATTTTGTGGATAATGCACGGAACGTAGAAGTGGAAAAAATAGATATTTTCCAGATGGCATGATGGAACGAATTGCCCTCTGGGTTGGTTTTTCTAACTTGGTTGTTACTGATAATGAATTATTAATGTCAAACTTTCCAGCAAAGGACGCTCACCTATGAGACGTTCATTACTCCGCGGGGCACTTGCTACGTTAGTTGTTAGCGTGCTATCGATGGTGCTTGTTGCAACGATGCAAGCGCAAATGATTTATGAGGTTGCAGGGGGCTCAGGATCTGCCCGTTTATGGCAGACTACGTGGCTTCCTAACCCACTAACCGATTACTGGTGGACAATTCGGGCTCAGTACATTGTACGGGCCTCTGAGATGCAGTTCTACGGCATGACTGCTGGCAAGATTTCATCACTTGCAATCCAGATTCGCAATTCGACGCCGGCTCCTGCGCGTCAGTTTACTATCAAGATGCGTAACACGACCTTGACTACGGCTCCTCTTCCGCAGTCGGACGCTGGCATGACGACAGTCTTCAGCAACGGTGCATATCAATACCCAACGGTTGGTGGCACTGGCGAATGGGTCACTATGACATTTAGCGAGCCGTTTGATTGGGATGGTGTGAGCAATTTGCACATGGACTGGTGTACCTATCGCACAGCGTATACAGGCAATACACCAGGGCTTGAAATGACGCGGCCAGATCCGTTGTATTTCGTTGGTACGTTCATGTACCAGGACAACATCAACTACTGCGTTACAAACGTGCAGCCATTTTACTACACGTATACACGCCCTGTTTTCCGCTTTGGTGTTCTTTCTGGTATTGAAGCTTCTTTCCCAGATGATATAGATCCGCGTCGTATCCTCCGTACTGGTGTGATTTACAACGGTATAGACCCAGCGTTCCCAAAACCGTCGCTTACGTTCCGTCAACGTATAGGGCAGACAATCGGTCTTACTTATCGCATCGTCGGGCCACTTCCTCAGCGTAATGTGATCTACCAGGGTGTTGTACCAGGCGGAAATCCGAACATTACGCACTCAGCCACAACTACTGGTTTGTTCACCTACACCATGAACGAGGCAACAGGTCCAGCGGCTGGCATTGATGGTGCACTGAACCTTACGAATATTCAAGGTGGTTCCTACGTTCTCGAGGCTGCGTACAGCATACCCGGCTACACGCAGCAATGGACTAAGGAATTCATTATTGCCTATCCAAACGATTTGTCGATTCGTGCGATTCGTTCGCCCCTTGCAATCCCACGGAAGTATCCGAAGGGTGTATCGATTCCCGTTTCAGCAACTATTCAAAACGTTGGTGTAAATGATGTAACAGAAGCGAATCTTATCGCCACTGTGCGCCGTTTGCCTGATAACACTATAGTCTGGAAGGACACTGTGGTATATACTGGGCAAATGGCTACAGGCCAGGTTGCTACTCTCGACTTCGATGTGTACCAGCCGACAGAGGTCAGCCAGTATGCAATTACTGTTTGTTGCGAACTGCTTAACGCAATCGACAATCAGCCAGGCAACGATTGCCAGCCATCGACTGGCAACTACATCTTCCAGACGAAGTACAACGAAGAGGTTGGTGCAAACGAGATTACATCGCCTGTTACGCGTGGTACATATTACGTTAAGCGCCCATTTGTGCCACGTGGTACACTGATCAACGGCGGTATCCAGGATCTTTCGAACATCCCGGTACGTATGCAGATTTATCAGCTGCCAGCACGTACGCTTGTATACAACCAAGTGGTTGTTGTGCCTGACGTTGGTGCTGAGGTACCGTTCAACTTGTCGAGTGCAGATTTCCCAACGTTTACACCGACTGCTGTTGGCCAGTACGAGGCATGCATGACGGCCGAATATCCTGGAGATCCAGTACCAGATAACAATACAATCTGCCTCCAGTTTACGGTCTCGCCGGCGATGAGCGGCACGTACACTATTGGTACGCTTAAGACTGGCGACCCGCGCAACTACTTAACGTTCCAAGCCGCAGCGAATGATCTGTATCTGAAGGGCGTAAGTGGTCCGGTAACGTTTGAGCTTACTGACGGCGCATACTCCGTTGGTGATGGAAGTCAGATGCAGCCAGCTCTGGATTTGACGTCGAAGATTCTTGGTGTATCATCAACAAATACAATCACCTTTAGGCCGTCGGTTGCTCGTTCTGTATCGAAGGGCTCGATTGTTGTAACACTTAACTCTGGAACAGGCGTTGGTGTACTGTTTGGTCAGAACGTATCGGCATCCAATCAGAATTCGGTACAGTTTGAATTCTCGAAGAATCCGAACTGGGCCAACTCAGATGGTTACATCACATTAGACGGTGGATCTCAAAAGTCAATCATTTTCCAGATGAACTCGACGAATGCTCATCGTGCTCCGTTCTATCTCGGCGATGGTTCCCACGATATCACGTTGAAGAATTTGATCATCAACAACGCCCCGACATCAGCACCGAGCTACGCAACATCGTTGCCGTCAATCAACTACGCGTTCAACCAGTTCAAGTATGATGCTGATAATCGCACGGGCAACGTCACATACTCAGCCGGTGTCGTCAGTCGTCAAAAGGTACCGGTAGGCCGTGATGGTAACAATGCAGACCGTCTCGATACGATCCCAGGTTCAAACAATACGATCTTAAACAACGAGATCTCCGGGTTCGGATATGGTGTTGTATCGATTGGTATCGGAACACTCATCAAGGGTGGTGTTAACGAGTTCCGTCCGTACTATTCAACAAATACGCAAATCAGTGGTAACACGATCTTCAATGTGCGCGCAGCGGGTATTTTCCTTGGTTACGAAGACAATGCACAAGTAACTGGTAACCGGATTTACAACGTGGGCACACAGGTAACAGGTGGTTCAAATATTGAAGCTGCTGGTATCGTGCTAGGTGGTGTGAACCGCTATCACAACATCTCGGCTCGTGCAGAACGCAATGAGATCTCGTCAGTTACTGGTGATGTCTGGTCACGTGGTATCGTGGTAGAACAAGTACGTAATGCATATCCTGCACTCGGCGTAGGGGGCACAGAATACTTCCCGAAGAACACGGAAAGCACATTGCTTGCCAACAACATTGTTTGGGGTATCAAGCGTGGTTCAACCAGCGCTAGCATGGCAGGTATCCACGTCTATACGCAGCGTAGTGTAACTGCAACGGGTGTAGCTAAGCTCATCACTCCGTCTGAGAACAACTTCAACTACTTTACCCGCAAGGACATGATTGTAAACAACACAATCATGATGCAGACAGACAACATCAGCGGATCAGGTGCAGTTGTTGGTCTTGGAATTCAACATGCAAATGGGGTAGTTGTGAAGAACAACGCCATTGTTATGCAGGGTGATGCCAATGCAGCTGGCATAACACACACAGCTCTGCTGTATCAAGGCATTCAGATGACCGATGGTAATGATCCGATGGCACTCGTGAGCGATCGTAATGCATTCGATGTAGGTCGGGCTGCACACGTTCGATTCATTGAAATCAATAATGCTTCAGACATCATTAGCACTGGCAGCGACGATGAATTCCGCTTCATTTCGCAATGGCGTTCATGGACTAAGCGTGACAACAACTCAGTCTCTGGTTCAATTTCTGGCGATATGGTGTTCAACGGAGTTGCTCCGAACCAGCAATTGCGTATCAAGACAAACCCACTACCAATCGGCTCGCTCTTGAGCAATCGTGGCGAGCGTATCGCTTCGGTTCCTCTGGATATCGATGGCACAAACCGCGGTGCAGCTGGTCAGCCATACGACATCGGCGCAGATGAGTTTGACGGACGTCAGTACGTGAAGGACCTCGAGGCAGTAACTGTTTTGAAGCCTACAGTATATCGTGCCGCTACAGGTCCTAATTCGGATGCTGAGTATATCATGACGCAGGCACCAGTTGGTGTTACGGGTCTGATACGCAACAATGGTGGTTTGCCACAGACAAATTCACCGATCCGTTGCCGCATCTTTATCGAAACGCCTGCGTCGAATAACTCTATGCTTGCTAACCCAATGTGGAGTGGCGCACCGGTTATCGACCGTGTTGTTAATGCGAACATTAACAATGGTCAAGAAGCGAATGTTGCGTTCAACATTAACTGGGAGCCTCAGTCATATCAGCAGCTTGCTGGTCTTGGATATATCGTGCCAGCTGCTAAGGCAGCCATGACAAATAATCTGACGCCGCGTTACATGATTGAGATTTCAGTTTCATCCGATGAGAATGCAAGTAATAATGTTACTTCAAAGGTTGTCCGCTTCTTCATGGTGCGTTCAAACCGCAAGATGATGGTTTCGCTCCGTGGTGGTGCCGTGAACGTCACAGATCCGGCTTCTACACCAAATCAAATTGCATCAAGACTCAACGGCGATAGTTTGATGGCTACGATGCAAAAGATTGGCTATGAGGTTGATCCGATTGCAGACAATATCGCGTTTGATGTTATCGACCGCGATGCATTTGAAGAGCGTGCTATCGATTACACGATGTACAAGACAGTATGGTGGTCGTCTAGCGACGATGCGCTGTCACGTTACGAGCGTCGTGATCTGCGCTTCTTCGTTGGTGCTGGTAAGGCAAACGATAAGAAGAATCTAGCTATCGCTGGGCAGAACTACCCACGCCAACACGTTGGGCTGAACGTTCTCAATGATCAAAGCTTTATTCAAAGCGTACTGCGCGTAAACTCAGCAACACCAAACACGCCCACAACGTCGCCATATGGTGGCAAGCGTGTCCGCGGTGAGGCACTTGCACGCGGATCGGTGGAATTCGTTTCTCGCACAGGTGTTGCAAATGATCCTGAGCCACAGCCTGCACTTGTCCGCACCTACAGCGATCCAACAACATCGGGTGTTGTTCAGCGTGCCTACATTTATCCAGTAGGCGACAGAACAGTGCTTGCAGACTCAGTCATGGGTACAGCTACTGCGTCGCTGAATTTGAACTCGGTATATCTCGGGGTGGATTGGCGTCACTGGCGGTCTACAGATATCCGCACGGGCACAGAACGTGTTGTTCGCGGTATCGTAGACTTCTTTGAAACCAACGGCGGCCTGACTGTGCCAGTTCAGTTGGCATTGTTTGATGCGAAGGCGCGTGGTCGTAATGTAGACGTCTCGTGGACCACCGCGAGTGAAAAGGGAACTGACCGCTTTGAAGTTGAGCGTAGCGATGTGTTAGCAGGCACAGACGACTCATATGGTATGGTTGGCTCATTGGCTGCTTCTGGCACGAGCCAGGCAAGCCGTGATTACGTCTACAAAGACGTTAACGTACCAGCTGGTCGCTATTTGTATCGTCTTACAACCGTAGATCGCGACGGTTCTCGTGGAAGCACCGCTTCGGTAGAAGTAGAAGTTGGTGCAGATGGTACAACGACTATTGCTAATGTGGTTCCACAGCCAGCTACGACCGAGGCAATGCTGAGTCTCAACATGCCTGAGGCAGCTGTAGTAACGATTGAAATCGTCAATAGCCTAGGCCAAACAGTTGAAATTCTGCAAGGTGTGGTGCTCGTTTCAGGTACGCAGTCGGTGTCTCTACCGATTGCAGGTCTATCAAACGGTGCATACACGGTAGTCCTCACCTCGGGAGATCTGCGCATCGTTGCACCAATGGTTATACGCAAGTAATAGCCGCGTCATTCATGGAAAAAGCCCGATACTCGGTATGAGTATCGGGCTTTTTTTCGTTTGATGCTTTGCCGTCCGTGTGAAGGGGCGGGCTATGAATACACCGGCCGCTCTGGTGCTACCATGCACGACATTGAACAGGCACTATTGAATAGTTCTTCGCACGGCTCGCACGCTAAGTGTTGTGCATGACAGCAGTAGTTTCTGCAATTCACATAGCGCTCAGTTGGCTCGCCACAATGATGGCAAACTCCGATGATCTTTCTGTCCTCGGTATGGTTGATCAGCACCGTTACGCGCTCGTCGAACACGTAGCACAAACCATCCCAGAGAGCCCCTTGAGTTTGCTCATCTTTACCATAGGAAACAATCCCGCCGTCGAGTTGATACACATTTGTGAACCCGTCATGCAGCATAAATGCTGTTAGCTTTTCGCAGCGGATGCCTCCCGTGCAGTAGGTAAGTATCGTTTTGTCCTTTTTGTCTGCAAAGTTGCTTCGTATCCATTCTGGAAACTCACGAAAGGATTCACAATCGGGACGAATGGCTCCACGAAAATGACCTATATCATATTCGTAATCTGTGCGACCATCAATTACGATAACATCGCCGGATTCAAGCATCTGCTTCCATTCAACAGGAGACAAACGGCGTCCAGTTATCTCCAATGGGTCTGAAGGTAAATCTGCTCGAAATGTCACAAGCTCTTTTTTCACGCGCACAAACATCTTCTGAAAGGCATGTTCAGGGGCCTCGTCGATTTTAAAGACCATGTTTGCAAACCGGGGGTCTTGTACAAGAGCGGCTCTATAGGCGTTGCATGCTTCGATAGTACCCGAAACAGTACCGTTTAGACCCTCAGGAGCTACCAGAATTCGTCCCTTTAGGCCTAGGTTGTTGCAAAGAATCCTATGCTCACCAGCAAAGACTTCCGGGTTGTCTATCGGAACAAACTGATAGTACAGCAGCACATGATACACGGACATTGACTCCTTCTCGTCATTAGTCATACGATCACAAATCTACGCTAGAGACGCAATACCAGGGTTGCTAGTTCGTAGATTTGCCATGCATATAAGAGGTTGGAGTTACGTTGCGTTCACACATAGTAGTTTTTCTAGCCTGTTTGGCCGGAACATGCTCTGCTGTTCATGGACAGCACCTTCCCGTTCCGCCGTTGCTGCAGGTATATCAAGCGCATGATTTCATCGACAAGGGGCTGCTTGCTCGGTCGAGCGCATTGCTTCGTTCCACACGGGTGCGCTCCCAAGCTGATATTGGCTTTGAGCGTTCACAGATTGATAGGGCACATATTTTTCGTGACAGGGGGCTATCACAGCGAGCAGTCGAGCAGCATAGCACAATCTATGATGCGTTCCAATTTTCGCCTTTTGCGCTTTCTTCTGCACTGGAAGCTGGCTTTATCGAGCTCGAGGCAAATCGCCTTACTGAGGCTATCGAATACCTTGAACGTGCAACAAGTATTGGTGCTCGTGATGTTGCAGCGCGTTCCAACACAACGTACCGAGATGTAACGGTACTCTCTCATTACTGGTTGGGCGCATGCTACGCGCAGCAGAAACTGTATTCGAAGGCCATTCAGCAATGGGGTACCTGTGTAGTGTTATCGAAGAGTCATCATCTGGCTGCACAGGCGTTGTTTGCAAGTGCACAGGTTCATGAACTCAGTGGCATCGACAGCTTGGCTGCTAGCTCATACAATGCGCTGATGAAATGGTTTCCTCTATCAGCGCTTGCTACAGAGGCCCAGGTACGTCTGGCGGTTATCAAGCTACGAGATCGAAATCCAGTCAAAGCTCTCGACGAGCTACAAGGGGTTGATGGGCGGCTACAAGTTCACAGAAGTAATGAGGATAGTCCGCGTGCTGCAATCCTGAGTGAGTATGTCCACATCATTCGATTGCAAGCGTTCACGATGCTACAACAGCATCAACAAGCACTTGATAGTGCATTTGTTTTTACACAGCGATACCCTGCGTCGACGAATCTCAGTCTTGTTCTCCTTGCTACAGGATATGCCTACCTGTATCTACAGCGTGCAGACTCTGCACTTTATCAGTATGACAGGATTATTGCCTCAGATATTGCGGAAGACTCTGAAGTGCGACATCAAGCACTCTTGTATCGGGGCGTTGCACTGCAACGTTTAGGTAGGGATGCAGAGGCCGAGCAATTGTTTACAGCATTGTCTGTGCAGGCTGGATACCCATACAAGCCCCATGCCCTTATAGAGGTTGGTCAAGCGCTGTATGTTCGAGAGGATTTTGAACGCGCTCAAAAGCTGTTCGAAAAAGCAGAACGTGAAGCACGTGATCCAGCTGTAACGCTCAAGGCTCAGATTCTGCTTGGTAGCTGTCAACTTCAACGTCAGCAGTGGGCAAAGGCTGCAGATGTATTCCAGCGGACAATATCTCTGGCAGAGAACACGAGTATTGCAGCGGTAGCTCAGAAGGAGGAATTGTTGGCAACCGCTAGACTCGAGCGTGGGATCAGTTTAGCGCAGACGAATCAGCTGCCGGCTGCCATCGCATCGTTAACCGATTTCTTGGGAAACCATCCGAAAGATTCCCGAAGAGACGAAGCTACATTTTGGCTGGCAGAGTCTATGTATCGTGAAAACTTATTGAAAAATGCACAGGAATTCTACGAAGAGATTGTCAAGCGCTATACAGCAAGCCTACGCCGTGAAGAGGCGATGTATGGCCTTGCATGGACGCACTTTCGTAAGCGCGACTTTACAAAGTCATCAAAAGCATTCGAAGAGCTGATTACAACATACCCTCAATCGCGCTATGTTGTTGAAGCGATGGTACGCCGAGCAGATGGGTTGTATATCAATCGTCAGTATAGAGCAGCTGCCACGCAGTACGAGCAAGCCTCACTTAACGGAGGGGCTTCAGAGGAAGGTCTCTATGCCGGTTATCAGGCTGGCAGTGCTGCGTATCGAGATGGCGATCTCGATCGCGCAACCCGTTTAATGCGCTCCTTTCTGCAGCGCTACCCGCAGTCGCGTCTATCAGATGATGCCCTCTATCTTATTGGATGGATAGCATTCCAGCAACAGCGCGATGAAGATGCAATCAGAGAGTTTGAGGCATTAATGCAGGCCTACCCGGATGGCGATCATGCTGTGCGTGCTCTGTATACAATCGGAGATGCGCAGTTTAATCTTGGCAACTACGATTTGGCCATGCAGACCTATCGTCAAGTAATGTCGAAGTATTCCAGCCACCCTCTTGCTACGGAATCAGCAAAGAGTTTACAAGAAGTACTCGTAGGGCAGGGTAGAACCGACGAAGCAGTAGCTGTGCTCGACACCTTAATTGGACTCAATCCTGAGGCTTCAGCTACTGAGGATTTCGTCTGGAGTAAGGCACAGATCTTTTATTCTGGTAAGAATTACACAACAGCTGCCGCGGAGTTAGCATCGTATGTGAAAAAGTATCCAAGCGCAGGACGTAAGGACGAAGCTCTGTACATGCTTGGTAAGACCTACCTCAGTATGAATGACCTACCACAGTCGCTTGCTGCCTTCCGAGAATTGGAACAATCGCATGCCAGCAGTGAATATGTTCAGACCTATCGACTTGACTTGGCATTCTACTATGCATCGAATGCGAATATGTCTGGAGCAGACAGCATATACCAGATTATCTGGAAACAACATTCGGACGACACGTTAGCTGCTTCTACGGCAGGATATGAAATGGCAGAGCATGCCCGCATGCGGGGCGACACACTTGCCGCAGTTGAACTCTTTCGCACAACTGCAGATACCTATGCAAATTCCGTCAACGGAACACAGGCACGATATAAGCTGGCTCAACTATTCCGCAAGATGAGCAATCTTGATAGTGCGCGATTCCATTTGCAGATACTTGCCCAGCGTACCGATCAGCCAAGCATTGTTGCCAATGTTCTGTATGATCTAGGCACCACATACTTCCGTGAACGTAACTATACACAGGCATCAGAATGGTTTATACGTGTCCGCGAGGAATATGCTGGTATTGAGGATTGGTACACACTCAGCATGCTTGCTCTCGGCGAATGCTACGAACAGCTGCAGCAAAAGGATCAGGCCATAGAGGCGTATTCGACTATAGCTGACCTCCGACCAGACGATGACTATGGGAAAACGGCGGTAGCTCGCGTGAAGCGATTGAAAGGAGTTCGAAAATGATTCGTTCTCAATTGATAGCCGCCCTGTTTTGCTTGTCGCTTCTAAGTAGCACTCTTCTTTCCCAACAGCAGCAGTCGCAGCCACCGACGCCTAATGCGCCGCTGGAGCTCCCGGATTTTTTAGTTACAGGAAAGGCGGTTGTCGATATTGCTGCAGGGTCCAAGCAAGCCCCTCAAAAGCCATTTCGGCTAAGCACAGGAGTGCTTGATTCATTGAATCCAACGGAAAAGTTTCCTGCGCCTAACGTCCCAAACAGGCCATTGCCGCAGTTCACACGTGATCATATCGTGCGAAACACATACGTAGATGCTTCGTTTGGCTCGTACACAACTCCTACGTTGATGGCCGGACATTCCTTTCGTTCTGGTGATTATCATATTGATGCCTCTGTTGACGGGTTATATTCAAAAGACTGGGCTCCTAATGCATCATTGCTCACTGCCGGCGTAGGTTTAACATCGAGTTATCTCGCGCCAGAGAAGTTCTATCTCTTTGGTAAGGGGCTAACAGAAACCGATGTGCGATATCGTCACAGTCAGTATACCTTGTTTGCCGATTCATCGGCGCCTGAACGCAAGACAAGTAACTTCTTTGCGGGATTGACTACCGAAGCGTTTGTGAACGATCTGCGCTATACAGCAGACATATACTGGAACGCATTCAACGTTGATGATCAGCGGTCAGGCCAGATACGTGATCAACGGCTGCACGCAAATCTGCATATTCCAGTTGATCGTCTATACGCGGTCTCGAGCAGCATTCACCTTCAGGGGCGAGACGATGTATCATACCCGTATATCGACGTTGGACTCACACGCTTCTTCGGAGACTCGTTGCTGCACTTTGAAACAAAGCTAGGTGCTCAGTACGCAACAAGTACCGTTTCGGAAGCTCGCGTGGGTGTCTCGATCGATGCAGATCTATTTTACCAGGTCAATGAACATATCTCCATAGCCGGACAACTGCAAAGTGGACTGCGTGCTCAGAGTTTTACAGAGTTTGCGTTGCAAAATCCATACGTACACAGCTTGACTCTTCTAGATCTTCCGTATGACCTTGCTCGTTTCGATGTGCGTTTGAAGTATCATCCAGATGAGTCGTTGCAGATGTTGGTAAAACTAAGTGGACGCAGCACGCTTCGCAACCCAATGTGGGTTGATACAACAACAGCTCTGCTGGATCTTGTCTACCGCGATGTAATTGGTATGTCTGCGGCTGTCGAAGTGCATTATCAACCCTCGATGAACGATCGGTTTGTGGGTAGTGCTTTCTTGCAGTCTGTAACGCTTGAAGACGGGAATTCTGCTACGTATACCGAGCCGTTCCGCCTAGACGCAGCCTATCAACGACAGATAGGCAGTAGCCTTCATGTGCGAGTTGCAGGGCAGTATGTTGGTAAGCGCTACGCTGATGTTGCCAATAGTTTGCAGATTGATGCGTATCTCAATCTACAGTTTACTGCTAAGTATGCGATACGTGGTGGGCTAGATGTTGTGTTTACTGCCGACAATTTGATCAATAGCACTATAATACTCTGGAATGGATACCGCGAACGGAGTATTTTTGTTGCAGGTGGTGTTTCTTGGAGGTTGTAAGCAATGTCTACGCATGATCCAAATTGGTCTGATGATGAGTTCGATGCACCCGACGAGGGGTTCCTTCCTCGTCAGCATAAGGTTGTTGAGCCAATCTCAGCGTATGCGAGTTCGACACAACCAATAATTCCACCTCAGAAAAAGAAGTCTGGTTCGGCTAAACGCACGGTGATCCTGCTACTGTTGTTTTTTGCAACTGCAATTGGTCTCGGCGTATCCAAGTTTGCATGCCGTCCAGAACCTGGTGTTGTTCTCAATGATCCAGGTCCTACACCAATACCCGAGCCACCCAAGCCTGAGCCACCCAAGCCTGAGCCACCCAAGCCTGAGCCACCCAAGCCTGAGCCACCCGAGCCCGAGGCCACTATAAATGCTATTCCTCGAAAGTCTCAGACAGAAACTGCTTTGAAGAATTCTAGTCCTGCATCAACGAATCGCGTGGCTGGTAATCAGGAATGGTCGATACAAGTCTTTGCCTCTACAAGTTCGGATGATGCTGATGAGTGGGACCAGCGTTTGAAAGCAAAGAGTATTGATAGCCGTATAGAAATGACGGAGCGATGCGGTCAACAATGG